>Ga0182735_1000035_pt1 | contig 234455 bp, 218 predicted proteins | sample eDN5th30CKraftMG_FD_128524 | JGI IMG/M metagenome (GOLD analysis project Ga0182735, IMG submission 128524) | Enriched Miracle-Growth compost microbial communities from Emeryville, California, USA - eDNA 5th pass 30_C Kraft MG (version 2) (version 2) ... | reverse complement strand
TTGCGGGCGCTGCTCGAAAACGCCGCCTCCTTCTACGGCGCGCAGATGTCCGCCATGGACAATGCCACGCGCAATGCCGGCGAAATGATCGGCAAGCTGCAGCTGAGCTACAACCGCCAGCGGCAGGCCCAGATCACCAAAGAACTCATCGAAATCATCTCGGGCGCGGAAGCGCTCTAACCCATCAGCGAGGACGAACAAATGGCAGAGAAGAAGGCCGGTCGCGTTTCGCAGGTCATTGGCGCCGTCGTTGACGTGGTGTTCGACGATCACCTGCCCGCCATCCTGAACGCACTTGAAACCACCAATAACGGTCAGCGTCTGGTGCTGGAAGTTGCCCAGCATCTCGGTGAAAACGCCGTGCGCACCATTGCGCTCGACACCACTGAAGGCCTGGTGCGCGGCGCCGAAGTGACCGATACCGGCACTGCCATCGCCGTGCCGGTGGGCGATGCCACCCTCGGGCGCATCATGAACGTCATCGGCGAGCCGATCGATGAAGCCGGCCCGATCGGCGAAACCGATCGCCGTCCGATCCACCAGGAAGCGCCCGATTTCGTCGAGCAGAGCCCGGAAAGCGAAGTGCTGGTCACCGGCATCAAGGTCGTCGACCTGATCGCCCCCTATGCCCGCGGCGGCAAGATCGGCCTCTTCGGCGGCGCCGGCGTCGGCAAGACCGTGCTGATCCAGGAGCTGATCAACAACGTCGCCAAGGCCCATGGCGGTTACTCGGTGTTCGCCGGCGTCGGCGAGCGCACCCGTGAAGGCAACGATCTCTATCATGAAATGATCGAATCGGGCGTGAACAAGGACCCCAAGGAGAATGGCGGCTCGGCTGTCGGCTCCAAGTGTGCCCTCGTCTTCGGCCAGATGAACGAGCCGCCGGGCGCCCGCGCCCGCGTCGCGCTGACCGGCCTCACCGTCGCCGAGAATTTCCGCGATCAGGGCCAGGACGTGCTGTTCTTCGTGGACAACATCTTCCGCTTCACCCAGGCCGGCGCCGAAATGTCGGCTCTTCTCGGCCGTATCCCGTCCGCCGTGGGCTATCAGCCGACGCTTGCGACCGATATGGGCGCGATGCAGGAACGCATCACCACCACCACCAAGGGCTCGATCACCTCGGTGCAGGCCGTTTACGTGCCGGCCGACGACCTGACCGACCCGGCCCCGGCCACCACCTTCGCCCACCTCGACGCGACGACGACGCTCAACCGCGCCATCTCGGAAAAGGGCATCTACCCGGCCGTGGACCCGCTGGCTTCGAACTCGCGCATTCTCGACCCGCAGGTCGTGGGTGAAGAGCATTACGAGACCGCCCGCGCTGTCCAGGCGATCCTGCAGAAATACAAGGCGCTGCAGGATATCATCGCCATTCTCGGCATGGACGAGCTCTCCGAGGAAGACAAGCTGACCGTGGCGCGCGCCCGCAAGATCGAGCGCTTCATGAGCCAGCCCTTCGACGTGGCTGAAGTGTTCACCGGCACGCCCGGCGTGTTCGTCCAGCTCGAAGACACCATCAAGGGCTTCAAGGGCCTGGTGAACGGCGAGTACGATCACCTGCCGGAAGCCGCCTTCTACATGGTCGGCACCATCGAAGACGCCGTCCAGAAGGCCCAGAAGCTGGCCGCCCAGGCGGCTTAAGCCATCCAGATCGTTTTGGGGTCCGGTTCCGGCCGGGCTCCATTGCCAAAGGACCAAGAGAATGGCTGAAGGCCTCAGAATAGAGATCGTGTCGCCCGAGCGGCTGGTTCTGTCGGAAACCGTCACTGCGGTCACCGTGCCGGGCACCGAAGGCTATTTCACCGTGATGGACGACCATGCGCCGTTCATGACGACGCTCCGGACCGGCTTCATCACCGTCAGCTTCGGCAATAATCGCGACGAAATCTTCTTCGTGCGCGGCGGTTTCGCCGATGTCGGCAATGACGGGCTGACCATCCTCGCCGAAGAAGCGCAGCCCTTCTCCGAATTCGACCATGCCGAGCTTCAGGCGCAGATCAAAGCCGCGGAAGAAGAACTGGTCCGGGCCCAGACCCCCGAGGACAAGTCCTACGCCCAGTCCGTGGTCAGCGCCCTGCTGAACCTTGCCATCGAGGCCGGCCAGCTCAACGGCGCGCATGTGCATTAGGCGCGGGTGACGAGTGGAATTTTAAGCAGCGGCGCCCTCGGCGCCGCTGTTTTTGTTTGTGACCCCATCGCGCCATACTTCCCCGCTCGTCACCCTCGGGCTTGACCCGAGGGCTCTTCACTTCACGATGCCTCAGCAAGTGAAACACCCTCGGGTCAAGCCCGAGGGTGACGAGCGGTGGGCGGGGTGGCGAATAGCGGGTAAGGCCGGTGACGAATTGCACGCGAGGGCAGGGCGCTACCCCAGCGCCGCCTCGACCAGCGCCTTGGCATGCAGCTCCGTCGTATCGTAAACCGGCAGCGGGCTCGTTGCATCGTCCACCAGCATCGCAATCTCCGTGCAGCCGAGGATCACCGCTTCGGCGCCGCGCTGCTTGAGGCGGTCGATGGCGGCGATATAGGTCTGCCGTGATGGCTCGCGCACGATCCCCCGGCACAGCTCCTCATAGATGATGGCATTGAGATTGGTGCGGTCGACATCGGGCACCAGCACTTCGAGCCCGGCCTGTTCCAGCCTTTCGCGGTAAAAGCCCATTTCCATGGTGAAGCGGGTGCCGAGCAGGCCGACGCGCTGAAAGCCATCGGCCTTCAACGCATCGCTGGTCGGGTCGGCGATGTGGATGAAGGGCACGCCGAGCCCATCGGTGATGGTGTCGGCAACGATATGCATGGTGTTGGTGGCAAGGCCGATGACCTCTGCCCCGGCGCCGGCAAGGCCACGCGCTATGGCAGCGAGCTGCCGTCCCGCCTCGTCCCAGTTTCCGGCGCCTTGCAGCGCCTCGATGGGCGCGAAATCGACCGAATGGATGAGGAGCGGAGCCGAATGCAGGCCCCCGAGCCGCGCCGCTGTCTCGATATTGAGCACGCGGTAATAATGCGCCGTCGATTCCCAGCTCATGCCGCCGATGAGCCCGATGGTCTTCACGGTTCAGCCCCTGGCAAAGCGCTGCGGAATATCGGCAAAGGCGGCCACGACCTTGTCATAGGCATCCTTCTTGAACGGCACGATCAGCGCCGGCGTCTGCGTCAGGCGTTCCCAGCGCCAGGCGTCGAACTCCGCCTTGTGCTTGCCGCCGCCGGGTGCGTGGACGTCGATTTCGCTGTCGTCGCCGGTAAAGGCGAAGGCGAACCAGCGCTGGCGCTGGCCGCGATATTTGCCCTTGAGCGCGACGCCAAGGGCTTCGTCCGGCAGATCGTAATAGATCCACTCCGGTGCTTCGGCCAAAAGGCTCACGCTGGTGATATTGGTTTCTTCGTGCAGCTCGCGCAGAGCGGCGCGCAGCGGGTCCTCGCCCTTGTCGATGCCGCCCTGCGGCATCTGCCAGGGGGCGCCCATTTCGGAGGAATCCTCGAGATCGTCCTCGGGCTTGCGCCGGCCGATAAAGACATCGCCTTCAGCGTTGAAGACGGCGATGCCGACGCAATCGCGATAGGGCATGGATTGGCGGTCGGGATGGGAGGTCATAAGAATACTCTATTGCATCAGCGCGCTGACCGGAACCAGGGTAATGCCTTTGTCGGCCAGATGTTGCGACCATTCGGCGACAGTTGAGATGGAGATGGGCAGGGCGCTGATCAAGCCGATCGCGGCGCCGGTCTCGGTGGCGCGCGTTTCGAGGTTTTGAAGGGCATTGAGGATCGGCTCACGCGCCGGATTGGCGTCGATGACGAGGTCGGCGCGGCTGAACGGCACCTCATTGGTCTCGGCGAGCCCAGCGGCAAGCGAGCGGTTGGAGGTGCCGTCGTCGATATAGCCGAGGCCGCGCATGCCCAGTTCTTCCATCACCGGGCCGAAATCAGTCTCCGATGCGGTGAAGCGCGCACCCATATTGTTGATGACGCCGGCATAGCCGCCGAAGCGCGACATCAGCCAGAACAGTTTTTCGATATTGGCGCGCGGCTCGACGCCGGTCAGCAGCGTCTGCGGGCCGGGGTCGTTCTCGGGATAGTCGAAGGGTTCGAGCGGAATTTCGAGCAGCACTTCATGCCCGCCGGCCCGGGCGGTGGCGACGGTCGAAGGCAGCGTCTTGCCATAGGGCGCAAAGGCGAGGGTGAAATTCTCGGGAAGCTGGTCGATGGCGTCGAGCGAGCCCTGCTCGTTAATGCCGAGGCCGGTGACGATGACGGCGATCCTGGGTCCGCCTTCCGGGGCTGCACTCGCTGCGGCGCGCGAATAGGCGGCAAAGGGCGTTTCGCCATTGGCGGCGACGCGGGGGATCGGCCCGTCCCTGGTGTCCTCGGTCAGTTCGGGCAGGGCGCCGAACCCGTCGGGAAGGGCGGGCGGCGTCGAGGCTTTGGCATCGAGCGTGGTGATCGAGCTGCCGGCCGGCACCTGTCCGGGATCGGCGGTGATGGTCACCGGGTCCGTCGCCACCCTGTTGGCGATGCTGTTGGCATTGCGGGTGCTGGCGATGGATGTGGTCTGCGACGGGCGCCCGCCTTCGGGGTCGTTCACCAATGTCACCCGCAGCGCGAAACCGGCGGCGATGAGCAGGATAAGGGCGGCAAGGATACGTGCGATGGGCAGGCTGCGACGGCTGCCGGGCTGATCGTCCGGGCCGCGCCTGCGCCTGCGGCCGGTCAGCGGGGTGCTCAGATCATTGGCCATCGACGGGTCTCGAAAAGATTTAAACAATTGGGGCGAAGCAGCGAATCAGCTGCCTCGCCCCAACCCGTCATAGCATGGGGATGGTTACTATTCCGCTGTCGGCGGGAAAGCCTCGTCGGTCTCCTCGCCGTCGATCAGGCGGATCGCATATTGCAGCTGCGTATCCTCTTCCTTGTCGACCGGCACATAGACCGAAGAGCCGACCGTGGTTTCTTCCTGGCCTTCGACGGTGATGTGCCCGGCAAGCCCGGCTTCGCCGATGATCTCGTCGCGGCCCTGGAATTCCTCGGGCACGACCTGGTGAATCTCGATATCGGGGGTGATGCCGAGCGCCTGGATGGAGCGGTTATTGGGCGTGTAATAGCGCGCCGTGGTCAGCCGCATGGCGCCATCGGGGCCAAGCGAGATGATCGACTGCACCGAGCCCTTGCCGAAGGACCGAGTGCCGACAAGCGTGGCGCGCTTGTGGTCCTGCAGCGCGCCGGCGACGATTTCCGAAGCGGAAGCCGAGCCGCCATTGATCAGCACCACCAGCGGCACATCGGCGAGCTGCGCATCGAGCGCGTCGGGCTGGGCGTCGTAGCGGGCGCTTTCCTCGGGCAGGCGGCCACGGGTCAGCACCACGGCGCCCTGCTTCAGGAAGGCGTCGGCGACATAGACGGACTGGTCGACGAGCCCGCCGGGATTATTCCTGAGGTCGAGGATGATGCCCTTGGGCGCCTTGCCGTCGCGTTCATCATAGATCGCCTTGACGGCGTTCTGGATGCCGACAAAGGCCTGCTCCGAGAAGCGCGACAGGCGCAGCACCGCCACATCGCCTTCCATCGACCAGCGCACGGCGCGCACCGCGACGATGGCGCGGGTCAGGTCGAACTCCAGCGGCTCGCTGACGCCTTCGCGCACCACGGTGATGCTGACATCGGTGCCCGGCTCGCCCTTCATCTTGGCGACGGCATCGTCGAGCGACACGCCCTGAACGGAAACGCCGTCGATTTCGACGATGAGGTCATTGGCGAGAATGCCGGCCTTGGCCGCAGGGGTGTCGTCGATGGGGGAGACGACCTTGATGACGCCCTCTTCCTGGGTGACCTCGATGCCGAGGCCACCGAATTCGCCCGACGTATCCTGGCGGAAATCATCGGCATCGGCGGGGGGCAGATAGCCCGAATGCGGATCGAGCGAGGTCAGCATGCCCTGGATGGCGGCGCGGATCAGCTCCTGTTCATCGGGCGGATCGACATATTCGGCGCGGATGCGGTCGAAGATTTCGCCGAACAGGTTGAGATCGGCATAGATTTCGAGCGGATCACGCGGCTGGGCCGCCTTTTCCTCGGCCGTCGGCTCGGGTTCCTCGCCGCCGGGGGCAGGCGGGGTTTCCGGCGCCTGGTCGGGAGCTTGGTCGGGAGCCTGGTCTGGCGCCTGATCGGGAGCGGGTGCGGCGGGCGCTTCGTCGGCCGGGGCCGGCGCGGGCGCTTCCTGCGCGAACACGGCAGGAGCCGGCATGAGCAAGGCCAACGTCATGGCGGCGGCGCGGATGGTCGTAAAGCGCATCAGGTTTCTATCCACTCAGTGTCGCATTGGGGGCCCACCAACCGGTCGGATCGATGGGTTCGTTATTTCTTCTCAGCTCAATATAAAGCGTCGGCTGGGCGTTTCCAGCATTGGTGGTCACCGTCCGTCCAATTGTGCGTGATCCCATCGTGCCGAGGGGTTCACCCATGAGCACGAACTGGCCGATATCGACGGTGACGGTTTCAAGGCCGGCCAGCAAGGCAGTATAGCTCTGGCCGGTATTGAGAATGATGATTTGGCCGTAATTGAGGTAGGGGCCCTTATAAAGCACCCAGCCATCGGCCGGCGCCACCACTTGCGCCTCGGCGCGGGTGACGACGGAAATGCCCTGCGAAATGCCGCCAAAGCCGTCGCCGGCGCCGAAATCGACGACATTGACGCCATTGGCCGGCATGGTGAGGTGCCCACGGGCCTGCCCGAAGGGGAAGGCCGGCTCGGTCCGCGCCGTGTTGGCGAGGGCGACCTGGATTTCCTCATTGGTCAGCGCCGGCCCGCTGGCGCCTGCATCGGTCTCGGTAACGGCGGTGACGCGGTCCGAGAGGGTTCCGATCAGTTCCTTGAGCGAGGTGGCGCGGGCGGCGAGCGCCACGGCCTCGCGTTCTTCGGCCTCGAGTTCGGCCGTCATGGTCTCGACGCCCTGCTTGCGCGCGAGAATCAGCGTCGCGATCCGCAATTGCTCTTCCTCGAGCACGGAATAATTGGCCTTGAGGGTGGCCTCTTCCTCTTGCGCGGCGGTCTTGATCTCGGTCAGGCGCCTGAGATCGGCGGTGACGGCGTCGGCCTTGGCGCGGAGCTGCGGCAGGATGGCGGCGATGAGGATGGCGCTGCGGGCCGACCCCAGCGCATCGTCGGGATCGACGATGAGCACGGGCGGCGGATTGAGCGAAATGCGTTCGAGCGCGGCCAGCACATTGGCGATTTCGCTATCGGCGCCGTCGAGGCGGCCGCGCACTTCCAGTTCCTCGACGATCAGGTTCGATAAGCGATCCTCGACATCGGCGATCTCGATTTCGGCGAGCTTGACGCGCTGGGCGGCGGCGATCAGGGCAGCGTTCTGCTTGGTGCGGTCGCCTTCCATCTCGGCGATTTCGCGCTTCAGCTCTTCGCTGCGTTCGCGGCTGAGGCTGATCGAGGCTTCGATCTGTTCGAGATCGGCCCGCGTCGCCGCCGCTTCCGTGGCCGGATCGAGCGGCGCGGTGACGGTGCCGTCTTCGGGCGCGGTCGGCCCGGCGGGGGGGATCACGGTGGGGGCCGCCGGTGGTGCATCGGCTTCTTGCGTGGCCGGCGTTTCGGCAGCGGGAGGCGTGGCTGTGTCCACTTCCTGCGCGGGCGCTGCCATGAGGGCAAGCGCAAGGCTTGCCGACACCACACCCACCACCAGGACGGACCGTACCGCCATCATCGCTCCAACCAGCCGAATCAATCCCGGCACCATATCAAAGCGCGGGAAAACCGCAGGTTAACGTTGCTTAACCATAGCGTGATCTTCGGGCTCAATCACCCCGGTGATAGGGGTGGCCGGAAAGAATGGTCGTCGTGCGGTAAAGCTGCTCGGCCAGCATGATGCGCACGAGCTGGTGCGGCCAGGTCAGCGGCGAGAAGGAGAGGGTCATGTCGGCTTCGGCGACGAAGGCCGGATCGAGCCCGTCGGCGCCGCCGATGACGAAGCTGACCGCCGGCCGGCCATCGTCGCGCCAGCGCTCGACGAGTTTGGCGAAAGCTTCCGAGCCCAGCGTCTTGCCGCGTTCGTCGAGGGCGACGATGATGCCCTGGGGCAAAGCGGCGCGCAGCGCCTTGGCTTCCTCGCTCTTGCGGGCGGCGGACGACGAAGCGCGCGATTCGGTGAGTTCGATGACGTCGAAATGGGTGAGCCCGAGCCCCTTGCCGCCGCCAAGGGCGCGGTCGAGATAGCGCGAAACCATTTCACGCTCGGGGCCGGATTTCATCCGGCCGATGGCGGCGATGCTCATGCGCATGAATCGATCTCGACAGCGGCCCGGAGAGGCGATACTAGGTCAATTATACTGACATAAATGAGTTGGGCCATGTCCCTCGACGTCTTTCTTGCGCTTCTGGCGTTCGCCTTCGTGTCTTCGGTGACGCCGGGGCCCAACAATCTGATGCTGCTGTCCTCCGGGGTGACCTTCGGGCTCAGGCGCACGATACCGCATATGCTGGGTATCGGGTTCGGTTTCGTGGTGCTGCTGCTCGCCATCGGCGCCGGGCTCGGGGCCTTGCTGACGGCCTTTCCGGCGCTGCATCTGCTGCTCAAGATCGCCGGCGGCGCCTATCTTCTCTACCTCGCCTATAAGCTTGCGACCTCGGGCGCACCCGAGGCGGACGAGGCGGGCAATGCCAGGCCGCTCGGCTTCTGGGGCGCGGTCGCCTTCCAATGGGTCAATCCCAAGGGCTGGGTGATGGGGGTGACGGCCATGGCAACCTATACGGCCCAGGACAGTTACTGGCCGACCATGCTGCTCGTCGCTTTCGCCTTCGGCCTCGTCAACCTGCCCTGCGTGTCGCTCTGGGCCGGGCTCGGCGTCATGCTGCGCAACTGGCTCGCCGATCCGACGCGCCTGCGCATTTTCAACATCACCATGGCGGCGCTGCTGGTGCTGAGCCTGTGGCCGATGCTGCGCTGAGCCGGATCACCCGGACGCGCCGGGTGACGATGGCGTTCGGCGTCAGCCTGCCTTAATGCGCGTCGGCGGCGAAATCGGCCTGCCACATCTTTTCGATGTTGTAGAACTCGCGCACTTCCGGGCGGAAGATGTGGACGATGACGTCGCCAGCATCGACCAGCACCCAATCGCAATGCGGCAGTCCCTCGACCCGCGGCTTGCCGTAGCCGGCTTCGCCGAGGGCCTTCAGCACCTGGTCGGCCACGGCGCCGACATGGCGCTGCGAGCGGCCGGAGGTGACGACCATATGGTCGGCCAGCGAGGATTTGCCGGTAATGTCGACGGCAACGGTTTCTTCCGCCTTGGCTTCGTCAAGGCAGTCGAGAATCACATCGATCATGGGGCGTTGGGGTGTGGCCGGCGGCGCCGAGGGCGCAGCATTGGCGGTTAAATTGTCGGGCAAGCCGGCCATCAGCAATGGCCTTCCGCCCATGCCTCAAGAGCATGAGTCATGCGTTGGGTCAGCATCCTTGGTTGTTGCTTTGGAATGTACGCGCGTCTTGTTGAACGACAAGCGATCAGTTCCTGTTCCGGTGATCTCTATCACACCGGGTCAATATGCGCTGTCGGCGTGTCATATGCAAGGTCGGCGGCTTTATTTGCCGCTCACATCGTGATTACGGGCGCGAATGGCGGAGGAGGAGAGCGGCGACATCAGGCCATGGAGGTAAACCCAGGCCGGAGGCGGAAGGCTTGCGAGCCGCCCGGCATCGCCCTCGTCGATGCGATAGCGCGCAAGGCTGACCGCCGCCCGCGCCACCGGGGCGCGATGCGCGGCGCCGGGCCGCACATAGACCGCCATCGGCACCATGGCGGCGATATCGCGCCAGCGTTCCCAGCGGTGGAAATCGATCATGTTGTCGGCGCCCATGATCCAGACGAAGCGGCGATCCCTCAGCGTCTGCGTCAGGAAGCGGATGGTCTGCCAGGAATAGGTGAAGCCATAGGCGGCCTCGAAGCCGGTGACGCGGATCGCCGGATGGCGCATGGCCGCGCGCGCCGCCGTGACGCGATCGGCAAGCGGCGCCAGTTCGCCATGGTTCTTGAGCGGGTTGCCCGGCGTCACCAGCACCCAGAGCGCATCGAGTTCCAGCCGCCGCAGCGTCTCCTCGGCCACCAGCACATGGCCCTTGTGGACGGGGTTGAAGCTGCCACCGAAGAGGCCAATGCGCATGCCCGCCGCCGAAGGCGGCAGCTCGGTGATGCCGGCAATGCGGAGGGGATGGCGCAGCGTCAAACGGCACCAAAATGATCGGTTGTCGTCCCCTCCCCCTTGAGGGGAGGGCCAGGGAGGGGGTGATGGGGCTCGTGCGCAAGAAACGCCGACCCCCACCCCCGGCCCCTCCCCTCAAGGGGGAGGGGAGCGCCAGGCCACATAAATGCCGCCACGACCGACATCGTCACGCCCTCGTCTGGCCATCACCGCGCACGCGGTATTTGAAGCTCGTCAGCTGCTCCACGCCCACGGGCCCGCGCGCATGCATCTTGCCCGTCGCAATGCCGATTTCGCCGCCAAAGCCGAATTCGCCGCCATCGGCGAATTGCGTCGAAGCATTGTGCAAGAGAATGGCCGAATCGATCTCGTTGAAGAACTTCTCGACCGCGGCCGGGTCCTCCGAAATGATCGCCTCTGTATGGTGGCTCGAATAGTGCCCGATATGGGCGATGGCCTCTTCGAGGCTGTCGACCACCTTCACCGAAATGATGGCATCCTCATATTCGGTCTTCCAGTCCTCCTCGGTCGCCGGCTTCGCCTCGGGGATCATCGCCATCACCGTGGCATCGCCGCGGATTTCGCAGCCCTTGGCGATGAGCGCGTCGATGATGGGCTTGAGATGGGTCGCAACCACATCCTTGTGAACCAGCAGCGTCTCCGCCGCCCCGCAAATGCCCGTGCGGCGCATCTTGGCGTTGAGGGTGACCTTCACCGCCTTGTCGAGATCGGCCGATCTGTCGATGAAGACATGCACCAGCCCTTCGAGATGGGCGAAGACCGGCACGCGCGCTTCCTCCTGCACGCGGGCAACCAGCGTCTTGCCGCCGCGCGGCACGATGACGTCGATAGTGCCTTTGAGGCCCTTGAGCATTTCGCCCACGGCGGCGCGGTCGGTGGTGGGCACCAGCTGCACCGCGTCCTGCGGCAGGCCGGCGGCGCGCAGCCCTTCCCACAGGCATTCCACCAGCGCGCGCGAGGAATGGAAGCTGTCCGAGCCGCCGCGCAGGATCACCGCATTGCCGGATTTGAGGCAGAGCGCCCCGGCATCGGCGGTGACATTGGGCCGGCTTTCGAAGATCACGCCGATGACGCCGAGCGGCGTGCGCACGCGCTCGATATGGAGCCCATTGGGCCGGTCCCATTCGGCGATGATGGTGCCGACCGGGTCGGGCAGTTCGGCAATGGTGCGCAGCGCATCGACAATACCCTCGAGCCGGGCCGGGGTCAGCGTCAGCCGGTCGAGAAAGGCCTTCGAAATACCCTTCTGTTCGGCCGCTTCGATATCGCGCGCATTGGCGTCGAGAATGGCATCGGCATGCTTGCGCACGGCCTCGGCGGCCCCGATCAAGGCGGCGTGCTTGCGCTCGGCGCTGGCCGTCGCGAGCTTTTGCGCGGCGGCGCGGGCTCTGTGGCCCATATCGCCCATGATGGCGGCGATGTCGGTTTCAGCGGCGAGTGCGCTCATAAGACCTCTCCTAGCTTGGCCGATACCAAGACCATATTGTCGCGATGCACAAGCTCGCTGCGATTGCCCGCGCCCAGAATTTCCATCACGGTCTGGCTGCGCTTGCCCATGACGAGGCGGGCTTCCTCGCTGTCGAGGCCGACAAGGCCGCGTGCGATCTCCATGCCGTCGGGGTCGGTGATGGCGACGGCATCGCCGCGGTCGAACTGGCCGGTGACGCGGGTGACACCGATCGGCAGCAGCGATTTGCCGGTCGAAAGCGCCTTCGCCGCGCCGGCATCGACCTGAAGCGTGCCGGCCACGGCGAGCGATCCCATGATCCAGCGCTTGCGCGCCTGGGCGCGGCTTTCGGCCGGATGAAACAGGGTGTGGCGGCCGCCTTCGGTCAAGGCGCGCAGCGGATGGCTTTCCGTGCCCTTGGCGATGATCATGGCGGTGCCGGCCTGGGTGGCGATCTTGCCGGCTTCGATCTTGGTGGTCATGCCGCCGCGCGACAAATGGCTCGCCGCGCCCCCGGCCATGGCCTCGATGGCGGGGGTGATGGCCTTCACTTCCGGCAAATGCTCGGCATCGGGGTCTTTGGCCGGTGGAGCGGTATAGAGCCCGTCAATATCCGAAAGCAGCACCAGGCAATCGGCCTCGATCATGGTGGCGACCCGTGCCGACAGCCGATCATTGTCGCCATAGCGGATTTCGGCGGTCGCGACCGAATCATTCTCATTGATGATCGGCACGGCCCCCAGCCCCACCAGCGTCGCAATGGTGGTGCGGGCATTGAGATAATAGCGCCGCTCTTCGGTGATATTCGGGGTGATGAGGATCTGGCCGGTGACGATGCCGTGCCGGCCAAGCGCCTCGGCCCAGGCCTGCGACAGCGCGATCTGCCCGGCGCTGGCGGCGGCCTGGGATTGCTCGAGGGTCAGCGTCAGCGCATCGAGGCCCAGGAGGCTTCGTCCGAGCGCGATGGCACCGGAGGAGACGATGACGATATCGCGCCCTCCGGCCTTGAGCGCTGCAACATCTTCAGCCAGCGCGCCGAGCCATTGGGCACGCAGCTTTCCGGCCTTGTCGACCAGCAGCGCCGAGCCGATCTTGATCGTCAGCCGCCGATAGGGAGCGAGCGCGTTCATGTTGTTGGTCCCAAGATCGCAGACCCCTCACCCTGAAATTCTGCTGGACGCAGAATTTCTGTCCCTCTCCCACAAGGGGCGAGGGAAGGCTTTGTGCCCCGGGAGGCATGGTGCTCCCTTCTCCCCTCGTGGGAGAAGGTGCCCGCAGGGCGGATGAGGGGGAACTTATGCCTCAACGTCTCCCTTGGGTTCGATCTGCGCCCGCAACCCCTGCGTGCCACGCCCTCCTGGTTCGAGGTTCGCTGCGCTCTCGCCTCACCATGAGGGCTACTGAAAGCTCCATGGGTGCTGCCAAAATCCCCAAACACCCTCATGGTGAGGCGCGCGTGCAACGCGCCTCGAACCACGAGGGAGGGTCGCCACCGGATCATTTCAGGGCGCCCAATTGGGTTCGATCTTGCGCCGCTCGATCTCGGCCTTTTCGGCCTTCTCCGCATCGAGCGTCTCGACCACCTCATAAAGCACCTTGTCGACCCCATTGCCGGTAGCGCCCGAAACGGTCAGCACATCCTGCTTGCTGATGCGCTTCAGCACCTTGACCTTTTCCTTGAGCTCGTCCGGATCGATGGCATCGATCTTGTTCAGCACCACGATTTCCGGCTTTTCCGCCAGCCGCTCGTCATAGGCGGCCAATTCGCCGCGAATGGTCTTGTAGGCGGTCTTGATATCGTCCTGGGTGCCGTCGATCAGATGGATCAGGACGCCGCAGCGCTCGACATGGCCGAGAAAGCGATCGCCAATGCCGGCGCCTTCGCTGGCCCCTTCGATAAGCCCGGGAATATCGGCGAGGACGAAATCATGCTCGCCGATCGAGACCACGCCGAGATTGGGGTGGAGCGTCGTGAAGGGATAATCGGCGATCTTGGGTTTGGCGGCCGAAACGGCGGCAAGGAAGGTCGATTTGCCGGCATTGGGCAGGCCCACAAGCCCGGCATCGGCGATGAGCTTGAGGCGGAGCCACACCCATTTTTCGGCGCCGACCTGACCGGGATTGGCATGGCGCGGCGCCTGGTTGGCGCTGGTCTTGAAATGGGCATTGCCGAAGCCGCCATTGCCGCCCGAAAGCAGCACCACGCGCTGGCCGACTTCCGTCAGGTCGGCGATGAGGGTTTCGTTGTCTTCCTCGAAGACCTGCGTGCCCACCGGCACGCGCATCACCACATCGGCGCCGTCGGCGCCGGTGCGGTTCTTGCCCATGCCATGGGTGCCGGTCTTGGCCTTGAAATGCTGCTGGTAGCGATAATCGATCAGCGTATTGAGCCCGTCGACGCATTCGACCACGACATCACCGCCGCGTCCGCCATTGCCGCCATTGGGGCCGCCGAATTCGACGAATTTCTCGCGCAGGAACGAGACGGCGCCGGCGCCGCCATCACCTGCGCGGATATAGACTTTGGCTTGGTCGAGAAATTTCATTGCTGCCTTCCGATCCACGCGGCCCGCGTGATCTCAGTGTCGATATGCTCCACCTCGGCGTTGCGTGCAAGGCAGAGCAAAGTTGAACGTCCGGTTTCGGTAAATCCGAGCTTGGTCTGAATGGCGAGCGAGGCCGCATTGAAGGCGAAGACGCCGGAAATCAGCCTCTCCGCTTCGGTCGCATCGAAAAACCATTCGATGCATTCGGCCACCGCCTCGGTCATGATGCCGCGGCCCCAGAAGGGCTGGCCAAGCCAATAGCCGAGCACGGTGCCGCGCTCGCCGCGATGAAAGCCGATCTGGCCGATAAAGCCGAGCCCCGGCCAGTCGATGGCGAAATTGGTCTCTTCGATCGGCAGGCCGGGCCGGCGGGTCCTCAGCCATGCCTGCGCATCGGCGAGATGATAGGGATAGGGCACCCGCGCCAGATTGCCGGCGACGCCGAAATCGTTGAGATAGCGCGCAATGGCCGGAGCATCGGTGGGCACCGGCTGGCGCAGCAGGAAGCGCGACGTCATCAGTGTCGTCATCGGGCCCTCCGTTCCGGCACGAAGGATATGGTGCCGGAAAATGCGCCGACAAAACGGACACCGGCTGTTTCGGTCGCCAGCGTTTCGGGCAATGTCCAGTCGAGGCGCATCATGGGCTCGCAAACGAAAAGGGGAACCGGCATGAACCGGTTCCCCTTCATCTGTGCGGCGCTTCTAAGCCTGCCGGGGATCCAGTCGCCGGCAGGGTTGAAGGGCCATGCCGTTATTCAGCGGCTTCGGCTGGCTCGACAGACACGAACACCTGCGAATTGGCGCGGGTGCGGAACGCAACCTTGCCGTCGACCAGTGCGAAAATGGTGTGGTCCTTGCCGAGGCCGACGCCGGTGCCGGGGTGCCACTTGGTGCCGCGCTGGCGGATGATGATGTTGCCGGCGATGACGCTTTCGCCACCGAACTTCTTGACGCCGAGACGGCGGCCGGCGGTATCGCGACCGTTGCGGGACGAGCCGCCTGCTTTCTTATGTGCCATCTACTCGCTCCTTATTCCTTGTCGGCCTTGGCGCGCGGGGGCTTGCCGGCGATGAGTTCCTTGGCCTGGTCGATCCATTCTTCGCGCTCGATGCGGCCCTTGAAGTTCAGCTCTTCGTCGAACCTGGCCACGTCTTCGGCGGTCCAGGCGGCGATCTGGGTCAGGCTGGTGACGCCGGCGGCAGCCAGCTTCTTTTCCAGCGCCGGGCCCACGCCGCCGATCAGCTTGACGTCGTCCTTGAAGCCGGTAGCGGCGGCGGGCGCCTCGGCCTTGGCTTCGGTCTTTTTCGCAGCCTTGGCCGGCTTTTCGGCGGCGGCTTCGCCGGTGCTTGCGACGGCGGCGGCCTTGAGGTTCGGCTTGGCGCCGCCCGTCAGGATCTCGGTGATCCGCACGGTCGAGAGCAGCTGGCGATGGCCGTTGCGGCGACGCGAATTGTGGCGGCGGCGCTTCTTGAAGACGATGACCGTCTTCTGCTTGCGGGTTTCGACCAGCTCGGCGGCGACGATGGCGCCTTCCACGAGCGGGGTGCCGACGGTGTCGCCCACCATCAGGACCTGGTCGAAGGTCACGATCGAGCCGGCTTCGGCCTCGATCTTCTCGACCTTGAGAACATCGTTGGCGGCAACCTTATACTGCTTGCCGCCGGTCTTGATCACTGCAAAAGTCATATGCGTACCGGGTGCGTCAAACACGCCGGTCCCTTTCTTTCGCGCTTTGCGGCGCCGCAGTCTTGCCCATCGGGCGATTGCCCGGTCCTGCGGTCTTCGTCAGCTGCCGGCAGTGAACCGGCGGGCAGCCTCAAGCAGCGGTTTTCAAACCAAGAAGCGCGCCGGAGTGAACCAGCGCGCGTCCTGAACGGGGCTTATCGGGGCAAACGCCCCAAGAGTCAAGGCTTCAATGCGCCCTCAGGCGGCGTTCGGGTACCAGTTGCGCAGGCGCACTTCCACCCCGTCCTCCACCGCCGCTTCGAAGGCGGCAAGATCGCTGTCGGAATAGTGATAGGGATAGACCACGGCCGGCTTGAAGGTGTTGACCGCCTCGGCCGCCTGCTCGACCGTCATCGTATAGGGCAGGTTCATCGGCAGGAAGGCGATGGCGATGCCGGTCATGGCCAGCATGTCGGGGGTGGGCTCGGTATCGCCAGCCACATAGACCTGCTGGTCGCCAAAGGTCAGCACATAGCCGTTGCCGACGCCTTCGGGATGGTATTGCAGGCGGTCCTCGGTGGTATTGTAGGCCTGAACGGCCTTGAGCGGGATGCCGTTGATCTCGCCTTCATCGTCATTGGCCATGGCCGTCGCATTGGCCTTGAGCGCCTCGGGCAGCTTGTCGAAGACTTCCTGGCTGGTGATCAGCGGCACGTCGGCGGCAATGGCCTCGAGCGTCGGCACATCGAAATGGTCGCCATGCCCATGGGTGATGAGCACCGCCGTCGCCGCCGGCAGCCCTTCATAAAGCGCCGCCCCGCCCACGGGGTCGAAATAGAGGACCTGGTCGCCAAAGGCGATGACGAGGCTCGCATGGTCAACCGGGTGGATGGTCACATCGCCATCGCTGGTAGTCAGAATATCACCGTCCAAAGTAGCTTCCTCTTGTGCTGATGCCGGGGCAAGGGCCCCGAGACCGATCGAGGCGAGGGGCAGGGCTGCCATGCCGGCAACGACGTCACGACGCTTGACCATTCACTTTCTCCCTTGGTGCGCGGTGTGCGTTCGCCAGAACGCAACCACAGATGCAAAGGTTGCGCAAATGGTTGCGACACGGTGATGTCATGGCAGTGCCCCGGGCGGATGAAAACGGCCCATGGCGCCGGCCTTGTCACCTGTTTTCCGATTGCCTCAACACAGCAGTTGCAGACAAGGATTTGCTATGCCATAAGCCGCCCCTATCGACCGGGCGCATCCCACGCGCCGACGATCTCGCGGAGAGATGGCAGAGCGGTTGAATGCACCGCACTCGAAATGCGGCATAGGGGCAACTCTATCGGGGGTTCGAATCCCTCTCTCTCCGCCATTCCTAAGCCATTGAAATTGCTAGATTAGAATCCGAATCGAAAAGCGGATTCTGTCACAGCACCCCGTTTCATCTGACGGGAGTATTTGTTCCTTGCTTGATGCCCTCATCCTTGATTCACCGGCGAGGCCGGTCTTTGGTTTCGCAAAGCAGCGCCTGTCGACCTGATCGATCGTTCGGGTAGCACGGACATCCGCAGATCATTGGGGACCAACAATGCTTGGGTGGCCGGCAAAGGGTAGGAGCATTGTAACGCGCTTATGGCTTGAGCGTCCTTCCGTTAGGCGCGATCGGCCGCGAAGAAGATGGCGAGGACGATCTCGTCGAGCAGCACCCAAAAACCTAAATTAGCTCCACCATAAGGCTGCTCTGGTCAAAGCGTTTTCGATGCGTCTGGCAGGCTTCCTCCTATTTGCCTGAAACCGCCATTTCCGTGACAGCTGTTAGTGTCGCTTGCGGCGCGGCGAACAGCCGGCCCTTCTCGGCGAGCAGTGCGAAGGCCAGCATGGCGATGCCGATGCCGAGAAAACCCAGCGTCAGCGGCAGGACCGTGCCGTCATATTGTTGGCCGATATAAGTGCCGACCAGCGCCGAGCCGACGCTTTGCAGGAAGCCGAATACCGACGAAGCAGTGCCCGCAACCCTGCCCAATGGCTCCATGGCCAAGGAGGTCATGTTCGAGCCACAGAGTCCGAACATGAGCATCAGAATTCCCACCAGCACCAGCCATTGCCAGAGCGGCACCGGCCCAAGCGAGGCGATCATGACGAGGACCGCGCTCACCGCCAGCCAGATCAGTATTGCACTATGAACGATGACGCGCATGCCGAGCCGCTCCGCGTATCCTATCGTCACCACATTGGCCAGCGACATCAGCACCCCGTTCATGGCAAAGGCCAGCCCGAACCAGGGCCCTAACCCATAGGTGTCGACATAGATCTGCTGCGCCATGAAGGTGAAGGCGAGGTTGCTGCCGAACAGCGCCAACCCTGCCAGCGCGTAGTTCATCGCGACGCGGTTGCTGAACACCAACCTGAAGCCCTCGGCCACGGAGCGGATCGAGAGTTCTCGCCTCTGGTCCACAGGCAAGCTTTCGGGCAGGTGAAGCCAGACGAAGCAGGTTACGATGAAACCCAGCACGGCCATGAGCAGCATGATGCCCTGCCATGGCGCGAACAGCATGACCAGTTGTCCGACAGCCGGCGACATGATCGGCACCACGTTGAGCACGATGAATACCGTGGAGAGCACCCGGGCCATGGCTGCCCCGGAAAAGCTGTCACGCACGATAGACTGGGCGATCACGCGCGTTGCCGAAGCGCCGAACCCCTGTATCAGGCGCCAGAGCAGCAATGCTTCGAAACTCGGCGCCAAGCAGGCCAGTCCAGACGCTACGATATAGACGATCAGCCCCAGGATAAGAGGCCCGCGCCTGCCAAACCGGTCCGAGATCGGTCCGAAAAACAGCGTGCCCGAACCCATCCCGAACATATAGCCGGCCACGGCGAATTGCTGGTCATTGGCCCCGGTGATGCCGAATTGCTGGCTCAGTGCAGGCAGGCCCGGGAGCAGTACGCTGATCCCCAATGCATTCAGCGCCATGATGGACGCCACCAATGTAACGTAACCGGGGTGAAGCCGGCCGTTGGCTTTGACGGAACTGATCATGGGGCGGAGGGTCCCGGAAGGAGGTGGCTGCGCACCGCCAAACCGTGTCCTCCCGGCCTCGCCTTTGCAAGATAGACACCTCCGAGTCCGCGCGAAAAATCCGAAGCATAGGCTTGAGTTTTTTGCTCCGCGACCCGCCGGCGGCGCGGCAATCTTGCCGCCACTGAGGTTTTCTCACAGAGCCGACGAGAAATAGCCGATGGCCGCGGCTTGGGGCGGCGCCTAGACTTTGTCGCATCCACTGAAAAATAGAGGTGTTTGAAATGGCCGTCTGGGATTCATTCTTGACCGAGGACGATCGCAAGGTTCTGGCAGCGCGCAAGCCGCGTAAGCTGACCGGGCCAGGCAAGAAGAACGCCCTGCTCCTGATCGATATGCAGATCACGGCTTGCGGCTACGACAAGCCCATCTACGAGCAACTCGACGAATATTCAGGCGCCTGCGGCCCTCATGCCTGGAAAGCCATTCCCGTACAGGCCAAATTGCTCGCTGCGGCGCGGGCCAACGGGGTGCCCGTGATCTATTCCAAGCATATCTTCCACCCCTATACCGGCCTGCCCGCCTCCGCCGCGAGCAACAATTTCAGCTCGCTCAACAAGAACTCGGAAGTTCCCGCTGAACTCGCCATGGTCGAGGGAGACATCCTGCTCGAAAAGCAGACCCCGAGTTGCTTTGCCTATACCAACCTGCCGCTGATCCTGAAAAATCTCGGTGTCGACGGTCTGCTGGTCGGCGGCAACAGCACCAGCGGCTGCGTCCGCGCCACGGTGGTCGACGGCAGGGCCGCCGGCTTCAACATGCAGGTGATCGAGGAAGCCACGTTCGACCGCATCGAGTTTTCGCATGCCGCCGCGCTCTTCGACATGCAGTTCAAATATGCCGACGTGATCTCGGCCGAAGAGGCCCTAGCCACCATCACCGGCGGCGCACCGGCGGCGGCTGCCGCCTGATCGGGGGCGAAGGCCCGCAGCAATCCGCCGGTGGCAAGGCGCTGCCGGCGTCGGAAGGACCGTGAGGGACATCGACATGACCATTGTTGCGGCAGCCCTGCAACTGGGCCCGGCCAGCTCGACCGTCAAAGCCACTGCCGAGCGTATCGTGGCGTTGATCGAGCAGGCGGCCGCAGCAGGCGTCACGCTCGCGGCCCTGCCCGAACTGGCGCTCACGCCCTATTTTGCCGCCGAAATTCACGAGACGCTCGACCCCTATGTGGACCCTGCCGAAAACTGTGAGGCTGTTGCGGCGATCGCCGCCGCGCTGAAGAAGGCCGGCATGGTCGCGTCGGTGCCCTTTGCCGAGCGCTTGGACGAAAACCTGTTCAATTCCATGGCGTTCATCAAGGCCGACGGCCAGGAGCTGGGGCGCTTTCGCAAGATGCACATACCCGGCTTCAAGGAGCCGAAGGCGGATGGCAGCTTCACCATCCTCGAGAAACGCTATTTCACGCCCGGCAATCTCGGCTTCGGCGTCTTCGATGCCGGGACGTTCAAGGTTGGCGGGCTTATCTGCTACGACCGGCGCTTCCCCGAATCCTATCGCTCGCTGGCGTTCAACGGAGCGGACGTGATCCTGGTCGGCTACAACACGCCGGTAATGCCTGGCGGCAGGCTTGCCGCTTCGCGCCGGGCGTCCGAGCTTGCCATGCGTGGCGGCGCCTATTCCAATGCCACCTACGTCATCGGCGCCGGCAAGGCCGGAACCGAGAACGGCTGCCGTTATATCGGAGGAAGCCTGGTGATCGGGCCGGACGGGGAGATACTCAACCGCGCCAGGACCAATGGCGACGAGGTGGTCGTCGCCGAGATCGATCTCGACAAGCAGGCGGCCATGCGCTCCCGCTGGAATTTCGAACTGAACCGCCGTCCCTCGGACTATGTCATGGCTGCCCAACCACTTGAGCACCAGATGACGGTTGACCCCGGCTATAATATGCCGAGCCGGTGACCAAGCCCGATCTGAAGGCGCACAAAAGCCTCGAGCTCGCGTAATTTCCGCATTTTCGCTGATTTTGGCCGGGCCGGCGCTCGGAGGCTTCGCCATTGCGGGTGTCGGGGTGGGCGCTGCCGCCTTCCTTGGTTCGTTCACAATATGATTTCTCTAAAAACGGGCTGCACCTAAGCCAAGCTATTGTTTTGCATCCTAAAATAGGAAAATCGGAGTTTGTGCCTATTTTTTAGGTGAAATGAGATTTCGCCTAGTATGTGGGCTTGTAAAGACTAAGACGCTGTGGTTTGATCAAGAAAAAGCAGGGAGGAGCATGTCTTGGAGTTTCATTATGAGACGACGTGTCCCTCTTAATGCCGTTCGTGCCTTCGAGGCCGCCGCACGGCATCAAAGCCTGGTCCGAGCCGCTGACGAACTCTGCGTCACTCCCACGGCGATCAGTCACCAGGTTCGACTGCTTGAAGAATTTCTGCAGTTTAGACTGTTTCTGCGCAAGAACAGCCGCCTGGAACTAACCCCCGATTCACGCGCTTGTCTGAATAAGCTTACCGAGGCGCTCGATCTTATAGACGACGCGCTGATGGCCCTTAGAGATCGCGATGAAATCCAACGGCGGATTATGGTTGCTGCGTCCGCCTCGTTGGTCTCGTTCTGGCTCATGCCACGCATTGGTGGCTTCATGCACCTGGAGCCGGAGATTGACGTCGTCATCTCCTCATTTGTGAAGCGCACCTTCCTCGATGTGGAGAATACCGACATCTCGATCTGCAACTGGCAGACGACCCTGGATCGCCGCGTCGAGCCATTGATGGAAGAAGAGATCATACCCGTATGTGCGCCCAGTCTAGCGGAGCATTATGGCGATCTCACCGCCGACTCGCTGCGCTACTTACCGCTCATCCATGTGGACCGGACCAATCCGACCCATAACGGAACCTATCCCGACTGGGAGCGCTATCTGCGCGAATATGGGATAAGGCGCAACGATACGAGCAAAGGCGCGCGCTTCAATCTGGCAGGCACCGCAATTGATGCCGCTAAAACCGGAATGGGGGCGTTGCTGGGGCGCTCGATCCTGATTGAGAGTGCGCTGGAACGCGGCGAACTTGTGCGCATCGGCGAACCTTATCCCGTTCGCAGCCCATATTTCGTCGTTTCGGACTGGCAACCGAGCGCACCTGGGGCGGTGAACAAGTTCAAGGACTGGCTGTTCAGCAATGCGCAGGCGACGCCAGGCGTGCATATCGTAAACTGAGCTGGCCGCCGGCGGGCATGGGCCTTGACCTTAGCGCCAGGGGGTCACCCCTGGCATAGTCGGGTGATTACTCTGCAGCCGCCAACATGGACGACCGGCTCTTCATCAGCGGCTGGATACGCTGGCCGAACTGCTCGATGCCGATGATGAAATCGTCGAAGGTCAGCATGACGCCGTCGAGACCGGTTTCCGCTAGTTCGTCGAGAGTGCGGGCAATGGTCTCATAGGAACCGACGAGGCGGCCGCTCCCGCCGGTGCTTTTCTTGCCATCGGCGGTGACGGCTGTTGCGGCACGTTTCTGTGCGCGGGCGGCGAGCGAGTTCGTCGCGGCGAACTTGTCGGCGGCAGCCTGCTGACGCATCGTCTCGATGGCGTCGAGATCGGCGCCGGCGTCATAGTGATCCTTCTTGGCCTGGGCGGCTGCGTCGGTCTCGTCGGCGATGATGCCGAGCAGGGCGTAAATCTTGATGGTCTTGCCCATTTTGGTATTGGCCGCGCGCAGGCGGGCCACGTCGGCGCGAGCGGCATCGATCAGGTTGGGGCCGACTTCCAGGCCACAGAAATTATAGTCGCAATATTTCGAGGCGAACTCCATGCCGCGATCCGACGAGCCGGCCGACATCAGCGGAATGCGCCGCGAGGGAAGCGGCAGCATGCGGCAATCGTCCATCTGGAAGAACTGACCTTTAAAGTTGGAAACGCCGGTCTCCAGCAGTTCCTTGAGAATGATGGTATATTCTTCGACGAAGTCGTAGCGGTTCTTGAAATGCTCGTCGCCCGGCCACAGCCCCATCTGGCTGTATTCGGCCGGCTGCCAGCCGGTGATCAAATTGATCCCGAAACGGCCTTTCGAAACCGAGTCGATAGTTGTCGCCATGCGGGCGGCAATAGCTGGTGGCACCACCAGAGTTGGGACGGTTGCGAAGACCTGGATACGGCTCGTTACCGCCGCCAGCGCCGAAATCAGCGTGAAAGGCTCGAGATTGTAGTCCCAGTGCTTGGTGACGCCGCCCGAGCCCCGCAACTTGACCATGGCGAGGGCAAACTCGAACCCGTACTTCTCGGCCCGCTGGGTAACTTCGCGATTGAGATCGAAGGTGGGCAGGTATTGTGGTGAATTCGTCGAGCGGATCCAGCCATTGTTGGCAATAGGAATGAAGACGCCAAGATCCATTATTTACCCCTTTATTACGATTGCAGAGAAGGGTAGGCGGCAACTCTCCCATCGCCAAATGAGGAATTTTCATTGTCCTCGGCACTATTCCGTACCGGCCGGAGAGATGCCGCCTGTCTTCTAAGGCACTGGCAAACAAGAATTTCCGGCACCAGGCCGAAATCAATAGGTTCTGAACATCCGCATGATCTCCTCGATATCGGAGGTGCGGGTCAGGGCAAGGGCGAGAAGGATTCTGGCCTTTTGCGGGTTGAGGTTGTCGGCGGCGATGAAGCCCTTATCGGCCAGGCGCTTTCCGCGATGCACGATGCCGCTGCCTGCCCGCGTGCTCTGGACCACGACCACACCGGCCTCTCTCGCACGTGACAACGCCTCGACCTGCGCCGGCGTGTTGCCGGAGGGCGCGAAACCGGCGGCGATAATGCCCTTGGCGCCGGCGGCGATAAAAGCGTCGACCGCCGCCCCATCGGCTCCCGCATAGGTGTAGGAGATGTCGACGCGCGGCAATTGCTCGAGATCGGAGATGTCGAATTCGGTATCGGGCGCGGTGATCCGCTCGGTACGCCGGTAATAGGCCACGACCGGGCCGTCGACATAGCCCAGCATGCCGAAATCGTGGACCTTGAAGGTTTGCAGCCGGAAGGTCGCCGTCTTTGTGACCTCGCGCGACGCGTGAATCTCGTCGTTAAGCAGGACCATGACGCCTCGCCCTACCGAATCGGGCGAGGCGGCGGTGCGCACGGCGTTGACGAGGTTCATCTTGGCATCGGTCGACAGCGCGCTCATCGGCCGCTGGGAGCCGACAACGACGACCGGGATCGCGACCTTCAGCACCAGGTTGAGAAAATAGGCTGTCTCCTCGAGGCTGGCCGTGCCGTGGCCGATGACGATGCCGGCAAGATCGGGGATTTCGGCCACCAACCGCGAGCAGAGCGCGGCAAGCTGCTTCCATTGCTCGAAATAGATATTCGGGCTGGGAACGGCCGCAAAATTGACGGGAACAACCTCGGCAATTTCCGCGAGTTCGGGGACTGCCGCGACGATGCCATCCGACTCCAGGCGGTTATTTTGCAGGCCATATTCAGCGATATCGAGCGGCCCCGCGCCGAGAGAGGATATCGTGCCGCCGGTGCCTATGAACACGACTTTTGCCATGTGGTCTCCTGAAACTCCATCGAGTGGGAAAAATTGTGATGTGGGTCCGGGGTGCCGGATTGGAGGAATGGAGCGACGGGGGGCGCCATCGTGCCCGCCCTGCAGCTCCAAGGCGTGAATTGCTTCGTATCGGGGCAGGACCGTTGTGGCCCCTCGGTTGGCTCTATGCGCGCGGCTGCCGCTCGGCGAGCCATGAGGTCACCGGGTCGTAGTAGTTGGCGATGTAATATTCGGCGATGTCGTCCGCCGTGGTGTTCCAGACACCATCATGGCCGAGGATATAGTTCAGCGCCTCGTCCAGGTACCTGGCTGCGCTCGGACGCCCGATGGTATGCGGATGCAGCGCCAGGCACATGACCCGCCCGCTTTCGGCGCCTTCCCGATAAAGCGTGTCGAACTGGTCCTTGATCATCTGCAGGAAATAGTCGGCGTCGCGGTTCCAGCTCAGCATGCCCGCATCATTGGTCTGTCCCGTATAGGGGACATAGATGAACTTCTGGCCGCCGCGGACCTTGAGCGGCCAGGGCTGGTCGTCGACGATCCACGAGGTGTGATAGAGGCAGCCGGCCTCGGCCATCAGGTCGTCGGTCCGCGTGGTATAGCCGGCGCCGCCACCAAGCCGGCCCTTGAGCCGTTTGCCGGTCATGTCGTGGACATGGGTGACGAAGTCCTGCCAATAGGCGCGCTCCTCGTTTTCCGTATAGTCATAGATCGGCCTGCTATTGTAGAGGCCGTGCGCCATGTAGTCCCAATCGGCGGCAATCATCGCGTCCTTGATTTCCGGGAAGTGATCGAGGACCTCCAGGTTCAGGCAGCAGCAGGCCCTGACATCGTGCTTGTTCAATACGTCCAGCATGCGCCAGAAACCGACGCGGTTGCCGTAGTCCATGCGCGTATAATGCGGGATGTCCGGCTGCGTCGGCCGGCTCTGCGGCATGTATTCGAAGAACTCTATGTTCGGCGCGACCCAGAAGGCGACGCGCGCATTGTCAGGCCATCTGATGACTGGCCGGTTGTTGATGGGTGCGTAGTCGAACCGTCGAGGTCCAAGCGGCATCTTGACGTCTCCGTTCGTAGGCGATGGGTTCAGGCGGCGCGCGTCAGTTCCGACTGCGCCTTGAACCAGTCGACAATCTCGCTGCCGGTCGCCTTCCATACCCCCTGGTGGGAACAGATATGGGCGAGGACCTCATCGAGATGCCGGATGCGCCAGGGCTGTCCGATGATCCAGGGATGCAGGTGCAGCAGCATCATGCGGCCGGTGGTCTTGCCGTCGGCATAGAGTCCGTCGAACCACTCGCGCCACATGAGGTTGACCTCGTTGATGGTGCGGCGGCCATGCAGGTGGATGTAGTTGTCGTCAAGATATTGCTGCACGCCCAGCGAGTAGAGTTCGCCGGTCTTGGGCGTCATGCGGTAGGGCTGTTCGTCATTGCCCCAGTCGCAGACATAGCGGATGCCGGCCTCGGCCAGCAGATTGGGCGTCCTTGGGGTCTCCTGGAAGTCGGGACCCGACCAGCCGAGCGGGCGCGTGCCGGTGGCCTTTTCGACGGCGTCGATCGACGCCTTGATATAGGCCCGTTCCTCGTCTTCCGACATGCCGATATGGATGATTTGCCGGCGGGTGATGCCATGGCCGATGAACTCGGCGCCGCGTTTGTGGCCTTCCGCGATCAGTTCCGGATAATTGTCGGCGACGGCCTTGTCGAGGGCCAAGGTCGGCGTGATGCCGTATTTGTCGAGAACCGAAAGCACGCGGAAGATACCGACGCGATTGCCGTATTCGTGGTTGCCATAGGCGCCGATATCGGGAAAGCGCGGCGCGTTGCCGCTCCACAGGCCCTCCGGGCCGCCATTGGGTGTGACCGGCAGGGGCGTGCCGGGCGGCACTTCCCAATCCCAATGCTCAAGATTGACGATCACCGCCAGCGCCACCCGCGCCCCGTCGGGCCATTTCAGCACCGGGCGGGTAATGATCGGCGACCACGGGTAAAAATCCTGGTCCATCCCGTATTTGCGCTCCGCGGGCATGACGTTCTCCTTCCTGTTGCTTTGTGAGAAATCCGACTACGAAGCGCGCTTCTGCTTCAGGTAGTCCATGTAGGTGTCGTAATGGTTGGCGACGTAGTATTCCGCGATCTCGTCCGCGGTGGTGGCCCAGACGCCGTCATGTCCCAGGATATATTTGAGCACGGCGTCGAGGTGCTTGGCCGCGCCGGGCCGCCCCATCATGAAGGGGTGCAGCGACAGGCACATCACCCGCCCGCTCTCGGCGCCCTCTCGATAGAGGGTGTCGAACTGATCCCGGATCATCTGGGCGAAGGCGGCTGCCTCGATGTTCATCATCAGCGCGCCGACATCGTTGGTCTGCCCGCTATAAGGCACATAGATGAATTTCTGACCGCCTTTCACCTTGATGGGGAGTGGCTGGTCGTCGATGATCCACGAGGTGTGGTAGAGGCATCCCGCCTCGGCCATGAGGTCATCGGTATTGACCGTATAGCCGCCTCCGCCCCCGAGGCGCCCCAGGACCCTTTTGCCGGTATGGCGCTTCACCGTGTCGATGAAATCGGCCCAGTATTGCCGCTCTTGCTCGATGCCGAGGTCGTAGATGGGGCGGGTATTGTAGACGCCGTGCGCCATGTAGCGCCAATCGGCCGCGATCATCGCCTCCTTGATTTCCGGAAAATGCTCGAGCACGCCGAGGTTGAGGCAGGCGCAGCCGCGCATATTGTTTTCCTGCATGACTTCGAGCATGCGCCAGAAACCTATGCGGTTTCCGTAGTCGTTTCTGGTATAGGCGGGAATGTCGGGCTGGGACGGACGGCTGAGCGGCGTATATTCATAATGTTCTATGTTCGGGGCGACCCAGAAAGCCACGCGGGCTTTGTCTGGCCAGGTCAGCTTTGGTCTGTCTGTGATGGGTGAGTAATCGAAGCGGTCCGGTGCAAGTGCCAAAGTGCTTTCCTCTGGAAGGACGCCGCGGGTGGGCTTGCCCTGGGCGTCGATGGGGAATGTTGCGATAGGAACCCGGCTCGCATCGTCCGAACAAGAGAGCATTTCTCAATGCGCTACGGACGATTCTGATGTGCACGCTGCTGTCCAGCCTGTAGCGCGGGCAAACTCCGCCGAACCTGCGAGAGCTGCGACAGCGAAGCAGCCGGGCACATCCAGGTCCGGGTGCTTGGGCCAAAGCGGGAGCCGTTCTTGTCCGAAGCGCTCTTGAGATCAGGGTGTCGCCGCGCCGGCTTCTGCGAGTTTCCGCCAATGTGCGGCGAGTTCGCACCCCGTTGCGCACCAGACCGCTTCATCCGCCATAAGCTCGGTCATAAGCTCGCGCCAGGCCGCGATCCGATAGGGCTGGCCCGTGACCCATGGCGACAGCGATATGGCGAGGATGCGGCCATCCTCAGGCGTCGATTCGGCCTTGAGGGTAGTGAGCGCGGCCCGGATCTGGCTTGTGAATTCGTCGAGGCGCTGGTTCTGCTCGAACAGGATGCGTTTGTCCGACAATTCGTAGGCGATCGGCATGGAGACGAGCGGGCCGGCCTTGGTGTCGATGCGATAGGGCATTTCGTCGTTCACCCAGTCGGCAATGTAGGAGAAGCCCGCCTCCGCCACCAGTTCGGGAGTCGCAAAGGATTCGCCGTAGGCTGGCGAATGCCAGCCTACCGGCCGGTTCTTGCCGCGGGTGAGCATGGCCGGTGTTTCGACGACGAGCTTGCGCTCGGTCTCTCGATCGAGACCGCTATGGTGCAGATGCCCCATGTCGAGCCCATGCGCGGCGATTTCCCAGCCGGCTTCTCCGACTGCGTCAAGAAGGAGCGGGTAGCGGCGGGCGACCTCGCCGTTGATGAAGGCTGTGGCCGTCGCACCAGCAGCCGTCATAACGTCGAGAAGCCGATAGATGCCGATGCGGTTGCCATAGTCGCGCGCCGTATAGTTCCAGACGTCGGGATAGGCTTTCACCATCCCGCCGGGCGGTACAAAGGGCTTGCTGCCCATATCGAGGGGGAACCAGTCGATGTCGACGCTGACCCACAGCGCGACCGGCTTGCCGCCCGGCCAGTTCACCGGTTTGCTGTCCACCAGGTAGCGCATGGAGAAAAGGTCGTGATCGAGCCCTTTGCGCCGCCAGGGATAGTCGAAATAGGCGGACCCAACGCTCATGCCACCGTCTCCAAATTGCCAGCATTGACCTTGTCCTCGAAGGCGAGGAACGCATCGTAGTAATTGTCGATGAAGTATTGTGCGATCTCGCGTCCGGTTGCCTTCCACACCCCCTCATGGGCCGAGACATGCGCGAGCACCCGCTCGAAGGCCGCGATACGATGCGGCTGGCCGGTGAGGAACGGATGGAGCGGCATGCACATGACCGTTCCGCTGACCGCGCCCTCGGCATAGAGCTGGTCGAATTGGGCGATCAGCGTCTCGGCATAGTCGTCGGGCGACATGTTGCGCTGCAAGTAAAGTGGTACGTCATTCACCTCGACCGAATAGGGAATGCTGACCAGCCGGCCTTTGCGGACGTTGAAGGGCGTGGGCTGATCGTCGTGCTGGAAGTCGAGCGTATAGAGGATGCCTTCCTCGGCGAGAATCTGCTGGGTGGATTCGATGTTGCTGATCGCCGGTGACAGCCAGCCGTCGAGGCGCTGGCCGGAATATTTCAAGATGGTGTCCCGCACATCGCGCACGACCTCACGCTGCTCGTCGTCGGACATGGCATACATGTAGCGGGTGTTGTAGATGCCGTGGCTGAACAGCTCCCAGCCGAGCTTGTTGCAGCGCTCGATGATCTCGGGGAAATGGTCGCAAAGCGCCACATTGAGCGAGACGGAGCCGCGTACCTGGTATTTCGCCATCACGTCGGCCATGCGGTGGAAGCCCACCCTGTTGCCGTGCTGGCGGTGGGAATAGTTGAGTACGTCCGGATAGGGTCTCGGCCAGGGTGAACGCGTTGCGACAGGCGGCTCGAGCTCGTAATGCTCGATATTGGGGGCAACCCAGAAGGCGAGCTGCTTTCCTCCAGGCCAGACGATTTTCGGCCGGTTGCGATAGGGCAGATATCGATAGTGGCCAGGATCGCGCAACGTGGTTTTCCTTTCATTCATTTCGAGACGACAGGCGGTGATACGTCCGCCGTCTCCTCGATCGACTTTGCGGCGCTGCGCGCCAGAGACAGCATGAAAGGAATCGACAGCAGCGGAACGACCGACATGATGAGAAAAGCCTCGGTGAATTCGGGCAGGTCCGGCGTGGCGCCTGGTTGCGTGAGCAGACCCAGAACGGCTGCCGCCGCGGAAACGCCGAGCCCCATGGAGAGCTGCTGGAAAACGCCGGCGCTGCTGACGCTGCGGCTCAGCATTGCATCAGGAACCTCGGAATAGGTCAGGCCGTTGACAGCGTTGAAATACATGCTTCGAATGGCACCGAGCATGATCACGCAGGTCACCAACAGAACTATCGGCGTGGACGTTTCCGTCAGCGCAAAGCACGCCATCAGCAACGCGCCCGCCACAGCGAGCACAGCCACGACATTGCCGAAGCCGAAGCGTGCCACCGATCGCCGCAGGAACGCCTTGGCGGCGAAGGCGCCCAGCGCCGCGGTGGAAGAATAAGCCGCCGCCTCTATGGGGTTCATCCCCAGGCCGAGCTGCAGCAGAAGCGGCAGCAGGAAGGTTGTCGAGTTGAGACCGATACGGCCGATCCCGCCTCCGACGACGCCCACCGCGAAAGCGCGGATGCCAAACAGCGACAATTCGAGTGCCGGTCTGACCGTATTCTGCGCATGCCGGTAATAGATCACCAGCATCAGCATGGAGCCGGCGAACAGGGCAATCGTGCCTGTCGGCCCCGCCAGCGGATAGGACATGTGCTCGACCCCGAGTTGGAACAGCACCAGCGCGGCGCCCGCCATGAAGAAGCCCTTGAAGTCGAAGCGATGCTGCACCTGCAAGGGTCGGTCCTTCGGAACGAAGATTTGCAGCAGGGTGACGACAAGCAGGCAGATCGGGATGTTGATGACGAAGATCCAGCGCCACGAGGCGACGGAAATGATGGTCGCCCCGAGCAGCGGACCGATGAGCGGACCGACGATCACCGGCATGGTGAGATAGGTCATGGCGTCGAGCGTACGGCCCGGCCCGAAGGCACGCAGCACGATCAGCCGCCCTACCGGGGTCATCATCGCGCCTCCGAAGCCTTGCAGGATGCGTGCGGCAACGAGCCATTCGAGATTGGGCGACAGGGCGCACAGGATGGACGAGCCGCTGAAGACGATCAGGGAGGCGCACAGCACCCGGCGCATGCCGAAACGATCGGCGAACCAGCCGCTTACCGGCATGAATACCGCCAGACTTACCAGATAGCCGGTAACCGCCAGATGCAGCATCAGCGGGCTGACCCCGAGCGATGCTGCGATCGTCGGGATTGCGATGGTCAGCACGGTGGTGTCGCTTCCCTGCATGATGAAGGCGAAGGCGACGATGAAGGCGATGACAATCCTGCGCCCTTCGCTCTGGGGCGCCAAAGTTTCTTGCGTCACGGTATTGAGGCTCCCAAAATCCACGAACCATCAGGACGAGCTGGTTGCATGCTCATAGGGCGTGCATTGAATGCTGCTTCGTCCTTGCCGATGCCGGCGCGCCGAACCCGCTTGCCTCGTCGCAAGCCGTCGGCCGGGTAGCTGTTATTCCGCTCTACCCGCTCAGTGGGCTAGGCCGCCGCCGCTGCCTTGGGGTCGGCACTCAATTTATGCTCGTCCTCTGGCATCCAGGCGAACGTGACGTGTTCGCCCACCTTAACGGGGCCGCTGAAGAACCTGGAGTCCGGCATCAGTGCCGCCAGTTCGCCCTGCTCCTCGGTCCGCACCGAGACGCGCACCACGTTCCCCTGGTATTCGGTGCCGATCACCTCGCCTTTCAACTCGCGGCCGCCCAGGCCCTCGGCGATGCGGCATTTGTCGGCGCGGATCGCCACCTGCTGGTCGGCCAGCGTAATGACGTTCTGGCCGCCGATGAACTTGGCGACGAAGGCGTTGGTGGGACGCTCGAAGACCTCGCGTGCCGAAGCGGCCTGCATGATCTCGCCCTGGTTCATCACTACCATGATGTCGGCCAGCGCCATCGCCTCCTCCTGGCTGTGAGTCACGTGGACGAAGGTGATGCCGAGTTCGGCCTGGATGCGCTTGAGCTCGGCCCGCATGATGACGCGCAGGAATGGATCGAGCGCGGAAAGCGGCTCATCGAGCAACAGCACTTTGGGACGGGTGATCAGCGAGCGGGCGAGGGCCACACGCTGCTGCTGGCCGCCGGAGAGCTGGGCTGGCATACGGTGCGCCAGCTTCTCCATCTGCACCAGCTTGAGATATTCCATGGCCCTTGCATGACGCTCCTCCTTCTTGACGCCGCGTACCTTGAGGCTGAAAGCCACATTGTCGAGCGAACTCAGATGCGGGAACAGCGCGTAGGACTGGAACATCATCGAGGTTCCCCGGTTGAGCGCCGGGCTGTCGGTGACGTTGCGATTGTGAATGAGGATGTCGCCGTCGCTGACCGTCTCGTGGCCGGCCAGCATGCGCAGTGTCGTGGTCTTGCCGCAGCCGGACGGGCCGAGCAGGCAACAATAGCTTCCCTTGGGAATCCGCAGCGAGATGCTGTTGACCGCGGTGGTGTCGCCGAACGTCTTGGTGAGCGCCACCAGTTCGACGTCATAATTGCGTACCTCCGGGGCATCCGCGCCGGCACTGGGCGGGGGGACGACCTCGGCGTTGAAATTGGAGTCGATCTTCATGGAGTACTCCTCGGATTCTGAATTACGACGACGCCTAGGCGGATTGGCGCGTCAGCCGGAGCTGGCGCTGCTTGGCGATGCGGGCGACCACCACGAGCGTGACGATCACCAGGGTGAACATGAACAGCGTGGTGAGCGTGCCGATGGCGAACATCACCGGGGTGGTCGCCATGCCGAGCAGAGCGGTCAGCTCCATGGGCATGGTGTTGCCGGTACCGACATTGAGCGAGGTGCGAGCCGCCTCCTGATACGAGGAGGTGAAACCCGCCGTGGTGATGCCGATGATGCCCGGAAGGATGATCGGCAGGATGATGTAGAGGAAGCGCTGGCGCGAGTTGGCGCCGAGATCGGTCGCCGCTTCCTCGTAGGATGGATTGAAGCGCCCGAGCACGATGAACATGATCAGAAGACCGAAGGGCAAGGACCAGGTGAGCTGGGCGCCGAGACCCGAATGCCACCAGTCGCTCTTGAGCCCGAAGATGTTGAAGGTGAGAGCGATGCCGAAACCCACGAAAAGGCCAGGCAGGATCATGCTGACAATGGCCGAGTAGAAGACGAAGTTGCTGCCCGGATATCGACGACGGAAGGACATGCCTGCCGCTGTGGCGATCAGCATGGTGGCTACGGCCATGATTGCGCACATGCGCATCGAGCGCCAGAAGGCGTTGTGAATGTCGCCTACGCCTCGTCCGTTGCCGTCAAACAGTACGGTGAACCAGTGCAGCGACCAGCCTTGCATGGGAAAGCTCATGCCGCCGGTAGGCCCCTGGAAGCTGAGGATGTACACGCAGATCATCGGTCCATAGAGGAAGAGCACAAAGAGCGTGAACACGAACGACAGGAAATAGTAAGAAGCGGGGCGAGGCATGCCGGCGTCGCGCATTTGCGGTCTCCTTAACGGGCGAGTTCTTTTTTGATGTCGACCACCCGTAGAATGGTGGCGACGACACCGATGACGAGCACGAGCATGACCACGGATTTGGCGGCGGCGGGCGGATACTGGAAGGCGGCGATTTCGGTCATGATGGCGCCGGCTGGCGTATTGACCTGGTTACCGCTCATCATCTTGACGATGAAGGCATCGCCCATCACAGCCGTCAGGATGAAGATCGAACCAATGGCGATGCCGGGTCTGACCAGGGGAATGATGATATTGGTGATGATCTGCCATTCGCCGGCTCCCTGGTCACGGGCGGCCTGGATGATGCTGTAGTCGATCTTGCCCATGGAGTTCGCGATAGGACCCAGCATGGCGAGCGTCAGCATGTTGATATAAACGAGCACCACCGAGAATTCGGAGTAGAGCAGCCATGAGATTGGCTGTTCTATGATGCCCATCCCCATCAGCGCCTGGTTGACCAGGCCCTCGCGACCAAGCAGCGGCACCCAGGAGATCATGCGGATCGCTCCGTCCGTCCAGAACGGGATGGCGCAGGCCATGAGGAAGATGGCGCGCCAGAAATTCGAGCGCACGTGGAAGATCAGATAATAGGCGATGGTGAAGCCGAGCAGCAGCGTAACCGTCCACACGATGACGAGCATGCGCAGCGCGGTGGCATAAAGGTCCCACGTCAACCGCGACCGAAAGATATCGAGGTAATTGCCCCAATAGAGCACAGGAATGACCTCGGCGAAGCCGTAATCCATGAAGCTCGCCACGAAGACTATGACCAGCGGCACGATGACCAGAAAGACCATGATGAGCATGAAGGGGGTGGCCTGAAGCCACGATGCCGCGCGTGGGGAGAATGTCATGCGTCGCCTCCTGTCCGGATATGCGGGTTGCGGCCCGGGGATGCAGGCTCCCCGTCCGAAAGGCTCACGATCAGGCTGCGATGAAGTCCTGCCAGCGGCGCACCAGATAGCGGTCCTCGTCCATCAGCGTGTTCCAGATGGCGATGTTGCCCATGCGGTCCCAGATGCCGCCGCCGTCGCGCACGACACCGGCCTTCTCCATGACCTTGCCATAGGGGTCGATGATGTCGTCGGTTGAGGCTTTGCCCTCGTACCAGTAGCCCCATTCGTTCTCGGTCATCAGCGGCTTGGCATTGTCCGGAACGGATGTGTAGTAGCCGGTGCGCGAGATATAGGCGCCGTACCAGCCCGAATTCATCCAGTTCAGATATTCCATGACGCAGTCGCGCTTGAGCGGGTCCTGCGTGACGTGGCGGAGCGGCATGGCCGAGATGGCCCAGCCGCGATAGCCTTCCTTGAGGCCCTGGAAGATGCAGGGAATGCCGCGCGTGCGTACTTCGGTGACGGCGGGCGAGAACATCGACTGCAGCACGACCTCGCCGGAGGCGATGAGTTGCACCGACTGGTCGAAAGTGGTCCAGAAGGAGCGGAACTGGCCGGCGCGCTTGTATTCGATCAGCTTGTCGATGGTTTTGTCGATCTCTTCGATCGTCATATTGCCCTTGTTGACGTATTGCACGTCACCCATGGCTTCGAGCGCCATGGCGGCATCGGGCACGCCGACATTGACGCCGTCCTGCAGCGCCACGCGGCCGCTGAATTCGGGGTTGAACAATTCGGCCCAGCTCTCGATGGGGCGATTGATCAGGTCGGGCCGGATGCCGAACGTATCCGCATTGGTGACGAGTGGGATCGAAACCAGCCAGTCGGTGGGCGTCTCGGACCATTCTAGGCCGGTCTCGTCGGCGTAATAGGCCGACAGGATCGGCGCGAAGCCCTGCCGCGAAGCCTGCTCGCCATTGGCATAGGTGCCGTCCACCCAAAGCGGCAGCGTCTTGTCCCACCACTTGTATTCGTTGATCGGGATCGGCATCAGCGTGTCCTTGCCGACGAAATATTTCAGCGACGGGTTGCCCATGTCGGCAATATCGATGGTTTCGGGTTGAGCCAGCAGACGGTTCATCTGGCTCGTCGTGTCCAGCGTCTGCATGTTGATGGTGAAGCCGAGCTGCTTGTTGGCCTCTTCAGCGACCAGGGGATTGGTGGTGTAGACCGAGCCCACATGATTGAGCGTCACGTTCTGGATGTTCTGTGCCCAGATCGTGGGGAAACCGGTAATGGCCCCCGAACCGGCAGCAGTGCCCACCGCCGCCGCCGCGCCTTTCAGCAGGTCCCGTCGACTGATGCCGCTGGAGGACTTTTTGTCCTTGATCTTGCTCATGTTTTCGCTCTCCACAAGCCCAGCCTGAAGTGCTGCGCTTTCTGGAGAGGAGCTTCCCAACTCCTCCGGCAAAAACAATTGAGATTATTTCATTGCCATGACGAATGGACATCATCGCGGCCCGCGCTCTGATCAACAAAGTTTCAGGCATGCATAAAGTCCAATCTGCCGTGGTCGCGTGGGGACTGAACGATATCGGCATGTGACCGTGAGAAAAACTAACGGGCTGAAGCTGACGAGAGGGGCTTAGGATCGTCGTGCGGAGGCCGCATTCGCTGGTGGCCGCCCAGAGCCATTAAGCTACGGGCCGATACCTACTACCTAAGCAGCCCCACGCCGGCATCAGCCCAATCCAAAAGCTGAACAACCTGTTTGGCAACGCACCTAAGCCCATTCCGGAACCAAGGGAGACAGATCATGAAACCAGCAAACGAACTGACCGCCACCGAACTGGTGGCTGCGACGACGGCCGGCCAGTTGACGGTCGAGCAGGTCGCCCTCGACGTTATCGATCGCATCAAGGCGCGCGATGCGGAGGTCCAGGCCTGGGCCTGGTTCGACGCCGACGCGCTTTTGGCGCAGGCGCGGGCCCTCGACGCTGAGCCCGTTAAAGGGCCACTGCACGGCGTGCCGCTCGGCATCAAGGATGTGTTCAATACCAAGGACATGCCCACCCAGCATAATTCCGCGCGCTATGCTGATAGCCGGCCCGGTATCGACGCGGCCAGCGTCGATACCTTGCGCGCGGCAGGGGCTTTGCTCGTCGGCAAGACCGTGACCACCGAGTTCGCTGCCACCGTGCGCGGCGGCAAGACGCGCAATCCCCACGATACCAGCCGTACGCCGGGCGGTTCGTCCAGCGGATCGGCCGCCGCCATTGCCGATTTCCAATGCACCATCGCGCTGGGCACCCAGACCGGCGGCTCCACCATCCGGCCGGGATCGTTCAACGGCATTTACGCCATGAAGCCGACGTGGAACTCCATCAGCCGAGAGGGCTTCAAGATGGGCACGATCAGCGCCGATACGGTCGGGCTCTATGCCCGCGCAGCCGAGGATCTCGCGCTGCTCGCCGATGTCTTCGATCTCGATGCACTGGAAGGTCCGGCTCCCACTGCTCTTTCGGGCGCACGCATCGCCCTGTGCCGCACATCGAACTGGCCCAGGGCGCAGCCTGAGGTCGAACGGGCGATGGCCGAAAGCGTCGCCGCGCTGCAGGCCGCCGGCGCCCAGGTGAGCGAACTCGAACTGCCAGACGACTTCGAGGGCTTTCGCGAGGCGCAGCTCAAGATCGGCCGGCGCGAAGGTCGTTCCACCTTCCTCAACGAATATCGCACGACACCTAGTCTGCACGACGAGTTCAAGGCGCGGGTCGAGAACAGGGAAGGCCATACTGCCGCCGAGACGCGGCTAGCCTACCGGACCGTCGACCGATGTCGCGCGCTCTTCGACGACATCGTCGCCCAATACGACGTCGTGCTGACGCCCAGCGCGCCAGGAGAGGCGCCGGTCGGGCAGGACTCGACGGGGGATGCCTCGTTCAACTCCATGTGGACGCTGCTGCAGGTGCCGGTGGTCAACGTGCCCGGCCTCTTTGGTCCCAGCGGCATGCCGGTCGGCGTATCCCTGGTCGGTCGCCGCTACGAGGACCGCAAGGTTATCGCCTATGCCGGGCTGTTCGGCGCCGTCCTGTCGGAGCGGGAGGCAATCGCCGCCTGATCCCCGGGGGACGATTGTCGGGAGCATCTTGGGGCCTCGGTCGACCGAGGCCCCTTTTGGTTTCAGGCGACAGCGGAAACCTGCTCGTTGGGCAGCAGGCGATAACGGCCGTCGAGATAGACCAATGGATTGATCGCGTCAGACCACAATTCGAGACCGACGATTTCGGCGACGAAGATCGTGTGCGACTGGTAGGGAATGGCTTGGCGCGTTTCGCAGTCGAAGCTCGCCAGGGCCCCTTCGAGTGCGGGAGCGCCGGTGACAAGCTCGCGCCATTCGCCGGCGGCGAAACGCTTGTCGCGATCGGCGGAGTTGGAAAATCGCGTTGCGACATCCTCGTGACGATCCGAGAGGATGTTGACGCAGAATATGCCTGAAGCGGCGATATGGTCGTGAGCTGATGCCGTCTTATTGACGCAGATCAGCAGTGACGGCGGACTGCCGGTGACGGAACTGACCGCCGTGGCGACAAGTCCATGGCGTTGTCCGCCGATTGTGGTCGTAATCAGGGATACCCCCGACGCCAGTCTGCGCATACCTTGTTTGAACAGATCGATTTCCATGAATTGCCGCCCGGATTTATACTATGCCGCCGCTGAAAGCGGCAGAACCTGTACCGATTATGTTAGTTCGACCGGCAGTGTTGAATTGACCATTTCTCATAGGCGAGGTGAGAAATTGTGGCCGCGCCGGTGCGGCCTCCTAGAGGTGTTCTTGCCCGGGCGAGAACCATCCGTTCGAAATCATGTGATGGTTCGCACGGCAATCGCGCAGGATTGTGATCTGATAGTCGAGATCGTCCGCGATGCGGGTGGAGGACAAGAGGCGATGCTTGATGACCACCGCCTCATTTGCTTGAGGCGCAAGGGTTGGGATCGCGGTGGGCTCATGAGCCGGTTAACATGTTTGGCGCGCGAAGTTTCTGTTATTCGGGTCGACTTCCGGTAACCCCGTTGGAATCGACAACCGCAAACAGTCCCGGTATGCCGGCCGTGGCGCTTCGGCGGAGGGCTGGATCACGGTATCGGTTCCGTGCGGGGAAACGATCTCATCCTGGTAGTCCATAAACAGCAGGCGCCCCATCCAACTCTCACAGAGTGCCGCCCCTGTAGGAAACCAGAGGTGCCGCCTCCCCAGCGACGAAATCGGCTAGTCGGCCGATGACGATCGCTGTGTTGCCACGCTCGATGACTTCTTCGAGCCTGCAGTCGAGCACTCCGGAGGCGCCGACGAGTGTCGGTGCACCGGTGGCGAGCGTGGTCCATTCCGCTGTGGTGAAGCGGTCCGCGCCCTTAAGCTCGCCTTTGCCGCCGAAGGTAACGGCAATATCGGCCTGATCGATGCCAAGATAGTTTATGGCGAAGTGCTTCGCGGCGAGGATCGCCTCGAGGGCAGAAGTCTTCTTGTCGACCGAGACCATCAACAGCGGCGGATCGGCACTCAGATGCGTGGCCGAAAGGGCAAGGAAGCCCCGCGGACCGTCGGTCGCCTCTGCTGTGACGATGGCGCTGCCGACGGCTCGAAGGCCGATGGCCTGCCAGAAGGTGCGAACATCGATTAAGCGTTCGGGCGCGGTAACTTGGGACATCGATATTCTCCCCTAGTGGCTATCAGGCGGCGGCTTGACCGCGTTTGAAACCCGGAGCGCGGGTTTTCATCAGCGGCTGGATGTATTCGCCGAACTGCTCGATGCCGATGATGAAGTCGTCAAAGGTCAGCATGATGCCCTCGATACCAGGCTGTACGGCGATCTCGTCGAGCATGCGCGCAACGTTCTCGTAGGAGCCGATAAGCTTGAGCATGGCCGTGGGTTCGGCTGTTTCGGGCTTGGCTAGCATCTCCGCGGTCCGCCGCGCCATGCCACCTGCCGTCGAGTTGGCGGGCGCGTTCTTGTCGGCGCCGGACTGATCTCGGGCCCAGGCAAGGGCTTCGAGGTCGGTGCCTTTCTTGTAATGCTCCCACTTGGCGAAGGCCAATTCGTCCGTCCGGTCGGCGATGACCATCATCAGCGTATACGCGCCGACCTTGCGGCCATAGGGAGCTGTCACCTCAAGCAGACGTTTAGCGTTGTCGCCTGCATGGGCCGTGTCGTTGATGCCGCGGCCGGCGCCGATGAAGTTATAGTCGCAGAATTCTCCGACGAATTGCATGCCGCGATCCGAGGCGCCGGCGGCGACAATCTCGATATGAGAGGACGGGCGCGGGGACAGCTTGCAGTCGTCCATCTGGAAAAACTCGCCCTTGAAGTTGGAAACTCCGGTTTCCCAAAGTTCCTTCATTACCGTCACGTATTCACTGGCGTATTCATAGCGTTTGGCGAAATGAGCCTCTCCCGGCCAGAGGCCCATCTGCTGATATTCCTTGGGCTGCCAGCCTGTAACGATATTAACCCCGAACCTGCCTGGCGCGATGGAATCAATGGTTGAGGCCATGCGCGCCGCCAAGGGAGGGGGTAGTGTCAGCAATGCGATCGAGGCATAGAGCTTGATGCGCTGGGTGACGGCGGCGATGCCCGCCATCAGGGTGAAGGCTTCGAGATTGTGTTGCCAGTATTCGGACGGTCCGTCGAATCCCCGGAGCTTAATCATGGAGAGCGCAAAATCCATGCCGTAATGCTCGGCACGCTGCACGATGGTCTTGTTGAGGTCGAAGGTGGGATAGGTCTTCGGGGCAGTGGTGGAAATCAACCAGCCACGGCTGCCGATCGGGATGAATACACCCATTTTGGTCATTAGCGGAATCTCCTTATGCGGCCTTGCCAGAGACCAGTTGCGGGGCACGGGATTTCATCGGCTGCTGCCCCACCTGCCTGTTAGGATCGAAAGTTGGATAGTCTGGGGAGCAGTGGCAGAGATCGACCAGCCTCGACCACAGATGGGAACAAACACGCCAATTTCTGTCATGGAATCCCTGCACTCCGGCCATCGGACGACACGCGGCGGGGCAATCGATGCCGTGCAGACGCTTTAGGCAGCACACCTTGGGACGCAGGGTGAAGACGTGCCAATCGATGAATTCGCATTTGCGGAATGAGAATTTTTCAACGGCCGGATGCGCTAATCCTCCAGCCTCTCGACCAGCGCCAGGAGATTCCTCCCGTCGATCGGTTTGCCGATGGTGGGCAATTCCGCGAGCGCCTGCGGCAAGTCCTTCGGGTTATGCCCGGTCGCCACGATGATATGCGTGCCAGCTTGCGTCAGGCGCTCGATCAGCACCCCGCTGGTATCGCCGCCGAGTTGATGGTCAACCAGAGCGAGGTCGATCGGCGTATTGGCGATGAGCTCCAATGCGCCGTCCACGGTGGCGACGGGCCCGACTACCTCGTGGCCGGCATCGCGCAGGATCGAGGCATGATCGAGCGCGATCAGCCATTCATCCTCGACGATGAGAACCTTCAGCGTCATGACGTGCCTCGTGCGGTAAGGGGAACTTCCAGCCTCACTTCGAGGCCTGCGGGCTCGAAGCGTGTTTCGACCTTGCCTCCCAGCCGATAGCCGATTTCGCCTTCCAGCAGCGTCAGTCCGAAGCCGCTCTTGTCGGATTTGGTGACCGGCGGGCCACCACGTTCCGTCCAGGTGAGGGCGAGATTGCCCTGCTCATATTGCCATTCGATGGCCACGCTGCCGGCGGCCTGCGACAGCGCACCATATTTGGCGGCATTGGTGGCAAGTTCATGCATGACCATGCCGAGGGACAAAGCCGGCTGGGGTTCGAGCAGAACCTCGGGGCCGCACAGGCTGATGCGTTCGGCACCGAAGGGATCGAGTTCCTGATGGATGATCTCGTCAATGGCGATCCTGCGCCAGTTGACGCGCGACAGGGCGCCATAGGCGCTCGCCATGGCCCGCATGCGTCCGATCAGCGCTTCATGCGCCGGGTGCGCCGGCGCGAGGGTCAGGGTCTGCTTGGCGATGCTGATGGCTACCGCCAGCATGTTCTTGACCCGATGATTGAGCTCGGAGATCAGCACCTGCTGATGCTCCTCCGCCTCGGCCAGCGTGGTGACATCGACAAGCGACACCACCACCCCTTCGATGCTCCTGGTGTCGTCGCGATAGGGGCGCAGCCGCACCAGGAGAAACTTGCCGTCCTCGCTGCGCGGCAATTGCTGTTCCAGCGGCTCGCCAGTGGCGAAGACGCTCTTGATGTCGGTCTCGAGGCCGGGATAGTCGAGCCGGGTGGTGAGGTCGGTCAGCGGCCGCCCGATATCGGCCGAGCGCAGATTGAAGAAGGCCGATGCCACCGGCGTGAAATTGCGGATCACCAGATTGCGGTCGAGAAAGACCGTGGCGATCTGCGCGCTTTCGAACAGATTCTGCAGATCGTTATTGGCGCTGTCCAGTTCCTCCACCTTGCTCGACAGCTCGGCATTGATGGTGTTGAGTTCCTCGTTGAGCGATTGCATCTCCTCCTTCGAGGCTTCCAGCTCCTCATTGGTGGATTGCACTTCCTCGTTCATCGAGACGAGTTCTTCGTTGGAGGATTTGAGCTCCTCCACCGCCGTTTCATATTCCTCGATCGTGGCCTGCAGCCGCTCCCTGGTGTCGCGCAGCTCGCGCTCGAGATCGGCGGCGTGCTGGGCATCGGCGGTTCCGGCGGCGGTCTGCGGACGAGTTTCGACAGGCCCCAGCGGATGAAAGAGCACGAGATAGAGGGGCTCGCCATTGCCGCGATCCGCCAAGGGCTCGACGGTGACGGTCACCAGATGCTCGTCGCCATCGTCTTCGGCCATGATCAGGCGCTCGCGCATCACCGGCTGTTGCGAGGTCACGGCTTCGCGCAGGGCCGAGCGCAGCTCCAGCCTGAGGCCGCGCCGCGCCATGGACAGCAATTGTCGGCTGGGCGCACCCTGCGGTGGTTCGAGAAACCGGCCCGTGCGGGAGGAATAATAGACGACGTCGCCCTCGCCATTGACCACCACATGGGCCGGCGCGAAGCGATCCAGCACCTGCGCTTCCACGATCTGGCGCAGCGGGTAGACGCTGACGAGCCCGGATTTGTCGCGCCGGTCCTCGCTGGGCTGCGGCAGGCGGCCATCGATCAGCTGTGGCAGCCGCCGCTGATGCCCCGAATGCTCGCGCGCCTGGAAGATGCGCTGCTTCTTGTCGACCATGGCGAACAATTCGCCATGCTGGCTGACGCCTTCCGAAGTGCCGAGAAACAGATAGCCGCCCGGCTTCAGCGAATAGTGAAAGGTCGGAATGACCCGATGCTGGATGTCGGGGCCGAAATAGATGAGCAGGTTGCGGCACGAAACGAGATCCATGCGCGAGAATGGCGGATCGCGGATGACGCTGTGGGGCGAGAAGATGCACATCTCGCGCACTTCGCTCTTGACCTGATAGGCGCCGCCATCGCTGACGAAGAAACGCTGCCGGCGCGGCTCGCTGATCCCCGACAGAAGCTGGGCCGGGTAGCGGCCGGAGCGCGCCACGGACAATGCCTGTTCGTCGATATCGGTGGCGAAGATCTGCACCTTGGGCACCACCGTCAGCCGGTCCATATATTCGCGCATCAGGATGCCGATGGAGAAGACCTCTTCGCCGGTGGCGCAGCCGGGCACCCAGACGCGCACCGTATCATTGGCGAGCTTGCCCTCGAAAAGCTTGGGAATGACGATCTGCTCGAGCTGGCGGAAGGCGTCTTCGTCGCGAAAGAAATCGGTGACGTTGATCAAAAGATCGCGGAACAGGCTCATCACCTCGGATGCGTCCTTGCGCAGCAGCTCGATATAGGCTTCGATCGACTGCAACTGGCGCACCTGCAGGCGCCGCTGGACCCGGCGCATGAAGGTCTTGGTCTTGTAGCCCGAGAAATCGTGCCCGGAATGCTTCACCAGCAGACCGTAGATTTCGTCGCGGGCGCGATGGATCGCGTTCGCGCCCTGGTCCTTGTCGTCGCGTGTCAGCTCGTCCAGCATGCCGAAGCTCTGGACGAAGGTGACGAGCTTGGTGCCCATCTCGTGGACCGGCAATTCGAGATCGATCATGCCGGTCGCGAGAGCGCTTTCCGGCATTTCCGGATGCTTGGGACCATAGCTGTCGGCGCGCTGCGCGACGGTCAGGCCGCCCCGTTCCTTGATCGCCTTGGCGCCGAGCGTCCCGTCGCCATCACCGCCCGACAGGATGATGCCGACCGCATATTCGCCCTTCGCCTCGGCCAGCGAAGCGAAGAAGATGTCGATCGGCTTGCGTTCGCGGCGGGCGGGATTGGGCTCGCGCAGCTGCAATATATCGCCGTCGGTCGTGACCACGGCATTTTCCGGCATGACATAGACGGTGTTGCGTTCGAGCTTCTGGCCGTCTTCGATCACCTTGACCGGGATGGTCGTATAGCGCGACACCACCTCATGCAGCAGGCTTTCCCGATCGGGGCTGAGATGGGTGACGATGACGAAAGCCATGCCGGAATCATCCGGCAGGCCTTTGAAAAAGCCCTGAAGGGCCGGTATGCCGCCGGCCGAGGCACCGATGCCCGCAACGGCTAGAGTATGACGCGGTTCAGACATTAAGGGTCCCTGATAGGCTGAAGGACCGTGCCTGGGCATCGACCCGAACTCTGTTCGAAGCCGAGCATACACACGCTCGTGTCCGGAGCCATCTAAAACTGGCAATGCGCGGCATGGCCCCCAAAATCTCCATGGCCCATGCTGCACGCGACGAAGCAGCGGGCAGGGGCCTGACTGTACCTTCTTAGCTTCGATCAATCGCTTCAGGCCGTCGCTAACATAGGTTGGGCATTCGGAACGGAGGACTTGCGGTGCAGCTTCCTGCCTTAGGAGGAAGGCCCATGACCGCTGACAGATTTCCCTCAACCAGCCGTAACCTGAACGCGACCGCAATGGGAAAGATCGTCGATATCGCCGCTGTCCGCGCGGCTCTCGATGGGCCCGATCGCGAATGCATCACCGAAGATCGGGAGGGGCGTCCTATGTATCTGTTTGCCCTTGACTGGACCTTCGAGGGAAAACCCTGGACCGTCCAGATCTGGGCCTATGACTGGGCTGATGCGGAAGCGCGCGTCGGGGCCATGTGCGACAGCCTCACCGTCACCGGGCGGGTCCATGCGCAGGGCCCGCTGTGAACCCACCATCACCGCGCGATTAAGCTGAGTTTAGTCGCGGAACGTCCCTCAACAGGCCGTGTTGTGCCGGCGAGGAGACCGTCATCACCCCACGCAGCTTTCGACCCGGGCGCGACAGGCCTGCGGCCGGGCTGTTTTCGGAAGCATGACGGTGAAGGCGGCGCAATATTCCGCCGCCGAGAGCGAGCTGGACGAAGAAGCGGAGAGGATACCGAAGCCAAGGTCAAGCCGGCGGCAAGCCCGGCATATTCCGATCCGTTTCATCGTATCGGGCCATCGGGCAAGAGCCCCTTGGTGTCACAACGAGGAGAAGAAATCATGACCGTGAAATACATCATCTCAGCCTTGGCTCTGGTTTCGGCCATGGGCGTGAGTTCGGCAATTGCCCAGGACCAGATCAATGGCATGCCCGTGCCCGCCGATCAGATGCAGGCGGTGCACGACAAATGCGATGAACTCAACAATGCCGATGGCGATGCCTCTGCGGGTGCCGCTGGTGCTGAAACGCCGGCCGCCGGTGCCGAGGCGGGAGCTGCGGGCGCAGCCGGCGCAGGTGCTGCAGGTGGAGAGGCAGGAGCGGCGGCCGGTGCCGACGCAAATGCCGGCGCCGCAGGGCAGATCGATCTCGACACCCTGACCCTCGAGATGTGCCAGGAAGGCGGCTTCGTCTCGAGTTCGCCCTGATTCAGCCCGTTCTGGCGCCCGTCTCTTCGGGCGCCAGTTCCCCATGATTTGAGAGCATTTCAAGATAGCGTCCATAGCGGCCGCATAGCGTCTCTATCGCGGGCCGATCCGCTTCCGCAGCCGAGGCGGCGGCTAAACTCCAGAGCCCAAGCTGAAATGCCGGATAGCAAATCCGCATGGCCGCGACGAGCCGCGGAGCCACCGGCCGCCCGGTGATGCTGCCGACACGTTCGCCAAGCTGCGCCGTTTCGTCGAGGGTCAGCGCGTATTCTGTCGCGGCCCCGGCGATATCCCATGCGATATCCTGAAATCCAACCAGGTCATGCGTGGCGCTATGATCGAGCGCATCGGTTTTGAGCAGGCTTCCATCCTGCATGACCAGCCATTCCCAGCCATGAAGGCGGCCATCGATGTCGACAGGATACGGCGCGTAGTCGCCTGCCTTCCCGAGCGCGGCGCATATCTGCGTGGCCGGCGTTTCGCCCAGAGCTTCCGTCAGATTGTAGCGCGCCATGGAAAAGAGCTCGCCGAGCGATGCACCGGCCCCCGATGCAGGAAGCCGCGCCGCGCGAAAACCGAGATAATCTCCCAGCTGTGCCAACAGCCTCTTTCGTTCGATATGGGCGAGGCCGAGCGGCGTGCCTTCGACCCAGGGCTGAACGATGAAGCCATGACAAAGCCCGATGGGAGGCGGCGAGAAGCCGGCTTCGGCCAGACATTGTGCCTTCTCGAATTTCATCCGGCCTTCGGCGCCGAGGCCGGCAAACTTGACCAGCCATGAGCCCCCGGAGGACCGGGCGATGAATTTTCGCCGCTCTCTCGCGCTATCCGCCGGCAGGCGGGGATCAATGCGTCTGCGCCACTGCCCGCCGGAGATGTCGGACAAGGTCACGGGGCTCCTGACCAGTTCCCCGATCCAGCCCTCGAGCCTTCCCGGCCTGCCGAGAAACACGGCATCGAAATCGACGACATGCCGCGAACTTTGTGACCAGCGTTGCCGGTGACGCGGCTGTGCCTCCGGGCCCGGGTCGCCTCCATGGCTCGGGAAGAAATGGATGTGCTCCGGCCTGATACCGCGCGCTTCCAGCCAATCGGCCACGCAGCCGAAGGACGATCCGGAAAGCCCCGGCCCTTCATCGACAATGGCGTAGTTGCGGGCGCCCGTCCCGACGATATGCCGCTCCAGGGCCTCGGCAATACGCAATTCGCGCTGGAACGGATGTCCCACAGGCCGCACGGTGACGGCCGGTGCCGCACCCAATGCTGCCGCCACCACACCGGCAAGGCTGGTGCCGATGCTGCGGATACCGATGACCATGGTGTCGGACCCGAGCCCGGAGCGCCGCGCCGCCTCGACATAGCTCTCGGGATAGAGGGCGTAGAAAGCATAGCCCTCCGGACGCTTGGTCCGGATGATCTCGGGGCCGCGCAGGGCAGGGAGCAGGGACTCCCAGTCAGGGGGAATAGAAATTTTCTCATCCCAGCTGTTGCACAGCGCTTCCCCGAAGCTTCGCTGCAGCCGGTTGCCGCTGAGCTGCGCCGGGTCGAGATCATCGGCACCGCGGCTCTCGAACGCGGCATCTATCAGCCCCTGCGCCAGTTCGCCCGTTCGGATAAAGGCTTCGACCAGCAGCGAATGGCGGGCAAGCCCTGGTGGCAGGCCTGCGCATGCGGTCAAAACCCGCGCGATCTCGGCGCGGATTTGCGCCGGCTCTTCCCAATGTTCGCGATCGCCATAAACGAGCATCAAGCCTCCCTAATCCCGTCCGCAGCGCCCCGGCGCGGCGAGGAACAAACCTCCGAAGGTGCCGTTTGGTCGATGAACACGCGTCCGGAGGGAAACGGCGATGACATCAAAAAAAGTCCGCATCGGCATTGTCGGCGTAGGAAACTGCGCCTCTTCCCTGGTCCAGGGCCTGACCTATTATCGCGACGCCAAAGGGAACGAGCCGATACCGGGCTTAATGCATGTTAATCTCGGCGGTTACCGGATTGCCGATATAGAAGTCGCCTCCGCTTTCGACGTTTCGGCGAGCAAGGTCGGCCGCGACGTGGCCGAGGCGATCTATGCCGAACCCAACAATACCCATCGCTTCGCCGAAGTCGCCCCAACCGGCGTCACCGTCGCCCGCGGCAGGACGCTCGACGGGATCGGCAAATATCTGAAGGATGAAATCGAGGAATCCCCCGAGCCCGTCGCCGACATCGCCACCATGCTGCGCCAGAGCCGGACGGATGTGCTGGTCTCCTATCTGCCCGTGGGTTCGGAGGAAGCGACGGCCTGGTATGCCGAACAGGCCCTTGAGGCGGGTTGCGCTTTCGTCAACTGCATCCCCGCCTTCATCGCCTCGCGGCCGGAATGGGCCAACCGCTTCGCCGCAAAGGGCCTGCCCATCATCGGAGACGACATCAAGAGCCAGGTGGGCGCGACCATCATCCATCGGGCGCTCGCCAATCTCTTTCGCGAACGCGGTGTCCATCTCGACCGCACCTATCAGCTCAATTTCGGCGGCAATACCGATTTCCTCAACATGCTGGAGCGCGAGCGGCTCCACTCCAAGAAAATCTCCAAGACCCAAGCGGTGACGAGCCAGCTCGACATGCCGCTGCCGGCGGGCGACGTGCATGTGGGCCCGAGCGACCATGTGCCGTGGCTCACCGACCGCAAATGGGCCTATATCCGGCTCGAAGGCACCACATTCGGCGGCGTACCGCTCAACGCCGAACTCAAGCTCGAAGTGTGGGACTCGCCCAATTCGGCCGGTGTCGTCATCGATGCCGTGCGCTGCGCCAAGCTGGCGCTCGATCGGGGCCTGGGTGGAGCGCTCGTCGGCCCCTCAAGCTATTTCATGAAATCTCCCCCGCGCCAGTTCACCGATGAGGAGGCGCGCCGGCGCACCGAAGAGTTCATCGCCGGCGAAGACTCCTCATTGCTCGGGGCCGCCGAGTGACCACGACGTTCTTTCTCGTCCGCCATGCCGCGCATGATAATGTCGGCGGCTTTCTCGCCGGACGGACCGAAGGCATAAGGCTGGGTCCGGAGGGGCGCGCGCAGGCGCAAAGGCTCGGTCGGCGTATGGTGCAAGAGCAATTCGACGCCATCTGTGCGAGCCCGCGCGAGCGCGCCCAGGAAACCGCCGCCGCCATCGCCGAAGCCAGCGGAGAGATGGATGTCGTAACCGATGCAAGCCTCGACGAAGTCGATTTCGGCTCCTGGCAGAACCGCAGCTTCGAAGATCTGAATGCGGATGCCGGCTGGCAGCGCTGGAATGCCGCCCGCAGCCTTGCGGCAACACCCGCCGGCGGCACCATGCTGGATGTTCAGCACCGCATCGTCACCGCCATGCTGCGTCTCGCCGGGGAAGATCGTGACGGGCGCATCGTCCTGGTCAGCCATGCCGATGTCATCAGAATGGCCGTCGCCTATGTGCTGGGCCTGCCGATCGACGCCTGGCCGCGCTTCGAGATTTCCCCTGCCTCGATCACCACGGTCGTTCTCGGCCCCTGGGGCGGCAAGGTTTTGACTCTCAACGAAGTCGTCGCCTGAGCTCCGACACCGGAAAGGATGGAAAAGATGACGATGCTTTCAAACAGCGAGATCAAGCGGAAGGTCGAAGCGCTCGGCCCCTGGTTTCACAATCTCGATCTCGGCGGCGTCCAGACCGCGCCCAACCATTTCCTCGGCAATTATCCCGATATCAAATGGCGTAAATTCGCCGATGTCCTGCCGGCCGATCTCACCGGCAAGACCGTGCTCGATATCGGCTGCAATGCGGGCTTTTATGCCATCGAGATGAAGCGGCGCGGCGCCGAGCGGGTGCTGGGCATAGATTTCGACGACGCCTATCTCGCCCAGGCGCGTTTCGCCGCCGAAGTGGCCGAGCTCGATATCGAGTTCCAGAAGCTGTCCGTCTATGACGTCGGCACTCTGGGTGAAAGCTTCGATGTCGTCCTGTTCATGGGCGTTCTCTACCATCTGCGCCATCCGCTTCTGGCGCTCGATCTCATCCGCCGCCATGTCGCGCGCGATCTCCTGGTGTTCCAGTCCATGCAGCGCGGCAGCACCGAAGTCGAAGGCGTCGCGGAGAATTATCCTTTCTGGGATTATGACCTGTTCGACGCACCCGGCTTTCCCAAAATGCATTTCGTCGAGCATCGCTACGCCGATGATCCCACCAATTGGTGGATTCCCAATCGCGCCTGCGTCGAGGCCATGCTGCGCAGCGCCGGCTTCGCCATCACCGAACATCCGGAAGCCGAGGTGTATCTATGCACCGTCGCCGAACAGCCGGCGGCCAGCATTCCCGTCTATCCCAGCAGTGGAGGCAAGGCATGATCGAAGCGGCAATGATCTGGAACGAGCCCAACAACAAATCCCATTGGGACCCGGAACTCGATCCGGAATGGCAGCGCTTCGCCGAGATGGCGAGCCTTGCCGCCAATGCCATAGCGGAGCGGAACCCCGCCATCACCAGGGTATTGGGCGGTATCTCGCCCATCGATCCCGGCTTTATCCACCGGATGAAGACTTTCGGCTTGCTCGATCGCATCGATGCCATCGCCGTGCATGGCTTTCCGCTCGACTGGAATCTCTGGCAGATTCATGACTGGCCGCAAAAGCTCGAGGAAATCCGCGCCGTCACCGATCTGCCGATCTGGGTCAGCGAGGTGGGAGTATCGACCTTCGGGGCCGAGGAAGTGCAGCTGTGGGGGCTGCAGCGCACCGCGGAACTGCTCAAGGGCCGGGCAGAACGCATTCAGTGGTACAGCCTCTATGACCTGCCGCGCGCCTGGGAGGCGACCACGCGCCACCGCGAGGCGGAAGGATCGTCCTATTACCGGCACTTCTATATGGGCCTGTTGCGCGAGGACGGCACGCCCAAGCCGGCGCTGGAGGAATTCGCCCGCCATACGCCCGATATGGGGCTGGTGCAGTGGTTTCATTTCGAGGATCACCGGCTCGACGATGCGGTCGCATGGATGAAGCGACTCGGCGTCACCTATATGCGCACCGGCCTGTCCTGGGCCGACAGTTTCCGCCCCAATGCGCTCGACTGGTTCGACCGGCAGATGAAGGCGCTGGAGGATTTCGACGTCACCGTCACCTTCTGCTTCACGCCCGAGCATCGCGGCCTCGCGCCGCACCATACGAGCCCGCCACAGGTTCCGGAGGAGTTCGCCGAATTCTGCGCCGCGATGATCGACCGCTATGCGCCGGCATCGGGCAATCCGGCGGTCCTGCCGCCCCATAGGGGCGCAGCTCCCTTCTTCGGCTTCAGTTGAGGAACCGATCGAGCAGCCGGCCGACGCGGCCGCGCGAATAGGCAAGGCCCTGATAGAGCGACAGGCTCGCCCGCGCCCAGCCGATGTAAAGGCCGGGCCAGTGCAGGCTCCGCGCCAGCCGGAACATGCGATGGCTCCAGGCGCTGATGCCGGCGCGCATGCGATAGATGAGCCGGCGCCTCAACGGCAGGCCGGCGGCGCCGGGTGGAACCCGCTTGAGCGGTCTCACGCCTGAGCGCCACCAGGTCAGCCGGTAGGCGAGGCCTTCGCGCCGCTGGCGGAAACCGGCCGCCTGCGTTTCGACGACGAAATCGGCATCGACGGGATCGAGATCGAGGCGGCCCGCCGTCATGGCTTCGGTGACGATGCCATGCAGGATCGGCGAGCGCACCACGACCACATTGGTGCCGCGCGGATCCGACGAATAGGGCTCGACCCAGGCATCGCCGAAGGCGATATCGGCCGTCTCCGCCGCCACGTCATCGCAGAAATTGCAGGCCGAATTCTGGAAGAATCCGGCGCCCCAATCGCCATCGGCCATGTCCCACCAGGCTTTTTGCCCGGTGCTGCCATCCTTGCGGGTAAGTTGGGCCGTGTACCAATTGGCCGGCCGGGCGGGGTCCTTGAGGCGGAATTCGAAGCGCTCGATATCCGCCACCGCCCCTCCCATCTGCCAGCCGAAGCTTTCGATCATGCGGGCGCTTTTCATATGCCCGCAGAAAAGCCCCAGCGTGAAAACGATCCGCTCCGCCAGCACCGGCTCCTGCCGGCGCAGAAGATGCACGGCCTTGATGAAGCAGGGTATGCCCACCAGGGCATAGCGGCCGGGCACCTCGCGGATCTGGCGCAGCACCCCGGAGAGTTCGACCGGATAATAGCGCGATTTGGCGCCCTGCCGCACCTCGGCGGCGCTGCGCGACACGCGATAGCCGAAAAACGCGCCGTCCTTGCGAGGCGTGACCGGCGCGACGTGCGCCACCCCGTCGACCAGCCCCCGCCGCAACAACTCGGCCGCCACCCAGCTGACGAGACCGCCCGAACTGCCCTGGTCGCGAAAATCGCTCTCGGCGACGGCCCCTACATAGGCGGCTTCGAACCGGCCGATCCGTGCATCCTGGCCGGCCGCTGCGGAAAATCGCTCCTCCGCCAGTTGCGTCTCATTGCGTGCGGAGGGTGAAAAGGGACAGAGCCTGCTGAATTGGGGGGAGCGCTCGCGCCGCCACGCGGAGGGACCTTCCGGCTTGAATTGTCCATAGGCATCCATCCGCATCCGCGCCGCTTCGTTTGTCCCCGCGCAGGCGCCGCAACCGATGCAAAGGCCCGAGCGGACGATCTGGTCCGGGCTGACAGCATCGGTTGAGGCCATGGATTCAGGCGAGAACGGCATCGAGATAGGCCTTGGATTGGGCCCGCAACCCATCGATCCGGGCTGCGATCGCTGGTGAAGGCGGTTGTGCCAGCAGGGGGGCATAATCCGCCGGTCGCGCCTCCGGGCAGATGAGATGCCGTTCCGCATCCACCAGCGCCGTTAGGTCCCGCAGCTTGTTAAGGCGATAGGCGGAAGCGACTGCGGCAAAGGGCTTGTTGTTGAGGAGCGAGAAGACGCAGCCATGGAAAAAATTGGTCGCCACCGCCTCGGCATTGGCGATGAGGGCGGGGAAGTCTTCCGGGCCCACCTCGATCCGCTGTTCATCCGCCCAATCATTGCGATAGCCGATGCTGACGAGCTTAAAGCCTCGGGATCTCGCCCATTGCTGCATATCTGCGGCGAACCAGCCAGGAAAGCTGTGGCCATAGACCGCGATGTAAGGCTCGCCCCCCGGCGCCGGGGTCTGCGGCACGCAATCGCCGAAGGTCAGACACGGATCGAGCACGATAGGCACCTCCCGCCCCAGCGCCGCCGCGACCATTTTTTGGGCATTGGCGTCGCGCACCGAGATGCGCTCGAAACGTTGTAACTGTTCGGCCCACCATGGATCGAGCGGCGCGGACGCGCTCTGATTGCCGAAGCTTGCCGCATAGGCGGCAAGACTCGGCGCATCGATGCCGACGCCGAAAAACAGCGCCTTGCCGCCATACCAGGGATGGCGCAGATTCCATACTTCGTCGCTGCCCACCATGATGAGATCATAGGGCTCCACCTGCGCCGGATCGTCGATGTCGAAGGCAGCCGAAAGCGGCAGGGCCGTGAAAGCATCGAAGAATTTACGCGTCTTCACGGCATAGCGGGCGCGGTCGCTCGCCGGCGTTGCGCCCGGCAAGGCCGGCTGCAGGGCGCATCTCCATTCCACCCGGTCGATCCGGGACGAGCCGTGATCCAGCAGCACCGCATCCTCGCCGCGGGCTCTCAGCCCCTCGACGAGACACCGCGCCTGCCAATAGGAGCCGTAATTGATGCAGCGGTGAAAGGTCAGGACGCCGATCTTGCGCTCAGCCATCATCAGGCGTTGGCATAGATGGCGTCGAGCACTTCCGACACCCGGACAAGCCCGCGGGCTTCCGGATCGAAGGCCCGGCTTTTCGCCAGCCGCCGGGCCCAGGCGCAGGCGGCCCGGCCGGACCACGCATCCGGTCCTTCGGCAAGCGGCTCCGAACGGGTGCCGCTGAACCGGTCGGCGCGAAAATCGAGGAAGGATCCGCCGACATTGCTGAAACTGGCGCCGCCCTTGTCGCCGTAGAATTGCGCTTCGATCACGGCGTCGCGCCCGGCATGCAGATGCCACGAACACGCCAGCCGCAGGATCGTGCCGGTTTCGAGCTCGACCGTGGCGACGGCGAAATCCTCGACGCCCTGCGCACCGGCTCCCATTGTCTGCCCGCCGCTTTTGAGATGGCTGGTGACCGATCGGACTGCGGGGAAATCCAGCGACCACAGAGCGAGATCGACCAGATGCACTCCGAGATCGACGACGCAACCGCCGCCCGAAAGCGCGCGATCATAGAACCATGGCTTGTCGGGGCCGTAAGCATTGTGGAACGTCAGATCGATCGAGAATACATGGCCCAGCTCTCCGGCGGCCAGCAATTCGCGTATCCGCTCCACGCCCTGCAGGTGCCGATAGGAGAGATCGACGCCGAGAAGGCGATCATTGCGTTCGGCCGCTTCCACCACCGCCGCGACCTCCGCGGCCGTCCGTCCCAGCGGCTTCTGGCAGAAGACGGCGAGACCCCGTTCCAGCGCCGTGATGGCCTGTTCGGCGTGCAGTGCGCTGGGAGTGGCGATAACCAGCCCGTCGAGATCGAGCGAAAGAAGATCGTTGAACGAGCCGGCGCGTTCGGTTTCCGGCACGAGCCGCGCCGCTTCTTCGGCCATGTCGGGTGAAGGATCGGCGATGCCGACCGCATCGATCAGGCCGGAGTCCAATAGCGACTCCATGCGAAGCCGCCCGATGCGGCCGACGCCGAGAAAGCCGATGCGCGGCCGGATGGCGGGATTTTCGTTCTGCAGGGCACTCATGGATAGACGATCAGGGCTTTGAGGAAACCATCGGGACGGTCACGCGTGGCATTGAGCGCGTCGTCCAGTTCATCGAGCGGATAGCGGTGGGTATAGAACGGCGCCGGATCGAGCCGGCCGGAAGCAACCGCCTCCACCGCCTCGCGCACGCCCTGCGCATAGATATTGGGGTCGCGCTCATGGGCATTGATGACGTCGAGGCCGCGCCAGTTCCATAGCTGCATGTTCACCTGCCGCGGCCCATCCTGATGATAGCCGGCAATGATCAGGCGCCCGCGCTCGCGCGTCAGCTCGGCGGCGAGATCGAGCGGCCATTGCTTGCCGGTGGCTTCGATCACGCGGTCGCAGAACACGCCATCAGTCAGATCGCGCACCTGCTCGATGATCCGCCAGTGATCGTTCATGGCGATGGTTTCCGCCGCACCGGCCTTTCGGGCGATCTCGAGCGCATAGGGCCGGCGTGACAGCGCGATGACGCGCGCGCCCGCGCTGGCGGCGAGCTGCGTCAGCAAGGCGCCGAGAAAGCCGATGCCGATAATGGCGACAGTCTGGCCTGCCTCTATGCCGCTGCGCCGGAAGATATTCATGGCGCAGCCCAGCGGTTCGCCGGGAAAGGGCTGCCCATCGAGGCTGCGCGGCAGCGGCACCACGGATTCGACCGGTGCGAGATCGTGCGTGGCATAGCTGTTATAGGAGAGGGTGGCGACGCGCTCGCCAAGCGACAGGCCGGTAACGCCTTCCCCGAGCGCATCGACGAAGCCCCAGCCTTCATGGCCCAGCCCGCCGGGTTCTGTTGGGAATTTCATCCATTCAGGCCCCTCCCAGGGCGTGAGATTGGAGGCGCAGACGCCGCAGCCTTCGAGCCGGATGCGCACCTGGCCCGGGCCCGGTTGCGGCAGCGGGCGGCTGACCACCTCCATGGTGCCGGGGCCGGTTACTACCGCCGCCTGCATCAGCGGCTCGCTCGTCATCGCCATGGCCATGAATTTCCCGCCTCTCAGTCGCGTTCGACGAATTTGTTGAAGCGGCTCTTGCCGCCGTCCTGTGTTTCGTCCTGATAGAGAAAGGCCAGCCCGTTCTCGTCGAAGATGCGGAAGAACTCGTCCCAGCCGATTTCCTCGAGCTCTTCTTCGGGTTCGCCGAAATCGATCCGCAAAATGCCGCCCTTGCCGCGCGTCCGGACCACGGAAGGCCGGCCCTCGCGGTCTTCGACCCAGTTGCGGATTTCGTCATGATCTGTGGTGGTGTTGGAACTGCTCATATCCATCCTCCGGGTTGAGATGGCGCCCGTCAGCGCGCGGGCGAGGCGGCCAGTTCGACGCGCCGGCCGCCGGCGGCCGCGCGGGCCTGCCGTTCGGCGAGCGGCGGCGCCGCAGCGCGACCGAGGCGCACATAGCGAAAGCCCTGACGCACAACTTCGGCGCCGTCGAGAAGGTTGCGATAGTCGATAATGGTACGCCCGGTCATGATCCGGGCCAATTTCTTCGGCTCCAGCCGCCGATATTCATCCCATTCGGTCAGGACCACCGCGACATCGGCCCCGTCCAGCGCCGCCTCTGCAGTCTCGCACCATTCGGCTTCGGGCAGGTCATGCCGGTGGATATGCGCTTTGGGATCGTGAAGACGCACGCTGAGACCGGCTTCGTGCAGCATCGGCACGATGGTCAGGGCAGCGGCCTCGCGCATGTCATCGGTATTGGCCTTGAAGGCCGTTCCAAGCACCGCCACGATCGCGCCCTCTTCGGCCTCGCCGATGATCCTGCGCGCCAGCGCGCGCTTGCGCTCCTCGTTCCGCGCGATCAGCGTCTCGATCAGGGTCTGCGGCGCCCCCGCCTCGCGGCCGGCCGAGGCGAAGGCGCGGGTATCCTTGGGAAAGCACGAGCCTCCGAAGCCGGGTCCGGGCGAAAGGAAGGCTGGGCCAATCCGCTTGTCGAGCCCGATTCCCTCGATGATGGCGCCCACATCCCCATCGACCGCCTCGCATAGATCGGCGACATCATTGATAAAGCCCAGCTTGAGCGCCAGAAATGCATTGGCCGTATATTTGATGAGCTCGGCATTGATCGTGCTCGTCACCACCATGGGCACGCCACGCGCTGCAAGAGGCGCATAGATCGCCTTGAGCCGCGCCGCCGCCTCGGCTTGATCGGCCCCGACGACAATGCGGTCGGCATTCATGAAGTCGGTGATGGCGGAGCCTTCGCGCAGGAACTCGGGATTGGAGCCGACGAAGATATCGGTCCGGCCCCGCACGCGGCTGATGATCTCGCGCACCGCGCAGGCCGTGCCCGGCACCACTGTGGATTTGAGTACCACCATGGCGTCGGGGGCAAGGTGCGGGGCGATATCGCGCGCCGCTTGGTGGACGAAGCTGAGATCGGCACGCCCATCGGCATCGGATGGCGTGCCCACCGCCAGAAACACCGCATCCGCCTGCTGCAGCCGCTCGGCCGCGTCGGTGGAGAAATCGAGCCGCCCCGCCAGGCGCTGCGACCCGATGAGCTCGGCAAGGCCCGGCTCGTAAATGGGCAGCTCGTTCCGCATCAGCCTTGCGACGCGCTCGCCATCTATGTCGACGCAGGTGACCCGGTGCCCGAGTTCGGCCAGGCAGGCGCCGGTCGTCAGTCCTACATAGCCGGCGCCAATCACGACAATAATCATTTGACGTTTCCTTGTTGTGCAGTCGCTGCCGAAGCTTTGTTGCTCAACAAGGCTCGTTCTGCGCCGGTTCCTGTCCGCCTCGGCCCGCCCCGAACGGGCCCGGACAGGACAGGCCGCGCCAAAAGGCCGACAGACGGGCGCTTCGGAACGAACAGGCGCGCCCGCCGAGCCCCACACGTAAAAGCCGGCGGCCGGCCATTCTGTTAACCTGAGATAATCACCGCATCCGCATCGAGGCCGGTTAAGCCCTTGAATCAGCCGCAGCCATGGATCGGCCCAGCCGAGGGCCATGCCGCCGGTCTCGCCCGGAATCCCTTACCTACGCTCCGCCAAGAGCCATGAAGAAGCTTCCCATGCGGCTTTCTCCGGCGGAATCGAGGCCGGCTGCCGCGTCGGAACCACGGGCGCGGTGAGGAGTCCTACTGAAGCTACTTACCTCGACAATGACAGGTGCAAACGTGACCAAGGTCCTCATCACGGGCGGCTGCGGCTTCATCGGACGGCATGTGACCGAAGAGCTGCTCTCTCACGGCTATCAGGTGCGTATTCTCGATGATCTCATCGAGCAGGTGCATGGTGATGCCGCGCCCACTATTCCCGAAGAGGTCGAACTCGTCCGGGCCGATATCCGCGATCGCGAGGCGGTCGAAAAGGCGCTGTCGGGCATCAATCGGGTGGTGCATCTCGCCGCCGAGGTGGGCGTCGGCCAATCCATGTACGAGATCGCCCGCTATGTCGGCACCAATGAATTGGGCACCGCCATATTGCTCGAGGCGATGATCGACAAGCCGATCACCAGGATCGTCGTCGCCTCCTCGATGAGCGTCTATGGCGAGGGGCTTTACAGCGGCCCCGACGGCAAACGGGTTGGCACTGCCCGCCGCCGCGCTTCGGCGCTCAAATCCGGGACATGGAATCCCGCCGGCCCGGAAGGCGAGGCGCTGACCCCCATCCCCACGGATGAGCAGAAGCCGGTCGATCTCGCCTCCATCTATGCATTGACCAAATATGCGCAGGAGCGGGCCGTATTGATCTTCGGCGAAGCTTATGGCGTCGATGCCGTGGCGCTGCGCCTGTTCAATGTCTTCGGCGCCGGACAGGCGCTTTCCAATCCCTATACCGGCGTCCTCGCCAATTTCGCCTCCCGTCTCGCCAATGGCCAGCGCCCGATGATCTTCGAGGATGGCGAGCAGCAACGCGATTTCGTCCATGTGCGCGATGTCGCCCGCGCCTTCCGCCTCGCGCTCGAACAGGAGCCCGCCGCCGGGCATGTCATCAATGTCGGCTCCGGGCGCGCCTACAGCATTTCGCAGGTCGCGACCCTCTTGGCCGACGCCATGGGCGTGCCGCATATCCGGCCCGAAATCATGGGCAAGGCCCGCTCCGGCGACATCCGCAACTGCTTTGCCGACATCTCCAAGGCCCGCGAGCTCCTCGGCTTCGAACCCCGCTTCCGCCTCGAGGATTCCCTCGATGAACTGGCTAGCTGGGTGCGCAGCGTCGAAGCCGTCGATCGCGCCCATGAGATGAAGCGGCATCTCGAAGAAAGAGGGCTGGTTTCATGAGCATATCCTCCAGCGCCGCTTCACCCATCGTCGTCGTCGGTGGCTGCGGCTTTATCGGCTCCAATCTCGCCGCAAGCCTCATGGCCTCGGGCGAACATGTCGTCGTGCTCGACAATCTCAGCCGTCCCGGCGTCGAGCGCAATCTCGCCTGGCTCGAAGCCGAATATCCGGGCTTACTGCACCTCTGCGTGGCCGATATCCGCAATCTGCGCGAGATCGAGCCGGTCTTCCGCGATGCAAGGGCCGTCTTCCACTTCGCCGCCCAGACCGCCGTGACCACCAGCCTCGATGATCCGCTCGCCGATTTCGAAACCAATGCGCATGGCACCCTCAACGTCCTCGAAGCCACCCGCAAGGCGGGCCGACGCGCGCCGGTGATCTTTGCCAGCACCAACAAGGTCTATGGCAGTCTCGACGACATTGCGCTCGAAGAACACGATTTTGGCTACGGGCCGGCCGATGCCGCCTTGCGGGCCAACGGCATCGGCGAGGACCGGCGGCTCGAATTCTGCACGCCCTATGGCTGCTCCAAGGGTGTCGCCGACCAATATGTGCTCGATTATGCCCGCTCTTTCGGCCTGCCTACTGCCGTATTGCGCATGAGCTGCATTTATGGCCCACGCCAGTTCGGCACCGAGGATCAGGGCTGGGTCGCCCATTTTGCCCTCAAGGCGCTGCGCGGGGAGCCGGTGACGATTTACGGCGACGGCAAACAGGTGCGCGACATCCTCCATGTCAGCGATGCCGTCGCCGCCTATCGTACCGTGCTCGACCATATCGACAGTTTGGACAACCGCGTCTTCAATCTCGGCGGCGGGCCGGCCAATGCGGTGAGCCTCAATGCGGTGCTCGCCGAGATCGGCGGCATTCTCGGCCGTCCGGTCGCGGTCAGCCATGGCGACTGGCGCGAGGGGGATCAGCTCTTCTTCGTCGCCGACACCAGCCGGCTCAACGCCGCGCTTGGCTGGTCGGCCGGCATGGGCTGGCGCGATGGCCTGCGCGATCTCATCGCCTGGCTGTCGCAGGATCAGAGCCGTCCGGCCTTTCGCCAGCCCCAAAGGGTGCGGGCATGACGCGCGGCGTGCTCAATTCCGGTGCCGCCGCGCCCCTGCCTGCCGGCCACAGGCGGCGCATCCTCATGAGCATCGACAGCGTCGGCGGCGTCTGGCGCTATGCCATGGATCTCGCTGCGGCGCTGCGGCAGGAGATGGAGTTCTTCTTTGTCGGGCTCGGCCCGCATCCGAACTCCGCCCAGGTGGAGGAAGCCGAGGCCATTGGCGACCTCGTCTGGCTCGATGCGCCGCTCGACTGGACGGCCTCCGATGAACAGGCGCTTGATGTCATACCGCGACTTTTCCGCGATCTCGTCGCCGAGCAGAATATCGATCTCGCCCATCTGAACCTGCCCTCGCAGGCGGCAGGGCTCGATCTGCCCATACCCGTGCTGGTGGTATCGCATTCCTGCGTCGTCACCTGGTTCGCGGCGGTCCGGCGCAGCGGCCTGCCTGCTGGCTGGGCCTGGCAGAAACGGCGCAATCGGGCCGGCTTCGATGCCGCCGATCTGGTTATCGCCCCCAGCATGGCCCATGCCGATCTGCTGCGGCAAAGCTATGGTCCGATCCCGCGTCTCGAGGTCGTCCATAACGGCACCCGCCACGCCCCGGTGCCGGTAGAAAAAGACAATATCGTCTTTGCCGCCGGCCGTTGGTGGGACGAAGGCAAGAACGGCGCTGTTCTCGATGCCGCTGCGGCGCTCACCGGCTGGCCCGTCGTCATGGCCGGCGCCGAGAACGGGCCGAACGGGCAGCGCATCGAGATCCGCCATGCCGATTTCCGCGGCCACCTTCCGCATAGCAAGGCCCGGGCGATCATGAACCGCGCCGCCATCGTCGCCTCGCCTTCCCTCTACGAGCCTTTCGGGCTGGTGCCGCTCGAAGCCGCCGGCGCCCGCGCCGCGCTGGTGCTGGCGGATATCCCCACCTATCGCGAACTCTGGGAGGGCGCCGCCCTCTTCGCCGATCCCGAGAATCCACGCGCCTTTGCTGCCGCCATCGACCGGCTCGCCGCCGACGAGGTGCTGCGTGAAAGACTGGCCGAAGCCGCCCTCAGGCGCTCGACCCGCTACACCATCATGGCTCAGGCCCGGTCCATGCGGCAGCTCTATGGCACGTTGATGCCGCAAACCCTCGCCCCCAGCGCCTGAGGCCGCCCATGCGTTTCGTCTTCTATACCCATTCGCTGATATCCGACTGGAACCATGGCAATGCCCATTTCCTGCGCGGCGTGATGCGCGATCTGGTCCGGCGTGGCCACAAAGCTCTGGCGCTCGAACCGCAGCAATCCTGGAGCCGGGAAAACCTGCTGCACGCCCAGGGACAGGCCGCGCTCGATCGCTTCAGGATCGATTTCCCCGAACTCGACACCGTGATCTATGATGCCGCTTTCGATCACGAAGCGGCGCTCGACGAAGCCGATATCGTCGTGGTGCACGAATGGACCGATCCGGCGCTGGTCGAGCGGCTGGGAAACATGCGCGCCGCCGGCGCCGATTTCACCCTGCTTTTTCACGACACCCACCATCGGGCGGTCTCCTCGCGCGGTGATATCGCCACTCTTGATCTTTCGGGCTACGACGCCGTGCTCGCCTTCGGCGAAACGCTGCGGCAGCGCTATCTCGATGCCGGCTGGGGCCGGCAGGTCTTTGTCTGGCACGAAGCGGCCGACACTCTCACTTTCCGTTCGATGCCGGAAGAGCCCAGGCAGGGCGATCTCATCTGGATCGGCAATTGGGGCGATGACGAGCGCACCGCCGAAATCGCCGAATATCTGGTCGAGCCGGCGCGCATTCTCGGCCTCTCCGGCGAGGTTCGAGGCGTGCGCTATCCCGATAGCGCCATTGCCGCGCTTCAACGGGCCGGGCTTTCCTATGGCGGCTGGATCGCCAATGCCGAAGTGCCGCGTGCCTTCGCCCGCCACGGGTTGACGGTCCATATTCCCCGCAGGCCCTATGTCGAAGCGCTGCCGGGCATTCCCACCATTCGCGTTTTCGAGGCGCTGGCCTGCGGCATTCCGCTGATTTCAGCGCCCTGGATCGATGCCGAACGGCTGTTCCATCCCGGCGAGGACTTCCTGTTCGCGCATAATGGCGAGGAGATGCGGCGGCAGATGCGCGCCGTTCTCGACGACGCCGATCTCGCCGCGAGCCTGGTGAGCAACGGCCTTGCCACCATCCGCGCCCGCCATACCTGCCATCACCGCGTCGACGAGCTCCTGGCCATTCTCAAGAGCATCGGCACGGCGCGCGTCACCGGACAGATTGCCCTGGAGCCCGCACAATGAAGATCGCCTTTTACGGATCGAGCCTGCTCTCCGCCTACTGGAACGGCGCCGCCACCTATTATCGCGGCATGCTGCGCGCGCTTGCCGCCAAGGGCTACCGCATCACCTTTTATGAACCCGACGTCTATGACCGCCAGCAGCATCGCGACATCGATCCACCGGAATGGTGCCGCGTCATTGTCTATGACGGCACGCTCGAAGCGCTGAAAGAGGCAGCGCTCGCCGCCGCCGAGGCCGATATCGTCGTCAAGGCCAGCGGCGTCGGCTTCGAGGACGATCTGCTGCTCGAGGCGGTGCTGAAAGCCGCCCGTCCCGAGGCGCTCAAGATCTTCTGGGATGTCGATGCCCCAGCCACCCTCGCCGAACTGCGCGCCGCGCCCGATCATCCGCTGCGCCGGGCCTTGCGGTCGATCGATCTCGTGCTGACCTATGGCGGCGGCGATCCCGTGGTGCGGGCCTATCGCGAGATCGGCGCCCGCGACTGCATCCCGGTCTACAATGCCCTCGATCCCGAAACCCATCATCCGGTGGCGCCCGATCCGCGATTTGCCGCCGATCTCGGCTTTCTCGGCAACCGCCTGCCCGACCGCGAAGCGCGGGTCGAACACTTCTTCATCGAGCCCGCAGCACAATTGCCGGATCAGGTCTTCCTGCTCGGCGGCTCCGGCTGGGACGACAAGCCTCTGAGCCGGAATGTCCGCTATATCGGCCACGCCCCCACGGCGGACCACAACGCCTTCAACGTCACGCCCAAGGCCGTACTCAACATCTCCCGCGCCAGCATGGCTGAGAACGGCTTCTCGCCGGCGACGCGCGTATTCGAGGCGGCCGGGGCAGGGGCCTGCCTCATCACCGACGCCTGGGAAGGGATCGAGCTGTTCCTGCGTCCGGACGAAGAGGTTTTGGTGGCGCGCGACGGGCAGGATGTCGCCGCCATCCTTGGTGATCTCACCCCCGAGCGCGGCGCCGCCATCGGCAAGGCGGCCCTACGACGGGTACTCGCCGAGCATACCTATGCCCACCGCGCCGAGCAGGTGGATAGCCTGTTCCGGCAGCGTGTGCGTGTGCCGGAGGCTGCCAAATGACCACGCCGCCTTTCAGCATCGTCATCATCGGGCTTAGCCTGTCATCCTCCTGGGGCAATGGGCACGCCACCACCTTCCGCTCCCTCATCGGCGGCCTTCATGCGGCCGGCGAGCGCGTGCTGTTCCTCGAGCGCGATGTGCCCTGGTATGCCGGCAATCGCGATCTGCCCGATCCCGATTTCTGCCGGCTCGACTATTACGACAGCCTCGATGCGCTCTCCGGCCGCTATGGCGAGGCTCTGCGCACCGCCGAGGCCGTCATTATCGGCTCCTATGTGCCCGATGGCGTCGAGGTCATCGACATGGTGGCCGGACTCGGGCCGAAGCGCCTGTGCTTTTACGATATCGATACGCCGGTAACGCTCGGCAAGCTCGATCGCGGCGAGGAGGACTATCTCGCCCTTCGGCAGATTCCGCTCTTCGACATCTATTTTTCCTTTTCCGGCGGCCCCGTTCTCGATCGTCTCGAAGCCGGCTATGGCGCCCGCCGCGCTCGCCCCCTCTATTGCTCGGTGGATGTCGAGCGTTATCGGCCGAGCGGCGAGAGTCCTCGATGGGATCTCGGCTATCTCGGCACCTACAGCCCCGATCGCCAGCCTTCCCTCGAAAAACTGCTGATCGGCCCGGCCCGGCTTCTGCCGCAGATGCGCTTCGTCGTCGCCGGTCCCCAATATCCCGATACCATCGATTGGCCGGCCAATGTCGAACGCATCGACCATCTGCCGCCGGCCGAACATGCGCGCTTCTACAGCCGCCAGCGCTTCACCCTCAATGTCACCCGCGCCGACATGATCGCTGCCGGCTGGTCGCCCAGCGTGCGGCTGTTCGAGGCGGCGTCCTGCCGCACGCCGATCATTTCCGATTGGTGGAACGGGCTCGATCAATTCCTGCCGGACGGCGAATCCATCGTCATCGCGCGCGATACCGAAGATGTGGTCGCGGCGCTCACCCGGCTGACACCCGAGGATCGCGAGCGCCTGGCGCGCAATGCCCACGCCCGTGTCATTCACGACCATTCCGGCGCCGCCCGCGCCCGCGAGCTGATCGCCGCCCTGACGGCGGTAATGCCCGCTCGGCCCGCCGCCGAAACAGCCTGAGAAGAGAACCCATGAACAGACACGTTCCCAATCCCAGCAGAACCATCCTCGTCGCCGGCGGCGCCGGATTCGTCGGCTCCCATCTGTGCGACGCGCTTCTCGCCGAAGGACACAGGGTCATCTGCGTCGACAATTTCCTCACCGGCTCCCTGCGCAATGTCGAGGCCTTGCAGAACCATCCGCGCTTTTCGCTCATCCGGCATGACATCTGCCGTCCCCTGTTCGTGGATGAGCATATCGACCAGATCTACAATCTCGCCTGCCCGGCATCGCCTCCGCGCTACCAGAACGATCCCGTGCACACCATGATGACCAGCGTCGCCGGCACCGGCAATTTGCTCGATCTTGCCGCCGCGCATGGCGCCGCCTTTCTCCAGGCTTCGACCAGCGAGGTCTATGGCGACCCCGAAGAGCATCCGCAGCGCGAGGACTATTGGGGCCATGTCAACTGCACCGGCCCGCGCGCCTGCTATGACGAGGGCAAGCGCGCCGCCGAGGCCCTGTGCTTCGATATGCTGCGCGCCGGGCGGGTGGATGCGCGGGTGGCGCGCATCTTCAACACCTATGGACCGCGCATGAGCCCCGAGGACGGCCGCATCGTTTCCAACCTCATCGTCCAGGCCCTGGGCGGCGTGCCCCTGACCATTTATGGCGACGGTTCGCAGACGCGCTCGTTCTGCTATGTCTCCGATCTCGTCTCCGGGCTCATCGCATTGATGAATGTCGATCCCAATCCCGGCCTGCCGGTCAATCTCGGCAATCCGGGCGAGTTCACCATCTGCGCGCTCGCCGATCTCGTGCTCGAAAAGGTGCCGACCAGGTCGCGGATCGAATATCGCCCGCTGCCGGTAGACGACCCGCAGCGCCGCCGCCCGGATATCGGGCGGGCGGAAACGCTGCTGGGCTGGACCCCGAGCGTGCCGCTGGAGCAGGGACTGGCTCTGACGGTGCAATGGTTCGCCCAGGCCCTCGCGGAAAAACCCCCGCCGGCCGAGAACGAAGCCTCCGCCCTTTAGGGCTTAACCCCGCCGTTCTTGCGGTTCTCTATTTCGGTGAGCAGCGCCTGCGGATCGATGTCACGCTTGAGGTCTTCGATTTCCTCGTCGACCTCGCTGCGCACGTCGAGCCGTTCGGCGATTTTCGAGACCAGCGCGATCAGCCGCGTCGTTTCATGCTCGCTCAAAAGCGATATCTGCAGATTGAGGTCGGCCCGCCGGCTGTCCGCCTCCGCCATGCGGTTCTGGGTGATGAGGACGAAGGTGGAGATGAAGATGGCCTCGACGGAAGCGAGCATGGCGAGCACCACCATGGTCGGGTCCCAGGCGGGAATGATCGGCACCCAGCCGAGATTGATGACGATCCAGCCGCCGAACAATACCAGGTGAAGATAGACGAAGCGCATGCTGCCGGCGAAATCCGTAATCCTTCCGGCAATGCGATCCTGCGTGCTTTCCTGCCGCGCATCCTCGCGGCTCTGCTCCAGCAGGGCCGAGATATTCCTGTCAACGGCTGCCCGCAGGGCATCCTGCTTGTCGTCCTGGTTCATGCGTAGCACCGTCTGATCGGGGAGGGCTTGCTTCAACGAGCGCCATATCGGGCGGTTCCCCGAGGGGTGGTGTCCATCGATTAACCTATGTGAATAGGCGTAGCCCTCCGCATGGTCTAAGCTTTGACTTCCAAGCGGGCCTGCAGCTTTGCCGTGCGCGTATATGCGCATGCCGAGAGCTCCCATCCGGACCCGTGACTTCAGGTAAAGCGGCACTCATGCCAGCGTGTGAACTCCGCCCCTCAGGCAGCGTTGACCTTTTTCGGAGGATGCTATGGACGGCGAGTGGTCTGACTTGGCGGGCGGCCAAGCCACGGAATCGGAAATCCAGAGCGTCTGGAGCCCTTTGCTGGTGCGGCTTGGGGCCTTTTATCCTCTGAAAATGGAAACCGAGGCCGGGCTGCGACGCATTCTGGGGCGCCCGCTTCAGGTATCCGCCCATGCCGACCTCCTGAAACATGCGGAGCGGCGGGATTCGGTGCTGGTCCTGGCGGCGGGGTTCGCCTGCCGTTATCGCCTGCTCGAAAACGGCCGCCGCCAGATCACCGGCATTCTCGTACCCGGCGATATCTGCGATTTCGGTTTTCTCTCCGGCAATTCGAACGGGCCCCGCATCATGTCGCTGGTGCCCTGCCTGGCCGGCAGGATGGCGGCTCCACAGCTGATCGGGCTTTGCGAAAACCATCCCGAACTGATGCGGGCGGTGCTGCGGGCCGCCGCCATGAGCCATGCGAGCACCCAGGAAAGCGTCATCAGCCTCGGGGCCCGCACCGCCTTCGAGCGGGTCGGCCATCTGCTATGCGAGATGCGGCTGCGCCTTGCGACGGTCGGCCTCGTTGATGACGGGAAGAGCTTCGACTTTCCGTTGAAACAGGCCGAAATCGGCGAGACGCTGGGCCTGTCGACGGTGCATGTCAACCGCACGCTGCAGACCCTGCGCAAGCGCGGCCTGCTGTCGATGGCGCTGGGCCGCGTCACCCTGCATGATCCCGATCTGCTGGCCAAGGCCTGCGGCTTCAATCCGGATTATCTTCACACAAAAGGCGAAGCGGGCGAATTGCGCAGCCTGCGGGGCGGTTTCGGCGCGGCGCTAGGGCAGCCGCATTGAGCGGGCCACGCTGAGCGCCAGCCGCTCTTCCCAGGAGCCGGCGGGCACGCGCTTCCTCTCCGGCGGCGTCATGGGTTCGACCCGCGGGACGATTTCCGCCTCGAGAATGGTTCTGACCATGGCGACGAGCTCCCCCCGGTCGAAGGGCTTGCCCAGCCGGGGCGCATGGCGGAATTTCGGCGGAATTTCCTCCGCCTCCTTGGCCGTCGCGAAGATCATCGGAATGCGCCGCATCCACAGCTCTTCGGCGACTTCGAACACATCCTTGCCATGCAGCTTGATATCGAGAACCGCGCCATCCACTCCCCGGCGGCCGAGAAGGCTGAGTGCGTAGAACGAGGTCGGCGCCGGCCCGAGCACGGTTGCGCCCAGCTCGCGCAGGTCGCGGCAAATGTCGGTGGCGAGCAGGTAATCGTCTTCGGCCACGAGAATGCGCTTGCCGTTGAGATCGATCACCGCTGGCCCGGTTTCGACTTTGGTCATGATCGTGGACCGGTAGGATCGCTGGACATGATGCCGCCTCCTCCACAGCAACCCGCAGCGCCCGACTAGGTTGCTGGGCGGGGAGGATTTTTTCTGCGCTTGACGCAGGTTACACCGCGTCGCGATAGCGGGCCCTGATTCTCATAGGTTAATGAGAAACTCGCATGGATGGCCTTATTCTCGCAGGGCGAGAAGGGGATGCAATCTGTGCGCGTATTGATTTTCCGGCCCTTGATTGCCAATAGCGAGGATGAGCAGCACACCCTGCTCATCCTGCCTGACGTGTCGGCAGCCCATATCCCCGCGCATCTGCGCGGCATCTCCTGGGCCTATTTCGCCACCACCACGACCGACGATTCCCTCTTCAGGCCCTATGTCCGACGGATCGAGGCCGATCTCGGCCGGATAGGCTATTCGCTGCGCTGATGCGCATCACTCCCGCGAATCCCCCTCACGCCGCCGACGCCGCAATCCCGTTCAACGCCTTCATGTCATCGTCCGACAGCTGAATCTCCGCGGTCGCCATATTCTCCCTCAGATGCGCCACCGACGAGGTGCCGGGTATCAGCAGGATATTGGGCGAGCGCCGCAGCAGCCAGGCCAGCGCGACCTGCATCGGGGTGGCGTCCAATCGCGTGGCGACCGCCGACAGCGCCGATGATTGCAGCGGGCTGAAGCCGCCGAGGGGAAAGAACGGCACATAGGCGATGCCGTCGCGGGCGAGGTCGTCGATCAGGGCATCGTCCTCGCGGTGAGCCAGATTATACTGGTTCTGTACGCAGACGATGGGGACGATGCGACGCCCCTCGGCGACCTGGGCCGCCGTGACATTGCTGAGGCCGATATGGCGCACCAGGCCGCGCTGCTGCAATTCGGCGAGGGCCGTCAGCGGCGCCTCGATCGAGCCTTCGACCGGTCCCATGCCGAACATGATGCGCAGATTGACCACCTCGATGGTGTCGACGCCGAGATTGCGCCGGTTGTCGTCCACGGCCTCTGCCAGTTGCTCCGCCGAGAAAGCCGGCAGCCAGGAGGCGTCGGTTCCGCGCATAGCGCCGATCTTGGTCACGATCACCAGATCGTCCGGATAGGGCGACAAGGCTTCGCGGATCAGCTGGTTGGTGACATGCGGTCCATAAAAATCGCTGGTGTCGATATGATCGACGCCCTGGGCGATGGCTTCGCGCAGCACGGCGCGGGCGGCGTCGGGATCGCGCGGCGGACCATAGACATGCGGGCCCGCCAATTGCATGGCGCCGTAGCCGAGACGCTTCACGCGGCGATCGCCGAGGCGGAATGTGCCGGCCGTTTCGATAGTGGACATGATCCATCTCCTTGTGTTCGACGATCAGATAGGCCTTGTGGATTGTTCTGATAACGCGCCATAATCCGCACAGTCTGTGCGACAGAGCGGACAATGAATTTTGACCTCAACGATCTCAATGCCTTTGCCGCTGTGGCGCGCATCGGCGGTTTCCGCGACGCCGCCCGCGAGCTGGGCAAGAGCCCGTCCGGTCTTAGCGAAGCGGTGCGGCGCCTCGAAACGGCCATGGGCGTGCGCCTGCTCAATCGCACCACGCGCAGCGTGCTGCCGACCGAGGCGGGGCGGGACCTGCTGGCCCGACTGGCTCCGGCGCTCACGGAAATCCAGCTGGCCGTCGATGTCGTCAACGCGCATCGCGCTCAACCCATGGGCACGCTCCGGCTGAACGTGCCGGCCAGCGCCATCCGCACCGTTCTGCCGGGCATCATTCCGCCTTTCCTCGCCGCCTATCCCGATATCAAGGTCGATATCGTGGCCGAGGAGAGTTTCGTCGATATTCTGGCGACGGGATGCGATGCCGGAATACGCTACGAAGAGCGTCTCGCACAAGATATGATCGCGGTGCCGATCGGTCCGCGGCGGCAACGCTTCGCCTTCGGTGCGGCGCCGGCCTATCTGGATCGCCGTGGCCGCCCCGAACATCCCCGCGACCTGCTGAACCATGCCTGCATCCGGGGGCGGTTTCCGAGCGGCGCGATGTTCGCCTGGGATTTCGAGCGCGATGGCGAATATCTGAGCATCGAGCCGGACGGTCCGCTCATCGTCGAGGCCGGCGCGGCCATGGAATTGGCGATCGATGCCGCCATTGCCGGCACCGGCATCGTGGCGCTGTTCGAGGACTGGCTGCGGCCTCATTTGTTGAGCGGCGCGCTCCTGCCAGTGCTCGAGCCGTGGTGGCCGAGCTTTTCGGGCCCGTTTCTCTATTATCCCGGCCGGCGGCTGGTGCCGGCGCCGTTGCGAGCGTTCGTCGATTTCATAAAGGCTTCAAAGCGCTAGTGCCCGATAAAGATAAAACTGGCGCCGGAAGGCTCCCAGGCTTTTCTGCCGGCCGATCAAGTCATTTGACTCCAAAACAGGAGTTTACTACTCAACTTATAGCTGATCCTATCGAACGCGTTCAGGTTGGACGGGATGTTTCACCCGAATATGCAGGCCATTACCGATGGCTTCGCCATCACCGGCGAACTCAAATACCGATCCTGGCAAGGCATTCTCGTCGATGTCTGGGATGTCGAAGGGCGTTCCGGTGCGGGCGGGGAGTATATTTCACAATATCCGCGCCTCTTCGTCGTTCTCGATGAAACCGAGAAAGGCTCGATCCATATCGATGCGAGCCCGGCAATGGCGAGCGGCGGCGCTCCCAGCCGGCTGAGCTTCATCCCCGCGGGCCTGCGCACCTGGTCCCATGTGCCCAATGGCACGCGGCTGCGCCATCTCGACCTCCATTTCGATATCCCGACGCTGATGGCGCGCTTGCCCGGCGAACTGGATGTCCGGCAGTTTTCGACTCCACGGCTGATGTTCGATGACGAGCGGTTGCTGGCACTCGCCAATCTGCTGGCGGCCGAATGCCTCATGCCGGCGATGCATGATCTTTATGGCGACAGCATCGCCCTCGCACTGTTCATCCAGCTTTTCCAGATAGGGCGTCCGGCCGAAGCGAGGCAGGGGCAGCTTTCGGCGCGCCGGCTGCGTCAGGCCGTCGATTTCATCGAGGCCAATTGCCTGCGCAGCATCAAATTGCAGGAGCTCGCCGATCTGGCCGGCTTGTCGCAATCCTATTTCAGCTCGGCCTTCAAGGCCTCGACCGGCATGGCGCCGCATCAATGGCAGATGAAAGCGCGCATCGAGCGGGTCAAGCTGCGCCTGCTCCAGCCCGGCGCCAGCCTCGTCCATGTCGCGCATGCCACCGGTTTTGCCGATCAGGCCCATATGACGCGCGTCTTCAAGCAGTTCGTGGGCATCACCCCCGCCGCCTGGCTGCGCGCGCAGCGCTAAAGCCGTCACGCGACCGAAAGAACGTTCAATCCATCCAAAGGATCGACAAACCAATCCCCTAAAGCTGATTTAAATAGTCAGTTATTCATCTGTCGTTCATATCCGTGTCCGGATTGGGGCACGGACGCCTTTGGGGGCCTCTTACCATGATCAGGATGCCGCGCCGCACCCTTACCACCCTGCTTCTGACAACCTGCCTCGTGCCCTTCGGCAGCGTGGCCTTCGCCCAATCGGCGCCGATCGCGCTGGGTGAAATCGTCGTCGAAGCGGACGGGACCGGCGCCTCCGCGCTCACCACCACATCGGGCTCGAAGCTCCCCGTCTCCGTGACCCGGGTTCCCCAATCGGTTTCGGTGGTGGACCGCACCCAGCTCGACGATCTGCCCGGCACCGCCAAGGTCGATGAGACCCTGCGCTATTCGGCCGGTGTCAATACCGGCACCTATGGCACCGATGCCGATACCGACTGGTATTTCATCCGCGGCTTCCAGGCCGAACAGACCGGCATGTTCCTCGATGGGCTGCCGCTTTATCAGACCGGCTTCGGCACCTTCCTCGTCGATCCCTTCCTGCTCGACCGGGTGGAAGTGCTCAAGGGACCGGCCTCGGTGCTCTATGGCGGCGCCAATGTCGGCGGCATCGTCAACATGGTCGGCAAGCGGCCCAATGGCGAGCGCCTGCGCTATACCGAAACCGGCATCAACAATTTCGGCAATGCCTATGCCGGCTTCGATATCGGCGATGGCAATGAGGAGGGCAATCTCGCCTATCGCCTCACCGGCAAGATCTCCGGGGGCGGCTGGGAGACGGAGGATGCCGAGGATCTGCGTGGCGTCATCGCCGGCAGCGTCGCGTTCGAGCCCACCGATGCCACGAGCCTCACGCTTTACGGCACTTACCAGAATGTCGATCTGGAGCACACCAGCACCGGCTTCCTGCCCTATGAAGGCACGGCGGTCGATCGGGCCGGCGTCGGCCGCATTCCGCGCGATTTCAACTATGGCGATCCCGGCTCCGACGACTATGACCGCCAGCAGGTCATGGTCGGCTACGAGCTCGAGCACGACCTCAATGGCGATTGGACCATCAAGCAGAACCTGCGCTATGCCACCGTCTCGCTGGAGGAGGAATATCTCTATACCGGCGGCTGGGCGAGCCCGACCGAGCTGAGCCGTTTCGGCTTCGGTCATGAAACTGAAGTCCATAGCTTCAATGTCGATACCCGCATCGAAGGCCGCTTCGATACCGGCGCGCTGAGCCACGACTTCCTGGCCGGCTTCGACTACAAGAACTACTATATCGATCAGGTGCTCGGCTTCTCCGTGGCGCCGCCCATCGACGTGCTGGACCCGATCTATGGCCAGCCGCTGCCGGCCATGAGCACCTATCAGGACGATACCATCGCGCTGCAGCAGGCGGGCATCTATGCCCAGGACCAGATCAGCTTTGGCGGGCTGGTCGCTACCTTCAACGGCCGCTATGACTGGATCGAGACCGAACGTGATAATCGCCTGCCGGGCGGCATCGTATCGAGCTCGACCGATGGCGCTTTCACCGGCCGCGTCGGCCTCGGCTATGAATTCGACAATGGGCTGACGCCCTATGTCAGCTATGCCACCTCGTTCAATCCCAGCCTCGTCGCCAATGGCGACAGCATTTTCGAGCCCGAAACCGGCAGGCAGTGGGAAGTCGGCGTCAAATACGAGCCGGATTTCTTCGATGGTCTCATCACCGCCTCCTTCTTCGATCTGACGCGCGACAATGTCGTCGGCACCGTGCCGGGCAGCGCGCCGGCCGTGTCGCAGGCGATCGGTGAGATCAACGTCAAGGGCGCCGAACTCGAAGCCCAGGTCAATCTCGGCGATTTCAAGGTTCTGGGCGCGCTGACCTATCTCGAAGCCGAAGTCGTCACCGCGACGGGCACGGTTCCCGTCGGCAACACTCCGGTGCAGATCCCCGATCTCACGGCTTCGCTCTGGGTCGATTATACCATTCCCGAAGGCGCGCTGCAGGGTCTCAGCATTGGCGGCGGCATCCGCTATCTCGGCGAATCCTGGGCGGATGAGGCCAATACGCTCGAAGTGCCTTCGGCTACCGTGTTCGACGCGGCGATCCGCTACGATCAGGACGATTGGGGGGTGGCGCTCAAGGTTTCCAACATCTTCGACAATGAATATGTGTCGAGCTGCCTGTCCCCCACCTCCTGCGGTTATGGCGCCGGCCGCACGGCCACGCTGACGCTGCACAAGAGCTGGTAATCCAGCCCGGCGCGTCGGCGCCGCCTTTGTAAGCAGGTTCCGGTCGCTTCGGCGGCCGTAGCCGTTTTATGAACTCCCGTTCCGCAGGTCCGCCTCATGCCGCTTCGTTTCCGCCCCGATCCCATCCGCGCCGCATGCGCCGCCATGGCGCTGCTGGCCTCGACCGGGGCGGCACTGAGCCAGGAAGCGGTTGCGGGTGGCGGCCTGCCTGCGGCGTCCCTCGGGGATATGCCGCATAATCTTTCGCCCTGGGCCATGTTCATGGGCGCCGACTGGGTGGTCAAAGGCGTGATGATCGGCCTTGCCGCCGCCTCCTTGCTGACCTGGATCATCCTTGTCGCCAAGCTGCTCGAAATCGCCGGCGCCAAGGCGCGGGCGCGTGGGGCGCTCCATGCCGTCACCCGCGCCCGGACCCTAGCGGATGCCATCGAAGCGCTGCGCCGCCGCCGCGGGGCGGGCGTCACGCTGTTGCTGGCGGCGGATGAAGAGGCGCGCCTTTCCTTCGATGTCCTCGACCATGCCGGCGGCAATGGCCTCAAGGAACGTGTCGCCTCGCGGCTTTCCCGCATTCAGGCAGCGGCGAGCCGCCGGCTTTCGCGCGGCACCGGCATTCTTGCCAGCATCGGCTCGACAGCGCCCTTCGTGGGGCTTTTCGGCACCGTCTGGGGCATCATGAACGCCTTTATCGGCATTTCCGAAGCGCAGACCACCAATCTCGCCGTCGTCGCTCCCGGCATCGCCGAAGCCCTCCTGGCCACCGCCATCGGCCTCGTCGCCGCCATTCCCGCCGTCGTCATCTACAATGTCTTTGCTCGTTCCATCGCCGGCTACCGCCAGACCCTGGCCGATGTCGCCGCCGGCATCGAGCGGCTGGTTTCGCGCGATCTCGACTATCGCAATGTCCCCGATGCACCGGAGGAGCCGCGCTGATGGCCGGTGGCCTTCGCGAAAGCGGCGACGATGACGGGCTGGATGAGCAGCATGACATCAATGTCACGCCGTTCATCGACGTCATGCTGGTCCTGCTGATCATCTTCATGGTCGCGGCGCCCCTCGCGACGGTCGACATCAATGTCGATCTGCCCGCCTCCAGCGCCCAGGCCCAGCCGCGCCCCGACCAGCCGGTCTATGTCACGCTGCGCGCCGATCTCGATCTCGATATCGGCAATGACGCCGTCGCGGCCGACGATCTCGCGAGCGCCCTCGATGCCGTCACCGGCGGCGACAGGGAACAGCGCATTTTCCTGCGCGCCGATCAGGCAGTGGCCTATGGCGATCTGATGGACCTGCTCAATCGGCTGCGCGCCGCCGGCTATCTCAAGATCGCCCTGGTCGGCCTCGAAATGGTTCCACCACCGGCCGAAGCGGCTGCCGGGCCCTGATGCAGCCGGGCGAGACCATCGGCACCGAAGAGCTTGCCCGCCTGACATGGGGCGATGCCGCATGCTGGCTGTTCGCCACCGCGCTGGTCCTGAGCCTCGGCGCCGCTGGGGGACGGCTGGCCCGCGACTGGTCGCCGCCGCCCGGCGACGCCAGCATCGCCGAGCCCGCAATTCTGCTCGAACTCGAGCCCATGCCCGAGCCTGAACCCGCCCCCGAAATCGTTCCGCCACCCCCGGAACCCGCTCCCGAGGCCGAACCCCCACCACCTGAGCCCGAGCCCGTTCCCCCGATACCGGTTCCCGAGATTCCGCCTCCCGCCATGGAGGAACCACAGGTGCAGCCCGAAATAGCCGAACCGCTCCCCGAGCCGGAATCAGAACCAGAGCCAGAGCTGCCCCCCGAACCCGTCCCCGAGCCGGAGCCTCTTCCGGAGGCCGAGGCCACGGCGGTGGCGCTGCCCATGCCCGCCACCATGTCGGCCGAGCTGCGCCAGCAGCGTCTCGATGCTCCGGCCACCAATCCGCAGCGTCCGCGGCAGCCGCCGCCCGAGCGCCCGCGTAGCCAGCCACCCGCATCGTCGCCGCCGCCACAGGCCACGCCGCCATCCCAGCCCGCCGCATCCGGCGGGCCGACGCCGCAGCAATGGCAGCAGCAGGTCCTGAGGCATCTCGACAGGCACAAGACCTATCCCCGCGCCGCCCAGCGCGCCGGAGAGGAGGGGGTGGCGCAGATCAGGTTCACCATCGATGCCTCCGGCCGCGTTCTTTCCGTCAGCCTCGCCGCCTCTTCGGGCATTGCCGCGCTCGATCAGGCCGCCATCGAAACGGCGCGCCGCGCCTCCCCCGTGCCCCGCCCGCCCGCATCGGCCGGGCAGGGCACCATATCCCTCACCGCCGCGATCCGCTTCAGCCTACGCTGATCGGCGAGCGAGCCGTCACGGCTCACAGCCCGTATTTGTCGAGCGTGGCGTCGTATTCATCGCGGACATCCTCCGCATCGCGGCCCGAATCCCAGGCGGCGTCGATCTGGGCGCGCACTTCGGCCGGCAGCGCGTCCCATTTCGCCTCCCAGTCCTCGGCATTGGCGGTCCAGTAGCCGACCAGCTCGTAGCGTTCGGATGGCAGCTTCAGGTTCTGGCGCACGAACTTGCGGATGGCACGGACGACCCTCTGCTCGCCGGCCACCCAGATATAGCCCGGTGAGCGGGGCAGCGGCACGGCGCGAACCACATCGGCCATGCGGCTCGGCGCAACGCCGTTGCCGCTCTTGTGCAACCAGGTGACCTTGGTGTTTTCCCGTGACGCAAGGGGCTGTTCGTGGCCGTATTCGGCCACTTCGACAAAGACGCGCGACTGGATATGGGCCGGCGTCTGTTCGAGAATCCGCGCCACCGCCGGCAGGCCCGTGGCGTCGGCCACCAGCAATTGCCAGGCCGTATCGGCGGGCGGCGTATAGAGGCCGCGCGGCCTGTTGATGGTGATCCGGTCCCCTGCCTTGGCGCGTTGCGCCCAGGCGCTGGCAAGGCCGCCTTCATGGATGACGAAATCGATGACCAGCCTGTCCCCGTCCCAGCGCCGCACCGTATATGTCGAATAGCGGATGGCATCCTGCCCGTCGGGATAGGTCCAGCGGCCGTTCTCGTCGATCTGCGGCAGATGCAGCCTGCCGGTCTGTTCGTTGGGAAAGAAGAGCCGCAGATATTCGTCGCCGATGCCCGTCGAGACGAAGTCGCGCAATCCGTCCCCGCCAAAGGTGAGCCGGATCATGCCCGAAGTCAGCGGCTGGCTGTCCAGCACCATAGCGTCGAAGAACATGGGTTTCATTCCGGCCCTGGCTCCTTGTCCATGCCTGTTTGCGGGTCGGTCATATGCGGCCCGTGCGGCTCGCCGTGACCAGCAGCCACAGCAGGAATATCGCCCCCAGCAGTCCCGTCACCACGCCGACGGGCAATTGCATTTCGGGCAGGGCGTGCTGTGCCAGAAGGTCGGCGGCAGTCATCAGCGCGGCGCCGACCAGCATCACCGCCCCGAAATGGTGCCGGCCCGTGCCCATGATCCGCTTGGTGATGGGCGCGCTCATGAAGGCGACGAAGGCCACCGGCCCCGCCGCCGCCGTTGCGAAGGCCGAAAGCGCGACGGCAACGACGATCAGCCCCAGATGCGCCAGTTCCACCCTGGTGCCGAGCGCCCGGGCCATGTCGTCGCCCAGTTCCAGCGCCTTCAGGGGCCTCGCGAGGAAAATCCCCATGGGCACGAGCAGGCAGAGCGCCGCCGCGAGCGGCCAGAGCTGGCTGTAGCTCGCCGCATTGAGGCTGCCGACCAGCCAGCCCAGCGCCTGCTGCACCTCGGAAATGCGCGCCCGGGTGAAAAGATAGGAGATCACCGCCGAAAGGATCGCCGCCACGGCAATGCCGATCAGGACGATGCGATAGGGGCTGACGCCATCGCGCCAGGCCAACAGATAAATGGCGAGAGCCGTGGCGAGGCCCCCCCCGAGAGCACCGAAACCCAGAAGCAGCCCGCTCCAGTTGAGAATGATGATGCAGAACACGGCGGCAGCGCTGGCGCCCTGTGAAATGCCGATAATGTCGGGGCTCGCCAGCGGATTGCGCAGCAGCGCCTGAAAGATCGCCCCCGACAGGGCGAAGGCGGCGCCCGAAAGGATGGCGAGGATGGCGCGGGGCAGGCGCACATTGAGCACGATGAAGTCGATGCCGGGATTACGCTGGCCGGTCAGCGGCGACAGCAGCGATGCCAGCAGGTCGGCGGGGGCGACCGGATAGTCGCCCAGCATCATGGCGAGGCAGAAGGCGATGAAGAGGATCGCCCCCAACAGGGTGCAGCGGATGATGAGGCGCCGCTGCAGAAGCTGCCTCGTGCTGTGCATGGCGGTATTCATAGCTCGGCCAGTTTGCGGCGCCGGATAAGGGCGATGAAGAACGGTGCGCCGATGACCGCGGTGACGATGCCGACCTGCACTTCGCCCGGCGGCGCGACGATCCGGCCGACAATGTCGGACCCCAGCAGCAGCATCGGCGCCAGCAGCATGGAATAGGGCAGGATCCAGCGATAGCTCGGCCCGGTAATGGCGCGGGCGATATGCGGCACGGTCAGCCCCACAAAGGCGATCGGCCCTGCCGCAGCCGTTGCGGCGCCCGCCAGCAGCACGGCGGCCAAGGCCGCCATGGCGCGTCCCCGCCCGGTATGCTGCCCGAGCCCCCGCGCCACATCGTCGCCCATGGAGAGGCCATCGAGCACCCGCCCGAGCCCGAGGGCGAGGATCGTGCCCAGGGCGAAAAACGGCGCCAGCGCGGTCAGCACGGCAAGGTCCCGTCCGGCGAGCGAGCCGACCTGCCAGAAACGCAATTGATCGAGCGTGACGGGGCTGGTGAGCAGCACGGCGCTGACCACCGACATCAGCGCGGCGGTGATGGCCGCGCCCGCCAGCGCCAGCTTGATCGGCGTCGGCCCTTCGCGCCCGATCGAGGCGATGGCATAAACCAGCAGCATGGCGAGGCCCGCCCCCGCCAGCGCCAGCCAGATATAAACCCCGGCAGAGGTGATGCCGAAAAGCGTGATGCCGGTCACGATGGAGACGCTGGCGCCGGCATGGATGCCGAGAATGGATGGATCGGCCAGCGGGTTGCGCGTCGCCCCTTGCAAAAGGGCGCCCGAAAGGCCGAGAGCCGCGCCGACGGTGAGCCCGATCAGCGTGCGCGGCAGGCGCAGTGTCCATATGATCATCGCATCGGTCGAGCCGCTGTCGGCGCCGGTCAACGCCGCCCAGACCGTCGCGAACGGCACCGGGCGCGAGCCCACCGTCAGCGAAAGCGCCGCAATCGCCGCCAGCACCCCTATGAGCAGGAAGAGGCCGGCGAGCCGAAACGAACCCGGCCTCAATTTACGATCCTCTACCGGCAATCAATCGACTAGATGTTCATCGGCGGTTTCGATGGCCGCCGTCAGTTCATCGAGCGCTTCGGCATAGCTGCGATAATTGCGCAGCCAGAAGGCCGGCCAGTCGGCTACGGCGCCGGCGGCCACGGCCTTGATGGTCGGCCAGGTCGGTTGCGCCTGCGCCGTTTCGAGCGTCGCGGGCGAGCGGTTGTCGACGATGACCAGATCGGGCTGGTATTTGTCGGCATTCTCCCAGCTCAGCGTTTCCCAATAGCCGCGGTCATCCGCGACTTCCGGGGTGATGAGATTGAGCCCCCAGCCGGCAAAATCCATCAATTCGGCGGCGCCCGCGGTGGCCGCGACATAGAGCGCGTCGCTGCCGGCCCAGACGGCCAGGACGCTGAGGTCCGGCTTGGCCGCGACCGCCGCCTTGAAGTCTTCGAGCGCGGTTTCGAAGGCGGCCCTGTCGGCCACGACGTCTGGCGCCCCAAGATCCGCCCCGAGGCTTTCGGCCAGGGTCTCGTAATCGTGGATGAGCGTCAGGATGGATTCGCCCTGGGCCGGGCCGGTGATCGGGGCCAGCGCCCGCAACGGACTGTCCGGGCCGGAAATTGCCTCGCCCCCGCTCCATCCCGCATCGAGCGGCCAATATTCGGCGATGACGATATCGGGCTGCAGCGCCGCCACCTTTTCGATGTCGATCTCGCCCCAGGCCTGTCCCACGATCTCGATGCCGGTAAGGTCGAGCCCCTGGAGCGGCTTGCTTTCGGCGATCGGGCTATCGGCATAGATGCCCACCGGCCTGATCCCCAGCGGAATGAGCCCCGCGGCCGCGTCGGCGCTGGCGACGATCCGCTCCGGCATCGTGTCGAGGGTGATCGTCTGGCCCGTGCCGTCGGTATAGGTCCAGGGCTGGGCCATGGCCGCATCGAGGCTCAGCGCCAGTGCGGCCAGCGATAGGGCGATCCGCGTCAGCATGAAATGCTCCTCTTATCTGCGGGCATTGCGTGCCGCCTCTGCCAGAATGTCGGCATAGCGCTCAAGCCCCCATCTCAGGGACAATACGGTGGGCGGCGACACGGAGGCGACGTTTTCGGTGCCGACCAGCGCGGCGAGCGCATCGGCCTCGACCTGCGGCATCTGCCGGATGAAGGGCTTTGCCACCAGCGCATCGAGCATTGCGGGCTCTTCGGCATAGGTGACGATGATGTCGCTTTCGAGCCGGTCGGCCAGTTCATAGCTGACCGGAAAATAGAAGGCGCCGTCATTGGGCGACAGCGTCCCGACGCTGGGCGCCAGAACCAGGCCGAGATCGAGAAGGAACCGGATCCGCGCGTCACCGGCATCATAGACGGCGAGCGCGCCATTATAATCGTTGAGGGCAACGAAGGATGTGCCGGCCAGTTCGGGCCGCGCCGCCGCGGTGTCGTCGATAAAGGCGAGCGTATCGGTGACGAGCTGTTCCGCCTCTTGGGGCCTGCCGACCGCCTGGCCGGCAATGCGCGTCACATCCTGCCACGGCGTCGACCAGGCATCGCCTGTATAGGCAATGGTGGGCGCTATGGCGCTCAAAATCTGATATTGCTCGGCGGTGATGCCCGAGAACACCGCGAGGATGAGATCGGGCTGCAAGGCCGCGATCTGTTCGAGGGGCGGCTCCGCCGAACTGTCGAGGATCACCGGCATGGGGGCCTGTGCCGCCTCGAGCGCGTCTTCTATCCAGGGCTGAATGCCGTTCTCGCCGCCCCCATAGCTCTGGAACGGCATGCCCACCGGAATGACCCCCAGCGCGATCAGCGCATCCTCATTGCCCCAGCCCCAGGTGACGATGCGCACCGGCGCCCGCTCGATCGTGGTCACGCCATAGGCGTGTTCGATGGTGACCGGAAATTCCGCCTGCGCCGCTGCCCCCAGGGTCAGAACAGCCAGCCAGCTCGCCACGGATAGAAAACGGTATATCCAAGCCAAAATCGGCCCCCAGATCGTTGCGCGCGCACCCTAATTAACATGATCAGGGCTGTCATGTATTTTCTGGTTTAATGGCTCGGTATTAGAGGCGTCACCGGCCGCCGCGGCATCCGACAAAACTTTCGGAAAATGCTCATTCGAATTTAACCGATCCGTTACCGCGGCGAGCCACATCTGCGCCGTCCCTTTTCGAAGCCGGAGGCGGTGCCTTGCACGGGTAAGTGGCGATCCATATGCGCCCATAACGAAAACGGGATCGGGCAGGCCATTTGGGCTGGCTTCTCAGCGCCTTCGCAGAAGGATATCGGTCAGGGTCATGATGCTCGACTTCTTGACGCTTTATATCATCATTCTCCTGAACACGGTCTGCCTCGCGATCATCTGGGCCGGCATCGCCTGGGCCTACCGGTCTTTCCCTGCGGCGCGCTACTGGCTGACATCGCTATTGGTTCAGGGGCTCGGCGGCGTGTGTCTGGCGCTCGATGGAACGGGGCCGGCCGGCATGCCCACCTTTGCCGGCATCTGGCTGCTCGCGACCGGCTATTGCGTGATGTGGCAGGGCGTCAGGGTGTTCTACGGCAAGGCGCCGAACTGGCCTCTCGTCGCCATCATCCTCGCCGTGAGCGCCGTCGCCATTCTCGGTATCGATGACGAGCGCATGCGGCAGAATATCGTTTATGCGGTGGTGCAATTCGTTCCCATCGCCCTCGCCGCCCTATCCCTCCAGCGCGCGCCCCTCAGGCTCGGCGCGCTTGTGGTTTTCGGCGGTGCGGCGCTGGCCTTTGCCGGCGGTCTCGCGGAGGCCTCCGCCAATCTGGCGCGGCTGATGGGCCTCATGAGCACCGAGCGATATTACGATTTCGCGGCCTGGTTCCTCGTTGCCAGCATCATTGGCGGCAGCACCATCTATCTGGGCTTTCTGCTCATGGCGATCGACCGGCTGCGCGGCGATCTGGTCGCCCTCGCCGTCACCGACGACCTCACGGGCCTCTCCAACCGGCGCGGTTTTCTCGAAAGGGCGGAGCTCTATGCGAGAACGGCGCCTCAGGGGGCCGCTGCCGGCGTCGTCATGATCGACCTCGACAATTTCAAGTCGATCAATGATCGCTATGGCCACGCCGCCGGCGACGCCTGCCTGATCCATCTGGCCCGCATTGCCGGGGTTCTGCTGCGTCCGGACGATATTCCCGCGCGTCTCAGCGGCGATGAATTCTGCCTGCTGCTGCCAGATACCGATATTCGCGAGGCCGAGAAGATTGCGGACCGGCTGTCGAAGGCCCTCTCCGCTAGGCCCTTCGAATGGCGAGGCCATCCCATCGCCATATCGGCCAGCCTCGGCGTCGCCGAATGGCGCCACGAAGCCGGCAGCTCGATCCATGACGTCCTCGAAAATGCCGACGCCGCCCTCTACCGCGCCAAACGCGCGGGAAAGGATCGCTACATCATCCACGATGCCAGCGAACGGACTTTCGCCCAAAGGCGCGCCCAGGCCTGAGAACGATAAATGGTAGCTGAAGGGGGCAGCGGATCGTGTTCCGCTGCCCCTTGCCGTTATTCCACTGCAGCCGTGGTGAGGACTTCGGTGGTCAGTTCGGGCACGATGCGATGATGGGTTGCCTGCTCGTAGTCATAGGCATAGGCGAGCAGCTTGGCTTCGCTCCACATCGGGCCGATGAAGATCAGCGCGAAAGGCTGGCCGCTTTCATATGCACCGGCGGGAACGACGACGCCCGGCAGGCCCGACATATTGATCTCCGGCACGGTGATCGTCTGCTGGCGGTCGCCCAGCGGCGGAACGCCATTGGCAAAGACCGGGAAGACGAAGCCGTCGAGATCGTTCTCTTCCATGATCGCGGCGAACGTATCGAGATAGGTCTCGCGCACGGCGATGAAGTCGCTGAAGTCGAAGGGAGCGGAATCGCGGGTCAGGCGGTTGCCCGGCTGCCCTTCGGCCGTCACTTCCGGATCGAGCTTGGCGAGCACATCGGCGAGGCCGGTAATGCCGTTGCCGAAGCGGCTGTAATACTGGTTCCAGTCATAGGCGCCGCTTTCCATGCCGTTCGGGCTGGTCGGAAGGGCGGCCACCTCGCCACCGGCAAAGACATCGGTAACGGCCACGGCGCCCTGCGCTTCAAGCTCGGCGACGGCAGCCGCGAACAGCGCCGCCGTTTCCTCGGTCATGACTTCCGCGTCGAATCCTTCGCCATAGATGCCGATGCGGACGCCTTCGAGCGCCTTGTCCGAGAGCTGGCTGGTATAGCCCTCCTTCGGGAGGTGGCCGACGGTCGAGATGGTCTTGGGGTCTTCGATATCATAGCCGGCCATCACGTCGAGCATGAGGGCTGCGTCCGTGACCGTGCGGGCCATGGGGCCGACGACGTCGGTGGCCGAGCCGCCGATGGGCGTGACGCCGGCATTGGGAACCAGCCCGAAGGTCGGCTTGACGGCGACGACCGACTGCGCTGCGGCCGGAATCTGAAGCGAGCCGCGCGTCTCCTCACCGAGGGCGAGGACGGCGAAATTGGCGGCAAGGCCCAGGGCAGAGCCGGCCGAGCTACCGCCGGGCGAAAGGCTGCGGTCCACGGCGTTGTAGGTGATGCCGGCCCAGCTATTATTGGTGTCGCCGGCGGAGCTGAAGACCGGAATATTGGTCCGCCCGATGATGATCGCGCCCGCTTCGCGCAAGGCGTGGACGACAGGGGCATCGCGCGAGGGGATGAAGTCGATGCCGCCCGCCTGGCTCGCCATCGGCGCCCAGCCCGCGGTCGAGGGGAAGCCGGCCATGTCGATGGCTTCCTTCACCAATATCGGGATGCCCGCAAGCGGGCCGAGCTCCTCGCCGGCAGCGCGGCGCGCATCGATGGCCTGTGCCTCGTCGAGCGCGGCGTCGTTCATGGCCGTGAAGGCGTTATAGGCCGGGTTATAGGTCGCGATCCGGTCGAGATAGGCCTGGGTAAGCTGCTCGGCGGTGTAGTCGCCGGCCGCATAGGCAGCCTGGATATCGGCGACGGTCAATTCGAGCAGATCGATTTCCTGCGCTGTGGCGGTAAGCGTGAAGGCCGGCAAAAAGGCTACCGATGCCAGAAGAGTGCTTCTGAGGAACGGTTTTGAAAATTGCATTCTCTAACTCCGTGAAGCCCGGCAACTGGGCGAACGGGAATCAGGGAAGCATGAACCGTGCCATGCTGTAAGTTTTTGAGGATAAACGTGAAAATTCCACAGCTGGAGTCTCATTTGCCTTCAGCTATGGCGGTTTGCAAATCGAATGTGCAGAGGGTCGGTTGCGCTGTCTGTCTTCGTCCCGGACCTGCACAAGCCACTGTCTATTCCGTCGGAAAATCCGTCGCGAGACCCGCCTCGCGCCATGCCCCGATGTCTTCGAGAGCGGCATTGAGGCGCTTTGCGACCTGCTCGACGCCGAAGGCGCCGAGAACGAAATGCCTTGGCGCATCCTCTTTGCCGGCGATGGCGATGATGGCGGCCGCCGCCCGCGCCGGGTCCCCCGGCTGCTTGCCGCTCACCTCCTTGGTGTTCGCGAGGCGTATGCCGGCCGTTTCGGCATAGTCGGCAATCCTGTTGGGGGTCTGCGTCATCGAGCGGCCGGCCCAATCGGTGCGGAAGGGGCCGGGCTCGATACAGGTGACCTTGATGCCGAGCGGCCTGCCTTCGGCGGCAAGGGAATCCGACCAGCCTTCGACGGCATGCTTGCTGGCGGCATAATAGCCTGAGCCCGGAAAGCCGATAAAGCCGGCGACGGAGGTGATGCTGATGACGTGGCCGCTGCGCTGCTGGCGCATGATCGGCAGCACGGCGCGGGTCATGGCGAAGAGCCCGAAGACATTGGCGTCGAACTGGCGGCGGATTTCCGCCTCCTCGCCCTCTTCCACGGTGGCCATGTAGCCATAGCCGGCATTGTTGACCAGAACGTCGATGCGGCCGAACCGCTCGCTCGCCGCGGCTACGGCCGCTTCGATCTGGTCGGGGCGGGTCACGTCGAGCTCGAGCGCCAAAACCGTCTCGTCATGGCCGGCAACGAGATCGGCGAGCCGCGATGTGTCGCGGGCCGTGACCGCTGCCCGGTCCCCACGCGCAATGACTTGTCTCGCGAGTTCGTTGCCGAAGCCGGTCGAGCAGCCAGTGATGAACCATACGGGGGCGTTTTCCATCGTCTTTTCCTTTTTTCGAGCGGCTTTGCGCCAGGAGCGGAATTGGTCGCGGCTGGGGGCCGCTTTGGCACCAGCGGATCCGGTTTCCGGCGGCTGTCTGGTTGTGATTGGTTTCTTTGCGGGGCAGGCCTATGGCCGCGAGAACATCGGCGCAATGACGGAGACCAATAGCGCGATGACCTCTTCGGCATCTTCGAGGGCAAAGGCCGATTTGGTCAAGGCCTTGAGCCGGGCGTGATCGCGGATGACGCTGCTGCGAACGCCTAGCGCCGCATGCACGCGAAAGGCGATTTCGGCTTCGCTCAGCCACGGGGCAATGCGTTGAAAGGCCGGGATGAAAGGGCGGATATACTCGGCCCGCTGGCGCGGCTTGCCGAGCCCATCCTCGGTGCGCGGCGCCAGGGACGTCAGGTTGATGAAGGCGCGATAGCTCGATTTCGGATCGAGGCTCCAGCGCACCGAGGGCCCGACAAGCGCGGTGATGACTTCGGCGAGATCGGCGGGGCCCGGCGCGCCGCGGTCGACAGCCGTCTGCAACAGGCGCAGCCTTTCGGCATTGAACCGCCTGTAGACGACCCGCACCGCCTCGACCAGCAGCTCCTCGCGCGAGCCGAAATGATAGGAGATAGCCGATGCGCTGACCCCGGCCACGTCCGAAATCCGGCGGACCGAGATGGCCTCTATGCTCTCATGTGAGATCAGAGCCTGGGCCGCATCGAGAATATGGTCGGCTGTGCTGACCGTGTGGTGCATGACGAAACCCACGAACGTCCAGTGGCTCTGCGCTTCCAGGACATCATGCGGATACGCCCGGCATATGAAGGTTTCGTGACGTTAATCGAACGTCGTTCTAAGAATAGATTTTGGAATGCGAAGCTCGAACGATAAAGTGTGCGCATGATGAAGCATCGGCGCGATATAAAGTAAAATGAAAATTTGCCTATTCACAGATACGCATATGATAGATCGCTATTCTGCCTATGACGATAGCGTATCGCGTGTAATTGATTTCATAAATTCGGGCGAATTCGACTTGGCTCTGCATCTAGGTGACGTGGTCGCCGATGGCGCGCGTCATCCCAGGCAGTTTGGTCATGCGGTGCGCCAGCTTGCCGCGCTCGATACGCCCGTCCGCTATATTCCGGGCAATCACGATGTCGGTGATAATCCGCGCGAGGCGGCGAGCGAGCCTTCGGTGAATATCGAGCGCGTCGCCGAGTTCGCCGCTCTCTTCGGCGCCGACCATTGGGTCCATGAGGCCGATGGCTGGCAGGTCGTGGGCCTCAATGCGCTGCTCTTCAACAGCGGCACGGAGGCCGAGGTCGAACAATTCGCCTGGCTCGAAGACGTGCTCGAAAGGGGGCAGGGCGCCGTGGGGCTCATGCTCCACAAGCCGCTGCTGCCGCATGAGGATCATGTCGCCCCGCAGGTGCGCTATGTGCCGGAGCCGGCCCGCGCGCGGCTCTTCGACATGCTCGGCAAGCGGGACCTGAAATTCGTGGCCTCGGGCCATGTGCACCAGCGCCGCGACTTCGTCGTCGATGGCATTCACCATATCTGGGTGCCTTCGACGTCGTTCTGCATGCCCGAAGCGCTGCAGCCCAGCGTCGGCGACAAGGTGGTCGGGGTCACGACGCTCGAGCTCATGCCCGATGGCGAATTCCGCTTCGAGCATGTCGGCATAGACGGGCTCGTCCGCCACAACGCGCTCGATCACCCGGAAATCTATCCGACCATCGCCGCCTGGCGCGAAAAGCTCGGCGAATCCGGCCGCCTCCCCGACTAGACCTTTGTAGAAAAATGAAAATCATCCTGTTCTCGGACACCCACATCACGGCTGCCCGAACGATCTGCAACGACAATCTCGATGCGATCAAAGCCTATATCGCTGCCAACGGGGCCGATCGCGCCATTCATCTCGGCGATATCGCCGCCGATGGCGCGACCTATCCCGAGCAATTCCCCTTCGCGGTCCAAAGCCTTGCCGATTTTGGCGTGCCGATCCATTTCGTGCCGGGCAATCACGATGTCGGCGACAATCCCATCGCGCCAGGCCGGCCGAACGATGCGGCTTTCCATCTCGACGATGCGCGGGTAACCGCCGAGCGCCTCGCGATCTACCGCGATGCTTTCGGCCCCGACTATTGGTCGCTGCAAACCGATGGCTGGCAGTTGATCGGCCTCGATGCGCAGCTCTTCGCCACGGATACCGACGAAGAAGACCGGCAGATGGCCTGGCTCGAAACGGCCCTGGCGGAAGGCGCGGGCTCGGTGGCGGTGTTCCTCCACAAGCCTTTCTTCCGCAACAGCCACGCGGATACCGAAGCCCATATCCGCTATCTGCCGGTCGAACGCCGCAAGCCGCTTGTCGAGCTTTTGACGCGCCGGCCGCTGAAACTGGTGTGTTCGGGCCATGTGCATCAGGACCGCGCCATCCATCTCGACAATGTCGAATACAATTGGGTGCCGTCCGCCTCGTTCTGCATGCCCGATGCGATTCAGGAGCGAATCGGCGGCAAGGTCGTCGGCATCCGCCTGCTCGAACTTGCCGCCGATGGCAGCTACCGGTTGACCACGCCGGACGTGCCGGGCCTCGTCACCCACAATATCGTCCATCACCCCGAGATCGATCCGCGGATGGCGGAAATCCACCTCAGGCTGGGCCCGGAGGCGGAGCTGTGAGGGCCCGCCTGCGCATGATCCGGCATGGCGAATCCGTGCAGTCGCGTAATGGCGGGACCGATCCCGGCCTCAGTGTTCTCGGCGCCCGCCAGGCGCTCGAACTGCCGGCTTCGGTCACCGACAGGCCCGATCGGCTCGTCACCAGCCCGTTGATCCGGGCCCGCGAGACGGCGCTGCCGCTGGCCGCCTCTCTCGGGCTCGAACGCAGCGTCGATGATGACTTCGCCGAATTGCCCTGGCGCCCCGGACAATCCGCGGCCGAGCGTGTCGCCGAACTGAGCGAGGCGCTACATGGCAACTGGTCTGATTTCGACGCCCAATGGCGCAATTGGCGCCAGCGCATCATCGAGCGCGTCATGAGCGAGAGCGGCGACATTATCGTCGTCTCCCACTTCGTCGTCATCAATGTTCTGGTGGGCTTTGCCACCAATGACGACCGCGCCGTCGTCATCCGCCCCGCCAATGCCTCGATCACCGAATTCCACGTCTCCGGCGATGGCCTGTCCATAGCCTCGCTGGGCGCGGAAGCTGCCGTCTTCCCCGATCCTCACCTCGCCCTCGCCGAAGGATTCTCGTCATGATCAACCGCCGTAACCTCTTGCAATTGCTGGCCGCCAGCACGGCCCTGACCGCCGTCAGCCGGCTGGCCCCCGCCATCGCCCAGGAAGCCGATCCCCGTCCGGCCCTGCGGGTCGCCGTCCAGGCCCTGCCGCCGACCCTCGAACCGCTGAACTCGATCACCAATATCGGCCTGCGCCCGATCGACATCATGTTCGATCGTCCTTCGGTGCGCGATTTCAAGGCCGAGGCCGAAAAACCCGGCACGCAGATCATCGTTCCGCAACTCGCCGAATCGGTGACCCGCATCGATCCCCTGACCTGGGAGATCAAGATCCGTCCCGATGTGAAGATGCATGACGGCAGCGTGCTGTCCTCGGCCGATTTCCTCGCCACATTCTCGCCTGAGCGCATCGGTCCCGATACGCCCTATCCGGAAGGCAAGGTGCTTTTCGGTCATGTCAGCGAAGTGGTGGCGGTCGACGATCTGACCGTCCGGTTCAAGACCGAAACGCCCGATGCCATCATGGATCAGCGCCTTGCCGCCTATGGCGGGTGGATCATCAGCGCCAAGGCCCTGGCCGAAGGCGGCCCGCAGAGCCCCCAGACCAATCCGGTCGGCGCCGGCCCCTACAAGCTCGATGAATTCGTCACCGATACCCGCGTCACCTTCCTGAGCCATGACGATTACTGGATGGGCAAGCCCGCCGCCCAAAGCGTCAGCATTGAGGTCGTTCCGGAAGCCGCGACCCGCGTCGCCGGCGTCATTTCCGGCGAATACGATATCGTCACCAATCTCCTGCCCGGCCAGATGAGCCAGTTCGACGGCTATGACGATGTCGAAGTCATCTCCGTGCCGCTCGATCTGCTGCATGCCTATTATTACGATACCAAGGGCGGCGTGCTGAAGGATGTCCGCATCCGCCAGGCGCTCAATTACGGCATCGACTACGACATGCTCGGCCAGGCGATCTGGGGCGAAACCTTCAGCCGCCCCAATAGTCTCCAGACCCCGGCCTTCGGCGATCTCTACGATGCCGAGCGCACCTTCTATCCCTATGATCCGGAAAAGGCCAAGGCGCTCCTCGCCGAAGCCGGCTATGCCGGCGAAGAGATCGTGCTGCGCCTGATCGCCGGCTATTATGTCGGCAGTGAAGATGCCGCTCAGATCACCCAGGCGATGTGGGGCGAGCTCGGCATCAATATGCGTCTCGAACTCGTCGAGAATGCCGACCAGCTCTATGCGCCCGGCGCCGATATCCGCATGGTCTCGGCCGCCTTCCGCTTCCCCGATCCGCTCGGCGGCGGCGTCATCGTGGCTTTCGGCCCGGAGGCCGTGCCGCAGGCGCGTGGCTATTGGACCCCGACCAATGGCTACAATGAAACCGGCGAGGAACTGCTCAAGGCCGAAGATCCGGCCGAGCGCCGGCGCCTGTTCCAGAAGATGCTTGATCTCTTCGAGGAAGAGGCTCCGGCCACGATCCTTTATGCGGCCAACGAAATCTACGCCAAGCGCAAGGCCGTCACGTTCACCCACTATCCTCTCTATTATTTCGATCTGCGTCCGAACAATTTCGGCTTTGCCGATTGATGGACCTCACGGGGCGCCGGCCATCCGGCGCCCTTATCCGGTGATAGCCGCCATGAATGCCTTAGCGCCCTGCCCACACATGCATGCCGATGGCGAAACCATCCTTGCGGTCACCGATCTCTGCGTCGATGTCGGCGGACGCCGGGCCATCGATGGCGTGTCCTTTTCGCTGGGCAAGGGGCAGACCTTCTGCCTTGTCGGTGAATCCGGCTGCGGCAAGAGCCTCACCTGCCGCGCCATTCTCGGCCAGTTGCCGCCCGATATCCGCCAGGTCGGCGGCACGGTCACCCTGTCCGCGGCCCAGCCGGGCCGTCCGCGCAAGGCGCCCCGGATCGCCATGATCTATCAGGATTCCACCGCCTCGCTGAATCCCGTGCTCAAGGTCGGCGAGCAGATCGCCGAGCCCCTGCGGGTGCATTTCGGCCTGTCCGAACAGGCTGCGCAAAAGGAGGCCATGCGCCTGATCGATGCCGTCGGCATCGCCGATGCGAAGCGCCGCTATCATGCCTATCCGCATGAATTGTCGGGCGGCACCAATCAGCGCATCGCCATTGCCCGTGCCCTAGCGTGCCGGGCCGAAGTGCTTCTCGCCGACGAGCCGACCACGGCGCTCGACGTCACCGTACAGGCCCAGATACTCGATCTTCTCGCCGAGGTGCAGCGCGAGGCCGGGCTCAGCGTGTTGCTGGTCACGCATGATCTGGGCGTCGTCGCCGAAATCGCCAGCGACATGGCGGTGATGTATGCCGGCCGCATCGTCGAATCCGGCCCGGTGTCGCGGCTTTTCGATGCGCCTTCGCATCCCTATACCGAGGCGCTTCTGGCCTGTTTGCCGACATTGGGCGAGGTCGAAGGCCCCCTGGCCGCCATTCCCGGCGTGGTGCCGCCCCTCGGCAGGCGCCCCGATGGCTGCGGCTTCGCGCCGCGTTGTCCGCGCGGCAGGGATATTTGCCGGGCCGAGCGGCCGCCGCTCGCCGGGATTGCCGGCGGTGCCCTTGTCGTCTGCCACTTCCCCCTGACGGGAGCGGTGCAATGACGCCAATCCTGCAGGCCCATGGGCTCAGCAAGGTCTATCAGGGTCGCCGCCAGGGGCTGTTCGGCAAGCCTCCCGCCTTGCGCGCCGTCGATAATGTCAGCTTCGACATCGCCGCCGGCGAAGCCTTCGGGCTTGTCGGCGAATCCGGCTGCGGCAAGTCGACGGTCGGGCGCATGGTTTCGGCCGCCACCCAGCCCACCGCCGGGTCGGTGCTGGTCGATGGCGCGCCGTTCACGCGGCCCATGCCGCTGGCAAGGCGCGCCGAGGTTCAGGTGGTGTTTCAGGATACGCTCGGCGCGCTCAATCCGCGCCTGTCGATCGGCCGGCAACTGGTCGAGCCCCTCGCCATTCACGGCATCGGTGACGGCGACGGGCGCAAGGCCATGGCCGAGGCGAAGCTGGCCGAAGTCGGCCTGCCCGCCGATGTCATGGAGCGCTATCCGCATGAAGTGTCGGGCGGCCAGCGCCAGCGCATCGTTCTGGCGCGCAGCCTCGGCCTCGAGCCGAAGCTGCTGATCTGCGACGAGGCGGTCTCGGCGCTCGATGTTTCGGTGCAGGCCCATATCGTCAACCTGCTGAGCGAGCTCAAGCACAAGCGCCAGCTCGGCCTGCTGTTCATTTCCCACGATCTGCGGGTGGTCAATCATCTGTGCGAACGGGTGGGGGTGCTTTATCTCGGCAGCATGGTCGAAATCGGGCCGCGCCGGATTTTGCGCATGCCCGCGCATCCCTATACCAGGGCGCTTGCCGGCGCGCTGCCGGCGGGCCGGCCGGGTGAGCGCCGAAAGCGCATCGTGCTGTCGGGCGAACTGCCGAGCCCGCTCTCTCCGCCCAGTGGCTGCCCGTTCCATCCGCGTTGCCCCCACGCCACCGATATCTGCCGGCAGGTCAAACCGGCGCTGCGCATGCTCGATGCGGATCACGGCGCCGCCTGCCATCGCCTCGAAGAGATCGCCGCATGACCCGCTTCGTCCTCATCAAGCTCGGCCGGGCGCTGATCACGATTTTCCTGTGCATCACCATCTGCTTCTTCGTGCTGCGTCTCACCGGCGATCCGGTCGACATGATGTTTTCCGATGAGGTGCCCGAGACCGTCAAAGCCGAATTCCGCGAGCGCCTGGGGCTCAATCGGCCGCTGCCCGAACAATATGCCAAATTCGTGCTGTCGATCTTTTCGGGCAATTTCGGCACCTCGCTGCTCGATGGCAAGGATGCGCTCCTCGTCGTGGCCGAACGCATTCCCGCCACGCTGTTGCTCGGCGGCGCCGTCTTCATCCTCGCCCTCATGATCGGCGTGCCGGCCGGCGTCATCGCCGCCGTGCATCGCGGACGCGGCACCGATCGCCTGGTCATGGGCGGGGCCGTATTCGGCTATGCCATGCCGAATTTCTTCCTCGGCATCCTGCTCATCCTGTTCTTTTCCATGCAATTGCGCCTGCTGCCGTCCTCCGGCTATGGCAGTTTTGCCCATCTGGTGCTTCCGGCTATCACGCTCGGCACCGCCATGGCCGGCAAGCTCGCGCGTTTCGTGCGGACCTCGGTGCTCGAAGTGCTCGGCAATCCCTATGTGCAGGCGGCGCGCGGCATGCTGCTGCCCTCCCGTCGCGTGCTGTTCCGGCACGTCTTTCCCAATGCGGCCATTCCCGTCATCACCTTTCTCGGCTTCGAACTCGGGCTGTTGATCGGCGGCGCCGTCGTCACCGAAAGCGTCTTCGGCTGGCCCGGCGTCGGGCGGTTGCTCACCCTTTCGGTGGCCCGGCGCGACCTCGCCGTGGTGCAGGTCATCATCTTCCTCATCGCCGGCACGATGATCCTCGCCAATCTCCTCGTCGATGTCGCCTATGGCTGGCTCGATCCGCGCATACGCTATGGTGGAGACGCCAGATGACCATGTCCGTCACGAGGATCGCGGCCGCACGGCGGCGCATGCCGCTCACCATCCTTCTTGCCTGCGGCTTTCTCGTCGTGCTGCTGGTGGTTACGCTCGGCGCCGACTGGATCGCGCCCTATGGCTATGCCGAGCAGGACCTTCTCGCCCGCATGCGTCCACCCCTGCTTTTCGGCGGCGATTGGGACCATGTCCTGGGCACCGACAATCTGGGGCGCGATATTCTCAGCCGCCTGATCTATGGCGCGCGCGTCTCCATCCTCATCGCCGTCTGCGGCACGCTGCTCGGGGCCCTGTTCGGCACGGCACTCGGTTTCACGGCTGCCCATTTCCGCGGCTGGACCGAGGAAGTCCTGATGATGCTGGTCGATCTGCAGGCGGCCATTCCCAATCTCATCCTCGCGCTCGCCGTCCTCGCCTTTCTCGGCAATAACCTCGTCGTCTTCATCGTGCTTGTCGGCCTCGATGGTTGGGAGCGCTATGCGCGCCTTGCGCGCGGGCTCGTGCTCACCGCCAAGGAAAGCGGCTATGTCCAGTCGATGATGATGGCCGGCGCTTCGGCGCCGCGCATCTATCTCGGCCAGATCCTGCCCAATGTCGCCGGCGCTCTCGTGGTGCAGCTGACGCTCAATTTCCCCGGCACCATCATCCTCGAAACCGCTTTGTCCTTTCTCGGCCTCGGCGTGCAGCCGCCGCTCACCTCGCTCGGCCAGATGCTGGGGCAGGGGCGAGCCTATCTGCTCAATGCGTGGTGGATATCGGTGTTTCCGGGCCTCGCCGTCTTCGCCACCACCATGTCCGTCTGCCTGATCGGCGATTGGCTGCGCGACCGTCTCGATGCTTCGGTCCGATGACCGCGCATCTTCTTTAGCCTTCTGTTTTTCCGTTCCGTCGGCTACCTCTTGCGGCGGTCGGGTCCGGTCCTCGGGCCTGCCGCATATAAAGAGGGGCGAAGTTGAAATCGGCGACGGCAAATGACGTGGCGCGTCTGGCTGGGGTCTCGAGGTCGGCGGTCTCGCGCACCTTTTCGGGCAATGGTTTCGTGTCGGGCGAAAAGCGCGAAAAGATCATGAAGGCGGCCCAGCAGCTCAATTATCGGCCCAATGCCATCGCCAGCAGCCTCGCCAGCCGGCAGAGCAATCTCGTCGCCATCATCGTCAACAAGCTGCCCGATCTGCGCTCGCCCTATTTCTACTATGCGCTGATGGAGGCCGTGCAGGAGCGGGGATTCTTTCCGCTGACCGTGGTGCTCGAGCCCGGCGAGGACGGTATCCGCACGCTGAGCAAGGCTGCCGCCTATCCCGTCCACGGCATGGTCGTCATGGCCGACAGCGTGCATCCGGCGGCAGCGGCGAGCATCGTTTCGAAAACGCGCCCCATCGTGCTCAATTATCAGTGGTCGGGCGACGATGCGGTGGATGCGGTGGTCATCGACCAGCGCCAGGGCATTTCCGAAATGGTCGCCCATCTCGCCGCCACCGGCCATCGCACCGTGGCCTATATGGGGGGCCGCGTCACCGCGATCATCGCCAGCGACCGGCGCCGGGCCCTGATCGATGCCATGGTCAATCACGGCCTGACGCTGGTTGCCGAAGGGCAGGGCGATTTCTCCTATGAGCGCGCCTATGACGAAACATTGCGGATGTTCTCGAACGGCGTCCTGCCCGATGCGCTCTTCTGTGCTAATGACCGCATGGCCTTCGCCGCCATGGACGCGCTGCGCCAGGGCCTCGGGCGCCGCGTGCCGGAAGAGATCAGCATTATCGGCTATGACGACAATCCGACGGCGTCCTGGGGAGCATACGGGCTCAGCACCATCCGCCAGCGCACCAGCGACGTGATCGCCCACATCCTCTCGCTTCTGACCAATCCGAGCGACATGGCCGGGCAGTTCCGGGGCGAAACGGAATATGTCCGGCGTCATACGGTCGCAAGCCGGTCATGATTTTCTGCCCTAATGCATTCGGGGATCAGGCGGCATTGCGCGCCTGAGGCTCCCTCATATCCCCTTTTCATGCCCTTCTCGTGCGGAACACGGCGCTTTTGCCGGCATATGCACGCGCGTTCTGTTGTGAACAGCGTCCAGAAACTGAAATTTTTGCTGTCATAGGGAAGAAATATTCACTCGTTATGAACGCGCGTGCAGATTGGGGGACCGGCGCCTGCCGCGCAGTCCATCTGACCATGTTCCATGGTAACGAGAGGATGCCATCATGAAATTCCTGAGCAGACGCCCGGCCATCATGGCCGGCACCGTGGCGCTCGCCGCGCTGGCCGGCCCGGCCTTCGCGCAAAGCTGCGATACCTACCAAGAATCCCCGATGCTGGTCGACGCCGTCGCCGCGGGCGAGCTGCCGCCTGTCGCAGAACGGCTGCCCAAGGAGCCTTTTGTCATCACCCCGGCTGAACAGATCGGCATCTATGGCGGTGAAATGGTCGATACGACGAGCGGTGGCGGTCGTGTCGCCGAGATGCGTCATTATGGCTACGAGCCCCTGGTCCGCTGGTCGGTGGACGGCAGCGAGATCGTGCCCAATATCGCCAAGAGCTGGGACATTTCGGACGACGCGACCACCTATACCTTCCACCTGCGCGAAGGCCTGAAATGGTCGGACGGCGTCGATTTCACCGCCAAGGACATCGTCTTCTGGTGGGAACATGTCGAGACCAACAAGGACCTCAACGACGCGCCGCGCGGCGCTTTCGTGGTCGGCGGGGAATATGCGACCGTCACCGCGCTCGACGACTATACCGTCGAATTCAAGTGGACCAAGCCCAGCGGCCTGTTCCTGATGGACCTCGCGACGCCCTACGGCCAGCGCGTCGTCCAGTTCGCCGAGCACTACGCTTCCCAGTTCGACCGTGACCTCAATCCCGAGGGCGTGGCGGCGATGATGGCCGAGGATGGCGAGACCGATTACCGCACCTGGTGGCACAATCGCGTCGGCACCTATGGCAGCCAGGCCGAATTCAACTATCCCGACCGTCCGCGCATGCAGGCCTGGATTCCGACCGAGGAAATCCTCGGCAAGGACCGCTTCACCTTCACCCGCAATCCCTATTATTTCAAGGTCGATCCGGCCTGCAACCAGCTGCCCTATATCGACACGCGCACCTGGGTTGCGGTGCAGGATACCGAAGTCCAGCTCGCCATGTCGCTGTCGGGCCAGATCGACATCAGCGCCGTCGCCATCTCGAACCCGTCCAACCGGGCGATCTTCTTCGAGAATCAGGAAACCGGGGACTACCGCCTGGTTCCGGCCGAAAGCGCCGATATGAACACCGCCGATTTCATGCTGGCGATGAACCATCCGGACCCGTTCAAGGCCTCGGTCTACCAGAACAAGGATTTCCGCATCGGCCTGTCGCAGGCGATCGACCGCCAGGAAATCATCGACGTGGTCTATCTCGGCCAGGGCGAACCCTATCAGGTGGGGCCCCGTCCAAATTCGCCCTTCTACAGCGAGCAGCTCGCCACCCAATATACCGAGTACAATGTCGAAGAGGCCAATGCCCATCTCGACAAGGTGCTGCCCAACAAGGATGCCGAAGGCCATCGTCTCGACGACAAGGGCCAGCCCTTCCAGATGGTCATCACCGTCAATCAGGGCTTCCGCTCCGACTGGCTCGACATGGCTCTGCTGGTCGAAAACTATTGGGAAGCCGTGGGCATCGACGTCGTCGTCGACTCCGCCTCGGACGAGATCTTCGACGAACGCCGTGTCGCCCCGGATCGCGATCTCAATCTCTGGATCGCCGAAAACGGCGCCGGCAGCCTGCCGCTGATGGCGAGCTTCGTCATGCTGGGCGGCCCCGGCATGGACGGGAACTGGGATGCGTGGGAACGCTGGTATATCGAACATAGCGGCGCGGTGAACCGCGGCTCGGATCTGCCCGGCGACGTCGAGCCCATCGAGCCCCCGGCCGACGTCCTCGCACTACTGGAAACCTCCGACGCCATCCAGACCGTTGCCGGCGAAGAGCAGACGGCGCTGATGAAGAAATATATCGGCATGGTCGCCGACTATTTCCCGACCATCGGCATCGCCCTGCCTATGGGCAATTACCGCGCCGTCCGCAACCGCATGCACAACGTGCCGGAGCCGCTGATCGAAGGCTGGTTCTACCCCGGCATCGCCCCGGCCAATTTCGAGACCTTCTACATCGATCCGGCCCAGCAGTAATCGAATGCAACCTGGGGGCGGGCTCTCGTCCGCCCCTTCAGCAGAATCGAAGTCATGCTCCAGTTTCTTGCCAGACGCCTCGTTCTGATGGTCTTCACCGTCATCGCGATCAGCATCGTCTCCTATGCCGTCATCGCCCTGCCGCCGGGCGATTATGTCGATCGCGTCGTCTCCGATGCGCGCAAGACCGGCGACGTGATGACGGCCGAGGAAATCAGCGGCCTGCGCCAGCAGCTCGGGCTCAATCGCAGCCTGCCCGAGCAATATCTGAGCTGGGTCCACGGCATCGTCACCCGCGGCGATTTCGGGCACTCCTTCTATTGGCGGGTGCCGGTCTCGGACCTGATCTGGCAGCGGCTCGGGCTGACATCGCTGCTTTCGGTGCTCACCCTGATCTTCATCTGGGCCCTGGCCATTCCCATCGGCATCTATTCGGCGGTGCGCAAATATTCGCTGGGCGACTATGTCTTCACGTCGCTGGGTTTTCTCGGCCTCGCCATACCCAATTTCCTGCTTGCGCTGGTACTGCTCTATATTTCCTTCCGCTATTTCGGCCAGAGCGTCGGCGGGCTGTTTTCGCCCGAGTTCATCGATGCGCCATGGTCCCTCGGAAAGCTGGGCGATCTTGTCGCCCATCTGTGGATACCCATGGTCGTTCTCGGCACCGCCGGCACGGCCAGCGTGATCCGCACCATCCGCGCCAACCTGCTCGACGAACTGCACCGGCCCTATGTGCTGACGGCGCGGGCCAAGGGCATACCGGAGCAGCGCCTCATCCTCAAATATCCCGTCCGCTACTCGCTCAATCCCTTTGTCAGCGGCATGAACGAGATCTTCGTCACCATCGTCTCCGGCGAGACCATCGTGGCGGTCGTGCTGGGCCTTCAGACCACGGGCCCGCTGCTGCTCGATTCCCTGCGCGGGCAGGACATGTATCTGGCGGCGACGCTCATCATGTTCCTCAGCTTCCTCGCCGTGATCGGCACGCTGTTCTCCGACGTCCTGCTGATGCTGCTCGATCCGCGCATTCGCCGCCAAGCCCGCGAAGGGGAAATGCTTTGACCGCCGATATCCAGAACGCGGCCCTTCCGCCATTGACGGCGCCGATCGGCCCGCGTCCCGTCGTCGAGCGCACCAGCTATGGCATGCTGATCTGGCGGCGCTTCCTGCGGCACAGGCTCGGCGTGCTCGGCGGCATCATCACCGTCGCCATCTATGTCGTCGCACTTTTCTGCGAAATTCTCGCCCCCACCGATCCCGAGGCGATTTCCCCGCGCGCGCTCTATACGCCGCCCCAGATGCTGCGCCTCGTCAGCACGGCGGAGGACGGCTCCATCCGCGTCCATCCCCATGTTCTCGGCTACACCTCAAGCGTCGACTACAATAGCGGCCAGCGCAGCTATGAGCCCGATCCCGACAAGGTCATCGAGCTCGGATTTTTCGTCGAGGGCACCCCGTACAAGCTCTGGGGCCTGATCCCCTGGGACCGTCATTTCATCGGCACGGTCGATCCCAGGGAGCAGGTCTTCTTCTTCGGCACGGATCGCCTCGGGCGCGATGTCTTCAGCCGCACAATCTATGCCTCGCGCGTCTCGATGACGATCGGGCTGATCGGGGTCACGCTCAGCCTCGTGCTCGGCATCATCATCGGCGGCGCCTCGGGCTATTTCGGCGGCTGGGTCGATGTCGCTATCCAACGCGTCATTGAGTTCCTGCAATCGCTGCCCTCGATACCGCTCTGGATCGGCCTTGCGGCGGCGATCCCGGCATCGATGTCGCCGATCCACACCTATTTCCTCATCACGGTCATTCTGTCGATCCTCGGATGGACCGGGCTCGCGCGGATCGTGCGCGGCAAGTTCATGGCGCTCAAGAACGAGGAATATGTCATCGCCGCCCGCCTCGATGGCTGCCGCCCGCCGCGGATCATCCTGCGCCACATGGTGCCGAATTTTCTCAGCCACATCATCGCCGTGGTCACGCTCGCCATCCCCGGCATGATCATCGCCGAAACCTCGTTGAGCTTTCTCGGCATCGGCCTCAGGCAGCCGGTGGTGAGCTGGGGCGTGCTGCTGCAGGAAGCGCAGAACCTGCGTTCGATCGCCGCCGCGCCCTGGCTGTTCGCGCCCGGCGGCGCCGTGGTGATCGCCGTTCTCGCCCTTAATTTCTTCGGCGACGGGCTGCGTGATGCAGGAGACCCCTATGCAAAATAATCCGCTCCTCTCCATCAAGGGCCTTTCGGTCTCGTTTGAGGAGAACGGCAAACGGGTCCAGGCCCTCAACACTGTCAGCTTCGACATTCCCGAGGGCAAGACCGTCTGCCTCGTGGGTGAATCGGGTTGCGGCAAGTCGGTCACGGCGCGCAGTATCCTGCGCATTCTCGACAGCAATGCCGATATCGATGCCGGCAGCATGGTGTTCCGGAGCAGCGGGGGCACAGATGTCGATCTCGCCGCTTTCAAGGCCACGGCGCCGGAATTGCGCCGCGTGCGCGGCAATGAGATCACCATGGTCTTCCAGGAGCCGATGACGGCCCTGTCGAGCTTTCACACCATCGGCAACCAGATCATCGAGGCGGTGCGCCAGCATTCGACCATGTCCGAGGCGGAAGCGCGCGCGCGCACGCTCGACGTGCTCAATGCGGTGGGCATGCCCGATGCCGAGGCGCGGCTCGATGCCTATTCCTTCGAACTCTCCGGCGGGCAGCGCCAGCGCGCCATGATCGCCATGGCGCTCGCCACCAATCCGCGCCTGCTCGTCGCCGATGAGCCCACCACCGCGCTCGATGTGACGACGCAGGCCGTGACCCTCGAATTGATGCGCGATCTGCAGGCGCGCTTCGGCATGTCGATCCTGTTCATCACCCATGATCTCGGTGTCGTCGCGGAAATGGCCGACGAGGTGGTGGTGATGTATCTGGGCGAAGTGGTCGAGCGTGGGCCGGCCGAACGGATTTTCAAGGCGCCCAAGCATCCCTATACCCGCGCTCTGCTCGAGGCTGCGCCGCATTATGACCGGCGCCGGGAAGGGCGGCTGCCGGTCATTCCCGGCACGGTGCCGCCGCTGGCGCAGCGGCCCAAAGGCTGCGTGTTCGTCACGCGCTGCGCCTATGCAATTGCCGGGCGCTGCGACGAGGCGCGCCCGCCGCTTCTGCCGGGCGATACGCAATCGCAATGCTTCTTCACCGCCGCCGAACTGGACGCGCGGGCGAAAACGGCGCCCGCGGCCCCTGTGTTGGATAGGGCGCCGGAGCCGCGCGCGGCACCCAAGGGCGCGGTGCTCAAGGTCGAAGGCGTCTCCAAGCATTTCGTCAAAAAGGCGGGATGGTTCGGGCGCGCTTCCCGCGCCGTTCGGGCCGTCTCGGATGTCTCGTTCGAACTGCGCGAAGGCGAGACCCTGGGCCTTGTCGGCGAATCCGGCTGCGGCAAGTCCACCCTCGGCTATACGCTTGCGGGCCTGCATGAAACCACCGGTGGCCGCATAAGGCTGCGGCGCGATGGTCGGCTCGACGACATAACGCATCTGACGGAAGATGAGCGCCGCAAGGTCTGGCAGGATATGCGGATGGTGTTCCAGGACCCCTTCGCCTCCCTCAATCCGCGCATGTCGGTCTTCGATATCGTGGCCGAACCCTTGCGTGTCGGCCCCAGGCGGATTTCGGACAGTGCCAGGCTGACCGCGCGCGTGCACGACGTGCTCGACAAGGTGGGGCTCGATCCGGTTCTTGCCGATCGCTATCCGCACGCCTTTTCCGGCGGGCAGCGCCAGCGGATCGGCATTGCGCGTGCGCTCGCGCCCAACCCGAAGATCATCGTCGCCGACGAGCCGGTTTCGGCGCTCGACGTGTCGGTTCAGGCGCAGATTCTCAACCTGTTCCGCGATTTGCAGCGCGAATTTTCCCTCACCTATCTCTTCGTTTCCCACGATCTCAACGTGGTGTCCAACATAGCCGGGCGGGTCGCGGTGATGTATGCGGGCCGCATCGTCGAAATCGCCGATACGGCGCAGATCTATTATGCCCCGCGTCACCCTTATTCGGCCGCCCTGCTGAGCGCGGTCCTCACCCCCGAATACCAGCCCGGCCGGCCGCCGCGTCAGCGCCTTCGCGGCCAGCCGCCCAATCCGGCCAATTTACCGCCGGGATGTGCCTTCGCTCCGCGATGCCCGTTTGCGACCGATCTATGTCGGACCACGGTTCCGCCATTGGAAGCGGATGGCGAGGGGCGGCTGACGGCGTGCCACCGCAAAGCCGAAATCGAACTTTCCGGCCTCAGGGAAACCGCAGAGGTCGGCGACGCGCCGCGGCGCGCGCTTCCCGTCCGCGACCGCGAGGCGGCGCACGACCCGGTTTCCTGAAATCCCACCCTGCGCCGGCGTTTACCGCGCCAGCGTGAATAATATCCCTCCTGACCGAAGCCTTATATGATGACCTTTCCAGCCTCGACGCCGACCGTTCCGCAGCCCGCCATTCCCGTGGTTCTTTCCCCCGCCGCCAGCCTGACGGAAGGCGTCTGGCTCAAGGGAGACTGGCATCTCCATACGCGGCACAGCCGGGATTCCTCGAACAATCCGCTGTCCAAGATCATCGGTTTTGCCGAGCGGCTGGGGTTCGACTATCTCGCCTTTACCGATCACGATGCGCATGTCGGCGGTGACGTCGCCAACCACACCTGGAGCGATCCCGAGTTCGGATCGGACAAGGTTCTGTTGTTCTACGGCGCCGAGCTGACGGCGGCGCGCGGCCATATCAATACCCTGTCGGCCGAGCCCTATGACCATCAGCGCATTTTCGATGCGCGCGACGATCGCGACTGGAACATTCTTGCGGTCAAGCAGGCGCTCGGCATCCACATCTCGGCCAACCATCCCGGCAGCGCGAAGAATCCTTACAGCTTTTCCTACGATCTCGCGGATTCCATCGAGATCTGGAACTCGTGCGTCTGGCCCAAGAACATATTGGGGCTGCGCATGTGGGATAACGTGCTGAAGTCGGGCCGCATGCTCGGCGCACGCGGCGGCAGCGACGCGCATCATGGCGTGCCGGATACGCCCGAGCAAACCACCCGCTACAGTGTTGAGGCGGCGGCCAATTATGTGGGCACGCCGACGACCTGGATATTCGCGGCGACGCGCAGCAAAGAGGCCATTCTTGCGGCTCTCACGGCCGGCCGGGCCTCGATCAGCGCCAATCCCTATAATCCGCGCGTCGAATTCTTCGCCGATATCGATCAGGACGGCGAGATGGAGCTGATGATGGGCGGCAATGCCAAGCCCAATGGCGGCCCGGTCACCTTCGAGGTACGGCTGGTCGGCGGTGGCCTGCCGGGCGTGCGCCACACCGTCAGGGTCATCAAGAACCGCGAGGAATTCGGCGTCTTCGTCACCGATGAAGCGACCCAGTCCCTGCGCTTCACCGATACGCCGGAAGCCGATCTCAGGAATTATTACCGCGTCGAAGTGCTGGGGCCGCAAATGCCCTATCCGGAAGTGCCCAATTCCATGGCCCCGAGCGAGAACATGGTGGCTTTGTCCAATCCCATCTACTTCAACTACACTGCGGATTTCTAGCGGCTCCGTTCAGGTGTTTTCGACGGCGCCGCGGCGCCGTCATCGAACTGACATCCGGCACCGACAGGATACCGGGCAGGTATCGAGGGCCAGTTCATGTACAATCTGCGCAAGCCGGAGACGGTGCTCTGGAGGCAGGTGCGGGCCGCGATCGAAGAGGAAATCCGCTCGGGCCGGCGTCAGCCGGGCGACCGGGTGGAAACCGAATCCGCGCTTGCAAACCGCTTCGGCGTCAATCGGCACACCGTGCGGCGGGCAATGGTCGCCTTGCAGCATGATGGCCTTGTCATCACCGAGCAGGGTCGCGGTTCCTTCGTCGCGGAACCGATGGTCGATTACCGGCTCGGCAACCGCACACGCTTTCGCAACATCGTCGAAGGGCAATCGCTGAAGCCCTCGCGGGTTCTGCTCGGCATTTCCCACAAGCCGGCCGATGCCTCCATCGCCCATGCGCTCGAGATCGAAAAGGGCTCGCCCGTCGTCGAGATCGAATCCATCGGCTATGCCAGCGGCCGTCCGACCGGGATCGGTATTCATTATTTCGACGAAACCCGCTTTCCCGGCATTGCCGAGAGCTATCGCGAGACCCATTCCGTGACGCTGGCGCTCGAGCGCTTCGGCATTACCGATTATTTCCGCCGTGAAAGCACCGTCACCGCGATCATGCCGACGCCGCGCGATTGCAAGCTGCTCGACCAGAGCGCGACGCGCCCGCTGCTCTTCGTCGAGGGCATCAATGTCGATCGCTTCGACAATCCGATCGAATATACGATCTCGCGCATGCCGACGGCGCGCATGCGCATCCTGGTTTCGCAGGATCAGGTGGCCGAAGAGGCGATGACGTCACGGCAATAATGGTGGGTTCGACAAGTGAGCCTAGATGTCTAGCCGGGGCGTCACAGCATATTCACAAAATTGCATTTTCGGCCTCGTAATGCCGGGCTTTATAAGTGGCTGCTGCAATTGGATCAGACGGAGCCGCCATGCTGGAAGTACGCGGATTAAGCAAGAGCTTCGGCAATAATCTTGCTGTTGCGCAGGTGGATATTACCATCGGGCGCGCCGAAATGGTGGCGATCATCGGCTCGTCCGGCGCGGGGAAGTCGACATTTCTCAGATTGCTCAACCGGCTGATCGATCCCTCGAGCGGCACTATTCATTTCGGCGGGCGCGACGTCACCATGCTCAAGGGGCGTGAGCTGCATCATTGGCGCTCGCTCTGTGCCATGGTGTTCCAGCAGTTCAACCTGATCGGCCGGCTCGACGTGCTGACCAATGTGCTCCTGGCCAGGGTGCCGACCACGCCGATGCTGCCGGCCCTGTTCAAGCAGTTTGCCCTGGCCGACCGGGTGCGCGCCATTGAGGCGCTCGACCGCTTCGGGCTCGCGGAGAAGGCGCTGGAGCGCGCTGCGAACCTGTCCGGCGGCCAGCAGCAGCGCGTGGCCATCGCCCGGGCCCTGGTGCAGGAAGCCGAAATCGTGCTTGCCGACGAGCCGATCGCCTCGCTCGATCCGCGCAATTCCGAAATCGTCATGCAGAGCCTCAGGCATCTGCGCGATGCGCATGGCATCACGGTGATCTGCAATCTCCACCAGATTTCGGTGGCGCGCCGTTATTGCGACCGCATCATCGCGCTGCGCGAGGGCCGGGTGGTGTTCGACGGTCCCGCCCATGCGCTGACACGGGCCGATGAAGCGCTCATCTATGGCTCCGAAATTGCCGAGGAAAAGCTGGAACTCGTTTCCTGAGAGCGATAGCCGGATAGAAGAAGGGCCCGGAACTTTCGTTCCGGGCCCTTTCTCATGCGTGGCGCTCAGTGCTTCAGCGATTCTTCGCGCATGGCGATGATGCCGGTATAGACGTCGTGGTCGACTTCGACCATGCCCGCCCACTGGCCGGCGGAAACGGTCTCGAAGCGCTCGGGGTCGGCCGACTTGAAATCGAGCAGAGCCTGCTTGATGTCGGCGCGCATGTCTTCCGGCAGGTCGGTGCGCACGACGAAGGGACCATTGGGCAGGATCGGGGTTTTCCAGAGGATCTTCAGCGTGCCGGGCTCGACCATGCCCTTTTCCTCGATGACCTTGAGATTGTTGTTGTCGTCGCTGTTGAACCAGGAGAGGGCAGCGTCATAGGTGCCGTTGGCGACGGCCATCAGCGCGGTTTCATCGGCACCGGCAAAGGCGACTTCCGAGAAGAAGGCGTCGTCATAGCCGCCTTCGACGAGATAATGGTGCGGCGCGAGATAGCCCGAGGTCGAGTTCGGCTCGATGAAGGCGAGCTTCTTGCCGGCGAGGTCGTCTAGGCCCTGGAGCGCGTCGTCATTGCGCGTCACGAGCATCGAGTAATAGCCATATTGACCATCGAGATTCTGATTGGTCACCAGCGGCACGACATCGCCTTCGAGCACGTCATAGGCGGTGGCATAGGCAGCGGCGCCGTAATTGGCGATCTGCACCTGGCCGGCGCGCTGCGCTTCGATGATGGCAGCATATTCGTTCGACTGGCGCAGCGTCACCTTCACGTCGAGCGCTTCGCTGAGATAGTCGGCGATCGGCTGCCAGCGGCGCTGCTGGTCGGTGAGGTTTTCGCCCGAAGCCATGCCGAAGACGATTTCCGGATAGTCTTCGCGCCAATCGGCGGCGGAGGCGGCGCCGGGCATCGAGGCCAGCGCGGGCAGGGCGAGGAGCGCGAGTTTGGCGAGGGTGTTCATGAAGGTTTCCTTGGATGTTCCTTGAGGATGAGGATCAGGCGGTAAGGCTCTGGCCGGCTTCGTTGCGCGAAGCCTCGGAAAGCACGCGGCGGCCGGCGACATGGAGCTCGACGACGCGCGGCGTTTCATCGCCATCGGCACCGAGATCGAGAAGGACGATGTCGGCCCGCTTGCCGATGCTGAGCGTGCCGCGATCCTTGAGGCCGACAGCATCGGCCGGGTTTGCCGAGACGAGGTTCCAGGCTTCGGCGAAGCCGAGCCCATATTCACGCCAGAGCTTGATCGCCGCCGCCGGCAGCGCCGGATAGAAATAGTCGGAGGCGAGAATGGTGCAGTAGCCGAGCTTCACCATGTCGGCGGCGGAAATGCCCTTCGACATGTGACTGCCGCCGCGCACCACATTGGGCGAGCCCATGATGACATGCTCGCCGGCTTCATGGGCTGCCTGTGCCGCGGGCAGGGCGGTCGGGAAATCGACGATGGCGGCGCCCTGCGCGCGGTTGAAGGCGCGTTCCTCGGCGGTGCGGTCGTCATGCGAGGCGCGGGCGATGCCGGCCTTGCCGGCGATGGCGAAAATCTCGGCGACGACCTGTTCGACTTCGGCCTCGCGCGATGCCAGGTCCCGCATCAGATCCTGATAGGCGGCAATGGTCAGCCCGGCGCGCTTTGCCAGCGGCGCGAGGTGGGCGACGTCGTCGATCGCAGCGAGGGTCATGGGGAAGTGACGGTTGACGGCCAGCAAGTCGACGCGGCCGCTTTCCATCCAGCGGCGGGCATCGGCGACGGCGTTGAGCGCATGCGATTCGAAACGCAGATGCACGCGATGATCGACCCACAGGCTGCCGCCCAGCCGGTCGAAACCGTCGAAGACGGCATTGATGGTCGCGGCGCTGCGCAGGCCCGGCTCCCAGGAGCAGGTGAGGCCGTGAAGCGCCGTGCTGATGCCATTGGCGGCAAGGCGCCGGTCGGTATCGAAGAGGGCGACGTCGACCGGCATGTTGACGCCGGGACGCGGCATCAACGGGTGCTCGATGGCATCGCCGTGCAAGTCGATAATGCCGGGCAGGGCAACGACATGGCGCGGCTCCACTTCCATGCCGGCAATGATATTGACGACCTTTCCGTTGTCTACGGTGATCGTCGCCTGTCTTGTGCTGCCGTCATCCAGCAAAGCACAGTCGATATACAAGTTATATTTGTTGTCTATGTCTTTGAGCACTTGTCGCTCCATGCCGATGTCGCCGGACAAAAGCACGACATCATGAAATTTGGGCGACAAATTCGGCCAGACAACTTGCCGGCTTGTCTAGCCATCATAAAACATTCACGAAGCATGGCTAGGCACGGCGCGTTCTTTATCCTGGGGCCAAACGCATGCCGCCCATCTCAAATACAGTGCCGCCGCTTTCCGCGCCGGTGCGCCGTGTCGAGACCTTGCGCCGCGAACGCGCGCAACGCCTCAGGCGTGATCTTGTCGTTTTCGGCGGTGCGTTCGCGGTGGCGCTCGCGCTCAGCCTCGGTGTTGGCGAGGTCAATCCGGCCAAGTTCATCGAAGGCTTTCCGCGTCTTTTCAGCTATATCGGGCGAACGGCGCCGCCTCTCGATATGGCCGCGCTCGATGCGAGCCTCGCCGAATGGTTCTGGCGGTGGAATATCTGGTCGGCGCGGCTGTTCGATACGCTGGTGATTGCGTTTCTCGCCACCACTTTCGCCTCGCTCTTCGCCTTTGGCGCCGCGTTCCTGGCGGCGCGCAATCTGGTGCCGCGCCCGGTGAGCATCGTGGTGCGGCGGTTGCTCGAATTCTTCCGCACCGTACCGGAGCTGGTCTTCGCGCTGATTTTCGTCTTTGCCTTCGGCATCGGACCGTTTGCCGGCTTTCTTGCCGTCCTCGTCCACTCGACTGGCTCGCTCGGCAAGCTGCTGGCCGAAACGGTCGAGAATGCCGATGATCGCGATCTCGAAGCGCTCAAGGCCATGGGCACAAGCTGGATCCCGCGGGTGCGCTTCGCCCTGGTGCCGCAGGTGCTGCCGAATTTCGTCAGCTATGCCCTTTTGTCGTTCGAGAACAATATCCGCTCGGCAACGGTTCTCGGTTTCGTCGGGGCGGGCGGTATCGGCCAGGAGGTCATGACCGCCATCAAGCAGTTCCAATATACCGATGTCAGCGCCCTCATCGTCATGATCGCGGCGCTGGTGATGGTGGTCGATATGCTCAGCGGCTGGGTTCGCCGCCATCTCGTGGAGGGTTGAGATATGCGCAATGCCCGTCATTTCGCGCCCGGCTATGCCACGCGCGACCATGCCGCGCTGATCGCGGCAAACCGGCATGTGCTGTGGGAGCCGGCCTGGCGAAAGCTGTTGCGCTATACGGCCATTGCCGGCTTTTGCGGGCTCGTCATCGCCGGGCTCTGGCATATCGATGCGACGCCGCAGCGGATCCTGCCGGGCCTCACGCGGCTCTTCATGCTATTGCCGATGATGGTGCCGCCGGAGCCGGGGGATTTCCTCTGGACCTATCTTTATGCGGTGCTGCAGACCATCGCCATGGCGCTGGTCGCGACCTTTGCGGCCGCCATCGTCGCCGTGCCGGTCGGCTTTTTCGCCTCGCGTTCGTTCAATCGCTGCGCACCGTGCCGGATCATCCTCCGGCGATTGATGGATATCGTCCGCAGCGTCGATACGCTTATCTGGGCGCTGATTTTCGTGGCCGGTGTCGGCCTCGGCCCCTTTGCCGGCATTCTCGCCATGGCCTTCAAGGACACGGTCGTGCTCGGCAAGCTCTTTTCCGAGGCGATCGAGAGCATTACCGATAGTGAAGTGGATTCAGTGCGCGCCACCGGCATCAGCGGCATCGCCCTGATCCGTTTCGGCTATATGCCGCAGCTTCTGCCCATCATGCTCTCGCATGCGCTCTATTTCCTCGAGAGCAATACGCGCTCGGCGACGGTACTCGGCGCGGTGGGCGGTGGCGGCATCGGCTTCTGGCTCGTCGACCGCATCGGCGTCAACGATTGGCAGGAAGTGTCCTTCATCATCATCATGCTGATCGCCGTCGTTATCGGCATCGATTGGCTTTCAGCCAATATCCGCGGGCGCGTCATCGGCAGCGCGGGGCACATCCGTCAGTAAACCGCTCACCCTACAGCGCCGAACTGCGCCTGGTGCAGTTTTGCATATTCGCCCTGGCGAGCCAGGAGCTCGGCATGGGTGCCCTGTTCCAGTATGCCGCTTGTGCCGACCACGATGATGCGGTCGGCATTGCGGATGGTGGCGAGGCGGTGGGCGACGACCAGCGTGGTGCGGCCCTCGGAAAGGGCGGCGAGGGATTGCTGGATGGCGTGTTCGGTAGCGGTGTCGAGCGCTGAAGTCGCTTCATCGAGAATGAGGATGGGCGGATTCTTGAGGAAGATGCGGGCGATGGCGAGGCGCTGCTTCTGGCCGCCCGAAAGCTTGACGCCGCGCTCCCCGGTGAGGGTATCGAGCCCGTCGGGCAGAGAGAGCACGAATTCGTCGAGCGCGGCCCGGCGCAGGGCTTCGATGATTTCGGCATCGGTGGCATCGAGCCGGCCATAGGCGATGTTCTCGCGCAGCGTGCTGCCGAAGATGAACACGTCCTGGGCGACGATGCCGATCTGGGCGCGTAGCGACGCCTGGGTCATGTCGCGGATGTCGATGCCGTCTATGATGATGGCGCCGCCATCGACCTCGTAGAAGCGCGGCAGGAGCGAACAGATCGTCGTCTTGCCCGCGCCCGAGGCGCCGACAAAGGCGACGGTCTCGCCGGCCGCGACCGAAAAATTGAGATCGTCGAAGACCCGGTTATGCGGCCCATAGCCGAAGGCGACATCCTTATAGACGATATCGCCGCGCAGCTCGGTGACGGCAATGGCGCCGGGACGGTCGGCGATATCGGGGGCGGTGTCGATGAGCTGGGTGAAGCGCTTGAAGCCGGCAATGCCCTTGGGATAGCTCTCGAGGACCGAGGTGATCTTGTCGATGGGGCGGAAGAACACGTTGACCAGCAGCAGGAAGCCGACAAAGCCGCCATAGCTCAATTCGCCGGCGATGACGAACCAGGTGCCGGCCAGCATGACCACGAGCTGCACGAAGCGCGTCGAGAAATAGGACAGCGTGACGCTGGCGGTCATATAGGCATAGGCGTTGAGCTTGGTGGATTTGTAGCCCTCATTGCTGCGGGCGAAGAGGGCGCGTTCATGGTCCTCATTGGCGAAGGCCTTGACCACGCGGATGCCGCCAACGCTTTCCTGCACGCGGGTATTGAACTCGCCGACCTGGCGGAACAACTGGCGCCAGTTCTGCGTCATGCGCGCGCCATAGCGGCTGACCAGCCAGGTCATGAACGGCACGATGGCCGTGGTGATCAGCGCCAGCTTCCAATGCACGGTGAACATCAGGATGAAGGCGCCGATAAAGGTCATGATGGCGATGAAGAGATCTTCGGGGCCGTGATGGGCGACCTCGCCCACCTCCTCCAGATCCTTGGTGACATGGGTGATGAGCTGGCCGGTCTTGTTGTTGTCGAAATAGCGGAAGCTGAGCTTCTGGATATGGTCGAAGGCCTGGCGGCGCATATCGGTCTCGATGGATATGCCGAGCGCATGGCCCCAGTAATTGACCACGGCCATGAGGCCGGTATTGATCACGTAGATCAGCAGCAGCAGCGCGGCGACGCCGGCGATCAGCCCCCAGTTCTGGCCGGGCAGCAGGCGGTCGACGAACATCTGCACGGCCAGCGGAAAGCCCAGCTCCAGCAGGCCCGCCAGCACCGCACAGCCGAAATCGAGGAAGAACAGCGTCTTGTAGCGGGCATAATAGGAAAAAAAGCGGCGGAGCATGGGGGTCTCATCTATTCTTTGCGACCGATCACCGACCGATCCGCACTCTCGATAGCTCCTCCTCTTAAGGGGAAAGGAGCCGAAGTTCAGCCCTGCTCCGTCATGCCCTTGATCGGAATGCAGAGCGGGCGCTGGTGGACGGGATCGGTGATGATCATGGCCTCCACCCCGAAGACCTCGGCGATCAGCTCCCGTGTCATCAGCGTTTCAGGCGCGCCGCTGGCGGCGATCTCGCCGGCCTTGACGAAGACCAACTGGTCGGCATAGCGGGCGGCCAGGTTGAGATCGTGCAGCACCAGCACCACGGTGCGTCCATGCTCGACATTGAGGCGCCGCACCAGATCGAGGCATTCGAGCTGATGGGCCATGTCGAGATGGTTGACCGGCTCGTCGAGGCAGATGACGTCCGTTTCCTGGGCCAGCACCATGGCGATCCAGACGCGCTGCAACTGTCCGCCGGAGAGCGAGCCGATGCGGCGCTGGCGCAGATGGGCGACGCCAGTGCCGGCCATGGCGCTTTCGAGCGCTTCGGCATCCTGCGGGCTCCAGGGCTGGAGCATGGATTGGTGCGGATAGCGGCCGAGCCGCACCAGTTCCTCCACCGTCATGTCTTCGGGCGCCGAAGGCGATTGCGCCAATAGCCCGATCTGGCGGGCAAGGCCCCTATCGTTGAGGCCGGCGATATCGAGCCCGTCGAGCAGCACCTGGCCGCTATCGGGCCGCAGCAGGCGCCTTATGGCGCGCAGCAAAGTGGATTTGCCGCAGCCATTGGGGCCGGCCAACACGGTGACCTTGCCGCGGGCTATGGGCAGGCTCAGATCCTTGAGCACGGGCGCGGTGCCATAGGCGAGGGTAAGGGCCTGCACATCGATGCGGGGGCGGGCGATATCATCCATTCTGGCGGTCCTTGCGCATCAGCAGGAAGAGGAAATAGGGGGCGCCGATAATGGCGGTGACGGTGCCGGCCGGCACTTCGACGGGCGCAAAGGCGACGCGCACCACGAGATCGGCGCCGACCAGCATGATGGCGCCGAGCAGGAAGCTGGCGACAAGCCCGGCATAGACATTGCGCCCGATAATGAGCCTGGCGAGGTGCGGCGCCATGAGCCCGATAAAGCCGACACCGCCGACAAAGGCGACGGAAATGGCGGTGAGGGCGGCGGCCAGCGCGAAGATGAGAATACGGAACACCGGCAGGTTGAGCCCGACGCCGCGCGCCGAGGTCTCGTCGAGATCGGTGGGCGGCAGCATGCGCGCCACGAGGAGCACGAGAAGGATGGCCGGCACCATGGCGATGGCGGTGATCTGGATTTCGCCCCAGTTGATCTCGTTGACGGCCCCGGCGATCCAGCGCGCCGCCTGGGTGGTGCGATAGATGGGGCCGATCAGCATCAATACCATGGTGATGGCCTTGGCGACGGCGGCGACGGCGATGCCGAACAGCAAAAGCCGGATCGCCGAGGACGCCTGCCGCCCGGCCAGCAGGAAGACCAGCGCGATGGCGGCGAAGGCGCCGATGGCGGCGGCCAAGGGCTGATAGGCGATGCTGACCACCAGCGCATTGGCGGTGTCGGAAAGCAGGGCCAGGAAGATGACGACGCCGAGCGCCGCGCCATCGACGACGCCGAGAACGCCGGGCGAGGCGAGGGAATTGCGCGTGACCTTCTGCAACAGGAAGCCGGCCAGCGCCATGCCGCCACCGGCGAGAACGGCGATGACCACGCGCGGCAGGCGCAATTGCAGTACGATCAATTGCTGCGTCTTGTCGCCGGCGCCCAGAATGACGGCGGCGACCTGTTCCAGCGGAATCCAGCTCGAGCCGAAGGCGACGCCCGAAAGGATAAGCAGCACCGCCGCCGCGCCAAGGCCGATCAGGCCGAGAGGCGCGCGCATGGCGGTAATTCCGGCCGAATTGCTCATGCCGCCCTCCGCTTGAGCAGAACGAGCAGCACGATGCCGCCCACAACGGCGGTAATGGCGCCCACCGGAGCCTCCACGGGATAGATGACGAAACGGGCCGCGACATCGGCCACGGTGGCATAGATGGCCCCGATCAGCGCCGCGGCGGGCAATTGCCGGCCATGGCGCAAGCCGACGAGCCAGCGCGCCGCATGCGGCACGACAAGGCCGACAAAGCCGACCGGCCCGGCCATGGAAACGGCAGCGCCGGTGAGCAGGGACACCGAGATGAAACTGGCCGCCCGCACCCAGACCAGCGGAACGCCGAGGCTGGTGGCGGTGGAATCGTCGGCCTGAAGCGCATCGAGCGGCCGGGCGAGAGCAAGGGCGATGGCCGCGCCCAGAAGGATGATCGGCCCGCCATTCAGCGCCAGCACCATGGGCCGGTCGACAAAGGCGCCGGCAAGCCAGAACAGCAATTGCTGCATCTGGGCTTCATTGGTGGTGAGGATCACCTCGACAATGGAATGGCCGAGGCCGGCAAAGGTGACGCCGATGAGCACGATGCGCAGGGGCGACAGCCCGCCGGCAGTGGCGGCTATGGCGAAGACCACGAGGCTGGTGACGAGCGCGCCGAAAGCCGCCGCCAGCGACAGGCCGACAAGGGAACCGACGCCGAAAACGGCGCTCGCGACGACGACGGCGAGCGAGGCTCCGGCGTTGAGGCCGAGCGTGTCGGGCGAGGCGATGCGATTGCGCGACAGCGTCTGCACGATGACGCCCGCAACGCCCAGGGCGCCGCCGACCAGCGGGGCGATGACGGCGCGCGGCAGGCGCAGATTGGCGATGACCACGGCCGTCTCGCTGCCGTCGAAGGCAAAGAGCGCGCGCCAGACTTCCGCGAGGGAATAAAGACGATAGCCCAGGGTCAGGCTCGCCAGCATGGCCGCGAGCAATAAAGCCAGAAGCCCGATATAGATGAGGCGCAACCGGGGGGCTGCGTCGGGCTTGGCCGAGGCGGTCAGCATGGCGGTGGACAGGGTCGTTCCCCGGGGTAAGGTGATATTGACAGTCATAATAATTTCTGACTGTCTGCCCAGACCATTTTCAGACGCCATTTGTCAAGTTAGAGGACGCTTATGTTCACACGCCGCCACGCGCTCGCCACCCTGGCCTGCGCCTTGACGCTGAGCCTGGTTTCCGGGCTTCAGGCCCGCGAGATCACGCATGCCATGGGGACGACGGATGTGCCCGATGCGCCGCAGCGCATCATCGTCCTCACCAATGAGGGGACCGAGGCGCTGCTGGCCGTCGGGATCAAGCCGCTGGGCGCGGTGCGCTCCTTCCTCGGCGATCCCTGGTACGACCACATTGCCGAGCAGATGGCCGATGTCGCCGTGGTCGGGGAGGAATCGGCCCTCAACCTCGAAACCATCGCGGCGCTACAGCCGGATCTGATCATCGGCAACAAGATGCGCCAGGAAAAGATCTACGACCAGCTTTCGGCCATCGCGCCCACGGTCATGTCCGAGCAGTTGCGCGGCGACTGGAAGATCAATATGGCGCTTTATACCGACGCGGCCGGCAAGGGCGCCGAGGGGCAGGCGGCGCTTGAGGCGTTCGACGCGCGCGAGGCGCGGCTGGCCGAGGCGTTGGGGCCGCAGCTCGATGAGGAAATCTCCATCATCCGCTTCATGGCCGGCTCGACCCGCATGTATTATCTCGACAGCTTCTCCGGCCTCATTCTCTCGGAGATCGGCTTCAAGCGGCCCGTGACCCAGGACAAGCCGGAATTCGCCGACGAAGTGGGCAAGGAACGCATCCCCGAATTCGAGGGCGACCGCCTGTTCTACTTCAATTACGAAACCGGCGATGGCGCCGCCGACGCCCAGGCGGCCGATTGGACCGCCGATCCCCTGTGGCAGAACCTCGAAGTGGTCAAGGCCGGCCATGTCTATCCGGTCTCGGATGCGATCTGGAACACTGCCGGCGGCTATCTCGCGGCCAATCTGATGCTCGACGATATCGAGCGCATCTACGAACTGCCCTCGACCCGGGAGTAAACCGCAGTAAACCCGTGGCCGCCTCCGGGCGGCCATTTTTCATTCGGGCCCCATTCATGTTCAAGACCGTTCTTGTCCTCGTCGCCGTCGCGGCGCTGAGCCTTCCTGCCAGTGCCCGCGAAATCACCCATGCCATGGGCGTGACCGATATTCCCGATCATCCGCAGCGCGTCGTCATCCTCACCAATGAAGGGACCGAGGCGCTGCTGCATCTGGGCGTGGTACCGGTCGGGGCGGCGCAATCCTGGGATGGCGATCCGTGGTACGATCACCTCGCCGGGCCGCTCGCCGATACCGTGGCGCTGGGCACGGAAAGCGCCGTCAATCTCGAACTGGTGGCAGCGCTCGAACCCGATCTCATCATCGGCACCAAGGTGCGCCAGGAAAAGATCTACGATCAGCTTTCGGCCATCGCGCCGACGATCTTCTCCGAGACCATCGGCGAAACCTGGCCGCAGAATTATGTGTTCTATGGCGACGTGCTGGGCCTCGGCGACGAGGCGCGGGCCAATATGGCGGCGCTCGAAGCGCGTGCAGACGCATTGGCGACGTCGATCGGCGATGCCGTCGATGAGGAGATTTCGCTGGTGCGCTTCTCTCCCGGCCGCACCCGCATCTACTACAAGGCGACCTTTCCCGGCACGGTGCTCGACATGGTCGGCTTTGCCCGGCCCGCCGTGCAGAGCCAGGGCGTCAGCTTCGAGGAAGTGCAGAAGGAACGCATTCCCGACATGGCGGGTGATCGCATCTTCTATTTCTCGGCCGACAATGACAATGACGAGGCCAGGGCCAATCTCGACGACTGGCTTGCCGATCCGCTCTGGCTCAATCTCGATGCCGTCAAGGCCGGCAAGGCCCAGCGCGTCAGCGAGCTGCGCTGGAACACCGGCGGCGGCATCTATTGCGCCCATATGATGCTGGACGATCTCGCCGATATCTACGGCGTCCCGCAGCCTTAGGCGATTGCCCGGCCATCTTTCGATAGGCCGGGCAGCCAAAAGCCTTCATCAATCCAGCGTCGGGTCGAGCTTGTCGCGCAGCCAGTCGCCGACGACGGAGACGGAGAGCGTCGTCAGCACGATGACAATGGACGGCATCAGCATGATCCAGGGGGCGGACTGGATATAGTCGCGTCCATAGCCGACCATATTGCCGAGGCTCGTCTGCGGCGGCTGCAGGCCGATGCCGAGGAAGGAGAGGCTCGATTCGAGCAGGATCACGCCCGGAATATTGAGCGTCATGGCGATGACGATGGTGGCCGAGATATTGGGCAGGATATGCCGCAGATAGATGCGCGAAGGCGAACCGCCGATATCGCGGGCGGCGATGGCATAGCCCTGTGCATTGGCGGAAATGGCGAGGCCGCGCGCGATGCGGGTCACCGATTCCCAGCCATTGAGGCCCAGCAGGATCACGAAGATGACCAGCGAATTGCCGAAAAAGGCCAGCACGGCGATGGCGATGATCATGAACGGCATGGCCAGTTGGGCATCGACCAGCATCTGGATCACCTGATCCACCCAGCCGCGGAAATAGGCGGCGACAAAGCCCAGGGTCACTCCGATCGCCGTGGTGATGATGGTGGCGCAGATGGCGATGACGATGGAGATGCGGATGGAGATGAGAACGCGCGAAAGGACGTCGCGGCCGAGCTGATCGGTGCCCAGCGGATGGTTGAACTCGCCGCCGAAGAAGACGGGCGGCTTGAGGCGCGCCATCACGTCGAGCGCCATGAAATCATAAGGGGTCAGCCATTGCGCGCCGATGGCGACGATCGCCATCAGCGCCAGCCAGGCAAGGGCCACGAGCACGAGCGGCGGCCAGGCGACGAAGAAGGATTCGAGGCTGCTTCTCCGGCGGATCGTGCCGCCCACGGCCTGCGATTGGGGGAGATCGACTGCCATCTGGACTCTCCTAGCTGGTAGCGCGCTGGCTGCGCATGCGCGGATCGATCAGGCCGTAAAGCAGGTCGATCAGCAGGTTGGATGCCACCATCATGACGCCGATCAGCAGCAGGATGGTCTGGACCACCGCGAGGTCTCGCGCGGTGACCGAGGCAACCAGCAACCGGCCGATGCCCGGCCATGAAAACACGCTTTCCACCACCACGGCGCCGCCCACGGTCGAGCCCAGCATGAAGCCGAAAATGGTGACGATGGGCACGGCGGCATTGGGCAGGACGTGGCGGGTGACGATGGTGGTCCATGGAACGCCCTTGGCGCGGGCAGCCCGCACGAAGGGTTGGCCGAGCACTTCGACCATGGCGGAGCGCGTATAGCGGGCGATCACGGCCGCCCCGGCAATGCTGAGCGTGACCACCGGCAGGATCATGTGTTGCGGTTCCGAATAGCCGCCCGAGGGCAGCCAGCGCAGTTGCACGGCGAAGATGAGCGCCAGCACCAGCGCCAGTACGAAGGTCGGCACGGTGAAGCCGAGCACCGAGATCGACATGATCAGCCGGTCGAAGATTGAATTGCGGTAAAGCGCCGCCACCATGCCCGCGGCGACGCCGAGCACGGTCTTGAGCACCAGCGTCGGCAGCATGATCGCGAGCGTTGCCGGCAGATGATCGAGCACCACGGCCACGGCGGGGCGGTTTTCGCGCATGGAAGAGCCCAGATCGCCATGCAGCACCGAGACGATATATTTCTGGAACTGTATCCAGATGGGCTGGTCGAGCCCCCATTGCCGGCGGAAGGCCTCGATCACCTCGGCGGGCGTATTGCCCACGTCGAAGAAGCGGTTCAGCGGATCGCCGGAAAGGCGCAGCACGAAAAAGGCGAAGGTGACGATGATGAGAAGCGTCAGCAGTGCGCGCAACAGGCGGGAGAGAACGAATTGTGCCATGGTCAGGCCGCCTCCGAGCCGGCGAGTGATGGATTGTTGACGAGGTGGCAGGCCGCCACGCGCCCGCCCGTGCCGAGCAGTTCGGGGCGATGGACGCGGCAGCCGGACCGGGCTTCGGGGCAGCGCGTGTGAAACGGGCAGCCGGGCGGAATGGCAAGCGGGCTCGGCGGATCGCCAGCGAGGATGATGCGGCTGTTGCGGGGACGTCTCGGCACCGGCACGGCCGAAACCAGCGCCTTGGTATAGGGATGGGCGGGATGGCTGAAAACCTCGCCGACCTCGCCCATTTCGACGATGCGTCCGAGATACATGACGGCGACGCGTTCGGCCACCTGGCGGACCACTTTGAGATCGTGGCTGATGAACACGCCGGTAAAGCCGTTGCGCGCCCGCACGTCCTCCAGCACGTTGAGCACCTGGGCCTGCACCGACACGTCGAGGGCCGAGACCGGCTCGTCGCAGACCAGCAGGTCCGGCTCGAGCGCCAGGGCGCGGGCGATGATGACGCGCTGGCGCTGCCCGCCGGACAATTGATGCGGATAGCGTTCGCCGTGCTGGGAGAGCAGCCCCACCTGGCCCATGACCTCGCCGATACGGACGCGGCGATTCTCTTCGGTCAGCTCCGGCTTGTGGATGACCAGTGGCTCTTCGATCTGGCGGGCGACGGGCAAGCGCGGGTCGAGCGCACCGAGCGGGTCCTGATAGATCATCTGCATGCGGCGGCGCATCTGCCGCCAATGCGCGTCGAAGCGGGCGCTGACCCTCTGCCCGTCGAACCGGACTTCACCTGAAGAGGCCGGGATATGGCCGAGCAGCAGCCGCGCCGTGGTGGATTTGCCGCTGCCGCTCTCACCGACGATACCCAGCATCTCGCCCGGCGCGACGTCGAAGGAGATGCCGTCGACGGCATGGAGGCGCTTTGCCTTGCTGAACAGCATGCCGCGCTCGCGCACGGTGAAGCTGCGCGTGAGGTCGCGGACCGAAAGGGCGCCGGTCATCAGGCCATCTCCTCGACGCTCTGGCGGGCGGGTGCCGGCACGTGAAGCTTGATGCAGGCGGCCTGGTGAGCGGCGCCCACCGCCCGCAGGGCTGGAACGCTCGCATTGCAATCGTCGCCCGCCTTGCTGCAGCGGGGTGCGAAGGCGCAGCCCGGCGGCAGGCGGTCCGGCGAGGGCACCGTGCCGGGAATGGCGGTCAGCCGCCGGCGCGGCCCGTCGAGGTCGGGCAGGGCGGCCACCAGCCCGGCGGTATAGGGATGGGCGGGCAGATCGAAGATTTGCCTGGTGGGCGCGTCTTCCACGACGCGGCCCGAATACATCACCACGACGCGCTCGGTCATTTCGGCGACCATGCTCAGATCATGCGAGATCAGCACCAGCGCCATGCCGCGCTCCTTGCGCAGATCGTCGAGAAGGTCGAGAATCTGCGCCTGAATGGTGGCATCGAGCGCCGTGGTCGGCTCATCGGCGACCAGCAGTTCGGGATTGCCGGCGAGGGCCATGGCGATCATCACGCGCTGGTTCATCCCGCCGGAAAATTCATGCGGATAATCCCCGAGCCGCCGTGCGGCATTGGCGATGCCGACGCGGTCCAGCAGCCGTTCCGCCTCGATGCGCGCTTCCCGGCCATGCAGGTTCCGGTGCAGCGCCAGTGCCTCGGTCAATTGCCAGCCGATCTTGTGCAGCGGGTTGAGCGAACTCGAGGGGTCCTGGAAGATCATGGCGATGCGGCCGCCGCGAATGGCGTTGAGCGCCTTTTCCCGGGCTCCGATCATCTCCTCTCCGGCGAGTTTCGCCGAGCCGCGCACATGGGCATTGCGGCCCAGCAGGCCGAGGCTCGCCATCCAGGTGATGGATTTGCCGCAGCCGCTTTCGCCGACGACGCCCAGCGCCTCGCCGCGCCGGACCGTCAGATCGATGCCGTGTAGGGCGCGGGCCGTGTGGTGACGCGTCTCGAAATCGACGCTGAGGCCGGAGATTTCAAACAGAGGCGGCGGGCTATCATGGGTCATTGGGAGGCTCCGGTTAGGACAGCGGGCCGCATGGTCCGCCCTTTGACGGCGATGAGGTGACGCTGGGCGCCTTCGAGGATGACGCAGCTCAGCATGCGCGTGGCATAGATGCCGGTATCGACATTGATGCGATTGGGCAGGCTTTCGACCTCGGGGCTCGGCGTGTGGCCATGCACCACCACCTTGCCGAAATCGGCCAGGGAGAAGAGGAACTTGTCGCGGATCCAGATGAGGTCGTGGCGGTCCTGATCGGCCAGTGGCCGATCCGGATCGATGCCGCCATGGACGAAGAAATAATCGCCCTCGACATGGGAGAATTCCAGCGAGGCGAGAAGCTGCCTGTGAGTCTCGGGCAGCCGCTGGAGGAAGTCGCGCCGCAGGGCTTCGGCCGCAGCGGGGTCGGCCATGGCCTGCAGCACCCTTTCAGGCGGAAAATCGTAGGAGGCCAGCGTTTCGAGCCCGCCCTTGCGGGCCCAGAGCGGCAGCACGCCGGCATCGGTCAGGAACTGATTGAGCCATGCCTCATGATTGCCGGTGAGGCAGATGACGCGCGCATGGGGCGCCGAGGCGGCACGATGGGCAATGATGGCGTCGAGCACCGCGCGCGCATCCGGTCCCCGGTCGATATAATCGCCCAGATAGACGACGAGCGAACGTTCGACGGGATGACGTTCGAGGTCGGCGGCGATGGCCTCCTGCATGGCGCGCAGCTGGTCGATATAGCCGTGAATGTCACCTATCGCATAGATGCGCACATCGCCCGTCCTGGCGGCGGATTGGTGGTGAAAATGCGACCAGTCGGCACCACTGGTGTCGATAAGCAGGTCGTGCCGCATGAAGAGGTTGATCACGCGCGATATCCATTCGTCGGGAAGAGGGGCGGATGCCTCGGCACCCACCCGTGAAGCCGGGACTTAGTCCTTGATGGCGAAGTTGTGCGGACCGAAATCCATCACGAACATCGGCGACGAGGCCCATTCGATGTCCGAACGCTTGCCATAGAGAATGGCGTTCTGGTGCAGGACCAGCAGCGCCGGGTCCTCGTTCTCGAGAATGTCGAGAGCGCGGGTGAAGGCGGCCTTGACTTCGGCGCGGTCGAGCGAGGTGTTCATCACTTCGCACAGCTCGTCGAACTCGTCGTTCTGCCACATGCCGTTAGGGTTGGTTTCGCTGTTGTACTGGCCGCCGGGGCAGTAGTAGCTGCCCAGAAGCGCGATGGGGAAAGCGAAATAGGCGGTGTTGGAGAGTTCGCCCATCATGCGGGTATCGGTGGCATCGACCGGCGCATCGCCCACGGCGAAATCGATGTTGAAGCCGATGGCGCGCAGGTTTTCCAGGTTGAACTGGGCCACCGTCAACTCATTGGGATAATAGTCGTTATTGGCCCGGTAATTGATGGCTTCGCCATTATAGCCGGCCTCGGCGAGGAGTTGCTTGGCCAGCTCCGGATCATATTCCGGCGGGTGGTGATCGGTAGCGAAAAGATCGCCGAACGAGGCGTGCTGGAAGCCTTGAGCCTGTTCGGTCAGGCCGCTCCACAGCACGTCGACGATGGTCTGGCGGTCGATGGAATGCGACAGGGCCTGGCGCACCTTGAGGTTCTGCAGCGGGCCGTGGCGCGTATCGAGGGCGATGAAGCGGATATTGGCGACCGGGCCGCCGACCACATCGAAATCGCCCCTGTCCTGCAGCAGCGGAACCTGATCCGGGCCCACATCGCTGATGATGTCGTATTCGCCCGAGATCAGGCCGTTGAGACGGCTGGCGGCTTCCGGAACGACCAGGATGTCGAGCTTGTCGACCGGCGGGGTGCCGTCCCAGTAATCGGCATGGGCGACCAGATGGATGGCCGAGCCGGGCTCGATATTGTCGACCTTGTAGGGGCCGGTCGCGACCGGATTGGCGGCCCAGGTATTCCAGTCGGGGGTTTCGAGATAGGCGCGCTTGGAAATGATGGCGGCGTAGTTGACGCGGGCCAGACGCGCCTCGGTGTCGAGCGTCGGCTGGGTCATGATAAAACGCACGGTCAGATCGTCGACGGCCTCGACATGATCGAGCTGCGGCCAGGCCGTGGCGCTGCCGGCGGCGACGGTTGCGGGCGGCACGATACCGGTGGTGCCGTCGGCGCGGATGAAGGTGGTCTCGCCACGCTCACGGGCGGCGGCCTGTTCGGGCAGCATGCCGAAACGCTCCTCGGAGAAGGAGAAGACCACGTCCTCGGCGGTCATGGTGTCGCCATTGTGGAACTTGACGTTGGGGCGCAGCTTCAGCTCCAGCGTGGTCGGGTCGACCCAGTGCCATTCGGTGGCAAGGCCGGGCTTGGCCGACAGATTCGGGTCCTGCAGGTTGAGCGCGATGAGCTGCTCGAACACCGAGTTCTGGAACTTGCGGGCGGCGGTGCCGGTATTCTCGACCGTTTCGATCGAGCCGGCATTGCCCATGGACTGGATGGCCACGGTGATGTTGAGGTCATCCTGGGCCACCGACAGGGCGGTGGACCCCAGCAGCATGGCGGCGAGCAGCGCGCCTCGGGTGAGCATGGTGAATTTGGCGGACATGGACGTCTCCGGGATAACCGCCTGATGGCGGCATGGCTTCGCCGGTACCGCCGGAAGGGGGTTCCGGCCGGCCTGGCGGATCATGAGGTGCCGCGGGCTGGCCCGCGGCGGCTAAGGTGTCAGGACGCTCTTATTCGGCTGGCGCCTCGGCCGCGACGGTTTCGCGGTCAGCCTGCTGATCTGCACCGGCCATGGCGGACGAGACGGTCGCCTCGTCGACATAGCGGCGCTCTCCCACGCGGCCGAAGCGGATATGCGAGGTCTTCCCGCCTGCCGTGGCCGTGTATTCTTCGATGATCGGGGCCGGGACGGGCTCGCCGTTCTCCAGCAATTCGTGCATGACCCGGCCGGTCATGGTGTTGGGGGCTTGAACGCCCAGCATATGCAGGGCAGTGGGGGCGATATCGTCGATGCCGGTGCGCGAGGCGATCGCCTGACCACCCGAGCGGAGCCCGGCGCCATCGGCGATCATCACCGCGGCCAGTTCGCTCCAATGGAGGCCCCCATGGGTGCCGCCGCCCAATTCGATATTGTACGAGCCCATGTCGCAGATCGACGTGCCGGCAATGCCGTGGGCATTGTCGAGGTCGTCGCCACGCATGTTGATGTAGAGATCGGGGGCGCGGAAATGGCCGGCTCCGGTCAGTGAGATGGCGAGCGTACCGTCGATCTCACCGAGATGCGAACCGGGCTCGACCGCCCGGGTGAAGGTCGCTCCATACCATTCCTGGGCCAGAAGCGCGTCATAGGCGGCCTGCAGCAGGCCCTTGTCGTATTTGCGCAGCCACAGGCCCGGGGCGCGGCCACGGCGATAGACGATGTCTACGCCATCATCGAACTGGGTCGCAGCCGAGATGCCGGCGGCGGCGAGGACGTCGCCGATGGAGGCCTTGCCCGCAATGGTCGAGTGGCCGTGGTCGGACGTGACGAAAACCGCAATCGCGTCGCGTTCCGGCTGGTGCTCCCGCCAATCGAGCAGATCGCCGATGGCCTTGTCGCAACCGATCATGCTCTCCAATTGCCCTTCGGCGCCGAGGCCATGGCGGTGCGAGGCGCTATCGACCTCGTTCATCCAGATGATGGTGGCATTGGGCTTGCGGGCCGGCCAGACGCTCTGGGTGAAGATGCCGACCACCTGATCCTGCGCGCCACGATCGAAGCCGACCGAGGGAACCTTGTGGCGCTGCGAAATTTCCAGCGCCAGATCATGCGGGAAGGCGATCTGCGGATAGCGGACGTTGAAGCTGGTCTGGCCGAGCGCGTCGCCTTTCCAGTTGAGGGCGGTGAATGAGCCCTGGCCGCTGGAATTGACTACGGCGAAAGCCTTGCCGCTCTTGGCGAGAGCTTCGTTCATACCAATGGTGTTGACCATGCCGCCGAGGAAATTGGCTTCGCCATAGCGCCAGTCATGGAGCGTATCGGTGCCCGACAGACGGTTGCGGCCGTCGCGCGGATAGAATTCATTGCCCAGAACGCCGGTGCTTTCCGGCCGTGCGCCATTGGCCAGCGCCGACAGCGCGCCGCGCGTTTCGCTCGGAAACACCGTGCGGTGATCGGTGCTGGAAACGCCGCGTTCGCGCATGGCCGTCAGGTTCGGCATGGTCTGCGCGTTGATCTGGTCGGGTCTGAGCCCGTCCACACCGATAATGATGACGTGGCGGATATCAGTCATGGGACATGGCCTTTATATTGGAAGATAAATCGTTGGCGGGCTCATCGAGGATTTCGGGATAAAGAATGACGGCCCCCGCCTCGGTCAGCCGGCGCGTGAAAATCTCATCGAGCTCGATATCGGTCACGAGCGTGCGGATCTGCTCGAAGGGAATGGATTGATAGCGCCCCGGGGCGCCGATCTTGCTGTGATCGCCCAGATAGATGTGATCGCGGGAGCGGGCGACGATCTCCTTCTTGAGCTTCATCTTGTGCCGGTTCTCTTCGACCAGCCCGAAACCCACATCCAGCCCATAAACCCCCACAATGGCGAGGTCGAAGCTGCAATCGGTCAGGGCTTCGAGAACTTCGTCGCCGACCAGAGTTTTGCTTGAGGCTTCATATTCGCCGCCGGTCAGATGAACGCGGTGCCGCTGGCCCGATTGCAGCGCTTCGCCGATCGCGGGCATGTTGGTCATCACCGAAACGGTCGGGCCATCGCGCATGGCTTCCGCAACGGCCAAGACCGACGATCCGCCGGTCATGAAGATCCATTGATCCGCTTCGATGAGGGAAGCCACCTTGCGCCCGATGGCCTGCTTGCCGGCGCGCGCCATCTGCACGCGATCTTCGAGCGGTGCGCGACGGTCGGAGGGAATGGCGCCGCCATAGACCCGGCGCAGCACGCCGCTGCGCTCAAGGGCGACGAGATCGCGCCGGACCGTCTCCGTGGAAACGCCGAAGGCCTCTGCCATGGCGGCGACGGACATGCCGTTTCCGCCATTGATGAGGCTGACTATGGTCTGGTGCCGACCGGCTGCTGGTAGCTTGGACATGGGCTTCCCCGTGATTGAGGTGACGCTAGCCCTCGACTATTGCAGGGCTGTGACAGTTGGTTGAACTTTTTGCTCATTGTGCAACAGACACAAATTATCCCACAAAATCACAACATTGATGATGCATGTCCGGCAAGGGTGAGGCTCCCCTCCTCGAAGGCGGAGATTGTGTGGCCTTGATCGACCCGCTACGCTCCCTGAATGGAGACGATCGACATACCGCTTTGGCTGATATTGGTCTTGACCGCAGGGGTCTATTGGCCGGCGACTGTTGCAGTCGCGCTGATCGGTCTCGTGCTGGCCGCCTGGACGCGCCTGCCGGGCTGGCTTCGCGTCGTCTCGGGGCTTATCGCCCTGGTGCTGTTGGGGGCACTCGCTCTCTGGCTGATCATGGTGTCGATGTGACAGCGCTTTGATCAGCAGACGCGGTCGAGAAGGGCCCGCCCGCAGCAGGGTGCGGGCGGGCGGATTGCTATCGACCGAAATAGGCTGGGTGGTCGAGATCGGCGAGAAGGCCGTCCTGCTCGGGCTTCCAGCCGAGCCGTGCTTGCGTACGATCGCTCGAGGCCGGAACATCGAGGCTTGCGAAGCGGAACCAGCCGAAATGGGCTGCCGCATCTTCCGGCGACAGGGAAACGACGGGGAGATCGAGCCGGCGTCCGATCACCTCGGCGATATCGCGAAAGACCACGCTGTCCTCGCCCACCGCATGGAAAGGGCCGCCCTCCGCACCGTGCTCGATAGCCAGACGGAAGACGCGCGCTGTGTCGAGCCGATGCACGGCGGACCAGCGGTTCATCCCCTCGCCGATATAGGCCGAGATGCCCTTTTCCCGGGCGATGCCGATAAGCGTGGCCAGAAATCCATGGTCGCCATGCCCATGCACGGAAGGCGGCAGGCGCACCACGCCGGCGCGGATGCCGCGCGCCCTCAATGCCTCGGCGGCTAGTTCGGATGCGCGCGGCCAGGAGGGATCGAAGTCCGCCGCATGGGCTTCGGTCGCCATTTGCCCCGGTGCCAGCAGTGCCGTGCCGCTCGTTACCAATAGCGGGCGGTTCGTGCCTTCGAGCGCGGCTCCGAGGGCTTCGATGGCCCGCTGATCGTCGGCGCAGTTTTCGGCGAATTTCGAAAAATCATGGTTGAAGGCGGTGTGGATGACGCCGTCCGACCGCGCTGCGCCCTCCTTCAGAACCGCAAGGTCCTGCAGCGAGCCGAGCAGAACTTCGGCGCCGGTCGCGGCAAGGGCTTCGGCCTTTTCCTGAGAGCGGGCCAGTCCGAGCACCTGATGGCCGGCGGCGATCAGATCCGAGACCACGGCCGAGCCCACCCAGCCGGTAGCGCCGGTTACAAATACACGCATATGAAAACTCCTTGGATTAATACCGGTGCGTGAAGGGCGAGGCGACCTCGCCGCGTGTTCGTCGCGCCGGTGGAGACAAATATCGTCCTGCATGTTATCCTGGTAAAGTAGTGATATTATCATGGTATAATTGGTAACAGGATGGGCGACACCGCTTCCGCCGAAAGCCGGCTCGGAACCTATCTCAAGGATCGTCGCACCAAGCTCGACCCGGCGGCACTGGGCTTTGCCACCGGCCGGCGGCGAACGCAGGGTCTGCGCCGCGAAGAGGTGGCGCAGCGCGCCAATATCAGCCCCACCTGGTACACCTGGCTCGAACAGGGGCGCGGCGGCGCACCGTCCGCCGATGTGCTGGAACGGATCGCCCGCGCCCTCATGCTCACCGAAATCGAGCGCGAGCATCTGTTTCTGCTCGGCCTCGGCCGCCCGCCCGAAAGGCAGTATCGCAGGGATGAAGGCGTCACGCCGCGCCTCCAGCGCGTGCTCGATGCGCTCGAGCCCAACCCCGCATTGATGCGGACGGCGATCTGGGACGTTGTCGCCTGGAACCGGGCGGCGACGATCATGCTGGGGGATTACGGTGCGGTGGCGCCCGAAGAGCGCAATATCCTGCGGCTGTTCTTTCTCGATCCCAAAGTGCGTGCGGCGCAGTCCGACTGGGAGGGTGTGGCGCGCTTCATCGTCGGCGCTTTCCGCGCCGATGTCGCCCGGGCCGGAGCAGGCATTGCGGTCGAGCCGTTCGTTTCGGAACTGGGCCGCCTCAGCCCGGCCTTCAAGGCGATGTGGGAAGACAATGAGGTGCGCGGTCCGCATGGCGACGGCATCAAGCATATGCGCCATCCCCTCATCGGCCAGATCACCTTCGAATATTCGGTCTTTGCGGTCGATGGGCGGACCGATCTTTTCATGGTGATCTATAATCCCGTCGAGCCCGCGGCGGCCGAGAAAATCAGGTCGCTGATGGAACGCCGACTCTCCAACGCTTAGCCGTTGCGCTAAGTGTTCCGTCGTGATACTTAGCCTTATGGATCAGTATTCGCAACAGCTCGACGGCATCTTTCAGGCTCTGGCCGATCCGACGCGGCGGGCGGTGCTGGCCCGTCTCGGGCGCGGTCCCGCCAGCATCGGCGATCTGGCGCAGCCTTTCGAAATGGCTCTGCCCTCGTTCATGAAGCATATCCACGCGCTGGAGGAGAGCGGCCTCATCGAAACGCGCAAACAGGGCCGCGTGCGCATCTGCACCATCGAGCAAAAACGCTTCGCCATGATCGATGGCTGGCTGCGCGACCAGCGCGCCATCTGGGAAGGACGCACCGACAGGCTTCAGCGTTTCGTCGAGGCCGCTGCTAAAGGACAAAAGACATGAACCCTCAACTCGACCTCACCATCAACCGCGTCATCAGCGCTCCGCCCGACCTTGTCTGGAAGGCCTGGACCGATCCCAAAAGCTTCGAGCAATGGTGGATACCGGCGCCGGCCCTTTGCCGCGTCCTTGCCATGGAGTTGCGGCCCGGCGGGTCGCTGCGCACGGAAATGAGCGAGGATGGCGGCCCGTTCGTGCCGCATATGGATGCCTGTTTCCTCGCCGTCGAGCCGCAATCGCGCATCGTCTTCACCAATGCTCTGGTGGGCGGGTGGCGGCCGGCCGAGCAGCCGCTGATGACGGCGATCATCACCATGGACGAGCATCCGGACGGCACCATCTATTCGGCGACGGCGATGCACAAGAACCCGGCCGACAAGACCATGCATGAAGAGCTTAGGTTTTACGATGGCTGGGGCACAGTCACCGAACAATTGGCGCGGCTCGTCGAACGCGGATGAGCCGGGATTCGTCCTTGGTTACCGGTTGCGGCTCGAAGAGGGCGAGAAACGTGTCGCCCTTTTCACATCAGGCTGCCAATATACCGGTCTCACGAGGAGGAGGAATTCAAGATGAAGCGCAATCTAACACTTGCGGCATGCCTGCTGGCGGGCGCTCTGGGCGTCGAAAGCGTTCAGGCGCAGGAAGCGGTCTCCATCGGCAATGGGCAGCGTGAATTTCCGGAAAGCGTGACCTCGACCCAGGATGGCACGCTCTATGCCGGCAGCATGACCATGGGCGTCATCTACAAGGCGGCGTCGGGCGCCGAGGCAGGCGAAGTCTGGATCGATAAACCCGCCGAGGGACCGCAAAGCGTGGTCGGGGTCTTTGCCGACGAAGCCAATGGCACGCTATGGGCGTGCTTCGCCGATATGGCCGGGTTCGGCGGCGAAGGCATGCCCTCGGAATTGCGGGCCTTCGATCTTGCGACCGGCGAGGTCAAGGGCAACTACCCGTTCCCCGGCCAGAGCTTTTGCAACGACATCGCGACCCTCGCGGACGGCACGGCCTATGTCGCCGATACCGGCGGCGGTCGGGTGATGCTGTGGACGCCCGGTGCCACCGAACTCGAAGAATGGCTCAAGGACGATCAATTGGCCGGCGTCGACGGGCTCTCCTTCGGCCCGGACGGGGCGCTTTACGTCAACAGCGTCAGTGCCAACAGGCTGTTCCGCATCGATCTGGACGACAAGGCGATCACCGAATTGACGCTGTCGGAGCCGGTCAGCGGTCCGGATGGCATGCGCTTCGGGCCGGATGGCCTGCTTTATATCGCCGAGAATGCCGCCGGTCGCGTCAGCGCCGCCAGCATCGAGGGGAATAATGCGACGATCAATCCGGTCGCCGATGGCTATGTGGGCCCCACCGCCGTCACCTTTGTCGGCGATACGCTCTGGGTGCTCGAAGCCAAGATCGGCATGCTGATGGGCGGCGAGGGCGATCCCGGCACGTTCCTCATCCACCGCGTCGATCTCGGCGAATAAGTCATAGGCCCCTCCCTGAGGGGCCTATTTCCTGCCGCTCTCCGTCGGGGCGTAGAAGTCGGAATTGGGATCGTTCATCACCAATTCGCGGATGGCGTTCCAGAGATAGGAGCGCAATTCGACGAAACGGGGCGTCGAGCGGATATCATATTGCCAGCGCGGGCGCGGCAGGCCGACTTCGATTTCCTCGATCACCCGGCCGGGGCGCGGGCTCATCAGCACCACGCGGTCGGCCAGCAAGATGGCCTCGTCGACGCTATGGGTAACGAAGAGCACGGTCGAACGATACTGGCTCCACAGCTTCATCAATTCGACCTGCATCAGGTCGCGCGTCTGCGCATCGATGCTGGCGAAGGGTTCATCCATCAAGAGGATTTCCGGCTCGCTGGCAAAGGCGCGGGCCAGGGCCACGCGCTGCTTCATGCCGCCAGAAAGCTCCCCGGGATAGGATTCGGCGAAACGGCGCAGGCCCACCAGCGCGATATATTGGCTGGCCCGTTCGGCGCGTTCCTTTTGGCTGAGGCTGGTGCTGGTCAGGGCGAATTCGACATTGGCCTGCACCGTCGCCCAGGGAATGAGGCGGAAAGCCTGGAAGACGAAGCCCATATCGGGGCCGGGCCTGGGATGCTTGCCCGAAACGAGCACGCTGCCGCCATCGGGCTTAACGAGGCCATCGACAAGGCGCAGAATGGTGGTCTTGCCGCAGCCCGAGGGCCCCAGAAGCGAAACGAAGGTGCCTTCCGGAACGCTGAGATTGACGTCCTGAAGCGCAAGGGTGGGTTCGCCGGCATTGCGCCGCTCGAACACCTTGCTCACCCCGGAGAGCACGATCTTGGCTGGCGAAGCGGCCTGAACCGCCTCGCTTTTCGGGTTGACGTCCAGCGTCATGGAGCATCCATGTTGGGGTCGGTGCCGAGTTCGGCAAGCACATCCTGAACCAGGGTCAGGTCGGCCCAGCTCGACATTTCGACCGGCGGCACATCCTTGAAGTCTTCGGTGCTATAAAGCCATTCGGTCGAATAGGCCAGCTCTTCGGCATTCATGCCGCCATTGGTGCTCCAGCTCTTGGCGAAGCTTTCCGCCAGCGTTTCGAGATCTTCGGTGCTCATATTGGGCTGGAACGGGGCGATGGCTTCGACCCATTTGCTCGGGTCGGCAGCGAAATCGCGCGAGATCTTGGTGAGCGCGCGGATCACGGCGACGACGTCGTCGCGGCGATTGTCGAGCGCCGCCTGGCTGACGATGTTGACCTTGTTCACCACCGGGGCGGCGGCGTAGTAATCATCCTGGTTGACGAGGATATGGAGCCCATCCTTGTCGGGCAGGCTCAGCCATACGCCGATGGAAACGGTCGTGGCATCGATCTGGCCGGCGGCGAGCGCCTGGATGCGGATATCAGGCTGGCCGATGGAGACGAAATCGACGCTGTCGGTATCGACCTCGTCGGTAGCCAGAACACGGGTGGTCAGCGAATGGTCGAGGCTGCCCGGACGCCCGATGCCGAAGCTGCGGCCGGAGAGGTCGGCGGTAGTAGCGATGTCTTCTTTCGAAGCGATGAGATAGGGCAGCGACTTGTTGGGCGAGGTCACGGCCTTGAGGTCGGTGGTGCCGCGAGCGACAAGCTGCAGCAGCGCGTCGAGGCCGACATTGGCCATTTCGCCTTCACCGGATTGGATGGCGGCGATGGCGGAAGGGGTCTGCTGCACGCGCACCAACTCGACATTGACGCCTTCGCGCTCGAAATAGCCAAGCTCGACGGCAAGGTCCATCACCGAATTGGGCACCAGCGGCGGCTCGAGATGGGTGACGATCAGGCGGAAGGGCTCGTCCTGCGCGAAGGCAGGAGCGGCGAGGGTGAGAGCGACGGCCGCGCCAAGCAGCCATTTGAGGTGTTTGTGCATGTCTTCCTCCATGAGCGGCCGGGCCGCTTTTGCTAATTGTCCGCCCGGCAGGGGGCGGATCGGTTTTCAGCTCGTGGTCTTCCAGCGTGCCAGGCGTCGTTCGAAGTGCCTGAGCCCTTCCGAAACGATGACGCCGATAATGGCGAGGACGATCACGATGACGAAATATTCGGCCATGCGGAACGTATTGCCGTAGATGGCCAAAAGGCCCCCGAGCCCGCGTACGGCGGTATAGAGTTCGGCGACGACCGTATTGATGAGCCCGATGGTGGCGCCGAGCCTGAGGCCGGCGACGATGAAGGGCACGGCGCTCGGCAGCACGATCTTGGTGAATATCTGGAATTGGCCGGCGCGGACCGAGCGGGCCATTTCGATCAGTTCCTGATCGACCGCCAGCACGCCCGCATAGGTATTGATGAGAATGGGCATGACGGCGCCCAGAAAGACGATGAAGATCTTGGCTTGGAACCCCAGCCCCAAAAACACGATGATGAGCGGGATGAAGGCGACGCGCGGCATGGCGGCGAGCGCATAGACATAGATTTCGAGCGTCTTGCCGACCGGGGCGAAGACCCCCATCACGAGCCCGATGGGGATGGCCGCAAGGATGGCGAGGCCATAGCCGCCGAGAAAGGTGATGAGGCTGTCGCCTATGCCGGTTGCAAGCCGGCCTTCGGCAATGAGCCTGCCGGCCGCTTCGAGTGTGGCGGGCGGCGTCGGGATCAGATTCGCACCGACATTGAGCGCCGTCACCCACCACAGGGCGATGAGAAAAAGCAGGAAAAGGAGGCGGTAAAGGGCAATCATCTCAATGCCCTTTGAAGCGCGAATAACCCATTGCGTCTACCAATAGGTGCTCAAGGAAAAAGCAATAGCGCCCAGGGCCAAGCCGTTGCCGTGCCTCAAAAGCTCATGCATGGTGCGCCTGTCCCGCCGCGAAGGAGCCAGCCCTTTGTTCGACCTGACCTTGTCAATGCTGCTCATCCGTCTCGTGGTGCTGTTGCCGATCATCGCGCTTTACGGCTGGGTGACAGTATTGGCGGCGCGTCTGCTCGGTGAGCCTGGACCGGCGCAGGATGGCCGGCAGACTCTCAACCCCCTTGCTCATCTCGATATTATGGGGGCCGTGTGCTTTCTGCTGTTCGGCCTCGGCTGGATGGCGCCGCTGGATATTTCGCCCGATCGGCTGAGGGGCCAAGCCGGCGGTGTGCTGGCGATGATGCTCGCCGGCTTTATCGCCCTGCTGCTGCTGGCCTTCATCGCCATTCTCCTCTTGCCGTTTGCCGCCAATCTCGGCTCGCTTTCGGGCGCCGGCATTGCCGGCTCGATCCTGATCGCATTCTGCAGGCTGGGGGTGAGCTTTGCCCTGTTCAACCTGCTGCCGCTGCCGAAGCTCGGCGGGCAATATCTGCTGTGGGCGATTTTTCCGACGCTGGCGGATTGGACCAAGCGCTATGGCCTCGCCATCGGCGCCGTCCTGCTGTTGCTGGTTGCAACGGGGATTTTCGGGCGGCTGATCGACCCGCTCGAAGCGGTGATCGTCAGGGCCATTTCGGGGGATACGGCGGTGCTGGGGCGGACTGTTTGAGGGCGCCTTAGTCCCCCAGATATTTCTCCACCAAAGCATCGAGCCGGCCATCGGCACGGATGCGGGCAAAAGCGCCGGAAATGGCGCGTTTGAGCGTCAAATCGCCTTTCCAAAGCCCGAAAACCAGTGGTGTCGCCTCTAATGGCGGCGGCAGCGGGGTCAGGGCATAGCCCAGTTCGGCGGCGAGAGCGCGGGCATAGAGCGCGTCGGTGATGGCGATTTCGGCGGTGCCGCTCGTCAGGGCTTCGGCCACATCGTCGGTCGTGCGCATCAGGCGGATGGCGACGTTCTCGTCCCGCAGGAAACGCGACAGAGCCAGCCGGTTGGCGCCTGCCACATTGGCAAGCACCGCGGCGGTGCGGCCATTGAGGCTTTCGCCGGCGGTCGGCGTCAGCGCCATCCAGCCGCTTTCGGCAAAGCTCGGGCTGACATCGAGAAAGCCCCGCGTCGCCGGGCTGTCCAGCAGCCCGCCGGCGATGACCGCACATTGGGCGCGGGTGACGCGCCACAGGCTCGGGTCGAAATCCTCGCCCATGGTGGCGATGGTGTTGGCCCGGAAGCGGACGCCGATCTCGGCGGCTATGGTTTCGAGCAGTTCGATTTCGAGGCCGGGCTGTTCCGCATCGCCGGTGACGAGCGGCGGGCGCGATGCCGGCACGCAGGCGGTCAGGACGCCGGCGCGGCGGATCTGGGAAAGGGAGGTATCGGGCGGCAGCAGATAGACGGCGACAAGCAGAACGATGCTGCCGAGAGCCCAACCATAAAGCCGCAGAAAGGCGAGCAGCCGGCCCATCTCAGTTCTTGCGGAAATCGAAAAGGGCGAGGGCGAAGAAGATCACGCACATGCCCACCAGCATGATCGGGCCCAGCATGGGATCGAACTGGCTGAAGCCGATGAAATTGCCCCGCAACGCGTCGATGGCATAGGTCATCGGATTGATCTGGATGAGGAACACCAGCCATTCCGGATAGACGATCACCGCTTGGGCGCGCGACAGGGCGGGATCGAGCGGGAACACCGAACTCGACAGGAAATAGAGCGGCAGGATGACAGCATTGGAAAAGACGCCGAAGCCTTCGAAGCTCCTGACCCTGTGGGCGATGACGATGCCGAGCGAAGTCAGCCCGAAGGACAGGAGGAACATCTGGACGAGCCCGAGGGCGATGCTGGCCGGCAGGATGGGCACATCGACGAAGAAGGCGAGGATCAGCACCAAACAGCCATGGAACATGGCGACCGTCGCGCCACCCAGCACCTTGCCCAGCAGCACCAGTGAGCGTGGCATGGGCGAAACCAGCACTTCGCGCAGAAAGCCGAATTCCCGGTCCCAGATCAGCGACACCGCCGATTGCACCGATGTGTACATGATGTTGAGCGCGATCACCGCGGGGAAGATGAACTGGAGATAGGTGAAGGGCACGATGAAGCGCACCGCCCCATAGACTTCGCCACGAAAATAGGGGTTGAGTCCGATCCCCATGACCAGCACCCAGAGCAGAGGCCGGCTGACGCCGCCGACCAACTGGCCCCGGTCGCGGGCGGCGCGCTTGATCTCGCGCAGCCAGATGGCAAAGACGCCGCCGGCAAGGGCACGGAAGCTAAGGCCACTATCGGCCGAATTGTCCGTGGTCTCGCTCATGCCCGTCTCCGCCTTGTGGTGGGCTCCGGCTCGGGCCGGCCGAGCTGGCGGCCGGTGATGGAGAGAAACACGCTTTCAAGGCTCGCCCGGTCGAAGGCGATGTCCTTGAGGTCGTTGCCATATTCGCCGAGGAAGCTGCGGGTGAAATCCGCATCGGGAATGCGGATGAGCAGGCCCTCAGGCGTTTCGGTCACGAGCTCCGGGAAACGGGTCATGATCTTCGCGCGTGCCTCGGGCGTGGCGGGGCCGATGCGCATGAATTCCTGCCCATACTGCGCCTTGAGATTGGCGGGCGTGTCGAGTGCGATCACCTTGCCTTCATCGATGATGCAGACCCGGTCGCAAGCTTCCACTTCCTCGACATAATGCGTGGTGACGATGAGCGTCAGCCCGCGTTCGCGCCGCAAACTTTCGATATAGCTCCAGATGGCCTCGCGCGATTGCGCGTCGAGCCCGACCGTGGGTTCGTCGAGAACGAGAATGCGCGCGTCGTGGACGAGAGCGCGAGCGATTTCGAGTCTGCGGCGCATGCCGGTCGACAGCGTACGCACAAGCGCATCGCGGCGATCGGTGAGGCCCACCGCTTCCAGCGTCGCCGCGATCCGCTCGCGGCGCAGCGCCGGCGGTACGCCATAGACGGCGCCGTGAAAGGCGAGGTTTTCAGCAACGGTCAGGCGATCGTCGAGGCTCGATTGCTGAAAGACGACGCCGAGGCTGCGCCGCGCTCGCAATGGCTGGCGTACCACATCGGCGCCGGCAATGCGGGCCGTGCCGCTATCGGGATCGAGAATGGTGCACAGAATGTGCAAAAGCGTGGTCTTGCCGGCGCCATTGGGGCCGAGAAGCGCAAAGACTTCGCCCTGGGCGACGGAAAAGCTGATCCCGTCAAGGGCGAGATGGCGGCCATAGCGCTTGGTGATGCCCTCGAGTTCGACGGCGGGGGGCTTGCTGGTCATCGGTTCAATCGGGGGCGGAACCGGGCATGCCGAGTTCGGTGAGGAGCCGTTCAATGGTGCCATCGGCGATGAGGGCGGTAATCGCCTCATCGATATTGGCCCTGAGGAAAGTGTCGCGGCTCAGCAGCAATGCGCCGACTTCGACCGGCGGCAGGGTCAGCGGCTCCGGCGCCACCACGGCGAGATCGGCGAATTCGGGCCGGGTAGTATGGCTGAGCTCGAAGAAGGAAGGCGCCCAGACCAACGCCGCGGCGACAGTATCCTTCATCACCGCTTCGAGCGCCAGTTCGTCGGTGCTCATGGGAAAACGCTTCCAGCGCTCGGCGGCGGGCAGGCTGTTATTATACTGCACCAGACGGAAATCGGCGGACGAGCCGACAGAGGCACCCAATGCCTCACCGCGCGCGATATCCCCGAGGGTCGCGGGAGCTGGAGCCTTGGCGACGAAGACATAGCCGGTTTCGAGATAGGAGCGGGTGACGGTCAGCCATTCGGGATAGCCGCCCGCAAGCAGCTTGAAGCCGAAAAACACGGCGCAGTCGATGCGCAGGTGCCGGTAGATGTCGTTGAATTCGGCGCGATTGGCGGTATCGGTCAGCACATGCACGCGCGGTTCGAGCAGCAGCGCATCGGCAATGGCCTCGCCCACGGCCTGGTCGAACTGCCAGCCGGGATCGCGCGGATCGACGCAGAAGCGGAGGCTGAAATCATCGTCCGGACGGGCGAATTTTTCTTCGTCGGGCAGAATAGGCCGGTCTTGGGCAAAGCCGGGCAGCGCCGGCAGCAGCAGGGCCAGAAGAACAGGCAGGGCCAGGAGCCGGGAGTCGAAGCGCGGCAGCGCCATCATGGTTTGCTCTCCCCGGAAAGCAGGACCCGCGGGCACCGAAGCGCCCGCGGGATATAGCCTTGCGCCTTAGTTGGCGGCGGCGGTTTCGGTTTCGTCGGGCAGGGCGAAGACCCAGAGCACCGAACCGGCTTCCGGCACGACCAGTTCCGGGGTCAGGGTCGCGACCGAGCGCGCCTGGCTCGAACCGTTACCGACCGCAACGGCCACATATTGCTTGCCGTCGGCTTCGTAGCTGACCGGGAAGGCATTGATGGCGTTGTTGGTGCGCATCTTCCAGAGCACGTCACCGGTCTCGTCGTCGAAGGCGTAGAACCAGCGGTTCCAGTCACCGCCGAAGACGACGCCGCCGCCGGTTGGCAGCATGGCCGAAACCATCGGAGCGCGCTGGCGATAGGACCAGGCGGTGGTCTGGTCGGTCAGCTTGACCGCATCGACGCGGCCGATATTGCCGTCGCTGCCATCGACCGGCACGCGGGCGAAGGTGGCGCGGCCGCCGCCGGTATAGATCTGGCCGGGATCGAGCGGCTGCGGCGAGGTGTTCGAGCAGAACTCGTTCAGCGGCAGATAGAGCATTTCGGTGCGCGGGCTATAGGCGGTAGCCGGCCAGCCGCGCCCGCCGGGGTCGGCCGGGCAGTTGACGGTGGTCTGGCCGATAACCGGCACGGCATCCTGGTTGATGGTCTTCTCACCGGTTTCCGGATCGATTTCGGCCACCACGTTCTGCGGCACGGTTTCGTGGGCCCAGAGCCATTCGCCGGTATCGCGGTCGATCGATTCGACGATGCCGAGCTTGCCGGTGGTGATCAACTGCTTGCGGTCGGACCCGTCGAAGGGCAGGTCGACGAGGATGCGTTCGTAGATATAGTCCAGGTCCCAGGTATCGTTCTTCAGATACTGGTGGTGCCACTTGAGCTCACCGGTCTGGGGATCGAGCGCTAGGGTCGAGTCGGTGTAGAGCGCGTCATTGGTGACGCCTTCCTCGTCGCTGGCGGGCAGGAGGCCGCTCATCTCGGCGATCCAGGGATAGGGCTGGCCGACGCCGGAGAACACGGTGTTGCTTTCCGGATCATAGGTGCCGGCGATCCAGACCGAGGCGCCGAAGCGGCTTTCGACCGGGATGCCGTTCCAGCTGTCGCCGGCTTCGCCGTCGCGGGCGATGGTGTTGAAGCGCCAGAGCTCTTCACCGGTTTCCGGGTTGTGGCCGGTGATGAAGCAGCCGCCCGGCTGGCCGTTGCCGCAGCCGGTCATGCCCTGAATGACGACGCCGTCGGCGATCAGGGGACCGGCGGAATAGCGCCAGCCCTTGTTGAAGTCGGCCGGCTGCACGTCCCAGACGAGCTGGCCGGTCTTGGCGTCGAGCGCGATGATATGGGTGTCGGAGGTCGACAGAATGATCTTGTCTTCGTAGATCGCCATATTGCGCTTGGTGGCCGTGTTGCCGGTGCCGGCGGCGATCACCGCTTCGGGCAGATCACGCACATATTCCCACAACAGGTCGCCGGTGGCGCCATCGAGCGCCTGCACCTTGTCGAGGTTGTTGTGGACGTAAAGAATGCCGTCATGGATGAGCGGGGTGGTCTCGGTGGCGCCTGGGGTCAGCGACCAGGTCCAGGCAACGGTGAGATCGCCCACATTTTCCTTGTTGATCTGTTCCAGGGGGCTATAGCCCCAGCCATCATAGGTGCGGCGCCAATGCAGCCAGTCCCCATCGGGGGGATCGAGCAGAACGTCGTCGGTAACAGGGGTAAAGGAATCGAGTCGGGTCCCTTCCTGCGCCACAACGACACCCGAGCTCAGAACGAGCAGCGACGTCGCCAGTGCCGAGGATGCGAGCAGTAGCCTCTTTTGCATTTCCAAATCCTCCGAATACGCCGCCCGACCAATAAGATTGGGTTTGCAACGATTTAGAGCCGGCCGTGCAGCGTCTTTCGGATCATGGAACAGGGTTAACGGCCTCGTCAATGCGGGCAGGTCCTGCTCGCGAATTCGTTTTCAGCGTTGATTCTGCGCGGCAAAAACGCGCAGGTGCGAGGTTTTCCGGGGCTCTGACGCATTCACGCCAATGTCGCATGATAGCGCATTAGACTAAAGTCTAGGTAGCGGTTTGGCTGCACCCTCCGTTTCCTTTATCGTGTGGGTCAAGGCATGGCGCTGTTGAGAAGCCGGTCCGCGATGAAATCAAAGCTTGAGAAGGGAATTTTGATGACGTTTCGTATTGTTGCTGCGGGCGTATTGATGGCCGCCGGTCTTGTTGCCGCCGCACCCGCCACGGCGCAGGACGCCACCGCGAGCTTCACCGCCGCCCAGGCCCAGCGCGGCCTCGCCGAGTACAAGAGAAGCTGCCTCGATTGCCACGGCGCCAACCTCGACGATGGCGAGTTCGGCGGCCCGCCGCTGCGCGGCCTGTCGTTCGAATCGAAATATTTCGGCGTCACCGCCGATGCGCTGTTCGGCTTCATGCAGGCGGCGATGCCGCCCGATCGTCCGGGCCGTCTCAGTGCCCAGACCTATGCCGATCTCACCGCCTATGTCCTGTCGAAGAACGGCGTGCAGCCCGGCCAGACCGAACTGCCATCCGATCTCGAAGCGCTTGCCGGCCTGACGATCTCGAAGTGATCGCCTGACCAGATTTGAAGATGCCGCCGGCCGCAAGGCTGGCGGCATCTTCGTTTTTCAGCGGCGAAATGGCAGCAGTGCGTGCAGCTTCGGCTCGCGCAGATAAAGGCCGAGCCAAGTGATGACGCCCATATAGAAGCCGAAGAGCGTATGGCTGAACAGGGGCGAATTGACCCGCAAATGGGTCGCTATGGCGCCGCCGAAAAGGCCCGTCAGCACTATGGCGCCCAGCACCGATGTGCGCGGAATGGCATAGAGCACCACGCCGGCGATGGTGATGATGCCGATGAGGCGGGCATGTTCGGCCGGATAGCCCAGCCCTTCAAGGGTCGAGATGACGATGTCGAGCGGCACCAGCTTGATGGCGCCGTCGACGCAGAAAAAGACGATGATGAGGGCGCTCAGCGCCCAACCCAGCCAGTAGCTCCAGTGGTGACGGGCCGTGGCCCCGTCGAGATCGATATGAGGCGTAAAATCGCCGGTTGCGGATATCCTGCTCATCTTATGCTCCCAGTTGCGACCTGTCCTGCGGTCGTAACCATAAGACGAGTGGGATCAGCGCAGTTCGACAGGGCCGGGTGACGGTTTGCTCGGGCTGACAGCGCTATCGTGGAAAGCCGCTTCGATGCGGTCGATATGAAGCCGGATATGGGCCGCTTCGGCCGCCGTTCCGGCAAGGGCGATGGCGCGGTTGAAAGCCTCGCGCGCCTCGGCGTAGCGATCGAGCTGGAGCAGCAAGCCGCCGCGCATCCCGTGATAGTAGAAATAACCGTCGAGCGCGTCGGCCAGCGGGGCGATCATGGCGAGCGCGGCTTCGGCGCCTTTGATCTTGCCCAGCGCCACGGCACGGTTGAGCCGCACCACCGGCGAAGGCTGCAGATGTTCGAGCAGGCTATAGAGCGCCTCGATGCGCGCCCAGTCGGTCTCGGCAGCATTTCGGGCCCGCGCGTGGACGGCAGCGATGGCCGCCTGAACCTGATAGCTGCCCGGCTGGCGGTGACGCGTCGCCTTGTCGGTTAGCGCCAGCCCCTCGGCGATCATTGCCTGGTTCCACAGGGTCTGGTCCTGGTCTTCGAGAAGAACGATCTGGCCGTTTGCATCCGTTCGGGCGGCGGCGCGGGCATGCTGCAGCAGCATCAGGGCGAGCAGCCCCATGATTTCCGGTTCGGTCTGGAACAGGCCGAGCAAGATCCGGGCGAGCCGGATGGCCTCGTCGCAGAGCCGGGCCGCCGCCTTGTCGGCATACCCGCGTGAATAGCCCTCGTTGAAGATGAGATAGATCATCAGCGCCACGGCACCGAGCCGTTCGTTGCGGGCCAGCGCGTCGGGCGGGCCGAAGGCGAGGTCGGCCTTTGCCACCCGCGCCTTGGCGCGAGTGATGCGCTGCTCCATCGCCGCCTCGCTGACCAGAAAGGCGCGGGCGATCTGGCGCATGGGAACGCCCGCAACGATCCGGAGCGCCAATGCGATCTGCTGGTTGGCCGGCAGGTCCGGATGACAGCAGATGAACAGGAGCCGCAGAATGTCGTCGCGATAGTGCCGGTCATCCAGCCGCTCGGCCATGTCGGCTTCGGCGTCGCCGAGATCGGACAGCATCTGTTCGGGCGGCAGTCCGGTTTCGCGCCGTGTGCGCCTCAGGCTGTCGATACCGCTATTGCGTCCCACCAGCACCAGCCAGGCGACGGGCGCGCGCGGCGGTCCGTTCTCCGGCCACGTCCGCAAGGCTCTGAGGCACGCTTCCTGAAAGGCTTCCTCGGCCATGTCGAGATCGCGGAAATAGCGCAGCAAGGCGCTCATCGCCTGGGGCCGGGCAGACGTCAAAGCGGCCTCGATCCAGGCGATGTCGGCCGTCATCCCCTCGGGTTCCCCGGAGTGTAGAATTGAACCGGCCGGATTTCATAGGCGCCGATGCCGGGATTGGCGACGGCGAGGTCCTTGGCGAAGGCGAGCGCCTCGTCGAGCGTTTCGCAATCGGCGACATAGAAGCCGAGAAACTGCTCCTTCGTTTCGGCAAAGGGGCCGTCGATGATCATGGGCTCACTCTTGCCCTTGCGCAAAGTGGTGGCGGAGGTGGTGGGCAGGAGCCTGACGACGGGGCCGAGCCGTCCGGCATCGGCCATCTTGTCGGTGACCACTTTGAGGCGCGCCATGCAGGCATCGTCCTCTTCCCGGGTCCAGGCGGAAACGGCGTTCTCGTCATTGTAGCAGAGCACTGCGTAGAGCATAGGGCGTCCCCTCGGTTCCATGGTTATGACGAGCGACTATGCCCAAAGCAGACAGGTCATGCAGCGTTTTTTGCATGCGGCGGGTGGCTGTCAGGCCGGTGGAGCGTCCTTGCGGGCGATGGTGGCGGTGCCGCCGATCGAGGCGAGAACGATGGCGACGATCCCCGCGATCTGCCACAGGCTCAATTTCTCACCGAGGATCACGAAGCCGGAAAGCGCCGCGAAGGCAGGCTGTCCGCTCATCAGAATGCCGAAGATGCGGGTGGGGATATGCGGCAGGGCCACCATGTCGAGCGCATAGGGAATAGCGCTCGACAGCAGCGCCACGCCGAGGGCAACCGGCAGGATGGCCGGATCGAAGAGGCTCGTGCCGGCGGTGGCGATGCCGAAGGGCAGGGCGATGACCGCGCCGGTCGCGAGGCCGAGCGCGGCCATATGCGGGCCCGAGCCGGTGCCGGCGCGCTGGCCGAAAATGATATAGCCGGCCCAGCAGGCGCCGGCCCCGAGCGCAAGCGCCACACCGATCGGATCGATGGCGCCGGCCATGTGCCCGATCGGCAGCAGCGCGATAAATCCCGCCAAAGCGAGCGCGATCCAGAGAAAGTCGAGCGGTTTGCGCGAGCCGGCCAGGGCCACCGCCAGCGGTCCGGTGAATTCGAGCGCCACAGCGATGCCGAGCGGCACGCGGGCGAGCGCCGCGTAAAACAGCAGGTTCATCGCCCCCATGGCCGCGCCATAGAGCAGCACCGCGCGCCATTGCACCACCGTCAGCCGATAGCGCCATGGCCGGAATACCAGTGCGAGTGCCATCGCCGCCAGTACCAGTCTGAGGCTCGTCGCTCCTTGCGGTCCGACCAATGGAAACAGCCCCTTGGCGAAGGAGGCGCCGGTCTGGGTGAAGACCATGCCGAGAGTGACCAGCAGGACTGAGATGGGGACGGATTGTTGCCGCACGGACGCGCTTTCGGATGGACAGCGCGGCTTTAGCAGATTTTGCCCGGCGCGGGATGCATTGACCCGACTCTTTTTGCACTCTAGCCCTAACCGTCCAACACACCGGAGGCAGCCAATGCAACACCGCTATCCCGGATGGCCGGACCTTGATATCGGGTCCAGGCGGGGCTGACGCATGCCGGAATGGTCGCCCCAGCAGGATGCGGCGCTGATCGCCGTCTCCTATTGGCTCAAGGACAGGAACGGGCCGCAGGTGTTCCGCCTCTTCGGCTGGGCCGGCACCGGCAAGTCGACCCTGGCCGTGCATCTCGGCCAGGGCGTCGGCACGGTCAAATATGCCGCCTTCACCGGCAAGGCGGCGCTGGTCATGCGCAAGCGCGGCTGCAAGGGCGCGCAGACCATCCATAGCCTTATCTATACGCTGGTCAGCGAAAAGGACGGCGAGCCGCGCTTCATGCTCGATCCGGAATCGCCGGCGGCCGATGCCGATCTCATCGTCATCGACGAAGTCTCGATGGTCGACGAGCAATTGGGCAAGGACCTTTTGAGCTTCGGCGTCAAGGTGCTGGTCCTGGGCGATCCCTTCCAATTGCCGCCGGTGCAGGGCGCGGGTTTCTTCACTGCCGAAGAGCCCGATATCATGCTGACCGAAATCCACCGGCAGGCTGCGGACAATCCGATCATCCGCCTGTCCATGGATGTGCGCGAAGGCGGCTATCTCGAACGCGGACGCTATGGGGAATCGCTGGTGGTCGGGCGCGAGGATGTCGACCGCAATGCCGTGCTTGAAGCCGATCAGGTGCTGGTCGGGCGCAACAAGACGCGGCTCCAATATAATGACCGCCTGCGCGAGCTCAAAGGCCTGCCCTTCCATGAGCCGGTGGTGGGCGACCGCATGGTGTGCCTCAGGAACAATCCGCGCAAGAAACTGCTCAACGGCCAGATCTGGTTCGTCACCGACGTTACGCGGCGCAGCAATGGCAAATATTCGCTTTTGCTGGCCGATGACGAAGGCAAGGGCGAGACGCGGGTTCTGACGCACAAGGCGTTCTTTTCGGGTGAGGAAGACAGTATGAGCTGGCCGGAGCGGCGGCAGTTCGACGAGTTTACCTTCGGTTACTGTCTTACCGTCCACAAGGCGCAGGGCAGCCAGTGGGACAGTGTCTATCTATTCGACGAGAGCTTCGTTTTCCGCGAGGAACGGGCGCGCTGGCTCTATACCGGCATCACCAGGGCGGCGGAAAAGATCACTGTTGTGTCGTAATGCCGCGTTCTGTCGCCGACATTCGGTCATAACAAGGCCAAACTGATCGCGCTTCATCGGGCGGCATGAAGTCTTTGCGCCAAGTCAGTCGAATGATTGAGATTTTCTATCGCTCAACCGCTTGTCAGCGGGGCCGGCATACCCCATCTTGTTCGTAGAGATTTCATTCCGACACCTATTTTTCGAAGCGGAGCCTGTATATGCAGCACGATACCCCTCTGATCACCATGATCGTCGCGGGTTTCGTGCTTGCCTATATCTTCGGTATGATCGCCAACCGGCTGCGCCTGCCGCCTCTGGTCGGCTATCTGGTGGCGGGCATGATCGCGGGGCCCAATACGCCCGGTTTCGTCGCCAATCAGGAGCTGGGTGCGGAGCTTGCCGAGCTCGGCGTGATCCTCCTGATGTTCGGTGTGGGCCTCCATTTCTCGCTCAAGGATCTGATGAGCGTGCGCGCGCTCGCCATTCCCGGCGCTGTGGTGCAGATCGTCCTCGCGACGCTGCTGGGCCTCGCCATGGGCCTCATCATGGGCTGGGGCATGGGCGGTGGCCTGCTGTTCGGTCTCGCGCTCTCGGTCGCCTCCACCGTCGTGCTGCTCAAGGCCTTGCAGGACAGGCGCCTCGTCGAAACCGAACGCGGCCGCCTCGCCGTGGGCTGGCTCATCGTCGAGGACCTTGCCATGGTCCTCGCCATCGTGCTGATCCCGGCGGTGGCCGGCATCTATACCGGGCAGGAAACGGTCCACGATCCCTTCGTCTCCTTCGTCGAGCGAATTCTGCAGGTCGAGGTCGGCATCTGGGGCGTGCTGGCATTGACCGTGGTCAAGGTCGCGGCCTTTGTCGGCTTCATGCTGATCGTGGGGCGGCGCGTCATTCCCTGGGCGCTGCATGTCACCGCCCATACCGGTTCGCGCGAACTTTTCCGCCTTGCGGTTCTGGCCATTGCGCTCGGGGTCGCGGTGGGCGCGTCGATGCTGTTCGGCGTGTCGCTGGCGCTCGGTGCGTTCTTCGCCGGCATGGTGCTGTCGGAAAGCGAGCTCAGCCAGCGCGCCGCCAATGAAACGCTGCCGCTGCGTGATGCGTTCTCGGTGCTGTTCTTCGTTTCGGTCGGCATGCTGTTCGATCCGATCATCCTGTTCGAGCAGCCTCTGCCGGTGCTGGCGACGGTGCTCATCATCATCGTCGGCAAGTCGGTGGCCGCCTTCGGCATCGTGGCGCTCTATCGCCGTCCGGTGGCCACGGCGCTGACCATTTCGGCGAGCCTCGCGCAGATCGGCGAATTCTCCTTCATCCTTGCCACCATGGGCGTGGCGCTCGGCATCATCCCGAAGGCGGCGCAGGACCTGATCCTCGCCGGCGCGCTCATTTCGATCATTCTCAATCCGCTGGTCTTTTTCATCGCCGACCGGGTGCTGCGTCCGCGCCTCGAAGAGGGCCAGAAGCGCAAGGTCGAGGCGACCGAACCGCATATCGAGCCGGTTGCCGCGCCCGATGGAGCGCCGGCTGGCGAGGTGGCGGCGGAATCCGTGGCCGAGACTGCAGCCGAGGACGTGGACGACGCGCCGCCCGAGCCGACCCATCAGACCGAGCATACCGTGCTGGTCGGCTATGGCCGGGTTGGCAGCGTCATCGGCACCGGGCTCAACGAAGCCGGCGCGCCGCTGGTGGTCATCGAGGATTCGGACCACAGGGTCGCCGAGGCGCGTGGGCTCGGCATGGAAGTCGTGGTCGGCAATGCCGCCAGTGCCGAAGTGCTGGACCTCGCCAATCTGTCCGCCGCCAAGAGCCTCGTCATCGCCATTCCCAATGGCTTCGAGGCGGGGCAAGTGGTCGAGCAGGGCCGCAGGATCAACCCCACGATCCGCATCATCGCCCGCTCCCATTCCGCCGAGGAAGAGGAATATCTGACCCAGCTCGGCGCCGACACCGTCATCATGGGCGAGCGCGAAATCGGCCTCGGCATGCTCGCCTGGCTCCGTGGCCAGCGCGAAGAAACGGTGGCCGGGCCCGTAGCCGAACCGGTCGCTGCGGAAACCGAAATCGGGCCGAAGCTGGCGCCGGTCGAAAATATTCTCGCCAAGGCCGCTGCGACCCCGGCTGCAACGGCGGCAGCCACCGTCGTCACCGCCGTTCCGACTGAGGAACCGGTTGCGGAAGACGCACCGGCCGAGCCCGAAGGCGAGCCGGCGGTTTCGGCGGAAATCGTGCCGATCGAACCCCATGAGGCCGCTCAAAACGATGTCGAGACACCTCCGGCCGCCGATATCGGCGCGCCGGTGGAAAGCGACACGGTCGAGTCAGAGGAAAGCGTCATCCTGATGCCGCCGCCGGTCGACGCCGAAGCGAGCGAAGAGGCCGCGCCCGCCGCCGAGAATACGCCGGCCGAACCCGACGATGTCATCCTGATGCCCCCGCCTGCGGAAGCGCCGGAGGATGCCACGACGGAAGACGCGGAACCGGCTGTCGAGACGCCCACCGAAGCCGATGAGGCTATCCCCATGCCGCCGCCTGCTTCCGAAGGGGAGCCTAGCGGCGCGGAGGATAGCGCCCGGAATGCCGAACGCGCGCCGGAACAGCCCGGCGCGCCGGAGGAAGAAGACGAAGATAAAAAGAGCGAGGACGAGCCGGACGGAAACGTTCCGCCGGTGATACCGGAGCCGAAGATCTAACCGAGATGATGTCTCAAAAAGCCAAGTACGCCTTGCGCGCGCTGGTCTCGCTGGCCCGGACCGGGCGGGGCGAGACGATGATGATCGGAGAGATCGCGCAAGAGCAGGCCATCCCGAAGAAGTTCCTCGAGCAGATTCTGCTGGAACTGAAACGCGCCGGCTTCGTCGCCAGCCGCCGCGGCCGCACCGGGGGCTACGAACTGGTCCGTAGGCCCGAGGAAATCATGTTCGGCGAGGTGTTGCGGCTCATCGACGGACCGATCGCGCCGTTGCCCTGCCTGTCGAAGACCGCCTATCGGCGTTGCGAGGATTGCCGGGACGAAGCCAGCTGCGAAATCCGCCATGTCTTCGAGCGCGTCACCCAGGCCACTCGCGACGTGCTGGACCGCACGAGCCTCGCTGATTCACTGATGCTCGAGGACTTGCCGGTCTAGGGGCACGCCCTCGTGGTTCGAGGGTCGCTGCGCTCCCGCCTCACCATGAGGCTACTGGTAAACCCAGGTTGGCTCTAACTAACAGTAGCCCTCATGGTGAGGTGCGAGCCCTTCGCGAGCCTCAAACCACGAGGGCGTGCCCCCAAAGTCCTACCCGAACACCACCGTTTTCCTGCCATTGAGCATCACCCGGTTCTCAAGGTGAAGCTTCACCGCCCGTGCCAGAACCCGGCTTTCGATCTCGCGCCCCACGGCCACAAGATCGTCCGCACTCAGGGCATGCGTAACGCGGGTGGTTTCCTGCTCGATAATCGGGCCTTCATCGAGATCGGGCGTCACATAATGGGCGGTGGCGCCGATCAGCTTGACGCCGCGCTCATGCGCCTGGTGGTAGGGCTTTGCGCCCTTGAAGCTCGGCAGGAAGGAGTGATGAATATTGATGACCTGGCCGAAAAGCCGGGTCGAAAGCGTATCCGACAGCACCTGCATATAGCGGGCGAGAACGACGAGATCGGCGCCCGTTTCCTTGACGATCGACAGCACCTGTTCCTCCTGCTCCGCCTTGGTCGCGGCGGTGACCGGTAGCAGGTGGAAGGGCATGCCTTCGATTTCGGCGGTGCGGCGGGCATTGTCGTGGTTGGAAATGATGGCTGCGACTTCTGCGTCCAGCCAGCCGACGCGGATCTGATAGAGAAGATGCAGCATGGCATGGTCGAATTTCGAGACCATGATCACAATGCGCTTGCGCCTGCTCTGGTCGACGAGATCGGTCTTCATCGAAAAGCGCTCGATGGCCGGTTTCAGCGCCCGTTCCAGCGTTTCGCGCGCCACGGTTTCAGGCGCGGTGAAGGCAAGACGCATGAAGAAGCGGCCGGTCTCGCGATCCCAGAACTGGTTGGATTCGGCGATATTGGCGTTGAGCGCCGCCAGCTCCGTGGTGATGGCGGCGACGATGCCCGGCCGGTCCTCGCAGACGAGATTGAGAACGAAGTTCTGTGCCGGCATCGGGCGTCTCCAAGAAATTCTACCATGAAATCCCCGGAGCGATATCAATGCCTTGGGGGCTGCCGTCAAGCCCGGCCGGCAGAATAAAAAAGGGCCGCCTTGCGGCGACCCTTCCCGAGTTTCACGGCCTCAAGAGCCTGGCCGGACAAAGCCGGCCCGAAGGAGGGACGTTCTAGCCGAGGGCCTCCCCAGCTACGAACACCTTGATTCCAAAGCCCTCTGCGAGTGCCGTAACCTCATGAGACATTGGATCACCTCCTTTACGTTGGTTGAACATAAGGAAACGATGCCCGCTATTTGCCGCCCTGTCCAATCACGCTTTTTGTGAGTTCAGGCCCGCCCCTTGTTGGGGCGCGAGCGCAACTGGATAATGGTGGCGGTCAAGACGCCGAGCGCCACCACGCCGATAATGATGGTTGCGAGCGCATTGACGTCCGGCGACACGCCGAGGCGGACCTTGGAAAAGATCACCATGGGCAGGGTCGACGAGCCCGGACCCGACACGAAGCTGGCGATGACGAGGTCGTCGAGCGACAAGGTGAAGCCGAGAAGCCATCCCGAGACCAGCGCCGGGGCGATGATCGGCAGGGTGATGTCGAAGAAGACGCGGATGGGGCTGGCGCCGAGATCCATCGCCGCTTCTTCGAGGCTGAGGTCGAAATCGGCGAGGCGCGATTGCACCACCACGCAGATATAGGCCATGCAGAAGGTGGAATGGGCAAGGATGATGGTCAGCATGCCGCGTCCGGCCGGCCAGCCGAAGAGGCTCTCCATGCCGACGAACAGCAGCAGCAGCGACAATCCGGTGATGACATCGGGCATGACCAGCGGCGCCGACACCATGCCGGCCAGCGCGGTGCGGCCGCGGAACTTCCTGAACCGCACCAGCGCCACGGCGCAGAGCGTGCCCAGCACCAGGGCGATGGTGGCGCTGATGGCGGCGATCTGAAGGCTCAGCCAGGCCGCGCCCAGCATTTGCGGATCGGCGAAGAGCGCGCCATACCATTGGGTGGAAAAGCCCGACCACACCGTCACCAGCCGGCTCTCGTTGAAGGAGAAGACGACCAGCGAAATGATGGGCGCATAGAGGAATGCGAAGCCCAGCACTGCCACAGCGGGAATGAACCAGCCCCGACGCATCACTTCTTCTCCACGACGGCGTCCTGCGCTTTTTGCAGGAACATGATCGGCACCACGACGACGACCAGCATGGCGATGGCAACGGCCGCGGCGCGCGGCCAGTTGGTATTGGAAAAGAATTCATCCCACAGCACCCGGCCGATCATCAGCGTCGAAGGCCCGCCGAGCAGCGAGGGGATGACGAATTCGCCGATGGCGGGGATGAAGACCAGCATGGAGCCGGCGATGATTCCCGGCATGGAGAGCGGCAGGGTGATGGTGAGGAAGGTTCGCAGCGGCTTGGCACCGAGGTCGGCGGATGCTTCGAGCAGCGAACCGTCGAGCTTCACCAGATTGGTATAGAGCGGCAGGATCATGAAGGGCAGATAGGTATAGACGATGCCGACATAGACGGCGAAATCGGTCTGCATCATCACGAGAGGCGGAATGCCGAAGAGGCCGAGGAACTGGTTGATGACGCCATTGCCGCGCATGAAGCCGGTGAGCGCATAGACGCGCAGAAGGAACGAGGTCCAGAACGGCAGGATGACCAGCATGAGGAGGATATTGCGCCAGCGATCGGAGGAGCGGGCGATGAAATAGGCCATCGGATAGCCGATGAGGAGCGCGATCACCGTCGCGATCGCCGCGATCTTGATGGAGTTGATATAGGCGGCGACATAGAGGCTGTCGGTGAAGAGGCGCAGGTAATTGGTCAGATGCAGGGTGAGCTGCATCGTGCCTTCCCCATCGAAGGCGATGAGATCGGAATAGGGCGGACGGCCAAACTGCTTGATCGACAGCGAAATGCCGAAGACCACGGCCAGCGGTACGAGAAAGAACAGGGTCAGCCAGGCCGCGGGGGCCGCGATCACCAATGCCCGGCCGGAAAGCCCGACGGCGGCGAGCCCCCGCTCGAACAGCGTCCACGGCCGCTGCCTTGGCGGCGGGGGGAGTTCGGCGTCGAAGCTAGACATTGAATGCTCCTCCGGCCATGCAGCTCCTTCGCCCCCTCCCCCTTGAGGGGAGGGTTGGGGAGGGGGTCGAGGCGTTCCGTGCAAAAGCAAAACGACCCCCACCCCCGACCCCTCCCCTCAAGGGGGAGGGGAGGAATGGCGCCGCTTCATCGTGCCAAATCGCCCGCCCACTCATACCGTCAGCACCGAGCCGGAGGTGGTGTCCCAACTCGCATAGACCGTCTCGTCCCAGGTGATCGCATCGGGATTGCCGCGCACGGTATTGGTCTGGGTCACGCGCAGGCGCTTGCCGCTTTCGAGCAGCAATTGATAGACGCTCATATCGCCAAGATAGCCGATCTCCTCCACCATCCCCTTGGTGATGTTGGCGTCGTGCACATCCTCGGGCTTTTCGCGGCTCAGATGGATTTTTTCCGGGCGGATGGCCCACCACAGGATCTGGTCGGGGGCGCAGTCGACGCCGTGGCCGACATAGATGTCGCAGCCAAGCTCGGCCGAACGGATGCGCACATGGTCGGGTTCGTCCTCGATGACGATGCCTTCGGCCATGTTGACCGAGCCGATGAAGCCGGCAACGAAGCGCGAATTGGGGAATTCATAGATATCGGTCGGCTCGCCGATCATGGCGATCTCGCCCGAATTCATCACGCCGATGCGGGTGGCGAGGCTCATCGCCTCTTCCTGGTCATGGGTGACGACGATGAAGGTGACGCCCAGCGTCTCCTGAATCTTGACCAGCTCGAACTGGGTTTCCTCGCGCAGCTTCTTGTCGAGCGCGCCGAGCGGTTCGTCGAGCAGCAGCAGTTTCGGCCGCTTGGCGAGGGCGCGGGCCAAAGCGACACGCTGGCGCTGCCCGCCCGAAAGCTGGTTGGGCCTGCGCTTGCCATAATCCTCGAGCTTCACCAGCGCCAGCAATTCGGCGACGCGGTCGGCGATCTCGTTGCGCGGCAGGTGGTCGCGCTTGAGGCCATAGGCGATGTTCTGCTCCACATTCATATGCGGGAACAGCGCATAGGACTGGAACATCATGTTGACCGGCCGGTTATAGGGCGCCACTCCGGTCATGTCCTGACCGTCGATCTCGATGCTGCCGGCGGTCGGTTCCTCGAAGCCGGCCAGCATGCGCAAAAGCGTCGATTTGCCGGAGCCCGAACCACCGAGAAGGCAGAACAATTCGGACTTGTAGATATCGAGCGACACGTCCGAAACGGCGAAAACGTCACCGAATTTCTTGGTGACGTTGCGAATGCGCACGAAAGGCTTGGCGTCGGGATCGCGCCAGGGACGGGTATCGGCGGCGATCTGGGGCTTCTTGGCCATTACGGAGCGGTCCTAAGCGCGATCATTTCAGTAGACCTCATGGTGAGCTTGTCGAACCACGAGGTCGTGGCAGGTTCAGTGTTCCCGACCTCGTGGTTCGACAAGCTCACCATGAGGTCTCAGAAGTAAGGGGCGGCGACTGCCGCCCCTGCGGTCCTGCTTACTGCCCCGTCTTGATGCGGGTCCAGGTGCGGGTCAGGACTTCCTCGAATTCGGGGCTGTGCGCCTTCATCACGAAGGCCTTGGCGATGGTCTCGGCCGGCGGATAGATGCCGGGATTGGACTTCACTTCCTCATCGACGAATTCGAGCGCCGGCAGGTTCGGGTTGGCATAGAACACATAATTGGTGATCGCGGCCACCACCTCGGGTTCGAGGATATAGTTGATGAACTTGTGGGCGTTGTCCGGATGCGGCGCATCGGCCGGGATGGCGAGGAAGTCGAACAGGGTCGCGGCGCCTTCCTGCGGGATCACATAGCTCACTTCATTGCCCTGGCCGGCGGCGGCAGCGGCGTCCGAGGCGATGAAGATGTCGCCCGAATAGCCGAGCGCCACACAGATTTCGCCGTTACCGAGATCGTCAATATACTGCGAGGAGTGGAAGTAGCGGATATAGGGCTTGATCGCGGTCAGCAATTCCTCGGCCTTGGCGAGGTCTTCCTCGCTTTCGGAGTTCGGATCGAGCCCCAGATAATGAAGCGCAATGCCCATGACTTCCGAGGGGCTGTCGAGAAGGCTGATGCCGCAGGAGGCGAGCTTTTCGGCATATTCGGGCTTGAAGATCAGGTCCCAGCTATTGACGGGCGCATCGGCGCCGAGCGCCGCCGTCACCTTGGCAGCATTGTAGCCATAGCCGATGGTGTTGATCATATAGGGCACGGCATGGGCATTGTCCGGGTCCTGGGAAGCAGCGGTCGCCATCACGGCCGGATCGAGATTGCCGAGATTGGTCAGCTTCGACTTGTCGAGTTCGAGGATCAGCCCGGCCTGGATCTGGCGCTCGAGGAAATTGCCCGAGGGCACGACGATGTCATAGCCCGAATTGCCGGCCAGCAGCTTGGCGTCGACGATCTCGTTATTGTCGTAGACGTCGTAGTTCACCTGGATGCCGGTTTCCGCCGTGAAATTGGCGATGGTGTCCTCGGCGATATAGTCCGACCAGTTATAGACGTTCAGGACCGGTTCTTCCTGGGCGATGGCCGGGGCCGCGACCAAGAGGGCGCCGAAAGCCAGAGCGAGCGACTTGTTCATCTGTTGAGCTCCTAACGGGGTTTCTCATTCTGCATTGCAGCGCCGCCCCGGCGCCGCAAAATCTCGTGGCGCATCGGCGCCAAATCATAAAGGAAAACGGCCTTGGACCGTTTTCCATCAGATCAATCCGCCGCGCTCATCTTTGAGGGCCCGTGGATGTCAATTGTGACAGGATCGGCATTGCGCCAAAGGGGCGCCCATGGGCACCTTCAAAATCGCTGGCGATGGGCCCGGAGCCGGGCGCGTATCGATTCGCCCCAAAGGCGAAATCAACAATGATCGTCTTCAGCGAAGTGACCCTTTACATCCAGAATGTAGGGGCAAGCTAGAGCCAAAAACCCAAGGCGACAAGGGATTATTGTAGAAGTTTCTACAGGACTTGACCGGGGTTGCACCGAGGGCGCAAAACCGGCTCAAAACCCATGACAGAGAACAGATCGACATGAGCGGCAAAGCCTATCTCTCCATCAGCAGCGACGTCAAAAAAGCCCTTGCCGAGGGCCGGCCGGTGGTGGCGCTGGAATCGACCATCATCACCCATGGCATGCCCTATCCGCAGAACCTCGAAATGGCGCAGAATGTCGAAGCGCAGATCCGCCAGCAGGGCGCGGTGCCGGCCACCATCGCCATCATGGACGGGCGCTTTGTCGTCGGCGTGACGGGCGAGGATCTGGAGCGGCTGGCGCGCGAGGGCGGCAGCGCCGCCAAGGCGTCGCGCCGCGATGTCGCGGCGCTGCTCGTCAAGGGCGGGCTTGCCGGCACAACCGTTGCCACCACCATGCAGATCGCCGCGCTTGCCGGCATCCATGTCTTCGCTACCGGCGGCATTGGCGGCGTCCATCGCGGCGCCGAGGAGACCTTCGATATTTCGGCCGATCTCGAAGAGCTGTCGAAGACGCCGGTCTGCGTCGTCTGCGCCGGCGCCAAGTCGATCCTCGATATCGCCAAGACGCTCGAAGTGCTCGAAACCAATGGCGTGCCGGTCATCGGCTATGGCACGGACGAATTCCCCGCTTTCTGGGCTCGCACCAGCGGGCACAAGGTCGATCATCGCTTCGACGATGTCGCCGATATCGCCAAGCTCGTCGCCATGCAGGCCGATCTCGGCATGGGCGGGGTATTGGTCGCCAATCCCATCCCCGAAGCCGATGCGCTCGATGCCGGCATGATCGAGGGCCGCATCGCCGAGGCGATCAGGGGCGCCGAAGCGGAAGGCGTGTCGCGCAAGGATCTGACGCCGTTCCTGTTGCAGCGCATCTTCGAACTGACCGAAGGCCAGTCCCTCAAATCCAACATCGCCCTTGTCGAAAATAATGCCAGGCTCGCCGCGCGGATCGCGGTGGCGCTGGCCGCCCGTATGTCTCCCCGGCCGACCGCCCGCCGCGCATGAGCCAAGGCGTTCTCGTCGTCGGCGATGTGATGACCGATGTCATCGTGGTGCCCGAAGGTCCGATCGTCAAAGGCTCGGACCGGCGCGCCACGGTGCGCAACCGCCCCGGCGGGTCAGGCGCCAACCAGGCGGTGTGGCTGGGCGCCATGGGCGCGCCGGTGATTTTCGCCGCACGGGTGGGGGCTGGCGACAGGGTCATGTATGAGGCCTATTTCCGCGAGCGCGGCGTGGAGCCGAAGCTTGCCGGCGATGCGGAACTGCCCTCGGGCGTTCTGGTGACGCTGGTCGATCCCGATGGGGAGCGAAGCTTTCTCACCGATCGCGGCGCCAATCTCAATCTGTCGACCGATGACCTGCCGGAAAGCCTGCTCGATGGCGTCGGCATGGTCATGGTCTCGGGCTACAGCTTTTTCGCGCCGGGGCCGCGCGAAGCCGTCACCGGCCTATTTGCCGCCGCTCGGGCGCGGGGCATTGCCATCGCCATCGATCCGGCATCGGTGGGTTTTCTCGCCGAAGCCGGCAGCGATGCCTTTATCGGCTGGACGCGCGGTGCCGACTGGCTGTTCGCCAATCGCGACGAAGCCGCGGCGCTGACCGGGGTAAGCGATCTCACGCAACAGGTGCAGATGCTGGGCGCGCATTACGCCCATGTCGTCGTCAAATGCGGCGCCGAAGGCGCGGTGCTGGGTGGACGCGACGGCATTGCGTTGACGGCGAAAGCGCCCGTCGTGCCGGTCGCCGATACGACAGGGGCGGGCGATGCCTTTGCCGCGGGGTTCATGGCCGCCCATCTCGCCGGCAGCGCGCCCGCCCTGGCGCTGGAGCGCGGCGTCGCGGCCGGCTCAAGGGCCGTGCAATCGATTGGCGGACAGCCGGATCGGGGTATGTTCGGCGGCGGTTAGGGACGCTATGCTGGCCGAACCACTAAGGTACGAGGGCCAGCCGATGACGACGAAGACCCTGCTGACGAGTGCCGCCCTTCTGGTTGCGGCCATGACTGCGCCGCCGGCTTTGGCCGATGGCAAGATCTATGTGCAATTGCCGGATCTGTCCGCCTATCATGGCGAGGCGGCCGAGGATTTCCTGACCGAGATCGTCATGGCCAATGTGGTGTCGTCCAATTGCGCCGGCTACGAGATCACCGAGGAGGAATGGTCGCTCCTGACCGACTCGGCCGATATTCTGGCGCGCGGCCAGCTCGGGCTCAGCGTCGGCGATTATGACGACCGCTATTACAGCCCTGCCTTCGACGCGCTCGACGAGGCCGACACCTGCTCCACCTATGGCCCGCATGTGGCGACGGTCATCAATACGCTGGTCGGACTTGGCGGCTCGCGCGAAGCCTTGCCGGATCAGGACAAGGCCTATGAAGAGTGGAGCGCCATGCAGGCTGCATGGGATGCACCCCGAACCAAGACGAAAACCAAATGAGCCTTGTCGCGACGATTCTGGTGGCGCTGGTCGCGCTCATCCATGTTTACATCCTCGTGCTCGAGATGTTCCTGTGGACGCATGAGCGCGGCCGCAAGGCCTTCGGCACCACAGAGGCCTTTGCCAGCGAAACGAGAACGCTGGCAGCCAATCAGGGGCTCTATAACGGCTTTCTCGCCGCCGGGCAGATCTGGGGCCTGCTGCATCCGGACCCGGAGATCGCCTCGCAGATCCAGCTCTTCTTTCTCGCCTGCGTAGCCATAGCCGGCCTTTACGGCGCCGCCACCTCGTCCCGGCGCATCCTCTTCGTCCAGACCCTGCCGGCAGTCGTCGCCATGATCGCCGTGGTACTGGCGTAAGGCCCCTTGTCCTTCGGCTAATCCCCCTCTGCCACCGGGGGAGTGTCCACCGTGGACTGTCGGGTCTGCGTGCGTTGCGCCACCCGGTGTGTGTCATCCCGGCGAAAGCCGGGAACCAGTTTCAATGAAGCCGCCCAGGAAACTGGACCCCGGCTTTCGCCGGGGCGACGCTGGGTGGTTGAAGCGGGCGCTGTTCTGCCACCGCATCCTGAGGTTGGGGGGTACTACTCCGCAAACGCCGCCAACACCCGCACCCAGGCGCGGATGCCGCGGTGGAAGCTGTCGAGGTCGTATTTCTCATTGGGGCTGTGGATGGAATCGTCCGTATGGGCGAAGCCGATCAAGAGCGTATCGAGCCCGAGGATGCGCTTGAAATCGCCGGCGACGGGAATGGAGCCGCCCGAGCCGGTGATGACCGCTTCCTTGTTCCATTCGCTGGTCAGGGCGGTCAGCGCCTGCTGCAAATGCTTGCCGTCGCTCGGCACGGTGATGGCGGGCGAGCCGCCATGTTCCTTGAAGGTCACGGAGCAGTCGGCCGGAATACGTTCTTCGACATGCTTCCTGAATGCGGCGCGGATCTTGACCGGGTCCATGCCCGAAACCAGCCGGAAGGAAATCTTGGCGCTGGCCTTGGCGGGAATGACGGTCTTGAAGCCGTCGCCGGTATAGCCGCCGATCATGCCGTTGATCTCGCAGGTGGGGCGCGCCCAGATCATCTCCAGCACCGAGCGGCCCTGTTCGCCGGCCGGGATGGAAAGCCCTGCTTCGGCGAGGAACGCCTGTTCGTCGAAGCCGAGCCCCTGCCACTGCTTCTTGATCGCATCCGGCACTTCGGCCACATCGTCATAAAAGCCGGGCAGCGTCACCGTGCCGTCGGGGGCGCGCAGCGAGGCGATGATCTCGGCCAGCACCTGGTTGGGGTTGCGCGCGGCATTGCCGAACATGCCGGAATGCAGATCCTTGCTGGCGCAGGTGATCTCGATTTCCTCGCCGACAAGCCCCCTCAGCATGGTGGTGATCGACGGCGTCTCACGGTCCCACATATCGGTATCACAGACGAGGGCGATATCGGCCCGCAGCTCCTCGGCATTGTCCCTCATGAAGGGCGGCAGGTTCTTGCCGCCGGATTCCTCTTCGCCTTCGAGCATCATCGACACCTTCACCGGCAGCTTGCCGGTTACCGCCTTCCAGGCGCGGCAGGCTTCGACGAAGGTCATCAGCTGGCCCTTGTCATCCGAGGTGCCGCGGCCGACGATGATCTTGCGGCCGTCCGGGCCATCCTTGATCTGCGGTTCGAACGGATCGGAATGCCACAGATTGAGCGGATCGACCGGCTGCACGTCATAATGGCCGTAGAACAGCACATGCGTGCCCTCGCCGGCCTCGTCATGGGCGACGACCACCGGATGGCCCGGCGTCGGGCGGGCGGAAGCGGCGAAGCCGAGGCCCTTGAGGTCATCGACCAGCCAGTCGGCGGCGCGCCGGCATTCTTCCGCGAAAGCCGGGTCGGTCGAGATGGATTTGATGCGCAGCAACGCCTTGAGACGTTCGAGGCTCTGGTCGAGCCCGGCATCGACATGATCGAGAACGGCGGAAAGGGCGGTTGCGGCGGTGGTCATGGATCAGGCTTTCGATTGGAGGGGGCTGAACCATGGCGCAGCCCCGGCAGCGCTGTCCAGTCGATTTTGCGGAGCGCGCAAGAGGCGATTGTTCGATAATCGGCACCTATTGGTTGTCGATTGTCAGGGTTAAAACGAAAGCCGCAAGCGCGCATCTTCCTCGGCAACGGCGCAGCGAGCGCCCCTTTAACGGAGATCGACCATGCTTAAGCAGATCAAGGGCCTCCATCACGTCACCTCCATGGCAAGGGATGCGCGGCTCAACAATCAGTTCTTCACCGGCAAGCTCGGGCTGCGCCGCGTCAAGAAAACCGTCAATTTCGACGAACCCAGCGTCTACCACCTCTATTATGGCGACGAGGTCGGCTCGCCCGGCTCGGTGATGACCTATTTCCCCTTCCCCGATATCGGCCGTGGCCGCTTCGGCACCGGCGAGGTGGGCACCACGGTCTTTGCCGTGCCGCCTGGCACGCTCGGTTTCTGGCGTGATCGACTCGTGGCCGAGGGCGTCACCGGTCTTGCTGAGGATGAAAGCTTCGGCCAGAAGCGCCTGACCTTCACCGGACCCGAAGGCGACAGCTTCGCCCTCGTCGAAAGCGAGGATGCCCGCGCGCCCTTTATCGGCAATGGCATCGGCGCCGACGAGGCCATTCGCGGCTTCCATTCGGCGTCCCTGCGCCTCCGCGATGGCGGGGCGACCGAGGAATTGCTGAAATTCATGGGCTATCAGGATGTCGATACCCACAACGGCATCAAGCGGCTCGCCATTCCCGGCGGCAATGGCGCCGATTTCGTCGATATCGAAACGCTGCCCGATGTCGGCCGCGGCCAGCTCGGCGCCGGTTCGGTCCACCACATCGCCTTTGCGGTGCCGGATCGCGCCGCCCAACTCGACGTGCGCAAGGCCCTCCTCGATACCGGCTATCAGGTAACCCCGGTCATCGACCGCGATTATTTCTGGGCCATCTATTTCCGCACCCCCGGCGGCGTGCTGTTCGAGATCGCCACCAACGAGCCCGGCTTCGACCGCGATGAAGATACGGCGCATCTCGGCGAGGCCCTGAAGCTGCCGGTGCAGCACGAGCATCTGCGGCCCGCGCTCGAACGGCATCTGCAGCCGCTCGAGGAACCCGCCGCCAGCTGACGATCCAACGGCCCTCCCTTTGGAGGGCCGTTCCTTTTATGCGCGCGGCTCGATGGTGTGGCAGACGATATGGCCGCCTGCCGCGAGAATTACTCCATATTGCGGCGGAGCCTCCGGCTCCGGGATGAAATCCGTGGTGGCGAAATTGGCCCGCATCTGCGGCGCCACCGCCGGCAGGCCCATCATCGGCACGCCCATGAGGCTGCCGGCTATCGGGCGGTGGCAATGGCCGAAGAAGATGCCGGCCACGGCCTTGCCATGCCGCGCGAGGAGCCCAGTAAATTCGGCTTGGTCGGCAAGACCGATGCCATCAGCGCTCGGCAGGAAGACGGGTCCGGGCTGGTGATGCATGAAAATCAGCGCCGGCCGATCCTCCGCCAGTTCCCCCTCGAGCCAATGAAGCTGCTCCGTTCCGAGATCGCCGGCATCGCTGCCGGGCCATAGCGTATCGAGAAATATCAGCCCGTAGCCGCCAAGCTCTTCCGCGTACGATATCCTGCCGCCCCCGGAACGCGGCGTGTCCGGCAATGCGCACCACATCGCCTCGCGATTGTCGTGATTGCCCGGCACGAGGCGGACGGGCCGGGGACAATCACCCATCAGCCGGCGATAGGCGGCATAATCCGCTTCCGTGCCATCCTGCGCGATATCTCCGGTGATGACGATGCGGTCGGCATCGCCATGAGCGGCAAGTGCATGGTCGAGACAGCGGCGGAAGCGGTCGTGATTGGCGTCATCGGCGCCGAGATGGAGGTCAGTGAACCAGATCAGTTTCATGAGACCACAGGTCCAGGGGCGGGCAGGGCGCGCGGCGTGGTGCGGCGCACCACCAGCCGCACCGGCACGCGGATCACCCGATGGCCTTCGGTCACGCTGTCGCTGCCCATGGCGGCGATGATGTTCTCGACCAGTTCGGCCACGGGATAGTCGATGGTGGTGAGGTCGAAAACCGGCCATCCGGCCATGGGCACATTGTCGAAGCCGACCACGGCAAGATCGTCCGGCACGCTGAGGCCGAGCAGCATGGCCGCCTGCAACACCGCGATGGCGAGCCCGTCATTGGCGCAGAAAATGGCGCTTGGCCGGTCCGGGCTGGAGAGGAAATCCATCGCGGCACGCTGCAATTGCGTCTCGTCGCCTGCAGGTGCGGCAAATTCGATGGGCGGCGGCAGCCCCGCTTCGGCAATGGCTCCGGCAAAACCCTCGAAGCGTTCCCGGTCGGAAAAGGTGCGTCCCCCATTGCCGAAAAAGCAGAGCGGTCCTTTCGCCAGGCGCGCCAGCAGCGTGCCGGCGAGGCGCCCGCCTTCGACATTCTGCGCGAGAACACTGGTCACCCCCGGCGCATCGAGGGCGCGGCCGGCGAGGATCAGCGGAATGCCGGCCGAAACGCAGCGGCTCGAAGACTCGAGCGACATGGTGCCGGCCGAGGCGATGATGGCCTCGGATTTATAGTCTATGGCCTGCCACAGCCCATCGTCGACCTCGCTTTCATGCCCGATATTGACCACCATCAGATGCCGCCCGGTCTGCGCCAGGGCCACGGTCAGCGCATCGAAGAACTGCACGTCGAAGGCCGATTGCGCCGGCCCCGTCAGCAGGGTCACGAGGCGCGAGCGCTGGTGGGCGAGCCCCCGCGCGATGGGGGAGGGGCGATAGTCGAGTTCGCGCGCCGCCTGGAACACCCTGTCGCGGGTTACTTCGGCGATGCGGCCATCGGCCTGGAAGGCGCGCGAGACCGCGGCGGTCGAAACGCCCGCCTGTGCGGCAACGTCCTTGATGGTGATTTTTTTCACGACTTCATCACGAATAGGGGTGATTTGTGTAAACGCTATCACTGCCTTTTATGTCCTGCAACCGGGCAGAAAACGTCATTTATCTGTCATTCAATGCCAATAGCGTCACCGGCGTAGTGCAAACGGTTGCACAAACCTTCATCTCGCTCATGGTGTCCCCAATGAAGCTCATTGCTCCCATTGCCGTCAGCCTGTTGGCGCTTCTGGCCGGCAGCGCCACCGCTGCCGAAAAGATCGTCGTCGCCGGCCGCGACGGCGTCTATGCCGATGCCCTCAAGCTCGTCATTTCGCTTTACAACGAAGCCCATCCCGATGCGCCGGTCGAACAGCTGTCGCTGCCGATCGATGGCCTCTTGCAGCAGGCGACCCTGGCCGCCCGCGAAGGCGTCAATGCCTATGACGTCATCATGCTCGACGATACCTGGGCGCCGCAGTTCATGTCGAATGGCTGGCTCGCCGATCTCGACGCGCTTGGTGGCGGTCTCGACGAGGATTTCGCCAAGGGCATGCGCGACGTGTCGCGCTGGCCGGTCGGCACCGGCACGGCCTATGCCGTTCCCTTCATCGGCAATGTCGAGCTTTTCGCCTATCGCTCCGACCTGATGGATCGCCCCGAGACCTGGGATGACGTCCTCGCCGCCGCCGAACGCCTCAATACCGATGGCATGTCGGGCCTCGTCTTCCGCGGCAAGGTCGCCAATCCCATCGTGTCCGGTTTCGTGCCGCTGCTGTGGGCCTATGGTGGCGATATCATCGATGCCGAGGGCAAGCCCGTGCTCGACAGCGAAGCCGCCGTCACCGCGCTCGAAACCTTCATCAAGCTGGCCGATTATGCGCCGACCGGCGTCGAAGCCTATGACGCCGCCGAAGTGCGCACCGCCCTTCAGGATGGCACCACCGCCATGGCCATCGAATTGTGGCCGTCCTGGGCGCCCGATCTCGACGATGCCAGCAAGTCGCAGGTGGCCGGCAAGATCGAGCTGATCCCCACCCCCGGCCAGGTCAATCCCCCGGCCGCCATGCTCGGCTCCTGGCTGCTCGGCATTCCGGCCAATGCCCCGCATCCGGAAGATGCCCGCGCCTTCATCGATTTCATGACTTCGCCCGAAGTGCAGAAGGAACTGGCGCTCCAGACCGGCACCCCGCCGACCCGCGAAAGCGTCTATACCGATGCCGACGTCGTCGCCAAATATCGCTGGTATCCGGGCCAGTTCGAAGCCCTGCAGAACGCCCGTCCGCGTCCGCGCATCACCCAGTGGGCGGAAGTCGAAACCATTCTCGGCGATTTCCTGCAGCTGGCGCTGATCGGCGACATGGATGCCACGACGGCGCTCAAGGAAGCCAATGCCCGCATCGCCGATGCGCTGAAGTAATCCTGCGGGGGCGGGCTCCGGTCCGCCCCGTCATTCTTTCCGGGTCAGCCCTTGCAGCTCAGTTCGCGCTCTCTGTTCCTCCTTGCCGCGCCGGCCCTGATCCTGTTCGGGGTGCTGGCGCTTTATCCTTTGGGGCGCAACCTGCTGCTCTCCTTCTTCGAAACCGATTACGGGCTCGAAGGGGCGGTGTTCATCGGACTCGACAATTACACGCGGCTGCTCGGCGATTATTTCTTCAACCGGGCGCTGGTCAATACGGTGGTCTTCACCGTGGTTTCGACACTGGCCGAGGTCGGGCTGGGGCTCATGCTGGCGCTTCTGGTCAACCGCGCCATTGTCGGCAAGCGGCTGGTGATGCCGGTTCTGGTGCTGCCCTATGTGCTGTCGACCATGGTGGTCACGGCGATCTGGCGCGCCTGGTTCAATTACGAAAACGGCTTTCTCAATGTCAGCCTCAAATTCCTCGGTCTTCCCGGCGTCGAATGGCTGACCGACCGCAATCTCGCCATGTGGTCGCTGATCGGCGTCGATGTGTGGCAGACCGTGCCGGTGGCGTTTCTCGTCCTCCTCGCGGGGCTGCAATCCATTCCCGAAGAAACCAATGAGGCAGCGCGGATCGACGGGGCAGGCCCTTTGCGCATGCTGCTCACCATCACCCTGCCGCTGCTCTGGCCGCATCTGCTGCTGGCAACGCTGCTGCGCTGCGTCGAAAGCTTCAAGATCTTCGACAAGGCCTTTGCGCTGACCGGCGGCGGGCCGGGCAATGCGACATCGACCCTGTCCATGTTCGTGCATCAGCTCGGTTTTCGCTTTTTCGATATCGGCCGCGCCTCGGCGGCCTCGATCATCATGGTGGTGATCGCGGGGGCGCTTGCCTCCGTCTATGCGTGGCAGATCATGCGCTCGGGTGACGAAACATGAGACGATCCGGTGGGTTCATCGCGGGCGTTCTCGTCTATATCGGCGCCGTCATCGCGCTCCTGCCGGTCCTGTGGCTGCTGCGCACCGCCTTCGAGGGAACGGGCGGCCCCTTGGTCAAGATGCCGACCCTGTGGCCGACCACACCGACGCTTGCCAATTTTTCGGCGGTGTTCACGCCCGAGGTCATGGGCAAGCTGGTCAATTCCATCATTGTCACCATCGGCGCCACGCTATTGGCGCTGGCCGCCGGCTTTCCGGCCGCCTATGCATTGGCGCGGGGCGGCTGGCCGCGCCAGCTCGACAAATTGTTCCTCGGCGCCGTACTGCTGCTGAAGCTGACGCCGCCCATCGCCCTCGCCATTCCGCTCTATCAGGTGCTGCGGCTCTTCGGCCTCCTCGATACGCTTCTGGGCCTCATCATCGTCTATCAGGTCTATGCGCTGCCCTTCGCCATCTGGATGCTGCTGGGCTTCGTGCGCGATATTCCCATAAGCTACGAGGAAGCGGCGGTGCTCGATGGCGCCAAGCTCGGCAAGCGGCTGTCGACCGTGGTGTTGCCGATCATGGCGCCGGGCGTTGCGGCGACGGCGATCTTTCTCGTCATCCTCAGCTGGAACGAATTCCTCTATGCGCTGCTATTCATCCAGTCGCCCTCGAACTTCACCCTGCCCACCTATATCGCCACGCTGATCACCGAGGACCAGACCTATTGGGGCCCCCTCGCCGCCATCGGCCTTGTGGCGTCATTGCCGGTGCTGGCGCTGGTGGGCGTGGTGCAGAAGTCGATGACACGCGGCTTTGCTGGCGGGTTGAAGTAGCGGGCCTGGGCTGTCTAGACGCGGCAGGGATTGAGAGGGCGACGACAATCGATCCCTATAGCCATTCAAAATGCTAAAGTGTGGATCGAAGAGCGGACGTTCACTCATGAAACGAATTACAGTGAAAGTGTTTCAAAAGCGAGCATTCGAAAATCTGAGGTGGTTGGAAAGCCGGTGACCAATCCAACTTCAGTTGATAACGCGGAAACGCTATAATCATCGCTCCATGCGAGGAACATTATGCCTGATTTTGAAAGCATCTGGCGTGGTGAGTACGAACGGAACCGCTACCTTCGGAACGCCCCCCACGAGTTTTTGGACGAGCGTCTTAAGGGCATCTCGGCGAACCTCTGGTCTACCGATAAAGACGGGAATGTCACGCAACCGCGGCGGTCAGATATCCGGCACAGCCTTCTCAAGCTGGCGCACCACGTCATCTTAGAGAAGCTCGCACGCGGTCTGCCGACACCATCGACATTTGAGGAGAAGGTCCTACGGGATGCGGGCGTAGGCTCCTACGTCCCGCCGAAATTGGCCTCAACCTTCACGGGCGAGCCATCCGGGTTCGCGAAGTACGGAAAACGCGACCACCTGAAAGCGTCATTCGAACGCGGCGCGTTCCGGATCGCGGCGGCCAGCAGCTACCTCGATCCGTCGCTAAACCCTGCTCAGGCCGATCACGAACTCGAACACGCGGTCGTTACTCCGAACGAGCACTTGCTGATGAGGCTCTACGGGAAGGACGCGCCCGGAAACGAGATTGAGATCCCCTACACGCCGCTTCAGCTCTTCCGATACATGCAGGTCCCCGATTTCTACGTCTGGTGCTGCGGCCTCTCGTATGATGCCCGCATGTTCCATGATTTCGAGGCTGAGGCACTCTTGATGATCCGGGACATGGACGCGTTCACCGCCCGGTTTATCGCGGCGGTTACGGCGGCCAAGCCCGACCTCGCGCCACGGCACGGATCCTGCGTCTACTACGACCCGTACACGGTGAGGCGCGAGCAGCTAATGCCGATGTACAGTAAGAACCTACGGTATCTCTATCAGAATGAGTACCGCTTTATCTGGACGGTTCCGCCTAAAATGACAGACCTCCCCACGTTCTTCGTGGAACTCGGGACTCTGGCCGACGTTGCAGAGTTCTACGAACTAGCTTGAGCGACCTGGCAGCCAGCTCGTCGATGATTTTCATTGAAGACAACCGACGAGTCGGGCCGACGATCATCTGCTCACACCTGAAACAGAATTGATAATTCTGTTTCAGGTGTTATCTGCTCCGAACGTCTGCATTCTCGACGCGATTTCCGAATCCTGCCAGTCTGCTTCCCCCCAACCGCCATTCGTACCGCTGAAACATTTGTACCCACTACATGCTCACGCCGTCCCCTGCGGCACTGCCGCTATGGCACTGCCGCTATCGGGCGGCGCCAGGGACGGCGGCCTTCGGCGACCGGGGCCATGTAAAGGCTCAGCAGCAGGAAGGGCACCGTTACCGCAAAGCACGCGACTAGCCCCATATGCTCGGCGACGAAGCCGAGCGTCGGCGGTACGCCGAGCCCCGCCATCATGCCGGCGAAGGAGAGTGCGGCGAGATTGTCGGCCGGGGCGCGGCCGGGCAAGGCGGCGGCGGTCGAAAAGCCGAGCGGGGCATTGAGCGCAACGCCGGCCCCGATCAGCGCCATGCCGAGGCCGGCTGCGATCCAGCCCGGCGCCAGCAGCAGGAAGCAGAGCCCCAGAAGGATGGAGCCGATCGAGCAGCGCACCAGAAGCGAAGGCGGAAAGCGTTCGCGCAGCGCATCGCCGACAAGGCGGGTGCCGCCCATGCCGATGGTGAAGGCGGCCATGATGAGCCCGGCGGCAACGGGCGTCGCTTCCGTCACGTCCTTGAGGAAGAACATGCCCCAGTCATAGATCGTGCCTTCCATCAGCGAGACGCCGAAGGTCATGGCGCAGATGAGGATGACCGGCCAGTCGGGCAGGATGAACAGTGGCCGTCTGATCTCCGGTTCGCGCGCGGCGATACTGTCCGGCGGCAGGATGCGCAGCACGGCGGCCCCGACTGCCAGCACGATGACCCCGATAATGGCCTGGTGGAAAAACGGCGCAATGCCGAGCGCCATGATCCCGGCCGCGAGCAGCGTGCCGGCCAACAGGCCCACCGACCAGAAGCCATGGCTGCGCGCCATCACCTTGGTGCCGGTCTCGGTCTCGATGCGGCTCGCGACCATGTTCTGGCCGACTTCGAGAATGGTCCTCAGGAAACTGTTGACGACGAAGCCGGCGGCGATGCCCCAGGCATTGGCGATGGTCATGAGCGGCAGGAAGACGGCGAGGATGGAGAGCATCAGCACCGTCGTCCGCCGCGGCCCGATGGCCGAGACCACCCGGCCGGCAAAGGGCAGGGCAAGGAAGGTGCCAGCGGCGCCCCCCAGCATGGCGAGGCCCAGCTGCGCCTTGTCCATCCCCGCCGAAGCGGCGATCTCGGGCAGGCGCAGAAGCAAAGCGATATGCATCATCGCATTGGCGAAGAAGATCAGGGCAGGCGGCAGCAATCGCGCCATTTCGGGGTCCGTCGAACGAGAGGGATCAGGCCGCCGCCACCGGCGTCTGCAAGTGCAGCTCCTCGGCCCTGATGCAGGCCACCGACTGTCCGCCGGGGGCCGCCTGCAATTCGGGCCGGTCTTGCCGGCAAGCTGCTATGGCATAAGGACAACGCGGCGCAAAGGGACAACCCTGGGGTGCGACATTGCCGTCCATCACCGCCGGCCGCGCCCGCTGCCCGCGCCCCGGAATCGCCGCCAGCAAGGCCTCGGTATAGGGATGCGCCGGGCGGCGGAAAATGGCCTCGGTTTCGCCGATCTCGACGATGCGTCCAGCATACATCACCGCCACCCGGTCGGAGATATTGGCGACGACGCCGAGATCGTGCGACACGAACAGATAGGTCAGCCCCAGGTTCTTTTGCAGGCTTTGCAGCAGGGTGATGATCTGCGACTGCACCGAAACGTCGAGCGCCGATACCGCCTCGTCGGCGATCACCAGCTTCGGCTCCGAAGCCAGCGCCCGGGCGATGGCGATTCGCTGGCGCTGCCCGCCGGAAAAGGCATGCGGATAGCGGTCGGCATAGGCGCGGCTGAGCCCGACCTGATCGAGCAGGGTTTCCACCCGTTCGCTGATCTCGTGGCGCGACAGCCGCCCCTCGATATCGAGCACCTCCCCGATAATGTCGCGCACCCGCAGCCGTGGATTGAGCGAGCCGGTCGGGTCCTGGAACACCATGCGGATATCCGTGCGCAGCGCCTTCGCCTCGGCGCCGCGCGCCGCCAGCACATCCACCGGCCCGTTGCCGCCGGCAAAGCGCACCGAACCCGCATCGGCGCGATGCAGCCCCACCAGCGTCTGCCCGAGCGTCGACTTGCCACAGCCGCTTTCGCCCACAAGGCCGAGCGTTTCGCCTGCCATGATGTCGAAGCTGACGCCGTCGACGGCCCGCACATGCCCGACGATACGGTCGAAAAAGCCCTTGCGGATGGGGAAGTGCTTCTTGAGCTCGCGTATGCTGAGAAGTGGCGCCGGCTGTTTCGGCGCAGCATGCGCCACGATCTCGAGCCGCCTTCGCGTTTCCGCCGCGGCCGGAAAGCGCCCGGCTTCGGGGCCATAGGCATGGCAGAGCACCATGCGCCCGGTATCGGCGATGCGCGGTGGCGGGCTCATGTCGCAGAGGCCGGCCAGAGCCCGCCGGCAGCGCGGATGAAAGCCGCAGCCCTTGGGCCGGCGGCTCGGCGGCGGCACGGCGCCGGCAATGGCTTCCAGCGGCGCCTTGAAATCGGCATCCAGCCGCGGCATCGAGGCGAGGAGGCCCTGCGTATAGGGGTGTTTCGGCGCGTCGAGCACCTGCTCCACCGGTCCCTGCTCGACGATCTTGCCCAGATACATCACCGCCACCTCGTCGGCGACTTCACGCACCACGCCGAGATCATGGGTGATGAACAGCACCGCCATGTCGCGCTCGGCCTGCAGCCGCTTGATGAGCGCGAGAATGGTCGCCTGCGTGGTCACGTCGAGCGCAGTGGTCGGTTCGTCGGCGATCAACAGGCGCGGCTGGCAGATCAGTGCCATGGCGATCATGGCGCGCTGGCGCTGGCCGCCCGAAAGCTCGAAGGTGTAGCGGTCGAAGCGGATTTCGGGTTCCGGCATGCCGACCTGGTGCAGCATGTCGATCCCGGCCTCGCGCGCCTCGGCCTTGCCCATCCGGCGATGCAGCAGCAGCGCTTCGACGATCTGGTTGCCGATCGTATAGAGCGGCGACAGAAAGCTCATCGGCTCCTGATGGATCATGGCGATATCGCCGCCACGGATCGAGCGCAGGGTTCGGCTGTTCATCGGCAGGGCGGCGATATCGACGCTGCCCCCATCCGCCCGGTCGAGCAGAACCTGCCCACCGGTGATCCGCCCGGCCGGGTCGAGCACGCGCAGCACCGCCTTGGCGGTCACCGATTTGCCGCAACCGCTTTCCCCGACAAGGCAGACGATCTTGCCGGCCGGCAGGTCGAGATCGACACCGGTGACGATGGGCACGTCGCCCTTGTCGCTGCGAAAGCCCACATGCAGGTCTTTTATGGCCACGACGGGAGGCTGGGTCATGAGGCGTCTCTAGTCGGAATAGGGGTCGGCGGCGTCGCGGAGGCCATCGCCGAGGAAGTTGAGCGCCAGCACCGAAATGGCGACCGCCGCGCCGGGCAGCAGCAGCCAGGGCGCCGAGGCGATGGTGCGCACATTCTGCGCCTCCTGCAGCAGCACGCCCCAGGAAACGATGGGCGTCCTGAGCCCTATGCCGAGATAGGAGAGCGCGGTTTCGGCGAGGATCATGCCGGGAATGGCCAGCGACACGGTGGCGATGATGTGGCTCAAAAAGCTCGGCAGCATATGGCGAAAGACGATGCGCACCGGCCCGGCGCCATCGAGGCGCGCCGCCTTGACGAAATCCTCGTTGCGCATGGCCAAAAACCGTCCGCGCACCACGCGGGCAAGGCTGGTCCAGCCGAGGATGGAGAGAATGATGGTGATAAGGAAATAGACTTGCAGCGGCGGCACCGACATGGGAATGGCCGCCGCCAGTCCGATCCAGAGCGGGATCGACGGCACGGATTGCACGAATTCGATCAGCCGCTGGATGAGATTGTCGATGATGCCGCCGAAAAGGCCGGAGATGCCGCCGATCAGGATGCCGAGAACGAGGCTGAGGGCCACGCCGACAAGGCCGATGGTCATGGAGATGCGGGCGCCATAGATGGTGCGGCTCAGAATATCGCGCCCCAGCCGGTCGGCACCGACGACGAAGACCGGCTGGCCAACCTCGACCGGGCCGAACAGATGAATATCGGTGGGGATGAGGCCGATCAGGCGATAGGGCTCGCCATGAACGAAAAGCCCGACATCGATGATGCCCTCGGGATCGGGCGTAAACAGGCGGCGGCCGGAATTATAGTCCACCACCATCTCGTAGGCGAGCACATGCGGGCGGAACTGCCAGCCATTCTCGCTCTCGACGCCCCAATGCAGCGTCTGGGGCGGCGCATAGGCATAGCTCGGATTATAGGCTTCGAGCGTCACCGGCGCGAGAAATTCAGGAATGAGCGCCACGAGATAGGCGAGCAGCACCACGATGCCGCCGGCGACGCCCAGCCTATGGCGGGTAAACTTGCGCCAGACCAGCGCCCAGTGGCCGTCATGGCCCCGGGGAAGATCCGTACCCTGTTCGAGCGTGGTCATGGGGTGGCTCCATGATCGGTGCTTGTATGGGGATCTCGACCCCTCATCCGCCCTTCGGGCACCTTCTCCCTCAAGGGGAGAAGGGGGCACTGTGCCGATCCAAAGCTCCGGGTTTCCCCTCTCCCCTTGAGGGAGAGGGTGGATCGGCCGAAGGCCGAGACGGGTGAGGGGTCTGCTGCCACGAATGCGGAATAACGAACTGTGCCCATCCCCATCACCCCTGCTGATTGCGAATGCGCGGATCGAGCCAGGCCAGCAGCACGTCCGACAGCAGCGTGCCGATCACCACCAGCACCGAGAGCATCAGGATGAAGCTAGCCGCCATATACATGTCCTGTTCGCGCAGGGATTCGAGCAGCAGCGGGCCGGTGGTCTGCAGGCCCATGACGATGGCGACAATGGTGCCGCCCGAGACGATATCGACGAAGATATCATTCTGGCCCGAAACGAACGGGTTGAGCGAGTGGCGCACCGGATATTTCATCAGGAGGCCGAATTCGCCCATGCCCTTGGCGCGGGCGGCGGTGACATAGGGCTTGTGCAATTCGTCGATCAGATTGGCGCGGATGACGCGGATGACGCTGGCGACACCCGAGGTGCCGAGAATGATCATCGGCAGCCAGATATGGTTGAGCAGGTCCAGCACGCGCGCCCAGTTCCAGGGCGCCTCGACGTATTCGGGCGAGAACAGGCCCCCCACATCCTGGCCGAACCAGACGAAGGCGACATACATGGCGGCGAGCGCCAGAAGGAAATTGGGCACGGCGATGCCGATGAAACCGAGAAAGGTGAAGGCGTAGTCGCCGACGGAATAGCGCCTGACGGCCGAATAGATGCCGATGGGGATGGCAACCGCCCAGATGAACAGGAGGCTCGCGACCGACAGCAGGATGGTGAGCCCCAACCGCGGCCAGATCACGTCCTTGACCGGCAGGTTCCAGGAGAAGGACCAGCCGAAATCGCCGCGCAACACCACCGCGCCGATCCAGCTTCCATATTGCACCAGGAGCGGCTGATCGAGTCCGTAGATCTTGCGCGTCGCCTCGATCTCTTCCGTGGTCATCGTATCGCCGGCGGCGGCGGCCTTTTCGGCCAGCCGATCGACGAAATCGCCCGGCGGCAGGGCGATGACCATGAACGAAATGAACGAAACGGCCACAAGGGCCGGCAGGGTATAAAGCGCGCGGCGCAGGATGAAGGAAAACATCGGCCTGTCCCGAAATTCCGGATGGGGGAGGGCGGCCCATTTGGGCCGCCCTCTGAGCGTCAGTCCTGACGGATGAAGTAGGCGGCCATGTTCGACGGCGCCGGGCCCGGATAGAGCCAGCCTTCCACCAGTTCCTCGGGAACGTTGTGGACGTCGTTCTTGATCGAGCGATAGAAGCCGGCCGGGGTGGCGATGCCGATGGTGAGGAATTCCTCGGCCTGGAGGTCGGTGAATTCCTGCATCAGCGCGGCCTGCTCGTCGCCGACCGTGGTCGGGATCAGCGAGCGCAGCTCATAGAGGCGCTGCACGTTTTCCGGTGGGGTGACCGGGGTCACGCCTTCGGCGATCTTGGCTTCCGGATCGAGGCGCAAGGCGTCCCAGGCGGCCCAGCCGGACCAATTGCCGAGGCTCCAGCCGACATAATCGTTCATGAAGCGGCCGAGATTGAGCAGCGGCAGCTGGCCGCAGCCATTCTCGCCCACCCACACGCCGGCATCGCTGTCGGGCTTCATCAGCTGTTCGCGATAGACGCCGTCGGCATGGAAGTTGAGGGTGACATCGAGGCCGGCCTGCTTCCAGGTGCGCTCGATGAGCTGGAAGGCATCGACCGTATCCGGCTTGAAGTCGGAATTGATCTGCACCGAGAACTTGAACGGCTTGCCGTCGGGGCCGAGGCGGACGCCATCGGGGCCCATGGGCAGGATCTTGTCGAGATGTTCGGCCGCGGCGGCAAGGTCGAACTCGGTGAACTGCTTGGCCATCGTCTCGTTGAAATAGGGCGAGTCACGCAGGGGCGCAGGCTGGAAGGCTTCGCCCTGGCCGAGATAGACGGTGTCGATGATTTCCTGGCGGTTGATCGCGAGGGAAACGCCGGCGCGGAAGTCCTTGTTGGAGAAGACTTCGGCCTTGACCGGATCGGGATGGTTCACCGAGAAGGCCAGCACGGCATTGTTGTAGTCGCAGGAGCGGGCCGGAACCAGGTGGTAGTCGCCGGCTTCCTGATTGTCGAAGAACACGGCGCGGTTCTGCGGGATCGACACGGTGCGGGGCGACATCGAGACATTGCCCTGGATCGACTGCAGCAGCGCGACTTCCGGATCGGCGGCCATCACCCAGACGCGTTCGTCGATATAGGGCAGCTGCTGGCAATCGGCATCGACGGCGAAGTAGTAAGGATTGCGTTCATAGGTGACGCGTTCCTTGCCGAGAATGGTGTCGGTGCCGATCCAGGCATGGATCGAGGGGCGGTTGGGGTCGTTGAACTGGGCCGCATCGCCATAGGAGCCGACATTGCCCTTCCACCAGGCCGCATAATCGGTCGCGCCGGCATCGGCCATCAGCTTGGCGACGCCTTCCGGGTTCAGGTCGATATCGAACTGTTCGAGATAATGCTTGGCGAACTGCACGACGCGCTGGCCATAGGGGCCGGCCATGTTCTGGAGGAACAGCCCGTTCGGCTTGCTGTAGGTGAAGGTCACCGTGTAGTCGTCGACCTTGGTGACAGTCGGGTTCTCGCCATTGTTCTTGAGTTCGGCGCGCGGACCGCCGGGGGTGACCTTGGGATTGTTCTCGACGCGGTCCCACCAGAAGACGATGTCGTCGGCGGTGAAGGGCTGGCCGTCGCTCCACTTCATGCCCTCACGGAGGAAGAAGGTGTAGCTCGTGGCGTCGTCGCTGATTTCCCAGCCCTTGGCGATGCCCGGAATGACTTCCGAGCCGTCGACGCTCCAGCGCACCAGCGGCTCATAGCCGAACTGGCGGGTATCGGCGATGCTGCCGCCGCCCCAGCTGTCGACGAACTGGCCGCCATAGGTGCCGATTTCGGCGGTGGGGATCACCAGCGGCTCGGCCGGCAGGCGCTCGGCGACGGGCGGCAGTTCGCCGGCGTCGACCATGGCCTTGAGCTCAGGCGCTTCGGTGTAGGCCGCGCAGGCGGCGGCGCCTGCAGTGTCCTGCGCCAGCGCGATGGGGGTGAAGCTGGTGCCCGCCAGCCCCAGCGTCGCATAAAAGGCCGCAAAGACTGCAGCCGATGATCTGGTCATTTGAAATACCTCGCAAACCGTTGATGAGCGGTCGAAAACGGACGCACCCCTGGTTCAGCCCCACAGTGGGGGCGTCCTTGATGGCGAGGCATGACCTAGAACCGGCGCATTGCACCGGCGTGACGAAATCTTGAAAACGGTTTCAAGATTTCGGCGCGGCGGTCGAATCGCGCAGCACCAGCGTGTTTTCCAACACGATATGCTGGGCGCTGGCGTCGCGGCTGCGGATATGGCTGAGCAGCACCTGGGCGGCGATGGTGCCCATTTCGTGGATCGGCTGGCCCACCGTGCTCAGGGCCGGAAAGGTGATGGCCGATTCCATGACCCCGTCATAGCCGAGGATCGACAGGTCCTGCGGCACCGCCATGCCACGCCGATGTGCTGCCTGCATGGCGCCGATGGCGAGCATGTCGGTGGTGGCGAAAATGGCGGTGATGGCCGGGTTCCGCTCGAGCAGCCGGTTGGTTTCCTCGATGCCCACGGCAAGGCTCGCCTCCTCGAAGGGGCCGGAAAAGGTGAGCTCGGCATCGGGCCCGCGATCGCGCACCGCCTGCATGAGCCCGCGCACCCTTTCGCTGCCGACATTGTCGTGGCCGGCCGACACCGCCTGCGCCGCGCGGCCGGCGACGATGCCGATCTGGCGGTGCCCGAGGCCCAGCAGATGCCGCATGCCCTCATAGCCGCCCGAGAAATTGTCGCAGATGACGCCGCTCATGCTGGCGATGCGCGGTTTCATGTCGGCGAACACCACGGCCACCCCGGCTTCGCGCAGCGCCATGACATTGCGCGTGGTGCGCGCCGCAGATCCGGTGGGGCGGATGATGACGCCTTCGGCGCGCATCTCGATCATGGATTTGACATAGGCTTCCTCGCGGTCCGGGTCGCCATTGGTGCTGCATAGCAGCACCCGGTAGCCTTGGTCGAACATGGCCGCCTCGATGGCATAGGCGAGGGCGCTGGAGAACGGGGTTTTCTGCTGGCGCAGGAACACGCCGACAATGCGCGATTGCTGGGTGCGGAAGGAGCTGGCGAGCTTGTTGGGCTTGTAGCCGAGTTCGGCGATGGCCTTGAGCACCTTTTCGCGCAGGGCCGGCTTGATATGCGGATAATCATTGAGAACGCGCGACACCGTCGCGATCGACACTTCGGCCCGAGCCGCGACGTCCTTGATGGTGACCATGATGCCCCTGCCTTTGCTGCGGGGCCTCCTAGCGGGTGAAGATGACAGTTTGTAAACGTATTCAGGATTTTCAGCCGGCACGATACAAAACTGTCACCGAACTTCCTTAGGCAACTCGCCCGTCCAGTCCTCAAGTCCCGAGCGTTTCATGTCTTACGATGCTTTTGCCCGCGTGCCGGTTCTGCCGAGCGAGGAGGATCTGGCGCTGGCGCGGCGCATCGCGCCGGTGATCCGCTTTGCCGCTAACGAGCCGTTCCTGCCGAACCATGTCGGCATCACCGTCATGACCGCGCCGGGCCTCTCGCCCTCTGCGGAACTCATGGTCGGCTTCGAGCCCGGCGTCGCCCGGGTAGTCGAATATGCCATCTGGTGGGATTGGGATATCGGCCATCTTTACGAGCTCGAGCATGTCTGGCTGAAGCTCGATGGCGAAGGCAATATCGTGCGTGTCGATGCCAGCGCCCATGGCCGGCTTCATGCCATGACCCTGCCCGATGGCGGGCTGCCGCTCGAAAACGGCCGCGTCACGCTCTATTCCGAGCCCGGCAAGCACGCTTTCCATCCGACGCGCGACAGCGTCCTCGAAAAGCGCTCCATGCTGAACCTCGCCTGCACCGACATGGCCGGCAATGGGCAGGTGCTCGTCAACGCCATGTTCGCGGTCCCGTTCGCCGGCATCACCGCCACCGACCATCGCGCGGTCAAGCGCTACCTCCAGGCCCGCGCCTTCAGCCCCTCCTTCATCTTCGACCGGCTGTTCGATCTGGCTTCAGCCGAATTTCTCTCCTGGCCCGATCTTCACGCCTATATCGCTAGGCGCGTGCCCGAAGTGCTGGCCGCGGTGCGGCGCGAGCAGCCGCTCCTGAAGGCGGTGCTGCTCGACAGTGGCGATACGCTGGTCGACGAGGCCACCGAAATCCGCGATGTCGACGGCTATGTCGTGGAGGCCGCACTTATTCCCGGTGCGCGTGAAATGGTTGAGACCCTCGCGGCTGAGGGTTACCGATTGGCACTGGTGGCGGATGGCTTGGTGCGCAGCTTCGAAACGGTGCTCGGCCATCATGGCGTGCGCGTCCATTTCGAAACCGAAGCCATTTCGGAAGCGCTGGGCTGCGAAAAACCCGCCGCCCTGATGTTCGACACCGCCCTTGCCGCCCTCGGCCTCGGCGCCGCCGATACCGGCGCGGTGGTGATGGTGGGCAACCATCTCGAACGCGATATCAAGGGCGCCAATCGCAAGGGCATGATCAGCATCTGGCAGAACTGGTCGCCCCGGCGCCCGAAAGTGCCGGCCGATGCCGATGAAGTGCCCGATTATATCGTGCGCAACCCCTCGGAAATCCCGCAATTGCTGGCCTTTATCGAGCAGGGCATGGCGCGAAAGCAGGCGGTCACCGCGCTCGCCTCCTAGCCGCTGCACTGGCGTTCCGCCCGCCGTTTGACTATCCATGATCCTCGCACACCCGCGAGGACGCCCATGTTTGACGCCATACTGATCGACAAGACCGAAACCGGCCAAAGCGCCGCCTATACCCGGCTTTCGGCCGAGCAATTGCCCGAGGGCGATGTGCTCGTCGATGTCAGCTATTCGAGCCTCAACTACAAGGATGCGCTGGCGATTACCGGGCGTTCGCCGGTGGTGCGCAGCTTTCCCATGGTGCCCGGCATCGACTATTCCGGCATCGTCGCCGAAAGCGTCCACCCGGATTTCAGGCCCGGCGACCCTGTGGTGCTCAATGGCTGGGGTGTCGGCGAAAAGCATTGGGGCGGGCTTGCCGGCAAGGCGAGGGCGAAGGGCGAATGGCTGGTGCCCTTGCCACAGGGGATTAGCCTCAAACAGGCCATGGCCATCGGCACCGCCGGCTACACCGCCATGCTCTGTGTCATGGCGCTGCAACGCCACGGCATCACGCCGGATAGCGGCGAAATCGCCGTCACCGGCGCGGCCGGCGGCGTCGGCAGCGTGGCCGTCACGCTTCTGGCCGATGCCGGCTACACGGTCGCCGCCGTCACCGGAAGGCAGAGCGAAGCGGATTTTCTCACGCGTCTCGGGGCGAGCAGCATCGTCGATCGCGCCGAGCTGTCGGAAAAGGGCCGGCCGCTCGCCAAAGAGCGCTGGGCCGGCGCCATCGACGTGGCCGGCGGCGTGGTTCTCGCGAATGTGCTCGCTTCCATGCGCTATCGCGGCGTCGTTGCCGCCTGCGGTCTTGCCGCCGGCATGGACCTGCCGGCAACGGTCGCCCCCTTCATCCTGCGCGGGGTGACCCTCGCCGGCATAGACAGCGTCATGTGCCCGCGCGTAGAGCGGATCGAAGCCTGGCGCCGGCTTGCGGGCGAACTCGATCTCGCCAAGCTCGACATGTTGACGACCGAGCTGGCCTTCGCCGATGTCATTGCCGCAGCCCCGAAATTCCTCGGCGGCGAGGTCCGGGGCCGCGTGGTGGTGCCGATCAATCCCTAGCTGGATTGCCGGGCGAGGAACGGCCGCCGCCGCGCGGCGGCGAGCGTATCAGGCAGGTCTTCAAGGCTTGCAATGATGATGTCTGCGCCCACGGTGTCCGCCGGCTCCGACAGATAGCCACCCCGTACGAGAATCGAGGCGATGCCCGCGCGGCGGCTCGATTCCATGTCGGCGGCGCTGTCGCCGACCATATAGGCCGTGGCGGGGCTCATGCCGAGTTCGGCAAGCGCCGCCGCCAGCATGTCCGGCGCGGGCTTCAGCGCATGGCCGGAGCCGTCGCCGACGACGGCGCCGAACAGCGAGCGGATGCCGAAATGTTCGAGAATGGTCTCGGTGGCCGAGCGCAGCTTGTTGGTGACGACCGCCAGCCGCCAGCCATCCTGCCAGAGCCGCCTCAGGGCCTGGTCGGCGCCGGGCATCAGCACGGTGTGCCCGATGAGATGGCGCGCATAGATGCCGCGCATGGCTTCGAGCCGTTCGGCAAACTGCGCCGGCTGAAAGGCGCGGGCGCCATAGACGCGTTCGACAAGAACCGTCAGGCCACGGCCGACCATGCCGCGGATTTCGCTTTCCGTCGCCGGGGTGAGATCGTCGAGCGCCAGCAATTCGTTGACCGCGAGCGTGATGTCGGGAACGGAATCGATCAGCGTCCCGTCGAGATCGAACAGAATCGCGCCGGGCGCGGTGGGTTCGGAAATGCTCATGCGCGCAGATCTCCAGCCGAGCGTAAGGCGGCGATGCTCGATGCGTAACCTTCCGGCCCCTTGCCGAAGATGGCGGTGCCGGCGACGAGCGCATTGGCGCCGGCGGCGAGAACCCTGGGCGCGGTCTCGGGCGTGATCCCGCCATCGACCTCGATATCGATGTCGCGCCCCCCGATCATGGCGCGGACGCGGGCGATCTTGTCGGTGACGGCGCCGACATAGCTCTGGCCGCCAAAGCCGGGGTTGACCGTCATCAGCAGCACGAGGTCGAGCCGGTCGAGCACATAGGCGATGGCGCTTTCGGGCGTTGCCGGATTGAGCGCGACGCCCGCCTTCTTGCCGAGCGCGCGGATGGCCTGAAGCGTGCGGTCGAGATGGGTCGTGGCCTCGGCATGGACGGTGATGATGTCACAGCCGGCCGCGGCGAAATCGGCGAGATAGCGTTCCGGCGCCTCGATCATCAGATGGCAGTCGAACACGGCAGTGGTGCGTTTGCGCAGCGCCTTGATGATGGGGGCGCCGAAAGTGATGTTGGGCACGAATGCGCCATCCATCACGTCGAGATGCACCCAGTCGGCGCCGGCGGCGATGACCGCCTCGACCTCGTCGCCGAGACGCGAAAAATCCGCCGACAGGATCGAGGGCGCGATGTGGATGGGGCGGGTCATTGTTCTGCTCCGAAGACGCGGCTGGCCCTGATATCGGAAGCGGCGATGCGTGACAATTCCCCGGCATCGATCGGCCCCGAGGTATTGAACAGGCGATTGGCCTGCCGCAGCCGCGCGCGGTCGAGCGCATTGCGGATCGAGCGGGCATTGGCGAAATGCGGCTGCGTCCGGCGCAGGGCGATATAATCGGCCATCGCCTTCTGCGCTTCCGTGTCGAGGCGATAGTTCTGGTCGTCGAGCATGCTTTCGGCAATGGCGAGCAATTCCCCGTCGGTATAGTCGGGGAAGTCGATGTGATGGGCGATGCGCGAGCGGAAGCCGGGATTGGACTGGTAGAATTTCTCCATCCGGTCGGCATAGCCGGCGAGAATGACGACGAGGTCGTCGCGCTGGTTCTCCATCACCTGCAGCAATATCTCGATGGCCTCCTGCCCATAATCGCGCTCATTGTCGGGGCGGTAGAGATAATAGGCTTCGTCGATGAACAACACCCCGCCCATGGCCTTTTTGAGCACGTCCTTGGTCTTGGGCGCGGTATGGCCGATATATTGGCCGACAAGATCGTCGCGCGTCACCGAGACCAGATGGCCTTTGCGCACATAGCCGAGGCGATGGAGGATATCGGCCATGCGCAAAGCCACCGTGGTCTTGCCGGTGCCGGGATTGCCGGTAAAGCTCATATGCAGGGTCGGCGTATTCTGGGTGAGGCCGAGGCGCCGCCTGGCGCGGTCGACGATGAGCAGCGCCGCCGTTTCGCGGATGCGCTGTTTCACCGGTTTCAGCCCGACAAGCTCGCGATCGAGCTCATCGAGAACTTCGGCGACGCCGGAATCGCGGAAATCGGCGGCGAGGTCCACATGGGTGGGCACCGCCTCCTCGACAGGCGGTTCGCTTGAGGTTGTGTCGGTCATCAACGCTCCGTCGTCATGGTGATGTTGACCGTGCGCCCGCGCACCTCGGTGCGGGTATAGTCGAAGGTCGGCTCGGTCTTGGGGCGGTTGACGATGAAGCTCAGCCGCACCGTCTCGAAGCCGCGCGTCGAATCGAAGGCGTTGAGGCGGATATAGTGGTCGGGAAAGGCCTTGCGGCAGGCCTTCACTTCCATCATCACGCCGGCTGCATCCCTCAGGTCGAACATGGGGTTGCCCCACATTTCCCAATAGGTGTTCCGCGGGTGCGGGTCGTCGGTATATTCGACGCCGATGGCCCAGTCATTGTTGAGGCAATATTCCACCTGCGCGGAAATCTGCTCGTCGGTCAGGTCCGGCAGGAAGGAAAAGGCGCCCTGGGTGATACGCATGTCTGAGTCTCCTTGCAGGGTCAGCTGACGGCCACGCTCGGCACGAAGTCCGAAGTGTCGGTCGACTGGTAGTTGAACGAGATATTGCCCCAGGTATCGAGGGCGGCTTCCACCGGCTTGCACCATTTGGCGGCGGCCCGCAGGATTTCCGGGCCTTCATTGATGATGTCGCGGCCTTCATTGCGAGCGAGCACCATGGCTTCGAGCGCGACGCGGTTGGCGGTGGCGCCGGCCTGGATGCCCATGGGGTGGCCGATAGTCCCGCCGCCGAACTGCAGCACCACATCGTCACCGAACAAATGCAGCAGCTGGTGCATCTGGCCGGCATGGATGCCGCCCGAGGCGACTGGCATGGTCTTTCTCAGATCGCCCCAGTCCTGCTCGAAATAGATGCCGCGCGGCAGGTCGACTTCGTTCTTCAGCTCACGGCAGACATTGTAATAGCCCTGGACGGTCATCGGATCGCCCTCGAGCTTGCCGACGGCGGTGCCGGCATGCAGGTGATCGACGCCGGCGAGGCGCAGCCATTTGGCGATGACGCGGAACGACACGCCATGGTTCTTCTGGCGCGTATAGGTGCCGTGGCCGGCCCGGTGCATATGCAGGATCATGTCGTTCTGCCGGCACCATTCGGCCATGGACTGGATGGCGGTATAGCCGATCACGAGGTCGATCATGACGATGACCGAGCCCAGCTCCTTGGCGAATTCGGCGCGGCGATACATCTCCTCCATGGTTCCGGCGGTGACGTTGAGATAGTGCCCCTTGACCTCCCCGGTTTGGGCCGTGGCTCGGGCCACGGCCTCCATGCAATAAAGGAACCGGTCGCGCCAATGCATGAAGGGCTGGCTGTTGATGTTCTCGTCATCCTTCATGAAGTCGAGCCCACCCTTGAGGCCCTCATAGACGACACGGCCGTAATTCTTGCCCGAAAGGCCGAGCTTGGGCTTGGTGGTGGCGCCGAGCAGCGGGCGGCCGAACTTGTCGAGCCGTTCGCGTTCGACGACGATCCCTGTCGGCGGGCCCTTATAGGTTTTCACATAGGCGAGCGGCAGGCGCATATCCTCGAGACGCGCGGCCTTGAGCGGCTTGAACGAGAACACATTGCCGATGATCGAAGCGGTGAGATTGGCGATGGACCCTTCCTCGAACAGGATCAGGTCATAGGCGACATAGCAGAAATACTGGCCCGGATTGTTGGGTACCGGCTCCACGCGATAGGCCTTGGCGCGGTACTGGTCGGCGGCGGTCAGGCGGTCGGTCCACACCACGGTCCAGGTCGCGGTCGAGCTTTCACCGGCAACGGCGGCGGCCGCCTCGATGGGGTCGACGCCCTCCTGCGGGGTGATGCGGAAAAGCGCGAGGACGTCGCTGTCCTTGGGCTCGTAATCGCCGTCCCAATAGCCCATCTGGGCATATTTCAGGACGCCGGCCTTGTAGCGTTCCTTGCCTCTGAGTTCGGTTGTCTTGTCGTCCATGGTCCTTGTCCTTTCTATCTTGGTCAGGCAGCGATCTCGACCGACACATGCGGGTCGAGCGCGCCTGAGGCGTAGAGTTTGGCCATTTCGCTCATCGGAACGACCTTGATGCGGGCGGCATTGCCGGCGGTGCCGAAGGCTTCGAAACGCTCGCGGCAGACCTTGCGCATGGCCTCGATGGCGGGCTTGAGGAATTTGCGCGGGTCGAATTCGGCCCGGTCGGTATCGGCGACCTTGCGGAAGGCGGCAGTGGCGGCGAGACGGAGATCGGTGTCGATATTGACCTTGCGCACGCCATGCCGGATGCCGCGCACGATTTCCTCGACCGGCACGCCCCAGGTTTCGCGCATTTCCCCGCCATGGGCGTTGAACTGCTCCTGCCATTCCTTCGGCACCGAGGAGGAGCCGTGCATGACGAGATGGGTGTTGGGCAGGCGCTGATGGAGTTTTTCGATGACGTCCATGGCAAGGACGTCGCCGCTCGGGGCACGGGTGAATTTATAGGCGCCATGGCTGGTGCCGATGGCGACGGCGAGCGCATCGACCTTGGTTGCGGCGACGAAGCGGGCGGCCTCTTCCGGGTCGGTGACGAGCTGGTCGCGGTCGAGCCTGCCTTCGAAGCCATGGCCGTCCTCGGCTTCGCCTTCGCCGGTTTCGAGGCTGCCGAGAACGCCGATCTCGCCTTCAACCGAGGCGCCGACCATATGGGCGAGCCGGGCGACTTCCGAGGTGATGCCGACATTGTAGTCGTAATCGCCGGGGGTCTTGGCGTCCTCTTTCAGCGAGCCGTCCATCATTACCGAGGTATAGCCATGCTGGATGGCGCTGAGGCAGGTGGCGACATTATTGCCGTGGTCCTGATGCATGCACAGCGGAATATTTGGGAACATTTCCTCGAGCGCATCGATGATGCGGCCGAGCATGATGTCGCCGGCATAGGAGCGGGCGCCGCGGCTCGCCTGCAGGATCACCGGCGCATCGACATCGCGCGCCGCCTCCATGATGGCGATTGCCTGTTCCATATTGTTGATGTTGAAGGCGGGCACGCCATAGCCGTGCTCGGCGGCGTGATCGAGGAGCTGGCGGAGGGTGATGCGGGCCATGATCAAGAATTCTCCAGAGCGGGTTCGCGGGACCTGAGAGCGTCGATGCCCGGCAGGCTCTTGCCCTCGATCCATTCGAGGAAGGCGCCGCCGGCGGTCGAAAGATGGGTGAAATCACCGGCAACGCCGGCGGCTGCGAGAGCCGCCGCGGTATCGCCGCCACCGGCAATGCTGGTCAGCCTGCCGGCTTTAGTGAGAGCTGCCGCATGGCGGGCGACGGCGAAGGTCGCGGCGCCGAACGGCTCGGTTTCGAAAGCGCCGAGCGGGCCGTTCCACAACAGGGTACGGCTCGTATCGAGCGCTTCCTTGATGCGGGCGACGCTCCTCGGGCCGATATCGAGCGCCATGGCGTCATCGGGAATGGCATCGACGTCGACGACCGAATGCGGCGCGTTGGCGGCGAATTCCGTGGCGACGACGACATCGTCGGGCAGGATCAGCACGCAATTGCTCCGGGCTGCGGCTTCCGTCACCTGATTGGCGATGCCGATGGCACTTGTTTCCACCAGCGAACGGCCAATGGCATGCCCCCTGGCTGCCAGAAACGTATTGGCCATGGCGCCGCCGATGATCAGCCGGTCGACCTTTTTGACGATGTGGCGCAGCACATCGATTTTGGTCGAAATCTTGGCGCCGCCGACAAGCGCCGCAGAAGGGCGCTCCGGCTTGTCGAGGGCGCGTTCCAGCGCCTCCACCTCGGCGATCAGCGAGGGACCGGCGAAAGACGGCATGTAGCGCGTGATGGCGTCGGTCGAGGCATGGGCGCGGTGGGCGCAGGAAAAGGCATCGTCGACATAGATGTCGCCATGCACCGACAGCATCAGCGCGAAGGTGTTGTCATTGGCCTCCTCGCCCTTGTGGAAGCGGAGGTTTTCGAGCAGCGCCACCATGCCCGGCTTGAGGCCGCCGGTGACCATTTCGGCATTGGCGCCGACACAGTCGCTGGCGAATTGCACCTTCTGTCCGAGCTCTTCTTCAAGCGCCTTGGCGACCGGTGCCAGCGTATAGGCAAGATTGATCTCGCCCCTCGGACGGCCGAGATGGCTGATGACGACGACGCCGGCACCGCGCCTCAGGAGGTCGGCCACCGTCGGCGCAAAGCGGGTGATCCGCGTCCTGTCGCCCACCCCGCAGCCATGCATCGGCGTATTGAGGTCGGCCCGCACCAGGACGATCCGGCCCGCAACATCCGTATCTTCGATGGAAGGAAGGCTCATCGGGGGCGCTCCACGTGTCATGATGCTCAATCCAGGCGCCGGCGGCGCTCGATCATCTTGAGGATGAGCGGCGTGAGGATCAGCTGCATGGCCAGTTCGAGCTTGTTGCCCGGCACGACAATGGAATTGGCGCGCGACATGAAGCTGTCGTGGATCATCGAGAGCAGATAGGGGAAGTCGATGCCGCGCGGATTGGCGAAGCGGATGACCAGCATCGACTCGTCCGGCGTCGGTATCCAGCGGGCGATGAAGGGGTTGGACGTGTCGACGATCGGCACGCGCTGGAAATTGATCTGCGTGCGCGAGAATTGCGGCGTGATATAGCGCACATAATCCGGCATGCGCCTGAGGATCACGTCCATCACTGCTTCGGTCGAATAGCCGCGCGTCGCCCGGTCGCGATGAATCTTCTGGATCCATTCGAGATTGATGACCGGCACCACGCCGATGCGCAGATCCGTCAGCGATGCGAGGTCGATATCGCCATCGACCATGCAACCATGCAGGCCCTCATAGAACAGCAGGTCGCTTTCCGGCAGGTCGCGCCAGGGCGTGAAGGTGCCGGTGGGCGCGCCGAATTCCTGGGCTTCCTTGTCGTCATGGATATAGTTGCGCGTGCGGCCCGTGCCCTTTTCGGCATATTCGCTGAACACGCCCTGAAGCGCTTCGAGTTCGTTGGCCATGGGGCTGAAATGCGAGAAATGCGCGTTCCCCTTGCCCTCCTCGTCGGCGATCTTGGCTTTCATCGCCGCCCGGTCGTAGCGGTGGAACGCGTCGCCTTCGATGAAGGCGGCGCTGATCTTCTCGCGCCGGAAGATGTCGTCGAAGGTCTTCTTGACCGAAGTGGTTCCCGCGCCCGAAGAGCCGGTTATCGAGATGATCGGATGTCGTTCCGACATGGCGAGGCTCCTCCTAAGAGCGGAACAGGCCGCGATTCCCGAAAAGCGGCGAGCGCATGCCGATTTCGTGCGGTTCTTGGTAATAGAGGGCGAGCATCTCCACTTCGCTCGTCGAGCCGAAGACGAGGGGGGTGCGCTCGTGAAGCGCGCATGGGGTCAGATCGAGAATGCGCCTTTGCCCGTCGGTGGCGGCGCCCCCGGCCTGTTCGATGAGCATGGCGATGGGCGCGGCTTCGTAAACGAGCCGCAACCGTCCGTGCCCGTAACCCTTGCGGCCATCGGCCGGGTAGAGATAGATGCCGCCGCGCCGGAAGATGCGATAGGCATCGGCGACCATGGAGGCGATCCAGCGCATATTGTAGTCGCGCGCATGGGCGCCCTCATTGCCCTTGAGGCATTCGTCGACATAGCAGCGCACCGCATCGTCCCAGTGGCGGTAGTTCGACATGTTGATGGCGAATTCCCCGGTGCGGGTCGGAATGGCGAGGGTGGGATAGGCTTCGACGAAATCGCCGGCCGCGGCCGAATAGACGAAGATCGAGGTGCCTTGTCCGAGGCTCAGCACCAGCGACAATTGCGGGCCATAGACGAAGAAGCCGGCCGCAAGCTGCGCCGTTCCGGGTTGCAGGAAGCTGTCGAGCGCATTGCCCGATCTGACCGCCGGCAGGATCGAGAAGATAGTGCCGACACTGACATTGGTGTCGATATTGGATGAGCCGTCGAGCGGGTCGATGGCGAGGGCCAGCGTGCCGCGGCTATCGAGGCTGACGGGATGCTCCAGCTCCTCGGAGCCGAAATAGGCCGCGCCCGCGTCCCGGGCGGCTTTCAGAAAGGCCTCGTCGACAAAGACGTCGAGGTCTTTCTGAATATCGCCGCCCGCGCCCTCCCCGCGCGTTCCGGCGAAAGCCGTGCCCAGTGCGCCAAGGGTTATGGCGTCGCGGACATTGAGTGCGGTCGTCGCCAGCGACCTGACCAGGCGGCATACCGGCTCGGCTTCGGGCGTCACGGTGACGCGCGCGTCGAGACGGGCCTGTAACGTGCGGTTCGGCATCGGTCTCCCCCCGTGTCTCCCCCGAGATCAGCCCCGAAGGACCGGTCTCGAGGGCAGGAGAGCAGCAGCGCCGCCATAAGCAAAGTTCTTTTTATTTACTCACGCTATAAGGAATGCAAATATAGGACATGCGCTCAATTACCCTCAGGCAGCTCAGAGCCGTTTTGGCGGTCCACCGCAATGGCAGGATCGTGAGCGCCGCCAAGGCATTGGGGCTCACCCAGCCCGCCGTCACTCTCCAGATCAAGGATATCGAAACGGCGGTGGGTTTGCCGCTCTTTGACCGCTTTTCCGATGGCCTGCGTCCGACTGACGCAGGGCGGGCGGTGATCGACGCTGCCACCGTGATCGAAGAACGCCTCATTGCGCTTGCCGACGAGATCAATGCCTTCAAAGGCGTGCGGCGCGGGGCCTTGCGGCTCGGCATCGTGTCGACGGCCAAATATTTCGCGCCCGCCCTGATCGCCGAATTCGGCCGGCATCATCCGGGCATCGAGATCACCTTGCGCGAAGGCAACAGGGCCGAGATCGTCGAGGCACTGCGCGACCATCGGATCGATATCGCGCTGATGGGCCGTCAGCCGCGCGAAGTGCCGGTGCGGGCTGCCGCTTTCGGGGCGCATCCCTTCATCGTCATTGCCGGGGCAGGGCATCCGTTGGTCGGCGTCCGCGCCATCGAAAAGGCGGTTATCGCGCAAGAGCATTTCCTCGTGCGCGAACGCGGTTCGGGCACGCGCAGCGCCTTCGAATTCTTCTTCAGCGATGTGGTCGACCGGCCCGATAATTTCGGCTCCGAAATGGGCTCGAACGAAACCATCAAACAGGCCGTCATGGCCGGTCTCGGCATCGCCTTCATTTCAGGGCACACGGTTGCGCAGGAATTGGAGCTTGGGCGCCTGCGCTCGCTCGATGTCGTCGGCATGCCGATTTTCAAGCAATGGTTCGCGGTCGCCCATATCGACCATACCGAGACTCCCAGCATGGCGGCGTTCTCCACCTTTCTCGCCGAGCAGGGCGAGAAACATCTGCCCGATCTGGCAGCCTATCTGAATGGGATTGCAGCTTGACCGGTGGCCCATTTTTGTCCACGCCGGTACTTAAGCTCAGCCTATAGCTTGCATTGGTGGCGAACGGCTTCCATAGTTCCGCCACTTCCCTAATTTCCAGCACATTGCGTGCACATAAAGCCCGGATAACCGGCGTCTGTCGCTGCTTGGAGGATAGTTGAAACCCCGTTTTCTTGATGTGGCCGCTGCCCTGCCTGCAATGGCAGGACATTTCCAGGGTGCGGAGAGACTGGGCGCTCGTCTGCGACGCCTTGGCGTCGGGCTGGTGCTGGGCGTCGTCGCCATGACGGCTGCGCCTGCCTGGGCGCAATCGCCGCCGAGCGAGGTTCATATCGGGATCATTCTGCCGGATGCCTCCGACAGCGCCGATCCGCGTTTTGCGGTGGCGCAATCGGCCCGGCAGGGCGCGACCATGGCCGAAGAGGAATTCGTCCTCAATGCCGAAATGTTCCAGATCGATTTTTCGGTTGTGACCGCCGAAGCGAGCGGTCCCGATGTCGTATCGGCTGCGGAAAGCCTCGTCACCGATGACGGCGTCTATGCCGTGGCGGGTGCCTTCGACACCGAGGAAGGACGTCTCTTGAGCGCTTGGGCGGCGGAGAAGGGGGTTCCCTTCGTTAACCTGCTGGCGCCGGACGACCGGCTGCGTAATGAGCTTTGCGCCGCCACGAGTTTCCATATCGCGCCCAGCGCCGCCATGTATCTCGATTCCCTTGCCGGCTGGTATGTGCGCGCGGGCCTCAGGAACTGGTTCGTGGTCCAGGCCGATAATGAAGAATCCGCCGATCAATATGCGCGGCTGAACCGCTCCCTCACCGAACGCCATTTTGGCGCACGCGAAGTAGGCCACGCCGTGGTGGCGACCGCGGCGCCGCTCGACCAGAGCGTCATCGACGATATTTCCGGCTCGGGTGCGGATCTGGTGGTGCTGCTGACCCCGGCCGCCGATCAGTTGACGGCGCTCACGGCCATGGAGACGGCCGGGCTCGACCTCATGGTTACTGGCTTTCCCTATCCCGAGGCACAGACGCGCGCCTTTTTCGAGCAGTCGCGACAGGCGGCGCCCAAGCTCGGCGCCGGCATGCGGGCGTTGGCCTGGGAGCCGACCATCGACGCCTATGGCGCGCGCGAACTGAATGCCCGCTACACGGATCGCTGGGGCGAACCCATGGAGGCGGCCGCCTGGGCTGCCTATCAGGGGGTCAAGGTTCTGTTCGAGGCGGCCATGTTCGGCGGCTCGACCGATAGCGAGGCGGTGCTGGCCTATTTCAATGCCCCGAGCTCGGTATTCGATGTGTGGAAAGGCATCGGCACGTCCTTCCGGCCCTGGGATCACCAGCTGCGCCAGCCGCTTTATCTCAGCCAGATCGACGCCGAAGCGACCGATGCCAGGGGGCTTGGCCTCCTCGTCGGGGAATTGCCGGCCATCTATATGCCCGGCACCGATCCCGTCGAACGGCTCGATCAGATCGGCGATCTGGCATCGCAGAGCCAGTGCCGGCTCTGAACACGTAAAATCCGGAACCGAGCGGTCCGTTTGGAGCGGTCGCCCGAATTCCGGGCACGTTCATCTCAATAGGAGGGAAAATATGATGGGGCTCTTTGCGCGACCTAGGCGCATCGGCGTGGGGGTGGGTATCTCCGCCCTGGCCGTGCTGCTGGCCATGCCGGCCATGGCTCAGGACGAGACCTACCGGGTCTATGTCGCCAACGAATTCGGTGCCGACATCACCGTCATCGATTCGGCGACCGAGGAAGTCGTGAATTCGATCAAGATTTCCGACCGCCCGGGCGAAGTGCGCCCGCGCGGCATGGCGGTCTCCCCGGATGGTCGCACCATCTATGTGTCGGTCAGCGATTTCTATCCGCAGCGCCAGACGCCTGAAGACAAGATCATGGCGATCGACGTGGAAAGCAACGAGGTCACCGGCGAGTTCAATGCCGGCGGCAATCCTGAACGCATCGCCGTCTCCCCGGATGGGACGCAGATCTGGGCTTCGCTCGAAGCGATCGCCTCGGGCGCCGGCTATGACGTCGCCACCGGCAAGCAGTTCGCCGAGCACAGGGTCGGCATCGAGGCCGAGGGCGTGGCTGTCAGCCCCGATTACAAATGGGCCTATGTGACGGCGGAAGCGACCCATACCGTCAGCATCATCGACATTGCCGCCAACAAGGTGGTCAAGCATCTGATCGTCGGCAACCGTCCGCGCGTGGTCGAATTCTCGCTCGATGGCACCCGCGCCTATGTGTCAGCCGAAATCGGCGGCACTATCTCGGTGATCGACACCGAAGCGCAGGCAGTGATCCAGACCATCGATCTCGGGCTTGATTCCCGCCCGGTGGAGCTGGCCGTGGCGCCGGATGGCAAGCGCATCTATGTCGCCGGCGGCGGCACCAGCGCCGTCTATGTCATCGATACCGAAACCAACCAGATCGTCGAAACCATCCGGGAACAGATGGGCCGCCGCCCCTGGGGCATCGCCATCACCCCCGATGGCAAGCGTGTCTTCACCGCCAATGGCCTCTCCGACAGCGTTTCGGTGATCGATACGGAAACGCTCAAGGTCATCAATAATATTTCGGTTGGGCGCGGTGCCCACTCGGTCGAGATCGGGGTGGTGCCGAACAATGAATAAGCGATCCATCATTCTGGCAGCCCTCGCCATGGGCTCCGTCAGCCTGCCGGGCATGGCTTTTGCGCAATATGGCAATAGCCCGTTCTACGATCACACCGTCGAGCTTAGCCAGGCCTATGGCCTCGAAGTCATCGGGCTGCGCCTCGATCTCGCCGCCGCCTTCTCGCCGCCTTATGACGACGAGCTGGCCGAAACCATCGAAGGGGTGACCGGGGCCGCATTGGCGCGGTTCAGCGGCACGCTCGAAGATCGCGACCCCGAGCTTGCCACGGCGCTTGCGGCGGCTCTCGACGAGGTCGCCGAGATCGCCGAGGGCGAAAGCGATGAAGACCCGGCCGAAGCCATCGCCGAGGCGCGTGAATTGCTGGAGCAGGCCTATGCGGTCGTGATCCCCGCCGAACTGCGCGATCAGGCGGCGTTCAAGGGCGGCGTCATCATCAACCTGCTCCTTGCCGAAGGCGGGGTGGCGGAAGGCTATGAAGAAGCCGTCGAGAACAATGAGCCATGGGAATATCCCAATGGCTGGGCGGCGCTGCAGCGGGTGAAGGCGCTGTGGGAAGAGGTCAAGGATTCGGCTTCGGCCGAGCGTCTGGCCGACGGCCAGGAAATGCTCGACCTGCTCGATACGCTCTATCCCGAGGCCCAGCCGCCGGCGGTGGTTGCCGGCCTCAACCCTGAAGAAGCGGAAAGCCCGGCCCAGCGCCTCGGCGGCATCGTCGAGGAAGTGACCGATGCCGATCTCTATCCCGATCGCGATTTGCCGAAGCTCATGGGGCATCTGGCGGAAATGACCACGGCGGCCTGCGCTGTCTATCCACAGAATGCGGATATCGCGGCCGAGAGCATCTATGCGGTCTACGATCTTTTTGCTACCCATCTCGCAGATGTCTCCGGCATGTTTGCGCCTGAACTGCAAGAGAATGCATCTGAACTTTTCGGCTCGATGATCGTTGCCGAAGACGATGATGACGATGACGACGGCGCAGCCTCCGCCGAGGACGAAGAGGAGGATGACGACGGCGATGACGATCAGCTCTCGGGCACCGATGCTTGCGGCGAATTGGCCGAAGCGTTCACCGAACTCAGGGCCGTGCTCGGCGGCTAGGCCGGGGTAACGGCGTGGTCGCAGCAATACAGGCTGACGATGTCAGCTATCGCTATGGTCAGCACCTCGCCGTCGATAATCTGTCGCTCAGCGTCGAGAATGGCGAATTCTTCGCCATTCTCGGTCCCAACGGCGCCGGCAAGACCACCTTCCTCAATATGCTGATGACGGTGACCGTCCCGCAGGCGGGCCGGATCGCCATCACAGGGCATGATGTCGTGAGCGAGACGGCGGCCGTGCGGCGGGCGCTTGGCGTGGTCTTTCAGGACCCGGCGCTCGACGACCGCCTGACTGCCCGCGAAAATCTCGATATTCACGCCGTCCTTTACGCCCTGCCCAAGCAGGATCGACGTTCGGCTGTCGATCAGGCCCTCGCCTGGGCCGAGCTCGATGAGGTGCAGTCGCGCCCGGTACGCACTTTTTCAGGCGGCATGAAGCGCCGGCTGGAACTGGCGCGGGCCCTGATGCACAAGCCTTCCGTGCTGTTGCTCGACGAGCCGACCATCGGCCTCGATCCGCAGGGCCGCCGCCATTTGTGGGAGCGCATAGCGAGCCTCAGGGCGGAAGGCATGACGGTGCTGATGACGACGCATAATCTCATCGAAGCCGAGGCCTGCGACCGTGTCGGTATCATCGACAGCGGCAAGATCGTCGCCATCGGCACGCCGGCCGAGCTTATCGCGGCGCAAGGCGATGCGGCGAAGACGCTCGAGGATGTCTTCATCAACCTGACCGGCCGGCAATTGTTCGACGACAGCGCGACGGGGCGCGACCGGCTTCTCAGTTTCGGCCGGCAGGGCGGAGAATTCACCCGATGAGTGGCGCAGCCGCCGGTTTTTTCGGCCTCGATTCCAGCGTTATCGGCATTATGTGGAAGCGCGAGATGCTGCGCTATATGCGCGACCGCTCGCAGATTTTCGGTGCGATTTCACGCACCATTCTCTGGCTTGTCATTCTCGGCTTCGGGCTCGGCGCGGCCCTGCGCGAGATCGACGGCTATACCTACGCCCAATACATCCTGCCCGGCGTGGTGACGCTCAACGTGCTGTTCAGCGCGCTGCAATGCGCCATTTCGCTGGTCTGGGACCGGGAAGTGGGCCTGTTGCGCTCGGTCATCGTCTCGCCGGCGCCCATGCTGTCGGTGACGCTGGGCAAGCTGTTCGGGGGGGCGACCATCGCCACCATTCAGGGCGCGATCCCGCTGCTGCTCATTCCGTTTCTCGATATGCGCATCACCCTCTGGGCCATTCCGGCGGCGCTCGGGATCATGTTCTTCATGGGGGTCGCCATCACCGCCTTCGGCATCGTCATCGCGGCGCGCCTGAAGACCTTCGAGGGGTTCGGCGCCATTTCCAACGGCATCATTCAGCCGCTCTATTTCCTGTCCGGCTCGATCTTTCCCCTGCGCGGGGTGATCGGCGGCGTGGGCTTTCTCGATATTCCGGCGCATCTGCGCGACGAACTGCGACAGCTCGGCATTTTCGCCATTGGCGGCGGCTGGGTGGTGCAGTTGCCGGTCTTCATCCAGGTGCTGGTCTATATCAATCCGGTCAGCTACCAGCTCGATCTGCTGCGCTATGTGCTGCTGGATTTCGAGCAATTGCCGCTGACCGCCGATCTGTTGGTCACCTTCGGGCTCGCGCCTGTCCTCGCGGTGGCAGCCGCCGCTTCCGTTCGGACCATGCTGGTGAAACGCCGCTAAAGAAAAGGCCCGGCCAAATGGCCGGGCCTTTTTGTTTCAGGCGCCGCAGACGCCCTCGCTGCTATCGCCCAGCGTATCGAGCCAGGCCACGGCATCCGCGCCGGGTTCGCCGGAAGGGATGACACTGTCGAATCTGGCAATGCCGATACGGCTGTCGAGATCCATGATGTGCCACTCGGCTTCCTGGTCGACGGTGATGCCGTAAAGCGGCTGGCGCAACTGGTGATCCCAGGGGCGGAACGAGACACCGGGACCTTTAAGCAGGTCGAAAGTGGTGTCCGGCTTTTCGAGATGCGCGATCAGCGTGTCGGCCTCGATGCTGCCGGTCGCGATGACGGATTCGAGGACGATCTTGATGGCGTGGAACGTGGCCCATGCCGTCGGATCGGCACCCTCGCCCCACTGGGCGCGGATGCGCTCGTTGAAGGCTTCCGCTTCCGGCGCCGGATTCGTCGTCTCCCAGAGGGCGACGCGATGCGACGGATTCAGCCTCGGCAGGCGGTAGCGCGCGGCGGAGATATAGTCGCGCGTCTGGGTGATCGTATAGGGGAAGGTGAGCAGGGGCGTGGCGATCCCCGCTTCCTCCATCGCCAGGATGAAGGGGAACTGGTCGAAGGCCTGGATCAGCACCAGCACCACATCGGCCTCATCGAGGGCGAGTTCGTCGACCTCGCGATAATAGACCGACTGCGCCTCGCGCACCGAGGAAGAGCCGACAATGGTACAGCCGGCCTTTTCGGCAGCGACATTGGCCCGTTCGAGCAGCCCCTGTCCGCGTTCGGTCTGGTCGGCGACGACATACCAGTTGCGATAGCCCTGCGCCGCCGCCAGCTGCCCGAGGGCGTCGACATACATGGCGTCGCTCGCCTCGACATGGAACACATAGCGGCTGCACTGATCCTTGCGCATCAGATCGCTGGTTTCCCCGATATTGAAGAACGGGATCTTGGCGCGGCTGGCAATTTCGGCCAGCGCCTCGGCCTGTCCCTCGCCGACACCGCCGATAAGCGCGCAGATATTGCCGGTTTCCACCAGGCGTTCGCCGGCGCGGATGGCGGCGTCGACAGTGGGCGAGGTCGCCATCTGCAATTGCAGGACGAAGCCATCGGCTTCGGCTACGGAATCGAGCTGGCTATCCGCCAGCACGGCACCCATGCGGGCTTCCTCGCCGATGAAGTCGTTGACCGAAGCCCGCACGAAAGTGGCGCCGGTCTTGGAGGGCAGAACCACGCCGATGCGGACCGGTTGGGCGCTCTGGGCGCCCGCCTTGCCGATGGCGCCGAGCGACAGGGCGGCCGTGCTGGCTGCCAGAAAGGCGCGCCGTGAAAAACTGGTCACTATTGTTGCTCCCCGATCGACAAGGTTGGACGCGGCAGGTCCAGGGTCGGCACATGATATTCCGCCAGAACCGCCTGGATATCGTCCCAGCGCCTGGCGATGGCGGTATCCAATTGGTCGCGCAGGGATTCGTCGCCGCTGCGGACGGCGATCACGATGGTCGTGTACATGGGCGTGAAGGGAAAATCGAATTCCGGCGCCGGCACGACCTTGAGCGGCGGGTTCTGCTGGGCGGCATAATAGCCCGCCACCGGACCCCATGGCACGGCGACGTCGATCTCGCCCTTGGCGACATCCTCGACAAGGCCGGAGAACGGCCCCTTGGGATCATTATTGCGGCTGACCGAGCTCTCGACGACATTGGCCGCGAGGCCGCGATTGCTCAGCGCCAGATGCGGATTGTCCATGACCGCGGTGACGCCGAGGCGCAGGTCCTTGAGCACTTCATCGTCGAAGGTGGAAATATCGTAATCCTCGTCCTCGCGATACACGAAGGCATAGGGGCTGCGGTAATAGGCGATGGTGGGCAGCACGCCGTCGCGGCTGTCGGGCACGCCGACCATCATGTCGCAATTGCCTTCGCGCAATTGCTCGTCGACCATGCTGGGCGACAGCTGCCACCACTGGAAGGTCAGTTCGGCGCCCATTTCATCGGCCAGCACCTTGGCGATCTTGTTTTCATAGCCGCTGCCGGTGCCGTGCGATTGAGGCATGTAGTTCGGATCTGCGCAGACGCGCATTTCCCAGGCCGCGGCCGGTGCCCCGGACAGCGCCAGCGCCACTCCGATCGGTCCCATAGTGGTCAGGATGCCGCGGAAGATGCGCCCGTTCCGGCGCTTCGATGACATGTTCAAGTCATAGCTCCCTTTGTAGAAAAAAGCCCGGCAGGCCATGCGGCCAGCCGGGCACTGATCGGGTACGGGGTGTCGAGGCCGCATGGCGCTTCGACACCCCGATCAGCTTAGTTCTGAGCCACGTCCTGCGGGGGCAGCTTGAACACGTAGAGCGTGCTGCCTTCGCGCTGGTAGCGGTTCACGGCATCCGGCTCGGTATCCGCAGCCACCGGCAGGACGCCCGGACGGGCGCTGGCGGTAACGGCGATATACTGTTCACCGTCATGCATGTAGGTGACCGGCGAGGCGGAGATGTTGTTGCCGACGCGGAATTCCCACACGGTTTCGCCGTTGGTGGCGTTGATGGCGCGCAGAACGCCCTTGTCGTCGCCGCCCACGAAGAGCAGGTCCGAAGCGGTCGCCAGGATCGGGTCCTGGGTCGGCTGGACGTAGTCGATGCTCCAGACGGTCTCGCCGGTGACCGGGTCGTTCGCCTGCAGCTGGTTCTTGACGTCCGTTTCGTTGCCTTCGCGGTCCAGCCAGAACTTCTCGCCGGTCCATTCGTAGAGCTTATAGCCCTCGGCCGTCATCGGGTAGACGTACTGGCCTTCGGTCGTGCGCATTTCGCGGCAACCGAACTGGACGCTGGTATAGAGCAGGCCAGTGCGCGGCGAGTAGGCGTCGTTTTCCCAGTTACGGGCAGCGATGGTCGGGCAGATGGTCGCTTCGGTACCGGAGCGGCCGTCCGAGGTTTCCTCGCCGTAGAGTTCGGCTTCTTCCTGGGCCAGCGCGATTTCTTCTTCCGTCAGGGCACCGCTCTCGGTGTATTTCTGGCGGTCTTCGGCATGGGTGAACAGCATGGCTTCGATGTTGTACATCGGGCTGCCGGTTTCGGTGTCCACGCCCTTGAAGATGCTGTGGTGCACGAACGGCCAGGGCTCGTTCAGCAGTTCACCGGTCTCGCGGTCCCAAACGTAGAAATAGCCGTTACGGGCAGCGCGGATGATGGCCTTGTGCATCACGCCGTCGATTTCGATATCAGCCAGCGGGTTGATATTGGGCTCGTCAAGGTCCCACTGATCCTGCGGGGTCAGGTTATAGGCCCAGATCAGTTCGCCGGTGTCGGCATCACGAGCCAGCAGCGACGAGCAGTAGTTCGAGCGATAGCTCTGGATGATGCCGTTCTCGTCCATGTCCAGCTCGCCGAAGGGACGGCGATAATCCGGGTTCCACGGACCGCAGTTACCGGTCGAGTGGTAGAACATGTTGAGTTCCGGATCATAGGTGAAGAAGCCCCAGTTGGTGCCGCCACCATGCTTCCAGGAATCTTCGTACCACGAAGCTTCCGCCGGATTCTCGATCTGGTCGAAGGCATAGAAGGGCTTGAACTTGGGGCCGATGCCCACGTCTGCGTTCGGGCCCATGCTGTAGAAGCGCCACTTCTCTTCACCGGAATTGATGTCGAAGGCGACGACATAGCCGCGGGCGCCATATTCACCACCGGCCATGCCGGCGATGTAGAGATCCTTGATCACGATGCCGTTGCCGACCATGGTCTCGCCGGCCTGGATATCGGTGGCCTGCTGGTCCCAGAGCACGTCGCCGGTTTCGGCGTCGAGCGCATAGACATGGCCGCCCAGCGCCTGGAAGAACAGCTTGCCTTCGGCATAGTTGAGGCCGCGGGTCTGCGCACCGCAGCAGGCCATGGGAATGACGTCCGACAGATTGGCGGAATCAGCGCGGAATTCCCACTTGATCGTGCCGTAGTCGTTGAGGTCGAGCGCATAGATGCGGTTCGGCTTCGGGGTAACGACATACATCGTGTCCCCGACGACGAGCGGCTGCGCTTCCGACTCGTCGGAAACACCAAGCTGGAAGGTCCAGTCGACCCGCAGGTCCTTGACGTTATCCAGATTGATCTGGTCGAGCTGGCTGTAGTTCCAGCCATTATAGGTGATGCTCGGCATCACGTTGTTGGCCGGGTCGGCCGACAGTTCCAACACATCGTCATTGGCCAGCGTAGCGCTGGATGCGACAAGTGCCAATATCGCCGGTAAGGCGATATTTTTCAAAGCGTTCCTAAGAATTTTACTTCTCCTCCGTACAGTCAGAAGGGCCTTGGTATCTGCCAAGGTGTCGCAGATATAACCATTCCCGCCGGGAGTCTATCACAGTTTTTCTGCATATCCATGGGCGAACTTTGACGCAGGACCCCTTGACGCAGGCCCTGCTAGTCTGCTGTGTATCGCCTCTGACTGCACCGCTTTCTACTCAGGGACGTGGTCACGGAATTTTTCGGATACGTGTCCAAAAAAATTCGAAGCACCAGATACTTACGGTATGGGTGCGCTCCTGGGTGACGCATGCATCCGGAGTTGGCGCGCGAGCGCGGCGGCTCCTTTCGAATACCCAGCAACAAGGTTTGTTGCGCTGATGTACAACTAAGGGAGGATATCCTTCTATGAACGCTTTCAAGCTCGCCGGCGCTGCCATTGCCATGATGACCATGGCTTCGGGTGTCGCCATGGCCCAGCCCGCCAATGACGAAGCCACGCTCGCCGCCTATATGGAAGAAGGCGCCGGCGTCTATACCGATTTCTGCTCGGCCTGCCATGGCGTGAATGGCGAAGGCGGTGCCGGCCCGCAGCTGGCCAACAATGCCTTTGTGAGCGGCCGTTCGGCGATCATCAACCAGGTCCTTTACGGCGCGACCGACCACGGCATGCCGCCCTTCGCACCGGTGCTGACCGACGAGCAGGTTGCCGCCGTCACCACCTATGTCCGCAATTCGTTCGGCAATGAGTACGGCCTCGTGCTGCCGCGCTCGGTCGAGCTGCGCCGCACTGCCGGCGAAGAAGCCGCTCAGTAAGCAGGACGGGCGCATGGCCATCCGGTCATGCGTGCCTGCTTGTGCCGGTATCGTTCCGTATGCCCGCAGCATGCTGCGGGCATACTCGTATCGGCCTGATTGAGCGCCGTAAGGCTTTGCGAGCATGAACGCTGCAGCACGCGCCCTGGCAGGCCTGTTGATCGGGCTTGGCCTCGGCATGGTATTGGCGATATCGGCCGCGATGGCGCAGGATGCCGTTGCGGAAGACGCCGCTGTCGCGTCCGCCCCGCCGCCGGTCGTCGACAAGCGGATCATCCTTCTGATCGATTCCTCGCGCAGCATGACCGACGAAGCCTATAGCTGGCAGCTCAACGGCTTCGCCAATGCCTTTCTCACGCCTGAATCCATGGAAGCGATCGCGCGCGGCCGCAATGGCTCGATCGCCGTGGCGCTCATCCAGTTCAGTTCGCGTACCGCCGTGTCGCTGGACTGGACCATCGTCGATACGACAAGCGTCGATGATTTCGCCGCCAAGCTGCGCGTCGTGCCGCGCTTCACGCCGGATTCGACCAGCATCGGCGTCGGCCTCAACCGCGCGCGCCAGCTGATCCAGAGAACCGATATCCAGTCGAGCCAGACCATCATCATGGTCAGCGGCGACGGGCCGAACAATGTCGGCTTCCCGCCCTATCCGATCAGCGAGGAAATTTCGAGCTGGCTCAAGACCACGATCGTCGGCATCGCGCTCGAATCCCCGGACGAATTCGAGCTTGAAACCTATTACCGCAAATTCATCACCCGCGGTCCCGGCAATTTCGTCGCCTGGGCCCGCACCGAAGACGATCTCCGGGATGCGCTGGTGCGTGTTCTCACCCTCAACAGCAATAGCAGCGGCAAATAGATAGCGCCGATCGACACCATAGAGGCTGCGTTGAAATACTCCACGGTTGCAAAATTAATCGCCCTCAACTTCGTGCCGATCATCGTGCTGTTCTTCGGCTGGGTCTTTGGCGGGCTCCAGCTCTCCATCGCCGGCGGCTCTCAATATGAATCCACCTATGTGATCTATCTGATCATCGCCATCTTCATCGCCGCCATGGTGATGCTGTTCTACCGCGCCAAGCAGGTCGATGACGAATTGACGGAAAGCAGCTGGTGGGTCGGCCAATCGCCCGATTTCATCGAATTGTCGCTCGATCACCGGCTGCAGCCCATCGTCTATATGGGCTATTCCCTCGTCGTCTTCGGCCTGATCGGCACGGTGATCGGCTTCATCTTCGGGCTGAATGGCATCGACCCCGAGGCCATGGGGGACCTGCCCACCATGATCTCCAGTCTCGGCGGAATCCTGCAGGGCGTCGGCATTGCCTATTACACCACGCTTGTCGGCAGCATTGGCGATATTTGGCTCGGCTTCAACATCCTGATCGTTGCCGGCGCGCTCAATCGGCTGCGCCTGCGCGCCTTGCAGAGACAACCCGCATGAAGCCGGGCACGTCTTCGGCCAATGTCGTCTTCCGCGACATCATCTTCAATTGCCTCCTGGTTTTCCTGCTGCTCACCTCGCTGCTGATGGCGCATGTGAACCTGCCTACGGCGGAGGAGGCCGGCGCCATCAACCAGCCGGGGCAGATGTATATCGAGCTCATCTGGCCTTCCGATAACGACGTCGATGTCGATCTCATGGTCAAGGACCCGAATGGCGAAGTCACCTTCTTCCGCAATTCGGCGACCCGCGCCTTCAACCTCGTGCGCGACGACCGGGGCCTCCTCAATGACGATACCGGGGTGAATTTCGAGCACGCCTTCAGCCGCTCGCTGCCCGATGGCTGGTATATCATCAACGCCTATGTCTATGCCCTCAACGAGGGGCAATTGCCGGTCGACGTCAATCTCGTCGTCAATATCATGGATTTCGACATGGTCGACGGTCCCTCCGAGGAGGCGCTGACCGAAACCCACACGCTCGACGCCATCCAAAAGGAAATAACGCTGGCGCGGTTCCTGGTGATCGACGGCAAGGTGGATACGAGCTCGATCTCGCACTACCACGAGGACATCATGCCGAAGCTCGAATTCACCGTGAGGACGCGATAATGCTCACCTGGGTCGGCAGCATACTCATCGGCTTCACCATCGTCACCGCCGTCGTGATCCTATTCGCGGCGAAGAATATCCGCAGTATTCTCGCGCTCGTCGTCTGCTGGGCGGCCATCGTCGTGCTGGTGACCTATGGCGGCGGCGTTCTCACCGGCTATCCGCGCCAGGTGTCCTCGCTTGCCGGCCTCGCCTATCCGTTCGAGGCCTCGCGGCTCGAAGTCATCTCCTTCGATATCGAGCCGGGCGTCGCCATCTATGTCTGGGCCCGCAATCCCGACAGGGTGCCGATGAACCTGGCGCTGGCCTGGAACGACGACATGGCGAGCAATCTCTACAAGAGCCAGGAAGAGAGCGAGCGCACCGGCGGCCAGATCATTCTCGAACTCGTGGCTCCGGCGGAACCGGAAGAGGGCTTGGGGCAGCGCGAACATAATGACGAGGTGGCCGGTGGCGGTGGAGGAGGGGGCGGTGGCACCGCCAATGGCGGTGACTATGGTCCCTCCGGCGGCCCTGTCGTTTATGTCGGACAGCGCGATTTTCCGCTCAAGGAATAAAAAACGGCCCGCGATCGGAAATGATCGCGGGCCGAAATTTTGGGCCGGTCTTTTGCCTTAGAGCGGCAGGAAGGCGAGGCCGTTATTGGCGTTCATCGGGATCACGAGCTGGTTGGCTTCAGAATCGTAGCACATGGAGGCGGCGCTCGGGATGCCGGTGGCGATCAACTCGGCTTCGCCGCCGGGCGCGATCTTGGAAACGCCGCCATTGATGACGCTGCTGACATATTTGGTGCCGTCCTCGAGGATGACGAGACCGTCATTGCCGGCCTGCGCCGCATGCTCGGTGTTGAGCAGTTCGCCCTCGGGCGAGAAGGTCAGCACGGCATCGTCGCCGATATTGACGACGACGATATTGCCGTCACCGTCGAAGGCGACGCCATTGGGCGAGACGAGCGGAGCGCCTTCAAGGAAGATGCTGGATTCGCCTTCGGGCGTGATCTTGTAGATGCGCATCGGGTCCTGGTTGCGGCCGCCGCCGGTCTGCGAGGCATAGATGGTGCCGTCGGGCGCCACTTCGATATCGTTGAAGCCGGTGGAATCGGCGACTTCGATCTCGCCGGCCGGCGCGCCGGTTTCCATGTCGAAAATGCGGATCACGGAGACGGTCGGCTCGTCGGCGGTGGTGCCGCCATCGCGATCGGCGGTATAGAGCTTGCCGCCTTCGATATCGCTGCCGAAGGGCTGGTTGAGCACCAGGCCGTCGCGGGTGGCGCCGATCCATTTGGACGTATGCACCGAGCCGTCATGATTGATCAGCGAGACATAGGCGTCGTTCGGCGCTTCGTTCTGATTGGCGCCGCGATTGACGGCCACGATCAGGTTGCGTTCGGGATCGTAGGAGCAGCTTTCCGTGCTCACCAGCGAGCCGAACATCTTCACATTGTCCGACATCGGGGTGAAGGAGCCGTCGTCGCGGCTGGTGACGCCGAGCGGCTGGCCGGCAACAAAGGGCTTGGGTTCTTCGGGGGCTGCGGGCGCCTGCTGCGCCATGACGGCGCCGGTGCTCATCAGGATCGTAATCAATGCGCTGCTGAAAGCCAGTTTCACTCGTATCCTCCTAATATCATGCAGCTCTTTGTCGAACTGCCCGCCAGTTGTCGACTGGTTTTACCGGAATGGCAAGGGAGGGCGAGAACGGCATTCTCAGCCATTGGGATAAGAAATCGAGCAGGTGTATTCGTTCGCTGGAGATCGCCTGCGCGGCCCAGCCCTCCACGCGTAATTCTATCGCGTCGGCGGAGGTGAAGGGCAAAAAGGACAGGAGGACCGGAATGGTGGAGCTGAGCGGGATCGAACCGCTGACCTCGTCATTGCGAACGACGCGCTCTCCCAACTGAGCTACAGCCCCATCCGATGACGGTCATATGGAGAAAAACGGCGGCAAGGGCAAGAGCAATCATGCGCTTATGTGACGGTTTAGATCAGATGCTCGGCAATGAGGCTGTCGACGGTGTCGATCAGCGATGTTTCGGCCGGAATCGGAGGGCGGCCGAGCAGCGCGATAATGGCGCTTGAATCGAGTTGCTTGACGATTCCCAATTCGCCGAGATTGCCCCTGAGATCGCTGTCGAACAGGCCGTAGAGGTGCACCAGCCAGTCGGGGAGCACCAGGCGGGGCAGCTTGCCGGCCCGCTCGGGGAAATGCGCGCGCAGCGTATTGGCGATGTCGATGAGGGCCATGCTCTTGTCGCCTAGCGGGAAGCGGTGTCCGCCGGCGGAAGGCGCGATCATGGCGGCGAGATGGGCTGCTGCGACGTCGCGCACGTCGACGAGAACGAAGCCCATGCGCGGCGCCGCCGGCACGCTGCCGTTCATGAGGCGGATCATGAGGGCAACGGAGGTGCCGGGATCATCGTCGAGCAGCGGGCCGACAATGGCGCTGGGATTGATGACGGCGAGATCGGCGCTGCGGCCGGCCTTTTCCATGACGTCCCAGGCCTCGCGCTCGGCGCGGGTCTTGGATTCGACATAGGCATTGATGTCGCGGCCATCGAGCCGGGTCCAGTCGGCTTCGGTGAAGGGTGCCGTGCGCTTGGCGTCGTGACCATAGACCATGGCGGCCATGGAAGAGGTGAGGACGACGCGCTCGATATCGGCCGCCAGCGCCGCCTCTACCGCGCGCCGCGTGCCGGCAATGGCCGGCCCCACCAGCTCCATGCGGTCTTTCGGCATGCGGGTGACGAAGGGAGAGGCGGTATGAAGCAGGTAGCGGCAGCCCGCCATGGCTTCAGTCCAGCCTTCGTCCTCGGTCAGATCGAGGCGGACGAATTCCAGCCGCTCGATAGCGGCGCCGGCCTTGGCGAGCCCCGCGCGGACCTTCTCGGCCTTGTCGAGGCTGCGCACGCTTCCACGCACGATATAGCCGGCATCGAGCAGGGCAAGGGCGGTATGACCGCCGACATAGCCGGATATGCCGGTGAGCAGGACGCGGTCAGGCATGGCGATCTCCCCATTTCGAATGGTGCCCGATCGGCTAAAAGATCGACGGCCCATAAACGATCACTCCGGCGCGAGGGCCGGAGTGAGTTGGATCAGAAAGCGCCGTGGCAGTGCTTGAACTTCTTGCCCGAGCCACAGGGACAGGGGGCATTGCGCGAAACCCCGACCAGTAACGCCGGGTCGATCGGCTTCAGCGCCGGATCAGGGCCGCCGGATGGTGGATTGTTGTTGCTGTCCCCGGCGTCGTTCTCGCCGGTCAGGGGATCGATATGGGTCTGCTGGAGCTGTGCCAGGTCCGGAGCCGGCGGCGGCTCGGGCGGACGGATCTGCAATTCGATATGGCTGAGCTGCGTGACGACCAGTTCGCGCAGATTGGTCAGCAACGACTGGAACAGCTCATAAGCTTCCTGCTTGTATTCGTTGAGAGGGTCGCGTTGGGCGATGCCGCGCCAGCCGACGACTTTCGACAGATGATCGAGCGTGACGAGATGTTCGCGCCACAGCCCGTCGATCGATTGCAGCACGATCGATTTTTCGACCTGGCGCATGATCTCGGGCGAATATTTGGCGACCTTGGCGGCGGCCTTCTCGTCGGCGGCGTCGCGAATGCGCTCTTCGACGATTTCGGCGTCGATGCCTTCTTCCTCGGCCCAGGCTTTCGCCGGCACTTCGATATTGAGATAGGTCTTGGCGGCGGCTTCGAGCTGCTCGACATTCCACTGCTCGGGATAGGAGCGTGGCGGAATGGCCTTTTCGACGATGCTTTCCACCACGTCGTGACGCATATCCTTGACGATGTCGCCGACATCGTCGGCATCCATGATTTCGAGACGCTGTTCGAAGATCACCTTGCGCTGATCGTTCATCACGTCGTCGTATTTGAGGATGTTCTTGCGGATGTCGAAATTGCGCGCTTCGACCTTGCCCTGGGCGCGTTCGATGGCCTTGGTTACCCACGGATGGGTAATGCTTTCTCCCTGTTCGAGCCCAAGCCGGCCCAGCATGGTGTCCATGCTGTCGACCGGGAAGATGCGCATCAGATCGTCCTGAAGGCTCAGGAAGAAGGCGGAATGGCCGGGGTCGCCCTGACGGCCGGAGCGGCCGCGCAGCTGGTTGTCGATGCGGCGCGATTCATGGCGTTCGGTCCCGATGACCATGAGGCCGCCGGCGGCGATGGCCTTGGCCTTGTCCTCGGCGATCTTGGCCTTGATCTCGGCGATCCTGGCGTCGCGTGCTTCGCCTTCGAGGCCCTCGGCCTCCTTCTCGATGCGCATTTCGAGATTGCCGCCAAGCTGGATGTCGGTGCCGCGGCCGGCCATGTTGGTGGCGATGGTGATGGCGCCGGGCAGGCCGGCATCGGCGACGATATAGGCTTCCTGCTCGTGATGGCGGGCATTGAGCACGTTCATCTGGCCGACATTCTTCTTGCGCAGAAGCTCGGCCAGCATTTCCGATTTTTCGATCGAGGTGGTGCCGACGAGGACCGGCTGGCCGCGCTGCTGGCATTCCTTGATCAGTTCGGCGATGGCGTCGAACTTCTCGGCCGCAGTGCGATAGACCGCGTCCTCGTCGTCCTTGCGCTGCACCGGCAGGTTGGTGGGGACGGTGACGACGTCGAGCTTGTAGATATCGGCGAATTCCTCGGCTTCGGTCGCCGCCGTACCGGTCATGCCGGCAAGCTTGTCATAGAGCCGGAAATAGTTCTGGAAGGTGATCGAGGCGAGCGTCTGGTTCTCGGCCTGGATCTTGACGTGTTCCTTGGCTTCGAGCGCCTGGTGCAGGCCCTCGGAATAGCGGCGGCCCGGCATCATGCGGCCGGAGAACTCGTCGATGATGACCACTTCGTCATTGCGGACGATATAGTCCTTGTCCTTGCGGAACAGCTTGTGGGCCCTCAGGGCCGAATTGAGGTGGTGCACGAGCGCGACGTTCTCGACGTCATAGAGCGAATTGCCCTTGAGCAGGCCTTCGGCGGCGAGGCGTTCCTCGAGCTTTTCGATGCCCTGATCGGTATAGGTCGCAGCGCGCTGCTTTTCGTCGAGCTCGAAATCATCGTCGCCGATGATCGGCATCAGGCTGTCGATCTTGACGTAGAGGTCGGAGCGGTCTTCGGACGGACCGGAGATGATGAGCGGGGTACGGGCCTCGTCGATGAGGATGGAGTCCACTTCGTCGACGATGGCGAAAGCATGGCCGCGCTGCACCATCTGGTCGCGCGTATATTTCATGTTGTCGCGCAGGTAGTCGAAGCCGAATTCGTTATTGGTGCCGTAGGTGATGTCGGCGGCGTAGGCGGCCTTGCGCTCGGCATCGGTCAGCCCATGCACGATGATGCCATAGCTGAGGCCGAGGAAATTGTAGATCTGGCCCATCCAGGCGGCATCGCGACGGGCGAGATAGTCGTTGACGGTGACCACATGGACGCCCTTGCCGGTGAGGGCATTGAGATAGACGGCGAGGGTCGCCACCAGCGTCTTGCCTTCACCGGTGCGCATTTCGGCGATGGAACGATCGTTGAGCACCATGCCGCCGATGAGCTGCACGTCGAAATGGCGCATGCCGAGCACGCGCTTCGAGGCTTCGCGCACCGTAGCGAAGGCGGGCACGATCAAATCATCGAGATCGGTGCCGTTGGCGAGCTGGGTCTTGAACGCGGCCGTGCGGGCGCGCAGTTCCTCGTCCGACAGTTTTTCCAGTTCGGGTTCCAGCGCGTTGATCGCGTCCACCTTCGACTGGAAGCGCTTGACGTGGCGATCCGACGGAGAGCCGAAAATCCGCCGGGCGAGCGCAGCGAGAGCCATATGTCAGGTCCTTTTATCGGTCATCGGCAAGGGGCGGGGGCCTATTATTGCATTGGGCCCCAGTCGGCCCGGTCTTGCCTCGTCAGCGCGATGATAAAGCCGTTCGGCTTTATTTTGATGTGTCTCCCGTGGCCAGCGGCGACAGCCGCTCGTCCGGGTCTGTAAAAGCGCCGAAGATGTAAGAGCGGGCCCTTGTCTTGTCAACGTCGGCAAAATGCGCGACACCTGCCTCGCCGCTCGGAAAAATCCGGCGGCAGGGGGGCATTTGCGGCGCGAAGATGTCTCACGATTGGCGGCGCGGCACATTTTGGCCCCGTTGCCGTGAGAGGGGCAGGCCGGACGGCGCGGTCGCGCCAGATGACCCGTCGAGATATTCTGGTTTGCGGCAGGCCCGTGGACCGCAACGAGCTTCGGCGCATCGGTTCGCGCCGGCCAAGGAGATAAGTTTATGTTCGATACCTCCAAACGCCTCGTCCAGACGGTGAGCGTGCTTGCGCTGACCCTGGCGGCATTTGCCATGCCCGTTGCCGCCCAGGATGCGGCGGCGCCTGCCGAGGCTCCCGCCGCCGAACAGGCCGCGCCTGCCGAAGCGCCCGCTGCGCCGACCCCCGATACAGTGGTTGCAACCGTCAATGGCGAGACCATTACCGAAGCCGACATGGCCTTCGCGGCCGAAGACCTCAATCAGGAATTGAGCCAGATGCCGGCGGACCAGCGCCGGCCGTTCCTGCTGCGCGTGCTCATCGACATGAAGGTCATGGCCAATGCCGCGCGTGACGAGCAGATGGACCAGGACCCGGTCTTTCAGCAGCGCCTCGGCTATCTCGAGGATCAGGCGCTGCGCCGCCAGTATTTCGGCCAGGCGATCGCCGCCAATGTCACCGAAGAGGCCGTGCGCGCCGAATACGACAAGTTCGTCGCCGATTTCGAGCCGCAGGACGAAATCCGCGCCAGCCACATCCTGGTCAAGACCAAGGAAGAGGCCGACGAGATCAAGACCGAGCTCGATGGCGGCGCCGATTTCGCCACCATCGCCAAGGAAAAGTCGATCGATCCCGGTGCTGCCAATGGCGGCGATCTCGGTTTCTTCGGCAAGGGCATGATGGTGGCGCCGTTCGAGGAAGCCGCTTTCGCCCTCAGCGATATCGGCCAGGTCTCGGACCCGGTGGAATCCCAGTTCGGCTGGCACATCATCAAGCTCGAAGAGCGCCGTGAAAGCTCGCCGCCGCCGATCGAACAGGTCGGTGGCCAGCTCCAGCAGCAGCTGTTGATGACCACGTTCGACAATACCGTCGGCACGCTGATGGATGCCGCCAGCGTCGATATCGCCGATGAGAGCCTGGCTGCCGCCGTCGCCGCCCAGACCGCGACCGAGGAAGCCGCCCGCGAAGGTCAGGCCGCGCCGGCTGAAGGCGCCCCCGCTGAAGAAGCTCCGGCCGAAGAAGCGGCCCCGGCTCAATAAGATCAAGGCTGCGGGGGCTTGGTACCCCGCAGTCCTTGCCGTAGGGTGCGCTTCATCACGCGCCGTCTTGCGGCTGGCGCGGGTTTCAGGCAAACCGGAGCCCGGTTTTTCCGCCAATAGAGGCCCGCCATCATGGCTCATCCGGTTTCCCCGCTTGCCCCGAAATCCTATCCGGACCTGCCGGTCATCGCCGGCGTGCGTTTCGCCACGGCCGAAGCCGGCATCAAGTACAAGAACCGCACCGACGTCCTCCTGGTCGGCTTCGATGAGGGGACGAGTGTTGCCGGCGTCGTGACGCGCTCGAAATGCTCCTCGGCCGCCGTCGACTGGTGCAAGGCCAATCTGCCGGGCGGGGTGGCGCGCGGGCTCGTCGTCAATTCCGGCAATGCCAATGCCTTCACCGGCATCAAGGGGCGCCAGAGCGTCGAAATGACGGCCGACATCGCCGCCAGGGCGCTCGGCTGCAAGCCTTCGGAAATCTTTCTCGCCTCGACCGGCGTTATCGGCGAACCGCTCGATGCCAGCAAGTTCGCCGGCGTGCTCGATACCATGGCTGAACGGCTCGAAGCCGGCGCCTGGATGGAGCCGGCCAAGGCGATCATGACCACCGATACCTTCCCCAAGCTGGCCGGCGCCGCTGTCGAGATCGACGGCATCGAAGTCAGGATCAACGGCATCGCCAAGGGTTCGGGCATGATCGCGCCGGATATGGCGACCATGCTGAGTTTCGTCTTCACCGACATGCCGATTGCGGCGCCTGTGTTGCAGGCCCTGCTGACGAGGCATGTCCAGACCAGTTTCAACGCCATCACCGTCGACAGCGATACCTCGACCTCGGATACGCTTCTGGCTTTTGCGACTGGCAAGGCCGAAGGCATTGCCGTGATCGATAGTCTCGACGATCCGCGCGCCGAAATCTTCGGCGAAGCGCTGCGCGACGTGCTGTTCGATCTTGCCATTCAGGTGGTGCGCGACGGCGAAGGGGCGACCAAGCAGGTTTCGGTGCATGTCGATGGCGCCAGCTCCGACCAGAGCGCCTTCCGCATCGCCAAGGCCATTGCCGATAGTCCCCTCGTCAAGACCGCCATTGCCGGCGAGGACGCCAATTGGGGCCGCGTGGTCATGGCCGTCGGCAAGGCCGGAGAGCCGGCCGACCGGGACCGGCTGTCGATCTGGTTCGGCGATCTGCTCGTCGCCAAAGATGGCGAGCGTGCCGCCGGCTACGACGAAGCCGCCACCAGCGCCTATATGAAGGGCGATGAGCTGGACGTCCGGGTCGATCTCGGCCTCGGCGACGGTTGGGCGACGGTCTACACCTGTGACCTGACCCATGGCTACATCACCATCAATGGCGATTATCGCAGCTGACCGACCGATGACCGCCGAAATCTCCAGAATTGAACGGGCTGCGCAATTGGCGTGGCCGGCGCTCGAGGACGTGCGCGATGGTCATTGGGTGGCGCGCTTCGCGCGCGGCTATACCAAGCGCGCCAATTCCATCCAGAGCTTCGATGTTGCCGACGATGCCGATGCCGGCAGCCGGATCGACGATCTTGCCAGTCGCTATCGGGCGGCGGGGCTAAAGCCAGTCTTTCGCGTCACGCCCCTGGCGGGGTCGGGCATTATTGCGGCGCTCGACGAGCGCGGCTGGACGCCGTTCGAAACCAGCCTTGTTCTGGCCATGGATATGGATGGCGAAGCGCTGCCCGTTCCGGTCAAAACGCGCTTCTTCGAGCCGACCGACCCCGAATGGCGGCAGGGCGAAGCTGTCCTTGCCGGATATGATGCGGCGACCGCCGATACGCTGGGGGCGATCCTCAACCGGCTGAGCGTGCCGGCGCGCGGCATTCTCGTTTACGACGAGGCCGATGACCCGGTCGGCGCGGCTTTGGCGGTCAATGCCGAAGGCATGGCAATCTTTCTCAACGTCGTCGTCGACAAGGCCATGCGCGGCCGCGGCTATGGCCGCGCGGTGATGCACGCGGCGCTCAACTGGACGCGCGAAAGCGGCGCCACGCAGGCCGCTCTTCAGGTGCTTGCCGACAATGAGGCGGCAATCGCACTCTATCGTTCGCTCGGCTTTGCCGATGCCTATTCCTACCACTATCGGCGGCCTTCATCATGAATCTGCTTCTCGTCGTTGCCTGTGCCCTGGTCGATGCCGACCGGCGCGTCCTCATCGCCCAGCGGCCCGAAGGCAAGGCGCTGGCCGGGCTCTGGGAATTTCCGGGCGGCAAGATCGAGCCGGGCGAGAGCCCGGAGGCGGCCTTGATCCGCGAGCTCGAAGAAGAGCTGGGCGTTTCGACCAAACAGGCCTGCCTCGCACCGGTCTCATTTGCCAGCCATTCTTACGAGAATTTTCATTTGTTGATGCCACTTTACGTCTGTCGGAAGTGGCAGGGGCAGCCTCAGGCCCGCGAGCATAGCGCGCTCAAATGGGTGCGCCCGCGAAACCTGCGCGATTATCCCATGCCGCCGGCCGACGAACCGCTGATCGCCGCGCTTTGCGATCTGCTATAGGGATTGGGGAAAACGCCATGCGCTGGGTGGTATCGGCATTTCTCGGCGATGAGAATGGCGCCACCGCCATCGAATATGGCCTCATCGCCGGCCTCATCGCCATCGTCATTCTCACCGGGCTCGCACTGGTTTCCGATGAACTCGCCGCGCTTTTCGGCCGCGGCGTCGGCTCGCCCGCCGGCGTGATCTCGGAGGCCGCCGACAGCCTCTAGCGTGTCCGGATCTTTAGCTGCACCTGTTACTACTCGATGTCCTCCCCTCCCCCTTGGGGGGAGGACTAGGGTGGGGGCGCTGCACCATCCGCGTGCATGAAAGCTCGTGGAGACACCCACATTCAAGTTTTCTTGCCCAGAATCTCGGCAAGGCTAACTTTGGCACTGCCGGGCCGCAGCGGTTGCTGCTGGCTTTCATGGGGCACCCAGCCCGAGAGCCAGATGATCTCGAGCGTGGCGCGCACGCGCCCGTCCGGGTCGCTGTCGCGTTCCGCATAGGCGGCCGCCGCCGCGCTCAAAAGGGCAGGGGAGGCCAAGCGGCGCGGCCTGTCGGCTAGCGGGTTCGAAGCCCCCAGAGCCTTCAAATCGAGCATGAGCGCAAAGGGCGTCGCATAACGCACGATATGGGTTTCGACATCGGCGACGGGCAGAGCGAGCCCGGCCCGTTGCAGTAAGGCCCCGGCATCGCGCACCTGGATGAACGGCGCCACCCGGGCCGAGGCGCCACCGGTTATCGCAAGGTCGGCGGCCAGGAACGCCTCGCGCAATTCGCTCAGCGTATCCCCGCCGGGCGCGGCGACCAGCAGCAGCCCATCGGGGGCCAGCCGCTGGCGCAATTGCGCGAGATAGCCCGGCACATCGTTGACGGCCTGCACATGAAGGATCGAGACGATCAGGTCATATTCCGCCAATGCCGTTTCCGGCAAATCGCCCTGTCCGGGGTCGAAGGCGGGCCGGCGCTCGAAGCTGAAACCACCCTTGCCGGTACGGCCCGTTTCCGGCAGCAGCGTAGGATCGGGGCCGATGATCAGCGCGCGGGGAAAATCGCGGATCAGCGTTGCAAGCCGTTCTTCGAGATCGTCCAGCACCAGGCGGGTGACGAAATCGCCGCCGCGATCCGCTCGCCGCGCCAGATGACGGGCGATCAGTGCCGTGTCAAAAATCTTGGGCGGCAAGGACATAGCGGGACGACACGCAGCCGTAACGGTGGCACTATGCCGCCTTATGGAGAGGCAAGAGGCAATTGTCAAAACGATGGGCGTCATGCGCCGGCTCGGTGTCATGCTGCTCGACCAGCTCTATCCGCCGGTCTGCCTCGTCTGTGACACGCCCACGGCCAGCCCCGACACGCTCTGCGCTACGTGCTTTGCGAGACTTAGGCCGATTACCGAGCCGCTTTGCCCGCGTCTCGGCATTCCCTTCGCCGTGCCGCTTGGCGAGGGCGCCCTGTCGGCCGAAGCGCTGGCGGCGCCTCCGCCCTTCGGACGGGCGCGGGCGGCGGTCGTCTACAACGAGACGGCGGGCCTGTTGGTCTCGCGGCTCAAATATGGCGACCGGCCCGAGCTGGCGCAGTTCTGCGCGAGGCTGATGGCGGGGGCGGGGCGGCAATTATGGGATGGCAACCCGATCCTCGTGCCGGTGCCGCTGCATGGCTCGCGCCAGCGCCTGCGCCGCTACAACCAGTCGACGGAGCTCGCCACCGCGCTCGCCCGCCTGACCGGGCTCGGCTGCGATCCCAACCTCGTCAGGCGCATCCGCCGCACCCGGCAGCAGGTCGGGCTCAGCGGCGATGGGCGCAGCCACAACGTGGCCGGCGCCTTTGCCCCCCATCCCGATCTGCTCTCGCGTTTGGGTGGCCGCCGCATCATTCTCGTCGACGACGTCTATACTACCGGGGCGACGGTCAAGGCCGTCACGAGGGCGCTGCTGCGCGCCGGGGCGGAGACTGTCGACGTCGTGACCTTCGCACGCGTTGTCATCGGCGCGGAATTGCCCATATAAAGTGGAAAGTTCTGGAGCCCCCAATGGCCAAGGTTGAAATCTACACGACCCCGACATGCCCTTACTGCCATGCCGCCAAGGCGCTGCTCAATGACAAGGGCGTGGATTATACCGAAATCACCGTGCTCGATCCGGATCTGCGCGCCGCCATGACCGAGCGCGCCCATGGCCGGCGCACGGTGCCGCAAATCTTCATCGGCGAGACCCATGTGGGCGGTTATGACGATATGGCCGCGCTCGACCGCGCCGGCGGCCTCGATCCGCTGCTCGCGCAATAATCCATGAAGATCGCCGCCATCCAGATGCGCTCGGGCCCCGAGCCCGAAGCCAATCTCGACGCGCTCGCGCCGCTCATCGCGGAAGCGGCGGATGAGGGTGCGCGCTATGTGCTGACGCCTGAGGTGACGCTGGCCTTTGCGGAGAACCGCGAAGGCCTGTCGCGTGTCGCCGGCCCCTACGAGAACAATCCACATCTGGCCCGCGTCGCGCAGCTGGCGCGCGAGCACGGCGTTCACCTTCATCTCGGCTCGCTCGCCGTGGCGCTCGAAGACGGCCGCTTCGCCAACCGTTCGGTGCTGTTCGCCCCGGACGGGTCGGTGGCGGCGACTTACGACAAGATCCATCTTTTCGATGCCGATATCGCCGGGCTCAATGCCTATCGCGAAAGCGCCACCTATCGCGGTGGCGAGGCAGCGGTGACGGCGCCGGTCGGGCCATTCACGCTTGGCTTTTCCATCTGCTACGACATGCGTTTTCCGGCGCTGTTCAATGCCCTCGCCAATGCCGGTGCCGATCTTCTCGCCGTGCCGGCCGCCTTCACCGTGCCGACGGGCGAGGCGCATTGGCATGTGCTGCTGCGCGCCCGCGCCATCGAAACCGGCTCCTATGTCATCGCCGCCGCGCAAGGTGGGCAGCATGCCAATGGGCGTGCCACCTATGGGCATTCGCTCGTCATCGATCCCTGGGGGCGGATCATTGCCGAGCTCGATCATGACGCGCCCGGCGTATTGCTGGCGGAGATCGATCCCGACAGGGTCGCCGATGCCCGTCAGCGCATTCCGGCGCTCGCCAATGTGCGCGCCTTTGCCTTGCCGCAGGCTTTGGGCTGACCTACATCGGCTCTCTGGGACGAAACGATTGATCCAATATTCTCTCCATTGCGCGCAGAACCATGAGTTCGATGCCTGGTTCAAAAGCGCCGCGGCTTTCGACGAGCAGCATGAGCGCGGCATCGTCACCTGCCCGGTCTGTGGTTCGAGCGCGGTCGAAAAGGCGGTGATGGCGCCTGCCGTGGCGCGCAGCGCCCCCGATTCCATCTCATTGTCATCCGGCCATCACGATCAGGCGAATATGCTGGAACTCCTGCGCCGATACCGGCGTAAGGTGATGAGCGAAGCGGAAAATGTGGGCGACCGCTTCGCCGACGAAGCGCGCAAGATTCATTTCGATGAAGCCCCGGCGCGCGGCATCTATGGCAAGGCGACGCGTGACGAAGTCGATTCCCTCATCGAGGACGGCGTCGATTTCCTGCCGCTGCCTGACCTGCCCGAAGAGCACAATTGACGGCGCCTCTCCGACGCCGCCGAAAATCTGGAGAAGACTTATGACGGCACTGGACGCATCCCGTTCGGGAACTTTCGCCATTGGGGGCGAGCTCAAGATCAACCGGCTTGGCTTCGGCGCCATGCGCATCACCGGCCCCGGCATCTGGGGACCGCCGCAGGACCCCGAGGAAGCCAAGGCGACGCTGCGCCGACTGCCGGAGCTCAATGTGGATTTCGTCGATACTGCCGAAAGCTATGGTCCCTATGTCAGCGAAGAGCTGATCGGCGAGGTGCTGGCCCCTTATGCCGAGGGCACCATCATCGCCACCAAAAGCGGGCTGACGCGTCACGGCCCCGATGTCTGGCCGCCGCTCGGCCGGCCCGAATTTCTGCGCCAGGGCGCGCTGATGAGCCTCAGGCGCCTCAAGCTCGAGGTCATCGATCTTTGGCAATTGCACCGGATCGACGCCAAGGTGCCGCGAGAGGATCAGTTCGGGGCCATCGCCCAGCTTATCAAGGATGGCCTTATTCGCCATGCGGGCCTCAGCGAAGTCAGCGTCGCCGATATCGAGGAAGCCAGCCGCTATTTTCCGGTGGCGACGGTGCAGAACCGCTATAATCTCGTCTCCCGCCAGTCCGAGGACGTGCTCGATTATTGCGAGGCCAATGGCATCGGCTTCATTCCGTGGCGGCCGATCGATGGCGGCAATCTCGAGGCGACCAGCCCCGAATTCCGTGCGCTGCTGGAAAAATACGACGCGACGGTCGGCCAGCTGGCCCTCGCCTGGATGCTGAAGCGCTCACCGGTCATGCTGCCCATTCCGGGCACCGGCAAGGTCAAGCATCTCGAAGAGAACGTGGCTGCGGCCAGCATCGATCTCAGCGACGAAGACTTCGCTGTTCTCGATCGGATCGGTCGGGGCTGAAGGATCAGGGTCGGTTCGATGGGGAGGGTGGAATCCCCGCCATCGAACCTGACCGGACCAGCGCATCTTGGCAGATTGCTGGACGGCTGCGCGGGCTGTAGCACGGCGCGAACGGGCTGTCACGAAAATGTCGCACTGAAGGGGCGGCTCCATCCTCCCCTCTGATCGTCACCCTCGGGCTTGACCCGAGGGCTCTTTAATTAACGACACCTCAGTAAGTGCAACACCCTCGGGTCAAGCCCGAGGGTGACGAGCGGTGGCTGGGCGAGCGCTCGGCGAAGGAGCCCTACGTATCCAGCTTGCCGAGATCGCGCACCGCGCCGCGAGCGGCGGAGGTGACGAAGGCGGCATAGGCCCTGAGCGCCTGCGTCACATTGCGCTTGCGCGGCTGCGCCGGCTTCCAGCCTGCTTTGTCCTGTTCGACCCGGCGCGCGGCCAGCTCGGCTTCGGGGACGAGCAGCGTGATCGCCCGGTTCGGAATATCGATCTCGATCGTGTCGCCCTCACGCACGAGGCCGATGGCGCCGCCTTCGGCCGCCTCGGGCGAGACGTGGCCGATGGAAAGGCCCGAAGTACCGCCCGAGAAGCGGCCGTCGGTGAGGAGCGCACAGGCCTTGCCGAGGCCTTTCGACTTCAGATAGCTCGTCGGATAGAGCATTTCCTGCATGCCGGGGCCACCGCGCGGGCCTTCATAACGGATGACGACGACATCGCCGGCCTTGATCTCGTTGGAAAGGATCGCCTTCACTGTCGCGTCCTGGCTTTCGAAGACGCGGGCCGGGCCGGTGAATTTGAGGATGGATTCGTCGACGCCGGCCGTCTTCACGATGCAACCATCGAGCGCGATATTGCCCTTCAGCACGGCGAGGCCGCCATCCTTGGAGAACGGTGTTTCCGGCGAGCGGATGGCGCCGTTCTGGCGGTCGAGATCGAGTTCGGCCCAGCGGTTGGACTGGCTGAAAGCCTGGGTGGTGCGCACCCCGCCCGGCGCCGCCATGTAGAACTGGCGCACGCTTTCCGAATTGGTGCGGGTGATGTCCCATTTGTCGATGGCATCGCCCATGGTCGCCGCATGAACGGTCGGCTCCTTGCGGTTGATCAGGTTCGCCCGGTCGAGCTGGCCGAGGATCGACATGATGCCGCCGGCGCGATGCACGTCTTCGACATGGACGTCGTTCTTTGCCGGGGCGACCTTGCACAGCACTGGCACCTTGCGGCTGAGCGCGTCGATGTCGTCCATGGTGAAATCGACCCCGCCTTCATGGGCGGCAGCGAGGATATGCAGCACCGTATTGGTCGAGCCGCCCATGGCGATATCGAGCGCCATGGCGTTCTCGAAAGCCGGCTTGGTGGCGATGGAGCGCGGCAGCACGCTTTCGTCGCCCTGTTCATAATAGCGGCGGGCAAGATCGACGATCAGATGGCCGGCTTCCTGGAACAGGCGCTTGCGATCCGAATGGGTGGCGAGGGTGGAACCATTGCCCGGCAGCGACAGGCCGAGCGCTTCGGTCAGGCAATTCATCGAATTGGCGGTGAACATGCCCGAGCAGGAACCGCAGGTGGGGCAGGCGTTTTCCTCGACGCGCTGCACTTCCTCGTCGCTATAGCTGTCGTCGGCGGCGATCACCATGGCGTCGACCAGGTCGAGCGCCTGGAGCTTGCCCTTGACCATGGCCTTGCCGGCTTCCATCGGGCCGCCGGAAACGAAGATCACCGGGATATTGATGCGCATGGCGGCATTCAGCATGCCGGGGGTGATCTTGTCGCAATTGGAGATGCAGACCATGGCGTCGGCGCAATGGGCGTTGACCATGTATTCGACCGAGTCGGCGATGAGGTCGCGGCTCGGCAGCGAATAGAGCATGCCGTCATGGCCCATGGCGATGCCGTCATCGACGGCGATGGTGTTGAATTCCTTGGCGACGCCACCCGCCGCTTCGATTTCGCGGGCCACGAGTTGGCCGAGATCCTTGAGGTGCACATGGCCGGGCACGAACTGGGTGAAGCTGTTGACCACGGCGATGATCGGCTTGCCGAAATCGCCATCCTTCATGCCCGTCGCGCGCCACAATCCGCGGGCGCCGGCCATGTTGCGGCCATGGGTGGTGGTGCGGGAACGATAAGCGGGCATGGAAGAGTCCTCGGATCTTTGCTCGGCGGCCAAGCTTTGTTTCCCTGTTTAGACCCATTCCGGACTTGGAGCAATTGAAAAGCGTACCGTAACGTACGGTACAGCGAGGCGTCTTGCGGCGCACCTCACCATGAGGTCGTGTGGGGCTTTGGAGAGGAAGAGGAAATCTCAGTCACTCTCACTTGCGATCCCCGCCACCAGCTCGTTTCCCAGTAGCCCTCATGGTGAGGCGGGAGCGTAGCGACCCTCGAACCACGAGGGCGTGGCGCGATGTCCCCACCCCCCGGATCGTCACCCTCGGGCTTGACCCGAGGACTCTTCACTTTGCGGTGCCGATAAGTGAAGAGTCCTCGGGTTAAGGCTAAGGGTGACGAGCGGTGGGGAGAGCAAACCGCGAGTAACCACAGCATTCCCTCTCGCAACATCCCCCAACCCCCCATCCACCCACCGCCACCATCCCCAGCTTCCGCTGCAATCGTTACGCTTGCCAGTTTGCAAACGCTTTTGCGCATGTCATGAATTTGTGATGCACAACGACTTTTAGGGAGGGGTCGCTCGTGTCAGTGGCCTTGCGCTTTACGCGCGTGATCGACGAGATCAGCCGTTGGGTTGGTCTCGTCGCAGTTTGGCTGGTGTTGTTTTCGGCGCTGGTCAGCGCCTTCAACGCCATCTTCCGCTATTCCATCGGTGCGATGATTTCGCTGGAGCGCAGTATTGGCGGCGGCGTCTTCGGCGGCATGGTCGCGCTCTACACCCAATATTCCAACGTCTTTTCCGAATCCGTCTGGTACATGTTCGGCGCCATGGTGATGCTCGGGGGCGCCTGGACGCTCAAGATGAACGAGCATGTGCGGGTCGATCTGTTCTATGGCATGGTCAGCGAGCGCACCCGCACCTGGATCGATCTGCTCGGCGGGCTTTTCTTTCTCATACCGCTCTGCATCCTCCTCATCTTCTTCACCTGGCCCTGGTTCGTGCAGGCCTGGGTGAACAATGTCATGTCCAATGCCGCGGGTGGCCTGCCGCGCTGGCCGGTGCGGCTGATGCTGCCGATCGGGTTCGCGGTACTGCTGCTGCAGGCCATCGCCGAGGTCATCAAGTGCATTGCGGCGCTGACGACCCCCTATGTCCGCGAATTCGCCTACGAGAAACCGCTCCAATGATCGATGTCTTGCGTGAGAATATGGCGCCGATCATGTTCGGCGGCCTCGTCCTGTTCCTGCTGATCGGGTATCCGGCGGCGTTCTCATTGGCAGCGGTGGGCCTGTTCGGCGGGCTTGCGGCGATCGAACTGGGTCTGATCGCGCCGAACTTCCTCGGCAATCTGACCTATCAGCTCTATGGCGTGCTCTCCAACGAGCTGCTGCTGGCCATTCCCTTCTTCACCTTCATGGGCGTGATCCTCGAAAAGAGTGGATTGGCGGAAGACCTGCTCGACGGTTTCGGGCAATTGTTCGGCGGGCTCAGGGGCGGGCTCAGCTATGCCGTGATCATCGTCGGTGCCATTCTCGGCGCCATCACCGGTACAGTCGCGGCCTCGGTGATCGCCATGGGCCTCATCTCGCTGCCGGTGATGATGCGCTATGGCTACAGCGTCCGGCATGCCACCGGCGTCATCGCGGCCTCCGGCACCATCACCCAGCTCATCCCGCCCTCGCTGGTGCTGATCGTTCTCGCCGACCAGCTTCAGCGCAGCCCCGGCGAAATGTATATCGGGGCGACCGGCGCCTCCATCGTCCAGGTGCTGCTGTTCATGGGCTGGGTGTTCATCCTGTCCATCTTCCGCCCCGAGGATGTGCCTGCGCTGCCGCCCGAGGCGCGGACGCTGCGCGGCTGGCCGCTCTGGGCCAAGATCATCCGCGGCACCGTGCCGAGCCTCGCGCTCATCTTCATCGTTCTCGGCACCATCCTCCTGGGTCTTGTCACCCCGACCGAAGCGGGCGCCATGGGCGTCGTCGGCGCGCTGCTGCTCGCCTGGTTCAACGGGCGTCTCAGCTGGAGAGTGACCTGGGAAGGCATGGTGTCGACCATGCGGCTCACCGCCATGGTGGTGTTCATCCTTTTGGGCGCACGCGTCTTCACCCTCGTGTTCCAGGGCGTTGGCGGCGGGCACTGGATCGAGAACATGCTGACCAATCTGCCCGGCGGCGTGGTCGGCTTCCTGATCTTCACCAATATCTTCATCTTCTTCCTGGCGTTCTTCCTCGATTTCTTCGAGATCGCCTTCATCGTCATCCCGCTCTTGGCGCCGGTGGCGGATTCGCTGGGGATCGACCTTGTGTGGTTCGGGGTGATGATTTGCGCCAATATGCAGACGAGCTTCATGCACCCGCCCTTCGGCTTCGCGCTGTTCTATCTGAGGGGCATCGTGCCGCGCGATCAGGTGAAGACCACGGATATCTATATGGGCGCTATTCCCTGGCTGGTCTTGCAGCTCATCCTTGTGGGCCTGCTCATCGCCTTCCCGGAAATGGTGACCTATTTTCTCGACAGGGGACCGGAAGTGGATCTCAGCACCGTCCAGATCGTGCTGCCGCCAGCGGGTGGCGATGTCACCGCACCGCCGGTGTTCTCGGCGCCTCCTGCCCCCAATTTCGGCACGCCTCCGGAGCCGGTGTTCACACCGCCGCCGGCGCCGGCGTTCTAGGCTCGGTGGCACGCCCTCGTGGTTCGAGGCTCGCGAAGAGCTCGCACCTCACCCATGAGGGCTACTGGGTCGGCGAAGGACGACCGCCCCCGCCAAAAAGCTCCCCCTGAGCCCTCATGGTGAGGTGCGAGCGCAGCGAGCCTCGAACCACGAGGGCGGGCACGCGATACAAAAAAGCCCGGTGCACGCACCGGGCTTCATCATTAGCCAGCCAATGTCAGAGCGTACCCGCGCGCTGCTGGGCCTGCATGAAGGCGTCGTAGTTCAGCTCGGCAACCTGGTTCCACAGATAATGGTCGCGGCGGAAGGCCGTGATCGAATCCCACATCTTCTTGAAGGCTGGGCTCGCAGCGGACATTTCCACGTAAGCCTCATTGGCGGCGTTGAAGCTGGCCTCCATGATCTCGGGGCTGAAGGGCCGCAATTGCGCGCCTTCCGCCACCAGCTTCTTGATCGCCGTCGGGTTCACGAAGTCATATTTGGCGAGCATGTCGTTGCTGGTCGCCTGGCAGGCGGTCTTGAGCAGGGATTGGTACGCGGCCGGCAGTTCCTCGAACTTGTCCTTGTTGATGAGGGCGTGCACGGTCGGGCCGCCTTCCCACCAGCCGGGATAGTAGTAATAGGGCGCGACCTTGTGGAAGCCGAGCTTCTCGTCGTCATAGGGGCCGACCCATTCGGCGGCGTCGATCGTGCCCTTTTCAAGCGCGTTATAGATTTCGCCGCCCGGCAGGGTCTGCGGAATGACGCCGAGCTTGACCAGGATCTCGCCGGCAAAGCCGACACGCATCTTGAGGCCCTGCAAATCCGCGACGGTATTGATTTCCTTGCGGAACCAGCCGCCCATCTGGGCGGCGGTGTTGCCGCAAGGAAAGCCAACGATATTGCTTTCGCCGAGGAATTCGTTGGTGATGTCGAGACCGCCCCCATAATAATACCAGGCGCTCATGCCGCGGGCATTGAGCGAGAAGGGGATGGCGGCCATGGCGGCCCAGGCGACGTCCTTGCCCGAATAGTAATAGCCCACCGTATGGGCCATTTCGATGGTGCCTTCGGAAACCGGGTCCACCACTTCGAAGGCCGGGACCAGTTCTCCGGCGGCGAAGACGTCGATGGTGAAATTGCCGTCGGTCGCTTCGCTCACATAGCGGGCGAGCGTTTCGCCGCCGCCATAGATGGTGTCGAGCCCGGGCGGAAAGGACGAGGCCAGCCGCCAGCTCACCTTGGGCTGGCTCTGGGCGATGGCAGGCGCCGCAAGGGTCGAGGCGGCAACCGCGCCAACCCCGGCCACGCCGGCCTTGGTGAAGAACGAACGACGATCCAAGTTAGTCTCTCCCTTATGAACCGCGGCCTCCCGCCACGGCATTTGTCGACAATACACGCGTCTTTTACCTTGTCCAGCAAGGGGCGTTGTTATCGCCCGGGGTGATTATTTTCGTTGCCCCGAAGCATGAGCATACTGTCTCATGGGGCGGACGAGAGACCCTTTCGGAGCCGCCTATGACCACACCCCAGATGCTCGCCGTTCTCGTCATCCTCGCCATGATGGCGGCCTTCGTATCGGGACGGTGGCGCTACGATCTGGTGGCGGTTTCGGCGCTTCTGGTGGCTCTGGCCGTTGGCATCGTGCCGTTCGATGCGGCCTTTTCCGGTTTCTCCGACGATATCGTGGTCATCGTCGGCAGCGCGCTCGTCGTCAGCGCCGCGGTATCGCGTTCCGGCATCATGGAACTGGCGGTCAGGCGCTTCGCGCCCAATATCAGCGCGCCGCGCATGCAGCTCCTGCTGCTGGTGGCGGTCGTCACCGTGCTGTCGGCCTTCGTCAAGAATATCGGAGCGCTGGCGATCATGATCCCCATCGCCTTCCAGATGGCGCGGCGCTCGGGCGTGTCGCCATCCATGTTCCTCATGCCCATGTCCTTCGGCTCGCTGCTCGGCGGGCTGATGACGCAGATCGGCACCTCGCCCAATATCATCGTCTCGCGCGTGCGTGGCGAGCTGACCGGTACGCCGTTCTCGATGTTCGATTTCACGCCGGTCGGCGCGGCGCTGTCCGTCGTCGGCATCATTTTCCTCGCGCTGTTCTACTGGCTGCTGCCCGAGCGCAAGCGCGAGGATACCGGCATGAACCGGGCCATCGACATCAAGAACTATACGACGGAAGCGCGGGTGCTGGCGGAGTCTCCCGCCGTGGGTAAGACCGTCGCCGATATTCAGGCCGCCGCCGATGGGCAGGCCATGGTGACGCGCATCGTGCGCGCCAGCGGCCAGCGCCGCACGCCCTTGCCCGATGCGACGCTGAGGGCCGGCGATATCCTCCTCATCGAGGGCGATCCGCAGGCGCTCGACCAGATGGTGTCCCAGAACGGGCTGACCTTTTCCGAACGGCGGGGGGCGGCAGGCAAGGATTCGGCCGATATCGGCATCATCGAGGCGGTGATCGGCGAGGCATCCGGCCTGATCGGGGCGAGCGCGCAGGAACTGACGCTGTTCGACCGCACCGGCCTCAACCTCCTCGCCATCAGCCGGCGCGATCAGCGTTTCACCGAAAGGCTCGGCCAGATCCGCTTCCAGAACGGCGACGTCATCCTGCTGCAGGGCCACCTCAAGCGCCTGCCGGAGCTGCTGCGCGAATGGGATTGCCTGCCCCTCGTCGAACGCGGGCTCAGGATCGGCAGCGTCCGCAACGGGCTCATTCCGCTCTTCATCCTGCTCGCCGCCATGGTGGCGACGGCCCTCGGCATCGTTCCGGTGGCGCCGGCCTTCTTCGCGGCGGCGGTGGCCATGGTGGTCAGCCGCGCCCTGCCGCTGCGCGAGGTCTATGGGCAGATCGACGGGCCGATCCTCATCATGCTCGCCTGCCTCATTTCGATCAGCGATTCCCTGCGCAGCACCGGCACCACCGACCTCATTGCCATCTGGCTGTCGCATACGGCCAGCACCCTGCCGAGCTGGGGCGCCTTGGCGCTCATCATGGTTGCGGCCATGGCGGTGACGCCCTTTCTCAACAATGCGGCGACGGTTCTGGTCATGGCGCCGATCGCGGCGACCTTTGCCGGCCAGCTGGGCTATGCGCCCGATGCCTTCCTCCTCGCCGTCGCCATCGGTGCCGGCTGCGATTTCCTCACCCCCATCGGGCATCAGTGCAACACGCTGGTCATGAGCCCGGGCGGCTATAAATTCGGCGATTATTGGCGGCTCGGCCTGCCGCTCTCGATCCTGGTGATTCTGGTGGGCGTGCCGATGCTCATGCTGGTCTGGCCATTCTAGCCAGGTTGCCCTATCTTTTCGTTACACATGCCTGTTGACAGATTTCGGTACTTCTCCTATACAGACGACACGGTGCCTGTAACGAAAGGTTAGGGTCATGTCGAAGGAAAAGCCGATGACGCCGGCGGAACGCGTCAGCCTGCATCGCTGGGTCAACCGGGTGGAGGCGGCGGCGGACGAGCTCTTGGCGCTGATCAAGGCGGCGCCGTCGCCGCTGCCGCGCAAGCCGGTTTTCGACCCCGAACTGCTCAATGCCCTGTCCGATTTCACCATCGGGCAGGACGATGCGAGCGATGTCGATTATGAGAATGTGCGGTTCCTCGCGCTCGGCAATGGCCACCAGGCCGAAAACAAGGCGCGGGCGCTTGCGGCGGCGGCGCATTTCCTGCCCGGCGCCAAGATTCTCGACCGCCGGACTCTCAGCGTGCCGCCCTATGGCTCATGCCATTTCGCTGCCTTCACCCATCTCAAGGGCGCCATGATCAGCACGCCGGCGGATGGGGACGCGGGTTTCGGCTCGCGCGACTGGCACGACCGGCGCAAGATGGTGCTGTTCCGCGATGCGGGCGATGGCCGCTGCATCATCTATATCAATGATATCGAGCCACTGTTCGGGCGGCGCACGATCGGGCAGCATGGCGTGCCCTGGGGCGAGGTCGAAAAACTGGCCAATTTCGTCAAGGTGATCGCCAGTGCCGACGCCAACACAGTGGCCGCCGCGGCTGGTTAAGCAGGCCGCGCGGCGAGGATCATGTAATTGACGCCCATGTCGCGCGAGCGCCGCCACTCATCGGCGAGGGGATGAAAGACGACGCCGGTCTCGTCGGTGACGACGAGACCGCTGCGCCGCAAAAGCGTCCCGATCTCGTCCGGCGTCAGGAATTTCTTCCAGTCATGCGTGCCCTTGGGCAGCCAGCCCAGCACATATTCCGCCCCGACAATGGCGAGTGCATAGGCGCGGGCCGTGCGATTGAGCGTCGCGGTCAGCATGAGCCCGCCGGGACGCACAAGATCGGCGCAGCTCTTCATATAAAGCGGTACATTGTCGACATGCTCGACCACTTCCATGTTGAGCACCATGTCGAATGTCCGGCCTTCTTCGGCCAGGGCTTCGCTCGTCGTCGTCCGATAGTCGATGGAGAGGCCCGATTGCTCGGCATGAATCTTCGCTATGGCGATATTGCGCTCGGCCGCGTCGATGCCGGTCACTGTGGCCCCGAGCCGCGCCAGCGGCTCGCATAAAAGCCCGCCGCCGCAACCGACATCGAGGATTTCGAGACCTTCGAGTGGCCGCATCTGCGTGCCGTCGCGGCCGAAATGGGCGATGGCATGCTCGCGAATATAGCCCAGCCGCACCGGATGGAACTTGTGCAACGGCTTGAACTTGCCCGTCGGGTCCCACCATTCCTCCGCCATCGCGGTGAATTTGGCGATTTCGGCGTCATTGATGGTGGTCGTGGTCATGGCGGGCTCCCGTCGTGTGGCGGTGGTCTAGCGCAACTCGGTCGCAGGGGCAAAGCAAGCTTGTAAAGTGTCCATAAAAGTGTACACTCTTGAGGCTTGGGGGAAGCGAGAATGGAGTTCGAGTGGGACGATGACAAGTTCATGTCCAATCTTGCGAAACATGGTGTCAGCTTTGGTGAGGCCCTCCTGATCTTTGAGGGGCCACTCGTCACCAGACCTGATGATCGAAAGGACTACGGAGAGGTCCGATTCATTTCCATCGGTGAAGCTGACGGAAGAATATATGTGGTCGTACATACGATGCGGAACGACATCGTCCGTATTATCTCGGCCCGACTAGGAGGTCACCGTGACCGAAAAGACTATTACGCGCATCTCGCTGGCTGAACTGCGCGCCATGAAAGATCGTGGCGAGCTCATCCCCAATCATCCCGACGCTCAGCCAGGGGAGGATTTGCCTCCGGAGTTCTGGGAAAACGCTATCGTTGTCGACTATCGCGAGCCGACTTCGGTTCATCTCAAGCTCGATCCGCTCGTCTTCGCCTATTTCAAGCAGCAGGGCAAAGGGCACATCACGCGCATGCAGAATGTGCTCAAAGCCTATGTCTTGGCTGAAATGCGCAAGAAGAAATCGGACAGATCCTCTCCAGACGCGGCGGAGTAGCGGCATTTCGCCGGGATCGTGCGGGAGCGGAGGGCCCGGCGCCGTCCGATGCCGGTTGATTGAACCCGGCCTTTGTGGCATGGCAGCGCCCTGAAAACAAAAGCCTACCGCCGGCAGTACCGGTGGATTGCCGGGGACGCCTTTCATGGCCCGTATCGTCGTCAAGTTCGGTGGCACGTCCGTCGCCAATATCGAACGCATCCGCCAGTCGGCCCGTCACGTCAAGCGCGAGGTCGATGCCGGCAACGAAGTCTGCGTCGTGGTTTCGGCCATGTCGGGCAAGACCAATGAACTTGTCGGCTGGGTCAACGAAGCCTCGAAGGTCCACGATGCGCGCGAATATGACGCCGTGGTCGCCTCGGGCGAGCAGGTGACGGCCGGACTGATGGCGATCGTGCTCGGCGAAATGGGCATTCAATCGCGCTCATTCGCCGGCTGGCAGGTGCCGATCCATACCGACGATGCGCATGGCGCGGCGCGGATCACTGAGATCGATCCGACCGAGCTCGACAAGCGCATGAAGGCCGGCTGGGTGCCGGTCATCACCGGTTTCCAGGGCATTTCGCCGGCCGGCCGCATCACCACGCTCGGGCGTGGCGGCTCCGATACCAGCGCGGTGGCGGTGGCGGCGGCGGTGAAGGCGGATCGGTGCGATATCTATACCGATGTCGATGGCGTCTATACGACCGATCCGCGCATTGTGCCCAGGGCTCAGCGGCTGTCGCGGATTTCCTTCGAGGAAATGCTGGAAATGGCCTCGCTCGGAGCCAAGGTGCTGATGATCCGCTCGGTCGAGATGGCCATGGCCTACAAGGTGCGCCTCCTGGTGCGCTCCAGTTTCGACGATCCGGATGCGCCGCAGCTGGCGCCGGACGGTACCCCCGGCGTGCCCGGTACGCTTGTTTGCGATGAGGATGAGATCATGGAAAAGCAGATCGTTTCGGGCGTGACGCTCGCCAAGGCCGAGGCCAAGATCACCCTCCGCGACGTCAAGGACAAGCCGGGCGCCGCCGCCGCCATTTTCGGCACCTTGGCCGATCAGGGCATCGTCGTGGATATGATCGTGCAGAATATTTCCGATGACGGGGCGACCACCGACATTACCTTCACCGTGCCCGACGGGGAATATGACAAAGCGGTCAAGGCGCTGGAAGCGGCGGGCGAGCGCATCGAATATGCCAAGATTTCCGGCTCCAAGGGCGGCGCCAAGATCTCGGTCGTGGGCGTCGGCATGCGCAGCCATGCCGGTGTCGCCTCCTCGATGTTCAAGGCTCTGGCCGAAAAGGGCATCAACATCCAGCTCATCACCACTTCCGAGATCAAGACCTCGGTGCTGATCGATGAACAATATGCCGAGCTTGCGGTTCGCGCGCTGCATACGTATTACGGTCTGGACAGGAAGGACGCCTGAGCCGTCTGAGACGGACTCTGCCGCGCCCGGGATAGGGGGGCGGCACTGCGTCGCCAAGAGGACATGGCTACAAGCATAGGCGGCCCGCGTCTTCTGCTCCGGCAGTTGCGCGAAACCATGGCCGAACCGCTGGCCAGCCAGGAACGCCTCGACAAGATCGTCGCGCTGATCGCCGAGAACATGCGGGCCGATGTCTGCTCGTTCTATGTGCTGCGCGACGATGGTGCGCTCGAGCTTTTCGCCACCAAAGGCCTCAAGGCCGAATCGGTGCATATGACGACGCTCCGGCTCGGCGAGGGCCTTGTCGGCCTCATCGCCGCTGAGGCCGAGCCCCTGTCGCTCGACAATGCGCCGAGCCATCCCGCTTTCGCCTACCGGCCGGAAACCGGGGAAGACCCCTATTACGCCTTCCTCGGCGTGCCGGTCCTGCGTTCGGGCCAGACCCTTGGCGTCCTCGTCGTTCAAAACGCCGAGAGACGGCACTATGGCGAGGACGAAACCGAGGCCATGCTGACGACGGCCACAATCCTGGCCGAGATGGTCGCTACCTCGGACTTCGACAACCTTATCAAGCCGGGCTCGGATATCGATCTCAGGCGGCCCCGCATGTTCAACGGCGTCAGCTTTACCGATGGCATTGCGCTGGGCACGGTCGTGCTGCACGATCCGCGCGTGGTGGTGACCAATTTCATCGCCGAGGACACCGAGCAGGAAAAGGCGCGGCTCGACCATGCCATTGCGCGCATGCGCGTCTCCATTGACGCCATGCTCGACCATGGCGATATGCAGCCCTCCTCCGATCACCGTGAAATCCTCGAAACCTACCGCATGTTCGCCAATGACCGCGGCTGGGTGAACCGGCTGATCGAGGCGATCGAGAACGGGCTTTCTGCGGAAGCGGCGGTGGAGCGGGTGCAGAACGATACCCGCGCGCGCATGCTGCGCCAGGTCGATCCCTATATCCGCGATCGCCTGCACGATCTCGACGATCTCGCCAACAGGCTGCTGCGGGTTCTGACCGGCGATCATCAGGGCATTGGGCGTAACCTGCCGGACAACGCCATTCTCGTCGCCCGCAATATGGGACCAGCGGAACTCCTCGAATATGACCGCACCAAGCTCAGGGGCATCGTGCTCGAAGAGGGCGGAGCGACGGCCCATGTCGCCATCGTCGCCCGCTCGCTCGGCATGGTGGCGGTGGGGCAGGCGCAGTCGATCGTCTCCATGTGCGAAACCGGCGACGACATCATCGTCGATGGTGCGGCGGGGCTGGTGCATCTGAGGCCCACGCCCGATATCGAGCAGGCCTATGTCGACAAGGTGCGCGTCTCAGCGCGGCGGCGGGCGCATTATGCGGCGCTGCGCGACAAGCCTTCGGTCACCCGCGACGGGGTCGAAATCACGCTCTTGCACAATTCCGGGCTCGTCGCCGATCTCCCCATGCTCGACGATACCGGCGCCTCTGGCGTCGGGCTGTTCCGCACGGAACTGCAATTCATGATCGCCTCGCGCCTGCCGCGCCTGCCCGAACAGGTCGATCTTTACGCCGAGGCCATGCGCATCGCCGGCGACCGGCCCATCGTCTTCCGCCTGCTCGATATCGGCGGCGACAAGGTGGTGCCCTATCTGCGCTCCGCCGTCGAAGAGAACCCGGCCATGGGTTATCGCTCGATCCGGCTGGGGCTCGACCGGCCGGGGCTGTTGCGCACGCAGATAAGGGCCCTGCTGATCGCCGCAAATGGCCGACCGCTCAAGATACTCGTGCCCATGGTCACCGAGACCTTCGAATTCCGCCAGACGCGGCTGGTCGTCCACAAGGAGATCGACCGCCTGCGCCGGGCCGGCCAGCCCACGCCCTCCAAGCTCGAACTCGGCGCCATGGTCGAAGTGCCGTCGCTCTTGTTCGAGCTCGATCAATTGCTGCCGGAGGCCGATTTCGTCTCCATCGGCTCCAACGATCTGGTGCAGTTCCTGACTGCCGCCGATCGCGCCAATCCGCGCGTGTCGAAGAATTACGATCCCATCGGTCTGCCCCGTCTCCGGGCCATTCGCATGGTGGTCGATGCGGCGCAGCGCTATAATCTTCCTATCACCATGTGCGGCGAACTGGCAGGGCGTCCCCTCGAAGCCCTGGCGCTGATGGCCATCGGCATGACGCGCCTCTCCATGGGGCCGGCCTCGATCGGGCCGATCAAGGAACTGGTGCTGAATCTCGAACTGAACCCGATCCGCGAGGCGATCACCGCGGCGCTCAGCGACGGCGCCGATGGCGGTTCGGTGCGCGAGCTTCTGACCGAATGGATCGAAAAGCAGAACCTGCCGGTTTAGGGGCACCATGCTTGCAGTTGTTCCCTGCGCCGCTTAAACGCTCGCATGTCACCCCGGCGAAAGCCGGGGTCCAGTTTCGCCTACAGGGCGGATGCTGGATTCCGGCTTTCGCCGGAATGACATCGTGATTGTGACGAAAACGGTGCCAAGCACCGCCCAGGATTGTTGAATGGCATCTCTTCCCCAGGACAAGCTCGACGCGCTCGAGACCCGTTTCCAATATGTGGAGGCGGCGCTTTCGGGCGGGGCAGGGCCGGATGAATTCGTCAAGTTCTCCAAGGAACATGCCGAGCTTGCCCCCATCGTCGGCGAAATCACTGCCTATAAGAAGGCGCTGAGGGACCGTGCCGAGGCCGAAGATCTGCTCAAATCGTCCGACAAGGACATGCGCGAGATGGCCGAGGCGGAAATCGGCGAGCTCGACGAGCGCATCGAGCATCTGTTCAATTCCATCCGCATCCTGCTGCTGCCCAGGGACGAGGCCGACGAAAAATCCATCATCCTCGAAATCCGCGGCGGCACGGGCGGCGACGAGGCCGCCCTGTTCGCGGGCGATCTCTTCCGCATGTATGAGCGCTATGCCGCCATCCATGGCTGGAAGGTAACGGTGATGGAAGAAAGCCCCGGCGAAGTCGGCGGCTTCAAGGAAATCATCGCCAATATTTCGGGCAAGGGCGTCTATGCCCGCATGAAATTCGAATCGGGCGTGCATCGGGTGCAGCGCGTGCCGGCAACGGAGGGCTCGGGGCGCATCCATACCTCGGCGGCTACTGTTGCGGTGCTGCCCGAGGTCGAGGATATCGATATCGAGATCCGCGAACAGGATATCCGCATCGATACCATGCGCTCCTCGGGCGCCGGCGGCCAGCACGTCAACACCACCGACTCCGCCGTGCGTATCACCCATCTGCCGACCGGCATCGTCGTCACCTCCGGCATGAAGAGCCAGCACCAGAACCGGGCCCAGGCCATGATCGTGCTGCGCGCTCGACTATACGAAATGCAGCGCGAGGCCCGCGATTCCGCCCGCTCCGCCGAGCGCAAGGAACAGGTCGGCTCCGGCGACCGCTCCGAGCGCATCCGCACCTATAATTTCCCGCAGGGCCGCGTCACCGATCACCGCATCAACCTGACGCTCTACAAGCTCGACAAGGTGATCGCCGGTGAAGCGCTGGACGAATTGATCGAAGCGCTGATCACCGAGAATCAGGCCGCCCAACTCGCGGCGATGGAGAACGCCAACTGAGCCCTACCATCGGAGCCCTCTGGCGCCAATGGCGCGACCGTTTCGCCGCCCGGGGCTCCGAAAGCGCCGTGCTCGATGCCAAGCGTCTCGCCGCCTATGCGCTCGACCTCTCCGATCTCGAACTGCTCACCCGCGAGAACGAGCCGGTCCCAGCGGATGCCGAAGCAAAGCTCGCCGGCTTCATGGCCCGGCGTCTGACCGGCGAATCGGTCGCCCGCATTATCGGCGAGCGCGAATTCTACGGCCTGGGCTTTCTGCTCAACGCCGCAACGCTCGAACCGCGCCCCGAAACAGAACTCCTGGTCGATCTCGCCATCAAGCTTTTGCCCGAGGGCGGCCGGCTGCTCGATCTCGGCACCGGAACCGGCTGCATCCCGATTTCGGTTCTCGCCAACCGGCCGGATGCGGTCGGCGTCGCCGTCGATATCAGCGCCGAGGCGCTGGAGGCCGCGAGCGCCAATGCATTGCGGCACAACGTCAGCGACCGACTAGCCTTATTCGAAGGCTCATGGTTCGAGCCTTTAACGCAGAACCCCCACCCTAACCAGCCATTCGAGCGTAGCTCTCATGGCCTTCTCACCTTCAATCGCTCCACCGGAGCGATTGAGGACGGTTCGAAGCCCCTCAAGGGGGAGGGGACTGCATCGAGTCTGGGGCAGGACGATGCCACATCCACAGACCCGAAGCCCCTCCCCTTTGAGGGGAGGGGTTGGGGTGGGGGTTCTGAAGCCCCGGGCAAATTCGATCTCGTCGTTTCCAACCCCCCCTATATCGAAAGCGCCCTCATCCCGACCCTCTCCCCCGAGGTCCGCGATTTCGACCCCTCCCTCGCCCTCGATGGCGGCCCCGACGGCCTCGTTCCCTACCGCATCATCATCGATGAGGCCCCCCGCCATCTCGCCCCCGATGGCCGCATCCTCCTCGAAATCGGCTATGACCAGGGCGCGGCCGTTGCCGTCATGCTGGCGCGGGCCGGCTTTAACGAGATCGTCATCCATAAGGACCTGAATGGGCTTGACCGTGTGGCAAGTGCGCACCATATGGGTGGGGTCAGCCGCTCTTTCCCGCGATCGGAGCATTTTATGCTTGGAAGTCCGGGACGAACCATATAGCGTCTGACGTGCTGTCAATGGCGCATCATGGGCGCCGCGGTGATAGCCACCCGATCTTCCTCGAAGCTGCAAGGGCAGCGCGGTCCAGGGTAATGGGCTACGCGGGATCACATCGGACCAAGTGGCGGTGCCGCCCGACAGTTTTAGGTCTTCATGAAGCCAGACTTTGCCAGTTGCAGGAGCCAAGCTCCGCCTGGATTTTGGCCCGACTTGGCATGTGCCGGTCCGCCAGCATGACGCTTAACTTTTAGAGTTGATAAAGCGACCAGATGAGACCCAATAGCCAGAACAACAAGAACCGCTCGCGGAACCGCAACGGTGGGCGCAAGCATGTGAACCCGTTGTCGCGCAATTTCGAGAGCAACGGCCCCGATGTGAAGGTGCGCGGCAACGCCTCCCATATCGCCGAAAAATATCTTCAGCTCGCCCGTGACGCCCAATCCTCGGGCGACTCGGTCATGGCCGAGAATTATCTCCAGCACGCCGAGCATTATTTCCGCATCGTCATGGCTGCCCAGCAGCAGAACGGCCAGCGTCAGGACCAGTATGGTCAGGATGGCGACGAGTTCGACGACGATATGCCGGAAGTCAATTCGCGCTTCTCCTCTCCCCAGCCGCCGCAGCAGCCTGCAGCCGCTGAAAGCGAGGAAGCCCCCGAACCCGCCGAAGCCGCTCCCGCCTCTACGGGCGAAGATGCCGCCCAGCCGGCCGCTGCCGCCGCCGAAGGCGAGGCCCGCAAGCCCCGCGAACGCCGCCCCCGCCGCCGCCGTCCCGCTGGTGGCGATGCCGGCGCTGACCCCGCCAACGCCCCCCAGCCCGAAGTCGGCGATCTCCCTGCCTTTATCACCGCAGGTGGCGCCGCCAACGCCGCGGAATAAGGTGTTGCGAGAGAGTTTTGAAAAGGCCGGCTCGATGCCGGCCTTTTTGTTTGGTGCCATGCCCTCCTGGTTCGAGGCTCGCGAAGGGCTCGCACCTCACCATGAGGGCTACTGGGGACTAAGTGGGTGGGCTCCTGGTGAATGCCATTTCCCCTGAGGCTTCACTCATCCCGGATCGTCACCCTCGGGCTTGACCCGAGGGCTCTTCACTTTGCGATGCCGGTCACGTGAAACACCCTCGGGTCAAGCCCGAGGGTGACGATCGGTGGGTGGTGATGATTGGCGGGTGGCGACGGACAGTGGGTGGTGACAAACGGTGGGTGAGGCATGCATATGGTCCCAAGGACTTCCCACCCACCACCGCTTTCCCCGGGCGTGACCCGGGGACCGCTCGCAACACCCGCCGGACGGCGAATGACCCGCGGATCAAGTCCGCGGGAAGCGACTGTGGTGAAATGAGGATCGGCGCTCACCAGTTTTCTTTTTCCCACTAACCCACCGAAACAGCGAGGGGCAATCCCCAGGGCGGCGCTTCGGCACGGCTCCGTGCCCGCAGGAACGCAGGCGGAGAAAGCACCGCCACTCCCCTTTTTCTTTACAAAGCTCTTCCTACATTCTCTTCGTGATGGAGCAGCGCCGATACTGAAGCCGCCGCGTGGTCGAACCCACGCTCCGGTCCGGGCGTTTCATCGAACGACGCTTCCGCCGTGCCTTTCGGTGCCTTCGGGGCCGCAGGACGGGCGAGACAAGGAGAGTTGCATGAATATCGAAAAATACACCGAGCGGGCGCGCGGCTTCATCCAGAGTGCGCAGACTCTGGCCCTCGGGCGGGGCCACCAGCAATTCGCCCCCCTGCATCTGCTGAAGGTGCTGCTCGACGACGATCAGGGCATGGCCGATGGCCTCATCACCCGCGCCGGCGGCGATCCCAAGGCGGCGCGTGCGGCGGTGGAAGCCGCGCTCAACAAGATTCCCTCCGTTTCCGGCGACGGCTCGCAGCTTTATCTGAGCCGCGAACTGGCGCGCATCTTCGATACCGCCGAAAGCGCGGCGCAGAAGGCCGGCGACAGCTATGTCACCGTTGAACGGCTGCTGCTGGCGCTGGTGATCGAAAAGGACACCGATGCCGGCAAGATCCTGTCTTCGGCGGGCGTCAATCCGCAGGGGCTCAACGCCGCCATCGAAGCCATCCGCAAGGGCCGCACCGCTGACTCGGCCTCGGCCGAGAACGCCTATGACGCGCTCAAGAAATATGCGCGCGATCTCACTGCCGATGTGCGCGAAGGCAAGCTCGACCCGGTGATCGGCCGCGACGAGGAGATTCGCCGCACCATTCAGGTCCTCTCCCGCCGCACCAAGAACAATCCGGTGCTGATCGGCGAGCCCGGCGTCGGCAAGACCGCCATCGCCGAGGGCCTCGCCATCCGCATCGTCAATGGCGACGTGCCCGAATCGCTCAAGAACAAGAGCCTGATGGCGCTCGACATGGGCGCGCTCATCGCCGGCGCGAAATATCGCGGCGAATTCGAGGAGCGCCTGAAGGCGGTCTTGTCCGAGGTGACCTCGGCCGAAGGCCAGATCATCCTCTTCATCGACGAGATGCACACGCTGGTCGGTGCCGGCAAGTCCGAAGGCGCCATGGATGCCTCCAACCTGTTGAAGCCGGCCCTGGCGCGCGGCGAGCTCCACTGCGTGGGTGCGACGACGCTTGATGAATACCGCAAGCATGTCGAGAAGGACCCGGCTCTCGCGCGGCGCTTTCAGCCCGTCTTCGTCGATGAACCCACCGTCGAGGACACCATCTCGATCCTGCGCGGCCTCAAGGAAAAATACGAGCTGCACCACGGCATCCGCATTTCCGATTCGGCGCTGGTGAGCGCGGCGACCCTGTCGAACCGCTACATCACCGACCGGTTCCTGCCCGACAAGGCCATCGACCTGATGGACGAGGCGGCTGCGCGCCTGCGCATGGCGGTCGATTCCAAGCCCGAAGCCCTCGACGAGCTTGATCGCCGCATCATGCAGCTCAAGATCGAGCGCGAGGCGCTGAAGAAGGAAACCGATGAGGCCAGCCATCAGCGGCTCGACCGGCTCGAAAACGAATTGGCGACGCTCGAAGAGCAGGCCCAAATCATGTCGGCCAAATGGCTCGCCGAAAAGGAACGCCTTCAGGGCAGCCAGAAGCTCAAGGAAGAGCTGGACCTTGCCCGTTCGCAACTCGAAATCGCGCAGCGCCAGGGCGATCTGGCGCGGGCGGGCGAGCTTGCCTATGGCGTCATCCCCGATCTCGAAAAGCGCATCAATGCGGCCGAAACCACCGGCGCCGAAGGCGGCGATCCGGTGATGGCCGAAGAGGTCGTGACCCCGAGCCATATCGCTCAGGTGGTCTCGCGCTGGACAGGCATTCCGGTCGACCGCATGCTCGAAGGCGAGCGCGAGAAGCTGCTTCATATGGAAGATTCGCTCGGTGCCCGCGTCATCGGCCAGTCCGAAGCGGTTGCCGCCGTCGCCAAGGCCGTCCGCCGCTCGCGGGCAGGGCTGCAGGACCCGAACCGGCCGATCGGCTCGTTCATGTTCCTCGGCCCCACCGGTGTCGGCAAGACCGAGCTGACCAAGTCGCTCGCCCAGTTCCTGTTCGACGACGAGACCGCCATGGTCCGTCTCGACATGAGCGAGTTCATGGAAAAGCACTCCGTCGCCCGTCTCATCGGCGCGCCTCCGGGCTATGTCGGCTATGACGAAGGCGGCGTCCTCACCGAGGCTGTGCGCCGGCGGCCCTATCAGGTGATCCTCTTCGACGAGATCGAAAAGGCGCATCCGGATGTGTTCAACGTGCTGTTGCAGGTGCTCGACGATGGCCGCCTGACCGATGGCCAGGGCCGCACGGTCGATTTCCGCAACACCGTCATCATCCTCACCTCCAATCTCGGCGCCGAATATCTGGTCGAGCTCAAGGATGGGGAATCGGTTGAGCTGGTGCGCGGCAAGGTGCTCGATATGGTCAAGGCCGCCTTCCGTCCGGAATTCCTCAACCGGTTGGATGAGATCCTGCTGTTCCACCGGCTCGGGCGCGAGCATATGGGCTCGATCGTCGATATCCAGTTCGGGCGGCTCGAAAAGCTGCTCAAGGACCGCGACATCAAGCTGGTGCTCACGCGCGAGGGGCGCGAATGGCTCGCCAATGAGGGCTATGACCCCGCCTATGGCGCGCGGCCGCTCAAGCGCGTCATCCAGCGCTGGGTGCAGGACGGCCTTGCCGAGGAAATCCTCGCCGGCCGCGTCGCCGATGGCGATACGGTCACGGTCGATGTCGGCGAAAACGGGCTGGTGCTGCGCCCCGGCGGCGCGACACAGCAAGCCGCCTGAACCAATAGAAAAGGCCGGTCCTGGTGACCGGCCTTTTCTTTGTCCGCAACGAAACGGCGCGGCGGGCTTTCTTCCTGCAACGGAAGGAGAACGCCATGCACCAGCATACCGACGCCGAAATGGCCGCCTGCATCGAGGCCTGTCTCGCCTGCTACCGGACCTGCACCGATATGGCGATGAATCATTGCCTCGCCCTCGGCGGCGCCCATGTCGAAAAGACGCATTTCACCCTGATGATGGCCTGTGCGGAAGTGTGCCGGACCTCGGCCCATCTCATGCTGATGGGCAGTCCCCAGCACAAGCTCACCTGCCGCGCCTGCGCCGATATCTGCCGGCTTTGCGCCGATGATTGCGAGCGGCTCGGCGACATGGACGATTGCGTCACCGCCTGCCGCGAATGCGCGACGAGCTGCGAACACATGGCGGCATGATGGCGGTTCCCGCTGGGCGCGCGTAGAATGTGGCGGCATCCATGCGTGAGCCCGCCATGACCGCTTCAGCCGATACGCCTCACTTCGTCGCGCCGCACAATCGGCGATTCGTGCTGATCGCGGCCATCCTGGCCTCGAGCATGGGCTTTATCGATGGCTCGGTGGTCTCGATCGCTATTCCGGCCATCCGCGCCGATCTCGGCGCGACGCTGGCCGATGCGCAGTGGATTTCCAATGGCTATCTGCTGTTCCTGTCCTCGCTGATCCTCCTGGGCGGCGCGGCGGGGGACCGGTTCGGGCTCCGCAACACTTTCGGGCTCGGCATTCTGGTCTTCGTTGCCGCCTCGGTGATCTGCGCTCTGGCGCCGACCCCCATGGTGCTGATCGTGGCCCGGGCCGTGCAGGGGATCGGCGCGGCCTTCATGGTGCCCGGCAGTCTCGCCATCATCGCCAAGGCCTATCCGCGCGACGAGCGCGGTCGCGCCATCGGCATCTGGGCGGCGGCCTCCTCGCTCACCACCATTGGTGGGCCGATCATCGGCGGTTTCATCCTGACCCTCGGGGATGCCGGCTGGCGGCTGGTCTTTGCCATCAATCTGCCGCTCGGCATCGCCGCCCTCGCCCTGCTGTGGTTCAAGGTCGATGCCGACCAGCCTTCCGAGAGCCGGCATCTCGATATGATCGGCGCGGCGCTGGCGACCGTGTCGCTGATGCTCATCGCTTTCGGCCTCACCGGCGATGGCAGCGAGAGCGTGCCGGCGCTGTCGCATGTCGGGCTTTATGCGGGGCTCGGCGTGATCCTCGCTGTGGCCTTCATCGTCTGGGAGGCGCGCAGCAAGGCACCCATGCTGCCGCTCCGGCTCTTTGCCGAACGCTCCTTTTCCGGCGCCAATGCGCTGACGCTGGCGCTCTATTTTGCCCTGGGCGGCGTCATGTTCTTCCTGCCCATGACTATGATTGCCGGCTGGGGCGCGAGCCCGGTCGAGGTTTCCTTCGCGCTCCTGCCCATGGGCGTTCTGCTGACGCTCCTGTCCTCGTTCAGCGGCGGCATGGCAGACCGCTACGGGCCGGCCCCGCTCATCGCGCTCGGCTCGCTGATCGTCGCCGTCGCCTTCGGTCTGTTGGGGCTCACCGCGCCGCTTCACAATATCTGGTTCGCCGTCATGCCGCTGATCGGCCTTTTGGGGCTCGGTATGGGGCTCGTCGTCTCGCCGCTCTCGACGGCGGTGATGACCTCGGTTGCCGATGCCGATACCGGCACCGCCTCGGGCGTCAATAATGCGGTGGCGCGGGTTGCGGGGTTGCTGGCCGTGGCGCTGCTGGGCGCCATTGTCGCCTCGGTGTTCGAGCGGGCACTGGGGAGCGCCGCCGAATTGCCGATCTTTTTCGGTCTGCCGGCGGAAGGCCTGAGCACCGAAGAAGAGGCGTTGCGTCAGAGTGCGACAGATGCCGGCTTTGCCGCCGCCGCCTATATCACCGCCGGATTATGCCTGGTGTCGGCACTGATCGCCTGGTTCACGCTCGAAAAGCGCCGCCCGTCATAGCGCCGTATCGGCCGTCGTCGTCCCGTTGTCGGCAGCGGCCGTTTCGGTCCCGAGCGTGGTGGCGGCGACCGCGACCGGGGCGGGGTCGCGTTTCATCAGATCGTCGATCTGCGCCATGGTCTGGCGGAAAGCGCCTTCGTTCTGCGCCGTCAGCGTGTTTTCGCGCGGCAGCTTGACGCTGAGCGGATCGACCAGATTGCCGTTGATCTTGATTTCGAAATGCAGATGCGGGCCGGTCGAATTGCCGGTGGAGCCGACATAGCCGATGATCTGGCCCTGATGCACGCGCACGCCCGGCTTGATGCCCTCGGCATAGCGGCTCATATGGCCATAGCCGGTTTCATAGCCGTTGACGTGCTCCATCTCGATCTTGTTGCCATAGCCCGATTGCCACTTGGCCCAGGTGATGACGCCGTCGCCGGCGGCATAGATCGGCGTGCCGCTGGGGGCGGCGAGATCGACGCCGGTATGGAGCTTCCGCGTATGGAAGATCGGGTGGACACGATAGCCGAAGCGCGAGCGCAGCGTACCCCCGCCCTGGAGCGGCCGGCGGGTCAGGAAGCGCTTGCCGGTCTCGCCATCCGGATCGTAGAAATCGGCCACCCCGTCCTCGGTGGTGAACCGGTAAAGCTGGCGCGTCGTGGTGCCCAGCGTCAGGCTCACATAGAGCAGGTCCTTATGGCCCGTCGCGTCCGGGGCGGTTTCGAGAATCTCGATGCTGTCGCCGGGGGTGATGCGCTTGGTCATGTCGATATCATAGGCATACATGCCGATGATGCGCTCGATGGTGGCATCGTCGAGATCGTGCTTGCGGCCGGTTTCCCAGATCGAGCGATAGATCGTCGGCAGATTGGCGACGTTGATCTCTTCCGTATCGCCTTCGGGGAATTCGATATCGGGCGGCGCGAGGCCGAGCACATATTGGCCGCTATCGGTCAGGGCGACGGTGGCGCGATGCACATCGGTATCGGCGCCATTGTCGTGCAGATAGATGCTCATGCGATAGGGCACGAGGCTCTGCGAATTGCGCGAAGGCCCGAACAGAATGCGCAGCCGCGTCATCGGCGGCAGCCGCGTCGAGGGGAACACGTTCCTCAGCGTGCTCTGGATCGCCCCGATCATGGAATCGGTAAAGCCGTTCTTGGCGAGCACATCGCTCAGCTGGCTGGCTTCGCGCACGGTCAATATGCGTTCGGTGCGTCCGAGCCCGGCCTCGCTCGGCAGCGTGGTCTTGGGCATGACCGTCACGTTTTCGGCGACGCCGGTGATGACATTGTCGCCGAGGCTGCCGACGCCGAGATCGGTCACGGCGGGCGCGAGCGAGGCATAGGCGAGAGCCGGCGATTCCATATCGGCATAGCCGGCATCGACGCTCATGCGCGCATATTCGGCGGCGGCCACGTCATCGATGGAGTGCGGCGGCACGAAGCTCATCGGCATGGCGGCCTGGCGCACGGCGACTTCGCCCTCGACTTCGGCGCCATAGATATCGGTATTGACCTCGGCGGTCTCGCCGGCCTCGATCGGCTGGGTCGCGCTCAGGATCGCGACCGGGTCGTAATCCGGCACGTCGTCGGAAAGGGCCGTAGCGGCGGTCGACAACGTGGCGCGGATGCGCACGAAAGGCTGGTTGCGGATGATGTCGCGCCCGTCGACCGTCTCGCGGATGCTCGCCTCGACCACTTCCAGATCCGAACGGGTCTGGGCGACGGGGCGCATGCGGCTGGTCTTGGCGGAAATATCGGTGGGGGCGGGCAGCTCCGCCTTGGGCGCATAAAGCTGCAAGGCCTCATAGGCCGTCGAGAAGGTATCCTGACCCTGGAACGAGACATAAAGCGCCGCGCCCATCAGCAGCACGCTGGTCAGCCCGGTCATCACCGTGCCGGACAGCCAGGCGAAGCTCAATTCGCGGCCATGCGGAATCTCGCCGTCGGTCGATTGCACGGTCAGAGCGGGGCTGTCTTCGTATCCAGTCGCCTTGAGCAGGGCCGCGTGGCGATGTCTTTGCGCCGCAGTCAACGCCCCATCCTTGGATCAGTCACAATATCTCCCCCAAGCGGATCGGTATCCGACCGGTCATACGCGGGGTAAACGCGTATGTCTCAGGAATCTATAACACACGAGTACACCTGATCCGCAAGAAATGCGGCGAAACTGGGCCGGGAACGGCACATTCGGGCCGCGCCATGCCTCTGACCCAGCCTTGAAAGGCGGAAACGCTTCTCCCATATGATTGTAACAAATTGACGTCTGCCGCTTTTCGGGGCGGTTCGGCCGGAGTTTTCAACAGGCCCGGATCGTCTCCCGGCGAAAATGTCGTTTTTGTCATTTTGGCGTGTTGACAGCAAAATAGGCGGCCCCTATAACCCGCCCATCGCTGATGACCGCGGCGCCGGAAACGGACCGAGACAGTCAGCAAGCCTCTGAAAAATCGAAGCAATTCGAGATTTCAAATTCAAAATTCGAAAAACTTCGAATGATGAAAAAGGGGTCTGGACAAGCTGCAAGGCTTCGGCTAGATACCCCGCCACGCCAACGACGCGAGCCAATCGACCGGCTCCCACTGAATGGCGAAAATCAGACAGGGCAGGGTTGCTGCCGGGAGACCGGAAGCGAAATCCTGTTCTCTGAAGAATGCGAGGGTTCACCCTCAAGACGCGGGTTTCCGGGTCAGCTCTTGAACATTGTGAAGAGAGAAGAAAGAGAAACGTGGACGGCGAGGTTCTTGCGGGCTGAGGCTGGAGTAATTCCGGTTGAAGCTGAAAAGACTTCGATGGGTGCACGTTTTTGA
>Ga0182735_1000034_pt1 | contig 239968 bp, 238 predicted proteins | sample eDN5th30CKraftMG_FD_128524 | JGI IMG/M metagenome (GOLD analysis project Ga0182735, IMG submission 128524) | Enriched Miracle-Growth compost microbial communities from Emeryville, California, USA - eDNA 5th pass 30_C Kraft MG (version 2) (version 2) ... | reverse complement strand
TCGACCTGGCGCAGCTTCGCGACGATCTCTTCGGGCTTATGCTTCTTCTGGGGCATTCCAACGTCCTCTCCAATGGCTCAATAGCCTACTTCAGGGAGGACCACTTTTCAGGGGGCAGACCAATCTCACTGATAGACATGCAACGTCATTACGACAATCCTTGAGGGCACCCCGGTGTTAAATGTTTCTCGCCGACGTCGCAGATGACGCAGCGCATATAGTGATGGGCCTTAACCGCACATCCACATGCGCTGGTGATTGTCCGGCAAATTTCTAAACCTGTTTGTCAGGCGACTTGACTTGCTCGCTTCGGCTGGAAGGCTTTTTTGTTGCGTCATGCGCCCCCTGCCGCTGCGCAACTTGGTATCGCAGAATAATTTGCAGCGCCCGCCGCTCCCGATCTTCTTCACGCTCTCCGGGCACAGATTCTCGGTGAAACTCCTCACGCACCGCTCTGATTTGATCGGCGGTGAATACCTCTGCGTACTTCAGGAAATAGGTCATGGTTTCCTCCTTTTGGAGGCTTTGGGCGTGAGCATATTGTCGATGCTGACAGCCATCGACGCCCGTAACAATGGCCGACGATGTCAGCATCATCCTACGAATTGGGGAGGTTGGCCAATTCAAATGATATTGCAGCGATCAATCGCCCCGCTGGCTTCGGCTGGCGGGCTAAATCGAACTCCGAAGAAATCCCGCATTCCGGCGCATTCGGAAACCTATGCGTTCTTAATTGGAACGGAGCCCCAAACTCAGTTCTTCTTCCCGCAGAATACGAAGTGCACGCAACTTGCGTTCCTGGGCGCTCTCCCCCGCCGGAGCCTCGGCTTGAAATCTTTCCTGCATGCGACGCACTTGGTCAGGCGTGAAGATGCCGGGGGCGCCCTTTAGAAAACTTTCCATGCTAAGTGCTCTGAGCAGACTATGGGCCAGCCACCGAAGCGGCTGACCCCTATAGTGATTAGGCCGCCTTGGCCATCTCATTGGCTGATGCGTCGGCGAGACCAGTCAGCGCTTCATCTGTCATGGATTCTTCGTTTAGCGTCTGATCGAGCAGTTTGGCTGCATCCTTCATCCCAAGGACTTCGGCCCAGCGTTTGAGCGTGCCGTATCGCGTAATCTCATAGTGCTCGACAGCCTGCGCGGCCGAAATCAAGCCGGCATCCAGTGCGGGCATGCCCTTGAACTCATCGATGATCTCCTCGCCTTCTTCGATGATGCCATCGATGGCGGGACAGGTTTTTCCTTGCGCCCGCTTGCCGAGGAGATCGAAGACCTGCTGAAGGCGTTCAACGTGTCCCTCGGTTTCGTCCTTGTGCTTCTCGAAGGCGGCCTTCAAGTCGGCCGATGAGGCAGCCCGCGCCATTTTTGGTAGGGCTTTAAGGATCTTGCGCTCCGCGTAGTAGATGTCCTTGAGCGTGTCGTAGAAGAGATCGTCCAGCGTTTTTTCTTTTGCCATTGTCGTCTCCGTTGGGTTTGCGGCGGTGTTGCGGTCAAGGTGTGGCGCTCACGCGCTGTCAAGCTTGCTGAAGAGAAATGGTTCCCGTATCTATTCTGAAGGCGGCGGATTACCGCCACCTCCGTAAGCACACAGTCAAACGTGGCTGGGTCGCTCGGGGCTAGCTCCCGCCGGCATCGGATCCTCCTCGAGGAGAATATCCTTCATACGGGCGAAGGCGACAAACACGCCCCGTGCTGTCTCTGCATCCACGTCACCCGCCAGCGCCGCCTTGCATGCTCGAATAGCCGCTTTCTGCTCCGGGCTGTTGCCGCACCAGTTCATGAGAAACTGGTAGGCGTCGAAGGTGTTATGGATCTGTCGCGGAAAGCCGAGCCCGACCAAGACATGGACAGGCTTCTCGAAGGGTTGGGAGAACATCGCCACCTCCCCTCGTCAGACAAGTGCAGTGCCGCGGTGACCGTGGTCCGGTGCTGTCGCCCAAGGTAGCGGGACTGTGACCTCTTCGAATATATCCAAGGACTGGGCGAACTTGCAGAACGCTCGCCTTGCCGCACTCAGTGGGGTCTTACCCTCAAATGCGGATTGGCATGCGTTAAGTGTCACCCGGTAAACTGGGTCCCGGCGGTGCTTAGGCCAATTGTAGAGAAATTCCAGTGCGTCCTCCAGGCAAGCGATTTCCTGGATGAGGCTGCTTCCCTCTTTTACGTATACAGGGCTGTCGAACAAACGATCGTTCATCAGATCCTCCAATGTGAACGAAAATTGTTGTTTCGGGATAGGTCGGGACCGACAGCGGTCGCGGCCTCGCAAAAATATGTTGCTGCCCGTGCACGTCGTCAAGATCGATCGAGTGATACAGATTACGACGAGTGGCAGGCGTTCGCTAATCTCTGAGATCCAAAGGGGCTGCTCTGTGGAGGAATCCATTCGCAGCCCCAGGCAGAAACCATAGCGGAATTACGGTTCCTCCCAGCGCCGCCTCGAACCTGGAGGGCAAAGAGGCAGCGCGGCAACCTCATTAGCTCAATGTGGAATTTCCGCAAGGGTAGGCCAGCCAGAGAAAATTGGGTCCGCAGGTCGGATATGAAAAACCCCGCCGGAGCGGGGTGAAGACATATGCGCAAATCTTTATATGCCTATAGATTGAGTGCTGTATCTGCAAAATGGGGAAAGCAACGCACCATACATCTGCGCGCGTTGACAGAAGAGCCAGTAATAATCCTAGATGGTGGTTGGCGCGATCCTGAGTCGGGCCAGAAACGACAACGCCCAAGGCGTGGGGCCTCGGGCGAAGTCAGAAACCGATGAACGGCTCCTCCTGATACGAGGTGCAATATGCACAACCCGGCGCCGCGTCGCAAGTGCTGTTGTCAACAGCCGTTCGTCTCCGCACCGTTCAAGGAGAACGAACAATGCCCAATGAACTGACACTGCGCGGTCAACGTATTCGACGCGATCACGAAGGCCGCGTCTGCCTGAACGACATCCACAAGACCGCCGGCTTCTCGAAGAACCAGTTGCCGTACGATTGGCTTCGGGGTCCGTCTGCCGCTCGCGAGATCGTTGCCGTCCTGACTTTAATTACGGGAAAATCCCGTAGTTGGTCAAAAGAGGAAATGAAATCAGCATATTACACGCAGGTCGGGCGCGATGGCGGCACTTGGGCGCACGAGAATCTTGCGCTGGGGTATGCTGCATATCTGTCGCCGGCTCTCGCGGTTGAAATCCGAGATGTCTTCCTGCGCTACAAGCGCGGTGACGAAAGTCTTGTCGGAGAGATTCGTGAGAACAAGGCGCGCCGAGAGGTGGCCGACCATGAGCTCCACCGAAAGATAGGCAAGGACGTTCGCAAGCGGTTCACCAAGACCCTTGATGAACACGGCGTAACAAAGCCTATCGAGTACGCCAGTTGCACAAACGAGGTCTACAAACCGATCCTTGGCGGCACGGCTAAACAGGTGAGAGAAGAACGGGGGTTACACCCCAAAGCGAACCTGCGTGATAACATGTCTATCTCCGAGCTCGCCTTCACCATGGCTTCGGAAGCCTTGGCGAGCGAGCGGATTGAGCATCAGTCTGCGCAGGGCTTCATCGAGTGCCGCGATGCCACAAAACGAGCATCTCTCGCGATTAAGTCGGCTATCGACAGCGACAGACGTAATCGCCAGCAGAAGATGCTGTAGCCGATAGGGCGGGCATCCGGCGCCAGGCTGCCCGCTTCGTTCTCCCCCGCCGCTCTCGCTTCCCCTTCCTCCCGCACCTCCCGTCCCCGCTCAATGCAGCGGCGGCAGTCCCTTCGCCTTCTTCCCCTTGAGTGATTTCGGCTTCTCCGCTTCCATGTGCTCATGAAGCCTTGCTAAGGTTTCGATCCACGCGGCTGCTTTCGGTGGGATTTCCTCCAAGCCCATCACCCATGCCTCGACCAGCCCTTTGTCACATTCAAAGATCCCTGCGAGCTGGTCTGGGGACCAGTGCAGTGCATCCAGGCATTGGACGAGGCGGGCCGGCGTCATCCTTCGCCTCGCTTCTGTCCATGCTGTTGCTCGACCACTTTAACGGCCTCCTCCAAACGCTGGTCGAGATCATAAAATCGACGGATCATTTCCGCCAATGCCAATCCATAGGGCGACAGATCGTTGGCTATAGATGCTGCCACCTTCATCGGCGGCTCGCTGTCGAGCAGTGCATCGATTTCTGGAAGGCTGCTTAGGCGGGGCTTCCTATTCATGATCCGCTGTTCTGGTCTCCAGTTCACTCCATGTCCGGCACTGGCCCGTACGAGAATAGCACGGTCGGCTCACCATATTCCCCGATGGCCGGGTTCGCCTCCCGGCTCCACGCTACGACGGCCGCATGCTTCTGCGCCAGCGACTTTGCGGTTCGGATCGCGCGGTCCTCGCTCACCTGCTCGGCCGGGCCAACCACCGGCTGCATATCGCCTTCCTCGTCGGCATCGAAGGCGACCACGACGATTAGCTTCGGCAGTTTCTGCTGGCGAGCAGTGGGCTCAGACATGGCACCAGTCTCCCTTTTCAAAGATGATGATGCTCGCCAAGTAGGACGTCAATTGGTGGGACGCGCATCCCGAAAAGCATAATGATTTTGTAAGAGGAAGTTTGTCCCACTATTCGGTAAGTCATTGATATTGGTAGAAATGGCGGTCCTCTCCTGGGCACCATCGGCTCCCGAAAGAGCTTTCAGCAGAAATCAGACGCCCAGCCGCAACCCCTGCCTGATGCCGGCGGGACAGCTTTATCGCTGCCCTGCTTCCTCATCCTTCTGCCTCGCTGTCGGAATATTCCTCGCTCACATGCCTGCGTGCGATCGTCGGCCGCGTGGCGGGGCATGCCGCCCCGGACGCACCGGTTTCGCAACCGGTTGTATCGTGAGCGGATTCACGCCTATTGTACGGTCAAAGTCGCGAGACAGACTTGTGCATGAATGGGAGGATTGCATTGTTCCGGATATCCAGCCTGGCGCCTGCCGTATTGTCGGCCCTGTTTTCACTCACCGCGGCGAGCGCCGCCGAGATGACATCCCATGAAAAGGAACTCTACGAGGCGGCCAAGCCGGAAGGCGCGGTCACCTGGTATGTGTCGCAGTTCAACACCGAGGATGCGGACAGCGTCTGCCGCCTGTTCGAAAAGCGCTATGCGGACCTGCGCTGCGAGGCGATCCGCGCGACGGGACAGGTCATCTACCAGCGCCTCATGCAGGACATATCGGCCGGCGTGGTGCAGGCGGATGTGCTGAGCACCAATGACGGCGCGCAGATGGTCGAGCTCAAGCGCATCGACAGGCTGGTGGAATATAATCCGGAAAATCTCGAACATATGGCCGCGTCGATCCGCCAGTTCGGCGAGCCCGGCTACTGGTTCACGACCTCCGTCGCGCCCTACGCGATCGGTTACAACACGAATCTGGTTTCCGAGGAGGAGGCGCCCAGGAACTGGACGGACCTGCTCGATCCGAAATGGAAGGACCAGATCGCCATTCCGCATCCCGGCTTTTCCGGCAGCGCCGGCACATGGGTCATCGCCATGCGCGACCTCTATGGCTGGGACTTCTTCGAGAAACTCGAGGCCAACAAGCCGCAGATCGGCCGCAGCGTTTCCGACGGCGCGAACCTGATCGTCTCGGGCGAGCGCAAGATCGCCGTCGTTCCCGCCAATCGCGCGGCGGTGGATGCGCATAATGGCGCGCCGGTGAAGCCGGTCTATCCGACGGACGGGCTGGTGCTCGCGCCCGGCTCGACCGGGCTGCTGGCGGGCGCACCGCATCCGAACGCCGCCAAGCTCTTCGCCGAATTCCTGCTGGGCCCGGAAGTGTCCGAATATTACGCGGGCGATCAGCGCTTTCCGCTGCGCGCCGACGTGCCCGCGCCGGAAAGCCTCGTGCCGCTTGCCGACCTCAAGCTGATCATGGTGCCCGATACCAAGGTCGTCAGCGATCTGCCGGAAGCACAGACGAAGTTCCGCGACATCTTCGGCATCTGACCGGTCCGGTCTCGCAGGAATCGCGACTCGTCCGGACGATCGCGATATGAGACCGGCATGACCCGAATATCGGACATCAGGGCATCGCCCGTCCTGCGCGGCCTCTATCTGGCGGCGGGCCTTGCCTTCGTCGCGCTGGGTTTCGTCGGCATCTTCCTGCCGGTGCTGCCGACGACGCCGTTCCTCATCCTGGCCGCCGCCTGCTTCGCCCGTTCGTCGCGGCGGCTGGAGAACTGGCTGCTGGATCATCCGCGGTTCGGGCCGCTCCTGCGCGACTGGCGGCAGCGGGGCGCCATTCCGCGCCGCGCCAAGATGATGGCGCTCGCCGGCATATTGCTGGGTTACGTCCTGTTCTGGCTCGGCAGCGATCCGGGGCCGCTTCTCGCTGCCGGCGTCGCGGCATTCATGCTGGCGGGCCTCGCTTATGTGCTCACGCGGCCTTCCTGAAGCTCACAGATAGGGCGAGCCGAGCCAGAGCGCCCTGTCGATCAGCCGCACCGGCAGGGGCCGCGCCTTCAGCCCGGCGCGCGTCACCTCGTCCGCCTGCTCCTTCACGGCATCGATTCGTGCGGCTATCTCCGCCGCGAAATCCGCATCCACGATCTCGAGGTCGATCTCGAAATTGAGGCGAAGCGAGCGCGGATCGAGATTGGAGGAGCCGACGAAGCTCCACGCGTCGTCGATGGTCAGCAGCTTGGAATGGTCGAAGGAGCCGCGGGAGCGCCAGATGCGGCAATTGGGGCCGAGCACCTGGTCGAATTGCGCCGTCATCGCCCTGTCGACCAGCATCAGATTGTTGGTCCCCGGGACCACGATGTCGATCTCGACGCCGCGCCGGGCGGCGGTGGTCAGCGCGCTGATCAATTCGCGATCCGGCAGGAAATAGGGCGACATGATGCGGATCGAGTGGCGCGCCACCGAAAACGCCCCCATCAGCAGCTTGTGGCTCGTCTCCAGGCTCGAATCCGGCCCGGATGGCACGGCGCGTGCGAGCAGCGGCCCGCCGGCCATGGTCCTGACAGGCTCGACTGCCCAGGTGTCGTCGTCCAGCGCTTCGTCGGTGGCGAAGTTCCAGTCTTCGGCCGCGATCGCGAAAATGTCGGCGACCACCGGCCCCTCCACCCGGAAATGGGTGTCGTGGGAATGATCGGGGCCTGCGAATTCCAGCGTGAAGTCCTTGCGGATGTTCATGCCGCCCATGAATGCCACCGCGCCGTCCACCACGACGATCTTCCGGTGCGTGCGCAGATTGGCATAGGGCAGCCGCAGGCCCTCGATGATCTTGCCGTTGAAGAGTGCCGTCTTCACGCCGCCCTCGTGCAGATGGCCGAGGATGCTTGGCCGCGAATAGCGCACGCCGATCGCATCGATCAGCACGCGCACGGCGACGCCCCGCCCGGCGGCCGCGATGAGCGCGTCGGCGACGCGCAGGCCGGCCGGGTCGCGGTCGAAGATATAGGATTGGAGGATCACGCTCCGCTTCGCCTGCGCAATCGCCTCAACCATGGCCGCATAGACGCGGTCGCCGCTGTCCAGCATCTCAACCATGTTGCCGGTCGTCATCCGGTGATGGGTGACGCTATCGCCCAGCCTTCCCAGTGCGGCGAACCGCCTGCCGAAACGGTTCGCGATCAGCCCGTCGGCCACGGCCTCGCCAAGGGGGGACGACCGGTGATGGCCATGCGCCGCACGTTCGACGGCGAGCGATTTGTGCCTGATGCGGTTGATGCCACCAATCGCATAGATCAGCGCGCCCACGATGGGTGACAGGAAGATGACGCCGACCCATCCGATCGCGGCGCGGACCTCGTTCTTGGTCATCGCCGCATGGATCGCCGCCGGTACGGCGACGAGGATCGACACGACGGTCAGAATATGCGGCCAGTAGTCCTGGATGAGGGTCAGCATGGGCGGCAATCTACAGCCATGTCGGTTGCATCCCAATAGCGCGCCGGAAGAACCGCCCACAAGCTTGATGAAATGCGAATCCTCCAGAAAGAATTTATCGAGAGGAATTTTCTAACTCCCATGGCTGCTTCATGGGCCGCGTCTCTCCGCCACATGCGCGTTCATGGCTATTTTCGCCGCATCATCTCAGGAGAGACACATGAAGCGCTTTCTCATCATCGGCGCGGCACTTGCCGGCCTCATTGCCGGGCCCGCCAATGCGCAGTCGCCGGACAAGATCCTCAATGCATCCTACGATGTCGCGCGCGAGCTCTTTGTCGCCGTCAACGAGGCCTATGTCGCGAAAAACCCCGGCAAGTCGATCGACCAGTCGCATGCAGGTACGTCGAAGCAGGCGCGTGCCATCGTGGAAGGCCTCGAGGCCGACGTCGTCACCTTTAACCAGGTCACCGATATCGACTTCCTGGTGAAGAACGGCTTCGTGACGGACGACTGGCAGAGCGATTTCGCCAACCAGGCCTCGCCCTTCTATTCGCTGCCGTCCTTCCTGGTGCGCGCCGGCAATCCCAAGAACATCAAGGACTGGGACGACCTGGTGCGCGATGACGTGAAGGTCGTGTTCCCCAATCCCAAGACTTCCGGCAATGCGCGCTACACCTATCTGGCCGCGACCGCCTATGCGAAGGAGAAGTTCAACGACGATGCGGAGAAGGTGGCGGAATTCGTCGGCAAGCTGTTCGACAATGTGCCGGTCTTCGACACCGGCGGCCGCGCCGCGACCACCACTTTCGTGGAGCGCGAGATCGGTGACGTGCTGATCACCTTCGAGGCCGAGACGCGCGGCATCGCCAAGGAGTTCGGCGCCGATAAGTTCGCGCTCGTCGTTCCCTCCGTCAGCCTTCTGGCCGAGTTCCCGGTGGCGATCGTCGACCGCGTCGTCGACAAGCGCGGCTCGCGCAATTTCGCAAAGTCCTATCTGGACTTCCTCTATACGCCGGAGGGCCAGACCATCGCCGCCGAATATGGCCACCGCGTGCATGAGCCCGACGTGGCGGCAAAGTACAAGGACCAGTTCCCGGAGGTTCGCCTCGTGACGGTCGAGGACGTGTTCGGCGGCTGGCCGAAGGTCCAGGAGGAGCATTTCGCCTCCGGCGGCCTGCTCGACAAGATCTACGGCAATCGCTGAAATTCCCGTCCTTGACATGACGATCGGCCGGCGGACAGCTCCGCCGGCCTTTTCTCGGAGACTTTGCACGTGAGACGCCGCGTCCTTCCCGGCCTGCCTCTGTCGCTCGGCATCACGCTGTTCTATGCGGGGCTCATCATCGCCCTGCCGATCGGCGCGCTGATCTTCAAGGCGGCGAGCCTCGGCCCGGAGGAATATTGGCGCATCGTCACCTCGGGCCGTGCGCTGGCGAGCTATCGCGTCACGGTCCTCGCCGCCCTGATTGCCACCGTCTTCAACCTCGTCTTCGGCCTCGCGCTTGCATGGGTGCTGGTGCGCTATTCCTTCCCCGGAAAACGCCTGTTGGACGCGATCGTCGATCTGCCCTTCGCGCTGCCCACCGCGGTCGCGGGCATCGCGCTCACGACCCTCTTCGCCAGCAATGGCTGGTTCGGCAGCCTGCTGGCCGAAGCCGGCATCCGCGTTGCCTACACGCCCATCGGCATCATGATCGCCATGGCCTTCACCAGCCTGCCCTTCATCGTGCGCACGGTGCAGCCGGTGCTGGAGGATCTCGATCCGGCACTGGAGGAAGCGGCGCAGTCGCTCGGCGGCACCGATGGCGAGATCTTCCGACGCGTGATCCTGCCGCTGCTGACGCCCGCGCTGCTCGCCGGCGTCTCGCTTTCCTTCGCCCGCAGCCTGGGCGAGTTCGGCGCCATCATCTTCATCGCCGGCAACCAGCCCTTCGAGACGGAGATCACCGCGCTGCTCGTCTTCATCCGGCTGGAGGAATATGACTATCAGGCCGCCGCGGCCATCGCCTCGGTGCTGCTCTTCACCGCCTTCCTGATGCTGGCCGCGACCAATATCCTGCAGGCCCGCGCCCTGCGCTACACGGCGAGGGGCTGACGATGAACGCGCAACGCAAGCCGCCGCGCATCGGCGACAGTCCCGCCATCCGCCGCATCCTCATCGCCTTCGTGCTGTTCTTCGGCGCCATCCTCGTCGTCGCGCCGCTGGTCGTCATCTTCACGCAGGCCTTCTCGCAGGGCTTTGCCGCCTTCGTCGCCAATATCGTCCACCCCGACACGCGCCACGCCATCCTGCTCACCGTGCTGACCGCGCTCATCGCCGTGCCGCTCAACACCGCCTTCGGCGTCGCCGCTGCCTGGGCGATCACCAAGTTCGACTTCCGGGGCAAGCGGGCGCTGATCGTGCTGATCGAGATACCCTTCTCGATCTCGCCCATCGTCGCCGGTGTCGCCTATCTTTTCGTCTATGGCCTGCAGGGCCTGTTCGGGCCGGCGCTGCAATCGGCCGACATCAAGATCCTGTTCGCGCTGCCAGGCATCGTTCTGGCCTCCATGTTCGTCACCGCGCCCTTCGTCGCGCGCGAGCTCATTCCGCTGATGCAGGCGCAGGGGCGCGACCTGGAGGAGGCGGCGACCTCGCTCGGCGCCTCGGGCTGGCGCACATTCCTGTCGGTGACGCTGCCCAACATCCGCTGGGCGCTGCTCTATGGCGTGGTGCTGTGCAATGCGCGCGTCATGGGCGAGTTCGGCGCGGTTTCCGTCGTGTCGGGCAATATTCGCGGCCAGACCAATACGCTGCCGCTCCATGTCGAACTGCTCTATCACGACTACAACACCGCCGGCGCCTTTGCCGCCGCATCCATCCTGACGCTGCTTGCGCTCGTCACCATCGTGGCCAAGGTGCTGCTCGAAAAGCAGGGCGCCGGGCGCGCCAGCCGGCCCGCACTTGCCGCATCCACCAAACCAGCCGCTTCAACCGAGGGAGCGAAGCCGTGAAGATCACGCTCGACAATGTGGTGAAGACCTTCGACACCTTCCGCGCCGTGCATGGCGTGTCGCTGACAATCGGCAGCGGCGAGCTGGTCGCGCTGCTGGGGCCGTCGGGTTCCGGCAAGACCACGATCCTGCGCATGGTCGCGGGGCTCGAATATGCCGATGATGGGCGCATCCTCTTCGGCGACGAGGACGCCACCGACATTCCTGTGCGCGAGCGCGGCGTCGGCTTCGTCTTCCAGCATTATGCTCTATTTCCGCACATGACGGTGGCTCAGAACATCGCCTTCGGCATGAAAGTGTCGAAGCGCAAGCGCAGCGCCGCCGAAATCGATGCGCGGGTCACCGAACTCCTCGCCTTGATGCGGCTTGCCGGGCTGGGCGACCGCTTCCCGGCGCAGATCTCCGGCGGCCAGCGCCAGCGTGTCGCATTGGCCCGCGCGCTCGCCGTCGACCCCAAGGTGCTGCTGCTCGACGAGCCCTTCGGCGCGCTCGATGCCAATGTGCGCCGCGACTTGCGCCGCTGGCTGCGCGAGATCCATGACGAGCTCGGCATCACCACGATCTTCGTCACCCACGACCAGGAAGAAGCGCTGGACCTCGCCGACCGCGTCGTCATCCTCAATGAGGGCCGCATCGTACAGGAGGGCACGCCGGAGGATGTCTGCCGCCGGCCGGGATCGGCCTTCGTCACCCGCTTCCTCGGCGATGCCAACCGGCTCGTGGCCGAGGTGCGCGACGGACGTGCGCATGTGGCAGGCGGCAGCATCGATGCGCCCGGCGTGCCTGATGGCCGCGCCGAGCTTTTCGCCCGCCCCGCCGATCTCGACTGGGCGTCCGGCGGCGCCGGCATCGAGGCCAGCGTGTTGCGTGTCATCGACCGACCGGAGAACCGCCGTCTCGTCGTGCGCCTGCCCGACGGCGTCACCGCCGAGCTCGACGTGCCGCCCGAAACGCAGGTCGCCGCGGGCGACAGCGGTGCCCTGCAGCTCCGCCGCGCCAGCGTCTTCTCGCTAGCGTAATTCAAGCAAAGTGCGCAGCGGTTTTGCGCCCGGAATTGCGTAAACTCAGATCACCTCGTCTTCGGCCAGTCGCTGGATTTCCGATTCGGAATAGCCGAGCAGATCGCGCAGCACATAGACATTGTCCTCGCCGTAGCAGGGTGCGCCGCGGTTGATGAGGCCGCCAATATGGGCCGGCGTGTCGCTGAGCTTCATCGGCAGTTCGGCCACCGGCCATTCGCCGATCTTGGTGCCGCGCACCTCGGTCAGCCAGTCCAGCGCGGCGAGCTGCGGGTCGTTGTCGATGCGGTCCTCTGCCGTCTGGCACACGCCGGCCGCGACCCCCACCGCCTGCAGAAGATGCATCACCGAATAGGGATCGTGGCGGCGGGTCCAGCTTTCGACCGCGCTGTCCAGCGCATCCTGATTGGCCAGCCGCGCATCGCGCGTGGCGAAGCGGGGATCGCTCAGCCATTCGCTCTGCCCGGCAACTTCCGCCATGGCGCGGAACTGGGCGTCGCTATAGCAGGCGATCGCCACCCAACGATCGGCGCCAGCGCAGCGATAGGCCCCATGCGGCGCGGCCGGCGCATAGGGCGAACGATTGCCGGTGCGCTGCGTCTCGCGGCCATTGGCGGACCAGTCGAGCACGGCCGGTCCGGTCAGGAAGATGCCGCTCTCGCATTGCGAGGAATCGATCCACTGGCCCTCGCCGGTGCGTTCGCGGTGGTAGAGCGCGCCCAGCGTCGCCAGCGCGAAACTGTAGGCGCCCATCCAGTCGAGGAAGGAATAGCCCCAGCCCGCCGGCATGGCAGGCGCCGGCAGGCCCGACATTTCCGATGAGCCGGCAAAGGCCGCCGCGACCGGACCGACGGTGCGCATGCGCCCATAGACGCCGTTGCTGCCCATGCCGGACTGCTGGACATAGATGATGTCCGGCTTGATCGACTTCATCACCTCATAGCCGAAGCCGAGCCGGTCCAGCACGCCGGGCGAGAAGCCTTCCGCCACCACGTCGGAGATGGAAACCAGCGCCTTGGCGATCTCCAGCCCCTTCGGATGCTTGATGTTGAGCGACAGGCCGCGCTTGCCGGAATTCTTGTTGTTGAACTGGCCGCCCATGTCCGGATCGGTCTCGCCGGGCAGGGGTCCGGTCGCGGCCGCCCGCGCCGCCCGCCCGCCCACCGGGGCCATGGCCGCGACGCGCGTGTCGGGATTGGCCTTCCATTCCACCTTCAGGCTCTCCGCGCCCAGCCCGGCGAGGAAGCGCGTGCCGCCGGCGGATGCCAGGAACCAGGAGAAGTCGAGGATGCGCACATTCTGCAACGGGAACGGCTTGCCATGGGCTGAAAGACGTGTGTCCGCCGGGCGCGGCTCGACGCTGCGCGGGCCGGCCTTGGCCACCGCGCGCATCACCGCATCGGTGTCCTCGCCCAGCAGCGGCGCGCGCCGCCCAGCCTGCCAGGCCGTCGCCGTGCTCAGCCATTTGCTCGTCACATAGCGGAAGGAGCGGCCGAGCTCCGGATGCGCGATGTCGCTCAGCGTGCCGCGCGCCAGCCAGTGTTCGTCGGTGGCGTTTTCATGCGGCTTGCGCAGCGGCGCCCAGAGCAGGCCGATCTCCTGCGCCTCGCGCCAGGGCAGGTCGGCGCTGTCGAAGGAGCCGGTGAAGCGGTTGAGGATGTCGGCGAGCGCTTCCGCGCGGGGATCCTTGCCGCTGGTTCCGGGAATGGCGCGCGCGCCCTTCGCCACCAGCGGCATCACCTCGCGCACGCCTTCGGTGAAACCATGGCGGGCGAGGAAGGCGACCGTCTTGTCATGGTCGGGTCGCGCCATGATCCAGGTGAGGAACCAGCGGCCGTCGCGGCTGCGGGTGATGGAGGTGATGCCGTCCGGCCTCTCGCTGGCGTGCCGGCAGGTCTGGCGCCACAGCGGCACGCGCCGCATCACCCAATACATCACGTCCAGCTCGGTATTCTTCGACACCGCATCGTGCACGGCGCAAGACACCTCCTGCCCGCGCCCGGTGCGGAAGCGCGACAGCAGCGCCGCGACGATGCCGATGGCGAGCTGTTCGCCGGCAATGTGATAGGCCTGCCATGCCTGCGGCGCGATCGGCGGCGTGTCGTAGCGGCCATCCTTGCCGTCATAGCCGCAATTCATCATCACGCCGCCCAGTGCGAGATGGATGAGGTCGCTCGCCTTGTAGTCCTTCCACGGCCCGGTATCGCCGAAAGGCGTCATGCGCGCATGGACAAGTGCGGGAAAACGCGCCCCGATCTGCGCTGAATCCATGCCGAGCGCCGTGGCGACGCGTCCGCAGGACGTATCGAGCAGCACGTCGCTCGCCTCCAGCAGCGCCGTCAGCCGCGCCACGTCTTCGGGGATGTCGAGATCGAGCACGACGGATTTCTTGGCCCGGTTATAGGCCCAGAAATGCAACGATCGCTCCGGATCGACCTCGTCGCCGAGGAAGGGGCCGATCGCGCGCGTGGAATTTCCCCGCGGCGGCTCGACCTTGATGACCTCCGCGCCGAGACCCGCAAGAAGCAGCCCGCAATATTCGCCGAGCTCGTCGGCAACCTCCACCACCCGCAGCCCGTGCAGCATGCCCGGCTTCAGCCTGTCCTCGGGGCGCCCGGCTGCTTCTGCTTGCGCGAATGCGCCATTCCTGGGGCTCTGGTTCATGTGGATGTCGTCTCCGCCCTGTTATCGTGCGCTGCCCGGTTCAAACCAAATGCAAACGCTTTCAGAATTTGTTTATGCGGCAGCCTTCCAAATGTCCAGATCGGTATGAATGTGCCGATGGAGAAGCGCGCCGAGGATCCGCTGGGCGGCTGCAATCCTGCTCCTGAGCAGCGCATAAAAGTCTTTTAATGTCAATATCTTAACTTGATACATAGCGCTTGACTACCTCTGACATCAGTTCGTGTGACTGTATCGGCGGATGATTGGCGCCAAGTGCGCCTTCCGCGGTTTCTGCAAGAAATGAAAGAAAGCGCTTGCAATGGATCGAGGCGGTGTTTAGCTTTTTTCGAACGACCGCCAGCCCATGGCGGCATGTAAGGGAGGTTGCATGTCGGATTTTCGGGAGCTCAGCAACAAGGTTGCCGTCATCGGTGTCGGCAACACCGCCTATGGCAGCTTTCCCGAGACGGACGATTACGGCCTCGGCGCGCAGGCATTCAAGCGGGCGGTCGAGGATTGCGGCATCGACAAGAACGAGATCGATGGCCTGCTGGTCTGCCGCGTGCCTTTCTATGCCCGCATGGCCGAGATCCTCGGCATCGATCCGCGCTGGACGATCACCTTGCCGGGCCATGGCCGCATGGCGGGCGTTAGCATCATCGAGGCCGTCGTGGCGCTCGCCACGGGCCGCGCGAAACATGTCGCGCTTATCTATACCAATATCGGCCGCTCGCGTCGCATGAACTATGGCGGCGACGAGTCGAACAGCGTCTGGAACCCATATGGCATGACCTCGCCGGGCGCCTCGCACGCCATGATGTTCCGCCAGCATATGGCGCGCTACGGCACCACCACGCGCCAGCTCGCCGAAGTCTCGGTCGCCTTCCGCCACCATGCCGGCATGAACCCCGATGCGGTGATGAAGAAGCCCATCACCATCGACGACCATGAGGAAGCGCGCCCCATCGCCCTGCCGCTGCGCCTGCTCGACTATTGCCTCATCAATGACGGCGCCACCTGCATGATCCTCACCACCGCCGACCGCGCGAAGGATTTCCGCAAGGCCCCGGTGCTGATCTCCGGCGTCGGCGCGAAGGACAGTTTCACGGAATCCTCGTCCTTCCCCAACTACGACAGTGACTTCTGGTACGACGCGGCGCATTTCTCCAGCCAGGAGGCCTATGCCATGGCCGGCATCGGACCGGGCGATGTCGATACGCTGATGGCCTATGACAATTTCAGCCCCACCGTACTTTTCAGCCTAGAAGGCGCCGGCTTCTGCAAGCGCGGCGAGGCGGGCGGCTTCGTCGAGGGCGGCGCGCTGAAGGTCGGTGGCAGGCTGCCAACCAACACCGATGGCGGGCACCTGTCCAATTCCTACATGCAGGGCTGGGGCCTCAATATCGAGGCCGTGCGGCAGGTGCGCGGCGAATGCGGCGAGCGGCAGGTGGCCGATTGCGAGGTGGCGATGTTCCAGGCCACGACGCCCTGCACGCGCTCCATCATCTATACGCGCGCCTGACGATCCGGAGGACGAGCCATGAATCTTGCCGCCAGCACCGGATATGACAAGCCGCTGCCGAACACCGCTGACCCGCTGATGGCGCCCTTCTGGGCCCATGCCCATGCCGGCCGCCTGACCGTGCAGCGCTGCGTCGCCTGCAGCGACCGCCACATGCCCGCCACCCATATCTGCCCGGCCTGCCTGGGCGACGAGCAGGAGTGGGAGACGGTGTCGGGCCGCGCCGAACTGGTCTCATGGGTCGAGTTCCACAAGGCCTATTGGGGCGGCTTCGTGAAGGACCTGCCTTATCTCGTCTGCCTCGTGAAGCTCGAGGAAGGGCCGCAGCTCTACAGCAATGTCGTCGGCGCGCGCGAGGAGGATCTGGTCGTCGGCCAGAAGATGCGCGTCGTCTTCGACAAGGTCACGCCCGACGTGACGCTACCCAAATTCGCACCGGCCTGACCGGCGAAGAGGTAAATCCAGGGAGGAAGCAGATGTCTTACATGCACAGGCTGTTCAAGGCAGCCTCGATCTCGGCGGCATTGCTGGTCGGCGCCAGCACGCTTGCCGCCGCGCAGAATACCGACCCCAAGGTCCTCAAGGTCGCCATGAGCGGCGACCTCAAGATCACCGATACGGTATGGACCGCCGCCGCCATCACCGGCATCGCCGCCAACCAGATCTTCGACATGCTGTTCGCGCCCGATGAAAATCAGGAGATGCAGAACCAGATGGTCGGCGAATATGTCGTCAGCGAGGATGGGCTGACGCATGACATGACGCTGCGTCCCGGACTGAAGTTCCACGACGGCACGCCGGTCACCGCCGAGGACTGCGTCGCCTCCATCAAGCGCTGGGCGCAGAAGGATGCCATGGGCAGCCTGCTGATGAGCAAGGCCGCCAGCCTGGAAGTGGTCGACGAGGACAGCTTCCGCCTGGTGCTGAAGGAGCCTTTCGGCCTCGTGCGTGAATCGCTCGGCAAGCGTATCGGCCCGGCCTATATCCGCCCGGCGCGGCTGGCCAGCCAGCCGGCTGCCGAGGAGATCAAGGACCCCATCGGCTCCGGCCCCTACAAGATCGTGATGGATCAGTGGGTGCCCGGCAGCAAGGTGATCTTCGCCAAGAACGAGGACTATGTGCCGCGCGAGGAGCCGCCGAGTGGTCTTGCCGGCGCCAAGGTCGTCAATTTCGACCGCATGGAATGGATCTCCATTCCAGACGTCAACACCAAGCTCACCGCGCTCACCGTCGGCGAGATCGATTATTTCGACGCGCCGCCGCTCGACTTCCTGCCGATCTTCGACGCCGACCCGAACCTTGAGCTGGTGGCGACCGATCCGCTCGGCGTGCAGCCGCTCTTGCGCCCCAACCACCTCTATCCGCCCTTCGACAACAAGCTCGCCCGCCAGGCGCTGATGTATCTCATCAAGCAGGAAGACGTGCTGAAGGCGATCGTCGGCGACCGGCCCGACCTCTACCCGCCCTATTGCCCGGCCTATTTCATGTGCGGCTCGGCCAATGAGACGGCGGCCGGCGCGGATGCCTATAAGGAGGTCAATGTCGAGAAGGCAAAGGAACTGCTGAAGGAAGCCGGCTACAATGGCGAGCCGCTGGTGATCATGCAGCCCACCGACCGGCCCGAGCACACCGCCGCCACGCTGGTCGTCATCCAGGCGCTGCGCGACGCCGGCATCAATCTCGACGTGCAGGCCGCCGACTGGGCGACCATCTCCGCCCGGCGTGCGCAGAAGACCGATCCGAAGGACGGCGGCTGGAACCTGTTCATCACCGGCACCACCGCCGCTGCCGCGATCGATCCGCTGGTCAACCTCTGGTTCGTGCCTTCCTGCGACAAGGCCGCCCCCGGCTGGCCGTGCGACAAGGAGATCATGGCGCTGATCGACCAGTGGAGCCAGGAAGCCGATACCGCCAAGCGCAAGGCGCTGGTCGACCAGATCCAGACCAAGGCCTATGACTCGATCCCCTACATCCCGCTTGGCCAGTACAAGCGCCAGCATGGCATCCGCGCCGAGCTGAAGGATGTTCCGCAGGCCGGCACCACCGTCTTCTGGGGCATGCACAAATAGCGGCAGGAGAGGCGCGCAAGAACAAGAAGGCAGGCATTTCCGCGATCCATGAAAGCGGAAATGCCTGACCCAACCGCGCCTCGACACCGATCGCGTCTTCTGGGAGGAAGGGAATGTCTTTCATATCGAGAATGTTCGCCGGCGTCGGCCTTGCTGTCGCCATCACTCTTTCGCCGGCTGCCGCACAGACCGCGCCGGACAAGCTGCTCAGGGTCGCCATGAGCGGCGACCTCAAAAATGTCGATCCGGTCTGGACCAACGCCGCCATCACGACGGTAGCCGCCAACCAGATCTACGACATGCTGTTCGGGCTGGATTCGAAGAACCGGATCCAGAACCAGATGGTCGGCGAATATGTGGTCAGCGAGGACGGACTCACCCACGACTTCACCTTGCGCCCCGGCCTGAAGTTCCATGACGGGCAGCCCGTCCGCGCAGAGGACGCAGTGGCCTCGATCAAGCGCTGGGCCGAGCGCGACGCCATGGGCCGCCTCATCATGCAGAAGGCGAAGAGCCTCGACGTGGTGGACGAGGACAGCTTCCGACTCGTCCTCGACGAGCCCTTCGGCCTGGTGCGCGAAGCGCTGGGCAAGCGCATCGGCCCGGCCTACATCATGCCGGCCCGCCTCGCTTCGGTCCCTGCATCGCAGGAGATCAAGGAGCCGATCGGCTCCGGTCCCTACAAGCTCGTCACGGATGAGTGGGTGCCCGGCAACAAGGTGGTTTTCGCCAAGAACGAGGACTATGTGCCCCGCGAGGAGCCGACTGACGGCCTGGCCGGCGCCAAGATCGTCAATTTCGACCGCATGGAATGGATTTCGATCCCCGACGTGAACACGAAGCTGACGGCGCTGACGGTGGGCGAGATCGATTTCTTCGACGCGCCGCCGCTGGACTTCCTGCCGCTTTTCGATGCCGATCCGAACCTCGAGCTGATCTCAAACGATCCGCTGGGCATCCAGCCGCTGCTGCGGCCGAACCATCTCTACCCGCCCTTCGACAACAAGCTCGCCCGTCAGGCGCTGCTCTATCTGACCAATCAGGAAGATGTGATGAAGGCGATCGTCGGCGATCGTCCCGACCTCTACCACAAGCATTGCGGCGCTTTCTTCATGTGCGGCTCGCCGAGCGAGTCGGACGCGGGTTCGGAACCTTTCCGCGCGGTGAATGTCGAGAAGGCGAAGGAACTGCTGAAAGAGGCCGGCTATAATAACGAGCCCATCGTCATCATGCAGCCGACCGACCGGCCGGAGCATATCGCGGCGACGCTCGTCGTCGTCCAGGCGCTGCGCGACGCCGGCCTCAATCTCGACGTGCAGGCCGCCGACTGGGCCACCATCACGGCGCGGCGCGCGCAGAAGACCGATCCGAAGAACGGCGGCTGGAACCTCTTCATCACCGGCTCCGTCGCGGCCTCCACCATCGACCCGCTGGTCAGCCTCTGGTTCACGCCGTCCTGTGATGCGGCGGCGCCCGGCTGGCCCTGCGATAAGGAGATCATGGGGCTCATCGACGACTGGAGCAAGGAATCCGACCCGACCGGGCGCAAGGCGATCATCGATAAGATCCAGACCCGCGCCTATGAGGTGGTGCCTTATGTTCCGCTCGGCCAATATACCCGCCTGCACGGCGTCCGCGCCGAGCTGAAGGACGTGCCGCAGGCCGGCACCACCGTGTTCTGGGGCATGCGCAAGGGCTGAAGCATGTCTCCCGAAAGTGAGAACCGGTTTCGGGAGAAAGACATGCGTGAAAACAAGGCGTCGGGCGCGGCCGCGGCATCCTGCGGTGGCCGCTCCATGTGCAAAAAAGGAGAGTGACCATGCTGGCTTACGCCGTCAGGCGCGTCGTGGCGACGATACCCGTCATGCTGATCGTCGCCGTCATCACCTTCCTGCTGCTCGCGCTCAATCCGGGCGATCCCGCCGCCATCCTCGCCGGCGAGGATGCCACCACCGCCGATATCGACATGATCCGCGAGTCGCTCGGCCTCGACCAGCCCATGCCGGTCCAGTTCGTGAAGTGGATCACCGGCGTGGTCACCGGCGATCTCGGCATGTCGATCTTCCACGGCCGTCCGGTGCTGGAAATGCTGATGGCGCGCCTGGAGCCGACCGCCATGGTGGCGCTGGCCACCATCCTCATCTCGGTCCTGATCGCGGTGCCGCTCGGCGTCATCGCCGCCTGGCAGGCCGGCACCTGGATCGACCGCGCCATCATGGTCTTTGCCGTGGCCAGCTTCTCGATCCCGGTCTTCCTTGTCGGCTATTTCAACATCTACGTCTTTTCCATGCAGATGCGCGTCTTGCCGGTGCAGGGCTATGTACCGCTGGCGCAGGGCATCATTCCCTGCCTGACCTCGCTCATCCTGCCCAGCGCCACGCTCGGCCTCGCTTATTCCGCGCTGCTTGCCCGCATGACGCGCTCGACCATGCTCGAAGTTCTCAACGAGGACTATATCCGCACCGCTCGCGCCAAGGGCCTTTCCATCAGCCCGGTGCTCATCAAGCATGCGCTGCGCAATGCCGCGGTGCCGATCGTCACCACCATCGGCGTCGCCTTCGCCTCGCTGCTCGGCGGCGTGGTGGTCACTGAAAGCGTCTTCGCCATTCCCGGCATCGGCCGCATGACGGTCGAGGCGATCCTCCAGCGCGATATACCTGTCGTGCAGGGCGTGGTGCTGTTCGCGGCCTTCACCTGCATCATGGTCAATCTCATCATCGATATCAGCTATTCGCTGTTCGATCCGCGCATCCGCTACTGAACCGGAGCACCAGAGATGAGCGATCTTCCCATCGACGCGCTGCCGGCAACGGCGCCCCGCCCGAAACGGCGCGGTCTCGGCTATTTCCTGCGCCGCCATCCCACCGTGGCGATCGGCGGCGGCCTTCTCCTCATCATGGTGATCGTGTCGGTCTTCGCGCCGCTCTTCACCGCCTATGATCCGATCCGCATAGACCCCGGCATGCGGCTGAAGCCGCCCTCGGCGGAACACTGGTTCGGCACCGACCAGTATGGCCGCGACATTTTCAGCCGCACGCTCTATGGCGGCCGCGTCTCGCTGCTGGTGGGCATCAGCGTGGCGCTCGTCGCCACGCTGGCCGGCATCGTGCTCGGCCTGCTGAGCGGCTATGTCCGCATGCTCGACGCCGTCATCATGCGAACCATGGACGGGCTCATGGCCATCCCCAGCATCCTGCTCGCCATCGCCATGATGTCGATCATGCGCGCCTCGATCACGCTCATCGTCATCGCCATCGCCATCACCGAACTGCCGCGCGTGGTGCGGCTGGTGCGCTCTCTGGTGCTCGGCATCCGCGAGCAGACCTATGTCCATGCGGCCATCGCCATCGGCAACCGCACGCCGCGGCTGCTGCGCCGGCACATCCTGCCCAACATCATCCCGCCGCTGATCGTGCAGGCGACCTTCATCTTCGCCGTGGCGGTGATGATCGAGGCGACGCTGAGCTTCCTCGGCGTCGGCACGCCACCCGAAATCCCGAGCTGGGGCAATATCATCGCCGAGAGCCGCATCTTCGTGATGATCGCCTTCTGGACGATCCTGTTTCCCGGCCTGTTCCTCGCGATCATGGTGCTCGCCATCAATATTCTCGGCGACGGCCTGCGCGACATGCTCGATCCGCGCCTGGCGAGGAGGATGTGATGCTGGCCGATCCCCACAAGACGAGCGGGCCGGAAGTGGAGCCGCGGCAACCCATGCTCAGCGTCGAGAACCTCTCCACCCACTTCTTCAGCCGCGACGGTGTGATGAAGGCGGTGGACGACGTGTCCTACCGGATCGCGCCGGGCGAAACGCTTGCGGTGGCGGGCGAGTCCGGCAGCGGCAAGAGCGTCACCGCACTGTCCATTCTGGGCCTCCTGCCCAAGCCCGCCGGCCGCGTCGTCGGCGGCCGCATCCTGCTCGACGGGCGCGATCTCGTGCCGCTCTCCGAAGGCGAGATGCAGCATGTGCGTGGCAACGAGGTCGCGATGATCTTCCAGGAGCCGATGACCTCGCTCAATCCGGTGCTCACCGTCGGCGACCAGATCGCCGAGGTGCTCATCCGGCACCGCCGGCTGAGCCGCAAGGCCGCGTTCGAGCGGGTGCGCGAAATGCTGGAACTGGTGCGCATTCCCGATTCCGCACGGCGCATCAACGACTATCCGCATGAAATGTCGGGCGGTATGCGCCAGCGGGTGATGATCGCCATGGCGCTGGCCTGCAAGCCGAAGCTGCTTGTCGCCGACGAGCCGACGACCGCGCTCGACGTGACGATCCAGGCGCAGATCATCGAACTCATCAAGACGCTGCAGCAGGAAGAGGGCATGTCCGTCCTCTTCATCACCCACGACATGGGTGTGGTGGCCGAGGTCGCCGACCGGACCGCCGTCATGTATAATGGCAAGGTGGTGGAGCAGGGTGCCACGCGCGACATCTTCGACAATCCGCAGCATCCCTATACCCGCTCCCTCCTGTCGGCGGTGCCGCGGCTGGGCGCCATGGCCGGCCATCGCCGGCCGATGCGCTTCCCCGTGGTGGACCGCGCCACCGGCCTTTCCGACATACCGGCCGAGACGGCGGAAACCGTGTCGCCCGGCCGGCCGGTGATCGAGGTGAAGAACCTCACCGCGCGCTTCAACTTGCGCGGCGGACTGTTCAGCAGCGTCAAACGCCGGGTGCACGCGGTGGAGAACGTCTCCTTCAGCGTGCAGCCCGGCGAGACGCTCTCGCTTGTGGGCGAGTCCGGCTGCGGCAAGTCAACCACCGGCCGCTCGGTGATGCGCCTGATGCAGCCCATGCGTGGCTCGGTGCTGCTCGATGGCGAGGATCTACTCAAGCTGGACGAGGCGGCGCTCTATGACCGCCGCCGCCGCATCCAGATGATCTTCCAGGACCCCTATGCCAGCCTCAACCCGCGCATGACCGTGGGCGAAGCCATCGCCGAGCCGTTGATCGTCAACCGGCTCGCCGGCCGCGCGGAGGCTCACCGAAAGGTCGGCGAGCTGCTGGAGCAGGTCGGCCTGCGCCCGGAAATGGCGCGGCGCTATCCGCATGAATTCTCCGGCGGCCAGCGCCAGCGCATCTGCATCGCCCGCGCCTTGTCGGTGGAGCCGAAGCTGATCGTGGCTGACGAGTCGGTTTCGGCGCTCGACGTGTCGGTCAAGGCGCAGGTCATCAACCTGATGCTCGACCTTCAGGAGCGCATGAAGCTCGCATATCTCTTCATCTCGCATGACATGGCCGTGGTGGAGCGGGTAAGTCACCGCGTGGCCGTCATGTATCTGGGCGAGATCGTCGAGATCGGGCCGCGCGAAGCCATCTTCGGCAATCCGCAGCATCCCTACACCAAGCGGCTGCTGGCGGCGGTGCCGGTGCCGGACCCCGCCCGCCGCTTCATCCGCCGGCCGATCTCGAATGACGAGATCAGAAGCCCGCTCCGGGCGGTCGACTATGTGCCGCCCGAACGTGTCTGGCGCGATGTGTCGTCAGGCCATTCCGTCATGGATTGGGGCCCGGAATGGGAGGCGCGCGCGTGAGCTGCGGCATGCGCGATGCACGCAGCGAGTTTGCAGGCCGGGCCGCATGTAATAGAAGATCGGGAGAGGTTTGGACGTGCTCCGGCGCGTCCGTTCCGACGTCTCGACAATGCTGAAGAACCGATCGCCGGTTGCCTTCGGCAAAGGCGGCAGGAGGCTGCTTGAGCAAGGATAGGGATCAATCGCCCGGCCCGAGAGGCGCGGTCACGCTCAACGATGTCGCGGCCCTGGCGGATGTTTCGGCGGCCACCGTGTCGCGAGCCATCAACCGGCCGGATCTGGTGAAGCCGGCGCTGCGCGCCCGCATCGGGGCGGCGATCGCCGAGCTTGGCTATGTGCCCAACGGCACGGCGCGCGCGCTCGCCTCGCGCCGCACCAAGGCGCTCGGCGCCGTGGTGCCGACCTTCTCCAACACGATCTTCTCCGAGACGGTCAGCGCGTTCCAGAACCGGCTGGACGATCTCGGCTACGCCATGTTCCTCACGAGCACGGAATATGACAGCCAGCGCGAGATCCGCCGCGTCCGCACGCTGGTTGAGCGCGGTGTCGACGGGTTGATGTTGGTCGGCTACCAGCACGACGTGGCGCTTTACACCTTCCTGCGCGAGCGCCGCATCCCCTTCGTCAATACCTGGGCGACAGCCGAGGATTCGCCCTATCCCGCCATCGGCTTCGACGGCCGCAAGGGCGGCGAGATGGTGGCGGAATATCTCCTGTCGCTCGGTCATCGCAGCTTCGGCGTCGTCATGGGCGACCCGACGAAGAGCGACCGCATGCAATCGCGGCTGCAAGGCATACGCGACGCGCTTTCGCGTGCCGGCGTGGCACTCCGGCCCGAGCAGATCGTCTTCACCTCCTATGCGGTGGAGGCGGTGCGCCATGGCTGCGCCGAGCTTTTCGCGCGCGGGCAGAAGCCGACGGCCATCATTGGCGGCAACGACATCCTGGCGCTGGGCAGCCTTTTCGAATGCCAGCATCGCGGCATGCGCGTGCCGGAGGATGTCTCCATCATCGGCTTCGGCAACGCCAATATCGCCGCCAACACCATCCCGCCGCTCAGCACTGTGCGCACGCCGAGCGCCGAGATCGGCCGCAGCGCCGCCGAATATCTGGTCGCGCTGGCGGAAGGCGAAGGCGGCGAGCTGCCCGAGCTCAGCGAGCTCGTCCTGATCCCGCGCGGCACGACAGGCCCTGCGCCCGGCGTGGCGCTCGCCGCGGAGGAGAGCCGTCGCGGCCGCCCGCGCGCCCGCAGCGTGCCGGGCTGACGCCTTCCTTCGGCGAAGAATAGCTGTATTCGGCGGGATCTCCGGTCGGAAGTGGCCAAAAACCCTCTATTTTCTGCGTTTCACGACCATTTACGGCCCGAATCAGAAATGAAAGCGTTTGCATTTTAGGCTTTTGTCGATCGCCACGATGTGTCTCGGTGTCAAAGATAGCTTCCTGTTCCCTCTGATGCCTCCATGCAAATCGCCTCGTGCCAATTTCAGGGTCACGGAAAGCGGCTTCTGTCGTTTTGCTGCGGTCGAAACATCGACAAAAAGAAAGCGCTTGCAAAGCGCGGTCACGCTCTTTAGCAATAGAGGGTGTCAGGCGCTTGCCGGACATTGGGAGGAGCGGGACCGGCCGATACCGCGTCGCGTTCCAGATGTGAGCGATGAGATCGCGGGCTCCTGCGCCGGCTGGCGCGGCCCGTCGTCGATCCAGCAGGGACGGTTATTCATGAGCAATCAGGCGGAATACGAAGCGGATGTCATCGTGCTTGGCTTCGGCGCGGCGGGTGCCTGCGCGGCGATCGAGGCCCACGATGCCGGCGCTTCGGTGATCCTGATCGAGCGCCAGCCCGAGGCGACGCATTATTCCAACTCGCGCATGAGCGGCGGTGGCTATCACAGCCCCCATCCCGACGGCGACCGCGCGGCGCTGAAGGAATATGCCAAGGCCATGTTCAGCGGCGAGAACCTGTCGGTGAAGCTCGACGGCGAGACGCCCGATTTCGGCGACGCCTATGCCGGCGTCTGGGCCGAACTCGCGCCTGAGAACGACGCCTTCATGCGCAGCCTCGACCCCGACTACAAGCCGATGGTGGTCGGCGCGGCCGCCTTCCCCGACTTTCCCGGCGCTGCCGATTCCCGCTATGCCGTGGTGCGCGCCAGCTATGTCGGCGGCAAGGGCATGATCTGGGAGAAGGACGGCACGATCCATCTCGACAAGCAGTACAAGGAAAATGGCGAGGCGCTGCATTTCTGCCTGCTCAACGGCCTGCAAACGCGCAATATCCCGATCCACTACGAGACCCGCGGCCGCAGCCTGATCACCGACGAGGACGGCGCGGTCATCGGCCTGAAAGCCGAGCGCGGCGAAGAGCGCATCACCTATCGCGCCCGGCGCGGCGTGGTGCTGACCTGCGGCGGCTACGAATATAACCGCCGCATGCGCCGCGCCTTCCTCGACGGTCCGGGTGCGGAAGGCTGGGCCTTCTACGGCACGCCGGAAAATACCGGCGACGGCATCGAGATGGCGATGAAGGCGGGTGCCGCACTCTCGGCCATCGGCAAGGTGGCGGGGCGCGTCATCGCCGCGGTGCCGGAGCGGCGCAATGGCTTGAAGATCGGCCTCAACACGTCGGGCGTCGGCAAGCCCAACGAGATCGTTGTCGATAATTCAGGCAAGCGCTACGCCTCCGAGCGCCGCATCACCAAGGACCCCAGCCGTTATTTCTTCTACAAGGAAGGCCTGCAGTTCGACACGATCAACCTCGTCTATCCGCGCGTGCCGAGCTGGATGATCTTCGACGAGACCCTGCGCGAAACGAGCCCCGTCGTCCACCTGCCGGGCGCTGCCTATAACGGCATCGACTGGGGCAAGGACAATCTGGCGGCGATCGAGAAAGGCTGGATCATCAAGGGCGAGACGCTGGAGGAGCTGGCCGAGAAGATCAACGCCCATCCCGACAATCGCGAGATGATGGACGCGGAAACCCTCAAGGCATCCGTGGCGCGCTTCAACGAACATTGCGTCGCCGGCACGGATCCCGACTTCAACCGCGAGCCGGACACGCTGCGCCCGGTGGAGAAGGCGCCCTTCTACGCCATTCCGCTCTATCTCGGCGGTCCCAACACCAAGGGCGGCCTGCGCTCCAATGCCGGGCGCGAGGTGCTCGACTGGAACGACGAGCCCATAGCCGGCCTCTATTCCGCCGGCGAGATCGCCTCGGTCTTCCAGTTCGTCTACCAGGGCGGCGGAAATCTCGCCGAATGCATCACTTTCGGCCGTGTGGCGGGCCGCAATGCCGCCGCCCGCGCCGTTTCCGCCGCTCCGGTGGCGGCGGGCACCTCTCAGGCAGCCTAGCCGCGCGCGATCCTCCTTGCGCGTGGCAGGGCAGGTGGCTTCGGCCGCCTGCCCCCGGCTGCCGGAATGCCTTGCTTGACAGCACGCCATGCCGGCCCTCAATTGCGCAGCCTTCCAAATCAGGAGCTCGCAATGGCCCTTCGCGTCGCGGTCCAGATGGACCACATTTCCACGGTCAACATAGACGGCGATACGACATTCGCCCTGTCGCTGGAGGCGCAGCGCCGCGGCCACAGGCTCTTCCACTACACGCCAGACCGGCTGACGATGGAAAATGGCAAGGTCGTCGCGCGTATCGAGGAGATGACGGTGCGCGACGAGAAGGGCAGCCATTTCACGCTCGGCGAGCAGCTTCGCACCGATCTGTCGGAAATGGATGTCGTGCTGCTGCGGCAAGACCCGCCCTTCGACATGAACTACATCACCACCACGCATCTTCTGGAGCGCATCCATCCGAAGACGCTGGTGGTCAACGACCCCGCCTGGGTGCGCAACAGCCCCGAAAAGATCTTTGTCACCGAATTTCCCGACCTGATGCCGGAAACACTCATCACCCGCGATCCGGCCGAGGTGGACGCCTTCCGCAGGAAGCATGGCGACATCATCGTCAAGCCGCTCTACGGCAATGGCGGCGCCGGCATCTTCCACATGCAGGAAGGTGACCGGAACCTCGCCTCGCTGCTCGAAATGTTCACGCAGATGTTCCGCGAGCCCTTCATCGTCCAGCGCTACCTCAAGGATGTGCGCAAGGGCGACAAGCGCATCATCCTGATCGACGGCGAGCCTGTCGGGGCGATCAACCGTGTGCCGGCCGAGCACGATTCGCGCTCCAACATGCATGTGGGCGGCCGTGCCGAGCCGACCGAGCTCACCGAACGCGAGCGCGAGATCTGCGCGCGCATCGGCCCCTCTCTCAAGGAGCGCGGCTTCATCCTCGTCGGCATCGACGTGATCGGCGACTACATCACCGAGATCAACGTCACCTCGCCCACCGGCGTGCGCGAGGTGAAGCGCTTCGGTGGCGCAGACATCGCCTCCCTGTTCTGGAATGCGGTGGAGGCTAGGCGCGGCGCCTGATTGCGGCATAGGCGGGGGAACATCCGTTCGCACCAAACAACCCGCTGCAACTGGGTTGCACGTGAGGCGTGTGTTTGTTCTCGCAATGTTCTTGCATCTTACGCAGCGTCGTGCTTCATTCTCTCCCGAAGGCAGTGGGATATGTCCCGCTATGAGACAAGTTCAGCGGGTGGGGGCAACATGGTCGCGCATGTGCGGACGGTGGCATTCCAGGGCGTGGAGGCCGTTCCGGTCGACGTTCAGGTCATGGTGGCGCCGGGCAAGGTCGGCATGCAGATCGTCGGCCTGCCCGACAAGGCGGTGGCCGAAAGCCGCGAGCGCGTGCAGGCGGCACTTCATGCCTCCGGGCTCGCCATGCCGGCCAAGCGGGTCACCATCAATCTCGCACCGGCCGACCTGCCAAAGGAGGGCAGCCATTACGACCTGCCCATCGCGCTCGGCCTCATGGCGGCGCTCGGCGCCCTCCCGGCGGACGCGCTGGCCGGCTTCGTGGTTCTGGGCGAACTGTCGCTCGACGGCACGATCGCGCCGGTGGCGGGCGCGCTGCCGGCCGCCATCGGCGCCAATGCGATGGGGCGCGGCCTGATCTGCCCGCATGCCTCCGGCCCGGAAGCCGCATGGGCGGGCGCGGAGATCGACATCCTCGCACCGCGCAGCCTCATCGCCATCGCCAATCACTTTCGCGGCACGCAGGTCCTGTCGCGGCCCGAACCGGCGGTGCAGGCGGCTTCCGCCGCGCTGCCGGACATGGCCGACATCAAGGGACAGGAAAGCGCCAGGCGCGCCATTGAGGTCGCCGCCGCCGGAGGCCACAACCTCCTGATGATCGGTCCGCCGGGATCAGGCAAGTCGATGCTGGCGCAGCGCCTGCCCTCCATCCTGCCGCCGCTCACGCCGCGCGAGATGCTGGAAGTGTCCATGGTGGCGTCGATCGCCGGACAGTTGGCGGATGGCAAGCTGTCGGATCGCCGTCCCTTCCGCGCCCCGCACCACTCCGCTTCCATGGCCGCGATGGTCGGCGGCGGCATGCGGGTGCGGCCGGGCGAAGTGTCGCTGGCGCATAATGGCGTGCTGTTCCTCGACGAGTTTCCGGAATTCCAGCCGGCAGTGCTCGACTCGCTGCGCCAGCCCATCGAGACCGGCGAATGCATGATCGCGCGCGCCAATCATCGCATATCCTATCCGGCGCGCATCCAGCTCGTCGCGGCGATGAATCCGTGCCGCTGCGGCATGGCCGGCGAACCCGGCCATCGCTGCGCGCGCGGCCCCCGCTGCCAGGCCGATTATCAGGCGCGCATTTCCGGCCCGCTGATGGATCGCATCGACCTGCGGGTCGAGGTGCCGGCGGTCTCGGCGGCTGATCTGACCCGCCCCGGCCGCGCCGAATCCAGTGCTGCCATCGCCGCCCGTGTCGCCCGCGCCCGCGACATCCAGCGCGAGCGCCATGCCGCGCGGGGCCTCGGGCCGGCCGTCACCAACGCCCATCTCACCACCGCCATGGTGGAGGATATCGCCGCGCCCGATGCGGCGGGGCTCGCTTTGCTGCGCGACGCCAGTGAGAAGCTCGGCTTCTCCGCGCGCGCCTATCACCGCGTCCTCAAGGTGGCGCGGACGCTGGCCGATCTCGACGGCATCGAAACGGTCGGCCGCATCCATCTGGCCGAGGCGATCTCCTGGCGCATGGCCGGCGATCGTCTGGCGCAGGCGGCATAGAAAGGACGAAAGCGGGGCGTGAGCCGGAGGTGGCGGTCCAGCACTGGCGCGCCGGACCGCATGAGGTCGCGTCAGCCTTGTGCGGCGGTGACGATGATCTCGACATGGAATTGCGGCGCGGCGAGCTTGACCTCGCCGGTGGCGCGGGCAGGCGGGTTGGAAGTGTCGACCCAGGCCTCCCAGGCGGCATTCATCTCGGCGAAACCGGTGATGTCGGCCAGCCAGACCTGTGCCGTGAGGATGCGCGCCTTCGACGAGCCGGCCGCGGCCAGCAGCCGGTCGATCTGCGCCAGCACGGCCGTCGTCTGCGCACGCACGCCGTCGCCCTCGGCGACCTGCCCGGCCAGATAGACGATCCCGTTATGCACCACGGCCTGGCTCATGCGCGCGCCGGGCTCGATCCGCTTGATGTCACTCATTATTCCCTCCTTCTGAAACATGTCTGCCGAACCGGCACATGCGAGAAACCGAAAGTCTCGGGCGCGGCAAGCCGCTTCGAAAGATCGCGCCGCGCCAAGGACAACAGGCTTTTAGAGCATCCCGCGCAAAAGTGGTAACCGGTTTCGGGGCCGGTGGAAAAACGGGATCCGCAAGGAAGAGAGCCGCCAACGGAGCTCCGCGGTCCGTCCGCGCGATGGCTTACGTCATTGGTCTAACGCATCAAGGGTTGGCAATTCGCTGATGGTCGCTAAACTCCCGGCCAACCGGCGCGGGAGGAAATCCGCCGGATGCAACGGGAGGAACGAAACGATGCTTCTAGACAGACGGATTTTCATCGCCGGCGCAGCTGCCATCACGCTGGCTGCGGGCACGATGGGCGCGCATGCCCAGCAATTCATCAATGTGCTGACCGGCGGCACCTCGGGCGTCTATTATCCGCTGGGCGTCGCCCTGTCGGAAATCTACGGCAAGGGTATCGAGGGCTCCCGCGCCCAGGTGCAGGCCACCAAGGCCTCGGTCGAGAACCTCAACCTGCTGCAGCAGGGGCGCGGCGAGATCGGCTTCTCGTTGGGCGATTCCGTCAAGCTCGCCTGGGAAGGCGACACTGAGGCCGGCTTCCCCGGCAAGCTCGACAAGCTGCGCGGCATCGCCGCCATCTATCCCAATTACATCCAGATCGTCGCGGCTCAGGCCTCGGGCATCAAGACGCTGGCCGACCTGAAGGGCAAGAGCCTGTCGGTGGGCGCGCCAGCCTCGGGCACCGAGCTCAACGCCCGCGCCATCTTCGAGGCGGCTGGCCTCAGCTACAAGGATCTCGGCCGGGTGGAATATCTGCCCTTCGCCGAATCCGTCGAACTGATCAAGAACCGGCAGCTCGACGCCACGCTGCAATCGGCGGGTCTCGGCGTCGCCTCGATCCGCGACCTCGCCACCACCCAGCCGATCAATGTCGTGGCGGTGCCGCCGGCCGATGTGGAGAAGATCGGCGCGCCCTATATCTCGGCCATTATCCCGGCCGGAACCTATGACGGCCAGGCGGAAGACGTGCCGACGGCGGCCGTGGGCAATTTCCTCATCACCCATGAGGGCGTTTCCGAAGAGACGGCCTATCAGATGACGAAGCTGCTCTTCGAGAGCCTGCCGCAGCTCGTCGCCGCGCATGCCGCCGCCAAGGCGATCGACCCGCAAAAGGCGCTCGAAGGCATGCCCGTCCCGCTGCATCCCGGCGCTGAGCGTTACTACAAGGAAGCCGGCATCCTGAAGTAAGCGGCTACGCTGGGACCGGCCGGACGATACCGGAGAGATGCCTGTGCCTGCGGGTACCCCCAACCCAGCCCCCTCCCCACAAGCGGGAGGGGGCTGGTCGACGTTCAGCCTTTCCTTCAAGCCACGCCGAACGAATGGCGGCACTCTTGCAGAAGTCCGCTCCCGTCGTGGGGTAGGGACGAGCGCTAGGGGTTGCTTTGCATCCAGCTATCCTGTTCCCGGCGGGCGCATGCCACTTGTCGCGCCCGCCGCAATCGCGGACCATCGATCATGACCAGCCAGCCGTCCGACGCCATGCTGCACACGCCGCCGCCCGATAGCGCGGAGGAACAGGTTGAGGGCCTTCCACCAGGCTTCGGCGAAGGCCTCGCCGGGCGCGCCGCCTTCTGGATCGCCTTCGCCTTCTCCATTTTCCAGCTCTGGACCGCCGCCTATGGCAATGTTCCGAGCCAGGTGGTGCGGGCCATGCATGTCGGCTTCCTGCTGCTGCTCGGCTTCGCGCTGATCGGCAATCTGGTGGCGAAGCAGCCGGCGGCAAAGGCGTTCTTCTGGCTGCTCGGCATCGCCGGCTTCCTGACCGGCATCTATCAATGGGTGGAATATGCGCCGCTCATCCGGCGGTCGGGTTTCCTGACCCATTTCGACCTTTTCGTCGGCTCGGTCATGGTCCTGCTGGTCTTCGAGGCGGCGCGGCGGCTGATGGGGCTGCCGCTCACCATCATTGCCGGCCTCTTCCTCGCCTACTGCTTCTTTGGCCAGTATCTGCCGCCGCCCTTCATCCATCGCGGCTATGATTTCGAGCAGATCGTCGACCATTTCGCCTTCGGCACGGAAGGCATCTACGGCACGCCGGTCTATGTCTCGGCGGCCTATATCTTCATCTTCGTGGTCTTCGCCGCCTTCCTCGAACGCGCCGGCATGATCGCGCTTTTCAACGATTTCGCACTCGGCCTGGTCGGCAGCTGGCGCGGTGGGCCGGCGCAGGTCTGCGTCCTGTCCTCGGCGCTCATGGGCACCATTTCGGGCTCCGGCGTGGCCAATGTCGTGGCGTCGGGCCAGTTCACCATCCCGCTGATGAAACGCTTCGGCTTCCGCTCCGCCTTCGCCGGCGGCGTCGAGGCCACCTCGTCCATGGGCGGGCAGATCATGCCGCCGGTCATGGGTGCGGTGGCCTTCATCATGGCCGAGACGCTGAACGTGCCCTATGCGACGGTGGTGCAGGCGGCCATCATTCCCGCCATCCTCTATTTCGGCGTCTGCTTCTGGATGGTGCATCTGGAAGCCGGCCGGGCAGGGCTCGGCGGCATGGACAAGGCGTCGCTGCCCGATCCATGGAAGGCGGTGCGCGAGCACTGGCCGCTGGTGCTGCCGCTTGCCGCGCTCGTCTATCTTCTCTTTGCCGGATACACGCCGATCTTCGCCGGCACGATGGGCCTGGCGCTGGTGATCGTGCTTATCCTCGGCACGCCCATCGCGGCGCTGATCGGCCCCTTCGCCTTCCGCATCGTCTTCTGGGTTGCGCTCGGCCTCGCCGCCGCGTCCTTCATGCGCTACGGCGTCAACCTGCTGGTCTGGGTCATCGCGGCGCTGGTGATTGCCACTATCGTCTTCAAGGGCGGCCGCGAGGCGCTGGCCATTTGCCGGGATTCGCTCGCCGAGGGCGCGCGCAACGCGTTGCCGGTCGGCATCGCCTGCGCCATCGTCGGCATCGTCATCGGCACCCTGACCCTGACCGGCATCGCCTCCACCTTCATCGGCTTCGTCATCGCCGTCGGCGAGAACAATCTGTTCCTGTCGCTGGTGCTCACCATGATCACCTGCCTGGTGCTGGGCATGGGCATCCCGACCATACCCAACTACATCATCACCTCCTCGCTTGCCGGCCCGGCGTTGCTGGAGCTCGGCGTGCCGCTGCTGGTCAGCCACATGTTCGTCTTCTATTTCGGCATCATGGCCGATCTCACGCCGCCGGTGGCGCTGGCCTGTTTCGCCGCCGCGCCCATGGCCAAGACCTCCGGGCTGAAAATCTCCCTCCAGGCCACCAAGCTCGCCACCGCAGGCTTCGTCGTGCCCTTCATGGCGGTCTACACGCCGGCGCTGATGCTGCAGGATGCGGGTCCGATGGCGGCTGCATGGGGCTATCCGGTCGAGGTGGCCTATATCGTCCTCAAGGCCTGCTTCGCGATCGGTCTCTGGGGCATGGCGGTGGTCGGCTTCCTCGTCGGACACGCCGCATGGTGGGAGCGCATCGCCGCCTTCACCGCCGGCGTGCTGCTGGTGCTGGCCCTGCCGCTCACCGACGAGGCCGGCTTCGCGCTGGGCATCCTCGTCGTCGCCCTGCATTGGTGGCGGAGCGGACGGCGTCACCCGGCGCCGGCATGAGCCTGTGCCTTCTCGCCTCCGGCAAGCTGACGGTGATGGCGGTCACCGCATTCAGCCTGTCATGGACGCATTCGGTGGAAAAGGTGCGCTGGCAGGAAGACTGGCGCGTCACGCCGGCCGGGCTGGTTCTCGTCGAAGCGCGTGTGAAGGGCTCGGCCGCCGGCATGGAGCCGCCCGAAGACGCGGTGCTGAAGGATGGATGGTGGGCCTATCGCCCGCATGTCGGGCCGCAGGCCAGGGTGCTGCTGGCACGCTCGGGCGCTACGGGCGATGGTTGGAAACTATGTTCCGCGGAAGGCTGCACCGTGCTCGGCACAGAGGCCGGCGAGGCGATGGAACTCAGCGCATGCCGGCCATGAACGGTCCGGGCTTGCGGAAATGCTCTATCGCAGGCGCAGGCCGCTTCCGCCGCGGCGCGCGCATGCGGGGCCGGGCCCGCGCATATAGTGGCGCTCGGGGTGATAGGTCGGGGCCAGAAATTCCCGCACGGCGAAGGCGAACCGTACCAATCTACTCCACAACAACATTTTCCGGTCTTCCTGTCAGCTCGGCTGTCCCTTCCGATCGGCGCATCATAGCCGCCTTGGGTGAACACTCGATGAATGCGTTTTTAACATTCATCCTTCAAAGCCTTCAAATCATGGCGAAATCCGCGCCGAACCGGGGCGTTTGCGTGGCCCGGACGGCTTTGCCCGCGCCTGTGTCCCGAATGCAACGCAAGCGCAGCAGAGCATCGCATCCGGCACGGTTCATTGGTGCAGGGACGCTGGCATTTGCCGAACCTTTGCCTATATTGAGCCTGTCCGGCAGGCACCCGCCTGCCATTCTGCGAATGGGGTTTGCGCAGGACCGATGACCGCTCGTTCGCGTGGAGCGAAGCGATCCGTGATACCTGCATCGAAGAAGAAGGAGAGCGAGCGCCATGCCAGCCGCGGCCGATAAACCCGCTGACGAGACAGTCGCCAGGATCGACGATCCCAAGCTGGTGCTCCAGCTCATCGAGACCATCCAGTCGGATCTTGATCGCTTGCGCGGGCTTCTACAGCCGCCGCCCGGCGAGGAGTTCGAGCCGTCCGATCCGCGCAACAAGACCTGCGACGGCAAGCTGACCCAGCGCGGTGTCGAGTGCTGCTATCGGCTCTTCGACGAAGGCAGATCGCGTTACTCGGTCGCCCGCGAGCTCAGCATCTCCTTTGCGGCAGCAACCCACCGCTTCGGCGCCTGGGTGAAGGCCGGCGGCAAGGAACGACGCAAGATAAGGCTGGGTTGAGGCATCATGCAGGGGGGCGTCGCCATCGGTCCGGAAACCTGGCTCGACCGTATCGGCCGGCGGCTGGCGGCGCGCCTGCAGCAGGAATCGTCAGGCTACCAACCCTACACGCCCTCCGACCCAGAGACGCTGCGGCGCACGCTGCAGCCGGGCGACATCCTGCTGGTGGAAGGCAACCAGAAGATCTCGGCCGTCATCAAATATCTGACGCAGTCGACATGGTCGCACGCCGCGCTCTATGTCGGCGACATATTGCCTGCGCCGGAAGACGGCAGCGAGCAGCCGCGCCTGATCGAGGTCAATCTCGGCGATGGCTGCGTGGCGGTGCCGCTGTCGAAATACCAGACCTACAATACCCGCATCTGCCGGCCGAGCGGACTGACGCCGGAAGATCGCGATGCCGTGGTGCGCTTCATGACCGAGCGGATCGGCCTGCGCTACGACATGAAGCATATTTTCGACCTGCTGCGCTATTTCCTGCCGGCGCCGCCGGTGCCGGTGCGCTGGCGGCGGCGGATGATCGCCTTCGGATCAGGCGACCCGACCCGCGCCATCTGCTCGTCCATGATCGCCGAAGCCTATGAGAAGGTGCGCTATCCGATCCTGCCGGAGATCACCCGCGCGCCGGGGCGGGCCGCCGCGCAATCGAGCTATTCGCGGCAGGAAATCATGCATATCCGCGACTATTCGCTCTACACGCCGCGCGACTTCGACCTCTCGCCCTATTTCGAGATCGTCAAGCCGACGCTCGTCTACGGCTTCGACTACAAGGCCGTGCAATGGGCCGGCCCGGCGATGGAATCGGCCAGGGCGTTCGAAGCCGACCTCGGCCCGTCGCTCGAGGCCAATAGGGCATGATCCCGAAAAGTGGATGCCGGTTTTCGGAAAAGATCATGCTCAAGCGTTGCCTTGCCCGGACCGGGTTTCAGCCAAGGCCCTCAAACAATGCCGTCGACAGATAGCGCTCGGCAAAGGACGGGATGATCACCACGATCGTCTTGCCGGCATTTTCCGGCCGACGCCCGACGATGCAGGCGGCTTCTAGCGCAGCGCCCGAGGAAATGCCGACTGGCACGCCCTCCAGTCGCGCCACGAGCCGCGCATTGGCGAAGGCGTCGTCATTGGAGACCGTGACGACCTCGTCATAGACGCTTTTGTCGAGGATCGCCGGGGCGAAGCCCGCGCCGATGCCCTGGATCTTGTGCGGGCCGGGATTGCCGCCCGACAGGACGGGCGAATCCGTGGGCTCGACGGCGACGATGCGGATGCCCGGCTTGCGCGCCTTCAGCACCTGCCCCACGCCGGTGATGGTGCCGCCCGTGCCGATGCCGGCAACGAAGATATCGACGTCGCCATTGGTGTCGTTCCAGATCTCCTCGGCGGTCGTGCGGCGATGGATCTCCACATTGGCCGGGTTCTCGAACTGCTGCGGAATGACCGCGCCGGGCGTCGTGTCGCGCAGTTCCTCTGCCTTGGCGATGGCGCCCTTCATGCCCTTGGGGCCTTCGGTCAGCACCAGCTCGGCTCCGAGAAGCGCCAGCATCTTGCGCCGCTCGACCGACATGGTCTCCGGCATGGTCAGGATGAGGCGGTAGCCCTTGGCGGCGGCGGCGAAGGCGAGCGCGATGCCGGTATTGCCCGAGGTCGGCTCGATCAGCGTGTCGCCGGGCTTGATCTTCCCGGCCGCCTCCAGCGCCTCGATCATGGCGACGCCGATGCGGTCCTTCACGCTGGCGATGGGATTGAAGAATTCCAGCTTGGCCAGAATGGTAGCGCCGACGCCCTTCTCACGCGCAAACTTGTCGAGCCGCACCAGCGGCGTGTCGCCGATGGTCTCGGTGATGGAACCGTAGACGCGTCCGCGGCCGGGCTTCTTTCCATCGGTCATGCTTCTTCTCTCCCATGCTCTGTGAGGCAGCTGCCGCGATCATATGGGGCAAAGCCTGCCATGCCAAACGGGCTCTTTGCGCCGGCCGGCCGACAGGGCGGAATTTCCGCAGCCGAACGACTTTCGACGATCAGGCGGTTCCGGTCGAACCGAAGCCGCCCGCGCCGCGCGCGGTTGCATCCGCCAGCGAGCGTTCCTCGACGCCGAGCCGCGCCACCTGCGCGAAGACGATCTGCGCGATGCGCATGCCGCGCTCGACGCGGAAATCCTCCTCGCCCAGATTGACGAGCAGCACCTTCACCTCGCCGCGATAGTCGCTGTCGATGGTGCCGGGGGTGTTGAGGCAGGTGACGCCGTTCTTGAGCGCCAGCCCCGAGCGCGGCCGCACCTGCCCTTCAAACCCTTCCGGTATTTCGAGGATGAGGCCCGTCGGCACCAGCGCGCGGCGGCCGGGCAGGATGAGCAGCGGCCTGTCCTGCGGGATCGCGGCGCGCAAATCCATGCCGGCGGCGCCCGCCGTCTCATAGGCCGGAAGCGGCAGGTCGGATGCATGCGGCATGCGGACGATGCCGAGGGGGAGCGTGCTGGTCATGCTTCGCCAGTAAGCGGCGGCAGCGCGAGCGTCAACGGATCGCCTAAATCTTCAACGGGATTCAGCGCGGATCATTCCGGCACCCCATGCGTTTCCGCTCCATTCGAGGGAAAGCCACATGACCAAGCCAAAGCAGTCCGCCGACCATGCACAACTCCGCAAGGCGGTGGACGATATCGTCGCCCGGATGGCGGTGATCGAGCAGTTCGGCCGTGCGGCGGAAGCTGTCGAGGGTCTGGAGAAGATCGAGACCGACCGTTTCGGCATTGCGGTGGTGACCGCCGACGGCAAGACCGTCGCCGGCGGCGATGCGGAGGTGAAATTCCCCCTGCAAAGCATTTCCAAGGTCTTCGCGCTGACGCTGGCGCTGCGCGCCTTCCATGACGAGGTATGGACGCGCTGCGGACGGGAGCCGTCGGGCGATCCGTTCAACTCCATCATCGATCTGGAACGCCACAAGGGCATCCCGCGCAATCCCTTCATCAACGCCGGCGCGCTGGTGATCTGCGACATGCTGCTCGACATCACCAAGGCGCATGGCGTGCCGGCCACCGTGCGCGATTTCCTTGTCGACGAAATCGGCAGCAAGGATATCGGCGAGTTGAAGGGCGCCGTCGAATCCGACGGCAAGACCGAAGGCTTCCTCAACCGTTCGCTGGTCAACATGGCCAAGGGCTTCGACAATGTGAAGCACGGCGTCGAGGCGGTGATGGACCTCTATGTGCGCCAATGCGCGGTCATGCTCGATTGCAGGCAGCTTGCCGCGGCCGGGCGCTATCTCATGCATGGCGGGCGCAAGGGTGCGAACGAGGAGGCGCGCCGGCTGGCGCAACAGGCGCGGCGCATCAACGCGCTGATGCTGACTTGCGGCCAGTATGACGGTTCGGGCGACTTCGCCTTCCGCGTCGGCCTGCCGGCCAAGAGCGGCGTGGGCGGCGGCATCCTAGCCATCGCGCCCGACATTGCCTCCATCGCCGTCTGGTCGCCGGCGCTGGACGACAACGGCAACTCGCTGCTCGGCACGATGGCGCTGGAGCAGCTTTCGGAGCAGATGGGCTGGTCGGTCTTTGGGTGAACCGGGCCTGTATCCGCTCAGCCCGCCCGCACCGCCGCGGGCGGAAGGGGCAGCCGGCCGCTTATCATGTCGGCGGCCTTTTCGCCGATCATGATGGCAGGGCCGTTGGTATTGCCGCCGATGAGCGTCGGCATTATCGAGGCGTCGACGACGCGCAAAGACGCGACGCCATGCACGCGCAGTTGCGCATCCACCACGGCCTCGGCATCATTGCCCATCTTGCAGGTGCCGACCGGATGATAGGCCGTGAAGGCGCTGTCGCGGGCGAACCCGCGCCATTGGTCGTCCGTCTGCACGGCCGCGCCGGGGTCGGTCTCCGCGCCGCGATAGGGGTCGAAGGCCGGCGCGTTGATGAGGCGGCGCGCGATCTTCAGCCCGCGCACCAGCGTCTCCACGTCTTCAGGCGCGGAGAAGAATTTCGGGTCGATGACCGGATCGGCGGCCGGGTCGGCGCTCGCCAGCCGCACCTCGCCCCGGCTTTCCGGCCTGAGCACGATGGTCATCAGGCCGAAGCCATGGCCGATTCCTGTGCGGCCCTTCTTGTCGCGGAAGGCAGGGATGAGGATGAACTGGACGTCGGGCCGGGTCAGTTCTGGCAGCGTGCGGATGAAGCCGCCGGAATGGCCCGGCGCATTGGCGAAGATGCCGGTGCGGAACAGCGCATATTGCGCCACGCTCCACACCGCCCAGGGAACCGTGCGCCATGAAAGCCCATAGGGCACGGTGGTCGGGCTGGTATATTGCACCACGCTGGCGATGTGATCGCGATAATTCCTGCCGACGCCCGGCAGGTGGTGTTTCAGCGCGATGCCATGCGCGGCGAGCCTGCCCCTGTCGCCGATGCCGGACAGCATGAGAATCTGCGGCGAGCCGATCACGCCCGCCGACAGGATGACTTCCTTGCCCGCCGCAAGGGTTTCGACGCTTCCCGCCTTTCCGATCTCGACGCCGGTCGCGCGTCCCTCCTCGATGACGATGCGCCGCACGAGCGTGTCGGTGAGAACGGTGAGGTTGGGCCGGCCGAGCGCCGGCGCGATGAAGGCCTTCGCCGCCGAATGCCGCCGGCCCCTGATCTGCGTGAACTGCCGCCGGCCGAACCCCTCATGCGTCTCGCCGCAGAAATCCGCATTGCGCCGGTATTGCAGGCTCTCGGCGGCCTCGCACAGCACCTCGGTAAGGGGATTGTAGCTGTCGAGGAATTTGACGTTCAGCGGCCCGCCCTTGCCGTGAAAGGGCGAATCCGGGAAATCCTCATTGTTCTCGGAGCGCCTGAAATAGGGCAGCACCTCGCGGAACGACCAGCCCGGATTGCCCAGCCTCGCCCAGTCGTCATAGTCGCTCGGATGTCCGCGCGTATAGACCATGCCGTTGATGGAGCTCGACCCGCCGAGCACCTTGCCACGCGGTACGGGAATGGAGCGGCCCGACGCGTGCTCCTGCGGCGCGGTCGTGTAGCGCCAGTTCAACGTCTTGTGGTCGAACAGCCGCATGAAGCCGAGCGGAATGCTGATGAGCGGGCTGGTGTCTTGCGCGCCCGCCTCGATCAGGCAGACGCTGACGGCGGGGTCTTCCGAAAGACGCCCCGCGACCGCGCATCCGGCCGAGCCGGCGCCGATGACGATATAGTCGAACTGCCGCATCGTCACGCCCCGAATCCTACGCGATTCCGCCGGCATTCCTGCGGGCGAGGAATTCCTCCTTCACGCCCTTCTTGAACACCTTGCCCGCGCCCGTCACAGGCAGCGGGTCGGCGCGGATTTCCCAGCTTCGCGGACATTTGTAGCCGGCTATCTTCGACTTCACATAGGCCGCGATCGCGTCGGTATCCAGCGACGCGCCGGGCTCGGGCAGGATGGAGGCATGTACCGTCTCGCCCCACAATTCATGCGGGATGCCGACGACCGCGACCTGCGCCACGCCCGGATATTTGCCGATGACGTTTTCGACCTCGAGCGAATAGACGTTCTCGCCGCCGGAGATGATCATGTCCTTGATACGGTCGACGATGTAGAAGAAGCCATCGGCGTCGACATAGGCCGCGTCGCCAGTGTGCAGCCAGCCGCCGGCCAGCGCCTTCTCGGTCTCGTCCGGCATGTTCCAGTAGCCCTGCATGACCATCGGCCCGCGGATCACCAGTTCGCCGACCTCGCCGGGCGCCAGTTCGCGGCCCGTGTCAGGGTCGATGATCGCCGCTTCCTCGTTCAGCATCGGCATGCCGCAGGAGCGCAGTTTCGGGCCGGCGACGCGCGGGTCGCGCCATTCCTTGGGCAGCATCAGGCCGAGCGGCGAGATTTCCGTCATGCCCCAGCCGTGCAGGAAGAGCATGTCGGGCCACAGCTTCAGCGCCCGCTCCAGCGTCGCCTCCGGCATGGGTGCCGCGCCGAACTGGAACTGCTTCAGGCTGGAAAGGTCGAAGCGCTCCTTCTCCGCCAGGTTGACCAGCATCTCGATCATGGTCGGCACCAGGCAGATATGGGTGACTTTATGTTGCTGAATCGCGGTGAGACATGCCCGCGCATCGAAGCGCGGAATGAAGACATGCGTGCCCGCCACCATGGATAGCGAGAAGGTCGACATGCCGTCGGTGAGGTGGAACATCGGCGCGGCATGGAGGTAGATGCTGTCGGAATCGTAGCCGATACCCCAGACCGCGTTCATGGCGTTGGTGGACAGGTTGTCGTGGCTGAGCATGACGCCCTTCGGCCTGCCCGAGCTGCCGCCCGTATAGAAGATGCCGGCCATGTCGGCGCCGCCTCGCAGCACGTCTTCCATCGGCTCCTCGCCGGTCGCGAGGCCATCATAGGCGATCCAGTCGTCCGACACCTGGTCGTCCAGCGAGATCACCGCCTTGAAGCCGGCCATGGTCTCGCCCAGCGCCTCCACCACCGGGCGCTGCGTCTCGTCGACGAAGATCATGGTCGCGCCGGAATCGCGCAGGATGAAATCGATCTCCGAGGCGGAAAGCCGCGTATTGATCGGCACGATCGCGCCGCCCGCCCACGGAATGGCGAAATGGAGCTCGAAATAACGGTCGCCGCTCATCGCCATCACTGCGACCCGCTCGCCCGCTTCGAGGCCCAGCCGCCGCATACCGCCGGCCACGCGTGCGACGCGGCCCAGCAATTCGGCCCATGTGCGGCGGCGCTCGCCATCGATGGTGGCGATGTTGTTGCTCTTTACGCGCGCGGCGCGCTTCAACGGTTGGGTGAGATGGGCTTTCATCGTTTGATCCTGTCTTTCCGAAGCCGCCGCTACCGCTCCAGTCCTTCGAAGCCACCGAGTATCGCAGCGTGGCGCTCCTCGATCCACGCGCGTGTCTCGGGGTGAGTCATGTTGAACAGGCGGCGGTTGCTTATGGCGTCGAGCACGCGCGCGGCCACTTCGTCGGCATCCATGGCGGCGGCGATATCCGGCGGTGTCTCGTCCATCGCACCGGGCACCGGCGGGCCGGCGCGGCTCGCCGCCGAGTGGTCGTAGAGCCGCGTGGCGACGCCGGCCGGCGCGATCAGCGACACGCCGATGCCGGACCCGTCGAGGTCGGCTGCGAGCGCTTCCGTATAAGCGGCCAGCGCGAATTTCGAGGTTGCATAGGCGCCGCTGCGGCGCGTGCCGACCACGAAGCTTGAGATCGACGCCATGTTGACGATATGGCCGCGTCCGCGCGCCTGCATGTCCGGCAACACGGCGCGCACCATGTTCACCGCGCCGAAGAAATTCACGCCGAGAATCCACTGCCAGGTTTCAGGTGCGATCTCGGCCACCGGCACGCCGCGAAGCACGACGCCGGCATTGTTGACCAGCACGTCCACCGCGCCGAATTTTTTCCGCGCGGCGGCCACGGCAGCTTCGACCGAGCCTTCGTCCGCGACATCGACCTCGAAGCCGGCGACCTGGTCCGGCGTCGCCATCGCGTCTACGGCCTCGGCCAGCCGTTCGCCGCTCCGGTCGAGCAGTGAAACCCGCGCGCCCTGGGCAAGGAAGCGCCGCGCCGTGGCACACCCGATCCCGCCGGCGCCGCCGGTGATGACGACATGGCTGCTGCCGATATCCACGGTCATCAGGGCATAGGCTTCGCCGGCGCGTCGAGACGCACGACGATCCCCTCAAGCTCCTTGGAAGGCGCCGGGTAGCGCTTCATCACCAGCGGGTCGTGGCCGGGAATGATGTGGTCGGGCGAGGGCGCGGCGGCTTCCAGCGCCTCGAAGGCGTCATACATGTCGGGCGTGCTCACCACGGCCGGGAAGGGCCGGCGCGAATGAAGGTTCTCGTAGAAATGGGTGGCATCGGAAGCGAGAACCAGCGTGCCGATGCGCGTATTGACGGTGACGAATTGCAGGCCGACTGAATGGCCGCCCACCGGATGGACCTTGATGCCCGGCGCGATCTCGGCCGGGCCGCTGAGGAAATCGACGCGCTTGGCATAGTTCAGGCGCACCACGCCCACGACATCGTCGACATTGAATGGATGCTGCAGGAAGTCATGCTTCATATGTCGGCCGGTCGCGAAATGGATCTCCGGCTCCTGCAAGTGGAACCGCGCCTTGGGGAAGCGGTGGAAATTGCCGACATGGTCGTAATGGAGATGGGTGAGGATGACGTCGCCCACCGTGTCGGGATCGACGCCGACCAGCCGCAGCGCCTCAATCGGGTCGCGCAGGAAGGTGCGCTTGCGGTCGGCCGCCGTCTCCGCCGTGAAGCCGGTATCGATGACGAAGCTGCGCTCCGGGCCCACCGCCGCCCAGACATAATAGTCCATCGGCATGTCGCCCTCATGGGGATCGCCGAAGAGGAAATGGTCGCGCCGCTGCGCATCGCGCATCGCATAGCGGATTGCATAGACTTCATATTGCGGAATTTCGGACATCAGCGCACCTGAGGCATCGGAAATAGCGCGGCCCGCGCGGTTGGAACCGCGCGGGCCGTGGACTTATGGGCAGGTCAGAGCTTGACCTTGCTGTAGACGCGGTCCCAGAGGGTCTGGCGGAACTTCTCCTTGTCGGTGCCGATCTCGTCGGCGATCTTCTTCCATTCCTCATATTTGGCGAGATACTTGTCGAGGAAGGCTTCGGCATTGTCGTAGCCGCGCGCCTTGGCGGCTTCGATCACACGCGTGCGTTCCGCTGTCTTCCAGGCATCGTATTTGGCCTGGAAGGGCGCGCCAAGGTCGACTTCCTTCATGCCGGCCTTCTTGCCGGCGGCGACTGCGTCGTCGCGCTCCTCGATGAAGCCCATGGTGATGTCGGCGACATAGCCCGGCATTTCCTCTATCAGCGCCTGGCGCACGGCAGGATCGAAGCCGTCCCAGACGCCGCGATTGAAGGTGATGAAGCCGAGCGTCGGCAGCGAGCCGAAATTCGGCGTGGGAATGGTCGACTTGATGATTTCGGCAATGCCGAAGGCCGTGAGCCAGGACTCCGTGCCCACCGCGCAATCGACCGCGCCGCGTTCCATCGCCTGGGTGATTTCCGCGAAGGAGAAGTTCACGCCGACGCCCCCGAAGGCGTTGATGACGGCATTGTGGAAGGCGGTGGTGCCGCGGATGCGCTTGCCGACGAGGTCGTCCACCGATGTCAGCTCGTTGCGGCACATCAGGATGTAGGGGGCGGTCGAATGGCCGCCGAGCATGACGATGCCTGCCTTCTTCGCCTCATCGAGACATTCGGGGCAATCGTTGAAATACATCTCGGTCGCCGCACCGGCCGCGGCGACGATATTGTCGTTGAAGCCGTTGGTCTCGTTGAACATGTAGGTGTTCGGGATGTCCTTGGCGTAGAACTGCTCGAACACGAAGCCGCCCGACACCGCGCCGTCCTTGATCCCGCCCATCGTTTCCAGCGGGCCGAGCATCTGGCCGGCGGTGAAGATCTGCGCGGTGAACTTGCCGCCGGTCTTCTCCGTGACGCGCTTGAAATAGGGCACCAGGCCGATCTTGTATTCCAGGCCGTTGGGCGGGCTCCAGAGATTATAGGTGATCTGCTGGGCGCTCGCGCCCTGCGACACCATCAGCGCCGCCGCAAGTGCGCTTCCGATCGCGGCAATCTTCAGTTTCGACATCTGCTTCCTCCCTGAAAACGTCGTTCGCGAACGACGGATACGTGTTTGTTCCACATCAGCTTCCTGGCCGTCACTTCGGAATCAGCACGCTGGTGATTTCCGGGAAGGCGATGAGCAGTACGACCACCACGAACTCGCATCCCAGGAACCATGTCGCGCCCTTGAAAATCTTCGAGAGCGGCACGTCCGGGGCGAGTGACTTGGCGGCAAAGATATTGAGCCCAAGCGGCGGCGTTATCATGCCGATCTCGGTGAACTTCACCACGAAGATGCCGAACCAGATGAGGTCGATTCCCTGCGCCTTGAACAGCGGAAGCAGGATCGGCAATGTGAGCAGCACCATCCCCAGCGCATCGATGAAGCAGCCCAGGATCAGGTACAGGATCGCGGTCATGACCAGCAGCATCAACGGGCTGACCGCATAGGCTTCCATCACGGTCGAAAGATAGACCGGAAGGGCGGTGAAGCCCATCAGGCGGGTCATCATGATGGCGCCCATGGCGATGAAGAACAGCGCGGCGGAGGCTACGACGGATTCGAAGAGGCTGCGGCGGAGATTGTCGAAGGTCAGCCGCCGCTGGGCGATGGCGATCAGCATGGCGATGACCGAACCGAGCGCAGCGGCTTCCGTCGCGGTCGCATAGCCGCCATAGATGGATCCGATCACGCCGGCGGCGAGCAGCGGCAGCGGCCAGACTTCGATGAGGACTCGAAAGCGCTCCTGCCATGTAGGGCGCTCGTCCGGTATGGGGGCGAGCGCCGGATTCATGTAGCAGCGCACGACGATCATGATCGCATAGATGACGGCCGTCAGGATGCCGGGCAGGATTGCAGCGATGAACAGCTTACTGATCGATTGCTCGGCGAAGATGCCGTAGAGGACGAGCAGGATCGACGGCGGGATCATGGAACCCAGCGTGCCGGCTGCTGCCACGACCGAGGTGGCGAGGCCGGGATCGTATTTGTACCGGCGCATTTCCGGAATGGCGATCCGGCCCATGGCGATGGCGGTGGCGAGGCTGGAGCCCGAGGCCGCGGCAAAGCCGGCACAGGCGAAATTGGTGGCGACGGCAAGGCCACCGGGCAGGCGGCCGAGCCACAGGCGCGCTGCCTTGAACAGCGATTCCGTCATGCCCGTATTGAAGGCGATATTGCCCATGAACACGAACATGGGGATGGCCGACAGTTCCCAATTGGCGGCAAATTCGAACGGCGTCGACTTGATGATCGCCATGGTGGCGGTGGGGCCGATCTGTGCGAAGAGGCCCAGGATCGCGACGCCGCCGAGCGCCAGTCCGATATGGACGCGAAATGCGATCAGCACGGTGATGGCCAGCAGCGAGAGGCTGCCGATTGCAACGCCCGACATGCTCAATATCCCTTCGGTGCTTCGAGACGTCCCATCAGGACGAGGACGGCGCGAGCAGCCTGTACGAGCGAGTAGACCGCGGCCAGCCCTAGGCTGATCGCCATGACCCAGCGGGCGGGCCAGATCGCGAGATCGCCGGCGGCGGTGAAAATGGCCTCTCCATTATTCGTGCGCTCGATGGCGGCGACGGTGGTGCGCCAGCAGACGAAGCTGAGATAGGCGAACATCGCGACCATGGTCGGCACTTCCAGCCAATCCCAGAATCGTCGCGGCAGGAACTCGTTGAGGAAGTCCGCGCGGATATGGGCGTTTTCCACGTCCACCAGCACGAGTGGCAGGAATGTCATGCCGATCATGTAGTAATAGGCAGTGATCTCCAGCGTCATGGGAATATCGCCGCCGAAGAACTGCCGACTGATGACGCTGGCGCTCACATGGAGCGACATGAGGAGCATCAGCGCCATGGCGACATAGGTCAGCGCCATGCCCAATGCGCGGCCGATCTGATCCAGCAGAACCATGCGCTCCTCCCTTCGCAGCGGTCCCTCGGCTCTTCCTCGCATGAATTCCGCTCACGCGAAAGAAGCCGGTTGGAAGAGGCATAACATTAAACATGTTAAACTTAAAAGGGGGAGCGATGCAGTTTTGTGCGGACATTACCGATGTGCGCGGAAGGCTCCAGATGAGACGCTTGCATGATGCTCAAAAATGAACATGTTAAGCGACATTCATCAGGACAGGGAGGAGAAAGTTCATGTCAGATCCGTTCGAAAACGGCGATATTCTCAGGCTGCAGGCCGTGATCGCCGACTATGTGTGGCGCCTCGACATGGCCGACATCGATGGCATGCTTGAGCTGTTTGCCGACGATGCCGTCTTCGAGGACACCGCCGGCAACGTCTATGAAGGAAAGGACGCGATGGGCGGCTATTTCCGCAGCCTCGTCGCGCGGCCGGAATTTCGCGGCCGCCAGCATCATATCGATCATACGCGCTATGAGGCGACGGCCGACGGCTATCTGACGCGGTCCTACTGGACGGTGACGAAGTGGTACAGCGCCGAGAATGTGAAGCGCTTCGACGTGACCGGCCACTCGCTCGACCGGTTCGTGCGTTCTGGAAACAGCTTCAAATTCGCCGAGCGCCGCGTCCACTACTGGCGCGACATCGACTGCCCGTGGAAGTCGGGCGGCACCGCCGTCTGATATCAGCAGATGGAAGCGGGCCTGCCTCGGAAGGCGGGCCCAGCCGGTTCAGGCGCTCTTGCGGGGGCGTCCGCGCTGCTTGCCCGGTGCCAGCGCCAGCACATTGGACGGATGCTCGCTCTCGTTGAACTCGATGTCGAGCGTCGCCAGCTTGGTTTCGAGTTCGGCGAGCAGCGCGTTGAGCTGCCGCACCTTCTCATTGCCCATCACGTCGCGGATCGCGGTATAGACCGCCTCGCATTCGGGGGAGGCCATCTCGACGAGCGAACGGCCGGCTTCGGTCAGGCGCACGAGCATCCGCCGCAGGTCGGTCGGATCGGCCTCCTTGCTCAGATAGCCGCGCACCTCCAGCTCGCGCACGATTCGCGACAGCGAGGGCATGAGCAATGCGGTGATGCGCGACAGCTCGGTCATCTCGATATCGTGCAGCACATTGATCGTGCGCAGGACGCGCCATTGCGGCTCGGTGAGGTTGTAGCGCCGCAAAAGGTTGCGGAAATGGCTCATTACGCTCTCGCGCGCCCGCACAAGCGAGAGCGGAAGTGCGCTCACCATGTTCCTGCGAACCTTGGGGGAATCGTTCGTCTCGTTCTGACCGCCGCTTTGCATCAATTGTCCATCGCGTTGGCACTGGCCGGAAAACGCGGCCGCTGCACAGCAAAAACAACCTCTTATATGTCACAACAGCGTAGGCAATCCAATAGCAGGAAAGTCGAAGCCGTTTGTTACGAAACTATATGGCTCCCTTATCTTAACGCGTCCAGCAGAACGGACGCACTTTTCGCCCTGTCCAGCCCCATGACCAGCTCCGCCAGCCGCGCCGCGCCCGATGGTGGCACCAGCGCGCGCTCGGCGCAGGCGAGGAACTTTGCCTCGAATTCGGCGTCGCTCATCGGATTGGCGGTGCTGCCGCGCGGCTCTGTAACGTCATGGCGCCACACCGCGCCGTCGCCGGTGCGGATCGTCACGCCGCCGCCCATGGCGTCGCGCAGGCCGATGCTCTCATCCACATCGACCTTGATGCGGCGGGCAAGCGCCGGCACATCCTCGCGGGCAAGCGCGGCGGCGTCGAAATCGTCGAGCGAGACCCGATTGCGCAGCAGCGCCGTCGCCAGCACGAAGGGGATGGAGAACTTGGCTTCCGGCGCGGTCTTTGGCGCGCACTTCTCCTCCTTCGGATGGCAGAGCGTGGCGTAGAAGGGGCTGACACGCACCGTCACCTCCTCGACGCGGTCCATGGAGAAGCCGGGCCGCGAAAGGATGTCCAGCGCCGCCTCCACGAAGGCATGGGTGCCGCGGCAGCTCGGCCAGGGCTTGTAGGAGATGGCGCGGTTCTCCCAGCGCGTGTCCAGCTCGCCGGCGAGCTGGTCGAGATCCACCAGCCCCTTCGAATAGAGCTCGTAGAAGCCGTGCGGCGGGTCGAACGTGCCATTGAACCCGACCGTGCCGGCCGAGGCGAGCGCGGCGGCGACATAGCCGCCCTGCGCATTGAAGCCGTCGCGCACGGCGCGGAATACCGATCCTGGCGTATATTTCACATTGGTCGAGCAGGTGGCCTGCGCGAAAGTGAGCGAGAAGGCGCTCTCCATAGCCTCGGGCGTGGCGCCCATCAGCCGTGCGGCCGCCGCCGCCGCGCCATAGGCATTGAGCATCGGGTTGAGGAACCAGCCATCTGGCTCCGGATTGTGCTGCATGGCGAGCGACACACGGCAGACGAGATTGGCGCCGTGGGCGATGGAAGCGAGGAATTCCAGCCCCGACGCCTCGCGCCCGGCCAGTGCCGAAAGCGCGGCGGGAATGGTCGCTGCATAGGGATGCACGATGGCCGCATCATGCGTGTCCTCGAAATCGAGCGCATGGGCCAGCGCGCCATTGGCGAGCGCGGCCAGCGATGCCGGCGCGGAAAAGCCCATGCCCACCACCGGCACGGGGCCAGCCCCTCGCGCCTCGCGCGCCATGGCCACGAAGGGTGCAGCCGCATCGCCCAGACGGCTCGCCGCCAGCGTCACGCCGAGCGCGTCGAGCAGGCTGCGCTTGGTGCATTCAATGACGTCCGCAGGCACCGATTCGGCGGGAAAATGTGCTACATGTCGCGCAAGCTGCGCGGTCACCCTGTTGTCTGGCAGCCCCAAAACCGATACCTCCCTGTCCACTTCGCAATTCTTGCGAGCTAAGTTTAATATGTTAATTACCTAAGCTCAATTGCGAGCAGCGGATGCGGAGGCGCAAATGCGTGAATTGGGAGTAGGCCAGTCGGTCGCACGCTATGAGGATGACAGGCTGACGACCGGCCGGGGACAATATACGTCCGATTTCGAGGCCCCGCGCCAGACCTGGATGTTCGTCATCCGCTCGCCGCATGCCCATGCGCGCATCAACGCGATCGACGCTTCCGCCGCGCTGGAGACGGAGGGTGTGCTCGCCGTGCTGACCGGCGCGGATGTGGCCGCCGACAAGCTCGGCACCTTCAAGCCGTGGGTCACCTCGACCGGACCGGACGGCAAGCCGAACCTCGTCCCGCCCTATCGCATGCTGCCCGACGATATCGTGCATTTCGTCGGCGAGCCGGTCGCCATCGTCGTGGCCGAAACGCGCGAACTCGCCACCGACGCGTCCGAACTGGTCGAGATCGACTATGATCCGCTGCCGGCGGTGACTGATGCGCGCGCCGCACTTGAAGAGGGCGCGCCGCAGGTGTGGGACATGGTGCCCGGCAATCTCTGCGTGCTCGCCAATCTCGGCGACAAGGAGGCGACCGACGCCGCCTTTGCGAAGGCGCATCACGTCGCCCGCGTCGAGCAGCGCATTTCGCGCATCACCACCGTGGCGATGGAGCCGCGCAGCGCGCTGGCGACCTGGGATCGCCGGACGGGGCGTTACCAGCTGCGCGCCGGCGTGCAGGGTCCGCACCAGACGCGGGCCGAATTTGCCGGCGTGCTCGGCATCCCGCCGAGCCAGCTCCAGGTGATCTCGCACGATGTCGGCGGCGGCTTCGGCCTCAAGGGCATGCCGCATCCCGAGCCGGTCCTGGCGCTATGGGCGTCGAAGAAGGTCGAGCGGCCGGTGAAATGGGTAAGCGATCGCGGCGAGGCCTTTCTCGGCGACCACCACGCCCGCGACGGCTATGCCATTTCCGAACTGGCGCTGGACGCGGACGGCAAGTTCCTCGCTCTGCGCGTGGACAGCACCGTCAATCTCGGCTCGATGATCGCCGGCACCGGCATCAATTGCGCCATCGGCAATATTGGCGGCATTTCGGGCGTCTACACGACCGGCGCGGTCAGCGTGCTGGTGCGCGGCGTGATGACCAATACAGGCCCGACCTCGGCCTATCGCGGCGCCGGCCGGCCCGAGGCCGCGCTGATGATCGAGCGCGTCATCGAGCAGGCCGCGCGCGACCTCGGCATGGACTCCGCCGAGCTGCGCCGTCGCAATCTCATTCCACCGTCGGCCATGCCCTACAAGACCGGCTTCATGTTCACCTATGACAGCGGCGATTTCGAAACCAACCAGAACCGCGCCGTCGAGCTCTCCGGCTGGAACGATTTCGAGACGCGGCGCAAGCAGTCGGCCGCGCGCGGCAGGATCCGCGGCATCGGCATGGCGCATGTGATCGAGATATCGGCCGGCATCCCCAACGAGATGGCCGAGCTGCGCTTCGACGCATCGGGCCGCGCCGCGCTCATCATCGGCACGCACAGCCATGGGCAGGGCCACGAGACCACCTTCCGGCAGGTCATCGCCGAGACATTGTCGCTGCCGCCGGAGGATGTCGATATCCAGTTCGGCGACTCCGACGCGCTGCCCTGGGGCAGCGGCACCGGCGGCTCGCGCTCGATCGCCATCGGCTCCATCGCCATCGACACCGCCGCCAAGCAGGTGATCGCCCGCGGCAAGACGCTTGCGGCGCATTTCCTCGAACATCCGGAAGACCAGATCGAATTCGAGGAAGGCGTCTTCCATGCCCGCGGCACCAACCGCTCGATCGGCCTGCAGGATGTGGCGCGCAACGCCTTCATCATGCCGAAGATGCCGGCCGGCATGGAGCTCGGTCTCTACGAGCGGGCGATGATCCGCGCCAAGATGCCGACCTTCCCGAACGGCTGCCACATTTGCGAGGTCGAGATCGATCCCGAGACCGGCACGCTGGAAATCCTCGCCTATACGGTGGTGGAGGACTGCGGCAAGCTGGTCAATCCAATGATCGTCAAGGGCCAGATGCATGGCGGCATCGCGCAGGGCGTCGGCCAGGCGCTGGCCGAGAACATCGTCTTCTCGGAGGACGGCCAGCTGATGACCGCCTCCTTCATGGACTACCAGATGCCGCGTGCCGACATGCTGCCCTTCATCCACAGCGAGAGCAACGAGGTGCTGACCAAGGCCAACCCGTTCGGCATCAAGGGCGCGGGCGAGGCCGGCACGGTCGGCGCGCTGCCCGCCTGCATGAACGCCATCCAGAATGCGCTTGCGCCCCTCGGCATCCGCGACTTCGACATGCCCGCCACCCCGCTGCGCCTGTGGGAGGCGATACAGGAGGCGAAGCGGGACGAAGCCGCCTGACGGATTGAAAAAGGCCGCTCGAAGCGGCCTTTTTTGAGCGTTTATTGCGCCGGCTTTGCTGCCACCGGCTGCTTCTTCACCTTGATGCGCCAGACGATGTTCTGGGTCGCTTCGGTGACGTAGAGATAGCCGTCATGCAGCGCGAGGTTGGTGGTGAAGTTGCCGGCGCCTTCCGGCAGGCGCAGCTTGCCATATTCGAAGCCGTTGGAATCGAAGATCACCACTTCGCCGGCGCCGAAATGCGCCGCATAGACATTGCCCTCGCTGTCCACCGTCAGCCCGTCCGGCCCGATGCCGCCTTCGAGCCGCGCGAAGACATAGGGCGTGTTGTGGATGCTGGCCGGCTTGAAGCCGGGCGCGGCGATGATACGGTTCTGGCCGTATTCCGAAATATAGATGTATTGTCCGTTCGGCCCCACCGCCACGCCGTTGGGGAAGGACATGCCGTTGATGTAGAGCTGCGCGACCTTCTCCTCGCCCGGCGCGACGTAGAAGACGCGGCCCGTGCGATCGATGGCGTTCGAGCCGTAGGGCTCGGTGAAGTAGATGCCGCCTTCGGCATCGAAGGCCAGATCGTTGAGGCCTCGGAACTGCTCGGTCTTGACCTGCCCGACCATCAGCGTGCGCTCGCCCGTCGCGGGATCGACCGACATCAGCCCCCGCTGGCGGTCGGCGACAATGAATTTGCCGTCCGGCCCGAACTTGGCGCCGTTGGGCGCGCCGCCTGCCTCGCCGACGGTGATGCACTGGTCGCCTTCGACCTTCAGGATCTCGCCGGTCAGGTAGCCGACCATCCACATCGTGCCCTGCGCATCGAAATTGACGCCCTCGATGAAGCCGCGGCAGGTCACCGCCTTCTCCCAGACGCATTCGTCGCAGATTTCCGAGATGGTCCGCCGCTCGCCCATCGGCGCCGGCTGGGCCAGCGCGGATGCGACGCCGCCAATGGCCGTCAATGCAGTGATTGCCGCAATCAACCTGTGCATGTCGTTCCTCCCAAAAGATTGTGGTCTCCTCAGCCGGCAAGCCGGCGTGGCGACTGTACATCGGGTCACTTAATTTGTTAATTATCAAATCGCGGTTGTGCATCGGGAGGCGCATTTGCAGGACAGCGAATATGTGGTGGTGGGCGGCGGCACCGCCGGCTGCGTGGTGGCGGCGCGGCTGGCCGAGGGCGGCGCGCGGGTGACCCTGCTCGAAGCCGGGCCGGCGGACCGCAATATGTGGATCCATATCCCGGCGGGTGTCATGTACCTGCTGAACAACCCCGCCGTGACGCTCTCCTTTCCCACCGAGGCCTCGCCCAAGGCGGACGGCCGCAGCTTCCAGTGGCCGCGTGGCCGCGTGCTGGGCGGCTCCGGCTCCATCAACGGCATGATCTTCGTGCGCGGCAGCCGCGCCGATTTCGACGGCTGGGCGCAAAGCGGCGCGCGCGGCTGGTCCTTCGACGACGTGCTGCCCTTTTTCCGCTCGATGGAACATTACGGCGGCGGCGAGGGCCAATGGCGCGGCCGCGACGGGCCGCTCAGCGTAGAGGACCCGCGTTTCGTGCTGCCGATCACGCGCCGCTTTATCGATGCGGCGGTGGCCGCCGGTCACAAGCGCCTCACCGATATCAACCATCCCGACGCCGAGGGCGTGGCACTGGCGCAGATGAACCGGCTCGGCCGCTTCCGCGGTTCCACGGCGCGCACCTTCCTCAAGCGCGCGCAGGCTAGCGGCCGCCTCGACGTGGTGACCGGCGCGCAGGTGACGGCGCTGCAATTCGACGGCGCGCGCTGCACCGGCGTGACATTCACGCGCGGCGGCACAAGCCAGTCCATAAACGCCACGCGCGAGGTCATCCTTTCCGCCGGGGCGCTGCAATCGCCGCATCTGCTGCAACTGGCGGGCATCGGCGATCCGGACCATCTGGCCGGCGCGGGGATCCCGGTACGCCACGCGCTGCCTGGCGTCGGCCGCAACCTCCAGGACCATTACGGCGTGCGGGTCTGCGTGCGGATCAAAGGCGCCCGCACGGTCAACGAACTCTCCCACATGCCCCGCGCGGCATGGCAGGCGGCTCGTTTCGCTTTGTTCGGCGACGGTGCGCTGACCACCGGCATCACCGCCGCAATGGTCTTCTGCCGCAGCCGTGAGGGCCTCGCCTCGACCGACCTGCAATTGCTCTTCTCGCCCACCAGTTTCGACCAGCAGCGCTTCGGACGCCTCGAACGCGAGCCGGGCGCATCGATGACTATCTGCAACAGCCGGCCGCAGAGCCGCGGCACCGTGCTCGCCCGTTCCGCCGACCCCGCCGCGCTGCCGCAGATCGCGCCCGATTATCTCGGCAGCAGCCACGACATGGACGTGCTCAAGGCGGGCATCGCCGAGGCGCGCCGCATCTTCGCCACCCGGCCGCTGGCCGGCCATGTGGTGCACGAGACCATGCCGGCCGCCGGACAGGATCTCGACGACTATATCCGTTCGGCCGGGCACTCGATCTACCACCCGGTCGGCACCTGCCGCATCGGCACCGATCCGCTTGCCGTGGTCGACCCGGAATTGCGCGTGCACGGGATCAGCGGGCTGCGCGTGGTGGATGCGTCGGTCATGCCGACCATCACCTCCGGCAACACCAATGCGCCCACCGCCATGATCGGCGAAAAGGCCGCCGCCATGATCCTGGCCGGCCGCCGCGAAGCCTCACGCGATCAGGCGGCCTAGCAACCGAACCGGATAGACAGGCTGTGCCTCGGGGCAGCCGGCCGCATGCGCGGCACACAGGGAGACAAGCATGACCGTCATCGATGTCCACACCCATATGCTCGGCCGCGACTGGTGGGAGCTGCTGCGCAATCATGGCGGCCCGCAATATTCCGTCGGCACCGGTTTCGACGGCCGCGAATGCGTCTTCTCCGACGGCGCGCAGTTCCTCACCACCCATCCGGCGCATTTCGACTATGCGCTGCGCATCAAGGCGATGGACGAGGCCGGCGTCGATGTCGCCATCGTCTCGCTGACCAGCCCCAACGCCTATTTCGGCGATGCCGAAATCAGCACGAAGGCCGCGCGTCTGGTCAATGAGGAGATGGCCGCAGCACAGCGCCTCTATCCCGACCGCATCCGCTGGATGGCCTCGCTGCCGTGGGAATATCCCGACCATGCAGTGACGGAGCTGCATCGCGCCCACGCCGCCGGCGCGGTCGGCGTGATGGTGATCGCCAATATCCACGAGCGGCACCTGACCGAACCCGCCTTCGCGCCGATCTGGGCTGCTATCGATGCACTGGAACTGCCGGTTCTGGTGCACCCGACGACGCCGCCCGGCACTGCGGCCCAGCAGCTGGACGAGTTCATGCTCGCCTCCTCTGTGGGCTTCATGTACGACACGTCGCTGGCGATCAGCCGGATGATCTTCGACGGCTTCTTCGACCGCTACCGCAAGCTCAAGATCATCGCCAGTCATGCCGGCGGCACGCTGCCCTATATTGCTGGCCGGCTCGACCGCATCCACGAGCAGCTCAAGGCGGCGCGGGTGAAGATCGAGCGCCGGCCGAGCGAATATCTGCGCGAGATCTGGTATGACGCCATCGCCTACCGCATCGAGGCGCTGAAGCTCTGCATCGAGATCGGCGGCGCGGACAGGGTCATGTACGGCTCGGACTTCCCGCATACGATCGGCGACATGAAGGGCGTGCTCCACCGCGTGAACGCGCTCGATGCGGCAACCGCCAAGGCGATCCGCCAGACCAATGCGGAGCGCATTTTCAAGCTGTAGCTCGCTACCGTCTGGAGGCTCTTGGCCGCGGCGGAGATTCCCTGTCGACGCCGGGATGATCGTGACTGCTGTCGGCCAGCGTCTCGATGACCCGGCAGTCGCACACCCGGCCGCGCTCGCATTCATCGACCGTCCGCTGCAACTCGGCCCGCAGCACCGTCAGATGCGCGATGCGCCGGTCGATGCCGGCAATATGCCGCCGCGCCATCTCGTCGACTTCGGCGCAGGACTGATCCGGCCGCTCGCTCATGGCCAGCAATTCGCGGATGACGTCGATCTCGAAGCCCAGTTCGCGGGCATGACGCACGAAGTTCAGCCGGGCGGCGTGACCGGCATCGTAGCGCCGCTGCTGGCCTTCCGTGCGCGGCGGCGAGGGCAGCAGGCCGATCTGCTCGTAATAGCGGATCGTCGGCACCTTGATACGCGAGCGTCGCGCCAGTTCCCCGATCGAAAAATCCATCGCAAAGCCTCTTGAACCTCTAGTGACTATAGAGATTACGGTGGCTTCGTAAAGGAGACACCTCATGGCCGATCATTGTTGCAATCAGGAATCAAACAGCAGCTGCGCGCCGTCGCATCCGGCGCATTCGACAGGGAAGGATGTCGCTGCGCACAAGGTCGCGGATAGCTGCTGCTCCGGCGGTGTACCGGTCTTCGACGGCATGGACCCGCGCTACAAGCGAACCCTGTGGGCGGTCATCGGCATCAACGGGGTGATGTTCGTGACCGAGATGATGGCTGGCCGGCTTTCGGGATCGCAGGCCTTGCAGGCCGATGCGCTGGACTTCCTCGGCGACACGGTCACCTACGGCCTCAGCCTTGCCGTCATCGGCGCGTCCTTGCAGACAAGAGCCGCTGCTGCGCTGTTCAAGGGCCTGTCGCTGAGCCTGATGGGGCTCTGGGTGTTCGGCTCGACCCTGTATCATCTGTTCGTGCTGGATGCGCCGCGCGCAGAGATCATGGGCATTGTCGGCTTCCTTGCGCTCGCTGCCAATCTTGCTTCGGTCGGCCTGTTGATGCCCTACAAGGACGGCGACGCGAATGTGCGCTCGGTCTGGCTCTGCTCCCGCAACGATGCCATCGGCAATGTGGCGGTGATGATCGCAGCGCTGGGCGTTTGGGGCTCCGCGACGGCATGGCCCGACCTGATCGTGGCTTCGATCATGGCGGGTCTGTTCCTGACCTCGTCGGCGCAGATCCTGCGTCAGGCATGGAGCGAATATCGTCAGGGCCGCGCGCCAGCCGCAGCCGCAGGGTGAGCGCGACCGGCTTGGCTTGCCGAAAATTTTCAGAAACCCCTTGTCGGATCGCCGCCGTGCCCAACGTCCTTGTCATATCCAACAAGGGAGCAGAGCCATGCCTTACATCGAAGGATTCGTCGCCGCCGTTCCGACCGCCAACAAGGAGGTCTACCGCAAGCATGCGCAGGAAGCCGTCGCCTATTTCAAGAAGCTGGGCGCGACCCGGCTGGTGGAATGCTGGGGCGACGACGTGCCGAAGGGCGCGCTGACGGATTTCTACAAGGCGACCCAGGCGAAGGACGACGAGACGCCGGTCTTCAGCTGGATCGAATATCCTGACAGGGCAACGCGCGACGCCGCCAACAAGAAGATGATGGACGACCCGTCCATGGCCAATATGGAAATGCCCTTCGACGGCAAGCGCATGTTCTGGGGCGGCTTCGAGATCCTCATCAACGAATAGCGGTCTCGCCGGGCGCCACCCGATGCGCCTCTTCGCCCTCCCCGCGCCGGGGAGGGCATCCAGCAAGAATGCGCGGGCGGTTTCGTACCCAAGCGTTCGGCGGTTCCATCAAAAGCGGAAGCCCTATCGTTTCCGCCGCTTGCGGCCGTAGAGCTCGAGCCTGTGATGAATGATCTCATAGCCGAGCTCGCGCGCGATCGCGTCCTGCAATTCCTCGATCCGCCGCGAATGGAACTCGATCACGTCGCCGGTGTCGACGTCGATCAGGTGGTCGTGATGCTCGCCGCTGGCCTGTTCGAAGCGTGAGGGCCCGCCGGCGAAGGCATGCCGGTGGATCGCGCCCATCGTCTCCAGGAGCTTCATCGTGCGGTAGACGGTCGAGAGCGAGATCGACCGGTCGATGAGCTTGGCGCGTTCGTAGATTTCCGTCGCGTCGGGATGGTCCTCGGTCTCGGCGAGGATGTCGAGAATGATCCGCCGCGGCCGCGTGATGCGCACGCCGGCGCGCCGCAGCTGCTTCTCGTAATCCTGTTTCGACGGCGTGTGATTCATGCGCCGGACTATGGTCCAGTTGACAGCCAGTTGCAAAAGAAAGCTGCGCCGGTTCGCGCGTCACCGGTGCTGCTCGCGCCGCCCCTCATCGCCCTGCCGGGCACTCTTCGTTCACAGGGAGAAGAACGCCGCCCGCCTGCTTTCCGCCTCTTCTGCGGCGCGGGCGATTGGCGAAAGCGAAGATGAAGGCTCTCTTCTCCCCGTTCACGGGGACAAGTGCCCGGCAGGGCGATGAGGGGCAGCGCGGCAGCCGGAGATCATGCTTCTGAGCGGACAAGATGCGACACGCTCCGGTTCTCCCGCGAGCCATATTCGACGAATCGCATTTTCTTGTTGCAAACGATTTGCAATTGCATATGATCAATCTGGAACCATTCCAGACTGCCTCCCTCCGGATCGAACCCTGCATGCTTCGCCGTCTCTTCGCCGCCGTCATCCTCGCTTCTGCAATTGCCGCTCCCCACGCCGCGCAGGCGAAGAAATTCAAGGTCGTCACCTCCTTCACCATCATCGCCGACATCGCCCGCAACGTCGCCGGCGACGCGGCGACGGTGCAGTCGGTCACCAAGCCGGGCGCCGAGATCCACAATTACCAGCCTACCCCGCAGGATATCCTCGCCGCGCAGGATGCCGACCTCGTCCTGTGGAACGGCCTCAATCTCGAACAATGGTTCGAACGCTTCCTGCGCGGCTTCCGCGAGGTGCCCAATGTTGTCGTGTCGGAAGGCGTGGCGCCGATGGGCATCGCCGAAGGCCCCTATGAGGGAAAGCCGAACCCGCATGCCTGGATGTCGCCCGCCGACGTGAAGATCTACGTCGCCAATATCCGCGACGCGCTCGTGAAGCACGATCCGGACAATGCCGATGCCTACAAGGCCAATGCCGAGGCCTATCTGGCGAAGATCGACGCCGTCGCCGGGCCGGCGCGGGAGGCGATCGCCGCCTTGCCAGAGGAGCGCCGCTGGCTCGCCACCTCGGAAGGCGCTTTCTCCTATCTCGCCCGCGATTTCGGCCTCAAGGAGCTTTATCTGTGGCCGATCAATGCCGACAGCCAGGGCACGCCCCGGCAGGTCCGCAAGGTCATCGACGCCATGCGCGAGCACAAGGTGCCGGCGATCTTCAGCGAAAGCACGATCTCGCCGGACCCCGCCATGCAGGTCGCGCGGGAAACGGGCGCCCGCTACGGCGGCGTGCTCTATGTCGACTCGCTCTCCGAGCTCGACGGGCCGGTACCGACCTATCTCGACCTGCTGCGCGTCACCACGGAGACCATCGTCAAGGGGCTCGCCGAATGAACGTCGCCGCGACAGCCGGCGGCGCGTCCGGCCTCGCCGTAACCGGCGTCACCGTCACCTATCGCAATGGCAACACGGCCCTGCGCGACGCCACATTCGCCATTCCCGCCGGCACGATCACCGCGCTGGTCGGCATCAATGGCAGCGGCAAGTCCACGCTGTTCAAGGCGATCATGGGCTTCGTGCCGCTGGCGCGGGGCAAGGTCGAGATTTTCGGCGAGCCTGCCGGCCATGCGCTGAAGCGCAACATCGTCGCCTATGTGCCGCAGAGCGAGGATGTCGACTGGAACTTTCCGGTTCTCGTCGAGGACGTGGTGATGATGGGCCGCTACGGTCACATGAATTTCCTCCGCATCGCCTCCGCGCGCGACCGCGAGATGGTCGATCTCGCGCTGGAACGCGTCGGCATGTCGGCCTACCGCAAGCGTCAGATCGGCGAGCTTTCCGGCGGCCAGAAGAAGCGCGTCTTCCTCGCCCGAGCGCTGGCGCAGGAGGGCCGGGTGATCCTGCTCGACGAGCCCTTCACCGGCGTGGACGTCAAGACCGAGGACGCCATCATCTCACTCCTGCAGGAATTGCGCGCCGAGGGCCGCGTCATGCTGGTCTCCACCCACAATCTCGGCTCCGTCCCGCGCTTCTGCGACCGCGCCGTGCTGCTCGACCGCACGGTGCTGGCCTATGGCCCGACCGCCGAGACCTTCACCCATGACAATCTCCAGCGCGCCTTTGGCGGCCTGCTGCGGCGCCACACGCTGAGCGGCGCCGACCTCCACGATGACGATGATGCGCGCGCCGTCACAGTGCTCACCGATGATGAGCGCCCGCTGGTCTTCTATTCGGAAGGCGAGGGCGGCTCACCGCATGCCGAACAGCCCTCCGATACGGGCCCAAAGCCATGATCGCCACGCTGATCGAACCCTTCACCTATGGCTACATGCTGAACGCCATCTGGGTATCGGCGCTGGTCGGCGGCGTATGCGCCTTCCTGTCGGCGTATCTCATGCTCAAGGGCTGGTCGCTGATCGGCGATGCGCTGTCGCACGCCATCGTGCCCGGCGTGGCCGGGGCCTATATGCTCGGCCTGCCCTTCGCAATCGGCGCCTTCATCTCGGGCGGTCTCGCGGCGGCGACTATGCTGTTCCTCAACCAGCGCACGCGGCTGCGCGAGGACGCCATCATCGGGCTGATCTTCTCCTCCTTCTTCGGGCTTGGCCTGTTCATGGTCTCGCTGTCGCCCACCTCGGTGAACATCCAGACCATCGTGCTCGGCAACATCCTCGCCATCACGCCCTCCGATACGCTGCAGCTCGTCCTCATCGCCGGCGTCACGCTCGTCGTGCTCGCGGCGAAGTGGAAGGACCTGATGGTCGCCTTCTTCGACGAGAACCATGCCCGCTCCATCGGCCTGCGCCCCGGCGTGCTGCGGGCGGTGTTCTTCACCCTGCTCGCCGCATCCACCGTCGCCGCCATGCAGACGGTCGGTGCCTTCCTCGTCGTCGCCATGGTGGTCACGCCAGGCGCCACCGCCTACCTCCTCACCGACCGTTTTCCGCGCCTGATTCTGCTCTCGGTGGCGATCGGCGCCGGCTCCAGCTTTTTCGGCGCCTATGCGAGCTACTTCCTCGACGGCGCCACCGGCGGCATCATCATCGTCCTGCAGACGCTGGTCTTCCTCGCCGCCTTCCTCCTCGCGCCGAAGCACGGCCTGCTCGCGGCGCGCAGAAGGGCGCGGGCAGCGCTGGAGGCAGGGGCATGATCCGAAAGGCGTCGGATAGGGCGGTCACCCATGTGCCGTCGCAAACCCCCACCCCTTACCCCTCCCCACAAGGGGGAGGAGAATCGCTAACGCCGCGCCTTTTCCTCGGCCAATGCCTGCCAGTTGGTGCTGAGCTTTCAGAATCCCCCTCCCCCTTGTGGGGAGGGGTGAGGGGTGGGGGTAGTTCCCGCTGCCTCGTCCCGACCGGAGCGGAGTCGCGCGCATGACCTTCGAGCTCCTCACGCTGCCCTTCCTCGTGCCCTTCATGCAGCAGGCGATGATCATCGCGCTGCTTTCGGCGCTGCCGATGGGGCTGCTGTCGCCCTTCCTCGTGCTCAAGGGCTGGTCGCTGATGGGCGACGCCATCAGCCATGCGGTGCTGCCCGGCATCTTGCTGGCCTACATCGTGGGCCTGCCGCTGGCGCTGGGCGCCTTCGCCGCCGGCATGTTCTGCGCGCTCGCCACCGGCTACCTGAAGGAGAAAAGCCGCATCAAGGAGGACACGGTCATGGGCGTCGTCTTCTCCGGCATGTTCGCGCTCGGCCTCGTGCTCTATGTCGGCATCCGCACCGACGTGCATCTTGACCACATCCTGTTCGGCGACATGCTGGGCACGAGCTGGGGCGACATCGCCCAGAGCGCGGCCATCGCGGTCATCGTCGTCGGCGCGGTCGGGCTGCTGCGGCGCGACCTCGCCGCGCACGCCTTCGACCCGCAGCATGCGCGCGCCATCGGCCTGCCGGTGCGCCTGCTGCATTACGGCCTGCTGGCGCTGATCTCGCTGACCATCGTCGGCGCCTTGCAGGCGGTTGGCATCATCCTCGCCATCGCCATGCTGATCGCGCCCGGCGCCATCGCCTTCCTCCTCACCCGCCGCATCGGCCCGATGCTCGCCGTGTCGCTGGCGGTCGCCTGCCTGTCGTCGGTGCTGGGCGTCTATGCGAGCTTCTTCATCGATTCCGCCCCGGCGCCCACCATCGTGCTCTTGATGTCGGCGCAGTTCGTCGCAGCCTTCGCCTGGAGCCAGTGGCGCGACCGGCGCATCGCGCAACAGGTCGGGTGAGGGGTCAGCCGACCCCCACATATTTACGCACCAGTCCCGGCTCCGCGCGCAGCCGCGCCACATCCGCCACCTCGCGCACGCGGCCGGTCTCCACGAAGGCGACGCGGTCGGCCACGGGCAGCACGGCGTCCACGCGCTGCTCCACCAAGAGAGTCGAAACGCCGGTTTCGCGTAGCGCTGAAACCGTCTCGCGGATGCGCGCGATCATCGCTGGCATCAGCCCCTCGGTCGGCTCGTCGAGCAAAAGCACGTCAGGTTCGAGACACAGCGCCCGGGCCATGGCGAGCATCTGCTGCTCGCCGCCCGACAGCGTGCCGGCGCGTTGCGACAGCCGCTCGCGCAGGACAGGAAACAGGTCGAGCACCCGTTCGCGCGTGGCCGATCCCTTGCCGCGCGTCATAAGGCCAATGGTCAGGTTCTCCGCAACGCTCATCTCCGCGAAAAGCCGCCGCCCCTGTGGCACGTAAGCGACGCCCGCGCGCGGCACCTCATGCGCCGGCAGTTCCGTCAGCTCCACGTCACCCAGCCGGATTGACCCGGCGCTTGCACGCACCAGCCCCATGATCGTCTTGAGGGCTGTGGTCTTGCCAGCGCCGTTACGGCCGAGCAGGCACAGCACCTCGCCGCGCGCCAGCGTGAGCGAAAAATCGTGCAGCACGGCCACCTCGCCATAGCCCGCCTGCACGCCCGTCATGGTGAGTGCATCAGCCATTGGCGGGCGCCCCCAGATAGGCCGCCTGCACGGCCGCATCGGCGCGGATCGCCTCGGGCGGTCCCTCGGCGATGATGCGCCCGCGATCCATTACGGTAATGGTCTCGGCAAGCTGCATCACCACGTCCATATTGTGCTCGATCAGCAGCACGGTCGCGCTAGCCGCTACGTCGCGCACCAGCGCCACGAACCCCTCGATCTCGCCGTCCGAAAGCCCCTGCGTCGGCTCGTCGAGGATGAGCAGGCGCGGCTTTAGCGCCAGCCCCATGGCGAGTTCCAGCAGCCGCTGGTGGCCATAGGCGAGTTCGCGCGCCGGCACGTTCGTGCGGCCCGCCAGCCCTACCTTTTCCAGCAGCGCCGCCGTCTCCCGCCGCAACGCGTCACCTGCCGCATGGCGCTGCGCCGCCAGCGCCACATTGTCGTAGACGCTGAGATTGGCGAAGACGCTGGTAATCTGGAACGTGTAGGCGATGCCGCGGTCGACGCGCCGATGCGCCGGAAGATCGGTGATGTCGCGCCCGTCGAAGAGCACCCGCCCCTCGGAAGGCGTAACCCGCCCGCACAGGAGCGAAACCAGCGTCGTCTTGCCCGCCCCGTTCGGTCCGATCAGCGCGCGGAGGTCGCCTTCCGGCAGGGTGAAATCGACGCCGTCCACGGCGGTGAGGCCGCCGAAGCGGCGCGTCAGCCCCTTGGTTTCGATCAGCCACGTCATGGCAGCCACCGCAGCCAGCGCGCGCGCAGCGAGCCGAGCAGCCCCTTGGGGAAGAACAGGATGAGCAGCACCAGCGCCACCCCGACGACGCCGATGGAGCTGAAGTCCCAGCCGGGCAGCCAGCGGTTCAGCGCGTCATTGGAGAGATCGACCAGATAGAACATCAGCACGGTGCCGGTGAGCGGGCCGAGCACCGTCGCCGCACCCCCGACCAGCACCCACAAAAGCGGCAGGATCGAATAGGCCGTGGCCGCAAAGCCCGCGCCCATATAGCCGAACAGCAGCACATAGGCGGCGCCTGCCGCGGCGCAGATCGTGCCCGACGCAACCACTGCACCGAGCTTTGTGGCGAATGTGTCGTAGCCCAGCATGCGGGTGCGCTCCTCATTCTCGCGGATCGCCACCAGCACTCGACCGAAGCGCGAGCGCACCATGGCGAGCGTCGCCAGCAGCACGATCGAAAACAGCGCCAGCGCCGTGAAATAGCGCGTGGCCGGATCGGTGAAGTCGAGCCCGCCGAAGCGGCGCTGCGCCTGGCTGAGCGTCAGCCCCTCGTCGCCGCGCGTGATGCCGCCGAAATAGATCACGACGAGATGAAAAACCTGGCCGAACATCATGGTGACGATCATGAAGGCCACGCCGGTGGTGCGCAGCGCAAGCAGGCCGATGCCGAGCGAAAGCAGCGCGCCGGCGCCGATGCCCGCCGCGAAGGCCGCCGGCAGCGGCCAGCCGAGATGGTAGACGGTCAGCCCCGCGCCATAGAGGCCGGCTGCGAAGAACATGGCATGGCCGAGGCTGAGCAGGCCAGCATAGCCGAACAGGAGGTTGTAGCCCATAGCGAAGGTGGCGAGCACCATCACCCGCGCCAATATGCCGTGATGATAGGCAGGCAGCACGAATTGCAGCGCGAAAAGTGCTGCGATCACCGCCAGGTGCAGGATGATGACGCGTTTGCTCATCGCGCTGCGGTCCCGAACAGGCCCTGCGGCCGGAAGACGAGCACCAGCGCCACAGCCGAGGTCGCGACGATCTTGGCCAGCGTCGGCGAGAAGAAGACCGACAATATGCCGTCGGAAAGCCCGATCAGCAGCGCCGCAACCAGCGTGCCGCGCAGCGAGCCCAGCCCGCCGATGATGACGACGATGAAGGACAGAAGCAGCGGGTCATGCCCCATCAGGTAGTGCGCCTGGCTGATCGGCACGATCAGCACGGCGGCGAGCGCCGCCAGCATGGCGCCGAGCGCGAAGACGCCGGCATAGACCCGCTCGACGGGAATGCCGAAGGCGGTAGCCATCTCGCGGTCATACTGCGTGGCGCGCATGACGAGGCCGATCCGCGTCTTCGTCAGCACGAACCAGGTCGCCGCGATCAGCGCCGCCGAGGCGGCGATCACCGTCAGCTTGTAGGCCGAATAGCCGAACCAGGGCAGCTGCAGGCGGATGTTGAAGGGCGGCTGCACCGGCCGCGCATCGGCACCATAGAAGGTCAGCGCCGCCTGCTGGAAGATGTAGAGCAGGCCAATCGTCGCCACGATGGTGGCTTCGGGATTGTAGTCGAGCCGGCGCAGCACCAGCCGCTCGGAGGCGAGCGCGACGGCCCCGACCACCAGCGGCGCCACGACCAGCGCCGCCAGGAATCCGAGTGCCGGATGCCCCGCCACGGCATTCGCCACCGCCCATGCGATCACTGCGCCCAGCATGTAGAACTCGCCATGCGCGACATTGACCACCCGCATCACGCCGAACACCAGCGACAGGCCGAGCGCCGTCAGCGCCAGCACCGCCGCCATGACGAGGCCTTCGAGCGTGGCCAGCATGAAATAGGGTCCGAAGCCCATCAGTCGTCGCTCAGAGGCGGCCAACGCCGCGAAGTATGGACGATGGCAAGAATGAAGATGGCCTCCTCGCCGAGCTGATAGACCAAATGATAGCTGGGATGCGGGATCGCCTCGCGCGTCCCGAGGACAGCGCCGGGTCGCCCCATGAAAGGCTGCCGCGCAACATAAGCTGCCAGCTTCTCGATCCGCGCCTGCATCTCTCGGGCAGCGGACGGATTGTCAGCCCCGATATAGGAGACGATCTCCCTGAGGTTGTCTCTGGCTTGGCTGGTCCAGGTCAGCTTCACGCTGCATCGGCCTCGCCGCGCTTGCGCTCGATATTATCCAGCAGCCTGTCCATCTCCGCAGTCACCTCTTCATGGCTGTGCACGCGCCCCGCCGCGATGTCGGCTCTCGCCTTGTCCACCCTGCGCTGGAGCCAAGCGACATATTCCCTGTCCTGTTGGACGAAATCGCGCATGAACTCCCGCACGATCTGCGAGGCTGGGCGGTCTGCTTGAGCCGCTGCGGCCATGAAGGCGTCGCGCAGTTCGGCATCGAGCTTCATCGTGAAGACGGCATCCTTGGCCATGTCGGCCTCCATTGCATACTGACGATGTATATACGCCGTCAGTATGCTTCCGATGTCCGGATCGCGCAAACGCTGAGCGATTTCAGCAAAAGTGCGCAGCGGAATTGCGTGGAGGGGATGCTACAGCGCCTGCGTCGTATAGTCGGCTTCCGGCTCGTACATGCCGTCCTCGATGGACGTGCGGTGCACCACTTTCAACCGGCCCTCGCTCACCTGCGAGATGTTCTGGTGGCCGAAGACCTGATGCAGCTTGCCGTTGAACAGCTTTTCGCCCTGCGGATGTTCGATGCCGTCGGCGAAGTCGGTCAGCGCCTCGGTCGCCTCGATCAGCTTGGCGCGGTCCTGCGGCCCCTGATAGCCGGCGTCTTCCATCGCCTTCTTGAGGATATAGAGCGTCTCCCAGCAGCCGAACATATGCCCGGCAGTGGACACGTCGCGGGCGTCGCTCGCACTTGCGCCCTTGTCGTCGAGGCCCACCGCGGCGCGATATTCCTTCACCGCCTCGCTGTCATTCTCCTGCGCGTAGCGGGGCATGCCCTCCCAGAAATAGGTGCCGTCGAGGAATTCGAGCCCCGGCGAGGCGATGTCCACCGCCTCCAGGCTGTCGATGAAGCCGAAAAGCTTCGGTCCGCTGGTGCCGTAGAACTCCCCCAGCTCCTTCACGAAGGTCAGCACGGCCGGGCCCACCATCACGTGGTAGATCACATCCGTATCCGCCGGGATCTGCGGGAAATAGCGCGTGAAGGATGTCTCCGTCGGCGGAATGGCGATCTTGGCGACAACCTGTCCGCCCGTCTGTTCAAAGGCCGGCGGGAAGAAATCGCGGTGGTCATGGCCGAAGGCATAGTCGGGGAAGATCATGGTGATCTTCTTGCCCAGATTATCCGAAATCCACGGCGCGACCGAGCGCGCCTGCGCGCGCACATCGGTGATGCCGGGTTGGAACACGTAGCGGTTCAGCGAGCCGGAGGCGACGTGATAGCCCTCGCTCACCACATAATAGGGCATCTTGAGCTCGCCCGCCGCCGGCGCAGAGCCCACGACGACGTGGCTGAACAGCGTGCCATAGACCACGTCGGTCTTGTGCTGGTTGGCGAACTTCTCGACCACTTCCGCGCCGCGCCTTGCATCGGTGCCGTCATCTTCGGTGACGATCTCCACCGGCCGGCCATTGATGCCGCCGGCATCGTTGATGCGCTTCACCGCGGCGGTCGTCGTGCGCTCATACCAGCGGCCATAAGCGGCGCCGATGCCGGTGCGATGGCATTGGAAGCCGATGCGGATCGGCGCTGCGGACTGCGCCTGCGAATAGCGGACGAAGCCCGGCGCCGTCGCAAGCGCGGCCGCCGCGCCGGCGCCCTTGATCAGTCCACGTCGGGAAACGCTGTCGCGCAGGAAGCGCAGTGTGTTTTCGGCCATGCGGGCGGTCCTTTCAATGCCGGATGCGCGGGTCGCCAATCGCCGGCGCGCGCGAAATGCTGCATAGCAGCGAAACTTCCCATGGGGCAACATGCGCCGCGCGCCGCGCCTTATATGTCGCGCCTCACGCGGTGGGGGTGGAAAGCAGCCACAGGCCGAAGGCGGTATAGGCGACCATCAGCACCGCCAGCGGCAGCTGGCTGAGCACCGCGCGCTTCTCGTCGCCATGGATGCGGTAGGCGATCACATGGGCGATCAGCACCGCCAGCACATGGCCGCCAATGATCGCCCCCGCCTGCAGGTTCCAGATGATCCAGGCCGATTCCAGCCCCATCGTCACGCCCGCGACCACATGGTAGCGCGCCGTGCCGAACAGGTTCGCGCCGTTGGACAGCGGGTCCGAGATCGCCGCAAAGGCATATTGGCCGTTGATCGCCAGCACGATCAGATAATGCGCGAAATGATAGGCGAGCGCGATCGGCACGATCGACCAGACGAGCAGGCCGGCCTGCTGCCAGAACGGGATTTTCGCGCCAGCCAGCCGCCCGCCGGTCGCGATCGCGCCGAGGAAGGCGCAGGCGACAACGGCGAACATTCCCGCCATGCCGAGCGTGTTGGCCGCGATCACAGAACTGCGTCCCTCGAATTCCAGCGGGTTAACGCCGATCAGCGCCAGCCAGCGGAAGGTGTGCATCAGCCCGTCGAACGAAACGGTCGAGAGCGCGAGAAGCAGGAACAGCGTGCCGCTGGGCGTCAGCGGCGGCGCGTCCACCAGCTTGCCGCCAGGTGGCAGGAGGCTGAACGGCGCTTCCGCCTTCCGCGAGAAAGGCGAAAGCCGGCCGATCATGCCGAAGAAGATGGAGAATGGCTCTACATGCCGCGTCCAGGCGGCATGCCCGGCCAGCAATATGCCGGCAAAGGTGAAGACCCAATAGGCCGCCACGGCGAAGGCCAGCCGGTCGGGATCGGTCGGCGCGGGGTCGATCAGCTCAAACCATGCGAAGGCGAAGAAGAGCCCGATCGCTGGCCGCTGGCCGATCCCGGCGGGCAGGCGCAGGAAACCCTTGTCAGGATCGCGCCCGACGATCCTCGTGACCAGCCATGCCGGCCCGTACCATGGATCGAGCCAGCGCCATATATTGCCGAGAAGGCCGGACAGAAGCGTCATCCCCGCCCACCATACCGTCCAGATGATCAGCGGCAGCGGGTTGGAAAGCGGGTCGCGGCTCCCTTCGAAGCCGGCAAAGACAAGCCCGCCAAGGACAAGGAAGGAGAGCCACGAGGTGACGGCGCGCCCGTCGATGCGCGGGCGCCAGAGCGCCAGCCGCCATCGCGCGATCTTGAGCAGCGGCGCGGCCGGCAGGAAAGCCAGCACCACCGCGCTCATCGCCACCGCGGCAGCGCCGCCGGCAAGATAATATCCCGTCGGCAGCAGCATCACGAAGCCGCGGTCGGCGGCATGGGCAAGTGCTGCCGCCGGCCACAGGCCCAATGCCGCCGCGATGCCCCATCCCAGCCGCTTCTTCATCCACGCGCCTCCCGCGACCTTTTCTTTTCGTCCCGTGCCGCATAAAGCATTTCACCGCGAGGTGGTAATGCCTCGCGCGGCACGAAGCGGCCAGACAGGAGAGAGGCGCGATCTCGCCGAAGCCGCTTTGCGCTTTCGGGATTGCGCCGGACGGTGAATCCGGCAGGCCTGAGGGAGAGGGCATTGGCAAGGACTGACATCGCGCGGCGTGTCTATAATCACGCCTGGAAGCTCGATCCCATCGTGCGCAGCCTGCTCGATACGGATTTCTACAAGCTGCTGATGCTGCAGATGATCTGGAGCCTCTATCCCAAGGTCGACGCCACCTTCTCGCTCATCAACCGTACCAGGAGCGTGCGTCTCGCCGATGAAATCGACGAGGGCGAGCTGCGCGCCCAGCTCGACTATGCCCGCACGCTGAAGCTCTCCAAGAAGGAGATGATCTGGCTGGCCGGTAACACTTTCTACGGCCGCAAGCAGATATTCGATCCGGAATTCCTCGCCTGGCTGGCGGATTTCCAGCTGCCGGAATATGAGCTGAAACATGTCGACGGCCAGTATCAGCTCGACTTCCACGGCCGCTGGACCCACACCACCATGTGGGAAATCCCGGCGCTTGCCATCATCAACGAGCTGCGTTCGCGCTCCGCCCTCAAGGGCCTCGGCCCCTTCGCGCTCGACGTCACCTATGCCCGCGCCAAGGCGAAGATGTGGGACAAGGTGGAGCGGCTGAAGAAGCTGCCCGAATTGCGTATCTCCGACTTCGGCACCCGCCGCCGCCATTCCTTCCTGTGGCAGCGCTGGTGCGTGGAGGCGCTCAAGGAGGGCATCGGCGAGGCCTTCACCGGCACCTCCAACGTGCTGCTCGCCATGGACACCGACCTCGAGGCGCTGGGCACCAATGCCCATGAACTGCCCATGGTCGCGGCCGCGCTGACGAACAGCGACGCCGAATTGCGCGCATCTCCCTACAAGGTGCTGCAGGACTGGAACACGCTCTATGGCGGCAACCTGCTGATCGTCCTGCCGGACGCTTTCGGCACCGCCGCCTTCCTGCGCGACGCACCCGACTGGGTGGCCGACTGGACCGGCTTCCGCCCCGACAGCGCCCCGCCCATCGAGGGCGGGGAGCGCATCATCGAATGGTGGGAATCGAGGGGCCGCGATCCGCGCGAGAAGATGCTGATCTTCTCCGACGGGCTCTCCGTCGACACGATCATCGACACCTATCGCCATTTCGAGGGCCGCGTGCGCATGGCTTTCGGCTGGGGCACCAACCTTACCAACGACTTCGAGGATTGCGCGCCCATCCCCAACGATAGGCTCAAGGCCATCTCGCTGGTTTGCAAGGTCACCGAGGCCAATGGCCGCCCTGCGGTAAAGCTCTCGGACAATCCCAACAAGGCCACCGGCGAGCCCGCCGAGATCGAACGCTACTTGCAGGTGTTCGGCAACGCGGATCGTGTCGTGCAGGCGGTGCGGGTCTGAAAACCGAAAATCGAGCCGTGGCCGCGATGCTTCGCTTCCATGGCTGAGGAGGACATGGCGTGAACGATTTTCCCTTCGCGATCGCGGTGGCGCCGAATGGCGCGCGGCGCGGCAAGGCCGACCATCCGCGCCTGCCCATCGTGGCCGACGAAATCGCACGTGACGCCGCCGAGGCGCTCGCCGCCGGTGCCGCCATGATCCACATGCATGTGCGCGACGCCGAGGCGCGCCATGTGCTCGATGCCGGTCTCTACCGCGAAGCCACCGCCGCTGTGTGCGATGCCGTGGGCGACCGGCTGGTCGTGCAGGCCACCACGGAGGCCGTCGGCCGCTACACGCCGGCCGAGCAGATCGCGCTGGTCGACGCGCTGCAGCCGGAATCGATCTCCATCGCGCTGCGTGAAATCCTGCCCGAAGGCGGCGACGAGGGCGCAGCGCGCGATTTTCTCGCCCGCACCGTTGGCGCCGGCATCCTGCTCCAGCTCATCGTCTACGACGCGGCCGAAATTGCGCGTGTGGAAATGCTTCAGCAGGACGGCATCCTGCCGGCCGGTCCGCTGGCGCTACTCGCCGTGCTCGGCCGCTACACCGAGGCCGGCGGCACCGATGCCGAGCTCGACGCCTTCCTCGCCGCCGGCGTCTCCCGCTCCCCATGGATGCTCTGTGCCTTCGGCCCGCGCGAGGCGCATTTCATGGCCCGCGCTGCGCAGCATGGTGCCCATGCCCGCGTTGGCTTCGAGAACAATTTGTGGCTGCCGGACGGCCAGCTCGCCCCCTCCAATGCGGCGATCGTCGCCGCGACGGCTGAGGCCTGCGCCGCCGCCGGCCGGCCGCTCGCCACTGCCGCCGACCTGCGCCGCCTGTGGAATGTCGCCCCGCCCGCGGTGGTTCAGGCATGACGGCACCCGACTACACCGCCTGGATCGGCCGCACGGAAGAACGGTTCGAGCGCATCGCACCTGGCCCGCTCGATCGCCTCTCGGCCACGCTCGACCGCGACGACCCGCCCTTCGCCGATGGAGCGGATGTACCGCCGCTCGGCCATTGGCTCTCCTTCCTGCCCAATGAGCGGCAGTCGGGCCTTGGCGTCGACGGCCATCCGAAGCGCGGTGGCTTCCTGCCGCCGGTCGACCATCTGCCGCGCCGCATGTGGGCGGGCAGCCGCATATCGTTTCCCGGTCCCCTGAAGGTCGGCATGGAAGCGGTGAAGCGCTCCACCATCGCCTCGGTCACACAGAAGGACGGCGGCAGCGGTCCGCTCGTCTTCGTCACCGTGCGTCATGAGATCGGCGAGCGCGGCGGTCCGGCGCTGGTGGTCGACGAGCACGACATCGTCTATCGTGGCCTCGCCGGCCCCGCTGCGAAGCCCGCGCCGCGGGCATCGCAGGGCATCTGGCACCGCAGCCTCGTGCCCGACGACGTGCTTCTGTTCCGCTATTCGGCGCTCACCTTCAACGGCCACCGCATCCATTACGACCGCGCCTACGTCACCGGCGAGGAAGGCTATCCGGGTCTCGTCGTCCATGGCCCGCTGATCGCCACGCTGTTGATCGACCTGCTGCGCCGTGAAATGCCGGCCGCGCGCGTGGCGGAATTCTCCTTCCGCGCCGTCTCGCCGATCTTCGACGGCCATCCGCTCCACCTTCACGGCAACCCGCCCGACGGCGAGGGAAGGGTGGAATTGTGGGCGGCCGGTCACGAAGGCGGCCTCGCCATCACCGCGCAGGCCCGGATCGCCTGACAGGAACGTTAACACGCTAACAAAAGGCTGGATTATGCCGCCTGCCTGTGCGAGTCAGGCCGACGACATGCCACCACGTCCTGCAACTCATTTCCGACAGACCCGCCGGCTGAAAGGCCGTGCGCGGAACAGCGCCCGATGATCTGGGTTCGCTACGTTGCGACGCTTGCGCTCGGCGCGCTCGGCGGCTGGATATTCTACCATTTTCATATTCCGCTTGCATGGATGCTGGGCGCCATGACGCTCTGCATCGTCGGCGCCCTGATGCGCGCGCCGCTGGCCCAGCCGAGCTGGCTCACCGGCCCGATGATTTCCGTGGTCGGCGTGATTCTCGGCGCCACCTTCACGCCCGAAATGTTCCACGATGCCGGCCGCTATGCCGTGACCATGGGCGGGCTCGTCCTCTATGTCATTCTGACCGGCCTTATCTCGGTCTTCTATCTGCGCCGGTTCGCGGGCTATGACCTGCCCACTTCCTATTTTTCCGGCATGCCCGGCGGCTTCGCCGAAATGATCATCGCCGGCGAGCAGTTCGGCGGCGACGGCAGGCGCATCGCGCTGTCGCATTCGTCGCGCGTCTTCATCGTCGTTTTCGCGCTTCCGGCCATTATCGCGCTGCTCGGCTACAATGCCAGCGGCAGCACGGCGCGGCCCAGCCTTTCATTCCTGTCCGACACGCCGCTCAGTTCGTGGATCTGGCTTGCCGCCTGCATCGTCGGCGGCTCCTTCGCCGGCCGGCTCCTGCGCCTGCCCGCGCCGATGATGGTGGGGCCGCTGCTGGTGAGCGCGCTGGTGCATGGCACCGGCCTGACCGACTTCACCGCGCCGCCCATGCTTGTCATCGTGGCGCAGGTCGTGCTGGGCACGGGCGTCGGCAGCAGGTTCGTCGGCGTCAGCCCGATGGAGATCCTGCGCGCGCTCGGCCATTCGCTGGCCTGCAACGGCGTCATCGTCGCCCTGACCCTCCTGTGCGCCTTCGGCATCGGGCATATTACCGGCATGGGCGTCATGCCGCTGCTACTTGCCTACTCGCCGGGCGGCCTGACGGAAATGAGCCTGATGGGCCTCGCCCTGAATGTGGAAGTGGCCTTCGTCGCCACGCACCACATCGTGCGCGTGCTGCTGGTCATGTCGAGCGCGGCACTCGTATTCTCCCTCCTGGCGCGCAAGCCGCGTCCCTGAACGTCACGTCATCCACACCCAGCCTTGACAAGGCTGCGCTTATAATTCACATGTTAATTATATAGAACAAAGCCGGGGCGAAACCAGTCTTGCCGCATATGACGATCGAATATTCGGCTAATCTCGATGGCCGGACCGACATGGGTGCATTCTGCAGCGAAATCCTGCAGGCGATGCTGGCAACCGGCTATTTCGAGATCGGCGCGGTGCGTGTGCGCGCAGTCCGATGCGCGGAATATGCCATTGCCGACCGGATGCCGGAAAACGCCTTCATCGACATGTCGCTGCGTATAGGCCAGCGTCCGGACCGCACGCCCGAAAGCCGCAAGGAGGTCGGCGAGGCCATCTTCCGCAAGGCGGCGGATTTCCTCGCGCCCTTGTTCGAGACCCCTCACTTTGCGCTCTCCTTCGAGATAAGGGACATCGATCCCGATCTCAGCTGGAAGAAGAACGCCATGCATCCGCGCCTGCGGAACCAATAGAGGCCAACATGTCCAAGCTTGAAGAGAATCTGAAGAAGGCCGAGGCCTATCTGGCGCGCTTCGCCCGCGATGGCGTCAAGAACCAGATCGGCGGCGAGGCTGTCGATGCCGCCGACGGCGCCACCTTCGATACGGTGTCGCCCGTCGACATGAAGCTGCTGGGCAAGGTCGCCCATGGCAAGGCCGCCGACATCGATCGCGCCGCCAAGGCCGCCAAGGCTGCCTTCCCCGAATGGCGCGCCATGCCAGGCGAGCAGCGCAAGAAGCTGCTTCACAAGGTGGCCGACGCCATTGTCGCGCGCGCCGAGGAAATCGCTTTCGTCGAATGCATGGACACCGGTCAGGCCTACAAGTTCATGTCCAAGGCTGCGCTGCGCGGCGCGGAAAACTTCCGCTTCTTCGCCGACAGGGCACCGGAGGCGCGCGACGGCCTGGCGATGCGCGCTGAAGGCCAGCTGAATATCAGCTCGCGCTCGCCGATCGGTCCGGTCGGCATCATCACGCCGTGGAATACGCCTTTCATGCTGTCCACCTGGAAGATCGCGCCGGCACTCGCCGCCGGCTGCACCATCGTCCATAAGCCGGCTGAATTCTCCCCGCTCACCGCCCGCCTCCTGGTCGAGATCGCCGAGGAAGCCGGCCTGCCCAAGGGTGTGTGGAACCTCGTCAACGGTCTCGGCGAAGACGCCGGCAAGGCGCTCACCGAACATCCCGACATCAAGGCCGTCGGCTTCGTCGGTGAAAGCCGCACCGGCTCCATGATCATGAAGCAGGGCGCCGACACGCTGAAGCGCTTCCATTTCGAGCTTGGTGGCAAGAACCCGGTCGTGGTCTTCGCCGATGCCGATCTCGAGCGCGCGGCGGATGCCGCCGTCTTCATGATCTACTCGCTCAATGGCGAGCGCTGCACCTCATCCTCGCGCCTGCTGGTGGAGGAATCCATCTACGAAAGCTTCACCCAGAAGGTTGCCGAGAAGGCCAAGCGCATCAAGATCGGCCACCCGCTCGATCCCGATACGGTCATCGGCCCGCTCGTCCACCCGGTGCACGAGAAGAAGGTGCTCTCCTATTTCGAAATCGCGAAGCAGGAAGGCGCCACCATCGCCACCGGCGGCAGGAAGGTCGACGGCCCTGGCTGCTATGTCGAGCCGACCCTCTTCACCAATGCCAACAACAGGATGCGCATAGCGCAGGAAGAGATCTTCGGTCCTGTGCTCACCGCGATCCCGTTCAAGGACGAGGCGGAGGCGCTGGCGCTGGCCAATGAGGTGCAGTATGGCCTCGCCGGTTACATGTGGACCTCGGATGTCACCCGCGCCTTCCGCTTTTCCGATGGGCTGGAAGCCGGCATGATCTGGGTGAACTCCGAAAATGTCCGTCACCTGCCGGCGCCGTTCGGCGGCGTGAAGAATTCGGGCATCGGCCGCGACGGCGGCGACTGGTCCTTCGATTTCTACATGGAAACGAAGAACGTCGCCTTCGCCACCGAAGCCCACAAGATCACCAAGCTGGGCGGCTGAGGCCGCCCCCGCCGTCGCGCCGCGGCGGCTTGCGCTATATCAATAAACATCCGCTTGCCGCGTGCCATGGAAGGCCATCCGGCAAGCTAGGAGGAAACAATGCCAGTACCCGCACCAAATCTGCATCCGGCGTTCAACATCGTGCGCCTCAGCCATGTCGAGTTCGTCGTGCGCGACCTCGCGGCAAGCCGCGCTTTCTATGTCGATACGCTCGGCCTGCAGGTCACCTATGAAGACAGCAACTTCATCTACATGCGCGCCATGGAAGAGCGCGGCCATCATTGCATCGCGCTGAAGAAGGGCGACGACGCGACGGTCAACGTGCTGGGCTTCAAGGTGTTTTCCGAGGAAGACCTCGACAAGGCCGAAGCCTTCTTCAAGGGCAAGGGCCTGCCGACCGCATGGGTCGAGCGTCCGCATCAGGGCCGCACCCTGCGCACGCAGGACCTCTACGGCATCCCGCTGGAATTCTACCACAAGATGGATCGCCTGCCGATCATCACGCAGAAGTATGCGCTCTATAAGGGCGTGAAGCCGCTGCGCATCGATCACTTCAACATGTTCACGGTGAACGTCGACAAGTCGGTCGAATTCTACAATGAGCTGGGCTTCCGCACGACCGAGTATACGGAAGATGCAGAAACTAAGAAGCTCTGGGCTGCCTGGATGCACCGCAAGGGCGGCGTCCATGACGTCGCCTTCACCAATGGCCGCGGCCCGCGCCTGCATCACACCGCCTTCTGGGTGCCGACCCCGCTCAACATCATCGACCTGCTCGACATCATGTCGACCACCGGCTACCTCGCCAATATCGAGCGCGGCCCGGGCCGCCACGGCATTTCCAACGCTTTCTTCCTCTATATCCGCGACCCCGACGGCCACCGCATCGAGATCTACTGCTCCGACTACCAGACGGTCGATCCCGATCACGAGCCGATCAACTGGGACCTCAAGGACCCGCAGCGCCAGACGCTCTGGGGTGCGCCCGCGCCGCGCAGCTGGTTCGAGGAAGGCTCCACCTTCGCCGGTGTCGAACTCGGCGAAGCCGAGCTCAAGGCTCAGCCGATCGTCGCGCCATGAGCAGCCGTCCGCGCATCGCCGGCTTCGTTGCCGAAGGAAAGACCCGCTACGGCCTGATCCGCGAGGACGGCGTCGTGGACCTGTCGTCGCGCAATCAGTGGCCGACGCTGCGCGAGGTGATTGCTGACGGGGCGCTCAGGCGCCTCGCCGACAGCGGAGCCGGCCTGGCGGCCGACTACGCCGTCTCCGACATCACCTATGCGATCCCGGTGCCGCATCCGGAAAAGATCCTCTGCGTCGGGGTCAACTTCCCCGACCGCAACGAGGAGTACAAGGACGGCTCGGCAGCGCCGAAATTCCCGTCGCTGTTCCCGCGCTTCCCAGGCTCCTTCGTCGGCCATGGCGTGCCGCTGACGCGCCCCTTCGCCTCGCCGCAGCTCGACTATGAGGGCGAGGTGGTGCTGGTCATCGGCAAGGAGGGCCGCCACATCGCCGAAGCCGACGCGCTCGACCATGTCGCGGCACTGACGCTGTGCAACGAAGGCACGATCCGCGACTGGGTGCGCCACGCCAAGTTCAACGTCACGCAGGGCAAGAATTTCGAAGGCACGGGCTCCATCGGCCCGTGGCTCGTTCCATATGAGGATGAGAGCCAGCTCGCCGACATCCGCCTCACATCCAAGGTGAACGGCGAGTTGCGGCAGGACGACCGCTCCAGCCGCATGACCTTCGGCTTCCGCTTCCTGATTTCCTACATCTCCACTTTCACGAAGCTCATTCCCGGCGACATCATCGTCACCGGCACGCCGACCGGCGCTGGCGCCCGCTTCGATCCGCCGAAATGGCTGGTTCCCGGCGATGTGGTGGAGGTTGAGGCCGACGGCATCGGCATCCTGCGCAATGGCGTGGTCGACGAGGTCCGTCCATGACATCGATGACGCCCGATCAGGTGACGAAGGCCGCCGCCGCGCTGGATCAGGCGGAGAACACCCGCAAGCAGATCGGCATATTGAGCCTTGCCCATGCCGGCATGGACATGGACGACGCCTATGCCGTGCAGGCCGAATGGGTGAAGCAGAAGCTTGCCGCCGGCCGCCGCAAGGTCGGCTGGAAGATCGGTCTGACCTCCAAGGCCATGCAATATGCGCTGAACATCGACATCCCTGATTCCGGCATCCTGCTGGACGACATGGTGTTCGGCGACGGCGCGGTCATTCCCGCCGACCGCTTCATCCAGCCGCGCATCGAGGCGGAGATCGCTTTCGTAATGAAGGCGCCGCTCAAAGGCAACGTCACCATCTTCGACGTGCTCAACGCCACCGATTTCATCGTGCCGGCCATCGAGATCCTCGACACGCGCATCGTTCGCGTCGATGCCGAGACGAAGAAGATCCGCACCGTTTTCGACACGATCGCCGACAATGCCGCCAATGCCGGCATCGTCATGGGCGGCCGCCCGATGCGTCCGCTGGATGCCGACATGCGCTGGATCGGCGCCATCGTGTCGAAGAATGGCGAAGTCGAGGAAACCGGCCTCGGCGCCGGCGTGCTCAACCATCCGGCCACCGCCGTGGCATGGCTCGCCAACCGCCTCGCGCAATATGGCGGCGGGTCGATCGAGGCCGGCGACATCGTGCTGTCGGGTTCTTTCGTCCGACCGGTGGAATGCCCGCACGGCTCGACCATCCTCGCAGATTACGGCCCCTTCGGCACGGTAAGCTGCCACTTCGCCTGATCCACTGCCTTTTTCGAGGAACGCGCCATGCCCGCACCGGTAAACAGCTTCAAGGCCGCCATCGCTGCCGGCAAGCCGCAGATCGGCTTCTGGCTGGCGCTGGCCAATGCCTATACCGCCGAGATCGCCGCCCATGCCGGCTTCGACTGGCTGCTGGTCGATGGCGAGCATGCGCCCAACGACATTCCGTCCATCCTCGCGCAGTTGCAGGCCATCGGCACGGCCAGCCATCCGATCGTGCGCCTTCCCATCGGCGAGGCCTGGCTCATCAAGCAGGCGCTCGACATCGGCGCGCAGACGCTGCTGATCCCGATGGTGGAAAGCGCGGAGCAAGCGCGCCAGCTGGTGCGCGCCGTGCGTTATCCGCCCGAAGGCATGCGCGGCGTCGGCGCATCCATCGCCCGCGCCTCCGCCTTCAGCCGCATCGGCGACTACCTCCCCACCGCAGACGCGCAGGTCTGCCTGCTGGTGCAGGTGGAAAACCGCGCCGGCCTGGCCGCGCTCGACGAAATCCTCACCGTCGATGGCGTTGACGGCGTCTTCGTCGGCCCCGCCGACCTCGCCGCCGATCTGGGCTATATCGGCCGCCCCGGCGTGCCGGAGGTGCAGGCAGCCGTCGAAGACGCGCTCACCCGCATCGTGAAATCCGGCAAGGCCGCCGGCATCCTCACCTCGGACGAAGCGCTCAACAAGCGCTATCTCGAACTCGGCGCCACCTTCGTCGCCGTCGGCACCGACGTCACCATGTTCGCCCAGTCCACCTCCGCGCTGGCGAAACGCTATAAGGGCGGCACCGAAACCGCTCCCGCCGCCAAGGGCAGCTATTAGAGCCTATCGCTGCTTTTCGCTCTAGCACCGCCCCTCATCGCCCTGCCGGGCACTTCTCCCCGTGAACGGGGAGAAGAAAGGTAGCGGCTTGCTTTCTGCTCCTTCTGCCACGCCAGTGATTAGCGAAAGTGGAGATGAAGGCTTTCTTCTCCCCGTTCACGGGGAGAAGGTGGCGGCAGCCGGATGAGGGGCGGCGCGAACCTGCGAAAGTATCGCGCGCCCGGCATCACCACAGACGCCACCGACCCTATCCCTCGCGAGGGGCGGGCAAACAGGCATCCCGCCCCAACACCCGTATGCATCCGTTGCCGCGAGGGGTTGACCAAACTTTTAACTTGTTAAATAACAGGTCCGAATTCCGGTGGCTCGAAGAAGCCGCTTATATGCGAGAGGAACGAACCATGAAGGCTGCCCTGGTCAACCCGATGGGCTTGGACAATCTGAGGATCGTTGATGTTCCGGAGGTGCAGCCCGGTGCCGGCCAGGTGCTGGTGGCGCTGAAGGCGGCGTCGCTCAACTATCGCGACATCCTCGCGGTCGAGGGCGGCTACGGCTCCATGCAGAAGCAGGAGAGCCTGATTCCGCTGTCCGACGGTGCCGGCGAGATCATCGCCGTGGGCGAGGGCGTGCGTGAATGGAAGGTCGGCGACCGCGTCGTCGGCACGTTCTTCCCCGACTGGCAGGCAGGCCCGCTGCGCGTCGAAGCCGTGATGACCGATCTCGGTGGCCGCATGGATGGCGTGGCGGTCGAGCAGCGCGTCTTCCGCGCCGATGCGCTGGTCAAGATCCCCGACAATATGAGCTTCATGGAAGCCTCCACGCTGCCTTGCGCGGCGGCTACCGCCTGGAACGCCGTGATCGAAAACGGCAAGGTCGGCCCCGGCATGACAGTGCTCACCCAGGGCACCGGCGGCGTCTCGCTCTTCGCGCTTCAGTTCGCGGTGATGGCTGGCGCGGAAGTCTACGCAACCTCCTCGTCGGACGACAAGCTGGCCAAGCTCAAGGAACTCGGCGCATCGCATGTCGTCAATTACCGCGAGGATGCCGAATGGGGTAAGACGGTGATGAAGATGTCGCGCGGCCGCGGCATCGACCACGTCGTCGAGATCGGCGGCGCTTCCACCCTCAAGCAGTCCATGCGCTGTTCCGCGCTTGGCGGCATGATTTCCATGATCGGCGTCGTCGGCGGCCCCAAGGCCGAGCTCAACGTGCCGATCGTCGCCATGCAGGACATGGTGATCCGCGGCGCGAATGCCGGCTCGCGCGTGGCGCTCAAGCGCATGGTCGCCGCCATGGGCCATCACGGCGTCAAGCCGGTCATCGACAGCAAGGTCTTCGGCCTGTCGGAGCTCAAGGACGCGCTCGTCTACCTCAAGAGCGGCCAGCATATCGGCAAGGTCTGCATCGAGATCTGATCATGTCACAGCATGTGATCGTCGAGAAGCGTGACGGCATCGGCCGTATCACGCTCAACCGCCCCGAAGCGCTGAACGCGCTGTCGCGTGAGATGATCGAGGCGATCCGCGCGGCGGTGGCCGATTTCGCCGCTTCCGGCGAGGTCAAGGCGCTGCTGCTCGCCGCCAATGGCCGCGCCTTCTGCTCCGGCGCGGACCTCTCCGACCCGATGATGGGCCAGCACCTGCCGCAGGACCAGAAGGGGGCCGCCTGCGCCGCCACGCTGGATTCGCTGATGAATGCGATGATCCGCGAATTGCGCGACGCGCCGTTTCCCACGGTCGCAGCCGTCAATGGCATCGCCGCCGGCGGTGGCGTCGGGCTGGCGCTGGCGCTCGACATGGTCGTGGCCGCGCGTTCGGCCAATTTCATCCTCTCCTTCACCTCCAAGCTCGGCTTGATCCCCGATCTTGGCGCTTCCTGGCACCTGCCGCAGCACCTTGGCCGCGCCCGCGCCATGGGGCTGATGCTGACCGGCGCGCCGCTTTCGGCGGAAGAGGCGGTGCATCAGGGCCTGATCTGGACCGTGGTTGAAGATACGAGCCTCGTCGCGGAGGCTGATGCGCTCGCAGCGAAGCTCGCCGCAGGCCCCACGCTGGCGCAGGTCGCCACGCGCCAACTGGTCGACGGCGCGCTCAGCCGCGATTTTTCCGCGCAGCTCGATGCCGAGCGCGACGGTCAGGCCGCCATGGTCGGCACCGACGACGTCGCCGAAGCGATGAAGGCTTTTGCGGAAAAGCGTAAACCCGTCTTCAAGGGCCGCTGACATGGCCGGCAATCCCGACGCACAGGCCGTCCGCGCCTTCATGGCGGCGGGTTCGATCGGCCCGGTCGACGTCACCAGCAATCCGCTCGCGGCTGCACTTGGCGCGCAACTGGTCGCGGTCGATGCCGAGGCCGGTGAAATCCGGATGGTCTTCCGGCCCGACGACACGTTCAAGCAGGGCGCCGGCGTGGTTCTGGGCGGCGCGGTTTCGGCCATGCTCGACTTCGCCATGGCCTATGCCTGCTTCGTCGTTCTCCCGGAAAACCAGACCGTCGCCACCACCTCCATGACGACGAATTTCCTCGGCGCCGCCCATGGCGGCATGGCGGTCGAGGCAGTGGGCCGCATCGACAAGACCGGCCGGCGGGTGATGTTCACCTCGGCTGAGCTGCGTGCCGGCGGCAAGCTCATCGCCAACGGCAGCTCCTCGCTGCTGGTGCTGGATCTGCGCTGAAGCGCGGCCGCCTGCCGGGTGTTTTCCAACAGGGGCGGCTTCTTTCACGTCACGGCATAACGAACCCATTGAGAGCGACGCCAGCCGCAACGTCAGCAATTGGACTCATCAACCTTGGTCATCCTCGGGCCTGACCCCAGGATCCATGCCGTGACAGAGCGCTGGGCTGAGCAGGATGACGCGACCGTCCTGCCCGCTTTCATCCCTTCCTGTTGAACGCCGGCCGCTCGCGGGCGAAGAAGGCGCGCATGCCCTCGGCGATGTCCGGTCCGGCACCCAGCTCGGCCGAGTGCCGGCGCACCAGCGCCTTCACGTCCGCCTCGCTCATCGTGCCGTTGGCGCGCAGCGCGTCCTTCACCAGCCGCTGCGCCATGCGCGGCCCGCGCGCCATGCGGCGGCCCAGCTTCTGCGCCTCCGCCAGGGCCGTGCCCTCGGCCACCACGCGGTTCGCCAGCCCCCAGGCTTCCGCTTTCGTGGCGTCGATTTCGTCGCCGAGCAGCATCAGTTCCAATGCGCGCCCATGGCCGATCTTGCCCGGCGCGCGCAGCGTTCCGCCGGCGCCAGGATAGACGCCGAGCTTGATTTCCGGCAGCGCGAACCGCGCCTTCTCGCTTGCCACGACAAGATCGCAGGCCAGCGCCATTTCCATGCCGCCGCCCGTCGCCGCACCCTCCACCGCTGCGAGCGTGACCGTATTCATCGCCGCCAGCCGGTCGAAGGCGGCGTTTTCGAGGTCGAGCAGCGACATCGGCCCGTCGCCCTTCTCATGCAGCGCCTTGATCTCGCTTATGTCCGAACCGGCGCAGAAACCGCGTCCGCCGGCCCCGGCGATCACCACCGCACCCACCGTTTCATCCGCATCGAGCGCGTCCAGCATCTCGGCCAGCATGCGCAGCATGCCGCTAGTCAGCGCATTTGCGGCGCCATTGTCGATAAGCAGCGTCGCGACGCCATCCTCGCGTTCCTCGTGGATCGTGGCCAAGATCGTTCTCCCGAATTACTTAACTCGTTAAGCTATAAGCCGGCCCGGCGCGCCTGCCAAGCGCGGCCGGCCTGCAATATCTGTGCGCCATGGAGCAGCGGCGCCGCGGATTGCTTTCCTTTCCGGCAGGAATCGTCTTTTCTGGTGCATGGCATTGTCGTGACGCAATGCCCCCGGAGGGTGTGTTGGACAGCGCGAAACAGCCGAGCAGGACGCATGTGCGCATGCGCGAGTTTTCCAAGTCGCTGCCCATGTCCCTCCTGCGCGCCCGCGAAGCCGTCATGCTGCGGTTCCGTTCCTCGCTGCGCATGTTCAACATCACCGAGCAGCAATGGCGCATCCTGCGCGCGCTGACCTCGATCAGGGAGATCGAGGTCACGGCGCTTGCCCATGCCACCTTCCTCCTGCCGCCCTCATTGTCGCGCATCCTCAAGGATCTGGAGGAGCGCGAACTGGTGAGCCGCCGCGCCGACCCGGAGGACCTGCGCCGCAACCTCGTCTCGATCACGCCGAGCGGGGTTTCGCTGATGGAGCTGGTGGCGCCGCATCAGGAGGGCATCTATTCGGAGATCACCCACGCCTTCGGTGATGAGAAGCTGCAAACTCTGCAGGCGCTGTTGCGCGACCTCGAAGCGACGCTTGCCGAACTGTCGCCGGTCAGCATCCCCGAAGGTGCCTATGGCGATGAGATCGGCCAGCTCGCCCGCCCGCTGCCGCGCGGGCGGCCACGCAAGAGTAAGTGATCACTTGCTGAGTGGTATGAGCGCCCGCAGGCGCGGATCGCGCAGCCACAGCCCGCCCCATGTGAACAGGCCGAGATAGACGCCGAACAATATGTGGCTGAACAGCGGGCTGCCGATGCGCACATGCGTGGCCACCGCGCCGCCGAGATAGGCGGTGAGCAGGATCGCGCCAAGCACGGCGGTGCGCGGCCAGGCATAGAGCGCGGTGCAGGCATGCGTCAGCACGCCCAGCCAGCGCGCCATCTCCACCGGCCAGCCGAGCTGCGGCATCGTGTCGATCACCGGCTGCAGCGGCGGCAGCTTGATTGCCCCGTCGAACAGCAGGAAGGCGATGAGCAGGCCGGACAGCGTCCAGCCGGCAATGCGCGCCGGGCGCGATATGGGGTTTTGTTCGGTCTGCATGGCCATCTCCCTCATGCCATCATGGCGGATACGCCCCAAGGACGTCGTGGCCGACGCCATCCCGACAGCGCGCGGCGGAATTTGCACGGCAGCGACTTTCTCGACAAGGGCAAGGCGGGCTGGTATCAGCCGCGCAACCGAACGGATCCCGAGACATGACCGAAACGATCGCTGAGGCGGTGTCGCGCCGCCGCACCTTCGCCATCATTGCCCACCCCGACGCCGGCAAGACCACGCTGACGGAAAAGCTGCTGCTGTTCGGCGGCGCGATCCAGCTCGCCGGCGAGGTGAAGGCCAAGAAGGACAAGATCCAGACCCGCTCCGACTGGATGAAGATCGAGCGCGAGCGCGGCATCTCGGTCGTCACTTCGGTGATGACCTTCGAATATGGCGACAACGTCTTCAACCTGCTCGACACGCCGGGCCATGAGGACTTCGCCGACGATACCTACCGCACCCTGTCTGCGGTCGACAGCGCGGTCATGGTCATCGACGCGGCGCGCGGTATCGAGCCGCGCACGCTGAAATTGTTCGAAGTCTGCCGCATGCGTGACATTCCCATCGTCACCTTCGTCAACAAGATGGACCGCGACGCCCGCGACACCTTCGAGATATTGGACGAGATCGAGCAGAAGCTGGCGCTGGACACCGCGCCGATCACCTGGCCCATCGGTCAGGGCAAGACATTTGCCGGCACCTACCATCTGGCCGAAAATGCCGTGCGCCGGGGCGACAGCGAGACCGAACGCACCCCGGTCAACGGCCCCGATTCGAACCGCGCCGCCGGCCTGCTGCCGGACAATGACCGGCCCGCCTTCATCGAGGAACTGGAGCTTGCGCGGGAAGCCTGCCGGCCCTTCGATTTGGCGGCGTTCCGCGAAGGCCATCTCACGCCGGTCTTCTTCGGCTCCGCCCTGCGCAATTATGGTGTCCGCGACCTGATCGAGGCGCTGGGCGACTGGTCGCCGCCGCCGCGCGCGCAGGAGGCGGATACCCGCCGCGTCGAGGCGACAGAGCCGAAGATGACCTCCTTCGTCTTCAAGATCCAGGCGAATATGGACCCCAACCATCGCGACCGCATCGCCTTCGTGCGCGTCTGTTCCGGCACGCTCCAGCGCGGCATGAAGGCGAAGCTGGTGCGCACCGGCAAGCCGATGTCGCTCAGCGCGCCGCAATTCTTCTTCGCCCGTTCGCGCATCACCGCCGACGAAGCCTATGCGGGCGATGTCGTGGGCATCCCCAATCACGGCACGCTGCGCATCGGCGACACGCTCACCGAGGGCGAGGAGCTGCTGTTCCGCGGCGTGCCGAACTTCGCCCCGGAAATCCTGCGCCGCGTGCGTCTTGGCGATGCCATGAAGGCCAAGAAGCTCAAGGAGGCGCTGCACCAGATGGCCGAGGAGGGCGTCGTCCAGCTCTTCCAGCCGGAGGACGGCTCGCCGGCAATCGTCGGCGTCGTCGGCGCGCTCCAGCTCGACGTGCTCAAGGAGCGCCTCAGCATCGAATATACGCTGCCGGTCGATTTCGAAATGGCCCGCTTCTCCGTCTGCCGCTGGATTTCGGCCGACAGCAAGGCCGATCTCGAACGCTTCATCGAAACCCATCGCGGCGACATGGCGCGCGACCTCGACAATGATCCGGTCTTCCTCGCCCCGCACGAATTCGGCCTGAACTACGAGGCCGAGCGCTGGAAGCAGATCCGCTTCGCCGCCGTGAAGGACTATCAGGTGCGCTGACGCCGCCCGAACGGTATTTCGCTGGAGAAGATCATTCCGGAATAATACTTCTTCGGAGAATGACATCCTCTATCGCTGCGGATATCATACCTGTCATCCTCGCCAGCAACCGCATGTGCTCTTATACTGAGGCCAACCGGATAGAAGGATACGACCATGAGCCTGCGCATCAACGATACGGCCCCGGATTTCACCGCCGAGACCACAAAGGGCACCATCCATTTCCATGACTGGATAGGCGACGGATGGGCCGTTCTCTTTTCACATCCGAAGAATTTCACCCCGGTCTGCACGACCGAGCTCGGCGCGATGGCCGGCATCGCGCCGGAATTCGAGAAGCGCGGCGCCAAGATCATCGGCATCTCCGTCGACCCTGTCGAAAGCCATGAGAAGTGGAAGGCCGACATCAAGACGGCCACCGGCTTCGAGGTCGACTACCCGCTGATCGGTGACCGCGACCTCAAGGTCGCCAAGCTCTACGACATGCTGCCCGCCGATGCCGGCGACAGTTCAGAAGGCCGCACCCCGGCCGACAATGCGACGGTGCGTTCCGTCTACGTCATCGGCCCCGACAAGAAGGTCAAGCTGGTCCTGACCTATCCCATGACCACCGGCCGCAACTTCAACGAGATCCTGCGCGCCATCGATTCCATCCAGCTGACCGCGAAGCACAAGGTCGCGACGCCTGCCAACTGGAACCAGGGCGACGACATCATCATCACCGCCGCGGTGTCAGACGAGGAGGCGACCGAGAAATTCGGCACCTTCGAACGCGTCCTGCCCTATCTGCGCAAGGCCAAGCAGCCCTCGGCTTGATTGCCGCCGAATCCGAAGAATGGCCGCCTTGGGCGGCCTTTCTTTGGCCCTGTCATTTAACCATTCGGTTGACAATAGGCGTGGCAACGGATAATTCAACCATATGGTTGAATTGCCTGCCCATGATCTGGACCTGATCTTCCGCGCGCTCTCCGACAGCACGCGACGCGCCATGGTGGCGCGTCTTGCCGAGAGCGAGCGCTCCGTCGGCGATCTTGCCTTGCCCTTCGCCATGAGCCTCGCCGGCGCCTCCAAACATGTGAAAGTGCTGGAGGAAGCGGGCCTCGTCCGCCGCTCGGTGCGAGGGCGCACGCATATCTGCCGGCTGGAGGCGCAGCGCCTCGCCGAGGCCGACGAATGGCTCCGCCGCTATGAGCGCTTCTGGACCAGAAGCCTCGACACGCTCGAAGCGCTGCTCAAGGCCGAGGATGCCGCAAACGCGCGCAAAGGAGAACAACCATGAGCACCGCACCCGTCGTCCTGCAGATCGTGCACCGCTTCGATGCATCGCCCGAACGTGTCTTCGATGCCTGGCTGGATCCCGACATCGCCCGCCAATGGCTGTTCAACGATGCGAGCGGTGAGATCGTGAAGGCCAGCCTGGATGCCCGCATCGGCGGCCGCTTCAGCTTCGTCCGCCGCAGCGCCGATGGTGACCTCGAACATGTCGGCGAATATCTGGAGATCGACCGGCCGCGCCGCCTCGTCTTCACCTTCGCCGTGCCGGCGATCAGCCCCGAACATGATCGCGTGACGATCGAGATCGTCACCCGCGGCACTGGCTGCGAGCTGACGCTGACCACCGAGATGACGCCTGACATCTACGCCGAATGGGGCGAGCAGACCCGCCAGGGCTGGTCGCGCATGCTCGCCGCGCTCGATCGTCTTCTGGCCGAATAGGGAGAAAGATCATGGACCGGATCGACGGCGGGCAAGGCACGATCACCGAACCCGGCACCGTGCGCATCGAGCGCCTGCTGCCCGGATCGGCGGAACGCCTATGGAGCTATCTCACGGAATCGGACAAGCGCCGCCAGTGGCTGGCCGCCGGCGAGATGGAACTGAAGCCGGGCGGTGCTGTCGCCCATCTCTTCCGTCACCATGAACTCTCCGCCGAGCCCACGTCCGAGCGCTACGGGGACATGGCCGCAAGCCCGGTCATGACCGGCACGGTGACCGAATGCGACCCGCCGCGCCTGCTCGCCTACACATGGCCGGGCGATAACGGCGCCAGCGAAGTGACCTTCGAGCTTTTCCCGGAGGGTGGCAACGTCCTGCTGGTCATCACCCACCGCAGGCTACCCGACGAAGAAACCATGGTCAGCGTCGCCGCCGGCTGGGATGCCCATCTCGGTATCCTGATTGACCGGCTGAACGGTGCCGTGCCGCGCCGCTTCTGGTCCGAACATGAAAGGTTGGCCGCCGCCTATCGGGAAAAGTTCGAAACCGCACCGGAGAACGATGAAGCGGCCGGTGTGGAACACAAGGTCGTCTTGACGCGCCTCATTCCGGCTCCGCCGGACGCGGTCTATGCCGCATGGACCGACCCCGCGCGGATAGGGCAGTGGGCCGGCGACCATGTGGAGGCGGATGCCCGCATCGGCGGCGCCTACCGTTTCGAAAATCGCGATGGCGACAAGGTCTATGTCCATACCGGCGAATATCTGGTGCTGGAGCCGGGAAGGCGGGTGCGCATGAGCTTCCGTGCCGGTCCCGACGGCTCCGCGCAAGGCAGCTCGGCCTATTCCGGCGAATATATGGAGGCGGCGTTGCGGTCCGCGCCGGGCGGCACGGAACTCACCTTCGTCAATGGCTGGAACGGCGAGGGCATGGACGAGGACGGGCGCGCAGCCGTGCACGCGGCATGGCGCGGATGGCTCGACGGACTGGAGAAGATGTTCGCTCAGGGAGACCGTTGATGATCCGCTGCAATCTCGCTTCCATCATCGTCCACGACCAGCAGGTCGCCGAGGATTTCTATGTCGGCAAGCTCGGCATGAAGAAGATGAAGGATTTTCCCGCCGGCGGCGGACGCTGGCTCACCGTGCAGGCCGCCGATGGATCTGGCGTCGAGATCGTGCTGGAGCCTTCCGGCCATGACTTCTCGAAGGCGTGGCAGGCAGCGCTCTACGATCGCGGCATCCCGCTCACCATGTTGGCTTGCGAGGATGTACAGGCTGAATATGAGCGCCTCACGGCGCTTGGCGTGTCCTTTCGCAGCCCACCGCAGAAACATGCCGACAATCCGGGGACGGTCATCTTCGACGACACCTGCGGCAATCTCATCATGCTGCACGAGGGCTAGACATTGACAAAGCCGGCCTTCGAGGGCGGGCGCAACATCGCGCTCAAGGTCCCGCCTCACCAATATGACGCCACCGTCCGCTTCTATGCCGAAGTGCTCGGCCTCGAACGAATCGACCGACCGGAAATCGGCTTCGTCTTCGGCGCGAACCAGCTGTGGATCGACCGTGCACCGGGCCTCAGCCAGTCGGAATTGTGGCTGGAAGTGGTAACCGACGACACCCAGGCCGCAGCCCTGCACCTTGCCGATGCCGGCATTGCGCGCTGCGACGAGATCGAGCCCCTGAGCGGGAATTTCGACGGCTACTGGATATCGAGCCCCTGCCAGATCGTGCATCTGGTCGATGGCAGGGCGCAGAGCTGGTAGTGCGATTCCGGCAGGCTTGAAGCAGGGGCGATCGCCTGCGCCGACGGTCATCGCTCCGTCAGCCGCTCCGCTACCAGCGCCGCCAACCGCTCGGCCACGGCGTCCTTGCCCATCTCCGGCCATTCCTCGCTGCCGGCGGTCGACACGATGCGTACGCGGTTGCGGTCGCCGCCCATCACGCCCTTTTCGCCCACGCCGCTGTCATGCGACACGTCATTGGCGACGATCAGGTCGGCACCCTTCTTTTTGAGCTTGGCGGCGGCGTTGGCCTCCAGATCCTGCGTCTCCGCCGCGAAGCCGACTACAAGTTTCGGCCGCTGCGCATGATGGCCGATCGTTGCGAGGATATCCGGGTTCTCCACCATGGCCAGCACCGGCGGCCCGCCGGCACCCTTCTTGATCTTCTCGCCGACCGTGGCGTCGGTCCGCCAGTCGGCCACGGCGGCCACGAAGATCCCGGCATCTGCGGGCAGCAGCGACAGCACCGCGTCGCGCATCTCCTCGGCGCGCTCGACATGGATCACGGTCACTCCGGCGGGATCGGGAATCGTCACCGGGCCCGAGACCAGCCGCACATCCGCGCCGAGCTTTGCCAGCGCAGCGGCGATCGCATGGCCCTGCTTGCCCGAGGAACGGTTGGCGATGTAGCGCACCGGGTCGATCGGCTCATGCGTCGGCCCGGAGGTCATGATAATGCGCTTGCCCGCAAGCGGTCTGTTCGCCGGCGAAATGATCGCCTCCGCCGCCGCCACGATCTCCAGCGGCTCGGCCATGCGCCCCTCGCCGGCTTCGCCGCTTTCCGCCATCTCGCCCTTCATCGGACCGATGAAGTGGACACCGTCTGCCGCCAGCACGGCGCGGTTGCGCCGCGTCGCCGGATGCGCCCACATGAGAGGGTTCATCGCCGGTGCGACGAGCACCGGCCTGTCGGTGGCGAGCAGCACCGCCGATGCGAGGTCATTGGCGAGCCCGTTGGCCATCTTCGCCATCAGGTCGGCGGTGGCCGGCGCCACCACGATCATGTCGGCTTCCCGCGCCAGCCTTATATGGCCGACATCATGCTCGTCGGCGCGGTCGAACAGGTCGGTGAACACATGGTCGGCCGACAGCGCGCCCGCCGCCAGCGGCGTGACGAACTCTTGCGCCGCCTGCGTCATCACGCAGCGCACCGCCGCGCCGCGCTCGCGCAGCCGCCGGATCAGGTCGAGGCTCTTATAGGCAGCGATGCCGCCGCCGATAATGAGCAGGATGCGCTTGCCGGAAAGGGTCATGAACCCACCATCACCTTGCCGGCCTCAGCGCCGGCTCGACATCGGTATGGATGAAATCGTCGCCCTTGAAAAGCAGCGGCAGGTTGCGCGCCTTGGCCAGCGCATAGGCGAAGCAGTCGCCGAAGTTGAGCTTTGCGGGATGGCCGGAACCGCGTCCGTAGCGCAGGAATGCTTCGGCCCCGATGCGCGCATCCGCCGGCGTCACCGCGACGACGTCGATCGCGACATCGCCCAACAGGCGGCGGAGCCGGGCTGCTTCACCGGCATCCTTGGCCGCCACGATGCATGCTTCCAGATAGTTCCCGGCGCTCATGAACCGTTGCTCCGCCTGTCCCAGCACATCGAGGATGGATGGCGTGTCGTCCTCCGCGCGCAGGATCGCGATCAGCGCGGACGTATCGACGATGATCCTCATTCGCGGTCGAGATAGTCATAGAGGGCGTCGGACTCCGCCTTATGATCGATCGGCTGGCCGGGCTTAATGCCGAGCGCGAGGATCTGCTCTTTTGTCGCCTTCAGGTTCCATTTCGGCGTCGCGCTATCTTCGGTCGCGGCAGGCTGCGCACGCGGCAAAGGCTGCCGCAGTCGGTCCCGTGCTTCCTGCTCCATGGACACGCCGCGCTGCGCCGCGCTCACCCGCAATTCGCGGATCAGATCGTCATCGATCTTCCTGACTGTGATGGCACCCATATGGTCCTCCATGCATTGCTAGCAATATATGCATTGCTAGCAATGCATGCAATCTACCACATCTCCCACGCGATCACCGCCAGCGCGATGGCGATCACCCACAGCGCGATGCGGCCCGAGCGCGTATGGCGCGCCTCGGCGCGGCCGATGGCCTCCGCGGTGGCGGGATCGAAGCGCAGGCCTTGCTCGGCCATCAGGTCGACCTCGCGCGACAGCCGCTCCGCGCGCGCGGCGAGTTCCGGCGCCTGCCGCGCCAGCGCCACCAGCGCATAGGCGCCGTCGCGCGCATCGGCCAGCAGCGCCTTCGGGCCCAGATTGTCGCGGATCCAGCTTCCCACCACCGGCTCGGCCGACTTCCACATGTTGAAATGCGGATCGAGCGTGCGCGCCACGCCCTCCACCACCACCATCGTCTTTTGCAGCAGCACCAGTTCGGTGCGCGTCTGCATGTCGAAAAGTTCCGTCACCTCGAAGAGCAGCGTCAGCAGCCGCGCCATGGAGATCGTCTCGGCCGGCTGGCCGTGGATCGGCTCGCCGATGGCGCGGATCGCCTGTGCGAAGGCGGCGACGTCGTGATGCGCCGGCACGTAGCCGGCTTCGAAATGCACTTCCGCCACGCGGCGGAAGTCACGCACGATGAAGCCGTAGAGGATTTCGGCGAGAAAGCGCCGCTCCTTCTTGCCGAGCCGCCCGACAATGCCGAAATCGACCGCCACGATCGTGCCGTCAGCCTCCACGAACAGGTTGCCGGGATGCATGTCGGCATGGAAGAAGCCGTCGCGCAGCGTGTGCCGCAGGAAGGACTGGATCAGGTTCGCCGCCAGCGCCTTCAGGTCGTGGCCGGCCGCCGCCAGCCCGGCGATGTCCGACATTTTCACGCCGTCGATCCACTCCATGGTGACGACGTCGCGGCCGGTGCGCTCCCAGTCCACGGCCGGCACGCGAAAGCCCGGATCGGCATGGGTGTTCTCGCCGATCTCCGACAGCGCCGCCGCTTCAAGCCGCAGGTCCATCTCGATCTTGGTCGTCTGCGCCAGCGTCTTCGTCACCTCGACTGGCCTCAGGCGCCGGCTGGAGGGCACGAAACGCTCCTGCAGCCGCGCGGCAAGGAAGAAACTGTCGAGGTCGTTCTGGAAGCGCCGCCGCACGCCGGGGCGAATGACCTTCACCGCCACCTTGCGGTCGCTGCCGTCCGTGCCGACGACGTGTCCGGGATGGACTTGCGCGATCGAGGCGGCGGCCACCGGCTCGCCGATCTCGGCGAAGAGTTCGCCGGCCGGCCGGCCCAGCGATCCCTCGATCTCCGCCAGCGCCTCCTCATGCGGGAAAGTGGCCATGCGGTCCTGCAGGGCGGCGAGATCCTGTGCCATTTCGGTGCCCACCACGTCGGGGCGTGTGGCCAGGAACTGGCCGAGCTTGACATAGGACGGCCCCAGCCGGTCGATGGCGTGGGCCAGCCGCTCGGCCCGCGCCTGCCGGCGCGTCCGCGGCCGCGCCAGAAGGCGCGCCACCCGCCAGGCCAGCCGCGGCGGGCCCTCGAGCTGGTCGCCCGGCAGCGCCGCAACCACCCCTTCGCGCACCATGATCCAGCCGGCACGGATCAGGCGCAGATAGGCTGCCGGTGTGCTCATGCGGCGCTCGACGCCATCAACCGTCCGGCGCTCATAGTTTCCAGCCGGAATGCGTTGCCGCGATGCCGCCGCTATAGTCGCGCCACGTCACCCGCTCGAAGCCGGCACGGCCGATCATGGCGGCGAACTCGCTCTGGCGCGGGAACTTGCGGATCGATTCCACCAGATAGCGGTAGGACTCGGCATCGCCGGTCACAGCGCGCCCGATCTGCGGAATGGCGTTGAACGACCAGGCGTCGTAGACGCGGTCGAGCAGCGGCATGTCCACTTCCGAAAATTCAAGGCACAGGAAGCGCCCGCCGGGCTTCAGCACGCGGAAGGCCTCCGACAGCGCCACGTCGATGCGCGGCACGTTGCGGATGCCGAAGGCGATCGTATAGGCGTCGAAACTGCCATCCTCGAAGGGCAGTTCCTCGGCATTCGCTTCCACGAAGGTCGTCTGCTCGGCGAGGCCGCGCTTGGCGGCGCGGTCGCGCCCCACTTCCAGCATCGAGCCGTTGATGTCGAGCACGGTCGCGTGCGCATTGCCGCGTGAGGCGTCGACGACGCGGAAGGCGATGTCGCCGGTGCCGCCGGCCACGTCCAGCAGCTTCCAGCCGGGCCGGCGCGGCGGGTTGAGCCAGGCCACCATGCCGTCCTTCCACAGGCGGTGCATACCGGCCGACATGAGGTCGTTCATCATGTCGTAGCGCTTGGCCACGCTGTGAAACACTTCGTTGACGAGGCCCTGCTTCTCGCCGCTGGCCACGTTGCGGAAGCCGTAGGACGTTTCCATCCCACCCTGGGCGGTGGTGCGCTGTTCGGACATCTCGATCGCTTCCTGTCGATTTTCGGCCGGACCATAGCCCATCGAACCGGAGCGCGCTATCGTCGCCGCCGCGATGAACCGACGCGTCGGCGATCACGGTGAACGGAGAATGCGCATGGTTCCAAAGGCCGAGCTTCATTGCCATATCGAAGGCGCGGCCGCACCCGCACTCGTTCTATCCCAGGCGCAGAAATATGGCGTCGACGCGACGGCCTTCATCCGCGACGGCGCCTTCGTCTGGTCCGACTTCACCACCTTCCTCGAAGCCTATGATTTCGCCGCCGGCCTGTTTCGCGACGAAGCCGACTTCGCGCATCTCAGCGAGACCTATCTGCTGGGCCTCGCCGGAGAGGGGGCGATCTATGCCGAGTTCTTCGTCTCGCCCGACCATGCGCGCAATGCCGGCATGTCGCCCGCCACCTATGTCGCCGCACTTGCCGAAGGCATTTGGCGCGCGCATGCCGCCACCGGCATCGAGGCGCGCATGATCGTCACCGGCATCCGTCACTACGGCGTCGGCATGGTCGAGGAAGCGGCGCGTTTCGCAGCCGCTGGCCACCCGCTCGTCACCGGCTTCGGCATGGCCGGCGAGGAGCGTTTCGGCCGCGTGAGCGACTATGCCCGCGCCTTCGCCATCGCCCGCGAGGCGGGGCTGGGCACCACCGTCCATGCCGGCGAGTTCGGCGGCTGGGAAAGCGTCGCCGCCGCGCTCGACCATTTGCGGCCAGCCCGCATCGGTCATGGTGTCCGCGCCATCGAAAATGCGGATCTGGTGCGCCGCATCGCCGCTGAAGGCATCGTGCTCGAGACCTGTCCCGTCTCCAATGTCGCGCTGCGCGTTTTCCCCTCCTTCGCGGCGCATCCTTTCCCGCGCCTGCTGGCGGCAGGCTGCCGCGTCACGCTCAATTCCGACGATCCGCCCTATTTCGACACCACGCTCGGCCGCGAATATGCCGTCGCCGCCGAACATTTCGGGCTGGACGTTGTCGCGCTCGCCGCTGTCACGCGCACCGCGCTCGAAGCCGCCTTCGTCGACGATACCCCCCGCGCGGCTCTCTTGGCGCGGTTGGCTTGAGCACAAACCACGCGGAAAACCGCGCTTGCGCGTTGTTTGCCGGCACCGGTTGCGCCTATGATCGTCGGGCAAACGGAGTCTCCTTCATGGCAAGCGTCACGGTCGTCGATCACCCTCTCGTGCAGCACAAGCTCACCATCATGCGCGACAAGGAGACCTCGACCGCCGGCTTCCGCCGGCTGCTGCGCGAGATTTCGCTGCTGCTCTGCTACGAGATAACACGCGACCTCGAACTGACCACGCGCACGATCGAAACCCCGATCCAGACCATGGAAGCGCCGACGCTGGAGGGCAAGAAGCTGGTCTTCGCCTCGGTGCTGCGCGCCGGCAACGGCCTGCTCGACGGCATGCTCGACCTCGTGCCGGCGGCCCGCGTCGCCCATATCGGCCTCTACCGCGACCACGACACGCTGGAGGCGGTGGAATATTTCTTCAAGGCGCCGGGCGATCTTGGCGACCGCCTCGTCATCGTCGTCGATCCGATGCTCGCCACCGCCAATTCGGCCATCGCAGCGGTGGAGAAGCTGAAGAGCCGGGGCGCCACCAATATCCGCTATCTGTGCCTTCTTGCAGCACCCGAGGGCATCGAGCGCTTCACCAAGGCGCATCCCGACGTGCCGGTCTTCACCGCCTCGATCGACGAGAAGCTCAACGAAAAGGGCTATATCGTGCCCGGCCTCGGCGACGCCGGCGACCGCATGTACGGCACGAAATAGCGCTCCCGAACCACACTTATTTGATCCGTCGCAGCACCGTTTCGTGCGGGGCTGGTGCTTCCTCTCCCACCACATAGGCCGCGCGCACCGTGTCAGCCGCGATGCGCGCCTCGTCCTCCGTGCGGGCGTGCACCACTGCCAGCCGGTCGCCCTTGCCCACCGCGGTTCCAATGGGCAGGAGATCGCTCAGGCCCACCGCGTGGTCGATTTCCTGCTCAGGCCTTGTGCGCCCGCCGCCTAGCGCCACCACGGCAAGGCCGATCTCGCGTGTCGCGATTGCGCTGACATGGCCGGTCTGCGCTGCCGTCGCGGCCCGCTTCACCGGCGCGCTGGGCAAGTGGCGATCCATCGCCTCCACGAAATCTGCGGGCCCGCCGAGTGCGGCCACCATGCGGCCGAAGCGCTCCGCCGCCGCGCCCGAGTCCAGCGCCTTGCGCGCCGCCGCCGTGCCGCTGCGCGCGGTCGTGGCCAGTCCGGCCGATGCCAGCATTTCGCCGGCCAGCGCCAGCGTCACCCGCGCCAGCCTTGCATCGCGCTTGCGACTGGTCAGGAAATCGACGGCATTGCGCACCTCCACCGCATTTCCGGCGGTTGAAGCGAGCGGCTCGTTCATGTCGGTCAGCAGCGCGGTGGTCGCCAGCCCCGCCCCATTGGCGACGGCGGCGAGGCTTTTTGCCAGCGCCACGGCATCGCTTCGTTTGCCCATGAATGCGCCATTGCCGCACTTCACATCGAGCACCAGCGAGCCGAGCCCGGCCGCCAGCTTCTTCGAAAGGATCGATGCCGTGATCAGCGGGATCGATTCCACCGTGCCCGTCACATCGCGGATCGCGTAAAAACGCTTGTCGGCAGGGGCAAGCCGCGCCGTCTGGCCGATGATCGCGCAGCCCACCTCGTGCACAGTCTTGCGAAACAGCGTATTGTCCGGCTGGCTCCGATAGCCCGGAATGGAATCCATCTTGTCCAGCGTGCCGCCCGTATGGCCCAGCCCGCGCCCCGAGATCATCGGCACATGCGCGCCGCAGGCGGCCACGATCGGTGCCAGCATGAGCGAGACATTGTCGCCGACGCCGCCCGTGGAGTGCTTGTCGGTGACCGGCCCCGGCAGGTCCGACCAGTCCAGCACGTCGCCGGAATCGCGCATGGCAATTGTCAGCGCCACAGCCTCGTCGCGGCTCATCCCGTTGAGGAACACGGCCATCGCCAGCGCTGCCACCTGTCCGTCGCCGAACCCTTTTCCATCGGCCAGCCCCGCCACGAAAGCGCCGATCTCCGCTGGCGACAGTTCATGTCCGTCGCGTTTCCGGCGGATGATCTCCTGCGGCAGCAACCCGCCGGTCGTCACCTCAAAACCCCTCCCGGAACATCGCCTTAAGCACCGTCACCAGCCGCCGGCCGCCCAGCGGTGCCACGTCCTTGGTCTCCTGATGCGAGAGTTCCGCACCCGTCATTCCAGCCGCCAGATTGGTGATCACCGAGCACGCCGCCACCCGCAGCCCGAGGAACCGCGCCAGAATCACCTCCGGCACGGTCGACATGCCGACGGCATTCGCACCCAGCACCCGCGCCATGCGGATTTCCGCCGGCGTCTCGAAGGAGGGGCCGGAAAACCACATATAGACGCCGCTGTGATATTCTGTCCCGGTCGCCTTCGCCGCCGCTGCGAAAGCCGCGCGCATGTCCGCGTCATAGGCTTCCGTCATGCCCACGAAACGGGCGTCGGAACTTTCCCCGAAAAGCGGATTGGTGCCGGAAAAATTGATGTGGTCGGTGATCAGCATGATCGAGCCGGGTGCCATATCAGGCTCCAGCGAGCCGGCGGCATTGGTCAGGAAAAGCCGCTCGATGCCCACGCCTTTCAAGATTTCCAGCGCCGGGCGCATCGCGGCGGCATTGCCGTGTTCGTAATAATGCGCGCGGCCCGACAGCATCAGCACCGGCATGCCCGAAAGCAGTCCGGCGACGAGTTCGCCCGCATGTCCGGTCACGCCGCTGCGCGGAAATCCCGGCAGGTCTGCGTAGGAGATGCGCACAGGCTCCTCGACCTCGTCCACGAGGCTGCCCAGTCCCGACCCCAGCACCAGCGCGGTGCGTGGCCGAAGCCCTGCCAGCCGCTCCACGATCCGGTCTGTCGCATCGGTCATTTCAGCGTGTCCCCGGCAAAGCCGAGCGGCAATATCTCGGCTATGGTTAATGTCTGCGCCACGCCCGTCTGGTCGCAAAGATGCAGGCGCGTCGTCGGCCCGGCAAATTCGGCCAGCCGCTGGCGGCAGCCGCCGCATGGCGTGATCCGGTCCATCTTCTCGGCCACCACGACGATGTCGGCGATCTCGCCACCGCCGCCCATCACATAGGCCGACAGCATGGTCGTCTCCGCGCACCAGCCTTCGGGAAAGGAAGCGTTCTCGATGTTCGCGCCGGAGAAGATGCGCCCGTCGGCGGTCCGCAGCGCCGCCCCCACCGGAAACTTCGAATAGGGCGCATGGGCTTTGGCCATCGCCGCTCGGGCGGTCATGAACAGGTCGTTGGCTGCTTTGTCCGTCATGAAATTTCCTGGGGGTGAAACGCTCGTTCTATCCGCGGCCCGCTCTCATCGCTCTTTCACATAGGGCTGGCCGCCCGCCTTGGGCGGTATCGCCTTGCCGATGAAGCCAGCCAGCAGGATCACGGTGAGGATATAGGGCAGGGCCTGCATGAACTGCACCGGCACGATGCCGACCGCAGGCAGCGACACGCCTTGCAGCCGGATCGACAGCGCGTCGAGGAAGCCGAACAGCAGGCAGGCGAACATGGCCGGCACCGGTTTCCACTTGGCGAAGATCAGCGCGGCGAGCGCGATATAGCCGCGCCCCGCCGTCATGTCCTTGACGAAGCCGGCATTCATCGACAGCGCCAGATAGGTGCCGGCGAGCCCGGTGAGGATGCCGGTGCAGATCACCGCGCGATAGCGCAGCCACGGCACCGAGATGCCGGCGGTGTCCACCGCTGCCGGGTTTTCGCCCACGGCGCGCAGCCTGAGCCCGAAGCGCGTGCGGAACAGAACCCACCAGGTGAAGGGCACCATCAGGAAGGCGACATAGACCAGCAGCGAATGGCCGGAGATCACCTCGTAATAGAGCGGGCCGATCACCGGCACGCCGCGCAAGGCGTCGGCGAAAGGCAGCGTGATGGCGGTGAAGCGCCCGTCCGCGCCGAGCGAGGGCGTGCGTCCGCCCTGGCTGAACCATGCCTGGCCGAGGATCACGGTCGCGCCGGCGGCGATGAAGTTGATCGCCACGCCCGACACGATCTGGTTGCCGCGATGGGTGATCGAGGCGAAACCATGCACCAGCGCCAGGAACACCGCCACCAGCACGGCTCCGCCGAGCCCCATCCAGGCCGAGCCGGTCACCGCGGCGGCGGCCCCGGCGGCAAAGGCGCCCGCCAGCATCTTGCCTTCCAGCCCGATGTCGAAAATGCCAGCCCGCTCGGAATAGAGCCCGGCAAGGCAGGCGAGCAGCAGCGGGATCGACAGGCGGATGGTCGAGTCCAGCACGGTGAGGATCGTGGCGAACATGTCCATGTCAGCCGCCTTCGCCCTTGGCCGCCGTCACGCCCACGCTGCGGGGGCTGATAGAGGCGAACAGCGCCTGCACCTGCGGCCGGAACATGTTCTCCAGCGCCCCGGCAAACAGGATCACCAGCCCCTGGATGATCACGATCATGTCGCGGCTGATATTCGGCATCTCGAAGGCGAGTTCCGCGCCTCCCTGATAGAGCACGCCGAACAGGATCGCCGCCGGCACGATGCCGGCGGGATGCGAGCGGCCCATCAGCGCCACGGCGATGCCGACGAAGCCCGCCCCGGTCACGAAGTCGAGCTGCACGCGGTGCTGGTCGCCCATGATCGGATTGAGCGCCATCATGCCGGCCAGCGCGCCCGAGATCAGCATGGTGATGACGATGATGCGCGCCTCGCCGATGCCGGCATAGCGCGCCGCCTTGGGGCTGTGGCCCTGCGTGCGGATCTCGTAGCCGAGCCGCGTGCGCCAGATCAGCACCCAGACGAGGAAGGCCGCCAGCAGCGCCAGCAGGAATGAGATGTTGAAGGGCGAGGAGCGGATAGTCCCTCCAAACAGCTCGATCAGCCAGTTGAGCTTGGGCAACTGCCCGCCATCGAGGAAGGTGCGCGTCTGCGGCGCCATCGAGCCCGCCGGCTTCAGCACGCCGACGAGCAGGTAGACCATCAGCGAGGCGGCGATGAAATTGAACATGATCGTGGTGATGACGATGTGCGAGCCGCGCTTGGCCTGAAGCAGGGCGGGAATGAAGGCCCATGCCGCGCCGAATGCCGCCGCGCAGACGATCGCCAGCGGAAAGTTCACCCACCACGGAAAGGTGCCGTCCAGCGACAGGCAGACGATTGCCACGCCGAGCCCGCCCACATAGGCCTGCCCCTCGCCGCCAATATTGAACAGGCCGCAATGGAAGGCGACCGCCACCGCGAGCCCGGTGAAGATGAAGCTCGTCGCATAATAGAGCGTATAGGCGATGTTCTGCCCGCGCCCGAACGCGCCCTCGATGAGAATGCCCGCCGCCCGGATCGGGCTTTCGCCGACAAGCAGCACCACCAGCCCCGCCACCGCGAAGGCGACGGCGAGGTTGATCAGCGGGATCAGCCCGTAATCCGCCCAGCGCGGAAGCTTCGCATAAGGCGCGCTCACTCCGCCGCCTCCCGCTTTTCCACGCCGGCCATCAGCAGGCCGAGCTCGCCCTCGCTCGCCTCGCCGTCCCGCTCGCCCACGATGCGCCCGTCGAACATGACGAGGATGCGGTCCGACAGCGAGCGGATCTCGTCGAGCTCGACGGAAACCAGCAGCACCGCCTTGCCGGCGTCGCGCATGGCGACGAGCTGGCGGTGGATGAATTCGATCGCGCCAACATCCACGCCGCGCGTTGGCTGGCCGACGATCAGCACGACCGGATCCTTCTCCATCTCCCGCGCCAGCACGATCTTCTGCTGGTTGCCGCCGGAGAAATTGGCCGTCTTGAGATGCGGATTGGCTGGGCGGATGTCGTAGCGCGCGATCTTGTCCTCGGCATCCTTCACGATGTCGGCGCGGTCGAGAAAGGGGCCGGAGAGATATTCTGGTCGGTCATGATAGCCGAGAATGGCGTTCTCGCTCTCCTCGAAGGCCAGCACCAGGCCGACATGGTGGCGGTCCTCCGGCACATGCGCCAGCCCGCGGTCGCGCAATTCGCCGGGGTCGGCATTGCCGGTCACCTCGACAGGCCTGCCGTCGAGCAGCACCGCGCCCGAAACCGCCTTGCGCACGCCGCAGATCGTCTCGATCAGCTCCGACTGGCCGTTGCCGGCCACGCCCGCAATGCCGACGATCTCGCCTGCGCGCACGTCGAAGGAGACGCCGCGCACCATGGTCACGCCGCGGCTGTCCTTCACGACCAGATCCTGCACCGACAGTTTCACGTCGCCCGGCTTCGCGTTGCTCTTTTCCACCCGCGGCAGCACGCGCCTGCCTACCATCAGCTCGGCCAGCTCCTCGACGGAGGTTTCGGATGTCTTGCGGGTGGCCACCATCTGCCCTTGCCGCATCACCGAGACATTGTCGGTGATGGCCATGATCTCGCGCAGCTTGTGCGTGATCAGCACGATGGTTTTGCCCTCCGCCTTCAGCTGGGCGAGGATGCGGAACAGATGGTCGGCTTCGGCGGGCGTCAGCACGCCGGTCGGCTCGTCGAGGATCAGCACATCCGCGCCGCGATAGAGCGCCTTGAGGATTTCGACCCGCTGCTGCAGGCCGACCGGCAGTTCCTCGACAATGGCGTCGGGGTCGACCTCCAGCCCGTAGTCGCGTTCCAGCCGCGCCAGCTCGGCGCGCGCCTTGGCGATCGAGGCGTTGAGCAGCGCCTCGCCCTCCGCGCCCAGGATGATGTTCTCCAGCACGGTGAAATTGTCGACCAGCATGAAATGCTGGTGCACCATGCCGATGCCGGCGGCGATCGCATCGTTCGGCGTGGCGATCTTCACCGGCTTGCCGCCAACGCGGATCTCGCCGCTGTCTGCCTGGTAGAAGCCGTAGAGGATCGACATCAGCGTCGATTTCCCTGCGCCGTTCTCGCCGATGATGCCGTGGATCGTACCGCGTGGTATTTCGAGGTGGATGTCGCGATTGGCGCGCACGGGGCCGAAGCTCTTGTTGATGCCGACAAGTGCGATCGCAGCATCCGTCATGCGCCGGTTCCACCTCGTTTCGCTGCGCCGTTGCGGCGCGTTCTTGTCGTTGGCGGAAAGGCTATCACAGGGTTTTGCGCCCTGCCAGCGCCCGCGGCTCTGCCGGAAATGAGAAGGCCCCGGCATCGCTGCCGGGGCCTCGCTTGCTGCGGGTCCGCCGCTATCGTTCAGTCTTTTGCATGCAGGTCGGTGCCCAGCGTGTCGCGCACGAAGAGCGTGCCGATCACCAGCGACATGGCCGCGATGACGATCGGGTACCAGAGACCGTAATAGATATCGCCGGCCGCAGCGCTCATCGCGAAGACGGTCGCCGGCAGCAGCCCGCCGAACCAGCCATTGCCGATATGGTAGGGCAGCGACATGCCGGTATAGCGGATGCGGGTCGGGAACATCTCGACCAGGATCGCCGCGATCGGTCCGTAGACCATGGTCACGTAGAGCACGAGCACGAACAGGATAGCGATGGTCAGCGTCCAGTTCACCTGCGCCGGGTCGGCCACCATGACGAAGGCGCCGCTGGCATTCTGGTTCAGCGGATAGCCTGCATCGTGCAGCGCCGTGTTGACCGCCGTATTGAACGCCGTGCCCTGTGCCGCCGCATCGGCGCCTGCCTGTACCGCATCATAGGACGGGATGGTGACGTCATTGATCGTCACGGTCGCGGCCGTGCCGGGCGCGGCGGTCGTCACGATGTCGTAAGGCACCGAGTTGCGGGCAAGGAAGCCCGTCGCGATGTCGCACGAGGTCGTGAACTTGGCGGTGCCGACTGGATTGAACTGGAACGTGCAGTCGCCCGGAGCGGCGGTCACCGTGGCGCGGGTATTGGCCTGTGCGGTGGCGAGCGCCGGGTTCGCCGTCCAGGTCAGCGCCTTGAACAGCGGGAAGTAGGTGACGATCGCCAGAGCGAGGCCGGCCATGATGATGATCTTGCGGCCGATCTTGTCCGACAGCCAGCCGAACAGGATGAAGAAGGGCGTGCCGAGGGCGAGTGCGATGGCGATCATGATATTGACCGACACGGCGTCGACCTTGAGCACGTTCTGCAGGAAGAACAGCGCGTAGAATTGGCCCGAATACCACACCACGGCCTGGCCGGCGGTGAGGCCGAGCAGCGCCAGCAGCGCGATGCGGGCATTCTTCCACTGGCCGAAGGCTTCCGTTAGCGGCGCCTTGGACTGCTTGCCCTCCTCCTTCATCTTCTTGAAGGCTGGCGATTCGTTGAGCGAAAGCCGGATCCAGACCGAGATGCCGAGCAAGATCACCGAGAGCAGGAACGGCACGCGCCAGCCCCAGGCCTTGAAGGCGTCGGGCCCGAGCGCCGTCTGGATCACCAGGATGATGATGAGCGACAGGAACAGGCCGAGCGTCGCCGTCGTCTGGATCCACGACGTATAGTAGCCGCGCCGGTCGTCGGGCGCATGTTCGGCGACATAGGTCGCCGCGCCGCCATACTCACCGCCGAGTGCCAGGCCCTGCAGCATGCGCAGCGCGATCAGGATGATCGGAGCGGCGATGCCGATCGTGGCGGAGCCGGGCAGCAGGCCGACCAGGAAGGTCGAGAAGCCCATGATCAGGATGGTGATGAGGAAGGTGTATTTGCGGCCGACAAGATCGCCGATGCGGCCGAAGACGAGCGCGCCGAACGGACGCACGAGGAAGCCGGCGGCGAAGGCCAGCAGCGCGAAGATGTTGCGGGTTGCTTCGGGATATTCGCTGAAGAAGGCCGCGCCGATGAAGGCGGCGAGCGAGCCGTAGAGATAGAAATCGTACCACTCGAAGACCGTACCGAGCGAGGAGGCGAAGATGACCTTCTTCTCCTCGCGCGTCATGCCGCGCCGGTCCGTGCCGGCGGTAGATGCCATAGCCATATTGTCCTCCCACGGACGGCCAGCCTCCTCGCTGGCCGATTCCAAACGGTGAATTTCTAGACCCGTGGGGCGCAAGCCGGCTACCGATGCTTACGGCGTAGAACTATAGTATGATTTTGTATGAACGCCGGGCAGGCCATGTCTTTCGCCGGTGGCAGGCATGGCGTCGCCGCCGATCCGGGAGGGCGATTTAAATGGAACTCCTGCTGGAAATATTCATCCACCAGCTGCTCGATCCGTTCCGGATCGGCCTGCTGCTCTTTCTCGCCGTCACCACGCTGCGAAACAGTCATGCGACCGGATTCGCCATTCCCCTGGCGCTGGGCGTCGCATTCGTCGCGGTGCTGATCCCCGGCGTCATGGGCCAGGCCAAGGCCGGGCTCCTTCCCGAGATCGCGGTGGGCGTCGTCGTCAATGTGGCATGGGTGGCGTCGCTTCTCGGCGCCTGGATGCTGCTGCGGCGCTTGCGCGGCGCCAGCGCCTGAGGACATCTCTCAGGCAGGCAACCGGGGCGGTTCGTGAAAAACGCCCCGGCTTGCGGATCAGACCACGCGGCGCAGCGGCGTCACCTGCTGCTCCGGCTCGAGATAGCCTTTCTCGGTCAGCCACTTCTCGATGACGATCTCGACGAGCGACGAGACCGAGCGGCGGTCGTCATGCGCTGCGGCGACGAGCGCCTCCTTGATACGGGGCTCGAGGCGGAATCCGAGTGGGTTTGTCTTGGCCATTTTCATGCTCCTTTTGCCGCCGGTCGGTTCCGACGCGTCACGGCATTGTTTGAAACGAATGCGGAGGATGATCAGGCAGTCGGTGGCGCGCGGGCCTGCGTGGCCGCGCGGTGGGCTTGCGCGGCCCGTTGTGACACCAGCGGCGTGCCGTCGGCGCGCCGCGCGACGGTCTCGCTTGCCGTGTCGGATGCGAGAAGCGGAATGTCGTTGCCGCCATCATTGCCGTCGCCGAGGCGCAGCAGCGGGCCGATCGCGCGACCAGCTTCCGCCGTCAGCGCCTGTGCGACCTCGACCCGGCCGGGCAGGCCGCCGCCGGGATGGCTGGTGAGGACGGCGCGGTCAGGAAAGACCGGCGGCGCGCGCAGGCCCGCCTCGATCACCCCGGCGCCGGCCGCAAGGAAGCCGACGGCCAGCAGCAGCGCGCCCAGCTGGCGCAGCACAAGCCGCGCCAGGACGGCATTTGCCGCAGCGATCCGGGATCGTGATGTTGTCGGGCCGGGTGTCATGCGACACGAACGCTCCGTGGGAGCCGCATCTTGCGGCGTGTGGCCCCATACATAAGCCTCTCTTGTCGGAATCTGCAATACGCAGCCGGCTTTGGCTGCGGAAAGAGCCCTCCAGCCACACCGCGCCCGTCTTTTCCGTGAGCCATCGGTGGCGGTCGGAGCCCTTCCCGGCAGAAGAACGCCTGGCAGGCAAGGAGGGTGGCCGTTCCCTGCCGCTCACGCCGCCCTTCGGGACACGAACCTGCCGTTCGGCAGGGCGCTGGCGCGGCCATAGAGTGCCAGCGTGTGCAGGACCTGCGCGACACGCGGCTCGATGCGCCTGCCGCCGCCACGGAAGGCGCGGGCAATCGCCACCGCGTCGAGCGGCACCGCACTCGCTGCCAGAACCGCCTCCACCGCCAATGGCTGCTCCTGCCGGTCCTTGGGAAAGACCGGCTTGCCGGCATCGATGGCGACGACCGTGCCGCCAAGCGCCAGCTCGCCGGTCTTGCCGGGCGTCTCCCTCGCGAAGCGCGAAATCTGGAAATCCGGCCGCAACCAGCGCACATGGCCCGCCGCTTCCTCCGCCGCGCGCTCGGCATTCAGCGCGACGAGACGCTCCAGGATCTGCGCGTCGACGAGATCGGCCGGCCATCCATAGGCTTGCGCGGTAAGGCGGTCGATCGTCTCATGCAGTTCCTTGAGGATCAGCACCAGCCCACGCTGCTTGATGTCCTCGTCCTTCTCGGTCAGCGGCTCGCCCGCCTTCAGCTTTTCCAGCACATTGTAGAGACCCGTCATCGTCAGGTCAGGATGGTCGGTCAGCACCCGCTTGCGCAGGCCATCCAGCTCTTCGCCGGTCGCCCGCAATTGCTCGCCGATCCGATCGGAAAGATCGGGGAAGGGGAATGGGTCGAAGCAGCGGGATTTCACATAGACCGCCTCTCGGTCATACACTCCGAGCATTCCCGAGTTTGCCAGGTACCAGGCGAAATGAATGTGCGAGTTCAGCACGGCCAGCACCGCCGCATCCGGGATCGCGATGGCGAGAACCTTGTTGTCCGGAAGGATCTGCGCATCGAGAAACTGAAAAACCCTGTGCTTTGCCGTTTCGACCGTGGCGATATAGCGCGGCAGGCCGTCGAGCGCGGGGCGCAGATCGGCGCGCGGCTCTCCAAATGTCCACCAGTTGCGCCGGTAACTTTCGCGGTTGTTCCATTCGCGGCCGAGCTTCCGGCCGCCGCCGTCCGTTCGCGGCTGCCCGGAAGCGTCGAGATCGTACCTGACGCGCTGGATCAAATGCTGGTAGACCTCGGGAAAGTTGCGCCGCACCGTCTCCGCGGACAGGCCGAAGAGGTCGATGACCATGGCGTTTCTCGACCGGGACGTGAGATCCCTGCCGTTGCGGTACATCCTGATATGGCGATCGAGGCCGTCCCGCCGTCCCAGCCCGAGATGTTGCGCCTCTGATCGTGAGACGATGAAGCCGGCCCCCATCAACTGAACACCCCGCGAGCAGAGCCCGGCGCCGGCAGTGAGTGGCGAGGCCTTCCCCACATCGAGGCCTGCCGAGAGATCGGAGTTTATCGCGCCGCTGGTCGATACAAGTTCGATCACCGGCTCGTCCGTATCCAGCGCTTCCTCCCGGACCACTTCATGCAGCACGCCGTCCACCTTGCCGGCCTCGCACACCGTCATCGCGATCCGCACCGCCGCGCTGTCCCTGGTCGCCTTGGTCCACGGGTGGTCGGGAATGGCGAAGACGAGGCTCACCGGCCGCTTCGCCGACAGATGCCGCTCCATCACGCGCCGCTGGAAAAGCTGGCTGATCGAGTTCGTCGTCACCAGCCCGAAGCGCCGCAGCGCCGTGTCCTTGCGCGTCAGCAACTCCGCCGCCCGGTCCCACCAGTACATGACGATGTCGGCGCTCTCGTTCATCTGCCGGTTTGCCGCCCACAGCGTCTGCGCATAGCCGGAGCCCAGCCGCGCGCGGATATCCTTGCCACCGATGAACGGCGGATTGCCCACGATGAACTCCGCCTCCGGCCAGTCAGCCCGCCGCGCATTCGGAAATGTCTCGACCCGCTGCCCGTCGCGCTCCGTCACTGCCGGCGTGGGCCATCCATCCCATGTCAGCAGCGCGTCAAAACCTTCGCGGCGGCCGAAATTGATGTTCCTGAAAGCCCGCAGGATCGGCTCTGCCGGATGGCCCGTATGGGTGCGGTAATGCTGTTGCAGATAGCCGATCCACACCACCAGTTCGGCGATCGCGGCCGCGCGCGGATTGCGCTCCAGCCCGAGGAACTGATGCGGGTCCACCGTCTCCCTTTCAAGGCCGAGGCTCTCATTGGCACCCAGCCGCGCCAGCGCCTCCAATACGTCGCCCTCCAGCCTCTTCATCAGTTCCAGCGCGACATAGAGGAAATTGCCGGTGCCGCAGGCCGGATCGAGCACGCGGGTCGCGCAGAGCCGGTGATGGTAGGCGTGGATGATTGCGACCGCCTGCTTCTCGTCGCCGCTCTCCTTCGCATCCTCCGCCTTGGTCAGCGCCTTCTGCCAGTCGTCGCGCAGCGGCTCCATCACGGTCACTTCGACCAGCCGCTGCACATAGGCGCGCGGCGTATAATGCGCCCCCAATCGCCGTCGCTCGCCCGGCTCCAGCGCCTGTTCCAGCAGCGTGCCGAAGATCGCTGGGTCCACCTCCGTCCATTTCGCCTTCGCCGCCTGCAACAGCTCGCCGATCTCCTCGCGGCCGAGCGGAAAGGCGCGGGCATGCTTGAACAGATTGCCGTTGAAATGGCGCACCGTCTCGCGGAAGCCGGAAAAGAAGCGCCGCGTCGCCAGCGGCTCGTCCATCTTCGCCCAAAGCTCCTCCACCAGCGGCACGAAGGCGCCGGGGCTGGCGATGCAGTCCTTGAGCAGCGCGCCGAACTTACCCCTGGGCAAGAGGTCGACATCCTCCGCGAACATGGTGAAGATGCAGCGCATCAGGAAATGCGCCACCTCTTCTGGCGGATGACGCGCCTCCAGCGCCTTCGAAACCTCCGCCAGCCTTGCCGCGACATTGCGCGTCACCCGCGCCGAGGCGCGCGCGGGATCGAGCCCGGCCGGATCGGTCCAGATTGCCTTGAGCAGCGCCCGCACCGCCGGATCGCGCAAGTCTTCCATGAAGATCCGGAACCCCTTGCGGTCGAGAAACTGGCTGTAAGCGCGCCCCGTGCCGGAAAAATCGGCGAAGATCTCAAAGGCGTGGCCGACATCGCATGTCACGACAAAGGGCGGCGCCGGATGGCTGGCATCCAGCAGGAAGACATAGTTCTCTGCCTGCTTACGGGCATTGAGCATCATCACGTCCCAGCCGCGCCCCACATTGCGCCGGCCAAGCTGTTCCGGCTCGTCCGCCAGCATGGAAAGCTGCCCCGGCAGTGCGTTCTTGGCTCCAGGCAGCCGCGACTGCTTCGCCTCCAGGATGAAGCAGCCCTTCTTGTAAAGGTCGATCCGCCGCGGCGCGCCCTCGTCGCTTTCGCGCAGCCGCACGGCGCGCTCGAACACATAATCGTTGCGCGCCGTCTCGGCACCTGCCGGCTCCGGCCGCGCCACGCCGATCACGTCGCACAGCTCGGCCAGGAACATCTGGTAATTGGCGCGCTCCGCCCCTCCCTCGCGCGCTGTCCAGCGCGCGATGAACGCTTCGTGGTCCATCCGCTCCCCCCGGTACGATGGCCGGACGCGGCTGCCCGGCCGCGTTTCCTCCCGGATACGGAATGCAACCTAAGATAGAATTATGGAAATATACAACCAAAAAGAGCAGTCTTGCGGAATACAACCCGCCGCCACTGCCGGCGCGCACATAAATCGGCTTTCCGTTTGGCCGCCGAATGCTTTATAGCCCGCCGCATGACGACGCCCCTTTCCCGCATCCGCAATTTCTCCATCGTGGCCCATATCGACCACGGCAAATCCACGCTGGCCGACCGGCTCATCCAGATGACCGGCGGGCTCGACGCGCGCGAGATGGCCGGCAAGGAGCAGGTGCTCGACAATATGGATATCGAGCGCGAGCGCGGTATCACCATCAAGGCCCAGACCGTACGCCTCAACTACCGGGCGAAGGACGGACAGGACTACATCCTCAACCTCATCGACACGCCCGGCCATGTCGACTTCGCCTATGAGGTCTCGCGCAGCCTCAAGGCCTGCGAGGGCTCACTGCTCGTCGTCGACGCCAGCCAGGGCGTCGAGGCGCAGACGCTCGCCAATGTCTATCAGGCGCTCGACGCCAATCACGAGATCGTCGTCGTCCTCAACAAGATCGACCTGCCGGCCGCCGAGCCCGAGCGCATCAAGGAGCAGGTGGAGGAGGTCATCGGCCTCGACGCTTCCGACGCGGTGATGATCTCGGCCAAGACCGGCATCGGCATCGAGGACGTGCTGGAGGCCATCGTCACCCGCCTGCCAGCGCCGCCCGAGGGCGACGCGCAGAAGCCGCTCAAGGCGATGCTGGTCGATTCATGGTACGACGCCTATCTCGGCGTGATCGTGCTCGTCCGCGTCATCGACGGCGTGCTGAAGAAGGGCCAGACCATCCGCATGATGGGCACCGGCGCGAAATACCCCGTCGAGCGCACCGGCTATTTCACGCCCAAGATGATCCAGGCCGACGAGATCGGTCCCGGCGAGTTCGGCTTCATCACCGCCTCGATCAAGGAAGTGGCCGACACCCGCGTCGGCGACACGATCACCGAAGACCGCAAGCCCACGGCCGCGCCGCTGCCCGGCTTCAAGCCGGCCCAGCCGGTCGTCTTCTGCGGCCTCTTCCCCGTCGACGCTGCCGACTTCGAGGACCTGCGCGCCGCCATGGGCAAGCTGCGCCTCAACGATGCCAGCTTCTCCTACGAGATGGAGACCTCTGCCGCGCTCGGCTTCGGCTTCCGCTGCGGTTTCCTCGGCCTGCTCCACCTTGAAATCATCCAGGAGCGCCTCTCCCGCGAGTTCGACCTCGACCTCATCGCCACCGCCCCCAGCGTCGTCTACCGCATGGTGATGAATGACGGCGAGGTGAAGGAGCTGCACAACCCCGCCGACATGCCCGATGTGGTCAAGATCGCCCATATCGAGGAGCCGTGGATCCGCGCCACCATCCTCACCCCCGACGACTATCTCGGCGCCATCCTGAAGCTCTGCCAGGACCGCCGCGGCATACAGGTCGACCTCTCCTATGTCGGCAAGCGCGCCATGCTCACCTACGACCTGCCGCTCAACGAGGTTGTGTTCGATTTCTACGACCGGCTGAAGTCGATCTCGAAGGGCTATGCCAGCTTCGACTATGCGCTCACCGACTATCGCGAGGGCGATCTGGTCAAGATGTCGATCCTCGTCAATGACGAGCCGGTCGACGCGCTTTCCATGCTGGTCCACCGCTCCGCGGCCGAAAAGCGCGGCCGCGTCATGTGTGAGAAGTTGAAAGAACTGATCCCGCAGCACATGTTCAAGATCCCCATCCAGGCCGCCATCGGCGGCCGCATCGTCGCCCGCGAAACCATTTCCGCCCTGCGCAAGGACGTCACCGCCAAATGCTACGGCGGCGACGTGACCCGCAAGCGCAAGCTGCTGGAAAAGCAGAAAGAGGGCAAGAAGCGCATGCGCCAGTTCGGCAAGGTGGACATCCCGCAGGAGGCGTTCATCCAGGCGCTGAAGATGGGGGATGGGTAGGCGCCAATCCTCACCCGCAAGCTGGGGGATGGACGCGCGGCGCGGCGGCTTGGGCCCAGCGTCAGTTTTCGACGCCATATCGGCCGTTCATGGCAGAGGCGAGGACGCTAAGAGCGGATATTGCAGGTCGCTGTTGTCTTGTGACCACGCAGGTTTCGGGTAGACTATCCCAAAACTGGGTGGCGCCTTAACTTCGGAAACCCTTCAGGGGTATTCGGACAGTCTTCGGGATTTTTGGCGACAACCGCCGCGCAGTTTAGCGCAATTGCCACAGCAAGCTAACAGGCACTTGGCCGACATGCTCAACGCGATTTCCGGTTTCACACTTTTGAACGATGGCGGCTATGATCGAGACCGCAGGCTCGGGAAGATCATAGCGATCAACTGTGGGTACGAAACGGACTATTCGCTCCTTGTCACCGTGGAGAGGAGCGGTGGAGAAAACGTGATCAGGTTCGACGTACCTCTCGCCTACCGTGTTCAGGAGGAGCGCGATCTTCTGCACTATTGGTCTGTTCGCGAGAGGGAAGCCGTTGCGATCGGCGTCCTCTACACGGTTGATCACAGCCCGTATCGTAGCGAATTTATAAGTACAGTCAGTGCGCAAGAATACTCGTTTCAGCACTATCTGGTTGCTGGTGATGACCTCTGCGTCGAAGTTTTGACCGCGCGACCTCCCCAGCTTCCGAAGGATTGGTAGGTGGGCGTCCATCGCAGAAGCTGAGGGAGGCCTTTTCCTTGGAGCGTCCACAGCCTCCTTGCCATGTCACGATCGAGAAGAGCAACTTCTGGCCAAGCGGAGTTAGCGCTGATTTATCCCAAAACCTTGGACACTATCCGCCGGACCATGCCTTCAACACGCGCATGCCTTTTGATTCAGCTCCCGGCCAGAGCTGAACCAGGTACTGGTCATCTCCTTCCAGGCCGTCTTCGGTAAGGGTGTCGAGGCCGGAAAAGCTGACACGCACGCCGATCGGCCCTGCTTTCACCGCCAATCGCGGAGCAGCGGGGTCGTAATCCGTCAAACCAGCCAGCACGAGTTGGCCCGTGGGGCAATCGAACTGGGCCTCGACAACATGCTGGTAGAGATCGAGATTGAGGCTGGGGCGTTCGTCGTGCCATTCGACTCGGATCGGCACTGTCATATTGCGCGCTGTGTGGAGAATGACCGCATACGGGCCGGCCATGAGGCGTTGAGCGATCACGTCATCGGTGTAGTCGGCGGGTAAATCGGGATGGGCTTCGTCACGCAGGTATATCTGGAAATAATCGGCGAAGAGGTTGCCCTGATACAGAACTTTCAACATGGCTGCTGCCCGAGCAGACATCGGCCCCGTCATTCCAAGCACTCCTATGGCGAGCAAGGTGCGTCTATTCAAAACACCTGTTTCCGTGTGGTCCGTCGATTGCTTCTGTGTTCACCGTTCTCGCCGAAATTCCAGCTACGCGTAACAGGAAGTATTGCGGGCTTCAGCCCACTTTTCCGGAGGGTATTCCTTGAGTGCGGCCTCGCCGCCGGTGAGTGCGATCGTAACGACGTCGCGATTCCTTGACACGTAGAAAGTGCAGTCGGCGACCAGTCGAAGTTCATTGCCGGATATCTCCGCAGCAAGAAGGTCGGCGGAAAATTTCTCATGCAGACACTCCCCGGCACCATCAAGTATTCGAAACTGCTCGCGGGAGACCGCTACGTCGAGTAGGTATTCGATCCCGTCTTCGCATCGGTCTGGATCGTCGCAGTGGTAAAGATCGAAACGGAGCGTGATGTCATCGCCCTTTTGGAGAAGCGCTAATAGCGTCCGCCCCTTCAGACGATAGGTACGCAGCATCTCGGAAAAACTTAAAACCCTTCTCATTCAAACTTCCTTTCCCGGCTGAATGTTGTTTCAGAAGCGGAAGCCCGATGCCGCAAAAAATCCCACAGATCATTCCAAAATGCCAACGTCGATTCCTGATTGCTCGGCAAGGGCAGCTTTCGCGGCGTAGTCGCCCGAAACCTGCCATTCAGCTTTCCACCCCATCGCTACCGTTCTCCAAATAAACTCACCGCGCCCTCCGAAATTCTATCCCCGCCCCTCATCCCTCCCCCATACTCACCCCCAGCTCCCTCGCGGGAAGCGGATGGCCACCGACCGTTCGCGAGGGCGCCGGTGCCGGATCGGGCAGGCTTCGGTAGCCTGCCTGGGTGATGAGCCCTCAGGTCCGGGCGCTTGAAAGGTGCCAAAGGCACCCGGCGCAAGAACACCGGCGGGCGCATGGCAAGGCGTCGCATAACAAAATCACACAGGCGTCTGCCATGCGCCCGCTTCCCACCCGCGCGCTTCGCGCGCGGGAACGCATGGTGCTGGCCCTATCCCGAGGAGGTTGTCATGGTCCGCAGACGAAAGAACATGCCCGCGACGGTCAGTTCCGAGACCCGGCTGCCCTACGCCGTCAACGAGGCGCTGCAACTGGCGGTCTCCACCGCCGCGAGCTTTGCCGGCGAGGGGCCGGATTGCGAGAGGCGCGCCTGCCGGCAGGCCGGGCGCTGCTGCGCCGCCGCCGCGGGCGAGTGGTGCCAGCGGCCCCTGCCGCCGCATGTGCACGATCAGGCGCTCGCCATGATGGTCTTCGCCACGCGCCTTATGCTCAGGGTGCCCTGAACGGCTGCCGTGGCGGCAGAATGCGCGCAGCCGCTTTCCCGCCGCATTGCAATTGCCTATGCCGGTCGCATGCGCTTCGTCCTGCTTCTCCTGCCGCTGCTTCTCGCCGCCTGTTCGACGGCCCGTGCGCCGGTTCCGCCGCCGGCGCCGCCCGCCGAGCCGCTGGTCCCCGGCATCACGCCGCTCACGGTCGAGCAGGAGCGCGAATTGCAGCGCTGAGCGTTTTGCAGCCAGGCGGAAACGCCCGGCGTCGCGCTAATGCGGCTAGGCAGGCATTCCCGCGCAATTCCCCCGGCTGCGGAAATCCCGTTGCCGCTGTGGCTGAAAGCCGCGCCCCCTATCTGCCTTCGGGGCGGCATGCCATGCGGCTGGCGCGGCAAGCCGCCGCGTCTTTTTGGGGGTCAATCACATGTTTACCATCCGCTCAGCCGGCCGCGCCCTGCTGGCCGCCTCGCTGGCATCCGTCTTCGCAGTGCCAGTCGCCCTGGCCGACGACGTCACCTTCGTGATGAAGAATTCGCATCCCAATGCGGTCGAGCTCGAGCTCTACAGCCAGGATCGCGACCATGTCTGGCCGGGCGGCAATCAGGTCTATTATCTCGACGACGGCGAGACCAAGGAAGTGCCGCTCTCCTGCAAGTCGGGCGAGACCATCTGCTACGGCGCCTGGGTTTCGGGCGACAAGGGCACCTATTGGGGCGTCGGCCCGGATGACAAGGAGAGCTGCGAGGACTGCTGCTACACCTGCGAGGGCGGCCAGACCGAGGAGATCGACCTCGTTCCCTAAGGACGATGCGGCCCGCCCGCCATCGCCGCCCCTCAGGCGCGGTAGAGCCGCACCGGCTTCTCGCTGCGCCTGAGCACGCCCTTGGCCTCGAGGTCGAGCTGGACGCATTTGATCCACCAGCCCGCCTTGTCGCCGCCGGGGAAGAGGTCCTGCGGCAGGTGGGGCAGGGCCGCGGCCTTCACCTGCGCCACGGTCATGCCGGGCGCGGCATCGGGCAGCACTTTCAGCATCGCCGCCTTCATCGCCTCATATTTGCCGGCGTCCACCCTGCGGCGCGAACCCGACGAGACGACATTCTCCACTTCGATCGTTGCGGCCTTGGCCATGCGCTTTCCCTTTCTGCCTTGCGTTCCGTCCAAGGACGTTCCGCATCGTTCCATCCCGACATGCGGCGATCGGCGTGAAGCACTTTCCGCCCTGCGAGAATTGACCCGCCTTTGCCGTCATGCCAATCCCGGGCGGTATTTTCTCGAAGGGTGGAGCGCCGACATGACGGATCGCATCAACAGGAACGGCCTTCAGGTGGCGGCCGATCTCGCGCAGTTCATCGACACGGAGGTGCTGCCCGGCACCGGCGTGGCGCCCGACGCCTTTTGGCGCGATTTTTCCGCCATCGCCCACGACCTCGCGCCGAAGAACCGTGCGCTGCTCGCCCGCCGCGATGAATTGCAGGAAAAGATCGACGCCTGGTACCGCGCCAATGGCGCGCCGTCCGACATGGGAGCCTATGAGGGCTTCCTGCGCGAGATCGGCTATCTCGTGCCGGAAGGCAGCGACTTTTCGGTGGCCACCGAAAATGTCGATCCCGAGATCGCGACCATCGCCGGGCCGCAGCTCGTCGTGCCGGTCATGAACGCCCGCTACGCCCTCAACGCCGCCAATGCCCGCTGGGGCTCGCTCTACGACGCGCTCTATGGCACCGACGCTATTGCCGAGACGGGCGGCGCGGAAAAGGGCAAGGGTTACAATCCCGTGCGCGGTGGGAAGGTCATCGCCTGGGCGCGCGATTTCCTCGACAAGTCCGCTCCGCTCGACGGCGCGTCATGGAAGGACATCGACGGGCTTGCCGTGGAATGCGGCGGGCTGGTCGCAAAGGCCGCCGGCAAGGCGGTTTCGCTGAAGGATTCCTCCCACTTCGCCGGCTATACCGGCGATGCGTCGTCGCCGAAGTCGGTGCTGCTCGTCACCAACGGTCTGCATGCCGAGATCGTCATCGACCGCAACCACCCGATCGGCAAGACCGACAGAGCTGGCATCGCTGACCTCGTGCTGGAATCGGCGCTCACCACCATCCAGGACTGCGAGGATTCCATCGCAGCGGTGGATTCGGAGGACAAGGTCGTCGCCTATCGCAACTGGCTCGGCCTGATGAAGGGCGATCTGGCCGAGAAGATAGAGAAGGGCGGCAAGACCTTCACCCGCCGCCTCAACCCCGACCGCGACTATGTCGGCCCGGACGGAAAACCCTTCACGCTGCCCGGCCGCTCGCTGATGCTGGTGCGCAATGTCGGCCACCTGATGACCAATCCGGCGATCCTGCTGGACGGCGGCGCGGAGATTCCCGAGGGCATCATGGACGCCATGGTGACGGCGGCGATCGCCCTGCACGATATCGGGCCGAAGGGCCGCCGCGCCAACAGCCGCGCCGGCTCGATGTATGTCGTCAAGCCGAAGATGCACGGTCCCGACGAGGTCGCCTTCGCCGTGGGACTTTTCGATCGCGTCGAGGCGGCGCTCGGCATGGCGCCGAACACGATCAAGATGGGCATCATGGACGAGGAGCGCCGTACCACGGTCAACCTCAAGGAATGCATCCGCGCGGCGAAGGACCGCGTGGTCTTCATCAATACCGGCTTCCTCGACCGCACCGGTGACGAGATCCACACCTCGATGGAGGCTGGCCCGATGATCCGCAAGGGCGACATGAAGCAGGCCGCCTGGATCGGCGCCTACGAGCAGTGGAACGTCGATATCGGGCTGGAATGCGGCCTGTCGGGCCATGCGCAGATCGGCAAGGGCATGTGGGCCATGCCCGACCTGATGGCGGCCATGCTCGAGCAGAAGATCGGCCATCCCAAGGCCGGCGCCAACACTGCCTGGGTGCCGTCGCCGACGGCGGCCACGCTGCACGCAACGCACTATCACCAGGTCGACGTGGCCGAGGTGCAGACGGGCCTGAAGTCGCGTGCCCGTGCAAAGCTCTCCGACATCCTGTCCGTGCCTGTCGCGACGCGGCCCAACTGGTCGCCGGAAGACATCCAGAAGGAGCTGGACAACAATGCGCAGGGCATATTGGGCTATGTAGTGCGCTGGATCGACCAGGGTGTCGGCTGCTCCAAGGTGCCCGACATCAACGATGTCGGCCTGATGGAGGACCGTGCCACCCTGCGTATTTCTTCGCAGCACATCGCCAACTGGCTGCATCACAAGGTCTGCACGCAGGACCAGGTGATGGAGACGATGAAGCGCATGGCGAAGGTCGTGGATCGGCAGAATGAAGGCGATCCGCTCTATCGCCCCATGGCGCCGGACTATGATGGCTCCATCGCCTTCCAGGCCGCCTGCGACCTCGTCTTCAAGGGCCGCGTGCAGCCGAGCGGCTATACCGAGCCGATCCTGCATGCCCGCAGGCTGGAACTGAAGGCAAAGGACAGCGCGGCTTAGGCACCGTCGGCGGACATCCCGTGATCATCCTCGCCATCGACACAGCCGCCAATCTCTGCGCCGCCTGCGTCCATGACGCCGCGGCCGGCATCGAGCGCGGGCGCAGCGTGCGCGATATCGGCAAGGGCCATGCCGAGCAACTGATGGAGGTGATCGACGCGGGGCTGGCGGCGGGCGGCGCGACCTATGCCGATGTTGGCGGCATCGCGGTCTCGGTCGGGCCGGGCTCCTTCACCGGCATCAGGGTCGGCGTGGCGGCTGCGCGCGGGCTGGCAGTGGGGCTTGGCGTTCCCTCGGCCGGGATCACCACGCTTGAAGCGCTGGCGCTGGAGGCGCGCGATCGGTTCCCGGATCGCCCGGTGATCGCGGCGCTGGATGCGAAGCGCGACGAGATCTATGTCGCCGCCTTCGCCGCCGATGGCAGCGAGCATGCCGCCCCGCACATTGCCAGCCTCGCCGAGGTGGTTGCGATGGCCGGGCCCGGCACGCTGCTTTGCGGCACCGCCGTACCGCTCATAGAAGCTGCGACGGGTCGGCGGTTCGATTGCGGACCTGCGGAGGCGACCGCCGACATCGCGGCCTATGCGCGCATCGCGGCCGGTCGGGGGTTCAAGGGAGAAAAACCGCGCCCGCTCTATCTGCGCGGGGCAGATGCGAAGCCGCAATCCGGCTTCGCCCTGCCGCGAAAGGGCTGAGTGTGCGGCTGCCCTTCCTCTCGCGCGGTCCCGACTACGTGCTCCAGCCACTCACCGGGCGCGACAGCGCAGCCCTTTCACGGATCCATGCCGAGGATTTCGTGCGGCCATGGGCGGCGGCCGAATTCGAATCGCTGCTCGCCCAGAACACGGTGTTCGGCTTCGGCGCGCATCAGCCCGGCGCGAAAAAGCGTGAGTTGCACGGCTTTGTGCTGGCGCGGGCGGTCGCCGGCGAGGCGGAGATCCTCACCGTGGCGGTCGCACGGGCGGCACGGCGGCGCGGGCTCGGCCGCACGATGATGGACGCCGTCCTTTCGCGGCTCCATGCGCTCCGGGCGGAGGCGCTTTTCCTCGAAGTTGACGAGACCAATATCGCCGCGCTCGGCCTCTACCGGAAGCTTGGCTTTCGCGAGGTCGGCCGCCGCGACGGCTATTATGCCGACAGGTCGGGCCGCAAAAGCGCGGCGCTTGTCATGCGCCGCGATCTTCGCTAGCCGTCGCGAATACCGCCAATCGGGGAAAACCATGTTCGGCTGGATACGCGTTGTCGCCACGCTGACATTGGTCTTGGTTGTCACCCTGCCGCTGGCATTGGCGCAGATATTTGTGATGCGCACGGGCTGGGGCTCCGACCGCGCGCTGCCGCGCCTCTGGCACCGCTTCATCCTGCGCATCCTCGATTTCCGCCTCACCATCCATGGCCGCATGGCGAGCGAACGGCCGCTGATGCTGGCGTCCAACCATATTTCCTGGACCGACATCATGGTGGTCGGCGCTGCCGCCGACATCAATTTCGTCGCCAAATCGGAAGTGTCGGGCTGGCCGATGATCGGCACGCTGGCGCATCTCCAGCGCACCATCTTCGTGGAGCGCGAGAAGCGCGGCAAGGCGGGCGAGCAAGCGGGGGAGATTGCCCGGCGCATGGCGGCGGGCGACCCGATGATGGTCTTTGCCGAGGGCGTGACGGCGGACGGCAATCTGATGCTGCCCTTCAAGTCCACTTTGTTCGGCGCGGCGCGCTATGCGATCGAGAGCGGCGCGCAAGCCGTCGCGGTCCAGCCGGTCGCCATCGTCTATACGCGCCTCCACGGCATGCCGATGCAGCGCCAGCACCGACCGCATGTGGCATGGATCGGCGACCGCCTGCTGGCGCCGCATATCGTTGCGCTTCTCCGGGAGGGCGGCGTCGATGTCGAGCTCCATTTCGGCGAGCCCGTCATCTTCCGCGCCGGCGACAGCCGCAAGGACATGGCGCGCGAGGTGCAGCGCCGCGCCGAGACGATGTTCGCCAAAGCGCTGCGCGACACGCGCCGGCGCCGGCCGGGCCGCTGACCCAAAAGACTGTCGCTCGCGCGCAAAAACATTTAATGGACGCGGCATGGACGCGGAACTGAAAGAACAGCAGGCGGCCACCGGTCAGGCGAAGCGCTATTTCGTCAAGACCTATGGCTGCCAGATGAATGTCTATGACAGCCAGCGCATGGCCGACGCGCTGGCCGCCGACGGCTATGTGGCGACGCAGAACATGGAGGAGGCCGATCTCGTCCTCCTCAACACCTGCCATATCCGCGAAAGGGCCGCCGAGAAGGTCTATTCCGAACTTGGCCGCATACGCGACCTGAAGGAAGAGCGCCGAGCGCTGGGCGGCGATATGGTGATCGGCGTCGCCGGCTGCGTCGCGCAGGCGGAAGGCGCGGAGATCATGCGCCGCGCGCCGGCCGTCGATCTCGTCATCGGCCCGCAGACCTATCACCGGCTGCCGGAGGCGGTGCGGCGTGCCCGCGACGGCGGGCGCGTGCTCGAGACGGACTATGCGACCGAGGACAAGTTCGCGCATCTGCCGTCGCCCCAGCCGGCGGTGGTGCGCAGCCGCGGCGTGACTGCCTTCCTCACCGTTCAGGAAGGCTGCGACAAGTTTTGCTCCTTCTGCGTGGTGCCCTATACGCGCGGTTCGGAAATTTCGCGCCCGGTGGCGCAGATTCTCGCCGAGGCCGAGCGGCTCGCGAATGGCGGCGTGCGCGAACTGACGCTGCTCGGCCAGAATGTAAACGCCTGGCATGGAGCTGGGGTCGATGGGCGCGAGTGGGGGCTCGGCGAGCTCCTGTTCCGGCTGGCCGAGGTGCCGGGAATTGCCCGCCTGCGCTACACGACCAGCCATCCGCGCGACATGGACGATGCGCTGATCGCCGCCCATCGCGACCTGCCGCAACTCATGCCCTATCTGCACCTGCCCGTGCAGTCGGGCTCGGACCGCATTCTGAAGGCGATGAACCGCAAGCATACGGCCGACGACTATCTGCGGCTGATCGACCGCATCCGCGGGGCAAGGCCCGACATCGCCATGTCGGGCGACTTCATCGTCGGCTTCCCCGGCGAGGACGATGCCGATTTCGACGCCACGATGCGGATCGTGCGCGAGGTCGGCTATGCGCAGGCCTTCTCGTTCAAATATTCGCAACGTCCTGGAACGCCGGCGGCGGATCGCGGGTTCCAGGTTGCGGAAGATGTGAAGGACGAGCGGTTGCAGCAGTTGCAGGCATTGGTGAACGCGCAGCAGGCCGCTTTCGCCGCCTCGAAGACCGGCGCCGAGATGGACGTGCTGATCGAGAAGCCCGGCCGGCAGCCCGGCCAGATCGTCGGCCGCTCGCCTTGGCTCCAGCCGGTGATTGTTGATGAAACCGCCGGGCGAATCGGCGACATTATCAAGGTGCGAATCATCAGGACGGGGCAGAATAGCCTGTTCGCGGAGGCTGTCTGATCCGGGCCATGGCAAGGAGAGCTTTTTGAGCGCCGCCAGCGAACTGAAGCATGCGCCGTCAGGTGCGTCCGACATGGCGCATATCGTCCTGACCTTCGACAACAACAAGCACGCCGGCACCCTCTACGGCCAGTTCGACGAGAACCTGGCGCGCATTGAGCAGAAGCTCGGCGTCGACATCCGCTCCAAGGGCAACCAGCTCTCGATCAAGGGCGATCCGGTCGCCGCCGAACAGGCGCGCCGGGCGCTGGACTATCTCTACGACCGCTTGCAGAAGGGCGCCGAGATCGCGCCGTCCGATGTCGACGGCGCGGTGCGCATCGCCATCGCGGCCGACGACCAGATGTCGCTGCCGACCATGGAAAGCAAGGGCAAGCTCGCCGCCGCGCAGATCTCGACTCGCAAGCGCACCATCTATGCCCGCTCGGTCAACCAGGACGCCTATATGCGCGCGCTGGAGCGGGCCGAGCTCGTCTTCGGCATCGGCCCCGCGGGCACCGGCAAGACCTATCTGGCGGTGGCGCATGCCGCCATGCTGCTGGAGCGCGGCATGGTGGAGCGCATCATCCTGTCGCGGCCGGCGGTGGAGGCGGGCGAGCGGCTCGGCTTCCTGCCCGGCGACATGAAGGAGAAGGTCGATCCCTATCTGCGGCCGCTCTACGATGCGCTCTATGACATGATGCCGCCTGACAAGGTCGAGCGCGCCATTGCCGCCGAAGTGATCGAGATCGCGCCGCTGGCCTTCATGCGCGGACGCACGCTGCGCAATGCGGCGATCATCCTCGACGAGGCGCAGAACACCACGCCGATGCAGATGAAGATGTTCCTGACCCGCCTGGGCGAGAATGGCCGCATGATCATCACCGGCGACCCCAGCCAGATCGACCTGCCCCCCAATACGAAATCGGGGCTGGTCGAGGCGTTGCGCGTGCTGGAAGGGGTGCCGGGCATCGTCACGGTCCGCTTCGACGAGAAGGATGTGGTGCGCCATCCGCTGGTGGCCGAGATCGTCAAGGCCTACGACCGCGACACCTATCTGGCGCCGCCGCGCGCTAAGCCCTGATCCATGGCCGATATCGACATCGCGCTGGCCGTGGAGGCTGGCGACTGGCCGGCCGAAGCGCATCTGGAGCGACTGGCGCGCGCGGCGGTGGATGCGGCCTGCGCCGACCAGGAACTGGCGGGTGCGTCGGAATTGTCGCTCATCTTCACGGATGACGCGGCGATACGCGAATTGAATGCCGGCTGGCGCGGCAAGGACAAGCCGACCAACGTGCTCTCCTTTCCCGCTTTCCCCGAAGGCTGGTCGGCCCTGCCGCCCATGCTGGGCGATATCGTGCTCGCCGCCGAAACGGTCGCGCGTGAAGCCGAAGAGGAGGGCAAGCCATTGGAAAACCACATCGCCCATCTCGTCGTGCACGGCTTCCTTCACCTTGTCGGCCACGACCATGAGGACGACGAGGAAGCCGAGACGATGGAGGCGGCGGAGCGGCGAATCCTCTCCGCACTTGCCATTCCCGACCCTTACGCCTAATTGAGGCGTTCAGTTACGCTGCGAAAGACGATGAACCAGACAGCACAGACCGCCCCAGGCGATCTACCCGGCGACGATAGGGAATCCGGCGCCGAGACCGGCGACAGTCCGAGTCCAGAACCTTCCCAAACCGACACCCGGCCCTCGTTGCTGCAACGGTGGCTGGGATTTCTGAGGCCGAAAAACGGCTCGACGCTGCGCGACGACCTGACCGACGCGCTGGCCGAGACCGCCGGCGAGGGTGAATTTTCCCCCGCCGAACGGGCCATGCTCAACAATATCCTGCGCCTGCGCGAGGTGCGCGTCGAGGATGTGATGATCCCGCGCGCCGATATCGAGGCGGTGGAGCTGTCGACCACGCTGGGCGACATATTGAAGGTCTTCGAGCAGTCGGGCCATTCGCGCATGCCCGTCTATGCCGAGACGCTGGACGATCCGCGCGGCATGGTCCACATCCGCGACGTGGTCGCGCAGATCACCCGCCTTTCACGCCAGAAGCGGACGCGGAGCGCCAAGGCTGCCCCCTCCGACACGCTGGACCTCGGCAAGGTCGATCTCTCGCGCACCATCGGCGAGCTGGGCCTCGTGCGCCCGGTCCTGTTCGTGCCGCCCTCCATGCTCGCTTCCGACCTGATGGCGCGCATGCAGGCGGCGCGCATCCAGATGGCGCTGGTGATCGACGAATATGGCGGCACCGATGGGTTGGCCTCGCTGGAAGATATCGTCGAGATGGTCGTCGGCGACATTGAGGACGAGCATGACGACGAAACCGAGCCGCTGATCGTCAAGGCGGCGGACGGCGTCTATCTGGTCGACGGCAAGGCCGAAATATCGGATGTCGCGGCGATGATCGGCAATGCCTTCCAGGCCGGCGAGCATGAAGAGGACGTCGATACGATCGGCGGCCTGATCTTCAACATTCTCGGCCGCGTGCCCGCGCGGGGGGAAGTGGTGCAGGGAATTCCAGGCTTCGAGTTCCACGTCCTCGACGCCGATCCGCGCCGCATCAAGCGGGTGCGCATCATGCAGACGCGCACCGCCGACCAGCGCCGCCGCCGGGCCAAGGGCGCGAATGTGCCGGCCGAGGGCGGCCCGTCCGAGACGGCCGGCGCCTGACGGGCCAATTCCGACCGTGCAAAAATAAATGAAGGATCGTTTCCGTGAAAAACGGAAATGATCTAGATATCGGCGCGGTGATTCTTTCATCCTGAACGGACGAGGCTATGCTGGGGGCAAACCGGCCTGCGTCGCGGCTCGAGGCGGCCGGAACTACCGATGTCGCCCAGCCGTCATTGGCCGGCCCTGCCGGCCGGATGGCGCTTTTATGGGGATGGCGGCGCGCGCTGGCGGCATTGCTGGCCGGCGCGATTGCCTCCCTGTCGCAAGCTCCCACCGATTTCTTCGCCGTATGCTTCATTTCCTTCCCGGTTCTCGTCTGGCTGCTCGATGGCGCCGCGGGCGATGCCGAGCGCGGCTGGCTGCGGCGCCTCGCCCCCGCCTTCGCCACCGGCTGGTGGTTCGGCTTCGGCTATTTCGCCGGCGGACTCTGGTGGATCGGCAATGCGATGCTGGTCGACATCGCGGCCTATGCCTGGGCGCTGCCCATCGCCGTGCTGCTTTTGCCGGCGACGCTGGCGGTCTTCTACGGGCTGGCGGCGGTGCTGGCGCGGCTGGCCTGGAGCGATGGCATCGGCCGCATCTTCGCGCTGGCCGCCGGCTTCGCGATCGCGGAATGGCTGCGCAGCTTCGTGCTGACCGGGTTCCCGTGGAACGCGATCGGCTATGCGGCAATGCCGGTTCCGGTGCTTATGCAGAGCGTGAGCGTCGTCGGCATGGTGGGCATGAACGCGCTGGCCGTCTTCGTCTTTGCGCTGCCTGCCGCGCTGGCGGCGCGGCGCGGCGCGGGCATGGCGCTGCTGCTGCTCGTTGCGCTGCCGGCCGCGCATTGGGGCTTCGGCGCATGGCGGCTTGCGGGCGCGGCGACGGATGCGCCCGTGCACAATATACGGATCGTCCAGCCCTCCATCGACCAGTCGCAGAAATGGGACCGGTCGCGGCGCGACGAGATTTTCGCCACCTATCTCCAACTGTCGGCCCGGCCGCCGGAGCCGGATGCCGCGCAGCCGCAACTCATCCTGTGGCCGGAGACCTCGGTGCCCTTCCTGCTTGCCGACCGGCCCGACGCGCTGGCCGCGCTCAGCCAGCTGATCGGAGATGGCCAGGTGCTGATGGCGGGCGCGGTGCGCCGCGAAGGCGAAGGCGGGGACAATGCGCGCTACTACAATTCCGTCGTGGCGGTCGATTCCGCCGGCGAGATCTACGATGCGACCGACAAGGTGCATCTCGTGCCGCTGGGCGAGTTCGTTCCCTTCGAGGATTGGCTCGGCCGCATCGGCATCACCAAGCTGGTCCAACTGCCGGGCGGCTTTTCCTCCGGCACGTCGCGCCATCCGATGGCGCTTGGCAACGGGCTCAGCGCCGCCGCCTTCATCTGCTACGAGGTGATCTTCCCCGGCATCGCCATGCAGCCCGATGCGGACATCATCGTCAACGTGACCAATGATGGATGGTTCGGCGATTCGCCCGGCCCCTATCAGCATTTCAGGCAGGCGCAGCTTCGCGCCGTCGAGGCCGGCCGGCCGCTCGTCCGCGCCGCCAATAACGGCTTGTCGGGCGCCGTCGATGCCTATGGCCGTGTCATCGACGCGCTGGCGCTTAATGGGGTCGGCGTGCTGGACGTCGCCGTGCCGGTGGTGCGTGCGCCGCCGCCCGTGCCGCTACTGCCGGCCGCCGCCTGCGGATGGTTGATCGTGCTTCTGCTGGTGCTGGGAGCGCTTGCCGCGCGGCTCGGCGACCTGCGGCGCGTCAATTGACAGTCTCGGCGCGCGCGAACCATAGTGAGAAATGGGGTGTGTATCCGGCTTCCGGATGCGCTTATATGAATAGCGGCAGCTTCAAGGGGGCATGAAGGTGCCGGGCGCATGCCCGGACCATGGGCGCGATGATGCAGAACAAGAAGACACCAAACCCGATCGATGTGCATGTCGGCAGCCGAATCAGGCTGCGGCGCAACATGCTGGGAATCAGCCAGGAGAAGCTGGGCGAAAGCCTCGGCGTCACCTTCCAGCAGATACAGAAATATGAAAAGGGCTCCAATCGCGTCGGCGCGAGCCGTCTTCAGGCGATTTCCTCCATCCTCAATGCGCCGGTCTCCTTCTTCTTCGATGGCGGGCCGGGCGGCGAGACGGACGGGGAGAAGGGCGGCTTCGCGGAGGACGGCCAGACGAGCTATGTCGTCGATTTCCTCTCCACCGCCGACGGATTGCAGCTCAACCGGGCTTTCGTGAAGATTAGCGATCCCAAGGTGCGCAAGCGCATCGTCGATCTGGTGAAGTCGCTCGCCGACGAGGACTGAGCGGTTCCGGCAAGTGCGTGCCGACAGCGTCCATGCGCCGCGCCGGACCCGGAAAAGTGACAAAAAAGCAGCGATATTCCCTCCGAACCGCGTGTTTCGGTCTCGAAGGGCAAAGCGTGACCTTGACGAGCGCAAGCCGCCTTCGTTAACACCGGTGCGCCTCCGGCGGCCCATCCGCCGGTTTTCTTTCGAGAGGGGACACCCGTGGCGCGACAAGACTACATCTTCACCAGCGAATCCGTATCCGAAGGCCATCCCGACAAGGTTTGCGACCGCATTTCCGATGAGATCGTGGATCTCGTCTATCGCGAAGCGAAAAAGACCGGCATGGACCCGTGGAAGGTCCGCGTTGCCTGCGAAACGCTGGCGACCACCAACCGCGTCGTCATCGCCGGCGAGGTTCGCGTTCCCGATTCGCTGCTGAAGAAGGACAAGGACGGCAATGTCCTCCAGGATGCGTCCGGTTCGCCGGTCATCAATCCGTCCAAGTTCCGTTCGGTCGCCCGTCGCGCCATCCGCGCCATCGGCTATGAGCAGAGCGGCTTCCACTGGAAGACCGCCAAGATCGACGTGCTGCTGCACGGGCAGTCGGTCGATATCGGCCAGGGCGTGGACAACGCCGCCGACAAGCAGGGCGAGGAAGGCGCCGGCGACCAGGGCATCATGTTCGGTTATGCCTGCCGCGAGACCCCGGACCTGATGCCGGCTCCGCTCTATTATTCGCACAAGATCCTCGAACTGCTGGCCGCGGCCCGCCACAAGGGCGAGGGCGATGTGGGCAAGCTCGGCCCCGACGCCAAGAGCCAGGTCACGGTGAAATATGTCGGCGGCGAGCCGAAGGAAGCAACGCAGATCGTGCTTTCGACGCAGCATCTCGACGGTTCCTGGGATTCCAAGAAGGTCCGCAAGGTTGTCGAGCCCTATATCCGCGAGGCACTGGCCTCCGGCGGGCTGACGATCGCCGAGGATTGCAACTGGTACATCAACCCGACCGGCAAGTTCGTCATCGGCGGTCCCGACGGCGATTCCGGCCTGACCGGCCGCAAGATCATCGTCGACACCTATGGCGGCGCGGCCCCGCATGGCGGCGGCGCGTTCTCCGGCAAGGATACGACCAAGGTGGACCGCTCGGCGGCCTATGCGGCTCGCTATCTCGCCAAGAACGTCGTGGCGGCGCGGCTTGCCGACCGCTGCACCATCCAGCTCGCTTATGCGATCGGCGTGGCGCAGCCGCTGTCGGTCTATGTCGACCTGCACGGCACCGGCAAGGTGGACGAGGCGGCCCTCGAGGATGCGCTGCGCAAGGTGATGGACCTGTCGCCGTCGGGCATCCGCAAGCATCTCGACCTCAACAAGCCGATCTACGCCAAGACCGCCGCCTATGGCCATTTCGGCCGCAAGGCAGGCCGCGACGGTTCCTTCTCCTGGGAGAAGACCGACCTGGTCAAGGCGCTCAAGGAGGCGGTGGCCGCCTGAGGCCCCGCGGGGACCAGATGACCGGGGAACGCCGTAGCCGGGCGACGGAAGCGTTCTTCGGCCGGCGTCATGGAAAATCGTTGCGGCCGCTCCAGAAAGGGGCGGTCGCAACGCTTCTGCCGCAGCTGAAGATCGATCTGACGCAACCGCCGCCGCAGCCGCTGGCGGCGCTTTTCGGCGTGCCTGTCGATGCCGTGCGGCTGGAGATCGGTTTCGGCGGCGGGGAGCATCTGCATTTCCGCGCCGGCGAAAGCCCGCGCACCGGTTTCATCGGCGTCGAGCCTTTCGTCAACGGCATGGCCAAGCTCATGACTGCGCTCGAGACGGAGCCGCGCGCCAATCTGCGTGTCCATGACGACGATGCGACACGCCTGCTCGACTGGCTGCCACCCGCATCGCTCGGCGGGATCGACCTGCTCTATCCGGACCCATGGCCGAAGAAGCGGCACTGGAAGCGGCGTTTCGTGAGCGCGGTCAATCTCGACCGTTTCGCGCGCGTGATGAAGCCCGGCGCGCCGTTCCGCTTCGCCTCCGACATCGACACCTATGTCAACTGGACGCTCTTGCACATCCGCGCCCATCCGCAGTTCGAATGGCGCGCCACGGCGCCGGACGACTGGCGGAAACCCTATGCCGGATGGCCCGGCACGCGCTACGAGGCCAAGGCGCTTCGCGAGGGCCGCGTGCCGGCCTATCTCACCTTCCATCGCCTGTAGCGGCATCGACCTCGGTCGTATTGACAAGGTCTGGTGCGCGACGTTGAGTAGTGGCTGATCTGTCCGGTCCCCGGTGCAGGCGCAATGGGGAGGGGCATGTCGCTGATGGCCGGCACAACGGCCCAATGCGTGCTTGGAGCACGCCCGTGTGGAGGAGAGACATGCGCAAATTTCTGCTGGCGGCCGTGACGGCCGGATTCGCCCTGGCGGGCGCGGCCCATGCGGCCGACTACAAGATCATGGCGCCCGCAGCGCCCGGCGGCGGCTGGGACCAGACGGCCCGCACCATGCAGGCTGCGTTGCAGGACGAGAAGATTTCCGGCTCGGTTCAGGTGCAGAACGTGCCCGGCGCCGGCGGCACGATCGGCCTCGCCCAGTTCGTCAACGCCGCCAAGGGCAAGCCCGACGAACTCATCGTCGGCGGCTATGTCATGGTCGGCGCGATCCTGACCAACAATTCGCCCGTCACGCTGGATCAGGTCACGCCGATCGCGCGCCTGACCGGTGAATTCGAGGCGATCGTGGTGCCGGCTTCGTCGGACATCAAGGATATGGCCGGCCTGGTTGAGAAGCTGAAGGCCGATCCGGGCTCGGTCTCCTGGGGTGGCGGTTCCGCGGGCGGCACCGACCACATCACCGCCGGCCTGATCGCCAAGGCGGTCGGCGTCGATCCGACCAAGGTCAACTACATCGCCTTTTCCGGCGGTGGTGAGGCGCTTGCCGCGATCCTCGGCGGCCAGGTGACGGTGGGCATCTCCGGTTATGGCGAATTCGCCGCGCAGGTCGATGCCGGCCAGCTGCGGGTCATCGGCGTCTCCTCCGAGGAGCGTCTTGAAGGCATCGATGCGCCGACCTTCAAGGAGGGCGGCGTCGATGTGGCGATCCAGAACTGGCGCATGGTTGCGGCAGCACCCGGCATCAGCGAGGAGCAGACGGCTGCGATCACTGCCGACATCAAGAAGATGGCCGAATCCGCCACCTGGCAGAAGGCGTTGAAGGAGCGCGGTTGGGCCGACACCTATCTCGATGGCGCTGCCTTCAAGGAGCAGCTCGCCAAGGATATTTCCGACACGTCCGGCATCCTGAAAGAAATCGGCCTGGTCAAATGAGCGATAGCGCCGAAAGGCCAGCGCGCCGCCGCCCCGACGTGGCGGCGCTGCTGATTGCCGCCGGACTTCTCGTGTTGGGCGCGGTCGTGCTGTGGGATGCCTCACGCATCAGCGGCGGTGCCGGCTATGCGCGGGTGGGACCGGCCACCGTGCCGAACCTGATCGGCATCTGCCTGCTCATCCTGGCGGCCTGGACGGCCTTCGAGGGCTGGCGCGGCGACTTTCCCGAGCGCGAGGAACAGCACTATCCGCCTCTGGTCTGGATCATCGGCGGGCTCGCGGCGCAGATGCTGCTTCTGACGACGGCCGGCTTCTCGATCGCCACCGGGCTGCTCTTCGCCGCCACGGCCAAGGCGTTCGGCAAGGGGCCGCTGTGGAAGACGATCCCGATCGGCATCGTCATCTCCTTCATCGTCTGGGTGATTTTCGCGAAGGTGCTGCAATTGTCGCTGCCGGCCGGGCCGCTCGAGCGGCTGATCTGACGAACCACCGGAGCGCGCTGGCGCCGCGCGCCGGCGAGCCATCGCGCTCCACTCGCTGTTTCATGCTTGACCGGCCCGCAAGGGCGCTTTTCAGGGTCATGCTTCGGGGGATCCAGGGGACATGGATACATTCGCGCTGCTCGGTCAGGGCCTGCTCACCGCGCTGGAGCCGATGCATCTTCTCTATGCGCTCATCGGCGTGACGCTGGGCACGGCGGTCGGCGTTCTGCCGGGCATCGGGCCGGCGCTGACCGTCGCGCTGCTGCTGCCGGTCACCTATAAGCTCGATCCGGCCGGTTCGCTGATCATGTTCGCCGGCATCTATTATGGCGGCATGTATGGCGGCTCGACCACCTCGATCCTGCTCAACACGCCGGGTGAGAGCGCCTCGGTGGTGACGGCGCTCGAGGGCAACCGGATGGCGCGTGCCGGACGCGGCGGGCCGGCGCTGGCGACGGCGGCCATCGGCTCCTTCGTCGCCGGACTGATCGCCACGCTGGGGCTGGCCTTCGTCGCGCCATGGGTGGTGCATTTCGCGCTTTCCTTCGGGCCGGCGGAATATTTCGCGCTGATGGTGCTGGCCTTCATGACCGTGTCGGCGGCCTTCGGCGATTCCACTCTGCGCGGGCTGACGGCGCTCTTCATCGGCCTCACGCTGGGGCTTGTCGGTATCGATCTGCAGACCGGGCAGGCGCGCCTGTCCTTCGGCGTGCCGGACCTGCTGGACGGCATCGAGGTGACGACGCTCGCCGTGGCGCTCTTCGCCATCGGCGAGACGCTGATGGTGGTCTGTTCGCCAAGCCGGCTCGCCGAGAAGGTGGAGGCCGTGAAGGGCTCGGTCATGATGACCGCGCAGGACTGGAAGCGCTCCTGGATACCCTGGCTGCGCGGCACCGCCATCGGCTTCCCCATCGGCGCCATGCCGGCGGGCGGCGCCGACATAGCAAGCTTCCTCTCCTATTCGGCGGAGCGCAGCTTCACCAAACATCCGGAGGAATTCGGCCAGGGTGCGATCGAGGGCGTGGCCGGGCCGGAGGCGGCCAACAATGCGTCCGCCGCCGGCACGCTGGTGCCGCTGCTGACGCTCGGCCTGCCGACCACGGCGACCGCGGCGATCATGCTGGCCGGCTTCCAGCAATTCGGCCTCCAGCCAGGGCCGCTGCTCTTCGTCACCAATGCCACGCTGGTCTGGGGCCTGATCGCCAGCCTGCTGGTCGCCAATCTGATGCTGCTGGTGCTGAACCTGCCGCTGATCGGCTTGTGGGTGAAGCTGCTCACCATTCCGCGCCACTGGCTCTATCCGGGCATTCTCGTCTTCGCGACGCTGGGTACGATCGGCGCCAATCCGTCGGCTTTCGAGCTCGGCGTGCTGCTGGTCTTCGGCCTGCTGGGCTATGGCCTGCGCCGCTTCGACTATCCGCTGGCGCCGGTGGTGGTGGGGCTGATCCTCGGGCCGATGGCCGAGCAGCAGCTGCGCCGCGCGCTGGCGATCAGCCAAGGCGATCCGTCGGCGCTGTTCCATTCCTGGGTCGCGATCGTCCTTTGGGCGCTGGCGCTGACGGCGCTCTTCCTGCCGATGATCCTGCGCGCCACCGGCAGGGGCAAGGTGCTGGCCCAGCTCGGCGGCGATGAGGATTGAAAACCATATTGCAATGCACAAAATAAAACAGCCGGCCTCTTGTGAGGCCGGCTGTTTCTATCCGTACCGTCGTCGCGCGGGGCAGGGAGGCGGCGCGCCGAACGGCGGAATGTCAGAGCTTGCCGATGCGGCCGAACTGTACCGGATCGATACCGAGACCGCGGAGATTGCGCTCTGCCGGGCGGCGATTCTCGCGAACCGCGGCGCTGACGGCTACGGCGTCGGCGAAGGTGCTGAAGACGTTGCCAATGCGGCTGAACCTGCTGGCCATGATGAATTCCTTTCGTTGTGCGTTGCACAATAGATAGTGGGTGTTCAAACAATTTTGGAGTCGCGAAAAAGCAGTGCAGGCATGCGGATTCCGCATAAGTCGGACAGGCATCTCCACAGGGCGTCCGGCGCGGGGCAGGGCAGGCTTGCGCGGCGGCGTCCGGATCGCTATATTGGCTTCAAATTCTTGGTCGGCATGACGAAGAGTGGGTCCACCCGGTCCCGCTCTTTTTTGTTACCTGCCGCCCGGACGGGACGCATGGACACGAATATCGACAATTCAGTTTGGGACGACCGCATCATCCGCGAGACGGGGATCGATGCGCGGGTGGCGGGCATTGTCGGCCCGGTGCTGGCGACCATCGGCTTTCGGCTGGTGCGCGTGCGCCTGTCGGGCCAGAACGGGCTGACGCTTCAGATCATGGCCGAGCGCGACGACGGGTCGATGACCGTCGAGGATTGCGAAGAGGTCAGCCGCGCCATCTCGCCGGTGCTCGATGTCGAGGACCCGGTCGACAAGGCCTATCATCTGGAGATTTCATCGCCGGGCATCGACCGCCCGCTGGTGCGCGTCAGCGATTTTGCCGATGCCGTCGGCCATCTGGCCAAGATGGAAACCGATGTGATCGTCGCCGGGCGCAAGCGGTTTCGCGGCAAGATCGCGGCATGCGACGAGAACGGCGTGACGGTGGAGAGCGACAAGGCCGCTTATGGCGAGGAGCCGGTGGCGACGATCCCGTTCGAGGCACTGTCCGACGCGCGGCTGATCCTGACGGACGATCTCATCCGCGACGCACTGCAGAAGGACAAGAAGCTCCGGCAGGAACGCAAGCGCCGCGCCCGTGCCGAAGACGACATCACCGACGAGGGCGAGGAAGACTTGCCCGCCCCCGACACGCAAACCGAATAGTCGCATGCACGCAGGACCCGAAGCGGGCCGCCACGCATAGGAGATGACAATGGCAATCAGTGCAAACAGGCTTGAGCTTCTGCAGATCGCCGATGCGGTCGCGCGCGAGAAGTCGATCGACAAGTCGATCGTCATCGCCGCCATGGCCGATGCGATCCAGAAGGCGGCGCGCGCCCGCTACGGCCAGGAGACGAATATCCGCGCCGACATCAATCCGCAGACCGGCGAGATGAAGCTGCAGCGGCTGATGGAAGTGGTCGAGGAGGTCGAGGAATATGGCCGCCAGATCGCTCTCAGGGATGCGCGCACCCGCAACCCCGACGCGCAGGTCGGCGATTTCATCGCCGAACAGCTCCCGCCGATGGATTTCGGCCGCATCGCCGCCCAGTCCGCCAAGCAGGTGATCGTGCAGAAGGTGCGCGAGGCCGAGCGCGACCGCCAGTTCGAGGAATATAAGGATCGGATCGGCGAGATCATCAATGGCACGGTCAAGCGCGTCGAATATGGCAATGTGATCGTGGATCTCGGCCGCGGCGAGGCGATCATCCGCCGCGACGAGCTGATCCCGCGCGAGAATTTCAAATATGGCGACCGCGTCCGCGCCTATGTCTACGACGTGCGCCGCGAGCAGCGCGGGCCGCAGATCTTCCTGTCGCGCACCCATCCGCAGTTCATGGCCAAGCTCTTCGCGATGGAAGTGCCGGAAATCTATGACGGCATCATCGAGATACGCTCGGTCGCCCGCGATCCGGGCTCGCGCGCCAAGATCGCCGTGATCTCGCGCGACTCGTCGATCGATCCGGTCGGCGCCTGCGTCGGCATGCGCGGCTCGCGCGTGCAGGCCGTCGTGGCCGAGCTCCAGGGCGAGAAGATCGACATCATCCCGTGGAACGACAATGCGGCAAGCTTCATAGTTAATGCGCTGCAGCCGGCCGAGGTCGCCAAGGTGGTGCTGGACGAGGATGCCGAGCGCATCGAGGTGGTGGTGCCCGACGACCAGCTCTCGCTGGCCATCGGCCGCCGCGGTCAGAATGTGCGCCTCGCCTCGCAGCTCACCGGCTGGGACATCGACATCCTGACCGAGGAAGAGGAATCGCAGCGCCGCCAGAAGGAATTCGTCGAGCGCTCGAACCTCTTCATGGACTCGCTCAATGTCGACGAGATGGTCGGCCAGGTGCTGGCCTCCGAAGGCTTCACCTCGGTCGAGGAAGTGGCCTATGTCGATGCCGACGAGATTTCCTCCATCGACGGTTTCGACGAGGACACGGCGTCGGAGATCCAGATGCGCGCCCGCGAATATCTGGAGCGCATCGAGGCCGAGCACGACGCCAAGCGCAAGGAACTCGGCGTTTCCGACGAGCTGCGCGAGATTCCGGGCCTCACCACCGCCATGATGGTGGCTGTGGGCGAGGACGGCGTGAAGACCAATGAGGATTTTGCCGGCTATGCGGTCGACGACCTTGTCGGCTGGAAGGAACGCAAGGACGGCGAGACCAAGTTCTACCCCGGCGTGCTGGCCGATTTCGGCGTGAGCCGTGCGGATGCCGAGCAGATGGTCGTTGCCGCCCGCCTCAAGGCTGGCTGGATCGAAGAGAGCGATCTCGCCGGTGAAGAGGCCGAGGAAGAGGCCGTCGCCTGACATGGGCGCGGCGCTGAAATCCGGGGCAGGTCTTGAACGAGATGAACGACCGCACATGTATAGTGACGCGGCAGGCGGGCGAGCCGGAAGGCTTGCTGCGCTTCGTCGTCGGTCCCGACATGTCGGTCGTCCCGGATCTGAAGCGCAACCTGCCCGGCCGCGGCTGCTGGGTCACGGCTGACCGCAGCCACGTCGACAAGGCGGCGAAGCGGAAGCTTTTCGCCAGGGCGTTCAAGGCCGAGGTGCGCGTGCCGGACGATCTGGGCGCGATGGTGGATGGCCTGCTGGCGCGGGCCGTGCTCGGTTCGCTGGGGCTGGCGCGCAAGGCCGGCGCCGTTGCGATGGGCGCCGCAAAATGCGAAGCTGCCATTCGCAGCGGCAAGGCGCTGGCCGTTCTTCACGCGCTTGAGGCGTCGGAAGACGGCATCCGCAAGCTGACACAGGCCAGACGGGCCGTTGTATATCAGGACGGTCCCGATATACCCGCTTACAAACTCTTTCCCGAAGCCGAATTGGGTTTGGCATTGGGGGGGGCAAATGTGATACATGCAGCCCTGCTCGCCTCCGAGGCGGGCAAGGCCGCGCTCAAGCGCATGGTGGCGCTTGACCGATACCGGGGCGGTTCCCCGGCCGACCGGCCGACGGTGACAGCCGATCTCGCGGACGAGACGGTGAAGGATACGGAATGAGCGATACGAAATCAGGCGACGACAAGACACTGAGCGTGAACACGAAGAAGACGCTGACGCTGAAGCGGCCCGGCATGGAGCAGGGCACGGTGCGGCAGAACTTCTCGCACGGACGCACGAAGTCGGTCGTGGTCGAGACCAAGAAGCGCAAGTTTACGCGCCCCGACGAGCGTCAGGAGGCGGCGCAGGCTTTCTTCAAGCCGCGCCCGGCCGCCGCTCCGGCGCCGCAGGCGGCCGCGCCTGCGCCCGAGCCGCAGCCTGAGGCACCGCCGCGCCCGGCGCCGGTGGACCGCTCCGGCGTGGTGCTGAACGAACTTTCCAATGAGGAGATGGAAGCCCGCCGCCGCGCGCTGCAGGGCGCCCAGGTGCGCGAGATCGAAGACCGCAAGCGTGCCGCCGAGGAAGCCCAGCGCCGCGCCGAGGAAGAGGAGCGCCGCCAGCGCGAGCGCGTCGAATCCGCCCGCCGCCAGGCGGAGGAGGAAGCCCGCATACAGGCCGAGGCCGAAGCGCGCCGCCGCGCCGAGGAGGAAGCCCGCCGCCGTGCGCCCGCAGCCGAGGCCGCCACGCCGGACGAGGATGGCGCGGGGAAGCCGCGCGGCGCGACGCCGGCCGTCAAGCGCGGCCTGGTGAAGCCCGAGGTCGCGGCCGTTCCCAAGCCGACCAAGACCAAGGGCGAGGAAGACCGCCGCCGCGGCAAGCTGACGCTGACCTCGGCGCTTTCCGACGAGGATGCGCGCGGACGCTCGCTGTCGTCGATGCGCCGCCGCCAGGAGAAGTTCAAGCGCTCGATGTATAACGAGCCGCGCGAGAAGATCGTGCGCGAGGTCGTTCTGCCCGAGACGATCACGATCCAGGATCTCGCCAACCGCATGTCGGAGCGCGCGGTCGACATCGTGAAATACTTCATGAAGCAGGGCCAGATGATGAAGCCCGGCGACGTGCTCGATGCCGATACGGCCGAGCTGGTCGCGGGCGAATTCGGCCATACGGTCCGCCGCGTGGCGGAATCGGATGTCGAGGAAGGCCTGTTCAATATCGAGGACCGCGCCGAGGACCTGAAGTCGCGCCCACCGGTCGTGACCATCATGGGCCATGTCGACCACGGCAAGACCTCGCTGCTGGACGCGATCCGCAAGGCCAATGTCCAGTCGGGCGAGGCCGGTGGCATCACCCAGCATATCGGCGCCTATCAGGTCGAGCAGGACGGCCAGAAGATCACCTTCATCGACACGCCGGGCCACGCCGCCTTCACCCAGATGCGCGCCCGCGGCGCGCAGGCGACCGACATCGCGATCCTCGTGGTGGCGGCCGATGACAGCGTGATGCCGCAGACGATCGAGTCGATCAGCCATGCCAAGGCTGCCGGCGTTCCGATCATCGTGGCGATCAACAAGATCGACAAGCCGACCGCCGATCCGCAGAAGGTTCGCTCCGAACTGCTGCGCCACGAAGTCTTCGTGGAGTCCATGGGCGGTGAAGTGCTCGACGTGGAAGTGTCGGCCAAGACCGGCGCCAACCTCGACAAGCTGCTCGAGGCGATCATCCTCCAGTCCGAAATCCTCGACCTCAAGGCCAATCCGGACCGGACGGCCGAGGGCGTCGTCATCGAGGCGAAGCTCGACAAGGGCCGCGGCTCGGTCGCGACCGTGCTGGTCCAGGCCGGTACGCTCAAGCCGAGCGACATCATCGTCGTTGGCAATGAGTGGGGACGCGTGCGCGCGCTGGTCAACGACCGTGGCGACCAGGTGAAGGAAGCCCCGCCGGCCATGCCGGTGGAGGTGCTGGGCCTGCAGGGCACGCCGCAGGCCGGCGACCGTTTCGCCGTGGTGGAGAACGAGGCCCGCGCCCGCGAGATCTCGGAATATCGCCAGCGCATCGCCCGCGAGAAGGCCGTGGCCCGCCAGGCGGGACAGCGCGGCTCGCTCGAGCAGATGATGTCGCAGCTCCAGAATTCCGGTCTCAAGGAGTTCCCGCTGGTCATCAAGGGCGACGTGCAGGGCTCGATCGAGGCGATCGTGGCGGCGCTGGACAAGCTCGGCACCGACGAGGTGCGTGCGCGCATCGTCCATGCCGGCGCCGGCGCCATTACCGAGAGCGACGTGTCGCTGGCCGAGACGTCCGACGCCGTGATCATCGGCTTCAACGTGCGTGCCAACAAGCAGGCGCGGCAAGCTGCCGACCAGTCCGGCATCGAGGTCCGCTATTACAACATCATCTACGACCTGGTGGACGACATCAAACAGGCCATGTCCGGCCTGCTGTCGCCGGAGCGCCGCGAGACCTTCATCGGCAATGCCGAGATCCTCGAAGTGTTCAACATCACCAAGGTCGGCAAGGTGGCGGGCTGCCGTGTCACCGAGGGCAAAGTGGAGCGTGGCGCGGGCGTGCGCCTGATCCGCGACGATGTCGTGATCCACGAAGGCACGCTGAAGACGCTCAAGCGCTTCAAGGACGAAGTGTCGGAAGTGCCGGTCGGTCAGGAATGCGGCATGGCATTCCAGAACTACGAGGACATGCGCGTCGGCGACGTCATCGAGTGCTTCCGCGTCGAGATGGTGACGCGCTCGCTCTGATCCAGCGAAGCGGCCGATGGTTGATCCTGTCCGTCGGCCGCTCGCGCATTATCGCTTCCATCTGACCCTGGACGATGCGCTGGCGGGCGAACGCCTTCACGGCGAATGGTCGAGTTGGCGTCTGACGGTGGTCATCGTGCTTGCCGTCGGCGTCGGCGGCGGGTCGGCGCTGCTGGAAGAATGGCTGGCGACGCCCTGGTGGCTCAACGCCCTGGCGCTTGCCTTGCTTGCCTTCGCCGGATTGTCCGGCTGGGATCGCTTGCGGGACCGGCGGCGCGCGGCGCGTGCCAGCGGCGAATGGGAAGTGGACGAATGGCACGATCATCTTGCCGTCCGGTCACCTTCCGGCGAATACCGCCTCGCCAACGAGATGGTGGGCAATGTGGTCGCCGCCGCTGATCGGGTGTTCGTCCTCCATGAGGAGGGGATGGTGATCCTGCCGCGCCGGGCCTTTGTGGATGATGCGGCGATGGCGGCCTTCGCCGAGGCGCTCGATATGCGAAGCCGCGATGCGGCGCCCTGAAAATGGCGAGGTGGCGCTGCCGCTTCGCCGGAGTAGATAAAGATCGACCTGTCCACCGCGCGAGGTGGCGAAAGGGTCCTGGTTCCACGGGTTCGATTCCCGACTGATCGAGAGAGTTCAATGTCACGCCAATCTTCTGCGGGTCCCTCCCAGCGCCAGCTTCGCGTCGGCGAGCAGGTGCGCCATGCCTTGGCCGACGTGCTTGCGCGCGGCGAGGTGCGCGACGAGGTTCTGGAAAACACGGTGATTTCGGTGTCCGAGGTGCGCATGTCGCCCGACCTGAAGATCGCCACCGCCTTCGTCGCGCCGCTGGCCGCCAGCGACGACAATGCGGTCATCAAGGCGCTGGCGCAGAATGCGAAATTCATCCGCGGACGGGTTTCGGGCGCGTTGCGCCAGATGAAATACATGCCGGAGTTCCGTTTCCGGCTCGATACCAGCTACGACAACATGGCGCGGATCGACAATCTTCTGCGCTCGCCGGAGGTTGCCCGCGATCTCGACGAGAAGGACGACGACTGATGGCCCGCCAACGCAGGAAAAAGGGCCGTCCCGTCTCGGGATGGGTCGTGCTCGACAAGCCTTTCGGCATGGGATCAACCGAGGCGGTGGCGCGCATCAAGCGCCTCTTCAATGCCGAGAAGGCCGGCCATGCGGGCACGCTCGATCCGCTGGCGTCGGGCATGCTGCCGATCGCGCTCGGCGAGGCGACCAAGACGGTGCCCTATGTGCAGGACGGCGCCAAGGTCTATCGCTTTACCGTGACCTGGGGCGAGGAGCGCACGACGGACGATCTGGAGGGCGAGGTCGCGCATCGCAGCGACAAGCGCCCGGATATCGCCGCCGTGGAAGCGCTGCTGCCGCGCTATACCGGCATCATCATGCAGACGCCGCCGCAATTCTCCGCCATCAAGATCGGCGGCGAGCGCGCCTATGACCTTGCCCGCGACGGCGAGAATGTGGAAATTCCGGCACGCGAGGTGGAGATCGACCGCTTCGACATCATCGATTCAAGCGATCCGGACCGCACCGTCTTCGAGATCGAATGCGGCAAGGGCACTTATGTGCGCTCGCTGGCGCGCGACATGGGGCGCGATCTCGGCTGCTATGGCCATATTTCGGAACTGCGCCGCACGGAAGTCTATCCCTTCACGGCCGACCAGTTCGTGGTGCTGACAGCGTTGGAAGAGGCGCTGCCCGCGCCGGCCGGCGAAGGCGAGGAAGCCGGCAATGCGGCCGAGCGCTTCAAGGCCGTCGACGCGCTGCTGCTGGATACCGGCGCCGCGCTCACCTCCCTGCCGCAACTGCCTCTCACCGACGATGCCGCCCACAAGGTGCGTCTCGGCAATCCGGTGATCGTGCGCGGCCGCGACGCGCCGCTCGATGCGGACGAGGCCTGTGCGATGCAGCGCGGGCGCCTGCTGGCGATCGGCGCGATCGAGGCCGGCATGTTCAAGCCGCGGCGCGTCTTCCGGACCTGACGGCTGCCGTCTTTCCCGGCTGACGCCTTCGGCTATGATCGGCCGTGAGTCGCCGGGGACAGAGCATGGCACGTCATGTTGGGCAGCAAGCCGGAGAGAAGCGCCATGCCAAGCGCTCGCCCATCGGCGCGTCGCCCGGAACCCTGATCGCCGACCCGAAGGCATATCCGACCCGCATGCGGGCCACGCTGGTGTCGCCGGAGGGAATCCGCGCGGTCGACGACCTCGACCTGGCCGCGATCCCCGATCTGCGGAAACATTGGCCGCTGATCTGGATCGACTGCATCGGACTGGGCTCCGTCGATATTATCGAAGGCCTTGGCGGGATCTTCGGCATCCATCGGCTGGTGCTGGAGGATATCGTCAATACCGGCCAGCGGCCCAAGGCCGATCTGTTCGACGACTATGCCTATGTCGTGCTGAAAATGTTCGATTCGGTGCATCGCAGCGTGCCCGAGCAGATTTCGCTGGTGTTCGGGACGGGTTTCGTCCTCACCTTCGCGGAAGACGAGGGCGATTGCTTTGATCCGGTACGGCGGCGTCTCGCGGCGGGTGGGCGGCTGTGGACCCGCAAGTCCGATTATCTCGCCTATGCCTTGCTCGACGCGGTGGTCGATGCCTATTTCCCGCTGCTCGATGCCAAATCCGATGCGGTCGACCGGATGGAGGACCAGCTTCTTGCGGGTGCCAGCAAGGAGCAGGCAAGCGCGCTTCACGCGCTGCGCCGGGAGATCATCCAGGCGAAGCGGTGGCTGTGGCCGGTGCGCGACGCGATCGGGACGCTGATGCGCGCCGAACATTCCTTCATCCACCCCGAAACGCGGATCTACTTCGCCGACACCTACGACCATGCGGTGCGCGTGGTGGAAATGACCGAGACGCTGCGTGAAACGCTGACCGGCCTGATCGAGCTTCATCTGTCGATGTCGCAGGCCAAGATCAACGAAGTCATCAACCTGTTGACCATCGTGTCGACCATCTTCATCCCGCTGACCTTCCTCGTCGGCGTCTGGGGCATGAATTTCGACACCGAGGATTCGCCCTGGAACATGCCCGAACTGTCGGCATATTACGGCTATCCGATCGCGCTGCTCGCAATGCTTGCAATTGCCGTCGCATTGGTGGCCTATTTCAGGTGGAAGAAGTGGCTTTGACATTGCCGGTTCCGGCCGTGATTCTGTTTGGGAAGGGCATCTTTGGCCGCGCAAGACGACGAGGGGGCTGACCAGGCCGAGAGCGGGAACGGCGGGAGGGCCTCGCGCTCGGCGCGCGCGTGGCCGGTTGAGGTCTATCTCGCCTTGCTGGCGGCCGTCATCATCGTTCCTTCGCTGATCTTCACTTTGGTGCTGCTCGACCGCAACGGCCAGGCGCAGCGCGATCTGCTCGAAACGCTGGCACATGCGACGGCAGGCTCGATCAGCGAAGCCGTCGACCGCGAATTGCTGGGCATGTTCACGACGCTGCGTGTCCTGTCGACCGCCGAATCCCTGGCGCGGGGCGACCTTGCCAATTTCCATGCGCGGGCGCAGGCGGCGCTGGAGGATCGCGGGGCCTTCGTCATTCTGCTCGACCGCGACGACAGCCAGTTGCTGAACACGCGCGTCCCCTTCGGTACGCCGCTCGGGAAGGCGGCCGACTCCGGATCCGCCGCCATGGCGCGCCGCACCGGCCAGCCGGTCGTGTCTGACGTCTTCTACGGCAATACGTCGAAGAGCTGGGTCTTCAACACCATCGTGGCGTTGCAGGACCCGGCGCGCGGCGACACGCTGGTGATGACGCAGAATGCCGAAAACCTCTCCCGGACGCTTTCGCAGAAAAACCTCACCGGCGGCTGGAACGTGTCGCTGCTCGACCGGCGTGGCGTCGTCCTGACGTCGTCGTTCAACTCGTCCGATGCGGGAAAGCCGTTCTTCCTGGGGCAGGGAACGGTCAGCGGGCGTCTTACCGGCCGCATCGAGGAAGGCGCGCGCGAGGAAAGCTATATCGTGGCGACGACGCGCTCGCCGGTGAGCGGCTGGCAGGTGGTGGTATGGGCCCCCGCCGCGGCCATCGACGCGCCGCTGCGCCGCTCCATGCTGATGCTCCTGCTGGGCAGCATCGCGGTGCTGGCCTTCGCAACCCTGGCGGCATGGCTGCTGGGCCGCCAGATCGCCTCGCCGATCAGGCGGCTAGTGCGCGATGCGCGCCGCCTCGGCGCCGGCGAGGAAGTGCAGCCGGTCGCCTATCCGGTGACCGAGATATCCACCGTTTCGGCGGCGATCGCCCAGGCATCCGCCGACCGGCGCCAGGCGGAAAACGAGATCCGCTTCCTGATGCGCGAGGTCGCCCATCGCTCGAAGAACCAGCTTACCGTCGTCTCCTCCATCGCCAAGCAGACCGGCCGCCATGCGGCGAGCCTGGCGGTGTTCCAGGAGAGCTTCCAGCGCCGGCTGCTCGGCCTGGCCCGCTCGACCGACCTTCTGATCGCCGGCGGCGTGGCCGGCGTGGAACTGCGCGAACTGATGAAGGCGCAGCTCGAACCCTTCCTGCCGCCGGAGGAGGAACGTATCGAGATTGCCGGTCCGACCTTCCGGCTGGATAATTCCGCCGCGCAGACGCTGGGCCTCGCCGCGCATGAACTGGCGACCAATGCGGCGAAATACGGGGCGTTCTCGATTTCCGCCGGCAGGCTCCGGATCGCATGGCGCATCGATGGCGACAGGCTGTCGCTGCAATGGCGCGAATATGTGCCGCGCCTCCCGCCGAGGGAGGAGACGCCCGGCTTCGGCACGCAGGTGATCGAGCGCATGCTGGGCGGTTCGCTGGATGCCGAGATCACGCGCACGGTGCATGAGAACGGGCTGGAATACAGTTTCGTCATTCCGCTGGCGAAGTTGCGGCCGGCAATGCCGCCCCATCCGGACGCCGCGCAGGCGGCGCGACGATGAAATAACTGGTATCCGCGCAGGAACTGGTCTATATGCGCCCCAACTTTGAGCGCCGAGCGCCAAGGTTCCATGGCCCCCGCTGGACGACATCCCGGCCGAGGGCGTCTCTATTTCCTCCAGTTCAGAAAGGAAAACACGATGTCGATTACTGCAGAGCGCAAACAGGAACTGCTGTCCGAATACGCCACCGTCAAGGGCGACACCGGTTCGCCGGAAGTCCAGGTGGCGATCCTTTCGGAGCGGATCAGGAATCTGACCGAGCACTTCAAGGACCACAAGAAGGATAACCATTCCCGCCGTGGCCTCCTGAAGCTCGTGTCGCAGCGCCGCCGTCTATTGGATTATCTCAACGCCAAGGACCAGGCACGCTACACGACCCTGATCGGCAAGCTCGGCCTGCGCCGCTGACGACCTTCGGCGTGGCGGGACCCGGTTTCGCCACGCCGCCCTATCGGGCCTGACGGCCCACCGGTTCCTTACAGGCGCGCCGCGCCCGGAACCAACTGCCCTGGACAGGTCATGGGGCAGGATTGCAGGCAGCTCCGCGCCGCTTCGGCGGGAAGCTCCCCGTTGTCTTGCCCGTGGCTCGTTCGACGAAAGAAGCCGGGACGCCTTTCCCGCCCCTTGTGAGGCGCGGGCCATGCGTTCCCATGAAAGGACAAGACATGTTCAACTACCATAAAGTCGAGATCGAGTGGGGCGGCCGCCCCCTCATCCTGGAAACCGGCAAGATCGCCCGCCAGGCTGACGGCGCCGTGCTCGCCACCTATGGCGAGACCGTCGTGCTGGCCACGGTCGTCTCCATGAAGGAGCCGAAGCCGGGCCTCGATTTCTTCCCGCTGACCGTCAACTACCAGGAAAAGACCTTCGCAGCCGGCAAGATCCCCGGTGGCTATTTCAAGCGTGAAGGCCGCCCGTCGGAGAAGGAGACGCTGGTTTCGCGCCTCATCGACCGGCCGATCCGCCCGCTCTTCGCCGAAGGCTACAAGAACGACACGCAGATCGTCGTCACCGTGGTCCAGCATGACCTCGAAAACGATCCGGACGTGCTGGCGATCGTCGCCACCTCGGCCGCGCTGACCCTGTCCGGTGTGCCCTTCATGGGCCCGATCGGCGGCGCGCGCGTTGGCTATATCAACGGCGAATATGTGCTCAACCCGCAGGTCGACACCATGCCGGAGTCGAAGCTCGACCTTGTCGTCGCCGGCACCGGCGACGCGGTGATGATGGTCGAGTCGGAAGCCCGCGAGCTCTCCGAAGAAGTCATGCTCGGCGCCGTCACCTTCGGCCACAAGGGCTTCCAGCCGGTGATCGATGCGATCATCAAGCTGGCCGAGGTTGCCGCCAAGGACGCGCGCGACTTCAAGTCGCCCAGCTATTCCGAGCTGGAAGGCGAAATGCTGAAGCTGGTCGAGGACGAGCTGCGCAGCGCCTACAAGAATACCGTCAAGCAGGACCGCTACACTGCGGTTGACGCGGTGAAGGCCAAGGTCAAGGCGCATTTCGCCCCGGCCGAGGGCGAGGAGCCCAAGTGGAAGCCCGAGCAGGTCGCCACCGTGTTCAAGGATCTCCAGGCCAAGATCGTGCGCTGGAACATCCTCGACACCGGCAGCCGCATCGACGGCCGCGACCTGAAGACGGTGCGCCCGATCGTTTCGGAAGTGGGCATTCTGCCGCGCACGCACGGTTCGGCACTGTTCACCCGCGGCGAGACGCAGGCGATCGTGGTCGCCACGCTGGGCACCGGCGAGGACGAGCAGTATATCGACAGCCTGACCGGCACCTATAAGGAGACTTTCCTCCTTCACTACAACTTCCCGCCTTATTCGGTCGGCGAGACCGGCCGCATGGGTTCGCCCGGCCGCCGCGAGATCGGCCATGGCAAGCTCGCCTGGCGCGCCATCCATCCGATGCTGCCCGCCGCCGAGCAGTTCCCCTACACGCTGCGCATCGTCTCGGAGATCACCGAGTCGAACGGCTCGTCTTCGATGGCAACCGTCTGCGGCACCTCGCTGGCACTGATGGATGCTGGCGTTCCGTTGCAGAAGCCGGTGGCCGGCATCGCCATGGGCCTCATCAAGGAAGGCGAGCGCTTCGCGGTGCTGTCCGACATTCTTGGTGACGAGGACCATCTCGGCGACATGGACTTCAAGGTGGCCGGCACCGACGGTGGCATCACCTCGCTGCAGATGGACATCAAGATCGATGGCATCACCGAGGAGATCATGAAGATCGCCCTCGAACAGGCCAAGGACGGACGCTTGCACATTCTGGGTGAGATGGCCAAGGCCATCACCGAAGGTCGTTCCGAGCTGGGCGAGTTCGCACCGCGCATCGAGGTCATGAACATCCCGACCGACAAGATCCGCGACGTGATCGGTTCCGGCGGCAAGGTGATCCGCGAGATCGTCGAGAAGACCGGCGCCAAGATCAACATCGAGGATGACGGCACGGTGAAGATCGCTTCGTCGAACGCCAAGGAGATCGAGGCGGCGAAGAAGTGGATCCACACAATCGTGGCCGAGCCGGAAGTTGGCGAGATCTATGAGGGCACCGTGGTGAAGACCGCCGATTTCGGCGCCTTCGTGAACTTCTTCGGCCCCAAGGACGGCCTCGTCCACATCTCGCAGCTCTCCAATGAGCGCGTCGGCAAGACCACGGACGTCGTCAAGGAAGGCGACAAGGTGTGGGTGAAGCTGATGGGCTTCGACGAGCGCGGCAAGGTCCGCCTCTCCATGAAGGTCGTCGACCAGGCAACTGGCAAGGAGATCGTCAAGGAGAAGAAGGCCGATGCCGAAGAGGCCGACGCCTGATCCTTCGCCGGGATTGTTTCAGAAGGGGCGCGGCTGCAAGGCCGTGCCCCTTCTTGCATCTGACATCAAAGCGATAGGCAGAAGATGAAGCCGGGAACGCTCTCGACCCTTTTCCATCCATTCGACGCAGGCCATCTGGACCTGCCGGGAAAGGCATCGCGCATCCTGTTCCTCGGTGCCGAGCCGGGCCTGCGCGAATTGCTGCAAGGTGGCGCTGAGGTGACCTGCGTGAACGGCTTCCGGCCGTCATACCTGCAGCTTGTGCGGGAAGGCTGGACGACCGTCGCTGATGCCGAGGGCGAGGGCTACGACATCGCGCTGGTGCTGGCCCAGAAGCATCGCGGGCTCAACGAGGCGCGCATCGCCGAAGCGTGGCAGCGCCTGCGCGAAGGCGGCGTGATCCTCGTCGCCGGCGCAAAGGATGACGGCATAGACAGCCTGCGCAAGCGCACCGCCGGCAAGGTCGCACTGGACGGTTCGCTGTCCAAATATCATGGCGTCGTTTTCTGGTTCACGCGGCGGGCCGACCATCCGGTGCCCTTTGCCGACGAAGGGGAGCCAGTGTCGGTGGAAGGCCGCTTTCGCACCGCGCCGGGCATGTTTTCACACGATCGCGTGGACCCTGGATCGCGCCTGCTGGCCGAAAGCCTGCCAGCGGACCTCAAGGGTGCCGCGGCGGATTTCTGCGCCGGCTGGGGCTATCTGGCAGCGGAACTGCTTTTGCGCTGCCCGGAGATCAAGACGCTCGATCTGCTGGAGGCCGACCACGCCGCGCTCATGGCGGCGAAAGCCAATCTCGCCGGCGCGGCGGTGCCGACAGCTTTCCACTGGATCGACCTTGCCGGCGAACCGGTCACGGGCCGCTATGATGTAATCGTCATGAACCCGCCCTTCCATGCCGGGCGGATGGCGGAACCCGATCTTGGGGCGAAGATGATCGCGGCGGCGGCAAAGGCGCTGAAGCCGCGCGGCAGGCTCTTCATGGTCGCCAACCGGCATCTGCCCTATGAACCAGTGCTCGCGGCCTCATTCGCCGCGCATGGCGAAGTCGCGCGCGATCGCGGCTTCAAGGTGCTTTACGGGCGGCGGTAGCGCATGTCTCCCGAATGTGGATGCCGGTTCGGGATGAAGACATGCGCAAAAGGGATCAGACGTCGGACTTCTTCAATTCGTCCATCGTCGGCATCGACACGATATTGTAGCCGGAATCGACATAGTGCACCTCTCCGGTCACGCCGGAGGATAGGTCCGACAGAAGATAGAGGGCCGATCCTCCGACTTCATCCTTCGTCACCGTGCGGCGCAGCGGCGAATTGCGCTGCTGGTAGGAGAACATGTAGCGCGCGTCGGAAATGCCGGCGCCCGCCAGCGTGCGCACCGGCCCTGCCGAGATGGCGTTGACGCGGATGCCGCGCGGGCCGAAATCATTGGCGAGGTAGCGCACGCTCGCCTCCAGCCCGGCCTTGGCCACGCCCATCACATTGTAGTTCGGCATGATGCGCGTGGAGCCCGCATAGGTCAGCGTCAGCAGGCTGCCGCCATCGGTCATCATCGCCGCGGCGCGCTTCGCCACCTCGGTGAAGGAGAAGCAGGAGATCACCATGGTGCGCACGAAGTTCTCGCGCGTGGTGTCGGCATAGAGGCCCTTGAGCTCGTTCTTGTCGGAATAGCCGATGGCGTGGACCACGAAGTCGATCCCGCCCCAGGCGTCCTGCAAGGCGGCGAAGGTCGCATCGACGGTGGCGATATCCTCGACATCGCAGGGCAGGAGATGCTTGGCGTCGACCTTCTCGGCGAGCGGCTTGACGCGCTTGCCGAAGGCTTCGCCCTGATAGGTGAAGGCAAGTTCGGCGCCCTGGCCGTGCAGCTTCTGGGCGATGCCCCACGCGATCGAATGGTCGTTGGCGACGCCCATGATCAGGCCCCGCTTGCCCTTCATCAGTCCATCCATGCCCAAGCTCCGGCGTGTGTTCTTATTCTTGTTCAGAGCGGCAGCCCGGACATGTCCCGACTGCCGCTCGATCACGTTGATTCAGCCGCATCATGCGCAGCAAAAAATGCTTCGATCAGCCGTTGTAGCGCTGCATGACCAGCGTCGCATTGGTGCCGCCGAAGCCGAACGAGTTGGACAGGACGGTGTCGATCTTCGCGTCGTCGATGCGCTTGCGCACGATCGGCATGCCTTCGAATTCGGGATCGAGATTCTGGATATGCGCGCTTTCGCCGATGAAGCGGTTCTGCATCATCAGGATCGAATAGATCGCCTCCTGCACGCCGGCGCCGCCGAGCGAATGGCCCGTCAGCGACTTGGTGGAGGTGATGTGCGGCATCTTCTCGCCGAAGACCTCGCGGATCGCGCCCATTTCCTTCGAATCGCCGACCGGCGTGGAGGTGCCGTGGGTGTTGATGTAGTCCACCGGACCTTCCACCGTGGCAATCGCCTGCCGCATGCAGCGCATTGCGCCCTCGCCCGAAGGAGCGACCATGTCGAAGCCGTCCGAGGTCGCGCCATAGCCGACGACCTCGCAATAGATCTTCGCGCCGCGCGCCTTGGCGTGTTCCAGCTCCTCGAGTACCAGCACGCCCGCGCCGCCGGCGATGACGAAACCGTCGCGGTCGACATCATAGGCGCGCGAGGCCGTGGCCGGCGTGTCGTTGAACTTGGACGACATGGCGCCCATCGCGTCGAACAGGTTGGACATGGTCCAGTCCAGATCCTCGTGCCCGCCGGCGAAGATGATATCCTGCTTGCCCCACTGGATGAGCTCATAGGCATTGCCGATGCAATGCGCCGAGGTGGAGCAGGCGGACGAGATCGAATAGTTCACGCCGTGGATCTTGAACCAGGTCGCCAAAGTGGCCGAGGCGGTGGACGACATGGCCTTAGGCACCGCGAAGGGGCCGATCCGCTTGGGGCTGTTGTTCTTGACGGTGGTTTCTGCCGCCTCGACGATGATCTTCGTCGAAGGACCGCCCGACCCCATAATGATGCCGGTGCGCTCATTGGTGACGTCGCCATCTTCCAGCCCGGCGTCGCTGATTGCCTGCTGCATGGCGACATGGTTCCACGCGCCGCCCTTGTGCAGGAAGCGCATGGCGCGCCGGTCGACCAGTTCGGTCGGGTCCAGCGTGGGCTTGCCCCAGACCTGGCAACGGAAACCGTGCTCGGCGAAATCCTCCGAGAAGGTGATGCCCGATTTCGCATCATGCAGCGATGCCGTCACCTCATTGGCATCATTGCCAATCGAGGACACGATGCCGAGGCCTGTCACGACGACTCGTCTCATGGTCTGCTCCTTGCGAAGGCGGGCGGGCTCAGGCCGCGCCCTGTTTTGCCAGTCCGACCTTGAGGTCGGTGGCAGTATATATCTGTTCGCCATCGGCCTTCAGCCAGCCATCGGCAATGCCGAGCACGAGGCGGCCGCGCATGACGCGCTTGAAGTCGACGCCATATTCGACTGTCTTGACCGACGGCGTGACCATACCCTTGAATTTCACCTCGCCGGTGGAGAGCGCCATGCCCTTGCCCGGCTCGCCGAGCCAGCCGAGGAAGAAGCCTGTCATCTGCCACAGCGCATCGAGGCCGAGGCAGCCGGGCATGACCGGATTGCCGATGAAATGGCACGGGAAGAACCAGTGATCGGGCTTGATCGCGAATTCGGCGCGCACGAAACCCTTGTCGAAGGCGCCGCCGGTCTCGCTGATCTCGGTGATGCGGTCGAACATCAGCATTGGCGGGGCGGGAAGCTGGGCGTTGCCGGGACCGAAGAGTTCGCCGCGCGCGCAGGCGAGCAGGTCCTCATACCCGTAGCTGGATTTCCGGTCGGCCATCATCGCTCCTCATCAGCCTCGACTTGGCCGTCCTCTAACACAGACGGTTCGCGGGAGGGAACAGGCGGCAGGGCTAATCCGTCGCCATTTGCGTTTTAAGGCATGTCCCCCGAAAGTGGGAACCGGTTTCGGGGACAAGGACATGCATACCGAAACACATGTCCCCCGAAAGTGGGAACCGGTTTTGGGACAAGGACATGCATCAAGATGGCAAAAGCGCGACCGCGGGTCGCTATTGATCGCCTATGCGTGACGGAATATATACAAATCATGCCGATACTGGCAAAAACCCAGGCAATGCGCCGCATTCGCCGATGACTGTCCGGGAAGCTGCATGCAGATCACCACTGTGGAAGAAAGGGTACGCGAGGCCGGCTTGAGGCCGACCCGGCAGCGCATTGCGCTGGCGGAGCTGCTTTTCGCCAAGGGCGACCGCCACCTTTCCGCCGAGGAACTGCACGAGGAAGCACTGGCTGCCGGCGTCACCGTGTCGCTCGCGACCGTCTACAATGCGCTGCACCAGTTCACCGGCGCCGGCCTGCTGCGGATTCTCGCGGTGGAAGGCCAGCGGACCTATTTCGATACCAACACCTCCGACCACTACCACTTCTTCATCGAAGGCGAGAATCGCGTCGTGGATATCGAGGGTGAGGCGGTGAGCATCCATAACCTTCCGGAGCCGCCGGAAGGCATGGAAATCGCCAATATCGACATTGTCGTGCGGCTGCGCCCGCGCCGCGGGAACTGAGCGGCGCTGCGGCCCGTCGATCTTCTCGTCAGGTTGGAATGGCTGGCCGTGCTCGTCGCGGCCATTTTCATTTATGCCGTCATCGGCGGCTCATGGCTGCTTTTTGCGGTTCTCATCCTGGCGCCCGACCTGTCCATAGTGGGCTATGCCGGCGGTCCCCGCATCGGCGCGGCGGTCTATAACCTGTTCCATACGCTTGCAGGTCCCGCATTGCTCGCCTTCGCCTCCCATTTCGGGCTGGGCGGCTGGATGTTGCCGGTGGCGCTCATCTGGCTGGCGCATATCGCGGCCGACCGCATGCTGGGCTACGGGCTGAAACTGCCGAGCGGCTTTCGCGACACGCATATGGGCCGTATCGGCCGCGACTGAATAGCGGTCATCGCGACGGCGTCAGTTGGTGATGGATTCGCCCGGATAGGCGCCCCACAGCAGCGACTGGCTGATCCAGCCGCGATGGCCGGACACCTCGATCTGGCACCAGTCGCCATTGCAGACGCGCAGCGTGGCGATGACGCCGGGCTCTATATGCGCGACGAGCTGGGCCTCCTTGCGGGCCTCGGCATGCAGCGGCAGCGGATTGTCCTTGCCCCGCTGCCATGGCGCGACGATGGCCGTGCGGCGGCCCGACAGCAGCGATTGGTTGATCCAGCCCTCGGTGCCGTCGGCATCGCGCACGCGCCGCCAATTGTCATATTCCTGGATGATCTCCATGGGCAGGCCGGATTTCAAATACATCCAGTCGACGGCATAGTTGATGCCGGGGCCGACGCGCAGGTTGACGCGACCCGATTTGAGGCTGACGAAGCGCGGTAGCGGCAGGCCGCTCGGCCCCATGGTGAGCGCCTGCGCGGAATTGGCGCTTGCCGGCGCCGTGCCGGCGACGCCGATGAACAGCAGGGGAATGATGAGAAGACGCGATGCGAGCGGCCACATGACGTTCGTTGCCTGACAGATGGACCGGGGCGTGTGCCGCCGCCCCTTTGTTTTTCGTCGGGCCCTCTAGTAAGAGAAAGCTCGGGCAGCACGATGGGAAGTGTCGTCCATCTTGGTTAAAGAGGTCTCAACAAGAGCCCGGATTGGAGCATGATCCCGAAAAGTGGGCGCCGGTTTTCGGGAACGATCATGCTCAAACAAGGAGGTGGAGGGCGATGACGATTCAACGAGAAGTCATCGCGCTCTAGAGCGACGATGGCCGGCAGGAAGAAGCCCCTGGTGATTGTGACGCGCAAGCTGCCCGACCAGGTCGAGACGCGCATGTGCGAGCTTTTCGACGCCCGGCTGAACCTGGACGATCATGCGATGACGCAGCCCGAACTGGTGGCTGCGGTGCGCATGGCCGAAGTGCTGGTGCCGACCGTCACCGACAGGATCGACGCCGCCGTGATCGCCCAGGCTGGACCGGCGCTCAAGCTCATCGCCAATTTCGGCAATGGCGTCGACAATATCGACATCGCCGCCGCTGCGGCGCGCGGCATCACCGTGACCAACACGCCCAATGTGCTCAATGAGGACACCGCCGACATGACGATGGCGCTGATCCTCGCCGGCCCGCGCCGGCTGACGGAAGGCGCGGAATTCCTGAAGAGCGGCCAGAAATGGCCCGGCTGGTCGCCGACATGGATGCTCGGGCGGCGCATCTGGGGCAAGCGGCTGGGCATCGTCGGCATGGGGCGCATAGGCACGGCCGTGGCGCGCCGCGCAAAGGCCTTCGGCCTGTCCATCCACTATCACAACCGCAACCGCGTGGCCGCCACCACCGAGGACGAGTTGGAGGCGACCTATTGGGACAGCCTCGACCAGATGCTGGCCCGCATGGATTTCATCTCGGTGAACTGCCCCTCGACGCCGGCGACCTACCATCTTCTCTCGGCGCGCCGGCTGGCCCTGTTGCAGCCGACCGCCTATGTGGTGAACGCCGCGCGCGGCGGCATCATCGACGAGGATGCGCTGATCAAAATGCTGCAGGAGAACAGGCTGGCCGGCGCGGCGCTCGACGTGTTCGAGCAGGAGCCGCAGGTCAACCCCAAGCTCACCAAGCTGGCGCAGAAGGGCAAGGCGGTGCTGCTTCCCCATATGGGATCGGCCACGCTGGAGGGCCGCATCGACATGGGCGAGAAGGTCATCATCAACATCCGCACCTTTTTCGATGGCCACCGTCCGCCCGACCGGGTCCTGCCCGCGCGCGCGTAGTCCCGGCGCACTCGGCAAGTGGCGGCCCTGACGCATCCATGTCATGAAAGGACGGCAAAGACGTCCGCAATGCATCAAGGGGTGTCATCATGAAACGGACAGCACTGCTTCTCATTTCCCTGTCGTTCGGCCTGCCTGCCATGGCTGGCGAGGGCTTCGACGTCGTTTCCATCGGCGCGCGCGGCGGTATCGAGGACGGCAATCTGAGCGCCTATATGATCGCGCCGCATGGCGATCCGCGCGCCGTGATGTGCGATGTCGGCGCGCTGGTGAATGGCCTTCGGGTCGCCGACGACAAGGGTGCATTCGATTCCGTGACGGTGCCGGCCGATTCGGCCTATACGCGCGTCGGCCATGTGCTGACGCAGCAGATCAAGGGCTACCTGATCAGCCATGCCCATATGGACCATCTGGCCGGCATGATCGCCGCGTCGCCCGACGACAGCAAGAAGCCGATCTATGCGCTGCCTTCCGTGACGGGCGATATCGAGCAGACCTATTTCAACTGGGAAGCCTGGCCGAACTTCGGCAATCGCGGCAAGGAACCGCAGTTGAAGAAATACGACTATCGGGACCTGCCAGCCGGCCAGAAGGTGGACATGGCCGAAACCGGCATGAGCGTGACGGCGTTTCCGCTCAGCCATGGCGGCGTGGAATCGACCGCCTTCCTGATCGAGAGCGGCGACGACGCGCTTCTGTGCTTCGGCGATACCGGACCCGACGAAATCGAGAAATCGACCGCGATCGCTGATGTATGGACCGCCATTGCCGACAAGGTTCGCGACAAGCAGCTCAAGGCGGTGATCATCGAGGTGTCCTACACCAACGCCCAGCCGGACAACCTTCTGTTCGGCCACCTAACGCCGGCCTGGCTGCTGAAGTCGCTGAAGGGACTGGAAGAGAAGGCAGGCGCAGGCAGCCTGAAGGACCTGCCGGTCGTCATCAGCCACATCAAATATTCGCTGAAGAAGGGTGCCCTCCCGCAGGAGGAAATCCTCGGCGAACTCACCGCCGGCAATGATCTGGGCGTCAACTTCATCATCCCCGAACAGGGCATGAAGTGGCAGTTCTGATCTGAATTGCTTGGCTGCATCTGTACGAGGCCAGGCGGTTCCGCCTGGCTGTAAAATGCATCAGGTGGCGCGGCGGTAGCGCACGGTTTCGAAGCGCGCGGCGAGCGCGTCATACATCAGCAGGCGGCCCACCAGCGGCTCGCCGATGCCGGCGATGAGCTTGACGACCTCCATCGCCTCCAGCGTGCCCATGACGCCCGGAAGCGCGCCGATGACGCCGGCCTCGGCGCAGGACGGCACCAGCCCGGCCGGCGGCGGCTCGGGAAAGAGATCGCGATAGCCGGGATTGAGGCGGCCGTCCGGCCCCTCGGTAAAGGGGAGAAGCACGGTGAGCGTGCCGTCGAAACGCCCGATGGCCGCGGTGACCAGCGGCTTTCGCGCCCGCTCGCAGGCATCCGCCAGCGCATAGCGCGCATCGAAATTGTCCGACCCGTCGACGATCACGTCATAGCCGGCGACAAGACCTTCGGCATTGTCGGCATCGAGACGCAGCCGGTGCGGCACGACGCTGACATGCGGATTGATGCGGCTGATCGCAGCGGCGGCGCTGTCGATCTTGTCCATGCCGACGGACCCCGTGTCGTGGATGATCTGGCGTTGCAGGTTGGAGAGCGAAACCGTGTCGTCCTCCACGATGCCGAGCGTGCCGACGCCCGCCGCCGCCAGATAGGCGAGCACGGGCGCGCCGAGCCCACCGGCGCCGAGCACCAGCACGCGGGCGCGCTTCAGCTTCTGCTGGCCGGGACCGCCGATCTCCGGCAGCACGATGTGGCGCGCATAGCGTTCGAGTTCCTCGGGAAGAAGCGGCTGTGTGCTCATGGCCTCAAGGTAGGTTGCGACGGAGGGAATGTCATGCGCCGTCGCCGGACACGGTGCCGCCGGCGATTGTGAGGAACTGTGCGCGGCCGGCAAGGCTTTCGAACAGCACGGCTTCCGTGCCGGTCATGAAATACTGGCAGTTGAGATCGTCGAGGATGGCAAAGAGCGCGGCGCGGCGGCCGGCGTCGAAATGCGCGGCGATCTCGTCCAGCAACAGAAGCGGTGCGGAGCCGGTCAGTTCCCCGGTGAGGCGCGCATGCGCCAGAACGAGGCCGACCAGCAGCGCCTTCTGCTCGCCGGTGGAGCAAAGCTCCGCCGCCTGGTCCTTCGGCGCGTGACGCACCAGCAGTTCGGTGCGGTGCGGACCTTCCAGCGTGCGGCCGGCGGCGCGGTCGCGATGGCGGCCTTCGCGCAAGCTCGCGCGGAAGGTTTCCTCCACATCGACCGCGGCGCGGCCGGCCACGTCGCTTTCGATCGCTCCCTCAAGCGTGATTGTGGCGCGCGGAAAGGGGCTGTCGTCGGCGACGCGCGCGATCATGGCGGAAAGCAGCCGCACCATCTCGACGCGGGCGGCTGCGATTGCCGTGCCCGTTTCCGCCATCTGTGTTTCGATGGCATCGAACCATTCCGCGTCCTGCACGCCATCCGTAAGCATTCGGTTACGTGACCGCATGGCCCGCTCATAGTCCGCCGCGCGGCGGCCATGCGCGGGATCGACCGCCAGCACCATGCGGTCGAGGAAGCGACGCCGGTCGGCGGCGGGACCGGTGAAGAGCCCGTCCATGGCGGGCGTCAGCCAGATGACGCGCAGCCATTCCAGCATCTCGTCGGCACTGCGGGAAGGCGCGCCGTTGATGCGCACGCGCCGCGTCGTCTCGCCTTCTCCAATCGTACCTGTGCCGATCTCGCATTCGCCGAACGGGCCTTCGAGCGCGGCATGGACGGCAAAGCCCTCGCCGCCGCCCTGGCGCACGACGTCGGCAAGCTGCGCGCGGCGCAGCCCGCGGCCCGGCGACAGGAAGGAGATCGCTTCGAGAAGATTGGTCTTGCCGGCGCCGTTCTCGCCGGTGAAGACGACCGCGCCCGGCCGCAGGTCGAGCGACAGCGCGCGATAATTGCGGAAGTCCGTGAGCTTCAGCCGCGCGACATGGACCTGCGGCGGCGCGCTGTTCGTCACGGCCTCAGACGCGCATCGGCATCAGCACATAGAGCGCGCGCTCGTCGGCCGTGTCGTGGATCAGCGTCGGCGAACCGGCATCCGCCAGCATGAAGCGCGCCTCGCTGCCGGAGAGCTGTGCTGCGACATCCAGCAGGTAACGCGCATTGAAGCCGATATCGATCGGATCCGCATCGTAGTCGGCCGGGATCTCTTCCGTGGCGCTGCCGGAGTCGGGATTGTTGACGGTAAGCGTTACCTGACCATTGGCGATGGACATCTTCACCGCGCGGCCGCGCTCCGACGAGATGGTCGAGACGCGGTCCACCGCCGCCGCGAAGCTCTGGCGGTCGATGATGAGGCGCTTGTCATTGCCGGTGGGGATGACGCGCTGATAGTCCGGAAAGGTGCCGTCGATGAGCTTGGAGGTCAGCACCACCGAGCCGATGGTGAAGCGGATCTTGGTGTCCGAAAGCTCGACCGTGACGGCCACGTCCGGATCGTCGACCAGCTTCTGCAACTCGGCTACCGTCTTGCGCGGAATGATGATGCCCGGCATGCCTTCCGAACCCGCCGGCGCGTCGATCTCGGCGCGGGCCAGCCGGTGGCCGTCCGTCGCCACCGAGCGCAGCTTGAGCTGGCCGCCGGTCTCATGCGCATGCAGGTAGATGCCATTGAGATAATAGCGCGTCTCCTCGGTGGAGATGGCGAACTGGGTCTTCTCGATCAGCGCCTTGAGCAGCGGCGCTTCCATGCGGAAGATGTGGCTGAACGAGCCGGCCGACAATTCGGGGAAATCGGCCTGCGGCAGGCACTGGAGCCGGAAGGAGGAGCGGCCCGAGACCACCGACATGGCATTGCCGCTCTCGTCGGTCTTCAGCATCACCTCCGCGCCGTCCGAAAGCTTGCGCACGATGTCGTAGAGAAGGTGGGCCGGCACGGTGGTGGCGCCGGCCTGCTCGACGGTCGCGGCGGTCGCCTCCGTCACTTCGAGGTCGAGATCGGTCGCCTTCATTTCGAGGCTCGCACCCTGCGCCGAAAGCAGAACGTTGGACAGGATCGGAATCGTGTTTCGCCGTTCCACCACCCGGTGGACGTGATTAAGCGATTTCAGGAGGTTCGAGCGTTCGAGGATGACGCGCATGACGGGTGGTCCACTGACAAGAAGGGAACGACCGTCTTTCGACAGCCGTTCCCACATGGCCGGGTCAAACCGGATTGAGCCGCAGACTGCCAGCAAAAGGGCCGTTAAGGCAAGTCTTGCGGCATTCTCATGCCTGGCAGCGGCGCCTGCGGCTGGGGATATCTCCCCCCGCAGGCTAGCCCGTGAGGTCAGGGCTGGTCGTTGATCAGCCGCTTGAGCAGCTCTAGCTCTTGCGCCAGCGTGTTGTCGCTGTCGGTCAGCCCCTCGATCTTGCGCACCGCATGCAGCACCGTCGTGTGGTCGCGTCCGCCGAAGCGGCGGCCGATCTCCGGCAGCGAGCGCGGCGTCAGCACCTTTGCCAGATACATGGCGATCTGGCGCGGCTTGACGATGGTGCGCGTGCGCCGGTTGGAGAGCAGCTCCGTCTTCGACACATTGTAATGCCGGGCGACGATGCGCTGGATGTCCTCGATGCGAACCCGCTTGGGCTCGCCGCTGCGGCAGATATGGCCCAGAATCTCGTCGACGCGCTCCAGCGTGAGCTGCGGCTCGAAGGAGTGGCGGAACAGCATCTGGTTGAACGCGCCCTCCAGCTCGCGGCCGCTGCCGGTGACCGACCGCGCCACATAATCGAGGATGTCGTCGCCGATGGTCAGCGAGGCGTCCTCTTCCTGCGCCGCGGCGAGCCGCTGTTTCAGGATCGCAAGCCGCATCTCGTAGTCGGGCGACGCCATTTCGAGCGCCACGCCGCCATTGAGGCGCGAGCGCACGCGCGGCTCCAGCGATTCCAGCTCCGATGGCGGACGGTCCGCCGCGACCACGACCTGACGGGCGCTGTCGAGCAGCATGTTGATGAGATGGCAGAACTCGTGCTGGATCGACTTGCCCTGCAGGAACTGCATGTCGTCGATGATCAGGAGATCGATGTCGCGCAGCTGCTCCTTGAGCGTCAGCGCATTATTGTCGCGGATCGCGGTGGCGAAGCGCCACATGAAATATTCCGCCGTTAGATAGACGACGCGCGAGTTCGGCCGGCGCTTCAGCGATTCCGAGGCGATCGCCTGCAGGAGATGCGTCTTGCCGAGCCCCACCGAGGCATGGAGGAAGAGCGGATTGAACCGCACCGAGCCGGGGCCCGATTCCGCGACGGTCTTCGCTGCCGCGAAGGCGACGCGGTTCGGCGCGCCTTCCACGAAGGAGGCGAACGTATAGCGCGCATCGAGGGGCGAGCCGACGAAATTGGCGCGAACCTCCGGCTCGGCCGATGTGGTGCGGGCCGCCGCCGGACGCTCGATGCGGGGCGTCGGGACCGTGCCGCTTGCCAGCGCCGCCTGCTGCGGACGCTGGGCGCGCTGCGGCTGTTCATCGGTCCGCATATGGCGCGCCGCGCTGCGTACCACGATCTCGAGCTTCAGCAGCGCCGGGTCGCTTTCGCGCCAGAGTTGCGTGATCAGCTCGATATAGTGACTGTTGATCCATGATTTCAGGAAGGCGGTCGGCACCGAAATGCGGACCAGCCCGCGCGAATGTTCCGCCACCTGCATGCGGGCGAACCAGCTCGCATAGACTTCCGTGCCGAGGCGCGCCTTGAGCTGCGCCTTCACCCTGTCGAAGATGTGTGTTGCCCCGCCATCCTGTACGGCATCTGCCGTCAAATCGTCCCTGTCCTGAGAGGTATCCGCCTGGATGTTCGCTGCGATGACGCGTTGCATCTTCTTCTTGTCCCTACCGTTGATATGCCCGCCGGCGGCCTCGCCGCTACGCCTTGCGGGCATGTGCCCTCGTTCAGCCTTGCGGCTATTCGTGTACGCTCCTTCCTGTCACGCGACCGATCCGGTCGGCCCCTCACTCAACCATCGATTGCACATGCGTCATCGAACACCGACCTGGTGGTCGGCGCTGCCGCGAGCGGCGATGGCGACGATGTACACAACGCGATAGGACAAAACCGTGCGCCCGCGGAGAATATATCCGCGCCGGAACCCGCTTCTTTTCGGGGACTTTCCGGTAGGGCGCTGCCCGTCCTTCGATGCTTGGACACTAGCGAAAACTGGTCGGCCAGAGCAAGGGCGCGGTAAGAGATTTTTCATGTTTAAGGCGCCGCGGAGGCATTGACATATGGCCGAAAAAGCAGGCGCTGAAGGTTAATGCGTTTTGAATCAAAACCTTCCGCGCGACCTGCGCGCCATAGCCGTCTCCACAAAAAAAGTTAAAAAAAGCGCTTGACTCTTTGGGGCGAATATAAGGCAGCCGTCTACGTGGACGAGCTGTGGATAACCAGCAGACAAGCTGCTGATTTTAAACGAAAAACAGAGGATAGGGGATTTTGGCAGCGGGTGCCGTTGCGGCAGGGCGGAATCAGGATGCAGCCGGCAAAGGGCCTGGCGGCGGGATGCAACCCACTGCATACAAACGAAAAAACCCGGCGCACTGCGCCGGGTAACTTTCTGTCGGCTATGAATGGAATCAGGCGCTGAGCGCCTTGACCCGCTGCGCCAGGCGCGAAACCTTCCGCGACGCGGTGTTCTTGTGCACCACGCCCCTGGAGGCGGCGCGCATCAGTTCCGGCTGGGCTGCCTTGAAGGCTTCCTCGGCCGCATTCCTGTCGCCGGCGGCCAGCGCCTCCTCGACCTTGCGCACATAGGTGCGCACGCGCGAGCGGCGGTTCTTGTTCACGGCGGTGCGGGCTGCGATCTTGCGCGTTGCCTTCTTGGCCGAAGATGTATTGGCCATTATGCCTCTCTGTCTCGTCCGGGACGCACCAGCCTTCGGAAAGGGGGAGGTGCACAAAATAAATCAGGCAGCCCACGGGCCGCCTATTGGTGCGCGGCTTATAGTTCAGCTTGCGCGCAGCGTCAACGCCGCCGGCGGCTTTCTTTCATCTCATCTGTTGCGGAAATCGGGCGGCCGCTTTTCCATGAAGGCGGCCATGCCTTCCTTCTGGTCTTCCAGCGCGAACATGGCGTGGAAAACGCGCCGCTCGAAGCGCAGCCCTTCCGACAATGTGGTCTCATAGGCGCGGTTGACGGCCTCCTTGGCCATGAGCACGGCGGGCAGGGAGAAGGCGGCGATCTTCTGAGCCGCCGCCAGCGCTTCGTCGAGAAGGTCGGCAAGCGGCACGACGCGTGAGACCAGCCCGCTGCGCTCGGCCTCGGCCGCATCCATCATGCGGCCCGTCAGGCACATGTCCATGGCTTTCGACTTGCCGACGAAGCGCGTCAGCCGCTGCGAGCCGCCCATGCCGGGCATGACGCCCAGCGTGATCTCCGGCTGGCCGAATTTGGCATTGTCGGCAGCGATGATGAAGTCGCACATCATGGCGAGCTCGCAGCCGCCGCCCAGCGCATAGCCCGCCACCGCCGCGATCACCGGCTTGCGGATCCGGCCCATTTCCTCCCAGCCGGCGAACAGGTCGTCCAGATAGGCGTCCACATAGGTCTTCGCCTGCATCTCCTTGATGTCGGCGCCTGCCGCGAAGGCCTTTTCGGAGCCGGTGACCACCACCGCGCCGATACCGGCATCGGCGTCGAACGCCTTCAGCGCCTCGACCAGTTCGCGCATCACCGTGGTGTTGAGCGCGTTAAGCGCCTTGGGGCGGTTGAGCGTGACGAGCCCGACCTTGCCGCGCGTCTCGGTGATGATGGTCTCGAAGCTCATGGCATCCTCTCTGGACGGGATCAGCGCTGGCAGGCGCTGCAAAAGAAGGTGGAGCGCCCGGACTGGACGATGCGGCTGACCGTGCCGCCGCAGCCCGGCCGCCGGCACGGCTCGCCCTCGCGGTCGTAGACGCTGAAGGAATGCTGGAAATAGCCGAGCGAGCCGTCGGCATGGACATAGTCGCGCAGCGAGGAGCCACCGGCTGCGATGGCGTCGCCGATCACGTCGCGTATGGCGGTGGCGAGGCGCGTCGTGCGCGGCGTGGAGGGCTTCACGGTCGAGGCGATGGAGCCGGCGCTGCGGCGCGGCGACAGGCCTGCCCGCCACAGCGCCTCGCTGACATAGATATTGCCGAGGCCCGCAATGGCGCGCTGGTCGAGCAGGGCGGCCTTGAGCGGCGCGCGGCGGCCGGCGAACAGCGCGTTCAGCGCCGCGCCGTCGAGCGCGTTGCCGGTCGGCTCGATGCCGAGGCCGGCGAGCAGTGGATGTTCATGCAGGCGCGTCGGGTCGCCGAAGAGCATGAAGCCGAACCGGCGCGGATCGTTGAAGACGACGCGTCCTGCCTCGCCATGGGCGGAGACGAGGTCGAACACGACATGGTCATGTGCGGCGAGCTTGCCACGCTCATGATGGAAGACGCCGGGCGTCGCCTCGTCCTCCCCCATCTCGATCCGGAACGAGCCCGACATGCCGAGATGGGCGATCAGCACCGGGCCGCCGTCGAGATGGAAAAGCAGATATTTCGACCGCCGGGCGATTTCGGCGATTCGGCGTCCTTCCAGTTGCTGCACGAAATCCGGCGGGAAGGGAAAGCGCAGGTCCGGCCGTCGCTGCACCACATGGCGGATGGTTGCGCCCTCCATGAAGGGCTGCAGGCCGCGCCGGGCTGTTTCGACCTCGGGAAGTTCAGGCATTGCGCGCCGGCAGGAAGGAGGTGCCGGGGGAACCCGGCGCGAGGCCGAGATGCGCGGCAACGGTTTCGCCGATATCGGCGAAGGTTGCGCGCACGCCGACATTGGCGGGCGCGATGCCGGGGCCGGCGCCGACGATCGCCACGCGCTCGCGCGTGTGGTCGGTGCCTTTCCATGTCGGGTCGCAGCCATGATCGGCGGTGAAGATCAGAAGGTCGCCTGGCCTGAGCGCCGCCAGCACCTCCGGCACGCGCCGGTCGAAGGCTTCTAGCGCCGCGGCATAGCCGGGCACGTCGCGGCGATGGCCGAAATTGGTGTCGAAATCGACGAAATTGGCGAAGACGAAATCGCCGTCGTTCGCCTCGGCAATGGCCGACAGCGCCTTGTCGAACATCGCCATATTGTCGGGCGCCTTGCGCAGGTCCGATACGCCGCGATGGGCGAAAATGTCGCCGATCTTGCCGACGGCGAAGACCTTGCGGCCGGCCTCCTCCACGCGGTCGAGAAGGGTGGGCTCGGGCGGTGGCACCGCAAAGTCGCGCCGGTTCGGCGTGCGCTGGAAGCTGGCGCGATCCTCGCCGACGAAGGGCCGGGCGATCACCCGGCCGACATTCCAGCGGTCGGCATATTTGCGCGTGATGCGGCACAGTTCATAGAGCCGCTCCAGGCCGAAATGCGTCTCATGCGCGGCGATCTGGATGACGGAATCGACCGAGGTGTAGAAGATAGGCTTGCCGGTCGCGATGTGTTCCTCGCCGAAATCCTCGATCACGCCGGTTCCCGGCGCATGGCGGTTGGCGAGAATGCCAGGCAGTCCCGCCTCCGCGATGACGGCATTGGTCAATTCGGCGGGCAATGCCGGGATTGTGTCGGGGAAATAGCCCCAGCCGAAGCGCACCGGCACGCCGGCGATCTCCCAATGGCCTGACGGCGTGTCCTTGCCGGTCGAAACCTCGGTTGCCGCGCCGTGGAGACCCTCGGGCGCGAAAGAAGGCTGCGGTGCTCCGGTGGCGAGCGCAGCGGCATGGGCGAGGCCGAGGCGTTCGAGATTGGGCATGCGCAGCGGGCCGGTCCGCAGGCCCGCGCGGTCGCCGTGCCCCTTCGCGCAGGCATCCCTTATATGGCCGTAGGTGTCGGCGCCCTCGTCGCCGAAGGCGGCGGCATCCGGCGCACCACCGATGCCGAAGGAGTCGAGTACGAAGACGAAAGCGCGCGACATGGCTGGCCGTTCAGGAAGGCCGGCGCGGGGCGAATTCCGGATCCGCTTGCCACGCCTCAGCCCGTTTCTTCAGGCGCGTGCCCGCTCCGCTCTCGCGGCGTGCGCGCATGCCCTGGGCCCAAGAGATAGGCTTCGACCGCCGGCTTGGCAAACGCCGCACCTCAACAATCGGCGCAGCCGATGGCCTGGCTCATGCGCGGGCGCAGATAATAGACCTCGTTCATGGAAATGCCGTCGAATGCCGCAAGCAGCCCCAGCGTCTCCTTCTGGCCTGCCGTCCATGTGATGACCGGCGTATAGCCGAGCTGGCTTTCCACCTTGATGAGGAAGGTGTTGCGGATCCTGAGCTGGCTGGGGACGTCGGCCAATGTGTCCTTCTTGGCGCCGACTGAGAAACTGCCATCCGCCAGCTTGCGCGACCAGGCGACGCGCGCCTCCGGCGTTGCCGTATCGCTCATCTGCACGGCGGTGACGATGATCGTCGGGCGCGTGCGGTTATAAGGCTGCAGGATGGCCTCGCCGATCTTCAGGATCGCCTCGACCTCGGAGCGGGTGACCTTCTGCTGCTGGGTCACGAGATCGGCGACCATGCTGCCGACCCGCCCGACCTTCTTGTTCACCTCGATGCCCTGCGCCACTTCCATGGTGACGAAATAGAGCGACAGCAGGATCGGCGCGATGATGGCGAATTCGATCGCCGCGACGCCGCGCCGGTCGCGCAGGAGGCGATGCAGGCTCTGTCTCGCGCGCTCAATCATCGAAGGGCTCGTTCTGCCAGGTTGCGGTTGCGAAATGCAGCGTCTTGCCGCCCTTCAGGTTGGACAGGGATTTGCGCATGAAGTCGGTGATGACCGGCCAGCGATAGAAGACGCGCAGCATGTTCTTCGACATGGAGGGGCCGGGCGTCACCGCAAAGCCGGTCGTGTCGATATCGTTGTCGGCGGTGAACTTGATCCTGACGGCGGCGGCGGCCTCGAAGGTGGCGAACTCCCGCAGGTCCACGACGAGTTCCGGGCAACCGCTGGCGACCAATATGCCGATATCGTCGCAGATGAGCTTCTTGAGCGAGGCTTCGGTGACGCTGCCGGCCTTGAGCTGCCCGGTGCGCAACTGGCGTGCCACATTGTCCGTCGCATTGGCGAGCAGTTGCTGGCCGGCAAAGGAGATGCAGCTTTCCAGTATGGCGAAGACGAGGAGGGAGAAGGGAATTGCAAGAATGGCGAATTCGATCGCCACGCTGCCGCGCCTGTCGCGCCCGAAGCGCAGTCTCCTGCGCCGTTGACCCGGCGCGCCGGGCCCGGCCTCCCTTAAATCGTGCATCCGCTGCCCCATGATCCACCCCGACCGGATCGTTCCCGACGTCTGGCCGATAGTAGCGCGTCCGGGTTGACGTCCCGTTTTGGCAATGCGGAGAGTTTTTCACCTTCGGTTCAACACCGGTTAACCGAATGCCCGACGCTATTCGCTTGCGCTCACGCCCTGGTCCGAACTGCGCTCGGCCTCGTTCTTGTAGGAGCTTTCGCAATAGGGCGTGCAGGAGAGCGTCTGGATCGCCGCGCGGCGATAGATCTGCACCGAATTCGGATTGTTGCGCGAGACGATCACCTGCTCGTCCATGATGGGCGTGCCGGACGAGTCCATGACGACGAGGTTGGTGACGCCGAAACCGCGGCCGGTGAGCACCAGCGTGGTCGAGTCCTGGACGGCGGCGTCCGCAATGGCGGGATTGCCGACGACGATCGTATCCGCCGGGCGCTCCAGCTTGACGATCTTGGCCTGGTTCATGACCACTTCGATGCCGGGATTGGCGAACGCAGCGGAAATGCCCGCACCGACGCAAGCCGCGGCGAGGATGACGGTGGCGAGGCGGGCCATAGGGATGCTCCGTGGCGGATAGACTTCACGAAGAATGAACGCGAATGGTGAAGCAACGGTTAAGTGCCCGCCAGCGGACATGTCGGCGCGGTCTATTTCATCTCCGATGTTTCATATGCATGCGCGGCGAATACCTTGCGGCACAGGGGTTCCGGCCGGCCGGCGGCGAATGGCGCGCATTATCTCGTGGTTAACCACATGGCCGTGTTTGGCCGCGAAAGGATTCGGTAATCCTGTTTCTTAAGTCGATTGCAACGGCTCCTGCGTAATTTCGGCTCATCCGATCGACGCGACCAGAATGTTGACGGAATTGCTGTAACACACGTTGAGTAAGGAGCTCTCACATGTCTAAGCTTGTTGCACGTTTCGCCAAGGACGAGTCTGGCGCTACCGCAATCGAATACGGCCTCATCGCCGCCCTCATCGCGCTCGCCATCGTTGCCGGCGCGGGTGCTCTCGGCAACTCGCTGAGCAACCAGTTCAACCGCATCGCCGGCAAGCTGGACAACACTGTCAAGTAATTGACAGTCGTTTGCGTCGAACGAGGCCGCCTTTGGGCGGCCTTTTTCGTTTCGGCTTCACCAGGGGTTAAGCGCGCACGCATATGATGCTGCGTATAGAGGCGACAGGATTTCCGGGCATGCTTGCGGCAGCGATCTTCGTGGTGTTTCCCTTCTGCATGCTCTTCGCAGCGATCTCCGACATGCTGTCGATGACGATCGCCAACCGCGTCTCGCTGTTGCTGGTTGCGTCCTTCGCGCTGATCGCGCCGCTGACCGGCATGGACTGGGCGACCTATGGCATGCATTTCGCGGCCGGCGGGCTGGTACTGGCGGTCACCTTCGCGATCTTCGCCATCGGCGGCATGGGTGGCGGCGACGCCAAGCTCCTTACCGGCACGGCCGTCTGGATGGGACTGGGCTGGAACCTGCTCGAATATCTGGTGCTCGGCTCGGTCCTGGGCGGCCTGCTGACACTGCTGATCCTGCGTTATCGCGGATCGCCCGTGGCGATCTTCACCGGCGGCAACATGTTCCTGCGCCATTTCGCCGACGAGAAGGCCGGGGTTCCCTACGGGCTTGCGCTCGGCGTCGCCGGCCTGCTCACCTTTCCGCAGACGGCGCTGGTGCAGTGGGCGCTTTCTTCTCTGGCCCACCCCTGAAACCTTCGCAGGTAAAGATGTGCGGCCCGGCGAATGCTTGGCTGCCCGGATCGGACGGGCCGAAGCCCGCCGTTAAACTTTAAATTAATAATGATCGTAAGCGGTTCATTAACCTTAATTTGACGTTTGGTCCTCAATCTCCGTGCACATCATCGGGTTGCCGGGGGCTAGGTCAAACCATGAATTCATCGAGGCTGGTCATTCTCGGCGTCGCGGTCGCTGCCGCGGTCGGCGCTGGCTATGTTGCCAAGAACATGATGGCGCCGCCGCCCGCGCAGATCATCGTCGAAAGCGGCCCGGCCGCGCCGGCGATCGAATTGCAGGACGTGCTGATCCTGGCGCGCGACGTGCCGATGGGCTCGACGCTCGGCGATGCGCTCGAATGGCAGGCCTGGCCGGCCGACACGCTGAGCCAGCAATTCCTCACCCGCGGCTCCGACGCGAATGCCATGGAGGAACTGAAGGGCGCGATTGCCCGCGTGCCGCTCTATGCCGGCGAACCGCTGCGCCGCACCAAGCTCATCGGCGAGGGGCAGAGCTTCATGTCGTCCATCCTGCCGACCGGCAAGCGCGCGGTGGCGACCCGCATCGCCGCCGACACCTCGGCCGGCGGCTTCATCCTGCCCAACGACTATGTCGATGTGATCATGACGCGCCGCGCGACCTCGACGGGAACGTCGGGCGCCAGCGACGGCTTCGTCACCGAAACGATCCTCAAGAACATACGCGTGCTGGCCATCGACCAGGCGATCCAGGAAGACGAGGAAGGCCGCAAGGTGCGCGTCGGCGACACCGCGACGCTGGAGCTCACGCCCGAGCAGGGCGAGATCATCACCGTCGCCCAGCAGATGGCCGATCGCCTCACGCTGGCGCTGCGGCCGATCGCGGATGCACAGGAGCCGGTGGAGAGCGCCGGCGAATATCTCGTGTCGGGCTCGGGCCGTCGCGGCACCGTGCGCATGATCAAGGCCGGCGAGATCTCGGAAGTGGGAGCGCGCTAATGTCAAGGAACAGCCTCATGCCCAACAGGCACCGCGCCTTCGCCGCGCGTCGCGCCGTGGCCCTGCTGCTTGCCGGAACGGTCGCCGCCCTCGTGCCGCAATTCGCCGCCGTGACGAGTGCGGACGCGCAGGGCCTCGCCCGCGTCAGCAGCTCCAACGCGACGCAGCGCATCAAGCTCGGGCTCAACAAGTCGATCGTCATCGACCTGCCGTCCGACGCCTATGACATTCTCGTCGCCAATCCCGCCGTGGCGGACGCGGTGACGCGCACGGCGCGCCGCATCTACCTCTTCGGCAAGCAGGTGGGCGAGACCAACATCTTCGTCTTCGGCGCGAACGGCCAGCAGATCGCTAGCCTCGACCTCGCCATCGAGCGCGACGTGTCGGGGCTCAAGGAGCATCTGCGGCGGTTCATTCCGAATTCCGACATCGATATCGAGCTCATCAACGACAATGTCGTGCTCACCGGCACGGTGGAGACGCCGCTGGACGCCTCGCGTGCGGCACAGCTCGCCACGATCTTCGTGTCAGGCGGTGAAGCGACGACCGGCCAGTATTCGCAGACGGCGGCCGGCGGCGGCACCATCGGCGGTGTCGACATCAACAATCCCGACGCGGAGCGCCGCTCCAGCCAGATCGTCAACATGCTGAAGATCATCGGCGAGGATCAGGTGACGCTGAAGGTCACGGTGGCCGAGATCAGCCGCACGGTGATGAAGCAGCTCGGCGTGAACCTGATCGCCAATGCCACCAGCGGCGGCATCACCACCGGGGTGATCGATATGCTGCTGCCGGGTGGCGCCGGCGGCACGCCCGCACCGCGCATCGCCGGCTATCGCAGCCCCACCGGCTCGATCCAGGCCTACCTCAACGCGCTCGACCAGTCGGGCGTGATGAAGACGCTGGCCGAGCCGACGCTGACGGCCGTGTCCGGTGAGAAGGCGACCTTCCGGGTCGGTGGTGAGTTCAACATCGTCAACTCGGTCAGCAATGCGGTGTCGCGCGACAACCAGGAAGGCGACCGCATCTATGGCCTCCAAAAGATCGAATATGGCATCGGTCTGGAGTTCCAGCCGGTGGTGCTGTCGCCCGGCCGCATCAGCCTGAAGGTCCGCACCCAGGTTTCCGAGCCGACGATGGAAGGCGGCGTGGCGATCGGCGATACCAGCATCATCTCACTGCGCAAGCGTCTCGCCGATACCTCCGTCGAACTGCCCTCCGGCGGCTCCATGATGATCGCCGGCCTCGTGCGCGACGACATCCGCCAGTCGGTCAACGGTATTCCGGGTCTCGCCAAGGTGCCGGTGCTCGGTGCGCTGTTCCGCAGCCGCGACTTCGTCCGCAACGAGAGCGAACTCGTCATCATCGTGACGCCCTATCTGGCCAAGCCCACGGCGCGCGCCGCGCTGGCCCGTCCGGACGACAATTTCAACGCCGCCAGCGATGGCGCGGGCATTTTCCTCGGCCGCGTCAACCGCGTCTACGGCAATGCCAAGACCGATCTGCCCAAGGGCCGCTACCACGGTGTGGTCGGCTATATCTACAAGTGAGTGGGGACCCGCAAATGGCCATCAAGCGTAGCAGCATGCGCAACGCGGTCGTCCTGGTAGCGCTCTCGGCGGCCTTGCTGGCCGGCTGCGCCAACCGCGACAGCATCCAGGTCGGATCGATCCCCGACGACTACCGCACCAACCATCCGATCGTGGTCGGCGAGCGCGAGCGCACGATCGACCTGCCGGTGGCGGCGTCGGCGCACAAGGTGTCACGCGAGCAGGCACAGGTGCTGGCCGGCTTCATGGACGATTACGACGCGAAATCGGGCGCGGCCGTGCGCGTCCTGGTGCCCTATGGCAGCGCCAATGCGGCCGCGGCTTCCGCTGTCGCCGCGCAGATGGTCGACGTGATCGGCAGGCAGGGCGTCCCCCTGAGCCGCATCCTCGTCAACTCCTACGATGCCGGCGCGCCGGATGTCTCCGCGCCGATCCGGGTCGCCTATTCGGCGGTGACCGCCAGCGTCGGCAAATGCGGCCGCTGGCCGAAGGATATCGCCGAGACCTCCGACAACAGGCACTATGCCAATTTCGGCTGCGCCTATCAGAACAACCTCGCCGCGCAGGTGGCCAATCCCTACGACCTGCTCGGACCGCGCAAGATGACGGAGATCGATCCGGAAAATCGCGCATCGGCGATCGACGCCTACAAGAATCGTGAGATTTCCGGCGATTTCGTCGGTCAGTCAGAGATCGAATACTGAGCCGGGCGGGGGCAAAGCAGATGAGCAATCTTGCATATGATCCGGCGCTGGACGACATGGCGCGCGAGGCGGAGATCGCCGCGGTCAACGCGCTGCGGCCGGTGCCGCGCATCTCGATACAGGCCTTCTGCGAAACCGAGAGCGTGGCCAATCCCATCGAGCGGGCCGCCGAGGACCGCCGCCTCGCCAAGGCGCATCTGAAGGTGCATATGGGCGGCATCGCCACGGCGATCGAGTTCTACCAGTCGGCGCCGACGCCCAATCTCATCATCATGGAATCGCGCCGCGAGCCGCGCCAGCTGATGGAGGCGCTGGAACAGCTCGCCGCCGTTTGCGATCCCTCGACCAAGGTGGTCATCGTCGGCCACTACAACGATATCAGCCTCTATCGCGAACTGATCCGCTCGGGTGTGTCGGAATATATCGTCGCGCCGATCTCCATGGCGGATATCGTCGGCGTCATATCGTCGATCTATGTCGATCCCGAGGCTGCGCCGATCGGCCGTTCCATCGCCTTCATCGGCGCGAAGGGCGGTGTGGGCTCATCCACCATCGCGCATAATGTCGGCTGGACCATGTCCAGGCTGTTCGGCTCGGAAGTGGTGGTCGCGGATATGGACCTGGCCTTCGGCACGGCCAACATCAATTTCGACCAGGATCCGGCGCAGGGAATCGCCGAGGCGGTCTTCGCGCCGGAGCGCATCGACGAAGTCTATCTCGACCGCCTGCTGGCGCAGTGCGCGGAGCACCTGTCGCTGCTGGCCGCGCCCTCCACGCTGGACCGCGTCTACGACTTCGAGCCCGATGCATTCACGCAGATCATCGACACGGCGCAGCGCACCGCGCCAGCGCTGATCCTCGACGTGCCGCATATCTGGACCGGCTGGAGCCGCAACACGCTGGCGCAGGCCGACGAGGTGATCATCACCGCGACGCCGGAACTCGCCAATCTGCGCAACACCAAGAACCTGATGGACATGCTGAAGAAGCTGCGGCCGAATGACGGGCCGCCGCGCCTCGTCATCAACCAGGTCGGCGTGCCGAAGCGGCCGGAAATATCGGTGAAGGATTTCGCCGAGCCGCTGGGCATCGAGCCGGTCGCCGTCATCCCCTTCGATCCGCAGGCCTTCGGCAATGCCGCCAATAATGGCCGCATGCTGGGCGAGATGGATGCCAATCACGCGACGGTGCAGCTCATCAACGATCTGGCCCATGTGCTGACCGGGCGCGCCGAGGTCAAGGCCAGGAAGAAGCCCGGCGTCGCCGCGCTGATCGACAGGCTCAAGCTGCGCAAGAAGTAGCCGATCATTCACGGCCCCGGCGGGGGCGCATGTAGCGGGACCGGGTGACACATGTTTGGCAAGAGAGGCAATAAAGGCGGGGCGAGAGGGGGCGAATTCCGTCCCGTCGCCACGCCGCCATCGGCGCCGGCATATGGCGATGTCGGGCTGGCGAACCGGCCCGTGGAGCCACGCACCGAGGCAGCGCCCAAGCGCGCCATGGAACCGCCGCCGCTGGTGCCGGAAGCGCCGCGCCGCGCCGCGCCGCGGGAGCGCAACGAATCCTACTACGACACCAAGAGCCAGGTCTTCTCGGCTCTGATCGACACGATCGACCTGTCGCAGCTTGCCAAGCTGGAGCCCGATGCCGCGCGCGAGGAAATCCGCGACATCGTCAACGACATCATCGCGATCAAGAATTTCGCCATGTCGATCGCCGAGCAGGAGGACCTGCTCGAGGACATCTGCAACGACGTGCTGGGCTATGGGCCGCTCGAGCCGCTCCTCGCCCGCGACGAGATCGCCGACATCATGGTGAACGGCGCCCGGAACGTCTTCATCGAAGTCGGCGGCCGGGTCGAGGAGACCCAGATCCGCTTCCGCGACAACCAGCAGCTGCTGAATGTCTGCCAGCGCATCGTCAGCCAGGTGGGCCGCCGCGTCGACGAAAGCTCGCCGATCTGCGACGCGCGCCTTCCCGACGGCTCGCGCGTCAACGTCATCGTGCCGCCGCTCGCCATCGACGGCGCGGCCCTCACCATCCGCAAGTTCAGGAAGGACAAGCTCACGCTCGACCAGCTTGTCCGCTTCGGCGCCATCACGCCCGAGGGCGCGGAGGTGCTGAAGATCATCGGCCGCGTGCGCTGCAATGTCATCATTTCGGGCGGCACGGGCTCGGGCAAGACGACGCTGCTCAACTGCCTTTCCAACTATATCGACCGTGACGAGCGCGTGATCACCTGCGAGGATTCCGCGGAACTCCAGCTGCAGCAGCCGCATGTGGTGCGCCTCGAAACCCGTCCGCCCAACCTCGAGGGCGAGGGCGAGATCACCATGCGCGACCTTGTCAGGAACTGCCTGCGCATGCGTCCCGAACGCATCATCGTCGGCGAAGTGCGCGGACCGGAGGTCTTCGACCTGCTGCAGGCGATGAATACCGGCCATGATGGCTCCATGGGCACGATACACGCCAACAGCCCGCGCGAATGCCTCAACCGCATGGAATCGATGATCGCCATGGGCGGCTTCAGCCTGCCGCAGCGCACGGTGCGCGAGATCATCGTCGGCTCGGTGGACGTCATCATCCAGGCCGCGCGCCTACGCGACGGTTCGCGCCGCATCACCCACATCACCGAGGTGATCGGCATGGAAGGCGACGTCATCATCACGCAGGACCTCGTCCTCTTCGACATCAAGGGTGAGGATACCGGCGGCAAGATTCTCGGCCAGCATGTCTCCACCGGCGTCGGTCGCCCCGGCTTCTGGGACCGCGCCCGCTATTTCGGCGAGGAGCAGCGGCTGGCCGGCGCGCTCGAGGCGATGGAGAAGAGCGCCTGACCGCGGCGCGAGGAGCAGCGCATGGACAGCACCCTTCTCTTCATCGTGCTCGCGGCGACCAGCGCCGGCGCCATCGCCTATGTGCTGATGTTCAACACGATCGCCAGCGAGCGCCAGACCGAGAAACGCCTGGAGACGGTCAAGCATGCCGTCACCGACCGTGCCTTGGTGAAGGCCTCGCGCGACCGCATCGCCGAAGTCGCCAAGCGCCGCAAATCCATCCAGGATTCGCTCAAGGATCTCGACGACAAGCAGAAGCTGCGCGACCGCAACATCAAGAAGCCGCCGCTGCGCATCCAGTTGCGCCAGGCCGGCCTCAACGTCTCGATCGAGCGCTTCTACGTCTATTCCCTTATTGCCGGCATCGTGCTGACGGTGATCCTATTCGTGCTCGGCGCGCCGCTGCTCGTTCTGCCGGGCGCCTTCATCGCCGGCCTGTTCGGCCTGCCGCGCTGGTTCGTGGCGTTCAAGCGCACGCGGCGGGTCAAGGCCTTCCTCAACGAGTTTCCCAATGCGCTCGACGTCATCGTGCGTGCGGTGAAATCCGGCCTGCCGCTCAATGACGGCATCAGGCTGATCGCATCCGAGGCGCAGGAGCCGGTGAAAAGCGAGTTCCGCCGCATCGTCGAGGCGCAGCAACTCGGCATGTCCATTCCCGACGCGGCGATGCGCATGCAGGAAACCATGCCTTGCCCGGAAGCCGGCTTCTTCGGCATCGTCATTCAGATCCAGCAGCAGGCCGGCGGCAATCTTTCGGAAGCGCTGGGCAACCTGTCGCGCGTGCTGCGCGACCGCAAGAAGATGAAGGCCAAGGTGCAGGCGCTGTCGATGGAAGCCAAGGCATCGGCCTGGATCATCGGCTCGCTGCCCTTCGTCGTCGCCTTCCTGGTCTATCTCTCCAGTCCCAACTACATCATGCCGCTCTTCGAAACCTCGACGGGCCACATCATCCTGGGCGTTTCCGGCCTGTGGATGATGATGGGCATCTTCGTGATGAAGAAGATGATGAATTTCGAAGTCTGACCGGAACGCCGCCATGACAGACCAGATCGTCCGCACGCTTTTCGAACCAGGCTTCCTGATGGCGCTTCTGGTCGCCATCGCCGTCTTCGCGACGGTGTTCACCGCATTGCCGGCGCTCGGCGGCGATCCGCTCAAGTCGCGCATGAAATCGGTGGCGCTGGAACGCGAGGAACTGCGCGCCAAGCAGCGCGCGCGGCTGGCCTCCGAGGCCGAGCGGCGGCGCAAGGGATTGCGCGAAGAGAAGTCGGTCGGCATGCACAATATCGTCGAGCGGCTGGACCTGCGCCGCGCGCTTGCCGACGAGCAGACGCTCAACAAGCTCAGGATGGCCGGCTTCCGCGGACAGAACCCGCTGACGAAATTCCTCTTCTTCCGCCTGGTCCTGCCTTTTGCCGGTTTCGCGCTGGCGGCGGTCTATCTGTTCGTGCTCGGCGCGCTTCCGGACCAGCCGCCCTTCATGAAGCTGTTCATCGCCATCGTGGCCGCCTATGCCGGCTTCTATGCACCGGTGCTCTACGTCTCCAACCGTGCGTCGAAGCGCAAGGAATCGATCCAGAAGGCATGGCCGGACGCACTCGACCTGCTGCTGATCTGCGTGGAATCGGGCATGTCGGTCGAGGCGGCCTTCCGGCGCGTGGCGGAGGAGATCGGCGTGCAGTCGGTGGAGCTCGCCGAGGAATTCGTGCTGACCAATGCCGAGCTCTCATTCCTGCAGGAGCGCCGGCAGGCCTATGAGAACCTTGCCAGCCGTACCGGGCTGGAATCGGTGAAGAGCGTATCGCAGGCGCTCATCCAGGCCGAGCGCTATGGCACGCCGGTGGCCCATGCATTGCGCGTTCTCGCCAATGAAAGCCGCGACCAGCGCATGAACGCGGCCGAGAAGAAGGCCGCCGCGCTGCCGCCCAAGCTCACCGTGCCGATGATCCTGTTCTTCCTGCCGGTGCTGTTCGCGGTGATCCTCGGCCCTGCCGGGATCCAGGTCTCCGAGCGGGGAATATTCCAGTAGGGGAAAGTGAATAGCGAAATAGCGAGTAGCGAATAGGGATATCCCGCCCCCTATTCGCTATTCGCTCAATTCACCTTCTTGTCGTCCTTGAGCTGGCTCCAGGCATTCTGCTGGGCGAGCATGGAGCGAAGGTAGGCGACATTGGCCTGCGCCTGGTCGGGGGAAAGCTCCTGGCTGGCGATCCGCTCCGCTTCCTGAAAGCGGCCCTGGAGGCCGACGACGAGGGCAAGGTTCTGCCGCACGCGGCTGTCGGCCGCCGGTGCCTGAGCGGCCTGCCGCATATAGGTCTCGGCGGCCCTGAGGTCGCCTTCCAGCACATAGGACATGCCGAGATTGGACAGGATGGTGGGTTCGCCCGGCGCCTGTTCCAGCGCGCGGCGATAGAGCTGGCGCGCATTGTCGGACTGGCCGAGCTGGTCGAGAATGGCGGCTTCCGCCGACATCAGCCGCCAGTCGGGATATTCGGGCGTCTGCGCGCGGCGCACGGCGTCGAGCGCCGGTTCGAGCTGGCCGGCGGCGGCAAGCGCCTTGCCATAGGCGGCGAGCACGTCGCGGTCCCTCGGGAAATCGATGGCCGTCTTGCGCATCACCGCCAGCGACTGGTCGGCACGGCCATTGGCCTGCAGCGCCGCCGCATAGCGCATGGACAGCGACTTGTTCTTCGCATCGCGGGAATAGGCCTGGCCGAGCGCCTCGACGGAGGTCGCTCCTGCGGCGGCGTCGCGATTGACCGAGCCGGTCGTCATGTTCCGGTCGCTGGCGCATCCGGCGAGCGCGAGGGCAACCAGCACGGATGCTGTGGCGGCGCGCCACGGCGCAAGGCGGCTGGCGGGGCGACTGACGTGGCGCATGGTCCGGAACCTCGATTGCGCGGCTGCGCCGCTGAGATGTCCGAGAAATATTCTGTTAACCCTAACGGTTCGTTAACATGAATGGCGGCCCGGTTAACGCGAACGAAATCATGCATGCTGCAAGATATCCGCGAGAGATTGGAAACGCGGAGACGCATGCGTGCTGGATGCAGTTGCCGGGCCTCGGGAGGGCACAACCCCTCTCGCCAGCCACCTCATCGCTGCTTTCAGCGTCGGCGCGGTGGTCTTCATCGCCTGCCTGTTCGGAATCCTCACCCGGCCGATGGGGTCGCTGGCAGCTTTCTGGCCTGCCAACGCACTCCTACTCGGCATGATGGTGCGCGGTCCGCGTTTCGCCAATTTCGGCGGCTGGCTGGGTGCGTTCCTCGGCTATATAGCGGCCGATATTTCGACGGGTGGTAACATCGGCATCACCATATGGCTCACCGTCGCCAATATGGCCGGCGCAATCACGGGATATCTGCTGTTCAGCCTGCGGACGGAAAGCGACAGGAAGCTGCGCCGGCCGCTCTCGGTGCTCTTTCTCTTCGGCATCTGCGCCACGGCGGCTCTGGTCGCTGCTTTTGTCGGCGGCGGCGCCGCGCGCGTTCTCTTCGGACGCGATTTCCTCACCGGGCTCGAATTCTGGTTTGTCACCGAACTGGTCAACAGCCTCGTCATACTGCCGGCAATACTGACATTTCCCGTCGTGCCGCAAAACTGGTCGTTCACGATCGCCGCGTCGCCTGCGAAGATCGCCCGCAAGGCGGCGCCGGCGGTAGCCCTCTTCGCCTCCGTCATCATGGGCGTGGTCGTCGGCGGTCCGGGTGCGGTCGCCTTCGCCGTTCCCGCGCTCCTTTGGTGCGCTCTGTCCTATTCCGTTTTCGTGACCGCCGTGCTGACCCTGGTTTTCTGCAGCTGGTTGCTCGTGGCGGTATCCAGCGGTCTCATCGACCTGAAGATGCAGGGAGATGTCCTGCGAGACATATCTTCGCTGCGGCTGGGTATCGCGCTGATGGCATTGGCGCCGCTTACCGCCGCCAGCATCAATTCGGCGCGCATGGATCTGATGCGGCAATTGGCGCATTCGGCAAACCATGACGAACTGACCGGTATCCTGAACCGCCGCGCCGTCTTGGAGCGCGCCGCCGAAAGGCTGGCTTCGTCCTCCACCGGCACGCCGCAGGTGACCGTGCTGATGCTGGATATCGATTACTTCAAGCAGGTGAACGACCGCCACGGTCATATGGTCGGCGACGACGTACTGATTGCCTTCACCAGGGTGGTTTCCGGCGAACTTCGTCCTGACGATCTGTTCGGACGCATGGGCGGCGAGGAATTCGTCGTCGTGCTGTTTCAGTTGTCGCCGGAGGAAGCCCTGGCGGTCGCGGAACGCCTCAGGCAGGCCGTTTTGCGGATGACGGTTGGCGCGGAAGGCGGCGATATTCGCGTCACGGTGAGCATCGGATTGGCCGCGCGGTCCGGTGCCGGACTCGAAATTCTGCTCAGCATGGCTGACCAGGCGCTGTATCGTGCCAAGGCCGGCGGACGCGACAATACGTCCGTATTCCGCTGAAGCCGGATATTCATGCTTGCAAGCTGCTTCCCGCCGATCGGTCCCGCGCGCTAGAACGAAGCTCTCCGCAGATGCAAAGAGGGGATGGAATTGCCCGTAACGCTCATTGATGATCGCGAAGCCGGCTCGCGGCCGGTCTGGCTCGTGCCGGCGAACGGCATTGAGGAATCGACCCCGCATCGCGAATGGGCTGCGTCATGCGGCTTCAGGGGCGAGGCGGGCAAGTTTCTGCTTGTGCCGGGCGAGAGCGGCGGGATCGCCGGCGCGCTGTTCGGCCTCGGCGATGCGGTCGAGCGGGGCGGTTTCGCGCCGCTCGCCACGGGTGCGCTGGCACGCCTGCTGCCGGCCGGAAGCTGGCACTTCGCCACCCCCCCGCAGGAGGCGGAGCTGGCGACGCTGGGTGTGATGCTGGGCGGCTATGCCTTCACGCGCTATGGTCGCAAGGCCGGAGCCGAGATCTCGTTCGCCGCGCCCGAGGGCGTGGACACGACGCGGGTGCGGGCGCTGGCGGAAGGGGTGTTCCTGACCCGCGATCTCATCAGTACGCCGACCAACGATATGGGGCCGGCGGAGATCGAGCAGGCCGCGCGCGATCTTGCGCACCGCCATGGCGCTGCCGTCGACGTCATTGTCGGCGACGACTTGCTGGAGCGGAATTTCCCGATGATCCATGCGGTCGGCCGGGCCTCCAGCGACGCGCCGCGGCTCATCGACTTCACCTGGGGCCGCGAGGGCGCGCCGAAGGTGACGCTGGTCGGCAAGGGGGTCGCCTTCGACACCGGCGGGCTCGACATCAAGCCGCCGAGCAACATGCTGCTGATGAAGAAGGACATGGGCGGCGCTGCCAATGTGCTCGGCCTCGCCGCGATCGTGATGGCGCTCGGGCTCGACCTGCGCCTGCGCGTGCTCATCCCGGCGGTGGAGAATGCGATCGCCGGCAACGCCTTCCGTCCGGGCGACGTGTTGGCGAGCCGCAAGGGGCTGACCGTCGAGATCGGCAATACGGATGCGGAGGGCCGGCTGATCCTCGCCGACGCGCTCGCTTATGCCGATGAGGACGCGCCCGACCTGCTGATCGACATGGCGACGTTGACCGGTGCGGCGCGGGTCGCACTCGGCCCCGACCTGCCGCCCTTCTTCACCGACGACGACGATCTGGCCGCCGAGATCGCCGGTGCGGCGGCGCGGGCGGCCGACCCGCTATGGCGCCTGCCGCTCTGGGACGGCTATGACACCCGCTATTCCTCGCGCATCGCCGATATCAACAATGTCAATGCGGACGGTTTCGCCGGCGCCATCGTGGCGGCGTTGTTCCTGCGCCGCTTCGTCGGGCAGGGCCGCAAATGGGTGCATTTCGATGTTTTCGGCTGGAGCCCGGTGGAGCGGCCGCATGTGACTGTCGGCGGCGAGGCGCAGGCGATCCGCGCCTTGGCCGACATGCTGGCGCGGCGCTACAAGCCAAGGGCTTGAAACGGCCGCCGCCAGCGCGTTGAATGGAACGCTACCGAAACGAAATGCGGAATCCCGCCGCGATGATGGCTGACCCCGGTCCTTCCGAAGCCCTGCGCCTGTGGCAGCGCGTGTCGCTGGACGAGGTGCAGGCGGGCCGGCCCGACCTCTCGTTGCGCCAGTTCGCCATCCTGCTCAGCGTCTATCTCGACCCGCCTCCGCATACCGTGCGCGGGCTGGCGCAGCGACTGGGGGTGAGCAAGCCGGTCATCACCCGCGCGCTCGACACGATGGGCGCGCTCGGCCTGCTTCAGCGCCATGCCGACGAGAGCGACAGGCGCAATGTGCTGATCGGGCGCACGGTGGACGGGGCGCTGTTCGTGGAGCGCTTCGGCGATGCCATCATCCGCCAGGTGAAGGATATGAGACCATGACGCTGGATCGCCGCCTTGCCGCCTTCCGGCCCGACCTCGCCGATGCGGCGCTACGCGGGCAGGTGGAGGCGGCCCGCTATGTCGAAGGCGCGCCTGCCCGGATCGCCGTGCCGGTGGCCGATCTCCATCCAGTCCCGGATGAGGGCCTGGGGATCGACACGCAGCTCCTGCTGGGAGATGCGGTGTCTGTCTTTGAGCGCAAGGACGGCTGGGCCTGGATTCAGGCCGCGCGCGATTCCTATGTCGGCTATGTCGCCGAGGCCGCGCTTGCGGCGGCGAAGCCGCAGGCCACACATGTCGTGACCGTGCCGCGCAGCTTCGTCTATCGGTCGGACGACCTGAAGTCGCCGCGCCGCGCGGTGCTGTCGCTCGGATCGGCCGTCGATGTGAGCGGCATGTCCGAGCGGCGCGGCACGCACTATGCGGCGCTGGCCGGCGGGGGCCATATGATCGCCGCCCATCTGCGGCCGGCCGGCGACGTGGCCGACGATTATGTGGCCATCGCAGAGACGCTGGAGCGCACGCCCTATCTGTGGGGCGGCGCGAGCGCCTTCGGCATCGATTGCTCGGGACTGGTGCAGCTTTCCATGCGCATGACCGGCCGGGACGCGCCGCGCGATACCGACATGCAGGCGGCGCGGCTGGGTGAGGCGCTGGTGCCGGAAGACGGCTTTGCCGGACTGCGGCGCGGCGACCTCGTCTTCTGGAAGGGGCATGTGGCGATCATGCTGGACGGCGAAAACATCATCCACGCCAATGGCCACACGATGAGCGTCGCCAGGGAGGGCCTGCGCGAGGCCGTCGACCGCATCGCCTATCTCTATGGCGGGCCGACCGGCTTCCGGCGGCCGTGAAGCGGAATCCGTCCGCTGAGTTTACAGGCAGGAGAAAACACTTTCGCGACGACGTAGTTACGGCAGGGCGAAAGTGTTTTGCATATCAACGATCTGTTTGACAGGAAAACATCGCATGCTAGTCTGACCTGATCGCGGGCACGGGGGGAGCCGTTTGCCCGCATGACAGGGAGGTCACCATGAGCGAGCTTGGCCGCGCTTCAGGCGCGGGAGCGGAGACCCATTCGGCTGGCGATTCGGCCGAACCCGAACTGGTCTCACCCGATGTGGGAACACTGGTCGGCGGCCTGATCATACTGGCTTTCGGCCTGTGGTTCGGGATCCGCGCATGGGGCATGGCTCTGGGCACGGCCACGAGCATGGGGCCCGGCTATTTCCCCTTCGTCCTGTCCGCCATCTGCACGCTGCTCGGCGCCGGCCTGGCATTACAGGGCGCCCGGGGCGCGGCGGAGCGTATCGATGTGCCGTGGCGCCCGCTCATCGCCATCAGCCTGAGCGTCCTCGCCTTCGCCATCGGCATCCGTTATTTCGGCCTCATGCCCGCGGTGATGGCGGCGGTGCTCGTTTCCTCCTTTGCCGACCCTGAATTGCGGATCTCCACCGCCTTCATCCTTGGCGTGGCTCTCTCGATCTTCGCCTGGCTTGTCTTCACGGTCGGACTTGGCCTCTCCATGCCGGCATTTGAGTTGGACCTGTTCTGATGGATCTGCTTTCCAATCTCGCGATGGGCTTCGCTTCGGCGCTGAGCCTCCAGAATCTGTTCTATTGCTTCGTGGGCGTCTCGCTCGGCACTTTCATCGGCGTCTTGCCTGGCGTCGGCGGGCTTGCCGCGATCTCGCTTCTGCTGCCGATCACCTTCTACATTGAGCCGACCTCGGCGGTGGTGATGCTGGCAGGCGTCTATTATGGCAGCCAGTATGGCGGTTCGATCACCTCGATCCTGCTCAACCTGCCGGGCGAGACCTCGTCCGCGGTCACTTGCCTCGACGGCCATCCCATGGCGCGGCAGGGCCGCGCCGGCGTCGCCCTCATGATGACGGCGGCGGGCTCCTTCATCGGCGGCGTGATCGGCATCGTCGTCCTCATCGCGTTCGCGCCCGTGCTTTCGGCCGTGGCGCTCTCCTTCGGGCCGGCGGAATATTTCGCCGTGATGGTGCTCGGCGTTCTTGCTGCTGCCACCGTGGCGCAGGGCACGCCGCTCAAGGGCGTCGCCATGGTCGTGCTGGGCCTGCTCCTGGGCACCATCGGCACGGACCTGAACACCGGCACGCCGCGCTTCACCCTCGGCTTCTTCGAGCTCTATGACGGTATCGACCTGATCGCCATGGCGATGGGCCTTTTCGGCATCACCGAGATCATCGCCTCGGTGCTGAGCAACGAGAAGGGGCAGGTGATCCAGAAGGTCCGCTTTCGCGAGATGTTCCCCACCCGCGACGACGTCCGCCGTTCGGTCTGGCCGATCGTGCGCGGCAGCGGTGTCGGCACCGTCTTCGGCACGCTGCCGGGCACCGGCGTGACGCTTGCCTCCTTCCTGAGCTACGCGCTGGAGAAGAAGGTTTCGCGCCAGCCGGAGCGTTTCGGCAGCGGCGCGATCGAGGGTGTGGCCGGGCCCGAAACGGCCAACAATGCCGCGGCGCAGACCTCATTCATTCCCACGCTGACGCTGGGCATCCCCGGCAGCGCCACCATGGCGCTCATCATCGGCGCGCTGATGCTGCACGGCATCACGCCGGGGCCGCGCCTCATGGCGGACCATCCGGAACTGTTCTGGAGCCTCATCGCCAGCTTCTTCATCGGCAATGTGATGCTGGTGATCCTCAACGTGCCGCTGATCGGCCTGTGGGTGAAGTTCCTGCAGATCCCCTACAAGCTGATGTATCCGATGATCATCGTCTTCATCTGCATCGGCTCCTACAGCGTCAACCTCAATGCCTTCGATGTGGTGGTCACCTTCGTCATCGGCGTCATCGGCTTCGTGCTCAGAGTCTGCGGCTTCCAGCCCGCGCCGCTGCTGATCGCCTTCGTGCTCGGCCCGATGATGGAGGAGCATTTCCGCCGCGCCATGCTGCTGGAGGGCGGCGATTGGACGGCTCTGTTCCAGCGCCCCGTCAGCGGCACGCTGCTGGTCCTGTCGATCGGCCTCGTCCTGTGGGCCTGCTGGACCGCCTATGCGAACCGCATGCGCGGCCGCGCCAAGATCGCCTTCGAGCAGGAAGTCTAACCCCCAGGAGAACCGCAAATGCCGGTGATCGACGTACATACGCATATGTTCAGCCAGGAATATTTCGACATCCTGATGAACGAGGGGGCGCCGCGCTACTCGAAGCGCATCGGCGTCGACGGCCGGACGGAAATCCTGTCCGAGGGCGCTCGCTTCCTGATGCCCCAGCCGGGCCATTTCGACTACGACATCCGCATCGCTGCCATGGACAAGGCCGGCGTCGACATCGCCATCGTCACGCTGACGGCGCCCAACTGCTTCTTCGGCACGCCGGAGGTGAGCCTGCGCGCCGCGCGCGTGGTCAATGACGACATGGCGCGCGCCCAGAAGGACCATCCCGACCGCATCCGCTGGATGGTGTCGGTGCCGTGGGAATATCCCGACATGGCGGTGGCGGAGCTGGAGCGCGGCGTCGCCAATGGCGCTGTCGGCGTGATGGTGCTGGCCAATATCAACGGCCGCTCGCTGACCGATCCGGCCTTCGCGCCGGTGTGGAAGGCGATCGACGCCCACGGCCTGCCGGTGCTGATCCACCCGACAACGCCGCCCGGCTACGAGCAGATGGACCTGGAGGAGCACAGCCTGACGGGCTCCATCGGCTTCATGTTCGACACGTCGCTGGCGGTCGGCCGGATGATCTTCGACGGCTTCTTCGACACCTATCCGAACCTCAAGATCATCGCCAGCCATGCCGGCGGCGCGCTGCCCTACATCGTCGGCCGCCTCGACCGCTGCTTCGAGATGGATCCGGCGCGGCGCAAGAAGATCTCGCGCGCGCCTAGCACCTATATGCGCCAGATCTATTACGACGCCATCGCCTACCGGCAGGAGGCGCTGCAGATGTGCATCGACATCGGCGGCGAGGACAATGTCATGTACGGCTCCGACTATCCTCACACGATCGGCGACATGGCCGGCGTGCTGGGACGCGTCAACGCGCTGCCGGCATCGTATCGCGAAAAGGTCAAGGGCGAGAACGCCCGCCGGATATTCCGGCTCTGAACTCTCTCCCGCCGCGCCGACGGCGGGAGGTGGAGGAGAGATTTCGGCAGGCATAATGTCAAAGGAGGAGTGACATGAGGACCATTCATCGCGCCCTGGCGCGGATGGCTTTCGCGGCTGGCGCCCTGGCAGTCGCCTTTGCCGCAAATGCACAGGAAAACTACCCGGACAAGCCGATCACGATCGTCGTGCCCTTCCCGCCCGGCGGGTCGACCGATGTCTCGGCCCGCGCGCTGGTGCCGAAGATGACGGAACTGCTGGGCCAGCCGGTCGTCATCGACAACCGTCCGGGCTCGGGCGGCAATGTCGGAACGGGCTATGTCGCGCGCGCCAAGCCGGACGGCTACGCGCTGCTGTGGACGGTGAATCCATCGATTTCCATGAACAAGCACATGTTCAAGGATCTCCCCTACGATCCGCAGAAGGACCTGACCCCGATCTCGCTGGCGGCGACGACGCTGATGGCGCTGGTCGTGCATCCGTCCCTGCCGGTCACCACGGTCGCCGAACTCGTCGAATACACCAAGGCCAATCCGGGCAAGGTGAAGTTCGGCAGCGCCGGCATCGGCTCCGCCCATCACATCAATGGCGAGGTGATGAACAAGGAAGCCGGCCTCGACATGGTCCACGTTCCCTATCCCGGTGGCGGTCCCGCCATCGCCGATCTGGTCGGCGGCCATATCCCGGTCAGCTTCGGCACGCTTCCGGCGGTGCTGCCGCATGCGGAAAGCGGCGCGCTGCGGATCCTGGCCCTGGCCGAGGACGAGCGTTACGAGAAGATGCCCGATGTGCCGACCATCGCCGAAACCATTCCCGGCGTCGGCGTGAACACCTGGATCGGGTTCATGGCGCCGGGCGGCACCCCGAAGCCGATCGTCGACAAGCTGCATGGCGCGCTGATGGAAGCGCTGAAGGAGCCGGAAGTCATCGCGCTCTACGAGAAGTCGGGCCTGCTCATTGCGGCCCAGGGGCCGGATGAACTTGAGGCGATCATCGCCTCCGATCTCGACAAATATGAGAAGCTGTTCCCCGAGATCGGCATCGAGAAGCAGTGAACCGCATGCGCCGCCCGGCTGCCGGGCGGCGCATCCCTTCGTCAGGAAACGGACATGACAAACTCATTTGAGGGCCGCGCCGCGATCGTGACCGGCTCGGGACGCAATATCGGCCGCGCCGCGGCACTTCTTCTCGCCCAACGCGGCGCTTCGGTGGTGGTCAATGGCAGCCGCGACCGCGAGGCCGTCGACCGCGTGGTCAAGGAGATCACCGATGCCGGCGGCAAGGCCATCGGCGTGATGGCAAATGTGGCGAAGGACGACGAGGCGAAGGCGCTGGTCGATGCCTGCGTCGACGCCTTCGGCTCGGCCGACATCCTCGTCTCGAATGTCGGCATCCGCCGCTACCGCGCCTTCCTCGACATTCAGCCGGACGAGTGGAACGACGTTCTCAACACCAATCTTTCGTCGGCGTTCTATCTGTCGCGGCACGCCATTCCCCACATGCGAGAGCGCAAATGGGGCCGCATCGTGCTGATCTCCGGCTTTGACGGTTTCTGGGGACAGGTGACGCACCGTGCGCCGAACCTTGCCGCCAAGGCCGGCCTGCACGGGCTGGCCAAGGCCATCGCGCGCGAGTTCGGACCGGACGGCATCACGGCCAATACGGTGGCGCCCGGCGCGATCGACACCGAGCGGGACTGGAGCCAGTATCCGCATCAGGCCAAGCAGCAGATCGAGGCGGAAGTGCCGCTGCGCCGCTTCGGCGATCCGATGGAGGTTGCCGGCGCGATCGCCTTCCTGGCGTCGGACGATGGCGGCTTCGTTTCCGGCCAGGCCACCCATGTGAATGGCGGCCACTACATGTTCTGACATGGACAGGGAAGGATGCACGCCATGGGCCTGACGACGGAGCTTGCCGAAAGGGTTGCGGCCTTCCCGGCCAAGGACATCCCCGCCGAGGTCCAGGCCACCGTGCTGCGCGGCTTCGCCGACTGCGTCGGCGTGATGGTCGCCGGCTGGTCCGAGGAGGCGGTGCAGGTGGCCCTGCGCCATGTCGGCATCGAGGCCGGAAGCGCGCTCGACATGCCGGCGGAACTGGATTCCCGCGCGGCCGCGCTCGTCTACGGCACCGCCGCCCATGTGCTGGACTTCGACGATACCGGCCTGACGGCGCATCCGAGCGCCGTGCTGGTGCCCGCCCTGCTGGCCGAAGCGCCGCATCTCCAGCCCAGCGGGGCGGCGCTCATTGCGGCCTATATAGCCGGCTATGAGACATGGGCCGAACTGTGGACGCGCGAGCCGGGGCAGCACCACGCGGTCGGCTGGCACCCGACGGCGGTGTTCGGCACGGTTGCCTGCGCCGCGGCCATCGCCCGCCTGCGCAGGCTGGATGCGGCCATCACCCGTAACGCCATCGCCATCTCGGCCTCGATGGCGTCGGGGCTGGTCGCCAATTTCGGCTCCATGACAAAGTCGCTTCAGGTCGGGCGCGCCATTGCCAACGGCATCGAGGCCGTGCGGCTGGCCGAGGCGGGGCTGACCGCCTCGGCGGACGCGCTGGAGCATGATCTGGGGCTCTTGCGCGCCATCTCGCCGAACCGGGACGCGCGCCGCGACGCGGCGATGCCGGAATTCGGCCGCCACATCCTGCGCTACGGGCTCAATATCAAGCTCTATCCGGTCTGCTACGCGGCCCATCGGTCGGTCGACGCCATGCTGAGGGTTCGAGCCATGGATGGCTTCGATGCGGCGGCTATTGCGCGCGTCGATGTCGAGATCGGCGCCATGCAGGCGGCGATGCTGCGCCATCACCATCCGCGCACGCCGCTCGACGCCAAGTTCAGCCTCGAATTCGCCATGGCAAGTGCCGCGCTGTTCGGCCGCCTCGGCCTTGCGGAACTGGAACAGGAGGTGGTCGATCGCGCTGATGTCGCCGCCTTCTATCCGCTGGTCCATGCGACGCCGCTGATTGAGACCAATCCCGAGGAACCGGCGCATTCGCCCCATGACCGTGTCGTCGTGACGCTGCGCGACGGCTGCCGGCTCGACAGCGGTCCGATTGCCTATCCCGAAGGCCACTTCCGCAATCCGGTCAGCATCGCGCGGCTGCGCGAAAAATTCATCGCCTGCACGGCAAGCCTGGCCGAGGGCGAGGCCGACCGCCTGTTCGCCGGCCTGCAATCGCTTCCGCAGCGGGCGCATGTCGGCACGCTGCGCGATTTGCTGCGGCTGTCTGCGAAGGGCGATCGGGCTGCCTGATTGCTTTCTTTTGCAATGCGTGTTTGGCATAGCAAACACATATATGGCCGGCCATCGCGAGTCGGCGTAACGGATGGGAGCACATCCTGCGGGACGATACCGATATTGTGCCGGCTGAAGAGGTGATCGACGAGCGCTATGTCGTGCCTGGCCTGTCGCGCGGCCTGGCGCTGCTCCAGCTCTTCACCCGCGAGCGCCCGGAACAGAAGCTGACCGAGCTCGCCGAAGGGCTCGGCCTGACGCGTTCCGCCGCCTACCGGCTCGTCTACACGCTGGAGAAGGAAGGGTTTCTCGCCCGCGATCCCGGTACGCGGCGCTATCGCGTGACGCCGCGCGTGCTCAATCTCGGCTTCGAATATCTCTATTCGCGGCCGCTCACCAGCGCCGCCCAGCCCTATCTCAACCGGCTCAGCGAGCAGACGCGCGCGACCGCTTATCTGATGGTGCTGGACGACTGGGAATCGGTCACGCTGGCGCGCGTGCTGCCTGTCGCCCCCCTCATCACCACGCTCCAGATCGGCCGCCGCACGCCGGCGCATTTGTCGGCCAGCGGCCGGGCAATGCTGTCAAATTTCACACCCGAAGCGTTGAAGCCCATCTATCACCGCATCGTCGCGGAATGCCGCAACTATCCGGTGCCCGCCTCCTTCGACGCCCTGCTGGAATCGCTGGCGCATGACCGGGAGCGCGGTTATGTGCTGAGCCCGTCCATCTTCGAGACGCCGATCACCTCCTGCGCGGCGGCGGTGCTGGATGGCAGCGGCCCGATCGGCGCATTGGCGGCCATCGCGCCGCACTCCTTCGTGACGGAATGCGGCGGCGAGGCTGCCGTCAGCGGCCTCGTGCTTGAAGCGACGCGCGCGCTCTCCGCCCAACTCGGCCACCGCGCCTGAAACAATATTGCAGTCCCGCGCTGCTTCACGCTGCCGAAAGGCGGCGCGAAAGGCGTTGTCTCGCGGAATTTTCCCCGGGCCGAACCATATCGTCGCTTGCAAATAGTTTTATATACAAAAAAGAGGTTTGACAGGTCATACATACTTTCCTAGTTTTCGTGCCAGCCGGACGCGCTTGCGATGCTGCCGGCACGCATGGGAGGATAGTGTGGATCGGGGACTGGACGAGCGGCTGGCCAATGCGCCGGTCAGGGTGCGCGGCAATTGCTTCGAGGATTTCGAGGAAGGCCGCGTCTTCGAGCATCATTGGGGGCGCACGGTCGAGACGGCCGACAATGTGATCTTCAACGCCGCGACGATCCACTACAACCCGCTCTATTTCAACGCCGAGCGCGCCAAGGCCGACGGCCACAAGGGCGTGGTGGCCAATCCCTATCTCGCCTTCTCCATCGTCTTCGGCCTGTCGGTGGAAGACTGCTCCGAGCGCGGCGGGGCCTTTCTCGGGCTGGACGACCTGGTCTTCCACAAGGCGGTCTATCCGGGCGACACGCTGACGGCGCGCTCCACCGTGGTAGCGCGGCGGGAATCGAAGAGCGATCCCGACTACGGCATCGTCACCTGGCACACCGAAGGCTTCGACGCCGGCGGCGACAGGGTGCTGGACTACAAGCGCTCCAATCTGGTCATCAAGCGCGCAGCGAGCCGGATCTGATGTTTACCGAGGAACAGCAACTCATCCAGCAGACCGCGCGCGACTTCGCCATGCGCGAGGTGCTGCCCGTGGCCAACAGGCTTGATCCCGAGCGTGGCGACATTCCGATGGAATTGCGCGAGCGCATGGCCGAACTCGGTTTCTTCGGCATCCTCATCCCGGAGGAATATGGCGGCGCGGGGCTCGGCTGCCTCGAATATTGCATGGTGACGGAGGAGCTTTCCCGCGCCTGGATGAGCGTCGGTTCGATCATCCGCCCATGCGTGGGCATCAACGCCATGTCGGAGGCGCAGAAGCAGAAATATCTGCCGGCCATGGCGACGGCCGAGAAGATCGGCGCGTTTTCCATGTCCGAGCCGGGGACGGGATCGGATATTTCCGGCCTGTCCTGCCGCGCCGTGCGCGATGGCGACGAATGGGTCATCACTGGCAACAAATATTGGTGCACCTTTGCCGACGGTGCGGATTTCATCGTCGTGCTCGCGCGCACCACTCCGCCCGCCGACCCGAAGAAGCGCTATAGCGGCATCACCGCCTTCATCGTCGACAAGGAGCGCGGTTCGCTGCCGAAAGGCGTCAGCGGCGCGCCGATCCCGAAGATCGGCTATTTCGGCTGGAAGACCTGGGAGCTCGCCTTCGACGGCTGCCGCGTGCCGGCCAGCCAGATGCTGGGCGAGGAAGGTTCCGGCTTCTTCATTGCTACCAAGGGGCTGGAAGTGGCCCGCGCCCACACGGCGGCCCGCGCCATCGGGCTGGCGCGCGGCGCGCTGGAGGATGCGACGGCCTATGTGAAGGAGCGCATCCAGTTCGGGCGTCCCATCGCCGAGTTCCAGGCGCTGCGCTTCAAGCTCGCCAATATGGCGACCGAGATCGAGGCTGCGCGGCAGCTGATGTACCATGTCTGCCGGCAAATCGACGCCGGCGGCCGCTGCGACCTCGAAGCCTCGATGGTGAAACTCTATGCGACCGAGATGGCCGAGCGCGTCACCAGCGAGGCGCTGCAGCTGCATGGCGGCGCGGGTTACACGACGCTTCATGCCGTCGAGCGCTACTGGCGCGATGCGCGGCTGACCAAGATCTTCGAGGGCACCTCCGAGATCCAGCTCAAGATCATCTCCGACCATCTGCTGGGGAAGGCGAAATGACCGAGATTCAGAATCCGCCTGCCGGCACTTTCTTCGAGGATTTCGCCCCCGGCCAGCTCTTTCGCCACATGCGCGGCAAGACCGTCACCGATCTCGATGTGATGTTTTTGGCGCAGATGACGATGAACACGGCGCAAGGCCATTTCAACGCCGATGCGATGAAGAAGGAGAAGTTTGGCCAGCCCATCGCCTATGGCGGCGTGACTGCCTCCATCGTGGTCGGGCTGGCGAGCGAGGATACGGCGGAAAACGCCGTCGCCGAGCTTGGCATGGGCAAGCTCCGGCTGCGCGTGCCGGTGGTGGCCGGCGATACGCTCTATGCCATCACCGAGACGCTTGGCGTCGAAGATGGCGACCGGGCGGATGCGGGCATCGTCGCCTTCCGCCATGTCGGCGTGAACCAGCGGCAGGAGTTTGTCTGCGAGATCGAGCGTCGCGTGCTGATCCGCTGCCGGGGCGCAGCCCGGGGTTTGGCATGAGCGGCTGGGGTGCGCTTGACGGAATCCGCGTCATTGACCTGACGCAGGTGCTCGCCGGCCCCTTTTGCGCGCAGATGCTGGCCGACCATGGCGCCGACGTGATTAAGGTCGAGCCGCCCAAGGGCGATGAGACGCGCCGTAACGGCCCATTCCGGCCTGATGATGAACTGCGCGAATACGGCGGTTATTTCGCCAGCGTGAACCGCAATAAGCGCGGCATCGCGCTCGACCTCAAGACGCAAGAGGGCAGGGAGATCCTGTTGCGCCTGATCGACAATGCCGATGTGGTGATCGAGAATTATCGCAACGGCGTGATGGAGCGGCTGGGGCTGGGCTATGACGTGCTCTCGGCGCGCAATCCACGCCTTATCTATGCGGCGATCCGGGGCTTCGGCGATGTACGCTCCGGCGCCAGCCCCTATGCCGACTGGCCGGCCTTCGACGTGGTGGCGCAGGCCATGGGCGGCATCATGGGCATCACCGGCCCGGATGCCGACACGCCGCTCAAGATCGGCCCCGGCGTCGGCGACCTCGTGCCGGCCATGATGACCGCCTTCGGTATCCTTGCCGCACTGATGGAAGCGAAGCGCTCGGGGCAGGGCCAGTTCATCGATGTGGGCATGGTCGACGGCATCATGGCGCTGTGCGAGCGCATCGTGCACCAGCACACATTCGCCGGCATCGTGCCCAAGCCCGAGGGCAATCGGCACCCGCTGCTGTGCCCCTATGGCCTGTTTCGCTGCAAGGATGGCTGGGCGACCATCGGCGCGCCGCATCCGCATTTCTGGCGCGCTCTGTGCAATGCGATGGAACGGCCAGATCTGATCGACCACCCGCTCTACGCCACCAACGAGTTGCGCGTGGCCCGCCGCGACGAGGTCTATGACATCGTCGAAGGTTTCACGCAGCAGAAGACCAAGGCCGAGCTTGCCGAGCTGATCGGCGGGCAGGTGCCGTTTGCGCCGGTCTACCGCGTGGACGAGATTTTCGCCGATCCGCATTTCCGCGCCCGCGAGATGCTGGTGGAGGTGGAGCAGCCCGGCTCGGCCACGCCGGTGACGCTGCCCGGCGTGCCGGTGAAGATGTCGCGCACGCCCGGCGGGATCAGGAAACGCGCGCCGATGCTGGGCGAGCACACCGACGACATCCTGGCGGGGCTGGACTATTCGGCCGCCGAGATCGCGGCGTTGCGCGCGGCGCGCGCCTTCGGCTGACATGACGAGAGGAAGATTGCGATGACATTTCCCAAGCAGCCCGCCCGCCTTCGCCGCGTGCAGCTCGCCGTGCCCGGCTCGAGCGAGAAGATGATGACCAAGGCCGCAGGCTCGAAGGCCGATCACGTCTTCCTCGACCTGGAGGATGCGGTGGCGCCGAGCGCCAAGGTGCCGACCCGCCAGAAGATCGTCGAGGCGCTGAAGGGCCTCGACTGGACCGGCAAGACGCGCTGCGTGCGCATCAACGATCTGGGCACGCAATGGGCCTATGAGGACATCATCCATGTGGTCGAGAATGCCGGCGAGCATCTCGACACGATCATGCTGCCCAAGGCCAAGACCGCCTCCGACGTGCAGTTTGTCGACACGCTGCTGACCCAGATCGAGAAGAAGCTGAAGCTCGAAAAGCGCATCGGCATCGAGGTGCTGATCGAGGAGGTCGAGGCGATGATGCGCGTCGACGAGATAGCCTTTTCCTCGCCCCGGCTGGAAGCGCTGATCTTCGGTATGGGCGATTATACCGCCGCGCAGGGCATGGACGACCGCGCCATCAAGGGCACCAGCGGCTATCCGGGCGACATCTGGCATTATGGCCGCTGGAAAATCGCGGTGGCCGCGCGCAGCGCCAAGGTCGACGCCATCGACGGGCCGTTCCCCTCCTTCCACGACAGCGAGACCTATACGGAGGAAGCGCGCCGCGGGCTGATGCTGGGCTTCGTCGGCAAATGGGCGATCCACCCCAACCAGATCCAGCCGGCGCTCGACGTCTTCACGCCCGACATGGCGGTGGTGAAGAAGGCGCGCGCGCTCGCCGCTGCATACAGGGAAGCCGAAGCGCAGGGCCTCGGCTCCATCGCCGTCGATGGCGAGATGGTCGATGTCGCGGTCATCCGCATGTATGAGGACGTGTTGCGGCGGGCCGATCTGGCGGGACTGTAGGCCGTGCCGGCCTTGCGGCGCGCAAGGTAGGATTTGCGCAGTGCAACATGCAAATCTTGTCCGAATGTATGCAATCAGGCTGAAACGACGCCCTCATCGGTAGCCTTCGCCGCGATATGGCGTATATAGTTCACTGCGCATGCCGTGCGGTGGCTGGCATGTTGGCGAGGAGGAGCGAAATATGAGTGAAGCTGCTGCGGCCGCAACCCGCAAGCCGGAGGCGATGAAGATCGCCGGACTGGGCGCGATTGACTGCGACGTGCATCCGCGCGCGCCGCGCCGCGCCGACCTGATGCCGTTCCTCGACGCCTATTGGCGCGAGATATTCGTGTCGCGCGAGATCGAGCATATCGACCTCATGTCCTATCCCGAGGGCATCCGCCCGCGCCGCAATCCCCACGGCGCGGTGAGCGACGCGGCGAACCTCGCTTCGCGCCTGCTCGACCCGCTCGGCCTGCGCGCTGCGATCCTCAACGTGATCAGCGGCGGCCCGCACGCCTTTTACGACCCCTATCTGTCGACCGCCATGTGCGAGGCGACCAATCGCTGGATCGTGTCGGAATGGCTCGACCGCGACCCGCGCCTGCGCGCCTCGCTTCTGGTGCCATTCCAGAACCCGGAAGCAGCCGTGCAGGAGATCGAGAAATATGCCGGCGACAAGCGCTTCGTCCAGATTTTGACGATCTCGTCGGGCGAGCATCCGCTCGGCCGCCGCATCTACTGGCCGATCTACGAGGCGGCGGCGAAGCACGGCTTCGCGCTGGCGATCCATTTCGGCAACAATTACCGCCACGCGCCGACGCAGAGCGGCTTCCCCTCCTATCTGGTCGAGGAGAACGTCGCGCAGGCGACGGCCTTCGCCAACCAGGTGGGTAGCTTCGTGGCCGAGGGCGTTTTCGCCAAATGGCCGGAGATGAAGGTGGTGCTGGTCGAATCGGGCATCACCTGGATGCCGGGCCTGATGTGGCGCATGTCGAAGGACTGGCGCGGGGCGCGCATCGAGGTGCCATGGGTCAAGGAGAAGCCGGCCGATATCATGCGCCGCCACTTCCGCATGACGACGCAGCCCTTCGACGTGCCCGGCGATGTCGAGGTCTCGCGCCGCGCCATCGCCCATCTCGGCAGCGAGGACATGCTTCTCTTTTCCACCGATTTCCCGCATGATCACCGCATGGATGTGAGCGAATGGCCGGCGGCGCTGCCGCAGGAGATGGCGCAGAAGATCGCCGTCGATAATGTTCGCGCGACATATTCCCGACTGGAGGTTGGCGAATGAACCAGATCGACACGAAAATCGACCAGACCGCGGCGACCAAGATCCCGGTCGTGGATTGCGATATCCACCCGGCCATGTCGACGCGCGACGAGTTGGTGAAGTTCATGCCGGCGCGCTGGCGCGACCATGCGCGCGACTTCGCCATCCGCGTGGCCAATCCGTTCCTGGGCGGCATGCCCTATCCGCGCATCACGCCGGGAGCCGGCATGCGGCGCGACGCCTGGCCGCCGAATGGTGGGCCGCCGGCCTCGGACCTTGCCTTCATGCAGGAGCAGCTTCTCGACCCGTTGAACATCGAATACGGCCTGCTGCAGGCGCTCGGCCCCGGCGCGTCGACCTTCAACCAGGATCTGGGCGCAGCACTCTGCACCGCGCTGAACGACTGGCAGATCGACAAGTGGATGGACAATGACAAGCGCCTGCTCGGCGGCATTTCCGTCACGCAGGAAGATACGGCCGCCGCGATCAAGGAAATCGAGGAGCGCGTGAAGGACAAGCGCTTCGTGCAGATCGCCATTCCGCCGCGTGCGCTGGAGCCCGCCGGCCGCAAGCGCTACTGGCCGCTCTATGAGGCGGCGGCGCATTACAACCTGCCGCTCGCCAGCCACTCGGCCGCCTATGGCAGCCGTTCCAATACGGCGGCTGGCTGGACCTCCTTCTATATCGAAGAGCATGTCGCCTTCTCGAACTCGATGCAGACCAACCTTGCCAGCATGATCTTCGAGGGCGTGTTCGAGCGCTTCCCGAACTTCAAATATGTGCTGGTCGAGGGCGGCTTCGGCTGGCTGCCGGCGCTGATGTGGCGCATGGACCGCGAATGGGAGCGCATGCGCGAGGAAGTGCCGCATGTGAAACAGCGGCCGTCCGACTATGTGCGCCAGAATGTGTGGATCACCACGCAGCCCATCGAGGAGCCCGAGAACAATCGCGACATGTACGACCTCCTCGAATGGATGGGGTCGGATCACCTGATGTTCTCGACCGACTATCCGCACTGGGATTTCGACCATCCGGAATATGCCTTCAAGGTGCCGCTCAAGCACGAGGAGAAGGTGGCGATCCTGAGCGGCAATGCGAAGGCGCTCTATCGCCTGCCATAGTCCGGATTTCAGGGAACGAACGGATATGCGAGGTGCCGGGCCGGTGGCCCGGCATGATGCATGGCCGCGTCTCCCGTCATTGATATAGGGAACCCGCGCCGCCATGATGATCCACCCGACCTATGCGCGCTACATGGCCGGCTACAATGCCGAGATGGACCGCCGTTTCATCGCCGCCGCGCAGCGGCTGACCGACGCGCAGCGACGTGCCGATCGCGGCGTGTTCTGGAAATCGCTGCACGGCACCTTCAACCACATTCTCTGGGTGGATCATGTGTGGCTGAACCGGCTGACCGGCTCGCCCCTGCCGCCCGGCATCCGCGATGACAGCGACAAATATTTCCACGATTTCGACGCCTTCGTCGCCGCGCGCACGGAGACGAACGACCTCATCGCCGCATGGGCGGAAGGCGTGACGCAGGAATTCCTTGATTCCGACTGCTACTGGTTTCGCGGCCGGCCCGAGCAGTTCGTGACGCCCTATGCGGTCCTGGTCGCGCATATGTTCACCCATCAGGTGCACCATCGCGGGCAGATCCACGCCGTGCTCACCTCCTATGGCGAGGATACGAGCGACACCAGCATATGGGTGATGAGCCGCGCGCCGTTTTCGTTCGACTTCACGTCAGAAGGCGCGTGAGCGCAGGCGGGGCCGTTCAAACCGTATGCGATTCGATCGCGCTGGGATGAACGATGTCGATCTGCCGCTCGATGATGTAATCCGCGCCTGCCGCGCGCCATTCCGCGACATGTTGCGAGCGCGCATGGGCAGACAGCGCGTCCCTGTTTTCCCAGCGCTCGACGAATGTCAGATTGTCGGGATCCGTCACGCTGGCAAAGAGATCGTAGGACAGGCAGCCGAGTTCCTTGCGGGTCTCGGCGACGCAGCGGCGCGCAGCTTCGAGCAGCAGCGGGGCTGTGCCGGGCTTGATGACGAGACGTGCGACAACGACGATCATGCCGCCTATATGCCTTTTCGGTGGGCGACCGGCAATCCTGTCGCGAGAAAGCGGCGAATGGGACATATGGACGTGGAACCGCGCCCCCCGGTGCCGCATTACCCTATGATGGCCTGCCGCGCGGCAATGCGCGTGCATAGCTCATGCCATTGAAATGCCATAGGTTTCTGGGCATGAAAGTCGGCAAGAAAGAGGAGCAGGAAAACATGATTGCAGCCGAAGAAAGAGCTCTGTGCGGGATGGGCAACTGGCGCTTGCATGCCTTGGCCTTTGCCGCCCTGCTGGCGGTCGCGCCGACAATACCGCTGAACGCCCAGGGCCTGGATGCGGAAGGTGCGATCGAGACCATCGTGGGCTCCGAGGTTGCAACCGGGGAAAAGCAGGCTTCGGAGGAAGAGGCGCGTCTGGTCGCGGCCATCGAGCGCAGTCACGAGAATGCCGTCGAGGTACGAAAGCGCTATCGGGTCGAGAATGTCGAGATCGTCTTCATGCCGGATCTCGCAGCGGGCGAATCGGCGGTCGACGCCAAGCTCGACGAGAAGGCCGATGCGGTCAACGAGCTGCGGCAGTCGATCGAGGGCAGCGCCATACTCTACCACGCGGTCAATTCGCGCGCGGTGCTGCTGCGCGACGTGGTGGCGGTGGAATTTCAGGGCGACGACGTGACCATTTTCGCCGCGGGCAAGAAGCCCGACTGAAGCGGTGCTGCTCGCCGCGAAACCGGCTCCCACTTTTCACGAGAGATGCGGTAGAAGGGCTGGAGCGCCGTCTGCGCTCGTCCGACGAAGGGATTTCCATGACCACGATTGCCGACCATCCGATTTCGAAACGCTGGCCTGCGGCCGATCCGACGCGGCTCCAGCTCTACTCCTTCCCCACGCCAAACGGGGTGAAGGTCTCGATCGCTCTTGAGGAGGTTGGGCTGCCCTACGAGGCGCATCTGGTCGCCATCGGCAAGGACGAAACATGGACGCCGGAATTCCTCGCGCTCAACCCCAACGGCAAGATCCCCGCCATCATCGACCCGAACGGACCGGGCGGAAAGCCGCTGGCGCTTTTCGAGTCCGGCGCGATCCTGACCTATCTGGCCGAAAAGACCGGCAAGCTGCTGCCGACCGATCCCGCGCGGCGCTACGAGACGCTGCAATGGGTGTTCTTCCAGATGGCGGGTATCGGGCCGATGTTCGGCCAGCTCGGCTTCTTCCACAAATTCGCCGGCAAGGCGATCGAGGACAAGCGGCCGCTGGAGCGCTACAGCAATGAGACGAAGCGTCTGCTGGGCGTGCTGGAACAGCGGCTGGAGGGGCGTGAATGGATGATGGGCGACGAATATACGATCGCCGACATCGCGATCTTCCCATGGGTCCGCACCATCCGCGTGACCTATGAGGCAGGCGACATCACCGGCCTCGACGGCCTGCGCAACGTCAATGCCTGGCTAGAGCGCTGCGTGGCGCGCCCGGCCAGCCAGCGCGGGCTGAACATTCCCCCGCGCGAATAGACGCGGGAGAGGACGGGCGGGACATCGCGCGATGCCCCGCCCGGATGCCGTTACTTCCTGGCCAGCAGGTCGCGGATCTCGGTGAGGAGCGCCACGTCCGCCGGGGGAGGCGCTTCTGCGGCCGGAGCTTGTTCGCGCTCCAGCCGGCGCCGCATATTGTTCACCGCTTTGACCATCAGGAAAATGATCCAGGCCAGGATCAGGAAGTTGATGACCACGGTGAGGAAGTTGCCATAGGCGAACACCGCACCCTGCTCGCGCGCGGCATCCAGTGAAGTGGCCGTAACGTTCGACGACAGCGGCAGGAAATAGTTCGAAAAGTCGAAGCCGCCGAAGATCGCGCCGACGATCGGCATGATGATGTCGTTGACCAGCGAGTTCACGATCAGGCCGAATGCGCCGCCGATGATCACGCCGACCGCCAGGTCCATCACATTCCCTTTGGCGATAAATTCCTGAAATTCCTTGATCAATGGTCCCTCCTGTCAAGCGCGTCAGCGCTGATTGTCCCTCGCCGCGCTGGCGCAGAATAGCAAAAGCGCGGTCTGACGCCAGAGCAGGCCCCACGAAAGTGGAAATCGGTTTCCGCTCGGGGCGCTCGTTTTCGCCCAAGGTCGGATGATTGTGCGATGGACAGCGCCCGCCAACCTGTGATTGCATCGCGTGAGCCGGGTAAGGGAGGACGCTCGTGCAGGGTTGGGTCATCGTCGTTCTGGCGGTCGCCTATGTCTCGCTGCTGTTCGCGATCGCGAGCATCGGCGACCGCCGCGCCGCGCGCATCGATCCGCGCCGTCCGCGGCCCTATATCTACCCGCTCAGTCTCGCCATCTACTGCACCTCATGGACCTTCTTCGGCTCCGTCGGCCTCGCTTCGGAGCGGAACTGGGAATTCCTGGCGATCTATATCGGCCCGATCCTGGTCTTCCTGTTCGGCTTCCCGCTGATCGGGCGCATCATCCGCCTCGCCAAGTCGGAGAAGATCACCTCCATCGCCGACTTCATCGCCGCCCGCTACGGCAAGAGCTTCGCCGTGGCGGCCATCGCGGCGGTCATCGCCACGCTGGGGGCGGTCCCCTATATCGCCCTCCAGCTCAAGGCGATCTCCGATTCCATGCAGCTGATGGTCGGGCACTATAATGGCTCGGCCGCCAGCTTCGATTTCTTCCTCGGCGACATTTCCTTCATGGTGGCGGTGCTGCTGGCGCTCTTCGCGGTCCTGTTCGGCACGCGCCATGCCGACGCGACCGAACATCAGGACGGGCTCGTGCTGGCGGTGGCGGTGGAGTCCATCGTCAAGCTCGCCGCCTTCCTTGCCGTGGGCTTCACCGTCGTCTTCGTCATGTTCGGCAGCCCGGCGGAGCTGATGGCGCGGGTTACGCAGAGCGCGGATGTGGCCGCGTCCATGGGCTACCGCACCTCGCTGGGCAGCTGGATCGTGATGACGACGCTTTCGGGCCTGGCGATACTGATGCTGCCGCGGCAGTTCTATGTGACGGTCGTGGAAAGCCGCGACGAAAGCGAATTGCGCAAGGCAAGCTGGCTCTTCCCGACCTATCTCGTCGCGATCAATCTCTTCGTGGTGCCGATCGCCTATGTGGGCCTGGCGCTGGTGGGCGGGCAGACGAGCGCCGATCTCTACGTCCTGTCGCTGCCGCTGCTGCAGGGCTATGACGCGCTGGCGCTCTTCGCCTTCATCGGCGGCCTCTCCGCCGCGACCGCCATGGTGATCGTGGAAAGCGTGGCGATGGCGATCATGATCACCAACGATCTGGTCATCCCGCTCTTCCTGCGCCGCTTCCTGCGTCCGGACGTGCGCGAGAAGGAAGACCTGACGCGGCTGATCCTCAATGTGCGCCGCGCGGCAATCTTCATCCTGATCTTCGCGGCGTTCCTTTATTACCGCGAGACGACTCACAATACGCGGCTGGCGGCCATCGGCCTCATCTCCTTCGCTGCCATCGCGCAATTCGCCCCGGCGCTGCTCGGCGGCCTGATCTGGCGCCGGGCCAATGCACGAGGTGCGGCGCTCGGCATGTGCGCCGGCGCGCTGGTCTGGTTCTATACGCTGCTGCTGCCGTCCATCCTGCCGGTCGGGACGGAATTTCTCGTCACCGGCCCCTTCGGCATCGCCAGCCTGCGGCCGCAAGGGCTCTTCGGCACGGTGGCCGAGCCGTTGAACCATGGCGTGTTGTGGAGCCTCGCCGTCAACGGGCTGTTCTTCATCCTCGGTTCGCTGTCGCGTCCCGCCGTGCCGCTGGAACGCATCCAGGCGGCGATCTTCGTGCCGCGCGAGACGAGTCCCATGCCGGTGCTGAAGCGCTTCCGCACGGCGGTGACCGTGGACGACCTGAAGGACACGATCGCGCGCTATCTGGGGGTCGAGCGCACGGAACGATCGTTCCAGTCCTTCGCCGAGCGGGAAGCGGTGGTGCTGAAGGGCCATGAGCCGGCCAATATGGCGGTAATCCGCTTTTCCGAGCAATTGCTGGCCAGCGCCGTCGGCTCGTCCTCGTCGCGGCTCATCCTGTCGCTGCTGTTCCAGCGCAATGACAGTTCCTCGCGCGACACGCTGCGCCTGCTCGACGATGCTTCGGAAGCGCTCCAGCACAATCGCGACCTGCTCCAGACGGCGCTCGACCAGATGGAGCAGGGCATCACCGTCTTCGACAAGGACCTGCGGCTGATCTGCTGGAACAGGCAGTACCGCACCTTGTTCGACCTGCCCGACGAGATGGGGCAGGTGGGCGTTTCGGTCACGGCGATCTTCCGCCATCTCGCCGCCCGCGGCGATTTGCTGCCGGCGGTGGAGGACGTCGCCCTCGACAGGCTGGCCGAACTGGGCAAGCCCTGGCAGATCGAGCTGCTCTCCTCGGGCCGCATCATCGAGGCGCGGTCCAATCCGATGCCCGATGGCGGCATCGTGGCGACCTATACCGACATCACCCAGCGCGTCGCCGCCGACCTGGCGCTGAAGCGCTCGCACGAGACGCTGGAGCAGCGCGTCGCGAACCGCACCGTGGAGCTCGTGCGGGTGAACGAGGAACTGGCGCAGGCGCAGATGCTGGCGGAGGAAGCCAATCTCGGCAAGACCCGCTTCCTTGCCGCCGCCGGCCACGACATCCTCCAACCGCTCAATGCGGCGCGGCTCTATTGCTCGTCCTTCATGGAGACGGCCGAGCCCGGAAGGCTGCGCGACGGGCTTGGCAATATCGAGTCCGCGCTCGATTCGGTCGAAGCCATACTGGGCGCCGTGCTCGACATTTCGCGGCTCGATACCGGCGCGCTCAAGCCCTCGGAGACGTGCTTCAAGCTGGACGATCTGCTGCGCCAGATCGGCACCGACTTCCAGCCCATGGCGCAGGAGAAGAATCTGGAGCTGACCATCGTCGCCTCGTCGCTGGCGGTGATGACCGACCGCAACTTGCTGCGCCGGCTGGTACAGAACCTTGTCTCCAATGCGATCAAATATACCCGCAAGGGGAAGGTGCTGGTCGGCGTGCGCAATCGTGGCGATCTGGTGGAGATCCAGGTGTTCGATACCGGCATCGGCATTGCCAAAAGCAAGCTCAACACGGTCTTCCGCGAATTTCTGCGGCTGGAGGAGGGTGTGCGGGAGGCGCAGGGACTGGGGCTCGGCCTGTCCATCGTCGACCGTATCGCGCGCGTGCTGCGGTTCGAGATCCAGATCGAATCGCATCAGGGCGTCGGCACGCGTTTTTCCGTCATCCTGCCGCGTGCGGAAGCGCCGGCGGCCGCGCCCGACGCGGCTGCGCCACCTGAAATGCAGCGGCAGGTGAGGCTCGCCGGCATGCGCGTGCTGTGCGTGGACAATGATGCGCGCATCCTCGACGGCATGCGCCTGCTGCTGGAAGGGTGGGGCTGCGCGGTTGAGGCGCATACCGGCTCGCAGGGCGTGGCGCAGCGCGCCGCCGGAATGCCGCCGCCGGACCTCATCCTGGCCGACTATCACCTTGACGGCGAGAACGGCCTCGACGTCATCGCATGGCTGCGCCAGCGCTTCGGGGAAGAGATCCCCGCTTTGCTCGTCACGGCCGACCGGTCGTCGGAGGTGCGCGGGGCGGCCGAGAGGATGGAGGTGGCGGTGCTTGGCAAGCCGGTGAAGCCGGCGCAATTACGCGCCGCGCTGACGCGGTTCCAGCGCGTCGCCGCCGAATAGGCTTATCCGCCGATCTGCGCCGGGTCGGAGCCGATGCGGGACAGGCGGATCACCGCCTGCGTGCGGCTGTCGACGCCGAGCTTCTGCAGCACGGCCGAGACATGCGCCTTGATGGTGGCTTCCGAGACGCCGAGTTCATAGGCGATCTGCTTGTTGAGCAGGCCTTCCGCCAGCATGGTCAGCACGCGCGTCTGCTGGGGGGTGAGGGTCTGGAGCCGCTGGATGAGATCCTGCACCTCGGCATCGCCCTCGACGCCCAGCTCGATGTCCGGGGGTGCATGGATGCCGCCATCCAGAACGGTGCGCACGGCGGCGCGGATTTCCTCCATGCTGGCCGATTTGGAGATGAAGCCCGCCGCGCCGAGCTCCAGCGCCCGGCGGATCGTGGCCGTGTCGTCATGCGCAGACACGACGATGATCGGCAGCGAGGTGTGCAGGCCCTTGAGCGTGACGACGCCGGAAAGGCCGCTGGCGCCGGGCATGGTCAGGTCGAGCAGGACGAGGTCTGCATCGTCGTTTTCGAGGATCAGGGCCTTGGCGCTGTCGAAGTCCCCGGCCTCGATGATTTCGCAGGCTTCGCCCATTCCGCCCAATGCCTGCCGCAGGGCGCCCCGGAAAAGCGGGTGGTCGTCGGCGATCACGAATTTATGGCTCGGCAAATACCCCCTCCTTGCAGCCGCGGCTGGCGCGGCATCCTCCCCCAGGATGTGACGCGCACCGGATTATGCGGGCAAGAACGAGCTCATTTCAAGGCCGCAGACCGAGAAATGGGAGTGGCGAATCCGTATTCGCGCACCGACGCAGCGTCAGGTCCGGTCCGGCGCGGTGGCGGGCGGCGGAGTGGCCGGCTTCTCGTCCTCGAATTCCTTCACGATGCCGATGAAGCGGCGGAAGAACCGCTCCATGAAGGTCAGCGTCTGCTCGAATTCCTGCTCGGTCGGCACGTTCTGCACGGTGCCGGGGCGCGCTTCGAGTGCTGCGATACGCTTTTCCAGTTCCGCGATGCGCGCCTCCAGGGCGGGCGCCGCCATTGCGCTTTCGGAGCCTTCCTGGGTCGCCCGGCAGGTGATGCGGCCGGAAACCTCATCGCAGAATGCCATCTCGCCGGTCTGCGTATCGAGCCGGACGAAACCCTCGCCGGAGCGCTCCATCTGGTAGCGATCGGCGGGTTGGGCGGCTGCCGGCAGCGCGATCACGGTCAGCAAGGCGGCGATTGTGACGGTTCTCATGGCAAGTCTCCAGCAGCGGCTGCGGTTTCGGACAGGTCGCGGTTTTCATCGAGCATGGCGCGCATGGATGGCTTTCCCGTGACGGCATGGCCGCTTTCGCGCATTTCCTGTTTCAAAGCATGTCGCCGGCGGCGAAACCGGTTCCCACTTTCGGCCGACATGCTTTATAGCGCATCCATGACCAGCATGATCTACAAGATTTGCCCGCGCGGCATGTGGGAAGAAGCTCAAGCGGCTGGCCGTTTCGACGGAGCCTCCATCGATCTCTCGGACGGCTTCATCCATTTCTCCACCGCCGAACAGGCGGCCGAGACCGCCGCGAAGCATTTTGCCGGGCAGGACGACCTCGTTCTCGTGGCCGTCGATCCGGCGCGGCTCGGCGATGCGCTGAAATATGAGGTCTCGCGCGGCGGGGCGCTGTTCCCGCATCTTTATGCGCCGCTCGATCTTGCCGCCGTCGCATGGGTCCGCCCGCTGCCGCTCGGCAGTGATGGCAGCCACATATTTCCGCCGCTGGAATCATGATCGGTCCGCTCTACCGGCTCGGCCGGCCCTTCCTGTTCGGCCTCGATGCCGAGGCCGCGCATGGGCTTTCGCTGCGGGCGCTCGGCTGCGGGCTGCCGCTTGGCCTTCCGGTCCGTGCCCCGGCGCGCCTGGGCATGAAGCTTGCGGGCCTGGCCTTTCCGAACCCGCTCGGCCTGGCGGCGGGCTATGACAAGAACGGCGAGGTGCCCGATGCGCTGCTGGGGCTTGGCTTCGGTTTCGTCGAGGTCGGCACGGTCACGCCGCTGCCGCAGGCGGGAAACCCGCGCCCGCGCGTCTTCCGGCTGGTGGAGGACAAGGCCGTCATCAACCGGCTGGGCTTCAACAATGAAGGCCATGACGCGCTGGGCGCACGGCTTGCGGCCCGCAAGGGGCGTACGGGCATTGTCGGCGTCAATATCGGTGCCAACAAGGATGCCGCCGACCGCATCGCCGACTATGAGGTGGGCGTCCGCCGCTTCGCGCCGGTCGCTTCCTATCTCACGGCCAATATTTCTTCGCCAAATACGCCGGGCCTGCGCAATCTCCAGAGCCGCGAGAGCCTGGCGGAATTGCTGCGCCGCATGGTCGCCGTCCGCGGCGAGACGGGACATTCCACGCCCATCTTCCTCAAGATCGCCCCGGACCTGACGGAGGCGGAGCTTGCAGAAGTGGCCGAGGAGGTGCTGGCGAGCGGCATCGAAGGCATCATCGTGTCCAACACGACGCTGGCGCGCGACGGACTGCGCAGCGCCGCCCGTGGCGAAGGCGGCGGCCTGTCCGGCACGCCGCTCTTTGCCCGGTCCACGGCGATTCTTGCCCAGATGCGCCGCCTCGTCGGGCCCGACCTGGCGATTATCGGCGTCGGCGGCGTCGATAGCGCGGAAACGGCGGCGGAGAAGATCCGCGCCGGTGCGGATATCGTCCAGCTCTACAGCAGCATGATCTATGAAGGCCCGGCGCAGCCCGGCCGCATCGTCGCCGGTCTCGACCGCATCGTCGCGGATGCCGGTGTAGATACGATCCGCGCCTTGCGCGACACGCGCCTCGACCACTGGTGTGCGCAGCCGATCGGCTGAGCTGGAGCATTTTGCAGCCAAGTGAATCACTTGGCGTCGCAGAAATGCGGCTAAACAAGGAGCTGGAGCGGGGCGGTGTTTCCGTGAAACCCTGAACCGCTCCAGCCCGGTTTGAATGACGCCCGGAGCATGCTAATCGCTTCCTGTCCGAGGGAGGCAGAACATCCGATGGCGCAGTTCGTTTTTGACGCTCCAGCCGTTCCAACCGTCGCGGTGGCGGGCGAGGCGGCGCGCTTTCCCGTACGGCGCATCTTCTGCGTCGGCCGCAATTATGCGGAACATGCGCGCGAGATGGGGCAGGATCCGGAGCGCGAGCCGCCCTTCTTCTTCACCAAGCCTGCCGATGCGCTGGTCGCGGATGGCGAGACGATCCCCTATCCGCCGCTGACCGCGAACCTGCATTTCGAGGGCGAGATGGTCATCGCCATCGGCAAGAGCGGGTTCGCCATCGACGAGGCGGCGGCGCTCGGCCATGTGTGGGGCTATGCCGCCGGCAACGACCTGACCCGCCGCGACCTCCAGTCCGTCGCCAAGAGCAAGGGTCAGCCCTGGGACTGGGGCAAGGCCTTCGACCGCTCGGCCGTCTGCGGCGCGATCGTTCCAGCCGCGCGCATCGGCCATCCGGCGCGGGGACGGATCACCACCCATGTCAATGGCGAGCTGCGCCAGCAGGCCGATCTTTCCGACATGATCTGGCCGGTGCCGTCGATCATCGCCTTCCTGTCGCGGTCGGTGCGGCTGATGCCGGGCGATCTCGTCTATACCGGCACGCCGGCCGGCGTGGGAGCGCTTCAGATCGGCGACGAATGCCGCGTCACCATCGAGGCAATAGGCGCCGTTGCCGTCACGATCGGCGCGAGGGAGGACATATGAGCGAACTGGTCCTGCACAATTATTTCCGCAGCTCGACATCCATCCGGGTGCGCACGGCGCTGAACCTGAAGGGGCTCGGCTATCGCTATGTCGCGCATCATTTGCGCAATGGCGACCATCGCAAGCCGGCCTATCTCGCCGTCAATCCGCAGGGCGCGGTGCCATCGCTGGAGCTGGAGGACGGCACGATCCTCACCCAGTCGCTGGCGATCATCGAATATCTGGAAGAGGTACACCCCCAGCCGGCTCTGCTGCCGGCCGATCCGCTCGGCCGCGCCCGCGTGCGCGCGTTGTCGCTGGCGGTCGCCTGCGAGATTCATCCGGTCAACAATCTCAAGGTGCTGAACCATCTGCGCCATGAGTTCGGCGCCGGCGACGCGGCGGTGAATGCCTGGTTCCGCTATTGGGTGGCCGACACCTTCGCGCCGTTGGAGGAGATGCTGGCCACCCATCCGGCGACCGGACGCTTCTGCCATGGCGACACGCCGACCATGGCTGACATCTGCCTCCACGCGCAGATGGTCAACAATGCCCGCTTCGCCGTCGACATGAAGCCTTACCCCACGATCAACCGCATCCATGACGCCTGCGCGGCCTTGCCCGCCTTCGACAAGGCGCTGCCGCAGAACCAGCCGGACGCAGAATAGCGCCGGGTGCACCGGTGCCCGGCGCTATGCGTCGCGGTTCGATATATACGCAGAAATATAGCGTTCTTATTAAACAAGTTAATCAAAAGGCTTGACCTTGTTGGGGTTCGCAGCGCAGGTAGGGGCAAGGGCAAGCTGCCGACCGGGAAGGAGATGGCGATGACAGACTATCGTATGCTGATTGACGGCAACTGGGTGGAGGCCGCTTCGGGCGAACGCTTCGAGACGGTGAACCCCTATACGACCAAGGCTTGGGCGACGATCCCGCGCGCCGGCGAGGCCGAGGCGAACGAGGCTGTCGAAGCCGCATGGCGCGCGCTGAAGAAGGGGCCGTGGGGGCAGATGTCGCCGACCGCGCGCGGCGAACTGCTTTACAAGCTGGCTGATCTGTTCGCCGACAAGGCGCAGGAACTGGCCGAGTTCGAGGTGCGCGACAATGGCAAGCTGATTGCCGAAATGTCCGCCCAGATGCGCTATGCGCCCAAGGTGCTGCGCTATTTCGCCGGTCTTGCCGACAAGATCGAGGGCGCGATCCCGCCGGTCGAGGCCAAGGGCCTCTTCGCCTTCACCCGCAACGAGCCAGTGGGCGTGGTCGTGGCCATCACGCCGTGGAATTCGCCGCTGATGCTGACCGTGTCGAAGATCGCGCCGGCGCTGGCCGCGGGCTGCACGGTGGTGCTCAAGCCGTCGGAATTCACATCGGCTTCGACGCTGGAATTCGCCAAGCTGGTCGAGCAGGCAGGCTTCCCCGCAGGTGTCGTCAATGTCGTCACCGGCTTCGGCAATGAGGTCGGCGCGCGGCTAGTGTCGCACCCCAAGGTCGCCAAGATCACCTTCACCGGCGGCGAGCCGGGCGGACGGGCCGTGGCGACTGCAGCCGCGCAGGACTTCAAGCCGGTGACGCTGGAACTTGGCGGCAAGTCTCCCAACATCGTCTTCGACGACGCCAATCTCGACCAGGCGGTGAAGGGTGCGATCTCGGGAATCTTCGCGGCCAGCGGCCAGACCTGCATCGCCGGTTCGCGCCTGCTGGTGCAGGAATCGATCCACGACCAGTTCCTGGAGCGCCTGCTCGACTTCGCCAGGACCGCCAAGCTCGGCGATCCGACGAGCATGGATACGCAGGTCGGCCCGGTCACCACGCCGCCGCAATACCAGAAGATCCTGAGCTATATCGACATCGCCAAGCAGGAGGGTGCGCGCTGCGTGCTCGGCGGCGGCCCTTCGGACCTCGGCGGTTATTTCGTCCAGCCGACGATCTTCGCCGATGTGAACAACAAGATGCGCATCGCGCAGGAAGAAGTGTTCGGCCCGGTCCTGTCGGTCATCAAGTTCAAGGACGAGGAAGAGGCGATCGAGATCGCCAATGACACGCTCTACGGCCTTGCTTCCGGCATCTGGACCCAGTCGATGAAGCGCGCTTTCGAGGTGTCCGCCCGCATCGAGGCCGGCACCGTCTGGGTGAACACCTATCGCCAGGCGAGCTTCAATGTGCCCTTCGGCGGCTACAAGCGCAGCGGCATCGGCCGCGAGAACGGTATCCCCGCCATCAAGAGCTTCATCCAGACCAAGACCGTATGGATGAACTACGGCGCGGATGTGCCGAACCCGTTCATCATGCGCCTCTAGCTTTCCGGGTCGCATCGAACCATGCATACATGGGCGGGGCCTTTGCTCCGCCCCTGCTGTTCGGGCTCTTCCCATGAAAAAGACGTGCGATGAATGTTTGACAGGCGGAAACCCTGTTTGACAGGTTGAACGCTCGTCCCTAGTGTCGAATGAACGAGTGCCCGGGAGGATGACGGCACAATGGCAGGGAGGAAAGCCATGCGTACATTGTTGATGTTGGCGGCGTTTGGGGCGCTGCTCGCGGGGCCGGCGGCGGCCCAGAACTATCCGACCCAGCCGGTGCGGATGGTGGTCGGCTTCGCGCCCGGCGGCGGCATGGACACCATCGCCCGACTGGTCAGCGACAAGCTGGCGGGACCGCTCGGCCAGCAGGTCGTGGTCGACAACCGTCCCGGTGCCGGTGGCACGCTTGCGGCCGCCTATGCGGCCAATGAACGGGCGGACGGCTACACCATCATCCTGACGGAAACGAGCATGCTCATCGGCCCGGTGGTCTATGGCAATGTCGGCTACGACCCGATCGAGAGCTTCGTGCCGGTGGCCAATCTCACCCAGGCGCCGCTGGCGCTGGTGGCTCACCCCTCCTTTGAGGCCGACAACATGGCCGAGTTCATCGAACTGGCGAAGTCGAAGCCAGGCGAGTTCTTCTATGCCACCCCAGGCAAGGCGACCACGCAGCATCTGGCGGTCGAAATGCTGGAGAAGGCGGCGGGCCTCGACCTGCAGGATGCGCCGTTCCAGGGCGGTGCGCCTTCCGTCACCGCTGTCGTTTCCGGCGAAGTGCCGCTTGCCATCGTCAGCCTCAGCGCCGCGGTTTCGCAGGCGCAGGGCGGCAAGATCAAGATTCTCGGTATCACCACAGCGGAGCGCGTGGCGGATTTCCCCGACGTCCCGACCATCGGCGAGACGGTGAAAGGTTTCTCGGCGCTTCCCAGCAACTTCCTCGTGGCGCCTGCCAAGACGCCGCCCGAGGCCCTCGAAGCCCTGTCGAAGGCGGTCGAGACGGCCATGCAGGACAAGTCGCTGACAGATGCGCTGTCCAAGCAGGGCCTGCTGCCGGTCTACAAGAGCGCGGCGGAGCTCAAGGCTGAGATTCCCGAACAGACGCAAGTCTGGACCGACGCCTATAAGTCGGTCGCCCAGTAATATCGGCGAAATGCGTGCCGGGCTCTTGCCCGGCACATGCGTTCAAAACCAAGTGGAGCATCCATGACTCGCGTGATCGGCATGATCGTCCCCCCTGCATCCGGCGTGATTCCGCCGGAAGCCGTTGCCCTCTATCCGGATGTCAAATTCATCACGCGCGGCATCGCCATCGGCTCGGTGTCGATCGAGAGCTTCGACAATGTCGTCGATAGGGTGGCGCAGCTGGCGCGGGAGCTGAAAGAAGAAGGCGCGGAAGCCGTGTCGCTGATGGGGACCTCGCTGAGCTTTTTCCGCGGCGTCGCATTCAATGACGAGCTGACCCGCGTGATCAGCGAGGCGTCCGGCCTGCCGGCCACGACGATGAGCAACGGCATCCGCGACGCGCTGCGCGCCCTCAAGGCGAAGCGCATCGCCGTCGGCACCGCCTATACGGACGATCTCAACGAGAAGCTCCGCGCCTATCTGACCGATTGCGGCTTCGAGGTCGCTGTCCTCGAAGGGCTGGGCCTTGCGGATGTGAAGCAGATCCATGGCGTGACGGAACAGCAGGTCGTCGAACTCGGCCAGCGTGTCGCGGCCAAGGCCGAGGGCAAGATCGATGCCGTGCTGATCTCCTGCGGCGGCCTGATCTCGACCAATCTCGCGCCGCTGCTGGAGCCGAAGGTCGGCGTGCCGGTGGTCGCCAGCGCCACGGCTGGTGTCTGGGCTTCCGTGCGGCTGCTCGGCATCGACACCGATATTGGCGGCTTCGGCGCCCTCGCCAAGGCGGCGTGAGCCAGGCCGCCGCCGCCGGCGCACGAATCTGGAGGAAAACTCGATGACATCATTTCGCAAACTGGCCGCCGCGCTCGTGGCCAGCCTCCTTCTGTCCATTGCACCCGCGATGGCGCAGTCGGACTATCCGAACAAGCCGGTGCGCCTGGTGATCGGTTTCGCTGCCGGCGGCGGCACCGACACGATCGCCCGCATGCTGGCGGAGAAGATGGGACCGATCCTCGGCCAGCAGGTCGTCGTCGACAATCGTCCGGGCGCGGGAGGGTTGATCGCCGCCGCCTTCGTGGCCAACGAGAAGCCGGACGGCTACACGCTCTATCTCAGCGGCACCTCAACGCTGATCGGCCCGGTCTTTGTGCCCAATGCCGGATACGATCCGCTGGAGAGCTTCACGCCGATCGCGAATATCAACCGCACGCCGCTGGCGCTGGTTGCCAACCCGTCCTTCGCTGCCGATGACATTGCCGGTCTGATCGAGCAGGCCAAGGCCAAACCCGGCGAGATCTTCTATGCAACGCCGGGCGTCGGCACCACCCAGCACCTGCTCATCGAGATGCTGGAGAGCGATGCCGGCATCGACATGCAGGACGCGCCCTATCAGGGTGCTGCGCCGTCCATCGCTGCGGTCATTTCCGGCGAGATCCCGCTTGCCATCATCAGCCTCACCGCCGCCATCGAGCAGGCCAAGGGCGGCAAGATCAAGATACTCGGCGTGACATCGCCCGAGCGGGTCGCCGATTTCCCGGATGTGCCGACCATCGGCGAGACCGTTTCGGGCTATGGCGCCCTGCCGGGCAACTTCCTCGTTGCGCCGGCCGGTACGCCCGCGCCGATCGTAGAGAAGCTTTCCGGCGCGGTTGAGAAAGCCATGGAGGACCCCGCGCTGACGGATTTCCTCAAGAAGCAGGGTCTTTTGCCGGCTTATCAGAATGCCGCCGATCTTTCGGCAGAGTTGCCGAAGGAGACCGAGAAGTGGACCGCGGCGGCGAACGCGCTGCCCAAGAAGGCCAATTGATCGCAGCCGACTTCAGGTCGGCACGCCGCAGCGAGGGCCGAGGCCTCAATCATCAAGGAGCGGCATGAGCCGCTCCCGCACGGGAAAGAAGCATGTCCGAAAATGAAGTGAAGGGCGTCGGCGTCGATCTGCTGGCCGGCGGCGTGATGCTTGCCATCTGCGCCGCCTTTGTCATCACCGCTTGGGGCTACGGGATCGGCACGCCGGCGCGCATGGGGCCGGGCTTCTTCCCCTTCTCCTTCGGGCTGGTCGGCATGGGACTGGCGCTCGCCATCATCCTGCGCTCGTTCATCGCCCCCTCCAGCCTTCGGGAAGCGCCGCAGTGGCGCGCCGCCTGCTTCGTCATCAGCGGTGTCGTCGCCTTCGGCCTGCTGATCGAGACCGCCGGCCTCGGTCCGGCCGTATTCGTTTCCACCATCATCTCGGCCTATGCCGACCGTGAGGCGAGGCTGAAGGGCACGGTGATCCTGGCCATCGGCCTTGCAGCCGCGACCTGGTTGGTCTTCGTCTATCTGCTGGGCCTGTCCATCCCCTTCATCGCGGGAGTCCGCTGATGGAACTGCTTTCCTCCGTTGCCGGCGGCTTCGCCCAGGCCATCAGCCTGACCAATCTCTTCTATTGTTTCGTCGGCGTCTCGCTGGGCACGCTGATTGGCGTGCTGCCCGGCATCGGCCCCATGCTGGGCATCGCCCTGTTGCTGCCGGTGACCTTCTACCTGCCGCCCGACGCCGCCATCATCATGCTGGCGGGCATCTATTACGGCGGCGAATATGGCGGCTCCATCACCTCCATCCTCGTCAATCTTCCCGGCAGCGCCTCCTCGGCGGTGACCTGTATCGACGGCTACCAGATGGCGAAGAAGGGGCGAGCCGCCGTCGCGCTCTACGTCACCGCGGTTGCATCCTTCATCGCCGGCACCACCGGCATTCTGCTGATGACGCTCTTCTCGCCGGTCATCGCCGAGTTCGCGCTCTCCTTCACTTCCGTCGACTATTTCTCGGTCATGCTTCTCGGTCTGCTCGCCTCCTCCTCTGTCGGGCGGGGCTCGCCGCTGAAATCCGTCGGCGCGCTGGTCGTCGGCGTGCTGTTCGGTATCGTCGGCACCGATGTGAGCACCGGCATCCAGCGCTATGCGATGGGCTTTCCCGAACTCATCACCGGCATCAGCATCGTGGCCATCGCCATGGGCCTGTTCGGCCTGCCGGAGGTGATCAGCGGATCGGGCGACGGCGAGGAGCGCATCAAGGTTGGCAAGGTGCGCCTGCGCGACATGCTGCCGACGCGCGAGGAAGTGCGGCGCTCGACCATGCCGGTGGTACGCGGCACCAGCCTCGGCTCGCTGCTCGGCGCGCTGCCCGGCACGGGCGTCACCATTTCGGCTTTCCTCGCCTATTCGATCGAGAAGCGCGTCTCGCGCACGCCGGAAATCTTCGGCACCGGCGCGGTTGAAGGCGTGGCCGCGCCGGAATCGGCCAACAATGCCGCCGCGCAGACGGCCTTCATCCCGACGCTGACGCTGGGCATTCCCGGCAGCGCCACCATGGCGCTCATCCTCGGCGCCCTGATGATCCATGGCATACCGCCCGGCCCGCAATTCATGACCGACCATGGCGACCTGTTCTGGGCGCTGGTGGCGAGCTTCTGGATCGGCAACCTGTTCCTGCTGGTCCTCAACATCCCGCTCGTCGGCATATGGATCAAGCTGCTCGAGGTGCCCTATCGCTACCTGTTCCCAAGCATCATCTGCCTCATCTGCGTCGGCGTCTATTCGGTCAGCCTCAACGTCTTCGACGTGTGGCTGGTGCTGGGCATCGGCGTGCTCGGCTATGCGATGCGGCTGACCGGCTTCGATGCCGCGCCCTTCCTGATGGGCTTCATCCTCGGTCCGCTGATGGAGGAAAACCTGCGCCGCGCGCTGCTGCTCAACAGGGGCGACTTCTCGGTCTTCGTCACCCACCCGATCAGCCTCACCTGCCTGATCATCACCGTGCTTCTCCTGCTGTGGCCGCTGATCGGGCGCGGCCTGCGGCGGCTGCGCGGGAGCAGGGCGGGAGCCTCGGTCTAGCTCCGGCCACTTGAGTCTGGCCTTTCGGTCTGTTGCATTGCACAAGAGGTGCGTTGCAATGGAACGGAGAACAGGCGTGGCGCATATCGTCGGCCGGGAGACGGTCTATCGGGGCTGGACGACGCTCCACCGGGTGGAGATCGAGGAAGACGGCCAGCGCTATATGCGCGAGGTCGAGGATCATGGCGATGCCATCAGCGTCCTGCCTTACGATCCGCTTCGGCGCATCGCCTGCCTCGTCCGTTTGCTGCGCGCGCCGATCCTCTACGCGGCGGGTGGTGACGGCATGTCGCTCGAACCGCCAGCCGGACTGGTCGATGAGGGCGAGACCGCCGAGGAGGCCGCGCGGCGCGAGGTCTTCGAGGAAACCGGCTATCGTGTCGGCACGCTGGAGCCGCTCGGCACGGTCTGGACCTCGCCCGGCATTTCCGCGGAACGCGCGACCCTGTTCCTGGCCCCCATCGCGCGGGAGGGGCGCGAAGGCAGCGGCGGCGGCATCGCGGCCGAGAACGAGAACATCACCGTCGTGGAAATACCGCTGGCAAAGCTCGCCGCGATGGCCGACGAGGGCCTTCTTCACGACATGCATGCGCTGCTTCTGGTGCAGGCATTGCGGCTGCGCCACGCCGATCTGTTTTCCTGATCTGGCGCGCCGATAGCGGGCAGGGCAAAAATCTGCCGAAAAAATAAGCATTATGAGCATGGATCATGGGCAAATGCCCAAAAAAATAGGTCAGTCACGCTGACTCTGGTTGCGGTGCCCTTGCCGCTATTTTATGCAGGGCCCATTAAATCAAGCCCGTCAGGAGTTATGATGACAGAAGACAGTCTTCTCGATCACGCGCTCGTCCGCCTGGACGAGGCAGCAGCCCATCTCAGCATCGACCCGGATGTGATCGAGAAGCTGAAATATGCGCGAGAAACGACCAAGGTGCGGCTGATGATCCGCATGGACGATGGTTCGCGCAAATCCTTCCTGGCATGGCGCTGCCGCTATGACGATACGCGCGGACCCACCAAGGGCGGCATCCGCTTCCATCCCGAATCCACCGCCGACGAAGTCGAGACGCTGGCTTTCTGGATGACCTTCAAATGCGCGGTGATGAACCTGCCCTATGGCGGCGGCAAGGGCGCCGTGCAGGTCGATCCCCGCACCCTGTCCAAGGCGGAGCTGGAGCGCCTGTCGCGCGCCTATATCCAGGCCTTCGCCCGGACCATCGGCCCCGATCGCGACATTCCCGCGCCGGACGTCTACACTAATGCGATGATCATGGGCTGGATGGCGGATGAATATGCCCAGATCGTCGGCCATGCGGTGCCGGCGGTCATCACCGGCAAGCCGATCGCGCTCGGCGGTTCGCTCGGGCGCGGCGATGCGACGGCGCGCGGCGGCTACTATCTGGTCCGCCACCTCGCCGAAGATCTCGGCCTCGGCAAGACCATGCGCGTTGCGGTCCAGGGCTTCGGCAATGCCGGCCAGCACATTGCCAGCCTGCTCGCGGGCGACGGGCACAAGATCGTCGCCATCTCGGATTCGGAAGGCGCGGTGCGCTCCGAGGCAGGCCTGCATATCGACATGCTGCTGGCTGCGAAGGCAGCCGGAAAGTCCGTGGTCAGCACGGTCGGCCAGGGCGGCCATGAGCATCTGAAGTCAGGCGATCTGGTCGGCGTCGACTGCGACCTGCTCGTTCCGGCGGCGCTGGAAAGCATGATCCACGAGCAGAATGCCGCATCGGTGAAGGCCAAGCTGGTGCTGGAACTGGCAAATGGTCCCGTCACGCCCGAGGGCGACGAGATTCTCGCAAAGAACGGTGTCGTCATCCTGCCCGACATCCTGGCCAATGCAGGCGGCGTCACCGTTTCCTATTTCGAATGGGTCCAGAACAAGCAGGGCTATTACTGGTCCGTCGAGGAAATCCATGAGCGCCTCCAGACGATCATGGAGCGCGAGGGCCGCGCCATCTGGGACGTCTCGAAGGAGAAGGGCGTGACGGTGCGCACGGCGGCCTATGTCCATGCGCTCGGACGCCTTGCCGACGCCATCGAGGCGCACGGCACGCAGAGCTTCTTCGACAGCTGAAACGCGTGACGCGGGGCGGAAACGCCCTGCGTCGCGCAATGCGTTTCAAACGGATCTGAAACCTTTCGGGCTCCCGCTGGTCGACGGCGGGAGCCTTTTTCACATGCATTCCGGCGCAGTCGCATGGCGCACTTGTCCGGCCATTTGTCGCAGGCGGCGATTGAATCATATCAGCTTGCCTGATATAAGCATCCCTTACGTCAAGGGAGGAATGCATGCTGTTCAATCGCCGTAATTTCGTCGTCTCTGCCTCGGCAGCGGCGCTCGCCTTCGCGGTAGGGCTCGCGCCCGCTTTCGCGCAGGCCGACTATCCCAACCAGCCCGTCCATTTCATCACCGGCTTCCCGGCCGGCTCCGGTGCCGATGTGCTGGTGCGCTATCTCGGCAAGGAATTCGCCGAGGCGTCCGGCCAGACCGTGGTGGTGGAGAACAAGGCGGGTGCCGCGGGCAATATCGGCGCTGAATATCTCGCCCGCTCCAAGCCGGACGGCTACACGATCTACATCCATGCCGCGAGCTCGATCGCGGCCAATATGCATCTGTTCAAGAACCCGCCGGTCGATGTGGGCAAGCAGATCCAGATTGCCGCAACCGTCAACCAGCAGGCCTTCATGCTGATCGTGCCTGCGGCCAGCCCCTATAAGAGCGTCGAGGAACTGGTGAAGGGGATGAAGGAGAAGGGCGACAAGGGCACCTATGCCCAGTCGAACACGACCGGCCGCGTGATGGGCCAGATGTTTACAGACCAGGCCGGCTTGCAGACCGTGCAGGTGGCCTACCGGACCGACATCGACGTGGTGAACGACTTCAATGGCGGCGTGCTCGATTTCGCCATGATGAATCCGGTCTTCGCGCTGGCGCAGGAGCGCGCGGGAAATGCACGCGTGCTTGCGGTCGGCACGCCGGAGCGCGTCAAGGCGGCGCCGGATTACCCAACCTTCGGCGAAGCCGGGCTGCCGGACCTCATCATGCTCAGCTGGTTCGCCGCCATGGTGCCGGCGGAAACCCCGAAGCCGGTCGTCGACAAGATCAACGGCTATTTCAACGCGATCCTGGCCAAGCCCGAAACCGTCAAGTTCCTCAACGAGAATGGCGGCGACCCCTTCATCAGCACGCCGGAGGAGGGGCAGAAGCTGCTCCTGCAACAGATCGAGGACTGGAAAGGCTACGTTGCCACGGCGGGTATCGAGCCCCAATAGCGGCGGCGCCGATGCTGCCCGCTTCATCATCCGCGGCAAGCGGCGGCATCTCGCCCTTTGCCGGCTTCGACATGGCGCGCCTGTTGGCGCGCCGTGCCGCCGAACGCCCGGATCATCCGCTGCTGGTCTGGGTGCCGGCGGCCGGGCCGCAGCGGAACTGGACCTATGCGGCCTTCGCCCATGACGTGGCCCGCCTCGCCGGCGGGCTGGCCGCGCGGGGTGTCAAGCCGGGCGACCGCGTGCTCGTTCACCTGGAAAACTGTCCCGAAACGCTTATCGCTCGCTTCGCCTGCGCCTGGCTCGGCGCTGTCTGCGTGGTGACGAACCCGATGGCGGCGGGGCCGGAGCTGGCCGGTTTGGCCGAGACCGCAGCGCCTCGCGCGGCCATCACCCAGCCGCGCCTTGCCAGCCTCGTCGCGACGCATGTGCCCGGCCTCGACTGGATCGCGGTGACGGCGACCGATGCCGGGCAGGAGCCGGCCCTCGCGGACAGGCCGCAAGCAGCCAGCCTGTTCGAGACGCTCTATGGCGAGCCGCTGCCCGCACGCGCGCCGGACCCGCATCTCCCGGCCCTGATCCTTTTCACCACCGGCACCACGGCGCGCGCCAAGGCTGTGCTATGGACGCATGAAAACCTCCTCTGGGGCGCCTGCATCGGCGCGCAGCAGCAGGGATTTCGCGGCAGCGACATGACGCTGCTCTTCCTGCCGCTCTTCCATGTCGTCGGCTTCTCCTGGACCTTCCTGCCCGCGCTGTGGCGCGGCGGAACGGTGGTGCTGCAGCCGCGCTATTCGGCCTCGCGCTTCTGGCCGCTCGCTACTGCGCAGCGCGCGACGGTTGCCGCGCATGTGCCCTTCACCATCGGCGCATTGAAGGCGCAGGACATGCCGGCGCGACACGATTTCCGCATGTGGATCACCAACCGCCAGATGCCGGATGAGCAGGCGCGCTATGGCGTGGAAAACGTCTCCTCCGCCTGGGGCATGACCGAGATGGTGGCGCAGCCGGTGATCGGCAATGCCGATTGCGGCGTGCTCGGTCCGGACGCGATCGGCCGCGCCTCGCCGGCCTATGCCCTGCGCATCGTCGACGGGCAGGGCGGGGATGTCGCGCCGGGCGAAGCCGGCGAACTTCTTGTCGGCGGGGTGCGCGGCCGTTCGATCTTCAGCGAATATTTCGGCGATTCCGCCGCGACAGAAGCCGCCTTCGACGAACAGGGCTATTTCCGCACCGGCGACCGCGTCAGCCGCAATGCCGATGGCGCGATCACCTTCGTCGACCGTATTAAGGACGTGATCAAGGTCGGCGGCGAGGGCGTTGCCGCGGGCGAGATCGAGGCGGTGGTGGCGGCCGTTCCGGGCGTGCGCGAGGTGGCGGTGGTTGCCGGGCCGGACCCGCTGCGCGGCGAGGTTCCGGTGGCCTTCGTGGTGCGTGGGGACGGCGGGGATGACCTTGCACAGGCGATAGAGACGGCGTGCCGGCAATCGCTGGCGCGTTTCAAGGTGCCGCAGCGCATCGTCTTTGTTGCGGCGCTGCCGAAGGTCGGCTTCGGCAAGATCGCCAAGGCGGCATTGCGTGAGATGGCGAAGCAGCCGGAGCCGGCAGCATGAAGCCGCCGGTGGAATTCTTCTTCGATCCGATCTCGCCCTTCTCCTATCTGGCGACGACCCGCATCGATGCGCTCGCCGCGCGCCACGGCCGCGAGGTCGTCTGGCGGCCGACCCTTCTCGGCGTGACCATGCTGAAGATGATGGGGATGAAGCCGCTGCCGGAGACGCCGCTGAAATCCGTCTATTTCTGGCATGATCTGGAGCGGCTCGCCGCCATGTTCGACGTCCCGCTGGTCAGGCACGGGCTGAAGGGCATCAACTCGTTGGCAGCCAGCCGCGCCTATCTATGGCTGCTCGACCGCGACCCGGCAACGGCGCGCCAACTGGTGAAGCGCCTGTCCGAAAAGCTCTGGACCATCAGGCAGGACTTGACCCCGCCCGAAACGGTCATTGCCGAGGCTGTGGCTCTCGGCGCCGATGGCGAGGCCCTGCGCGCGGCGCTGGAAGGCGAGGAACTGAAGCGCAGGCTCGCCGACGCAGTCGATTATGCCGTCAGCCGCAACGTCTTCGGCGTGCCCTTCTTCATCGCCGAAGGCGAGCCTTTCTGGGGCAGCGACCGCATGTGGATGCTCGACCGCTGGCTGGCCGACGGGCGGCTGCCGCGGCCCGACGAATGGCTGGCGGACCCCGCAAACCAGGACACTGACAGGAGGAATTGATGGGCAGCATCGTTGTCGACGTGCACACGCATATGGTCATGCCGGGATATCTGGATCTTTTGCGCCGGCATGGCGCGCCGAAATATACGTTCCGGCGCCTGCCTTCGGGCGGCGAGGTGATCGACAAGAACGGCGCGCCCTTCTTCACCCTGCTGCCGGACATGTGGGATTTTCCCGCCCGTATCCGCGCCATGGACAAGGCCGGCGTCGATGTCGCGGTCGTGTCGCTCACATCGCCCAATGCCTATCTGGACGACCTCGACATCAGCCTTCAGGCGGCGCGGCTGATGAATGACGAGTTCGCCGAAGCGCAGCGCACATGGCCCGACCGCATACGCTGGTTCGCCTCTTTGCCCTGGCAGCATGCAGAGGCCGCCATCGCCGAACTGGACCGCTGCAAGGCGCTCGGCGCCGTCGGCGTGATGGTGATCGCCAATATCGAGGAGGAATCGCTGACGGCGGAGCGCTTCGCGCCGATCTGGGACGCGATCGACCGCGCCGGCCTGCCGGTCTTCATCCACCCGTCCGTGCCGCCGGGCGGCAAATATATGGATCTGGCGCAATACAGCATGGCCGCGCCGATCGGCTTCACCTTCGATACGAGCCTCGCGGTGACCCGCATGCTCTATGACGGGTTCTTCGAGCGCTACAGGAATATCCGCATCATCGCCGCCCATGGCGGCGGCGCGCTGCCTTTCCTGATCGGCCGGATCGACTTCTGCTACCAGAACATCCCGGCCTGCGCCTCCGGTGCACCGAAGAAGCCGTCGGACTATCTCGACCGCATCTTCCTCGACGCCGTGGTCTTCACACCCGGCGCGCTGGCGCTGTGCATCGAGACGGTCGGGCCGCAGAATGTCGTCTACGGCTCCGACTATCCGCACAACATCGGCGACATGGCCGGCGTCCTTGCCCGTGTCGATGCGCTGGATGCGCAGACGCGCGACCGCGTGCGAGGCCAGAACGCCCTGAAGCTCTTCGGGATCGGCTGAACGACCCGTTCAGTTAGCGAGGCCGGCCTCCGATACGAGGACCGGCTTCTCGCGATAGAGATCGGGGAACAGGCGCTTGAGGTTCTCGATCTTCGGCAGGTCGTTATAGACGATATAGGGCTGCGTCGGATTGAGCGTCAGATAGTCCTGGTGATAGTCCTCGGCCGGGTAGAATGCCTGCCCCGGCTCGATCTTCGTCACGATCGCCGCCTCGAAGACGCGCGCCTTGTTGAGCTGGTCGATATAGGTCTTGGCCGCTGCAGCCTGCGCCTCGTCCACCGGGAAGATGGCGGTGCGATATTGGGTGCCGACATCCGGGCCCTGCCGGTTGAGCTGGGTCGGGTCGTGGGCCACCGAGAAGAACACCTGCAAGAGCTTGCCATAGGTGATCTTCGCAGGGTCATAGGTGACCTTGACCGCCTCCGCATGGCCGGTCGTGCCGCTGGTCACGGTCTCATAATGCGCTGTCCCGGCCTCGCCGCCGGAATAGCCTGACACGGCATTCGTCACCCCTTCCACATGCTGGAAGACGCCCTGCACGCCCCAGAAGCATCCTCCCGCCAGGATTGCCGTTGTCTCCTGCGCAGTCGGCACCTCCATGGCCGGAGCGGGAATGGCTATTCCCTCCTGCGCGGCGGAAGGCTGGGCGAACAGCCCTGCGGGCAGCGCTAACATTGCCAGAATGAAAATTTGCCGGCTAATAGTAATTGTCTGTTTCATTGCATCTCTCCGCAAGGGATCAGCCGAATGTGAATGCGTAGGCTTGCACGCCGGGATCGAGAAAACGGATCTCGAACGTATGGTCGCCGATCTCGCCCTTCTGCCGGACGAGCTGATAGAGCCGCTGCCCGGTCACCGTGCCGAGACCCTCGGCGTCGACATCGACGCCATGATCCGCGCCGGGCGCCTTGCCGTCGATGGTGACGCGGAAGCGGACCGGCTTGCCGTCAGCCGCAGGGCCGAGCACGAGATGCAGGTCGCGCGCGTGGAAGCGGTAGACGATGCCGCCATCGGCGCTGTCCAGGCTGGCATGCTCGTCGCCGACCGTCCAGTTCCCGGCAAAGCCCCATTCGTTGCGGCGCGGGTCGCCGGCGGCGTAAGCGTGGCTCCGGTCCTGCACGACGCCGCCGGGCGAGACGAAGTTTTCCGCGCGGGCATAGCCGAGATAGGTCTCGGGCGAGAGCACATCGGCCATGTTGGAGGCGGCCTGCGCGCCGGTAGCATCGACGCTGACGACGCCGTCCGAAACGGTCTTCGCGCCTGCTTCGGCGAGCAGCTTCTGGATCACGCGTTCGGACTGTTCATAGCCGCCCTCGCCGAAATGATGGTGCCGGATGCGTCCCTCGGCATCGATGAAATAGTGTGCCGGCCAGTAGCGGTTGTTGAAGGCGCGCCAGATCGCATAGTCGTTGTCGACGGCCACCGGATAGGCGATGTCGAGATCGGCCGCCGCGCCGCGCACATTGTCGATGCGCTTCTCGAAGGCGAATTCGGGCGTATGGACGCCGATCACCACGAGACCCTGGTCCTTGTACTTTTCCGCCCAGGCGCGGACATAGGGAATGGCCCGCAGGCAGTTGATGCAGGAATAGGTCCAGAAATCGACCAGGACCACCTTGCCGCGCAAGCCTTCGGCGGTCAGCGGCGGCGAGTTCAGCCATTCCACCGCGCCGGTCAGGGGCGGCATGCCGCCCTCGACCGGCAGGTCGCCTGCCGCCGCTTGCGGCTTCGCCGCCATCATGGCGGGACCGCCCGTCATCATGGCAGGCCCGCCGGTCATCATCGCCGGGCCGCCGGTCATGGCACCGCCACCCGTCATCGCCGGTCCACCGGACATCATGGCTGGGCCGGCGCCGCTCATGGCGACCGGGGGTTGGTCTTCGCCACCGAGACGGTCGATCAGTCCCTGCTCGACCGCATTGGTGCTGGCAAGCGAGACCCGTGTCAGAAAGCCGGTGTCGAGACCGAGCGAAATCGCCACCACCGCGGCCAATACCGCCACGCCAAGCCCGCGCCTGACCCATTCGCCCGCGCCGAGCGAACGTTTCATGGCCGCGAAGATCCGGCCGCCGGCCAGCAGCGCCAAGGCCAGCGAGGTTGCGGCACCAGCGGCATAGGCGACGAGAAGCAGGGAGGTCTGCGCATTGGCGCCGTTGAGCGCCGCACCGGTCAGGATAAGGCCGAGCACCGGCCCGGCGCAGGGCGCCCATAGCAGGCCGGTGGCCACGCCGAGCAGCAGCGAACTGCCGAACGTGCCGGAATCTCCCGCTTTGTCGGCCGATTGCGACAGCCGCGCGCCCAGATCAACCAGCGGCTGGGTCAGGCGCGCCGCCAGTTGCGGAAACAACAGCGTGATGCCGAAGAAGGCCAGCAGCGCCATCGCCGCGATGCGGCCCCAGCGATTGGCCTCGACCGCCCAGCCGCCGGCGACGGCCGCCAGGCTGGCGACGAGCGCAAAGGTGACCGCCATGCCGGCAAGCATGGGCAGGCCGCTGCGGATGAAAGGCTTGTCGGCCCGGGCGAAGACGAAAGGCAGCACCGGCAGGATGCAGGGGCTGATGATCGTCAATATGCCGCCGATATAGGCCAGAAGAAAAAGCGTCATGGGTTGCCTCCCGAAGCGATGTTAGGGCGTCAATTCGCGCCGTGATATGGCAGCTACGGTCCGCTCACTGCGGAAAGCGCGATATCACGTGCATTTGATCTCGAAGATCGTGTGCTTGCCGGCTGCTGGCGGCAGGTTTCAGGCTGCGACCCTGCGCAGTTTGAGAAATGCGGCGATGGGCTTTTCCAGCATTTCGTAGGCCGCGAGCCCCACGGCGGTGCCGCAGACCACGGCCAGGGCAAAGGTGACGGATGGCGGCCAAGCGAGCAGGCCGCCAAGCTTGGCGACCACCGAGATCGCCATCGTGTGCCACAGATAGATCGAATAGGAGGCGTCGCCGAAATAACCGGCGGTGGCGAAGCGGGGCACGAGCCGGCTCCTTTCCAGCGCGAGCACGCCGATCAGGAGGGCGCTTGCCAGTGGCCCCAGCACGAAGGCGTTGAACCCCACATAGGTGATGCCGACAAAGGCAAATCCCGCGACTGCCGCGACGATAAGCGCGACCCCGGCGGCGGCCGGCGGCATCCTGCCCGCCAGCCATAATTTGCCGATGACGCATCCCATGAGAAATTCGAGCAGAAGCGGGCTGGTATAGGTCTTGAGGAGCGGTTCCTGCGGCTGGAACACAAGCCCGACCGCGACCAGGCTTGCAAGGAGGCATGCAAGGGCCGGCAGGCGCCTGCTGCCCGCGAGCGGCAGCAGCAGGGCAAAGGCGGCGTAGAAGAACATCTCGTAATTCAGCGTCCAGCCCTGTACCAGCACCGGCCAGATCTGCCCGTCGCTGGGCGACCGGTGCGGCAGGAAGGCCAGCGAGCCGAAAACATGCAGGACGGTGAGCCGCATATTGGGAAACAGGCCCGCCAGCCCGCCGAACACCATCACGCCGGTCGCAAGCCAATAGGCCGGCGCGATGCGCTCGATCCGGTCGCGCAGGAACGTGGCGGGCGAGGGCTGGCGGATTTCGGCGATCACCCACATGATGAAGCCGCTGACGACGAAGAACACGTCCACCCCCGCCGCACCGATGACGAAGTGGCCGCCGGCCCGCTCGGCGGCATGGAAGACGACCACGCCAAGCGCGGCAACCGCCCGGAGATATTGCACGCCGAACAGCCTGTTCACGCGGCGGCTCGCATCTCGGAGCTCTGGCGGCCAGCCGTCGCAAATGGATCGCGCCGGGGCGAAGCCAGCAGCCCGGCCGTGTAGTAAAGCAGGAAACTGCCCACCACATAGGGATTGATGACGTCCACCTCGACGAAGGAGCGGATGAGGAACATCCAGCCGATGCCGAATGCGACCAGGGCGGCGGGGTCGCGGCCTGCGCTTGCCAGCCGCAGGAGGAAACCGAGCGGGACACGCAGCAATGGCAGGGCGATGAGAAGCAGCCCGACGGTTCCCAGCTCCACCAGCACTGCGATATAGGTGTTGTGGAAGTGGAAGCCGCTGCGCGAGCCGATATAGAACTCCTCCCACAAGCGCTCGGCCTCGGAAAAGCCCTTGACCCAATAGGCCTGATAGCCGACGCCGAAGACGGGCGCCTGGGTTGCGGCCGCCCAGCCTTGCGACCAGAGATAGGTGCGGCCCGTCAGCGTCGAATCCTTGCCGAAAGCACCGAGCACCGCATCGAACACGCCGAGATTGGTGGCTGCGAAGGCCGCGACGAGCGCCATCATCGAAGCGGCCACCAACGCGCCCTTGCGGATCGAGGGCGGGAACTTCATGGCGACGAGCAGGCAGGCGATCACCGCCAGCGTCGCCGTGATCGCCAGGACCGAAGTGGCGGACTGTGCCCGCGCTAGCGCCACGGCCGAGACCGCGCCGCAGGCGAGGGCCATGAGCCGCCAGACCGCGCGTTCGCGCAGGATGAAAAGGCTGGAAAAGGCGAAATAGATGCCGAGCGAGGCGTAGAGCCCGATCTGGTTCTTCGACGAGAAGGCGCCGACGAAGCTGTAGCTCCCGTCGAGCGGATCATAATTATACTGCCCGAAGGCGAAGGAATAGACGAGCACCGCGCCGATGCCGAGGATCGCGCCCCGGCACAAGGTGGGCATGCTGACCGTGCGCGCCGCGATCAGCGCGCAGATCACATGCGTGAAAAGCTGTACGCTCGCGCGCGCCGTGACCGAAGGTGCTGCCGACCAGAAAACCGAAAGGCAGGCGACGATAGCGAAAGCCAGAATCCAGCCGAAGCGCCAGGACTGGTGAAGCACGCGATGGCGATCCACCAGCAAAAGCGGCAGCCAGCAGGCATAATAGGCCAGGATGGCGACCTGGCCGAACCGCGTCGAATAGGCGAAGACGAAGATGGAGAGCGCGACCGCGATGCAGCCATAGACTGTATTGCGGTCGGGATCGACCAGAAGGGCCTTTGGGATCTTCATCTCGAACTCTGCTCGCAGGCGACGCCCGCCCGTCGCGCGGCCGGCCTCAGTTGGACGTGACCTGCGGCACGGTGACTTCGACCTTGATCACGTCTCCCGGCAGCACGGGTGTGCCTTCCTGCGCCGCGGTCTCGGCGGACTTGCCGTTCGTGCTGCGCACGATCGTGTAGCTTATCGTCGGTGCGGAACCGGTGGCGGAGGCAGCGGCCGCGGCGGCCTGCGGCGCCCTGCCGAGCGCCTCGGTCATCAGCCCCGCATACATGCCCATCTTCACGTCGATCTGATTGAGGTCGGTTTCGGTCTGCTGGCGGCTCTGCGCGATCTCCGTTTCGCGGTCGTTCTGCAGGCTGGTTGCGTCCTGGGTCGCCTTGGCGATGTCCTGCTTGGCGCGCAGGCTTGCCGTTTCCATGTCGAGGATCTTGCCCCCGAGCTCGGCATTGCTCTGTTCCAGCGTCAGGATGCGCTGGTTCACCACCAGCCCCTTCTCCTGCAGATTGCCGATGCTCTCCAGTTCGGTGCGGGCCAGTTCGAGCTGCCGGTTCTGCATGGTGATCTTCTGCTGCAGCGATTCGATCTCCGACTCGAGCAGCTTCTTGAGGTCGTCCAGCCCCGAAAGCTGAAGCCGCAGGCGCTTCTCGCGGGCGGCCATCAGGGCCTTCTCGTCATTCATCAGCTTGCGTCCGCCCTCGCTCTTGCCGAGCTCGTCGGGAAACTGGATTTCGGCCTTGCCCTCGGCTTCCGCGACCAAGCGCGCCCGGCGGGCGAGCAGGCCGTTTCGCTGCGCCACCAGCACGTCGTAATTTCCCTGCGCGCTGACGAAGTCGCGCGGGCCGCCGAGGCCGGCCGATTCGCGGCGCAGGCCGCCGGCAAGGCTGACGGCCTTCAGGACGGTGAGTTGCGGATCGAACGGATATTTGCCCGGCGTCTCCACGTCGCCGGCAACGAAGACCGGCCTGAACTCGGCGATCTCCACCGACGCCTCGGGACGGTCGGACAGGCCGAGCTTCTGCTGGAGCTGTTCGCCTATGGCCGAGGCCAGTTCCCCCGTGGTCCGGTCGCGGGCGGCCAGTTCGCCGACAAAGGGCATGGAAATGCTGCCCGAGGGGCCGACGACATAATTGCCGTTCAGGATCGACCAGTCGCGCAGCGCGCCCTCCGCGCTCTGCCATTCGGCGATGCGCACATTCAGCCGGTCCATCGTGTCCAGCCTGTAGCCGTCATCGGCCGCCGCCGGCATGGCGAGCGCCGCCAGCGCCGAAAGCAGCAGGAGAACCGCGCCGATCAGGCTTTGAAGCGACGAGGGGGCGAAACGGACGGTCTTCAAGGATCCACCTTCCTTTCGTTGCGCGCTTGCCACCGGGCTCAATAGCATCCGCGCGAGGAAATCACCGCCGGAACGGTCCGCACGAGGATCCGCAGGTCGGACACGAACGACCAGTTCTCGACATAGTGCCGGTCGAGGACGACGCGGGTGCCGTAGGACACGTCATTGCGGCCGCTGACCTGCCACAGGCCCGTCAGTCCGGGGCGCGAACGCAGGTAGAAGGTGACGGCGTTGCCGTAGAATTTCAGCTCGTCCTTCACCACGGGCCGGGGGCCGACGAAACTCATCTCGCCGCGCAGGATGTTGACGATCTGGGGCAGTTCGTCGAGCGACAGCTTGCGCAGCACCGCACCGACGCGGGTGATGCGCGGATCGTCCTGCAATTTGCGGGTTGCCTCCCATTCTTCCCGGGCGCGCGGATTGGCGGCCAGATGCGCGGCCAGCACCGCGTCGCTGTCCGGCACCATGGTGCGGAACTTCCAGCACCGGAACAGCGCGCCATTATGCCCGATGCGCCGGTGGCCGTAGACCACGCTGCCGCCATCGGAGAATTTCACCAGTGCCGCCAGCATCAGCAGCAGCGGACTGATCACGACGATGCCGAGGAGCGCGCCGACAATGTCGAAACCTCGCTTGAAGGTTCCTCCGATGACGGGAGGAGCCCCGACCTGGGGCCGACGCGAGAATCTGCTGGCCAATCTGACGGCGTACCGCATGGTCTGTTTCTCCGCGAAAAATCTGCGTTGAATGCTGCGCTGCAGCGGGAAGACAATTGTCCGCTGGATATGTCGTGTTTGTGATGAATTTCGATCATCGCTTCGATCAGCGAGTAATATTTTATAAACGACGGAAATTTTTTGAGATTAATCTGAATTTACCAAAATAAAATTATGCATGAAATCTTGATCGTTAAAATATATATCGAACTAAATGGGAAATATAAACACGTATCTAAATCGAAATGACTTGAATATTTTCGATTTAATAGGAGTACGTGATTCTTCTTTTCAGCAGAACGGGTGATCTACGGGCCGTTCGGGTGAGGCCCCAGAGCTTGGGAAAGAGCCGTTTTGCACGGCACAAATCCGCGCGGGCCAGAATCGATGGTCAGGCATTGAAGTGCCTGCTCTGCCAGTCGTGTTGCGCCCGATTGTGAGTGATCTTATATTGCTCAATGCACGGGCGAACGGAATTAAGAGGCTTCAGATCCTGAACTGGCGAGTCTGAATATGCCGCTGACAAGTTGATCTCCGCCCGGCTTGGGGGAGTGCGATTTGCGTAAAGGAACTACAGCCCCGCAGCACGGCATGTCGTTTCCGCTGTTCCTCCGTGGTTTCGTCATCGCGATGATCGTCTTTGCGATTGCGAGTTACGTGCTGACCCAATCCGTCTGGACGACCTTCATCAATACGCTTCTTTGCGGCGTGCTGATCCAACTCGGCTATTTCCTGGCCATATTGGTCATGGTCTGGCGCTCTCCCGCGCCCGGAAAGCAGGGGGACAGCACGTCCGCGGGCAAGAGCGCCGTTGCGGAAGCGAGCCAGAAAGAGCGCAAAAGCGGGCCACCCTTGCCCGGCGTCGGACGCTCCCGCCTGCCCTGACGAGGATCGTCGCAGGTTCGCCGGACTTCACCTGTCATCAAATCGCCTTGTGAAACTGGGAATGGGCACGCGCCGGTCATCGGCGGGCAGGGGCTATTGCGGCTGCAACGATGCGGCCATCTGGATGCACGCAGGAGCCCGGCATGTCACCTTCCCCAGTCTGCGTCATCATCGCGGCCAGAAATGCGCAGGCGACGATCACGCGCGCGGTCGCATCCGCTTTGCGGGAGATGCGGGTCGGCGAGGTTGTGGTGGTGGATGACGGCTCGACCGACGCCACCGCCGAAGCTTCCCTTGCCGCCGACGATGGCAGCGGCCGCCTCCGCATCATCCGCCTCGACCGCAATCGCGGCCCGGCCCATGCCCGGAACCGGGCCATCGCCGACAGCCGCGCGCCCCTCATCGCCATACTCGATGCCGACGATTTTTTTCTGCGCGGCCGGTTCGACGCGATGCTGGACGGGCAGGACTGGGACTTCGTCGCCGACAACATTGTCTTTATCGACGAACGCAATGCGTTTCACGGCGCGCCGGAGGTGCCCCGTTTCGAGGCTGCGCCGCGATTCCTCGACATCGAGGCCTTTGTCGACGGCAATATTTCCCGGCGCGGCGCCTCGCGCGGCGAGATCGGCTTCCTGAAGCCGGTGATGCGGCGTGCCTTCCTTGACCTGCATGGCCTGCGCTACCGTGAAGACCTGCGCCTCGGCGAGGACTACGACCTCTATGCGCGGGCGCTGCTCAAGGGTGCGCGCTACAAGATCGTGCATGGGTGCGGCTATGGCGCGGTGGTGCGCGCCGATTCGCTGAGCGGGCGACACCGCACGAACGACCTGAAAAGTCTCTATGAGGCCGACCGCGCCATGCTGGAATCAGCTCCCATGCCCGACGCCACGCGCGCGGCGCTCATGCGCCACGAACGCCACATACGCGGCCGCTACGAACTGCGTCATTTTCTCGACCGGAAGGCCGACAGCGGCTTGCTTCATGCGGGCATAGGAGCATTGGCGCGCCCTTCGGCCCTGCCGGCCATCATCGGCGGCGTGGCGGCCGACAAGCTGGAAGCGTTCCGCGCGCGGCGAGGCAGGGTGGCTGAAGCGGCCCCGATGCCTCATCGCTACCTGCTTCCGGCGCGGGTTACGGCTCAGAAATAATCCTTCACGATGCCGGCGAGAACCTCGCGGAAGCGGTCCTTCCTGCCGGCAAGCGCGCCATCGGCGCTGAGCTGCGGTTCGGCCTTGCGCGCCTGCCGCAGCGCCAGGATGGAGGGCGAGGCGAGCAGCTTCTTCACCGTGGAGCGCAGCGCCGACGACGGCTCCTCCTGCCGCTCCATGAGCATCGTTTCCGATGCCTCCCGGCCGCGATGGGCTTCGGGCATATGCGAGCGGCCTTCGAAACTGATTCCCCAGAAGCGTCCGCCCTTGGTGATCGCCTCGGCGCGCGAGGAGATCGGCACTTGCCGCGGCGCGTAGCGCAGGCCGAGCGAGGCCGCCCAATCCTGCCACTTGAAGCTGTTGATGCTCTGCGAGGTCGTCACCGCCACCCAGGGCACACGAAACGCATCGGCCAGGATGGCGGCATGCATCGATTCGGCGACCACCAGTTCGGCGCGGGCGATCCTGCCGATCACGCCTTTCGCCTCGCCGCAGGGGTCGACATAGGTCAGGCCGGCCTCCCGGCATACCAGCGGCCAGATACCGCCGACGGTTGATTCCCAATGCGGCACGAAGATCGCGTCGCCGCTTTTCGGCAGCTCGCGAAATTCCGGCATCTCCGCCGCCATCACGGCCGGATCGACGATGCCGAGCCGCGCGTCGAGACCCAGTCTTTGCGCCGTCAGCGGTCCGCGGACGGCGCGTATGTCCCATTCGGCGGCGTCGGCGACATTCGGCGCTTGGCCATAGCCGAAGCCGCTGCCGACGACGAGTTTCTTCACCTGCTCAGGCAGGAGCGCGTCGTTGAGCACCGTGCCGACCCCGACCAGAAGCGTGTGGGGATGGACGTCGCGCAGGCCGGGCAGCAGGAAATCCCAGAGCCAGAGATTGAGGTCGTCGCCGAAATTGCCGCGGGCCGATTCCCAGTGGAAGGGCTGCATTTTCGCCTCCTACCGCGATATCTTGCCGACGGCGAGCTGGACGGCGCTGCGCAATATTTTCGGATCGCGCCATGCCCATTGCGCAAGCTGCTTCAGCTGTGGCGCTCTGCGCGCCTTCACCAGGCGCGCCTGCCCCCAGAGCGCCTGGTTGCGCGCGGTCTGCTTGTAGGACTCGATCGAGGCCCGGTCCGCGGCGCGGTGGGAAATGCGGCTTTCCAGATGGTCCAGCGCCACCCATGTGTTGAACTGCTGCTTCAGGAACAACGGCGAATCGCTGTCCATGCCGTGGAAGATATTGATGCCTTCGCCGCGCACCGCGCCGATCTTTTCCGACAGGATGGTGCGCGCCGCATTGCGCACGCAGTCATAGAAGAAAAGCACGTCCTCGGCGGCCAGCCTGAGCGAGGCCTCGAAGCGGACATTGCGAATGAGGTTCGCGCCGATGACCATGGAAGACAGGTGCAGGAAGCTCCAGTTCCGCAGCATGGTGCCGGCGAGGTCCGGAAGCTCGACGATGGGCGGATCGTCGCTCAGCCGCCGCATTTCGGTGGTGCCGGCGAGGTCGGCGACGCCGAAATGATAGTAGAATTCCTCGCCGCCGCCGATGGACGCCCAGTAACAGTCGGCATCAAAAAGTGACATCGCGGCCACGGCGTTCTTCAGATGGTCGGACATCCACTCATCGTCGGAATCGAGGAAGGCGGCATAGGGGCTGTCGGCCGGCACATGGTCGAGCCCCATGTTGCGCGCCCCGCCGGGACCGGAATTCGGTTGTTTTATAACGGTAATCTGCGCCCGCTCATCGAGGGAAAACTGCTCCAGATCGTGCACGGCGGGCAGTGGCGAAGCGTCGTCGACGACGATCACATCGAGATCTTTGTGGGTTTGCGCAAGCACGGAGCGCAGCGCGCGGGCGAGGATTCCGGGCTCTCGCTGGTAGTAAGGGATGATGACAGTGCATTTCGTCATTTTTTCGCGCCTTCAGCAGTCTAGGGGACCGCTTGGACCCCGTGGAATTCCAGTCGTTGCCCCCCGCAGGGCTCGCTGACGAACAGGATCCGATCTCGAAAGGAACGGCGCTCGTCCATGCCAACGACAGTTAATCTGAGAACCGTGACAAACAGCGTGGGCTGGAGCGTGCTTTCCAAGACCAGCACATTCGGGCTGAAATTTGTCACCGTCCCGATCCTCGCGCGGCTCCTCAGCCCGGAGGAATTCGGCGTCGTCGCTGTCGCCCAGACAGTGGTGATGTTCCTCACCATGATCGGCAGCGCGGGGCTTTCGGCGTCTCTCATCCTGGAACGGGAGGAGGACGCCGAGACGGTTCACTCCGTCTTCTGGGTCAATCTCGTGGTCGCATTGGCGATGGCCGGCTGCATCTATGTCTGGGCCTCTCCCTTCGCCGGCTGGCTGGGGGCGGAGGAGGCGGCCTACCTGCTCAAGGTCATGGCACTACTGGTGCCGCTGCAACTTTGCGGCGATGTCGCCTATTCCCTGCTGGCGCGGCGCATGGAGTTCCGCAAGGACGCCGGCTGGAGCGTGTTTTCCGAATCGATCGGTGCCCTGACGGCCGTTGCGCTCGCCTTGCTGGGCTTCGGCGTCTGGGCGCTGGTGGCGCAGCTTTTCGTGTCCGCCATCCTGCGACTGGGCGGGCTTTTCCACGCCACCGGCTACCGGCCGCGATTCGTCCTCTCGCTGGCCAAGGTCGGTGCGCTGACCCGCTACAGCCTCGGCATCATGGGCTCGGAAATCTTCAATTTCATCACCTTCCAGTCGCCGCTGGTGGTGGTGTCGCGGCATCTGGGCCTCGCCGATGCCGGCGCCTATTCGGCCGCAAACCGCTTTTCCAGCATCCCCAACCAGGTGCTGCTGGCAGGGCTGATGGGGGTGCTGTTTCCCGTCTTCAGCCACATGAACGACGACCCGCGCCGCCGCACGGATGCGCTGATGCTCAGCACGCAGGTCACCACCGTGGCGCTGGCGCCGATGATGTTCGGTCTGTGGGCGGTGGCGGAACCCGGCATGTTCCTGATCTTCGGCCCGCAATGGATACATGCCTGGCCGGTGCTCGGCCTGCTTGCGGTGTCCAAGGGCATCATGTCGCCTTGCAGCACCTATATCCCCTTCCTCAAGGGAGCGGGCCGGTCCGACGTGCTGTGGTGGGTGGCGATGCTGCGCGCGGGGCTTGTTTTCGGGCTGGTCAGCTATGGCGCCATGACCGGCGGCCTCCATGCCGCGATGATATGGCTGTGCATCGCCAATGCGATCACGCTGGTCTTCTATTCCTGGGCCGTCTTCCGCACCAATGGCACGGCATTCTTCTCCAGCTTCTATGTGATGACCCGACCGATGGTCGCCGCAATCATCATGGCGGTCGCGGTGCGCTACCTGCTCGATCACGTGAAGGCAGATCTGCCGGGCGGCCTCTGGTGGAACGCGCTGTCGCAGGTGGCGGTGGGAGCGGCCGCCGGCGCCGTCATCTACGGTCTCCTGCTTGCCCTGACCGAGCGGGCACTTCTGCGCAAGCTGCTTGGGCTCCTCCAGCAGCGCAACGCGCTGCCCGTGCCGACGAACCGGTAAGGGAAACTGCTTTCGTTACCGCACCGGTTGGATGGTCCGGCCGGATGTTCCTTTGAAAACGTGGCGGTGGCCGATGCCCTGCGGATGGCGGGCGGCGGAGGCATAACCCGCGCTCATAAAAAGTTATCGGCCTTTTCCCGGAAATGCGGAGGAGTGCCACATTACCATCCGCCTGCCCGGTCTATGTGCGTTGCAACATTCGCTCGAAATTGAAGCTGGTCCCGACGGGGCCTGAACAGAAAGTAGGACGGCAACGATGTTGAAAACGCTGCTGCGGAACCCCGCAATCCACCTCCTGTCGGGCGCGCTGGTCCTGTCTGCCGCGCCGGTGCCTGCGCAGGCGCAGAATGCCGGGAAGGTGTCGGCCAAGTCCTTCGTGGAGGATTTCGACAAGCTCGACCGGCAGCGCTGGTACATTTCCGACGGATGGTCGAATGGCGACCACCAGAACTGCACCTGGTCGGCCAGGCAGGTGAGCGTCGCGGACGGCAAGCTGAAGATCGGCTTCGCCAAGGAGGACTATAAGGAGCGCAACTATGTCTGCGGCGAGGTGCAGACGAAGGAGCGCTACGGCTACGGCACTTTCGAGGTGCGCATGAAGGCGGCGGCCGGTTCCGGCCTCAATACCGGCTTCTTCAGCTATATCGGCCCGGTCGACAAGCAGCCTCACGACGAGATCGATTTCGAGGTGCTTGGCAAGGATCCCTCGAAGGTTCAGGTCAACCAATATGTCAACGCCAAGAGCGTCGGCAGCGCCAAGCTGGTAGAGGTGACCGGCGGCGCCGACAAGGATTTCCACGACTACGCCTTCGTGTGGGAGGAGGGGCGCATCGCCTGGTATGTCGACGGGGTTCTCGTCGACGAGGCCACCGAGGCGGACAAGCTGCCCAGCCATGCCTCCAAAATATTCATCAGCCTGTGGGGCAGCGACATACTGACATCGTGGATGGGGCCGTTCGAGGATCCCGGCGCGCCCATCGCCGCGGAGGTGGAGCGCGTGTCCTACACCGCGCCGGGAGATGACTGCCAGTTTCCCGAATCGATTGTCTGCAAGCTGAAACAGGGTGTCCGATGAAGAACGGCGCCCCGGCGGGCCGCCACAGTCATCGGTGAACGAAACCATGTTGCATGTCCTGTACCTGGTCCATGATCTTTGCGACCCGGCGGTGGGCCGGCGTGTCGCGATGCTGCAGGCCGGCGGCGCGCGCGTCACCCTGGCCGGCTTCCGGCGGCGCGAAGCCGTGCCCCGTTTCGCCGGCGTCGCGCCGATCGATCTCGGCGTGACCGGCGACCGCGCCTTCGGCCAGCGATTGATTGCGGTAGCCGGCGCCGCGCTGTCGCTCGGCGCAAGGCTGAAGGGCGTGGGCAGGCCCGACATCGTCATCGGCCGCAATCTGGAAATGCTGGCGCTCGCCAACAGGGCCCGTGCCATGTTCGGCGCACATATCCCCATCGTCTATGAATGTCTCGACATACACCGCCTGCTGCTGGGACGGGGCGGGATTTCGCGGTCCATGCGGGGCGCCGAAAGGTTCTTCGGTCGCGATGCGGCACTTCTGGTGACCAGTTCGCCGGCTTTCATACGGGACTATTTCGAGGCGCGGGGCCAGTCGCGTGCGCCGGTGCTGCTGCTGCAGAACAAGATGTTGGAACTTGCCGGCACTGAGGGCGCATCCCGTCCCGCGCCGCTGCCCAAACAGGGCGAGCCATGGCGCATCGGCTGGTTCGGCGCGCTGCGCTGCGCCCGCTCGCTGAAGCTGCTGGCGGAGTTCACGCGCGCCATGGACGGCCGTTTCGAGGTCGTGCTGCGCGGCAGGCCCGCTCATGTCGAGTTCGATGATTTCGACGGCTTCGTCGCCGCCGAGCCGCATATGCGTTTCGAGGGCGCCTATCGCAATCCCGACGATCTTTCCGCCATCTATGGCGAGGTTCACTTCTCCTGGGCCATCGACTTCTTCGAAGAAGGAATGAATTCCAGCTGGCTGCTGCCGAACCGGCTCTATGAAGGCTGCCGCCATGGCGCGGTGCCGCTGGCGATGAAGGGCACGGAAACCGCCCGCTTCCTTGCCGAGCGTCGCATCGGCCTGTTGCTCGACGAGCCGCGGGTGGAGAAGCTCGCTGCATTGCTTTCAGGCATGAGCGCAACCGAATTTGAAGCGAAGCGCGATGCGGTTGCGGGGTTGGACGACAGCACATGGGTTTGCGGCCCCGCCGAATGCCGCCGGCTGGTCGAACGCCTCAGCCATGTCGCGGGCGGCGGATACCGGGACGTGCCGGTGGGGGTGGCTGCATGAGCGAAGAAAACCACGCCCGGTCGGCAAGCGGGACCCGTTGCATGATCGTCATCCCCTGCCTCAACGAGGTCGATCATATCGGCGATCTGCTCGACCAGCTCCTGGAGCCGGCCACGCGGCTCGGCATGAAGATCGTGGTGGCCGATGGCGGTAGCACCGACGGCACGCGCGCGACGGTGCGCGAGATCGCTTCGGCTGAGCCCTGCATCGTGCTTCTCGACAATGAACGCCGCCTGCAAAGCGCGGCGATCAATCTCGCCGTGGCCGAGTTCGGCCGCGAGGCCGACTATTTCATCCGTATCGATGCCCATGGTGGCTATCCGGACGATTATTGCGAACGGCTGCTGGAGGAGGCGCAGGCTACCGGCGCGGATTCGGTCGTGGTGTCGATGGCCACGGTCGGCTTCGGCCCGTTCCAGAAGGCAGCGGCCATGGCGCAGAATTCCAAGCTGGGCAATGGCGGCTCGCCCCACCGCGAAGGCGCGCCGGGCCACTGGACCGACCACGGCCACCACGCCCTGATGCGTGTGGACGCGTTCCGCGCCGTGGGCGGCTATGACGAAAGCTTCAGCCACAATGAGGATGCGGAACTCGACCACCGGCTCGTCGCCGCCGGCTATCGCATCTGGATGACCGACAAGACCGTCATGACCTATTATCCGCGCGCGACGCCGCGCGCCTTGTTCCGCCAGTATCTCGGCTATGGTCGTGGCCGCGCCCGGAACCTGCTCAAGCATGGCGGGCAGCTCAAGCCACGGCAAGCGCTTCCGCTGCTCGTGCTGCCGGCGGTGGCGGGGATGGTGCTGGCCGTGCTCAGCGCCTCCGCGCTCGTCCCGGCATTCCTGTGGGCGGCGGCCTGCATCGGCTACGGCGCCTGGCTGGCGGTGAGTCGGCGTGACGTTCACGGTCCGCTGGCCGGCGTGTCGGCCATGATCATGCATCTGGCCTGGTCCACCGGCTTCTGGCTGGAATATCTCAGGACATGGCGGCCGCAATTCTGGAAACAGCGCAGGGCGGAGGCGTCATGAGCGAAGATTTCCAGACGCTGGTCGATATCTGCATATGCACCTATCGCCGCTCCTATCTCGAGCAGACATTGCGTTCGCTGGCTGGGCTCGACCTGCCGCGGGAGCTGACGGTGCGGGTCATCGTCGCCGACAACGACACATGGCCGAGCGCCCGCGAGCTGGTGGAAAAGGTATCGCCCGACCTGCCTTTCGACCTGCGCTATATCCATTGTCCGGCGGCCAATATCTCGCTTGCCCGGAATACCTGCCTCGATGCCGCGGGCGGCGATTTCCTCGCCTTCGTCGACGACGATTCCACCGTCTCCCCGCAATGGCTGGCCAGTCTGGTCGAGGCAGCGAGAGCGACCGGCGCCGATGCGGTGCTGGGTCCCGTGCGGGCGATCTATTCGCCCTCCGCGCCGGCATGGATGCGGCGCGGCGATTTCCACTCCACCGTGCCCGTGCAGGTCGATGGCGAAATCCGCACCGGCTATAGCGGCAATGCGCTGCTGTGGCGGGCGTCGAACCATGTCGCGGGCCGGCGCTTCAATCTGGCGCTGGGGCGCACGGGGGGCGAGGACACCGAATATTTCGCGCAGCTCCATCGCGCCGGCGGCCGGATCGCCTATGCGCCTAGCGCCGTCGTGGAAGAGCCGGTCACTGTCGGGCGTGCCTCCTTCGCCTGGCTGGCCAAGCGGCGGTTCCGGTCGGGCCAGACCCATGGCCGGCTGCTGGCGCAGAAATATCGGCGGCTGCCGCAGGCGGGGCTGGCAGCGTCAAAGGCGCTGTTCAGCTTCGGTGCGGCGCTGGGCCTGGCCGCGATACCCCATCGCCGCAACCGGCAGGCCTTGCGGGGGCTGATGCATCTCGGTGCGGTCAGCGGCCTGCTCGGCCTGCGCGAAATCCGCCTCTATGGCGACGAACCGGTAAGCGAGCAGTCCCATGCAGCCTGATGTGAGCTTCGTCATCGCCGCCTACAATGCCGAACAGGGTATCGGCCGCGCCATCGAAAGCGCGCTGGCCCAGCAGGATGTGAGCGTGGAGGTCGTGGTCGTCGACGATTGTTCGAGCGACCGCACGGTCGAAATCGCACGCTCCTTCGCGCATGGGGTCAGGCTGATCGCGCTCGATGAAAATCGCGGCCCCGGCGGTGCACGCAATGCCGGGCTGGAAGCGGCGAGCGGTCGCTGGATCGCGATCCTCGATTCGGACGATAGCGTGCATCCCGGCCGGCTGCGGCGCATGATCGACCGCGCCGAGGCGGCGCATGCGCAGATCGCCGTCGACAATCTCGAAGTGGTGGAAGAGGGCGCTGCCGTTCCGCAAGCCATGTTCGATGCGGCTACCCTCGAAGCTCGCCCCGTGCTCGGCCTTGCCGATTTCATCGCCGGCAACATCATGTTCGAGAGCCGGTTCTCCTTCGGCTATGTCAAGCCGGTCTTCCGGCGCTCTTTCCTGCAGCGCGAAGGCTTGCGCTATGACGAGAGCCTGCGCATCGGCGAAGACTATCTGCTGCTGGCCGAGACGCTGGCGCGGGGCGGACTTTGCGTGGTCGAGCCCCGCGTCGGCTACAGCTATCACATTCGCGGCGGCTCCATTTCGCGCGTGCTGGAACTGCATCACGTCGAGGCGATGCTGAAGGCGGATGCCGATTTTATGCGCGCCCATGAACTGGAACCGCAGGCGCAGGCCGCGCAGGCGCGGCGTACCCGCAGCCTGCGGCAGGCCGCGTCCTTCCTGCTTCTGGTCCGCCACCTGAAGGACCGCGCGCCGCTGCGGGCGGCCAGTGCTGCGCTGCGCGATCCGGCGGCGCTCCGCCATCTCGGAATGCCGATCGCGGCCAGGCTGCGGCGTCTGGCGGCGACATTGCAGCCATCAGCCGCTCCGGCGCGGAGCCGGTGATGGACGAATTCGGCGGGGGCCGAACTCGAACAGGGAAGCAGCGATGAGAAAAGTCAGAAAAGCGGTGATTCCGGTCGCGGGCCTCGGAACGCGGTTCCTCCCGGCAACGAAAGCCATGCCCAAGGAAATGCTCACCGTGGTCGATCGCCCGGTCGTGCAATATGCGGTCGACGAGGCGCTGGAGGCAGGCATCGAGCACATCGTCTTCGTCACCGGGCGCAACAAGCATGTGATCGAGGACTATTTCGACATCCAGCCCGAACTGCTCGACACGCTGACCCGCGCGGGCAAGAAGGAGCAGATCGCTTCGCTTGGCCGGCTACAGCCGATGCCGGGTACGATCAGCTTCACCCGCCAGCAGGCACCGCATGGGCTCGGCCACGCGGTCTGGTGCGCGCGCGACATCGTCGGCGACGAGCCTTTCGCCCTGTTGCTGCCCGACATGCTTTCCTTCGGCGACAAAGGCTGCCTCTCCGCCGCCATGGAGCTCTACAACAAGACCGGTGGCAATGTGGTCGCCGTCGAGCAATGCGACCCGATGGAGACCGGCAGCTACGGCATTGTCGGCAAGGGCGCCAGGCTGGGCTCCGGCTTCGCCATTACCGAAATGGTCGAGAAGCCAGCGCCCGAGGCCGCGCCATCCAATTACTACATCAATGGCCGCTATGTGCTGCAGCCCGGCATCTTCGACATTCTGGGCACGCAGGAGCGCGGCGCCGGCAACGAGATCCAGCTCACCGACGCCATGGGCCGGCTGGCGCAGAGCCAGAAATTCTTCGCCGCGCCGTTTGACGGGCGCATGTTCGACTGCGGCTCCAAGGACGGGTTCATCCAGGCGAATGTCGCCTTCGCGCTCGCCCGCGACGACATCCGCGACACGGTGCTCGAACCGATCGAGAAGATGGTCGCCTCCCGCAGGCGTCGCTCGCAGGCGGCCTGAGGCCGAAGGCGCAAACGAATGGCCGCGGCGCACCGCCGCGGCCGGTATCTCGCAATGAAGCGGTTGGCAGGCAAGTTCATGAACCACGGAAGCTTCCCATTGAAAAACCGGGCTGTGGTGCCCGCCACGGCGGCGGACGGATTCATCGATCTCGACATGCTGCTGGCCGCCGCGCGCCGGCAGCTGTGGCTGGTCGGCCTGTTTGCCGTTCTGGGGCTCGTGCTGGGCGCGCTCTATCTTGCCTTCACCCCGTCCCAGTACACAGCTTCCACCCGAATCCTGCTCGACGACAACCTGACCAAGTTCGCCGAGGAGAAGCCTTCGCCGCCCGTCGGGCCGCAGGCGGATGCGATGGTGCTGAGCGAGGTCGAGATCCTCAAATCCAGCCGGCTTGCCCGCTCGGTGGTGATCGACCAGAAGCTTCACGAGAACGACGCCTTCCTCAACCCGCCGCGCTCCCCGCAGGCCTGGCTCAAGGCGACTGTCAGGTCGCTTGCCGGGCTGGTTTCCGCGCCGCCGACATCCTCGGGCGCAAATGCCGAGAATGCCCGGATCGGCAAGGCCGTCGCCTTGCTCCAGTCGCGCCTGAAGGCGGAGCGTGTCGGGCGCAGCCTGGTCATTGACCTGTCCTTCGAGAACCATGATCCCCGGCTCGCCGGCGCCATCACCCGCGCCTATGCGGATGCCTATCTCTCCGACCATCTCGACGCCAATTTCGACGCCACCCAGCGTGCCACGGTGTGGCTGCAGGGGCGACTGGACGACCTGCGCGAAAGCTCGCAGGCGGCGGCGCTGGCGGTCGAGCAGTTCCGGGCGAGATCGGGCCTGACGGCGGCGCGCGGCGAGCTGATGTCGGAACAGCAGCTCTCCGACCTCAACAGCCAGCTCATCCTGGCGCAGGCCGACACGGCCAATGCCTTTGCCCGCTACAACCAGTTCAAGGCCATCGTGGACAGCGGCCCGGACAATGCCGTCAGGAACGCCACCATCCCCGCCGAGAAGGGCACCAGCGGCAACAATACCAATGCCATCAACGAGATGAAGTCGCGCTATCTGAGCATTTCCAAGCGCGAGCAGGACATTTCCAGCCGCTTCGGCGAGGACCATCCGCAGGCGACCGCATTGCGGCGGGAGGAGGCCGACCTGACGCGGCAGATCTTCGCCGAGCTCCAGCGCCTGACGGAAAGCTACAACAACGAATATCAGGTGGCGAAGTCGCGCGAGGATTCCTTGCGGAGCAATGTCCAGGATCTTTCCGGCCGGAATTCCATGACCGGCAAGGACCAGGTCGAGCTGCGCAACCTCGAACAGAAGGCGCAGGCGTTGGCGACGCTCTACCAGGCATTCCTCGCGCGCTATGAGGAGGCCGCGCAGCAGCAGTCATTCCCGATTGCACAGGCGCGTGTGATTTCGCAGGCCGACGATCCGACGAGCGCCTCCAGCCCCCGAAAGAGCATGGTGCTGGGCCTGTCGCTGGTGCTCGGCCTCTTTGCCGGCATGGCCGGCGCGGCGGTGCAGGAGTTCCGCGAGCGCTTCTTCCGCACCGGCGACGAGGTTCGCGATGTGCTCGGCGTGAATTTTCTGGGCTACCTGCCGCGGGTCGAAAACAGGCTGATCGAAGCCGGCGGCAAGGATGGGAAGACGCCCCGCTCCAACCCCGACACGGTGACGCCGCGCATGCTGCGCGTGGCGATCAATGCGCCGAGTTCGGCATTTGCCGAGACGCTGCGCAACGTCAAGCTGGCCGGCGATATCGTCCTGCATCACAGCCCGAGCAAGGTGATCGGCTTCGTGTCGGTGCTGCCGCGGGAGGGCAAGACGACGGTGGCGGCGAATTTCGCCGGCCTGTTGGCGGCTAATGGCGCAAGGACGCTGCTGATCGACGCCGACCTGCGCAATCCTGGGCTGAGCCGTAGCCTGCCGCTGCCGGACAAGGGGCTGGTGGAGGCGATCGTCGGCGAGGTGCATTGGCGCCATGCGTGCCTGACCGACCGCAAGACCCAGCTCACCATCCTGCCCACCGTCGGGCGCAGGCGGCTGTCGCATACAAGCGAGCTGATTTCGGGGCCGGGCATGGCCGGTCTGCTCGAGGAGATGCGCGCTTCCTTCGATTATATCGTCGTGGACCTGCCGCCGCTGGGGCCGGTGGTCGATGCCAAGGCCTTCGCGCCGCTGGCCGATGGCATGGTGATGGTAGCCGAATGGGGCGCGACGCCACGCGTGCTGGTGCGCTCCATATTGCAGACCGAACGCCAGATCGCCGCGCGCACGCTCGGCGTCGTGCTCAACAAGACCGACATGAAGAAGCTCGCGCGCTACGGCCAGCTCGGCGGCGCCGAACAATATCTCGACCGCTACGGCTCCTACTATATCGAGGAAGTGTCATCCGGGGGCAGGGCGGGCCGGATGGAGAAGGCATGAGACCGGCGGCGAGACGGCGACCGGGCAAGCGGCCTTCAATTGGTCAGGTAGCGCCCCTTGCCGCGCCATATGCGCAGCCCCGAAAGCGTTCCGCTGAAGAAGGCGCCGGTGTCGAGATTGACCCGCATGCCCTCGCGCTTCGCCTCTTCGACGGGTGTGTGCCCATGCACGACATAGCGGGTGAGCAGATGGGCCTGATCGAAAAAATCCGACCGGATGAAGACCAGGTCATGGTCGGTCTGCCTGGCCAGTTCCACGCCGGGGCGGATGCCGGCATGGACGAAGACATATCTGTCCGCCTCGACCAGGATCGGCATGGAGCGCAGGAAAGCCCGATGCGCAGCCGGAATGACATCGCGGATGGCTTCGTCGACCTCTCTGTCGTTGCGGTGGAGATCACGCAGATGGCTGTGGTCGATGCCGTAGGAAAACAGGGTCGGCTCCGCACCCATGGCGAGCCATGACTGCAGGCTGATGCGGCCTTCCAGATAGTCGAGCATGGCGATCTCGTGATTGCCGGCAAGGCAGATGCGCGTGAAGCCGGCCGGTGCCGGGGCAAGCAGATGATTGAGGACCTGTGCCGAGGATGACCCCCTGTCGACATAATCGCCCAGCATCACGATCAGCTTCTGGCCGGGCAGGGTGCGGGCATCCTCTTCGATATGCCGTTCGAGCGCCTGCAATTCCCTCAGGCAGCCATGCACGTCGCCGATCGCATAAATGGGCGTGTCACCGGGCTCGAGCCGCAGGCGCGCGCGCGGTTTCCCGGTGGCCCGACCGCCCAGCTCAAAGAGACGTGCGGCCACCTTCATCTTGCCCCCGCCGCCGGGCGTTCGCCGCATGCCGGCCGGATCTGCATCGGTTGGTTCTGCAGCTTGTGGCTCCTGCTTTCGTGCTCTTGGTCAGCCCCTCGGGCCTCGTTCCGCCGCCTGAAGCCGCACCTTGTGAGGCCCGGATATCGGCACCGAACCCATCCTTCAAGGAGATGAAACTTGAAGACCGATAACGACTCTGCAAGACCTGCCTCGACGTCCCGCGTCCCGGCGGACATATCCGAGCGCGTGAGCATTGCGCGCTTCGTCTGCATCTTCCTCATGATGTTCGTCCACGTCCAGCCGGGAATAGCCGAAAACGTCTATGACCGCGACGCCGGCGTATTCGACATCATCTATTTCATCTTTTCGCGGCTGCTGGGCCTCAGTTCCGTCTCGCTGCTCAGCATCGTCTCGGGCTATTTCATCGTTGCCAGCCTGCTGAAGGCGGGCACCTGGCAACTGATCGGATCCAAGGCGCGCACGCTCGTCGTGCCACTGGTCGCCTGGAACCTTCTGATGTTGGCGCTGCTGGTCCTCTATGGCCTGCTCAGCGGAAACTGGCACGATATGCCGGAATTTTCCGTGATGGGCATGGCCGATGCCCTGCTTGCCCTCACGCAATGGCCGCTCGACGTGCCCTTGTGGTTCCTGCGGGATCTTTTCGTCTGCTGCGTCTTCGCGCCGCTACTATATGTCGGATTGAAGCGGATCCCGATCGCCACCATGCTCGCCCTTGTCGCCTTCATGGTGCTCGGCGAGGACCTCCTTATCATGCAGCGGCCGCAGCTCCTGCTCTTCTTCGGCCTCGGCATGTGGCTGCGCATCGCCGGAACAGATGGCCGCAAGCTCGACCGCATCGCGCTGGTGCTGACGGTGGGGCTCGCCGTCATGGTAGCTGTCTTCCTCACCATCCGGATCGAACGGATCCTGCTGAGCGAGATGGACCCCACGCTGCGGCTTGCGCTGGACACCTTGCTGCGCATCACCATGGCCGGCGGCTTCTGGCTGCTGACGGGAGCGATACGGCATACGGCATTCGGCACGCTGTGCCGGAAGCTGGAGCCTTATGCCTTCGTCCTTTTCTGCAGCCACGCCATCCTGTTCAATTTCCTCGGCATCGTCTTCCGCCGTTTCTTCGGCAATTATGGCGCGGACCTTTTCCCCATCACCTTTCTCGCGCTTCCGCTCATCGCGGTCGCCTGCACCATCATCGGCCTGCAAATCATTAGCGGAAACCGCACGCTGCTCTTCCTCCTCAATGCCGGCCATAGCGTCCCGCCTCTGAAGCGAGCAAGCGACCCGGTCAGGGCGACATGATTGGAGGTGGCGTGGAGGCGGGCTTTGTCAGGTTGGCGGGGACGCCGTCTGGATGGAAGCTTGGAAACAATGGCGCGCCCCACCGGGTGAAAATGACAATTACGTCTACGCCATAGCCCTCTAAATTTAGGCGCGAGCGAATGACTCCTATGGGGTGGTTGCTCATCGTCTCCTTTTAGCGATTCAAGCGGGTAATGAGCACAAGATGCGTGTCGTCGCGCATCAGTTGATGATTTCGCCTCGTTCGTCTGAGCGCAATGCGGTCAGTCGTTTTCTCCACATCTGTAGTGCTTCGGGCGTCAATCTGGTCCAATGCGTGATTTCGCCAATGACGCGCCGCGCCACCCGAAAGGCAACCAGGGATGCTCCACTATCCAAAATTGGGACGTCCCGGCAAAGCCGGAACGCCGCGGGTGCATAGCTTTAAGAAATGCGACCGAGCTTAATGTCGCGAACCGTCTGTGCGTAGGGCGCCGGCGCGACGGTCACGCGGACCTCTGTCTGACGATGGCGTTCGACCTGCGGCTTTCGCGAGCCACCGTTAGGCTCGCCCCAAGTCAGGACCAATTCGGTGCCAGGCTCCGCATGGTCCAGATCCATCATAGCAAGGGACAGTATCTTCTGCTCGTTTGCGGTGTAGCCAATGAAAGTTGAGTTTCCCACGATCCGGCCGCTCGGCTCCCGGACCGCATCATATTGCTGATAGGCATAGGCTGCATAAGGAAGGCGCAACAACTTGAAGGCCAGGCCGGGCTCGAGCAGCGAAGTGAAGATGCGGCCGACGTCTTCGGCGTTCCAGATCAGCGTCCGCCGGCAACGACGGGGATTTTGCGCCATTTCCTCCAAAGCGGCGCGACCGATGAAATCGTGATCGAAGGCAATGCGCTTCTCGACGCCCAAATCCCATGGCGTAACATAATAGTCCTCAAGCCGCGGCGAAATGAAGCTGCCGCCCAACTGCGCGCCGGCTTCCCAGGTGTTGGCGGGTAGCCAGCGGCGATAGTCGCGCAGCTTCTCGCTTGTGAAGATTGCCGGAAATGGGGATGCCATCCAGGCGCTTTCGGCCGTGGCGCTGAAATAGGTGACCGCACCGCCAGCCTTGATGCCATAGGGCGCTCCCGCTTTGAGGATCGCTTCGCGCACGATGGGCCCGTCCTCGTAGCGGCCGGAGAGTTCCACGCCCTTGTGACCCGCCATGCCGTGGCGCAGCGCCACCACTTCGCAGCCGGCGATGCGCACTTTCGCAGCCCAGAAAAACTTGATGTCTGGCAGGTCGCCCTCGATAACTTCCTTGAAGATCGTTCCGGCATGAGGGCCATCCAGCCTGGCCTGACCCCATAGGGTGGTCCGGTTTCAATCTTAGTGCATGATGGGCATCTGGGCCATCGCCTGGGCAGATGGGGGTGCCGATCCGGGTGATTGTCCGGGCCAGACGATTGCCTCCGGT